>ENA-ORNK01000018-ORNK01000018.1-human-gut-metagenome-genome-assembly--contig:-NODE-18-length-235500-cov-62.679386_pt1 | contig 235500 bp, 172 predicted proteins | sample MGYA00242115_ERZ509022 | MGnify/ENA primary metagenome ERZ509022 (study PRJEB26280, sample SAMEA2338690) | human gut metagenome | biome: human gut; feature: human-associated habitat; material...
CTTTCAGGTTCTGCAGTCTGCGACGCTGCGGGTCGTAGGTGTAGAATGTCTCCGCTCCGTTGCAGTACTTCATGTATGTGCGCTGGCCGAATTTGTCATATCCTATGCGGTTCACATAGTCATATCCGTACGATTTTTCTCCGTGTACGTTCGTAAGCTGTCCGCCCAGGTCATACGTGTAGGTCACTTTCTCTTCGTCCGGGTAGATCATCTCCAGCAGTCGGTTGTGGCTGTCGTAGGTCCACTGGGTCACGTAGGTGGCGATGGCCTGGTTAGGCACGATCATCGTGCGTCGGGTCTTGGTCACTTCGCCCATCTTGCCGTAGAAGTATTCTATGGCGCCTGTTCCGTCCTCGCGCAGCATCAGCCTGCCGATGCGGTTCTGTGAGGCGTTGCGTCCGCCGTAGTAGTACTTAACGTTGTTCTCCGGGTGGTCGGGGTAGTTGATGTAATATGCAAGTTCGTTTCATGTCAAAAATTTTATGACATTTAAGAGACAGTTTTGGGTGCTGCAAAAGGTGGCAAATTGACATACGAAAAGCCATCAAATACAAGCTTTTTGGTTGTCTCTCTCTCTTTATATATAATTGATATTTATTATTTTTTTGAAAAAGTCAATAATTCTATTTGTATAAATTTATAATTTTTTTTGTAACACCATCGATGTCGTGCGCAATTAATTTATCATCTCCAGTAATACCCATTTTTTTTGTTATCTTAATAAGATATTTTTTTATTTCATACTCATTATTACCCAATAATTTAAGATGAGGTACATAACTGACATATTCGTATTCTGAGATATATTGGGGGACGGATAGTGGATTCCAATCCGCCAAAATTTTATTAATTTCTTTTTCTAACATATTCAACATCAATTATTAAATGGCTTAAAAGTTCCTTTAGGAGATGATGCTGAGGCAGGTGCATCACTAGTCAGCATCGGTTACGCGTACAAGCCGCTGTATGCCGTCGTATTCGAACGTAGTGGTTATGGCTCCGTCCGGACCGCTTTCCTGTATGCTCTTCAGCGTCTTTCCGCTGCCGCTCGTATGAGTTTTATCCAGAACTCGCGTATATATATTCATGGGTGATACTGGTAACACGTTCCATAACGTCATACTTGAATAATAGAGAATCACAATTTAAGAAGTTGTATAATTGCACTGTTATAATCCCAAATATCGAAATAAGTTTTTATTTCAGTATCTGGAAATACGCCTTTTTGTGTATACACATATGGTGTAATAATTATTTTATTTTCAGTTAAGGATAAACTGATTGTTTTATACATTTTATACAATGTCTTCCAACTTTTAATGTGCAATTCTTTTAGGACATTTTTTTGTATCCCATTTGTAATTTGTATCCCTGAATTACTATATTGTAAAGCTTCATTAATTATATTCTCAATATTATGAATTTCACAATTCGATGTAATAAAGCAAGGTGTATGCGCAACCCATAATCCTATTTCATTTTTCGATTCTGGATAAACAATAAACTCTGTTGCCGATTTACATATTGTTATTTGTTTATTTATAGCCATATATAATTTTATAATTGATTAAATTGTTATTTACTTAATAACTTGTATATTTACTTCTACTCCGTTAGATTTTCCATATTTAGTAGCTTCTTGTAAAACTTTTACTTGTGATGGAGAAGCACCCCTTGGAATAGCTATGTCCAAAGTTCTTTTTGTTATATCTTCTTCTGAGATGATAACCCCATTCCAACGTTTTCCTTTGAATTTTGCTACTTTATCGATAATACCTTTTTAAGGTAGAAAATAAAACTTTTCCATTTTGATAACTCTTTGCATTAAGGTCTATACTTTTTATGCTCGTTGCAACACCATTCAGGAATTTATCTATTACCGGGAAATTTCCTTTCAAGTTTTTTCCTAATTGTTCCTCAATTATTAAACAACGTTCAAGCCACGGTAAAGACCAGACACTTTTACTGCTTGCTTTAAAAGCAGCAAGAATAGTCTTTCCCTTTCTTCCTACTATAGACAAAGGGATAATTGTTGCCCCTTGATAAATCAGCTCATTATTGAATGATTCTTCTGCATGGCTATAGGCTTTTTTCTATGAAACTATTTTTTCCAAAAATAAAATTTCCAATAGAAGCAAAAATATTACTTGTATACTTATGATAATATTTTCCTCTAATTTCTTCTAAGATTTGATATCGAGATACACCTGATGGTATTAAATTACCAGCATAATCAAATCCAGGCACATAATTAGCCATAGACCAAACATAAAAGTTTTGGTCATTGACAAACCAATCATTTCCATCAGGGTCGATATATTTTATAGGATTGTTATTTGAATAACAATAGCTACTGATATTTGGATATTTTTCTTTCAATGGATCTGTTGACATCCATAAGCTCAACCTAGAATCATAGTATCTCGCACCATAGTAATACAGTCCTGTCTCCTCATCAAATTCCTTCGCATTGAAGAGGTAAGGCGTATTCCAGATGTTGTTCCGCTCTTCAATGAACACTTCGCCGAACGGCACGTACTCTATGTGCTGTACCACTTCACCGTCCAGATTGGTGATGTAGCTGCTGCTGCCCAGATGGTCGGTATGATAGTAGAATTGCAGGTTCTCGTAGGTGTCGCCTTCCTGGAAGTTGTCCTCCGGTGCGTTGGCCTGAGTCATGGCAGCTTCCATCGAGCCATCGTCACAGCAGAAGCCTTCGCCGTCCACATAGTCGTCATTGTCCGTTCTGTTGTACGGCACCCCAAATGTAGCATAATTTTCTTTGATTGCCTGCAGCTGTTGACTATATTTAACATCATAGTCAACCGTTACCGCGTCAGCCTCTTTGCCGGCATATTGTATGCGCCTCGGATCTGCGCCGTAGGATGCGAAGTCACCTATCTTGGATACAATGCGCTGTGAGCCTATATAGATGTGCTTGGTGTAGCGTCCGCCTTGGTTTGCCACGAGATAAGGGCTTACGTAGAGTGAGAACTTGGCCGTGTTGGTACGTCCGCCGGCAAACTCTGAGTTTACATACACCTGCTCGCTCTCGCCGCTGGTCTTCACCGTGCGCTCGCCGTCAGCGTCATACCAGTAGTTGGTCACGAATCCGTCGTCGTCAGAGGCCAGCAGACGGTTCTCTTCGTCCCATTTCAGCTTGCGCTCATTGACTTTCTCGTCTGTTGTTCCGTCTTTCTTTGTGTGTCCGGTGTTGACGTAAACGAGGTTTCTCCTTCGCGTTGAAGAGGTAAGTCGTATTCCAGATGTTATTCCGCTCTTCAATGAACACTTCGCCGTCCACATCGTCATCGTTGTCCGTTCCGTTGTACGGCACTCCAAATATATGAAAAAAAACTGTAATTTTATTCTTTTAAAGCAAAAAATGTACTTTTATCATAGAGGATTTGCTGTCGTAGCGATGTTATTGCAATATTGGAAAGAAAGCTAGTTTTGTCGTGCTGTCTGTTTATATATAATCAACGTGCCTTCCGTCCATTCCGGTTAATACAAACGAATGGGACGGAAGGCAGGCTGATGCAGAGTGCTGTTTAGTGCAATTCCTTAGCTTGCTTTTAAGTCTTATTTCGTGTCATAGCTTTATTTCGTGCCTTAGTTCCGGCTATGCTATTGCTGCTGCGCCTGACGCTTTTCGGCTCTGTATTCCTTTGGCGTCATGTCATATTTCTTGCGGAAGCACTTGCCGAAGTAGCCTGCGTCGCGGAAGCCCACAGAGTAGGCTATCTCTGTTATGCTGTCGTCGGTTGTCTCTATGAGGCGTGCAGCCTTGGTCAGCCTTATCTCCTTTACGAGGTCTACCGGGGCAAAGCCCGTCAGGCTCTTCAGCTTCTTGAAGAAGGCAGAGCGGCTAAGACCTATCGTGCCGGCTATGGTGTCGATGTTGAAGTCGTTAGAGTTGAGGTTCTCCTCAATAATCTCATGAATCTTGTGTACAAACTCGATGTCCTTCTTCACGAGGTGCTGCTCGTAAGAGTCGTTGGCTGCCTCGGCCGTGCTCTCCACGGTGGTCTGCACCACCATCTTGCGCTGGAAGATGCGCTGCTCCTCGAGCAGCTGGTTTATTCTGGCCATGAGGTGACTGCTGCTGAAGGGCTTTGTTATAAAGGCGTTGGCTCCGCTCTTTATGGATGTCAGCTTGTCTTCCTCGGTGTTCTTTGCCGTGAGCACGATGACGGGTATGTGGCTGATGTTGAAGTCTTGCCTTACGTTGCGCAGCAGCTCCATGCCATCCATGCCCGGCATCATGAGGTCGGTTATTATTATGTCGGGGTGGTGCTGATAAATCTTCTTCAGTCCTTCCTCGCCGTCGTGCGCCGTAAATACGTTGTATTTGTTGCTTCGCAGCTGCAGCTGCAGCATGCGGCACATGTCGATGTTGTCCTCTATGAGCATTATCGTAGGCAGATCGTCCTGCGGTTCTTCCGCTTTCTGCTCCTGCGTGTCCTGTTCTGCTTCGGCCTCGTCAGCTGTCTTGCTGCCAGCAGTGTTGTCGTCGAAGTAGACCTCGATGTCTTTCTCGTCGAAGTGTTCGCGGCCAGTAGGCAGTTCAACAGAGAACACCACACCCTTGCCGCCGTCGATGTTTTCGGCCCATATGCGTCCGTGGTGCATGTTGACATACTCTCTCGACAGCGAAAGGCCGATGCCCGTGCCGGCGTAGGCGTTGTCGTCAGACGTCTTGTTGCTTGCCTGCGAGAAGCGCTCGAATATCACCTCGAGCTGGGACTTTGGTATGCCCACTCCGTCGTCTTCAACCCTTATCGTACACATGTGTCTGTCGTAGTCGTGCTCGAGCGCTATGCATATCTTGCCTCCCTCTCCGGTGTACTTGAAGGCGTTGCTCAGCAGGTTGTTGAGCACTATGGCTATCTTTTCGGCGTCGCACCATGCTGTAACGTGTTCTTCAGCCTTGTCGAACACGAAGGCTATGTCGCGCTCTTCGGCATGCATCCTGAACTCCTGCATGAGCTGCTCTATCATGCTGTTGAGGTCGACATACGACACGTGCATCTTCATCTTGCCGTTTTGAATCTTGCGGAAGTCGAGTATCTGGTTTACCAGCTGCAGCATCTTGCGCGCGTTGCGGTCGATGAGGCTTATATACTCCTTGCCCGTAGGGCTCAGCTTCTCGGTGTTCTTCAGTTCCTCTATCGGGCCCTTTATGAGCGACAGCGGCGTGCGCAGCTCATGGCTGACGTTGGTGAAGAAGCGTATCTTCAGTTCGGCCAGGCGGTCGTTGATATACACCTCGTTGCGCATCTTTATCATGTACATCACGAGGCGCAGCGCACCGTAGAGAGCCAGCAGCGCCAGCAGGGTGTATATGGTGTAAGCCCACCATGTGGCCCACCACGGCGGACTGATGATTATCTCGATGACGCGTTCGGGCGAGTTGTTGTCGTTGACCTTAACTCTGAACTTATAGTGGCCCGGCGGCACGTTGGCATACGAGGCTATGCGGTTGGTGCCGCTGTTGTGCCATTCGTCTTCGTATCCGTCGAGTATGTAGGTGTAGGGTATAAGGCTGTTGTCGGCGTAGTAGGGGGCCGAGAACTCAATGGTGAATGTCGACTGGTCGTGGTCGAGCACAATCTTGTCGGCATACTTCAGCGAGCCTTCGAATATCGGCGGGTTGAAGTCCCACAGCTCGCGGTTGACCACCTTGAAGTTGGTTATGAAGGTGGGGTATCGGGCATCATTGTCGTTTCTTACTGCCTCAGGGTCGAACGACAGCAGACCCTGGCGGCTGCCTATCAGTATGGTGCCGTTGTGCAGGCATATCGACGTGTTGTCCTCGATGTTCACTTCGGGGAAGCCCGCAAACCTGTCGTAGCTCTTCAGGTAAGACGAGCCCTGCTTCATGCTTGCCAGTCCGTTCTCGGTGCATATCCACAGGCAGTGGCTCTTGTCCTCGACGATAGACGATATGACGTCGCCGCCCTGCTTCTCGTTTATCATGTATGTCTTCAGCACGGGCTGGCGGTTCTTCTCGTCGTAATATTCTATCTTGTTGAGGCCGCTGCCGAATATGCCCATCCAGATATATCCCTTGTGGTCTTTATACATCGTGAAGATGTCGTTGTCGGTTATTCCCGACTTGTGGCTTTCGCGGTAGGTCTCAAACTTTATGTCAGACGGCTTGCTGAACTTTCCGTCGAACGACATCAGTCCGTCCGTTGTGCCCACCCACATGCGTCCGTTGCGGTCTTCGGTTATGGAACGCACGTCTGTGTATAGCTCGTAGCGCGGATACTGCCTGAACCCGTTGCGCTTGTTTCTGAATATTATTCTGCCGCCGCGTTCCTCTATGAGGTTCAGTCCGCCGTAGAAGGTGCACACCCATATGCGCCCGCGGCTGTCCTGATAGGTGTAATACACGCGGTTGCTGCTCAGCGAGTTGCGGTCGCCCCGCTTGTTGGTATACCGTGTTATGCGCAGTCCCTGCGGCGCCATGGCGTCGGGCGTGGCCTTTATCAGTCCGGCGCCCTTGGTCGAGAACCAGTAGTTGCCCTTCTTGTCTTCCATTATGTGGTAGACTGGGCCTATCTCGTTGCTGCCGAACTTTCGCTTTATGTTCCTGGTCTTCAGGTCCATGCAGAACAGCTCGCCCTTGCGCGTGCCTATCCAGAGGTCGCCGTTGCGTGCCTGATATACGGCGCGTATGCCGTTGTTGTCGCTGTCGTTGTCGGTTATGAGCATCTGCGGGAACATAAACCTGAAGTTGTATCGCGGGAAGCACACCTTGTAGACACCGCTGCTGGTGGACGACAGCCACAGGATGCCGTTTGCGTCGATGTCTATGTCAAAGAAGTGAGGCTCCGACGTGTAGTTGCTGAAGTCTTTCTGCCGGTTGATGTTCTGCACCATCCTTGTCTGATGGTTGTAGCGCCACACCTCGCCGTTGCGCATCAGTATGAACAGGCCGTTGGCACCAGTGTCTCTGAACTTCATCTCGGCAAACAGGCTGTCTGTGGGCATGGTGAACGTCTGCGACGTGGCTGTCTTGGGGTCGTGGCATATAAGCAGGCCCCTGCCGGAGCACAGCCACAGCTTGTTATATTTGTCGGTGAACGACTGCGTGATGCCCGATGCCTGCGATGTTATGAGCCTCGGAGCCGAGCCTCTGGCAAAGGAGTAGAGCCCGTCTTTCGTGGTGAAGTACACCTTGCCGTCGATGATGTTTATGCTCGACACGGCCGACTGCATTCCCCTGAAGGCATATTGGTCGGTGTGACCGTTGGCGGTGTTGATGATATACAGGATGCCGCGTGCAGTTCCGATGCACAGATACTGCTTTTTTTTCTTGAAGCACGTTATGTCTCTGTCCTTTATCCTGCCCAGCAGCGGGGCGCTGTTTTTCTTCGTAACGATGTTGAGCACCAGACTCCTGCTTATCCAGTAGACATAGCGGCTGTTTTCGCCCAGGATGTTGGTCTTCAGTTTCATTGTGGCAGGGTCGATGTGGCGCCGCGAGTCGAATATCTTTCTCACCTCAATCTTCTTCTCCTCGTTGACGTATGCCTCAAACACGTCCTTGTTGCGCGTCAGCAGCATTATGTGGCCGTTGTCCATGGCCTGTATCTTTATCACCTGCACGTTGCGCGACTGCTTTTTCAGCTCGTTGTATATGTCGTGGTAGGTTTCGTCATACTTGTTGAACATATACAGATGGTTGTCCGTGTTGCGTATCCACAGATATCCGTTCTTGTCGCCTATGATGTTGCGCACCTTGCGCGGCGGCATGTCCGACCTGTGGTTGGTGCGTGTTATGAAGGGCGTGAACGTCGTGCCGTCGAACGAGCACAGGCCGTGCCATGTGCCGAACCACACAAAGCCGTCGCCGTCTTTCTGCGCGCAGTACACCGTGTTGCTGGGCAGTCCGCTCTCCTTGGTGTAGTGCTCCACTATCATGTCAGGCTGGGCCGCGGCGACAGCGGGTAATAACGTTATCAGCAATATAAGGCGCAACAGGGATTTCATCTTTATATGGTGTTAATTTTTTTGATTTTGTAAGTTGTTTAGAGATTAACAAAATGTAAGGTGATAGCCAGCCGGCGCCGTGATGCAGGCATCCGTGTTCAATGGCGTCAGACTGCCGTATATAGCTCGTATAAACTTGTCTTGCAAAGATAATAACAAAAAAACATCTGTGCAAGAATTAAGTGATGAAAATGTCTGTGTGTCAGATTATTGGTGAGCAGCGTAAATTCTGTGGCTATTGTTTTTCAGTCCTGTCGTGCCGGTTCTGTTTGCCTGTTCTGCATCGGCCCCACGGCTCCGTCTGCCTTTTGTCATTTCGGCTTACGTCTGCGGTCATGCCCATGGCATGTTGGCATTCAGCGTCAGTTGCAGGCAGCGTAGTATCCGTAGGGAATCTTTGAGTTTCTTCTCACAGAAGCTCTTTTGATGAGTTATATCCTACATGTTGTTATGGACTGTTTTTGCTCTATTAAAACTGTCGATGCAAAGCAGATTGTTCTTTCCGCAAAACCATTGTGACACATGCATTCTGTCCATAGCCAGTGACACGGCCAGACTACCTGCAATAATGATTGCTACGGCTATGATAAAAAACAAAATGCCAGTCGGATCGAATTTGAATATCTTTACAAGAGGTTTTGTAAGAATTGTGAACATTGGTGAAAATAATAATATGGATAATGTATTTTGACCAATGAAGTGGCTAAGTGTTTTTATTTTGTCAGGCAGATGTCCATATGCTGATAGCGAAAGGCATATTATGAGATATGTCATGGCCACGCCTTTTAATGTGTATTTATACAGATTGTCAGGGGTAGCGCACAGCAGCAGAAACGGTATTACTGCTAATACAGACGGCCGGAAAAAAGAAGTGAACATTATGCCGCTTTGCCTTATTGCCGCACCGGCAAGAAAGTATATAGCATTTTCCATTGCCATTATATGCAGTATATCAGACAACAGCCAAAAACTTATTCCGAGAACAATCAGCAGCGACACCGTGTTAATTCTTTGCTTTAATGTGTTAACGGCGTAATATGCGATATAACAGACAATTAAGGTATGCAGATACCAATACGGACCGAGAGGATGCAGCAGCAGCTTTTCGGCAAAAATGCTGGGTGTGAGTTGGCTTATATGTTCACGTATGGGAAGTATTGATGCCATTATAATATAGCCTGATTCCATTATTGCGTAAGGAACGGCGAGCCATTTTATATGTCTTGCCAGTTTGGTCAAGGGCTTGTTCATATTGGCCAAGTATCCGGAAATAAGCAAGAATACAGGCATTACAAATGTCAGGATGACAGCTTTGGCATAAGGAAATTTCTCCTCGAAATACACCAGGTGCATCAGAAGCATTAATATTATGAATATGCTTTTCAAATAGTCTAATTGTTGTATACGGTTTTGCATTTTTCGAGTGATATATAGAATAGTTAAGGTTTAATATGTTGTTTCATTGTTTTCATTCGTGTTGTTTGGTGTTAATGTTAATTTATATACAAAATTAGGCGTTTTATAGTTACGATATATGTTTTTTTGTTAAATTATACAAAATGGTGTATTGGCTTGAATAATGATAAAACTTTAGCCAATAGTTATAGAATTTTATATTATTATGCGTATTTTAATTATGTAGTATGTTATAATTTTTTTTTGTTTCTTGTCTTTTAATTGTTTTACGTCGTTTTCTTTTTTTAATGGCATGTACCGATGGGATGATGATCTTGGGCACGTTTATTGCCTGTTGAGAACTTGGCAGACAGAAAACTTTTTGATTTTGACGCTCTCAGAATGGCTTCCGTCAGCGCAGACACGGCTTTCGGACGGAAAACGCTGAAATTTCGTGATTTTGTTAAGTAGTTGATATAGCGTGATTTATGCCGATGGGGACCCCTGGACGTGAATGTTAAAAAATATAACTCGGCCACTTACGGGTGAAAAACAATAGGTTTTCAACTCGTAAGTCATAGACTTGTGCCTCTAAAAAGCCTGATTAAGGGCATTAAAACCATTGGTCTGGGGGTGTCAGATGGTGCTGATTGTAAATCAAAGTTAAATCCTGAAGGCTTGATTGTCTGTCTCTTTAACATCCGTTATAAGTCCGTTTTCTATTTTAAAGAAAACTCTGTACATGAAAAATGTAAAGACTTTTCTTTCGTGGAGCTGGCGTTTCTGTTCCGTTTCGCTGTCATCAGTCTGGCTTGTGCAGACGAAATGCCCCGCTGCACATGCACCATTGCCGCATGGTTGTTGCGGCAGATGCTGTGTGTAGCGGGGCAGGGCATGGTTGCGGCCGATAATTGCGGCCGTCAGTGTCAGTTGAATATCTTGATGCCTATGAACAGCGTGCGCGGCTGAGTGGGGCCATAGAAATATTTTGAGTCGCGGTCGGCACCCTTGTCAAGGTCCTTCTGAAAGGCGTTGAATATGTTGTTAACGCCGCCGTTGAACTGCAGTTTCAGATGGTCGTTCAGCACGAAGGTGTAGTTGAGCTTCAGGTTCAGGTCCATGAAGTCGGGCGTCTTCTCCATCCTGTCTTTCTCTATGTATCCCGCGAAGTGGGGCACGAGCATGCTGCCCGTGTAGACCCCGGAGACGGAGAAATCGAAGTTCTTGAGCGGAGCCGACGTGAAGGTGAAGTAACCGTAGCAGTCGGGCGTGCGCGTCATGCGTTTTGTTGGCGCCACGTCGGGGTCGCTGCTCCATGCCAGCGCCTCGGTGTAGCGGCTCTGCTGTACGGTGAAGCCCAGCTGCAGCTGCGCCTCCTTGCCGTGGGCTATCTTGTAGTCTATGTTGGCTCCGTAGACTCTTGCCCCGTGGCCGTTGCGGCGCTCCTGTATTTTGGTGCCCGTGGTCTCGTCGAATCCTGTCTCTTCGAGATAGAACACGTCGTTGAGCATGGTGTAGAAGCCCTCTATGAGCAGGTTAGAGCTGAAGTGTCCCAGATTGAAAGCCCAGTCGACCGAGCCGCTGAAGCTGTTTGAGCGTTCGGGCTTCAGTCCGTCTGCCAGCTTTATCATCATTGCCTCGCCGCCCACGGCAGCCACGTGCAGGTCTTCGTCGTAGGCCTGCGGCGCTCTGAATCCGGTAGACCATGTCAGTCGGCCCTGCAGCCTGTCGGTGGGTTTCCACAGCAGGTTGACGCGCGGACTGAATATCACGTTGTCCACGAGGTTGTGCTTGTCGAGCCTGAATCCGGCCAGCAGCGTCAGGTATCTCATCTTCCATTCGTTCTGCAGGTACGCCCCGGTAATCCTCACATACTGTTTCAGGTCGCGGCCGTAGCCCGTCATCACGTCGTGAAGTCCGTTAAACTGATATTCAAAGCCACCCGTCAGCGTGGCAGGCGAGAACAGCAGGCGGTCGAAGTTGCCCGAGTACATGGCTCCGCCCACGGCCGTAAGGTCGTCGGTAGTGCCGTATGCGTTGGCGTCCATGCCCGCGCCGTAGTAGCTGTTGCGGTCGGTATGCTGCACCGAGCCGTACAGCGACAGCTTGTGCTTGTATTCGTTCATGAATATGTCGTAGGTCAGTCCGCCGCTGTTTATCACGTGGCGTGTCTGCTCGGTTATGTCGGTTTCGTGCGGCTGCAGGTCAAACTTGTTGCCTCCGCGGCGGAATTCGTTTGTAGTGTGGTATTCAACGCTCAGGCGACTGAACTGCGTGGGGCGGTAATATCCCCTCAGTCCGAAGGTGTTCATGTTGAGCTTGCCCAGCTCGGAGAAGCCGTCGCCGTCGGCGTCATAAGGGTTGCGGTTTCTGTAAGCCTGATAGAATGCCACGCCGTAGGTGCGGTCCTTCGACACGAGCGATGCGTTTGCGCCGAAATACTGCTCCCATGTCTTGCCGCCGAGGTTTGACATCGTAGAGTTTACCTGGAACGAGTTGTCTATAGGGTCCTTGGTTATTATGTTGATGGTGCCGCCCACGGCGTTGGCGCCAAACAGCGCCGAGCCTCCGCCGCGTACCACCTCCACGCGCTCGATCATGCTGACGGGTATCTGTTCGAGACCATACACGCCCGACAGCGCACTCATCACGGGGCGACTGTTGATGAGCAGCTGTGAGTAAGGACCCTCAAGACCGTTGATCCTTACCTGCGGAAAGCCGCAGTTCTGGCAGTTGTTCTCCACGCGCAGTCCCGACTGGTAGCTGAGCGACTTGGCAAGGTCGGTAGAGTTGACCGTCTCAAACAGCTTGCTGTTCATCACGTTCACCACCACCGGAGCCACCCTCCTGTTGGTCTCGTTTCTGTTGGCCGACACCACCACCTCGTCCATCATGATGTCCTCTTTCTCCATCACGAAGTGCAGGTCAACGGTATATTCGTTGCTCACCACAACGGTCTTGGTCTGCGAGGCATAGCCCATGAGCTGCACTTTCAGCGTGTATTTGCCTGCCGGCACATCCTTCAGGCGGAAGTGGCCGTCGTCGCCCGTAACGGTGCCCATGCCGTTTTCCACAATCAGCACCGTGGCGTAGGCCAGGTTTTCTTCTGTTCCTTTCTCTATGACGTGTCCTGTTATGATGTTGCCCTCTTTCACCGTACTTGGTTCAACGGGATGGGCCATCCCTGCCAGCGGGCACAGCAGGCCCGCCAGAAAAAGTAATATTAGTTTCTTCATTTATTTCTTAAAAAATGCGTAATATCCGGCCATGACGGCACGGCATGCCTGCGTCGTCACAGCATAAATAATAATGTTGAGATAAACCCTGATCGGTCATCGGGCCGTTTGGAGGTTATTAATGCCATAGGATATAACCTTACCGGCCGTATTTTCGCTTTCTTGTTGCCGTCATGCCGTCTGCTTTTTTGCAGGCATAGTTCACCATGCCGGCAAAAAGTCATACGTCAGTCAGCCCAATGCAAAACAAAAATCCAACCGAATGCCAACGGCCGATTTCGGGATAAAATGATTTATGAAAATGAAGAAACGGGAGGCGCGCGCAGATATATGCCCGAATTGTAGTCGGGCGTGGCGTGTGCCACCGTATATTCGCTGTAGCTTGTGTGAATAAGCTTCACGTCGGGCGCCTCAATCTCGGCTGCAGGTCCGGCTTCGAGCGAGTTAAAATGTGTGAGGTGATGCAGCACGAGCGTCTGCCCCGTAGGGTGGCTGTGCTTGTCTTTAAAGGGATGTGAGTGAACCACCATCACGCCGTTGACCACATGCACGTGGGCATACACCGAGATTATGGCATAATAAGCCATAAACACGGTAAGCAGCATGGCAGCGCATGCTCTTGTCAGCGTTCGTGAGCGTTGTGTCATATCCGGCGGCAAAGATACATATAAATTATGAAATAAGAAGATAAACGCAAAGAAATAAGAATTAATCTGCTGTCGGAATCGGAAAAGGTATTGTTTTTCTCTATGACCTATATATTTTTTCAGATTAACGGGCGGTAATACGAATAATTTTATATATTTGCAGACATGATGTCGGATGGCAACAATCGTAACATACTCAGGCCGATGCCTTAAATAAAATATGGAGAACTTATAAATATGATGGAAACAATGCCAAAACCATTTGTCGCCATAACATATTACGCGTTATACATTCTTGGCGTATTGATACTTGTACCGGCCATTGTTTATGTAGCCGGCTGGATTTTTGAGAATTACGTACTCAACAACAACATGCCGATAGAGGATGTCATGCAGTTGGGCAGTATGGACAGCGCCACGCTGATTCTGAGCAATCTGTTTATCGCCGCCCTCTTTATAAAGAGAAAATATGTGAAGCTGCCGTCTTTCGGTCAGCATGGCTCAGATAACTCTCCGGCATCAGTCTATCTGATGGCAATGCTGATGATGTTGGTCTCAATATTGCCGCTCAACATTTTTGTCTCGGCCCTAAACCTTAACGACTATAGCGAAGCCGTTGCAGCTGACGGACAGCTCTCTTTTGCAAGTATAATAGGCATCAGCATACTTGCTCCGCTGGCAGAGGAGATAGTGTTTCGCGGAGGTATAGAGGAAAAACTGCTCCAATGGAAGACAAATCCGTGGATAGGTATTCTGATTTCCGCCTTTATGTTCGCAATACTGCATTTCTATCCAAGCCTGATTATCGGCACGTTCATAAGCGGAATACTTTTAGGCTGGGTTTATTATAAAACTCGCAACGTTATGGTGTGCTTCGGCATGCACCTGGTAAACAATTCTGCATCATGCGTCATAGATTATATAAGCCCCGGCAGCAGTTTCTATGCCGACATAATGAATCAGACCAGATTCATCATTATCGCCATATTCTGCCTGCTGATATTGGTTGCCTTAATTAATAGATTCAGAAGAATGTCATAAAAAGTTTTTGGGCAGAAACATTATATTTCTGTTTGGCTATTTGATATCCCCTGTTTCCTTTCTCAATGACAGGGAGGCTAATGCGCTGCATGGACGGTGAACAGCATCACGCAAGAGGCATTAAGCCCGACATCACAATTCCCGTTTATGCCACAGACTATATGAATGGCTATGACAGAATTTTGAACGTGGCACTGAAAATGGACGAAAGAAAGGGATAAAGATATAACGGACGGAATTTGAATTGCTGACGGCAAACGACAGCTTGCGGATTGGGAGACAATCAAGATTAAACATTCAGATGAAATGGAAAAGATTATAAATGAAGACTTTATCAGTAAGATAAAAGAAAGGGTAGTTTGTTTTAATATAACTAAGACTTACCGAAACAAAGAAAGAGACAGCATATATGAATGTGCAAAAAAATATTGGCGTGTGAATGGTCGGCGTGTTAAGGAAGCTGACTATGTACTTGCTGTCAGTGACGGACAGATTATTGGTGTATACAAACCATTGCGTTGGTATATTACAGACTGTAAGATGTATGTAGGCCGTTGGGAATTTGACGGAGAAGAACTTACAGATTCACCTTATTTAGGCCAGAATGTAGGAAAACTGTTTTATCGCAAACAAAATCCTGTGGCCTATATAAATATGTAGGCACTAGGGATGCTGTCGGCATTAATATAATTGAGTAAAGCGGAGATTTACATATAAGCTAATATTGCATTATTTCGCTGTTTTGTTATTCCTGTCAGGAATTTTTATTACTTTTGTTCCTGCTAATAACATGGCCCTGAGAGGGGCGTTGTGCAGGCCTCATGGTTATGAGCCGTAGCAATGGGCATGAGCCTGGCAGAGGCATACGCCATGTAAACGAAAAGCTAGATAAGAACAATGTCAGCAGATAATTCATATAACGGTAAGATTTCTTTCGGCGAGAAGGTAGGCTATTCATTGGGCGACCTGGCTGCCAATCTGGTGTTTCAGATGATAATGATATATCAGCTGAAGTTCTACACCGACGTGTTCGGACTCAACGGAGCCATTGCCGGCTCGGTGCTGCTTGTGGCGCCTATGGTAAGTGCATTTGCCGACCCGATAGTGGGCATACTTACCGACCGTACCAGCACGCGCTGGGGCAAATATCGTCCGTGGATACTGGCATCGGCCCTGCCGTTCTGCCTGTTCTACATCCTTGCCTTCCACAGGCCCGACATACAGGACAAGACGTTGCTGGCCGTTTATGCCGCCGTGTCGTATGTGCTTCTGCTGATGATGTATTCGTTCAACAACACGCCTTACGCCTCGCTCGGCGGAGTGATGACGGCCAACATAAAGGAGCGCACAAGCATCAACACGGTGAGGTTTGTGGCAAGCACCATAGCCCAGTTTGCCGTGCAGGGCTTTACGCTGCCGCTGATTGACCGCCTTGGCGGGTCGGATGCGAGTCGCGGATGGAGCCGCACCATTCTGCTGTTTGCCTTCATCGCCTTTATCTGTCTGCTCATAACATTCTTCACCACCAGAGAGCGCATAGCCCAGCCGCCGCAACAGAAGGCAAGCGTTAAGGAAGACGTAAAGGAAACCTTCGGCAACGTGTCGTGGCGCGTAATGTTTGTGCTGTGTCTTGCCGTATATACCTCACTGGCGATGTTCGGCTCGTCGATGAACTTTTATTTTCAGAGCTATCTCGACCAGCGTTCGCTCTATGAGTTTCTGCATAACTTCGGACTTGCCGATACGGAGCGTGAGGCTTATTCGGCAGGCTTCTCGCTGTTCAACATACTCAACGCCATAATGCAGTTTGTCGGTGTGGTGTTCCTTTCGGGATGGCTTGCCGGCAAGTTGGGCAAGAAGACCGTATATATAGTGTGCCTGTCGCTCACCGTATTGTTTCAGGCTCTGTTCTATCTGCCTTCGCCCGATGACGTTGTGCTTGTTTATCTGCTGTGTGTACTGAAGAGTCTGGCCTATGCCCCGACGATACCTCTTATGTGGGCAATGGTGGCAGATGTGGCCGACTATATGGAATATCTCAACCGCCGGCGCGCAACGGGCTTCTGTTTCTCGGGCATAATGTTTGCACTGAAGATGGGACTCGGCTTCGGCGGCGCCTTGTCTGGCATACTGCTGTCGGCATTCGGCTACGTGTCGGGCGGCACAGCCATGCAGAGCAGCGGGGCTGTTGAGGGCATACGCCTCGTGTCGAGCATAGTGCCGGCAGTGGTGTTCGGCATAGCTTTGGCGTCGGTAGTGTTTTATCCCATAACAAAGCGTTTCAACGAGAAGATGCAGGCCGAACTGGCAAAGAGACGCAAAGCGGCAGAAGGGCAGGGCGAATGACCGTTTGCGGCAGTATATAAGAAACAAGAAAAGGAGAAAGGCTGAATATGAACGCTAAACATTATAATGTGGTGGCAGCTGTAATACGCAAGGACGGAAAATATTTCTGCGTGAAAAAGGGCCGCACAAAATACAGTTATACAAGCTACAAATACGAGTTTCCGGGCGGAAAGATTGAGCCCGGCGAAACGCCGCAGGAGGCTTTGACGCGCGAACTTGCCGAGGAACTTGATTATGACATATCTGTAGGCAACCTGATTGTGGCTGCCCGTCATGATTATCCCGACTTTTCGATAACGCTCAACGCATATCTCTGCGAGCCGCTGTCAGACGGGTTCGTTCTCTCGGAGCATGTAGACTATGTGTGGCTCGGCGCTAAAGAGCTGCGCTCAGTCGACTGGGCTGAGGCTGATCTTGCGGTGGTTAGATGTATTGAAGAGTCAGATTTGCACTGAAAAGCCATTGATTCTGTCGGCCGTTTTGCCGTTGCTGCCAACCTTTTTTGTTATTATTCAGCTGCTTTCATGTGTAAGTATAAACTGTTGTTTCGAGGTAATCAGGTAGCTCCGCCCAATGTTTCTGTGTCATCATTTTGTGCCGAAAAGCCCTATATTGGCGGTTAATTAATTTGAGCAAATCATATTTTCTGTGAATTGTTTCATCTAATCAGTAAATTAGATACAGCTTTTTTATCTGATTATACGTATTTTTGCAAAAGAAAAAACAACAGAAATATCGTTGCTGACGATAGTCTGTTAAAGGCGGACGCGCAAGAAACGCTCCACAGCTCTACTGACAACGAAAAAATAAATTATAAAAGATTACATATTATGAAACTGATTGAGAACACCGAATTTGGCGGCGAACGCCCGTTGTTCGCGTCGCACGACCTGCACATCAACAACGTAACCATACGCGAAGGTGAGTCGGCCATAAAGGAATGCAGCAACATTGTGGCCACCAACTGCCGTTTTGAAGGTAACTATCCGTTCTGGCATGTCCACGGATTCACGATAGACAACTGCTATTTTGCCGTTGGCGGACGTTCTGCATTGTGGTATTCAGACCATCTGACGATGAAGAACACCATGATAGACGCGCCTAAGATGTTCCGCGAGATGAACGACATCGACATTGAGAACGTTGAGATAAATGACGCCGACGAGATTTTCTGGCGCTGCAACCGCATCAACGTGAAGAACCTGAAATTGCACGGCGGCACATATCCCTTCATGTTCAGCAACGACATACGTATAGACGGCTTTGAGAGCGACAGCAAATACGTGTTCCAGTATGTAAAGAACGTAGAGATACACAACGCCAAGATAACCACCAAGGACGCCTTCTGGGAGGTGGAGAACGTTACTATCTACGACTCAGAGCTTAACGGCGAGTATCTTGGATGGCACTCGCGCAACCTGCGCCTTGTAAACTGCCATATCTCAGGCGAACAGCCGCTGTGCTATGCTCACGACCTGGTGTTGGAAAACTGCACGTTCGACAGTGAGTGCGACAGGGCCTTTGAGTATTCAACGCTCAACGCCGACATACGCGGAGCCATCACCAACATCAAGAATCCGACATCGGGCGTTATTGTGGCCGACTCAATAGGTTCGGTAACTATCGACGAGAACATCAAGGCACCAGCCAACTGCGAGATAAAGACCAGAGGCTGACATCATTGCTTATGGTGCTGACGCATATAGGGCAACGTGCCGGCCAAAGGGCTGGTACGCTGCTTTCGGTCTGATAATTATTACTATTTACAAAACAAACTGCCTATGCCACAGCCACCCGGCAGCCTTGCGGTAGCTGCAGCTTATTTCCTCATATACGTTGTATGGGGCTCCACATATTATTTCATCGGGGTTTGTCTTCACGACTTTCCGCCGTTCATGCTCAGCACTGTGCGCTTCGCCGTGGCAGGTCTGGCCTTGCTTGCTGTATGCCGGTTGCGTGGCGAGCGGCTGTTGCGCCGTGTACTTATCTTTAAGTCGGCCGTATGCGGCATCATTCTTCTGTTTGTCGACCAGGGCGTCATCATGTTTGCCCAGCACTATGTCAGCAGCAGTCTTGTCGCGATAATGGCTTCGTCTACGGCAGTGTGGATTATGTTGCTCGATGTTCCTCAATGGCGTCGCAATTTCAGAAGTGTGTCCACCGTGGCAGGCATAGTACTTGGCTTTATTGGTGTGGCAATGCTCTATCTCGAACAGCTAAACATGCAACGGCCCGGCGGCAGTCATTATGAGTATGGCGTGCTTCTGCTTATAGGCGGATGCATATCGTGGGCATGCGGCACGCTGTATTCAAAATATCATATCCGCGACAATGGCGATGACGGCGGACTGTCGTCGTCGGCTTGGCAGATGCTTGGTGCGGGCGTCGTGTTTGCCTTGTGCGCAGGATTGTCGGGCGATTTCAGCAGTTTGCAGCTTTCCGCAGTATCAGCCGTATCATGGCTTTCGTTGGCATATCTTATAGTATTCGGTTCAATGATGGCATACACGGCATACATCTGGCTACTGCGTGTGCGTCCTGCCACCGAAGTTGCCACTCATGCTTACGTCAATCCCGTTGTTGCTGTAGTCATCGGTGCCGGCCTTGGTCATGAGGACGTAACGCTGATACAGCTCGCCGGTCTTGCCGTGATACTGATAAGCGTGATGATGGTGAACAGAAAGTAAATTGATAATTGAGAATGGAGAGTTGAGAATGGAGAAACAAAGTTCAGCGTTAGCTAATTATGATTTGCCTTGTGAATGTGAAGAGCAGACGGGGAGCGCAAGCGCAGTTAAAAATTAAAAAGTAAAAATTAAACAGCGCCATACGAAAGTGAACAGTGAAAAGTGAAGAGTGAAAAATCCAAATGTCTTGTGTCTATCCCTGGATAAGGATCCACAAAGCATATGGCTTTAACTCCTAGCCAACTTGTTGGCGATAACTCCTTTAACTACTTTAACTCCAAATGACAATACTCCTAAAGGCATACGTCTTAACTCCTTAACTCCTAAAAAATATATCCATGTCCAAAACCAACTATTCCCCAGTAAAGCCGTCGGAACGCTATGTCATTCTCGACGCACTTAGAGGCTTCGCCTTGCTTGGCATCTGTCTTGCCAACTATCCCGAGTTTTCGCTCTATACGTTTCAGCCGGCCGACGTTGCCGCGTCAATGCCTTCAGCCGGTGTAGATAGGATAGTGCGATTCTTGCAGTATGTGTTCATCGACGGTAAGTTTTACACCCTGTTCTCGCTGCTCTTCGGCATGGGCTTCTCGATAATAATAAGTCATGCCGAACAGAAAGGCAACGGGGCTTTCAGACTGTTCTACAGGCGCATGGCCGTGTTGCTCGCTATAGGATTCCTGCATCTTATGTTCATCTGGAGCGGCGACATACTTATGCTTTATGCCCTTATGGGCATGGTGCTGCCGTTGTTCAGAAACGTGAGCAACCGGAAGATGCTTTCGTGGGCAGCCTTCTTCCTTTTGCTGCCCGTGGCTGTCGACACACTGACACAGATCTTCGGCATAAGTCTCTCGGCTCCTGCCGTTGAGGCTCAATGGCATTACTGCCGCAAGTACGGCATAACAGAAGAAAACTTCGGCTATTGGCTGCGCGATGCCGACAGTTATGTTCAGGTGTTTCAGTTTCTTATTCAGGGAGCGTTGGTGAGAGTGCAGGAGTTTGTCGACGGCAACCGCTACTTTAAGGTACTTGGCCTGTTTCTGATAGGCTATTACATCGGGCGTCAGAAGATATACGCCGACCTTTCTGCCCACCGGCACCTGCTGCGCCGCGTGTCGGTTATAGGCTTCAGTGTCGGTCTTCCTTTGTCTGTTGTCTATGCATGGAGCGCCGTTGGCGGTCATCCTTTAGGCAACGCTGCCCACTCATTGCTTTACGCCGTCAGCGTCTATCCGCTAGGCTTCGCCTATATGTCGTCCCTCTGCCTGCTTTATCTCCGTAGCAGCCGTTCGGCGGTATGGCGCGCCCTTGCCGCTCCCGGCCGCATGGCTTTGACCAATTACATCTGTCAGTCTATAGCAGGCATGTTCCTTTTCTACGGCATAGGCTTCGGGCTTGGTGCCGGCGTGGGCCTTTCGCTTACAGAGATTATAGCCCTCGGCGTGTTTGTCCTTCAGATGTTGCTAAGCCGTCTGTGGCTTCATTACTGCCTTTTCGGCCCCCTAGAGTGGATTTGGCGCATGCTCAACTACGGCAAACCTCTTCAGTTGTTCAAACAGAAACAGAGAGGGTAGGGAAGGTTGATTGTCGTAGCTTTGATAAAAATGTAAAATGTTATATGTCTGTTTTGTTACTTTAGACGTATAATGTCTGCACCGTCTTTGGCATATAAGATTTTAAGTGCTGAAAATTGAAAGGAAAACATGCGCTTATGGTTAAAAGGTAAGCAAGAATAATGTTTTTTGCAAGCAAATGTGTAAGCAAATAATAGTGTTTAGGTTTTAAATCATTAACCTATCGTTTACTCATCGTAAGTGGGCCACTTTTTAACCGAAAGTGGCCCGTTTTTTATTCGTTACCGGGCCACTAATTTTAGTCAATAGCAGTGTACTGGACATATTTTATTATTGGAGAAGATTGACAACTTATTTAGTACACCACATTTGCATGAAAAACGAGAAAAATGATATATGACAGATATTCCATATAATAAGTTGGAAAATGGTAAACATATTTTAATTTGGCAGAGAAATCTTAAAATGTTGTTAATTTTATTAAGCCTATTTTGGATAGTAAAAATAACTGCCGTATAATTTGCAATATGAAAACAAAACGAACAAGATATGGCGGAACAATATTTACAAAATAAGCGAGAAAATGTTTCGATAGGATGCTATAGGAAACCAGATGACATTTTGACCTCAGGATATGCATTAAAGAATGAAAAAGCAGATAATTTCTAAGGGACGTTGTCTGTAGTAGCACAAAAATCAAGTATGAGAAACTATTGGCTTACTTTTTGCTGGTGATGAAAATGGTGCCAACAAAGATCCGACAATAAAAACTGAAACTTGAAACACCCCTATTTTAACATAAATATGTTTAACTTAAAAAGCATTGCCAATGAAACATAGACAAAAAACTACAAAGACAAAGGATGCAACAGCAAAGGTGCTGACATTGCCTGACCTGTATGACATGTATGATGAATGTAATTTCAGATTCTTCGGTGGAACGTTGCCGTGTCCTCAGCTGGATTTTATGCATAAGAAAGATCCTGTAGGTTCTTTTACATGTGACTATTATAATGACGTAATTCTATCTGCCTGTATCATGATAAGCGACAGGTATAAATATACAGATGCTCAACTACGGACGCTAATGACCCACGAGATGATACATTATTTCTTATACTATAATAATGTAAACCCGACGTGGAGTCATGGTAAGGAATTCAGGACTATTGCAAAATACATGAATGTTGTTTATGGACTGAATATAGATAAGTATACTGATACCTCAAACATGGAAATGATTCAGAAAGAATCTTTCTTTTCCAGACTATTCTCAAAACGGAAAGCATGACGTTGTAATCATCAGGTTATGACAGAATGGCATACACAAAGAATAAACAAATTGATTATAAATTATTATTAACTATAAAAACGAAAAGTTATGAAAAATATTAAAGCGACATCGGAGAATCTGAGCGTGTATAACAACATGCTGGCTAAGGCTGATAAACTGACAGACGAGAAATTGAGAGACGAAGCACTGGCTGAAGCAGAAAAATACAAAAACGGTTTCGACTGGTCAGATGTTATCTTTTATGAGGATGGTAAGGCAGGAGTAAAAAATGTATTGGGAGAAATTCTTGTTCCGGCTAAGTTTGACAAAATAGCATTCACATATTGCTATTTCGTGAAAAATATGCCTTATATTGTTATTAATCATGGCAACTTCGGAATGGTAAAATCAGACGGCTCCGGAGAAATGCTTGCTCCATGCGAGTATCATGAGATTGCGCCGTTGATATATTATGGCTGCTTTATTGTAATGGCTGACGACTATTGGGGCTTGATAAATTCCAATGGACAGATTGTGGCTCCTGTTGAGCATGATGACATTCAGATACTTGAAGATCAGTTTGCTGTGTTTAGAAAAGATGATAAGAAAGGACTTTATGCCTTTGAGAATGATGTATATGTAAGTCCTGAATATGATGACATAAAGCATGACGACATAGATGAGCCGATTAAATTTATCCGTGACGGAAAGACATTCTATATAGACACGGAAGGTAATGTCTACGACGATGCAGAAGACAGCGAACACTTATTGCTCGGTGTTCAGAGTGATCCCGTATAAAGATTAAATTAAGATATAACGTTTTCGCATACATCGGTGCGAAGGCGTTATATCTACATATCTTTTCTCGTCAAGATATGTTCTCGTGTCTTCTTCAGCAAAAACATACAGGTACTATTTACAAACAAAAAATATTGAGAAAATGAGACATACATACAATTCTGAAACCGAATTAGCATCAAAGAGCAAGGGTAAGTCAACCCGCTTGAAGCCGATACCAAAGAAAGATATGACAATGATGAATTGTCTTGAAAGAATATTGGAGATTGTTGCAGGTGAGTCGTTAAGTGCGGCGTCAATAAAGAGAGCACAAAGGTATATTCAATATGTTGCCGAACGTCAGAAACTAAACAGTATGCAGACTGTGCTAATGGCTCTTTATATTAACTTCAGCAATGATCCGTGCATAACTCTTGCCGATATCGCAAGTGAACTTAAATGTAAAAATCTGAAGATATTGTGCTATCAGAAGGAGATTGACGAACTGGAGAAAAAACGTATCTTGCGTAAATCCGGCGCACATGGCCCGTTTGACGGTTATAAGATAAACGACGGCGTGATGGAAGCTTTGGTGGCAAATGAGCCGTATGTATGTAAACCGCGTAAGGCTTCTGATTTGTATGAACTGTTTTCGTTTGTACATAATTTGCTCAGTTTACGCAAGATGGAAGAAATTGACACGGAAGAACTTGTTGTTGAAATAAACGAGTTGTATGATGAAAATAAAGAAATATGTTTTGTCGATGGGCTCCGTAAGCTAATCTTGGAGGATGAATCTGTCCTCTTATTGTCACAGATGGGAAGATGTCTTATGAACAGCAACATAAAAAATGTTGCGCTGGATAATTTTTTTTATTTGTTTGACGAGGAGTCTGTACGCGCCCGTCAGTTAAGGGCATTGCAGAACGGAAGTCATGAACTGATGAAGCTTGGACTGATAGATTTCTCAATGAGCAATGGCTTTAAAGACCGCGGAACGTTCATGCTTACCGACAAGGCACGTAAAATTCTTCTTGACAACGTAAAGATTGCCTGTTATGACGAGGTGAATGACGAACATACGGACATATTGAAGCCTGACACGATTAATGAAAAGCAGATGATATTCGATAATACCGTCTCTGAGCAATATGACAGACTGTGCGGACTGCTTAGTGATAAGAATCTGAATACTGTTCGCCAAAGGCTTGAGGAGAAGAATATGAGCAGAGGATTTTCTATACTTTTCTATGGTGCGCCGGGAACCGGAAAGACTGAAGCCGTTAAGCAGATAGCCAGATGTACCAGGAGAGAGATTATGCAGATTAATATCTCACGGATGCGCTCTATGTGGGTTGGGCAAAGTGAAAAAAACATAAAGGCTGTTTTTGACAATTACAAAGAGATGTGCAAGCGTTCTGAGCGTATTCCGATTTTGCTTTTCAACGAAGCAGATGCCATTATCAGTTCTCGAATTGACAATGCAAAAAACTCTGTTGACAAAATGGAAAATTCTATTCAGAACATCATACTTCAGGAAATGGAGAATTTCGACGGCATACTCATTGCTACTACTAACCTTGTTAAAAATTTCGACAAGGCTTTTGAACGACGTTTCTTGTATAAAATAGAGTTTACAAAGCCAACAGAAAAGGCCAGAAAGAAATTATGGCAGACTATAATGACAACTATTGATGACAGTTCTGCTGCGTTTCTTGCAGGTAAGTATCAGTTCTCTGGAGGTCAGATCGAAAATGTGGCGCGTAAAGCTGTAGTCGATTCAATCCTGTATGGCGAAGATAATGTCAATCTTGCTAAGATTGAGGAATATTGTAAAAACGAGGTTATAGGAAAATCAAATAAGGTAAGAATAGGATTTTAGCTTTTTGCTTCGTGTCATAACCGGTTGGTAAGCAACAATGTTTTTTGTTCTTTATTTATATGTTGCTTCTGCCGGTTATTATTGTTGTTGCTTGTTTCCTCATGGCGTATTGTGGTGCGTCATGAGGACAACATATGAAAGTTCTGGGATTTAAAATATCCAACATTCAGATAGACTGTTTTTATATTGTCTGAAAAATTTATATATTTGCTTCTAATTAATATTTATGAATTGAAATTGGCTGGAAAAAATAATATGCAAAATACAGATATTATGTATCATGGCTCACATAACTATTTTACTGAGTTTGACTTGAAGCATGTCCTGGAGGGAAGCGGAAAGATTAAGTTCGGTTATGGTGTGTATGTCACTTCAAAATATAGTTCTGCTGTCCATTATTCAGGTCAAAAAGCACAGTCAGAAGGTGAAAACTTTGTCTATACCGTGGCAGTGCCTTCATTGATGGATGATAATTACATAATGTTTAAGCAGCCTGTTAATGCTAAGATTGTTATGCGTACAGAAAATGTGCTTGGTGAGAAAATTCCTGATAAGGTTAAGGCTGACGGGAAATTATTCCGTAAATATCTGGCAAACACACTTATAGGGAATGATGACCTTATCGGAGAGAAAGCTGCTGCCGAGTTTTTGGATAACAAAATCGGTGTCGACTGTATTGTGTGGCCATATTCGTGGCGAAATCCTTCTCTTGGTACAAATCGTGCGATTTTTAATGTCAACAAAATAGAGATAATAAGGATTGACCGGGTTTGTCTGGATGCAAGTAAACATCTTATACAAGACACTGTCGTCCCGGTTTTTCAATTAAACAACGAAGTATAGCAGATATGAGTTTTTATAGCATAGCGCCATTCATAGAAAAATACTATCCACAGTATTATTCTATCAAAGATTATCCGAAAGAGCAATGTGTAACCATACATAAAGTTAAAGAAGAGTGGGGCATATTAAGTAACTTCGGACGGACTCCAATAGTAGTTAACGATGTTGAGTTTAAGTCTGCTGAGCAGCTCTTCCAGATGATGAAGTTTAAGGATAAGGATGTTTTGTTGGATATATATGGTGCCGGCAATCCGAAGATGAAAGCAAAGAAATGGGAGAGTGTTTACAGGCGCAGCGATTGGGGACAGATGATTGTTGACGCAATAAAGTTCTGTCTTCAATGTAAGTATGATCAAAATGCAGATTTCAGGGAAAAACTTAAAGATACCGGCAACAGATATATAGTTGAGGATCAGACAACGTTCCGTAAAAAGTATGCAGATACTTGGGGCGTAAAATTGGTTGATGACAAATATGTTGGTCCAAATCTTCAGGGACGTCTGCTTATGGAGTTAAGAGACAATGGTAAGTTGACTTATAGTTTGCCTGATGACGCATTGGATTTTGTAAATTTGCTGAAATAAATAGTGTGGATATTTTTATATTAAACTGCTTTTAGGTGGCTGTATTAGATATAATAATAAGCCCCGAAACATCATTATTTGAGCACATAAAAAGTCGTGACAATGATGTTTCGGGGCCTATCGTTTTTTGCCTGATGTGTGTCACTCAGGAGTATTATTTGTCTTCATCCTCCTCAACAGCCCGTGCTTCCTTAAATTTCTCTTTCATAGTCGGGTTGTTGTATGTAAGCTTCTTTATTGTCAGTCCGTCTGCCTTGTCGTTGGCAAGGCGGAGGTTGCGCTCAGAGCCTACGAGGGCCTCTTTTATCTTTTGCAGGTGAGTTATCGACTTGTCTATCTCGTCGATAGCCGTCTTGAACTTCTCGCTCGCAAGGCGGTAGTTGTTGGCAAACTTCTCCTTGAAGTCGTTGAGGCGGCTCTCAAAGTTGGTTACGTCTACCGACTGGCTGCGCGCAATGGCCAGTTGGCGCTGATACTCTATGCTCTTCTTTGACGTCTGCACAAGTAGCGTTATCAGCGGGAGGAAGAACTGTGGACGGATGACGTACATCTTAGGATAGCGGTGCGACATGTCAACGATGCCCGTGTTGTAAAGCTCACTTTCAGGTTCGAGCAGTGACACAAGTACGGCAAACTCGCATTTCTTGGCTTTGCGGTCGTCGTCGAGTTTCTTAAGGAAGTCCTCGTTCTTATGCTTTGTAGCGGTCTGGTCCATTTCGTTCTTCATCTCGAACATAATGGAGATATATTCAAAGCCGTCTTCATAGTCGCGGAATATGAAGTCGCCCTTGCTGCCGCCCGATGCGTCGTTGTCTTTCTCAAAGTAGGCGTTGGGGAAGAGCGGGCGCATGCGGTTGAACTCCGTGCTGCAGTGTATTTCGAGCGTCTCGCCGACCATCTTTGTCGACATCCTTGTCTTCAGGTCTTTGTAGTAGTCAACCTCTTCCTGCTTCTGTTTCAGCTGCATTTCGTAAGTCTCCTTTATGTTGTTCTCACGCAGTGCGGCCTCATTCTTCTGCAGGCTCACCATGCCCGTAAGCTCAACAATCTTGTTGTCTTTCTCCTTCAGAGCGTCCTGCGCCTTGCGTTGTTCCTCAAGCACGGCTATCTGACAGGCATCCTTACTCTGCGAAATGGTGGATTTCAGTTCCGAAATCTCCTTGTCCTTCTTTGCCAACTCACCGGCCAGCTCGAGCGCATTAGTCTGCACCATGCTCTCAATCTTAGCCTTCAGTTCGGATATCTCCTGATTCTTTTTGTTCATTTCTCCGGCCAGTTCGAGTGCCTTGGCCTGTGCCGTGCTCTCAATCTTTGCCTTCAGCTCAGATATCTCCTGGTCTTTCTTGTTCATCTCTCCGGCCAGTTCGAGTGCCTTGGCCTGTGCCGTGCTCTCAATCTTGGCTTTCAGTTCGGATATCTCCTGGTCTTTCTTGTTCATCTCCCCGGCCAGTTCGAGAGCCTTAGCCTGTGCCGTGCTCTCAATCTTAGCCTTCAGCTCTGATATCTCCTGGTCTTTCTTGCTCATCTCTTCAGCCAGTTCAAGCGCCTTCGCCTGCGCCATGCTGTCTATCTGCGCCTTCAGCCGTTCTATCTCAGTATTCTTTTCTCCTATTTCAAGATCCTTTGCCGACAGCTGCTGTCCGAACGTCTGTTCCGACTTCATCACGTCGGCCTTCAGTTCTGCCGCATATTGTTTCCTCACCTCTTCAAGTCTGCGGTTGAGTTCGTCGTTAAACTCGGCGTTCTTTACCTGACTGACGATAGAAGCATAGTCGGCTTCGTCTACCTGAAACACGCTCTGACATTTAGGACATCTTATTTCTTTCATATCATCGAGTTTTTGTTATTTACGTACAAATTTACGGATAAAACGTGAGAAATGCAAGCAAACCATGTTATATGTGAGGTTGGTGCCTGAGGCTTATGTAAAGGCGAGAAAAAGAAAAGTTGTAAAATTTTGAACAGTAATATATATAAAACATACTTAACTGTTCAAAATTTTACAACTTTTATGCCGTCTTAGTGCTTTAGCCTTCTATTTGCTCTTCATTCCGAGGAGCATGCTAAAGGTGAAGTTTTTTGTGATGTCTGTCTTCCGTCAGTTCTCCTTTTCTTTTTTATCTTCCAGACAGTCAGCGTCATCTTCTTCATCCTCGTCGTCCTCTTCCGCTTTGTTCGGAATAACGGAGCCTTTCGGGTCGTTGGTCTTCTCGGTGTTCATCCATTGGCGTATGGCTGCCATTCTGGGCAGCAGGCGGATTACGGGCAGGCGGTAGTGGTGAATAATGATGAGCATCATCATTAGTATGCCTATGACCGTCATGTAGCCGTAGCACTCCTTTATGGATATCATCACGGCCTGCTTGGATATCACAGCCATCGTGTCGCTCCACGACGGCAGGTCGAACGGCATCACCGTTCCGTCCATGTTGTCGGACGCGTTGAGGCTGTTTTTTGATATCGACCAGTTGTATAGTCGCTGCACCGTGGCCGAGCCTAAGGCCGTTCCTATGCCACAGCGTATGTATCCTATGGAGTTGAGGCCGAAGAAAAAGTGAGAGAAGGGGAGCGACTGCGACAGATATACGTTAGACGCCGAGCCTATCATCACCTCAGACACGCCAAAGGCAAACAGCGGGATGAAGAATGCCTCTCTGTTGGTGTCGCCGTCGATGAGAAAATACATCGACACTTCGTAAAAGGTGAGCAGCATAAGCGCCACAATAAAGTATTTCTTGAATCCCCAGTGCCACTTTACGAATGTGGCAAAGGCCAGCAGCGAGCCTACCACCACGCCGTAGAGTATGGGCCAGTTGAGCGATATCGTGTTGAGCGAGTCGTATTTCAGTACAGATGACAGATATATCGACTGCAACAGCTTGGGTGCAGCCTGAAGAATGCCAACGCCGAGCAGAAGCAGCATGAGATGCTGCACTGACCTGAACTTGAATATAGATAGCGGCAGATACGGCTTCTCGTGAAACTTCGACCGGCACAGGGCTGCGGCAAAAAACGCCAGCGTTATGCCCGTGGCCTGCCATATAGTGCTGCTCGTCCACCAGTCGTAATGCTCGCCGTAGGTGAACATCCACATGCCTGATATCAGGAACGCGCTCCAGAGGAACAGACCTACGAAGTCGACACCCTTCAGCGACAGGAACGGACCCGGACGATGGTCGGGCTTCATCATGAAATATACTATGCCGCAATGAATCATCATCAGCGCTATGACAAACAGGTTCATCAGTCGCCAGTTGCCGTAGTATGTTAAATACGCCGTCGTTATGCCAGAAAGATATGTTCCGCCGCACACCATGATATAGACAACAGGGAAGAACACGGCATAGTTGCGCGACGGCGTTACGCATAGACGGAACACGCTCGTGCAGCCAAACATGCCCAGCATCTTGCAGAAGCCCGCAATGAAGGCCAGTCCCCATATCATCCACGGCTCGGTTACCGACATGGTAAGGGCGTTGCATATTATTATCCCGATGGCTGAAACGAAAAACAGCTGCCGCGTGTACATATAGAATTTCAGCCTGTACATCACCGGGAAGCACACCGTTATGCCGCCCAGGGTGCAGTAGCCTGCCATCTGTATGTCCTCGTTGAGCAGCGCTATCTCGCTTACAATCTGGTTTGAGTACGACGTGTTGATGCTTCCCACATACTGATACAGAAAGCCGAACGCCATATACAGCCAGAAGCGCAGCCGTGGCGGCACCCAGTCTTTATACATCAGGAGCTGCCGCGTGCGTATCACGGTGTTTGTCGTATGATATAGCTTGGCCATTATCAGTCGATCATTTCACATTCAACGTTCAGGCCGGCACGCAGCCGCCTTATGTTCTCCTTGCTGTTCTCCTTCGTGAAGCGTATCTTCACCGGCAGCCTCTGTTCCACTTTCACAAAGTTGCCCGTGGCGTTGTCCTGCGGCACTATGGAGTATTGTGCCCCCGTGGCGTTCGATATGGCCTCTATCACGCCCACATATTCAATGCCCGGTATGGCGTCTACGGTTATCCTCACGCGGTCGCCTGGCTTCATCTTTGCCGTCTGTGTCTCCTTATAGTTGGCCACAACCCACACGTCGTTTTCGTCAACCACCGACATCAGCGTCTGTCCTGGCTGCACGAGCTGTCCCTCCTGCAGCGTTATCTTCGATGTATATCCGTCTACAGGTGCCGTTATCACGGTGTACGACACGTCCAGTGCGGCATAGTCCTTGCGCGCCTTGGCCAGTTTTATGCTTGCGTCCTGCTGTCCCAGCTTCTTTGTCTGTTCGTTCTTGGTCAACGACGTTGAGCGCTTCTGTCTGCACAGCATGTCATATTCGGCCTTTGTGCTTTCATATCTTGTCTTCACGTCGTCATACTGTTTCTGCGTCACGGCCTTGTTTTTCAGCAGCACCGAGTAGCGTTGCAGGTCGCGTTCGGCGTTCTCCAGTTCGGCCTTTGTGCCCAGTATCGACGCCTCGTTCACGCCTATGTTGCTTTCCGTGGTGCTTATCGCCGAGCTCATCACCGTCTTGCCCGACACGGCGTTCTGCAGTTCGGCTTCGGCCTCGGCCAGCTTCAGCCTGTATTCTCTGTCTTCGAGTATCACCAGTGTGTCGCCTTTATGCACGAAGGAATATTCCTCAACGCACACCTTCTTGATGTAGCCCTGCACGCGTGCGTTCACCGGCACGATGTGTCGGCGCACCTGAGCGTTGTCAGTGAAGGTTGAAACGTTGAATTTTATAAACTGTACACATATCCACCATATACCTATTGCCAGCACAGCCAGAACCACGATGTTCTGGATCATTCGTCTTGTCTTGCGGTTCATGTTTAAAAGTTTCCTGAAATATATTTTAGTTGATAATAATAGTACACCACATTCACGCGTGCGTTAACCAGTCTTACTTCGGCGTCGAGCTTTGACGTCGATGCGTCGAGCATGTCGGTCAGCAGCGACAGGTCGGCCGAATAGCGCTGCTCCACAATCCTGTAGTTCTCGTTGGCCAGTTCTACGTTCTTTTTCTGCGTCTCCACCTGACGGCATGCCTCGGTGTAGTATTTGTACATCTGGTCCACCTTTCGGTCTATCGTTTCCTTTTCAGCCTGGCGGTTGTCCACCAGCTTTGCCGTCTGCATTCTTGCGGCGTTGAGCGAGGTGTTGTCTTTATAGAAGGCCGACAGGTTCATCGACAGCTTCACGCCCACCCACCATGTGTTAATGTTGTTGTTCTTCACGGGAGCGCAGTTGGTTATCGGCCCTTCGAGACTGTTGCCAGCCGTCAGTCCTATCATGGGCATCATGCGGCTGCGCACAATCTTCTCTTCGGTCTTTGCCTGCGAGTAGGCCAGGTCGAGCCGTTTCAGCTTGGGCGACATCTCGGCCTCCTGTCTCCAGTGGCTTGCTCCAAGGTCGGGCAGATTCATCTCGTCCGTGCCGAGCCATGGCTCTATCATCGTGCCTTCGTCAAGTCCGAGATACACCAGCAGACTGTAGTTAAGATGTTCCACGGCGTCGGCCACGGTGCTTCTGTCGTAAGTAAGGTTCGACAGGGTCAGTTCGTAGCGCGTAACGTCGTTTGCCAGTGCCAGCCCCTGTTCAGAGCGCACCTTCATCTCCTCAATCAGTTGTTTTGTCAGCTTGATGTTCTCGTCGTACACACTCAGCAGGTTGCGGTTTTTCAGAAGACTGAGATAGCAGTCGAGCACCTCCATTTTAATGTTATCCGTAACAATCTTCAGGTCGGTAGATGCCATTTGTGTCTGATATCTCGTCTTCTGTATTCCTGCCGTTATCTCACCTCCGGAGTATAGAGGTTGATAGAGCGAAAGAGAAAGCAAGTTGCCCAGATGGGGCATTGCCGAACGTGTAGGGTTCGAAAAGTCACGCTCCAGAATTGTTGCATCCCCCAGATAGTTTACTCCTGCTTCCAGACTGATGTCGGGCAGTCGCTTTGCCCTTGCGTTCTTTTCGAGTTGTCTGGAAATGTTCACATCCTTTTGTGCCGCTTTAACTTCTACATTCGATTGTTCCACTCTTCTAAACAATTCGTCAATTGTCATCCTCAACGGTTTCTGAGCGGACATCCGGCACGCCATAACACTGCTGCCGGCAAATAATAACAACACGGCTAATCTCCGTAATCTCATACTTTATGTCGCTTTTTTGGTGTGCAAAATTACGGATTTAACTTTGATTAAGACTATTCTATATCCGCCCTAAATTTGTCATATACGAAACAAATAGCCTCATTTTGTCCATTTTTCAGGTTCTTTCTGTGTTCTTTATTTTACCATAAGCCCCAATGTCATGTTAATGATAATGTCTTAATAATTCTGTTATTTGTTAATTATTTTTGCAATTGTCTTGTTGGGTATATTGTTATTTGGAGTTAAAGTAGTTATCGCTCACTAAGGTGAGCTAGGAGCATATTTAAGTGAAGAACGAAGAGCAGGAGTAAAGGCAATTAAAAATTAAGAATTAAAAAGTAAGAGAATTACTTCTGTGGGTTTATGTCAGTAGTTAAGGTGGCTATAGCAAACGTCAACGTAGTGCGTGTTTAAGTGAAAAGTGAAGAACGAAGAGTGAAAAATCCAAATGCCTTGCTATGACAAGAATCAGCAAGACTATTGTGCCGGCTGATTTGCAATCTGCTGGAATTAAATATAAGGATCTTTGATCCGCTAAAAATACCGCTTGTTTAAGTGAAAAGCAGGCGCAAAAGCGTAACTAAAAGTTAAAAATCTAAATGTCTAAGCGAGTTTAATACAACAGTATAAAGACAAAATAGGAAGTAATCGGATTGAAAAATCCTTATACTTTATTCCGGCAGATTAATTCTATTGATTGTTGGCTGCTCTCTGCATAACCAAATGAGATTTGCTTCTGCTCTCACTTGCACGACAATTGCAGATCAGCCGGCACTAAAGTACCGCTTGTTTAAGTGAATAGCAGGCGCAAAAGCGCAAATATAAATGAAAAATTAAAAGTGAGAAACGTGTATGCCAAGCTAGCATAAGACTACATAATAATACAAAATATGAAGTAATCGGATCACAGATCCTTATAATACCCGTGGGGAGGCTTTTGCTACATTGCTTAAATTCCATTTGCTTCGTGGATTCATGTAGTGCTTGCGACAATAATCAACAAAACCAATGTGCCGGCTGATTTGCAATCTGCCGGAATAGAATATAAGGATCTCTGATCCGCTTAAAGTACCGCTTGTTTGAGTTAAGGGTGATAAGTTAAAAATCCAAATACCAAATTGGTATAATGTTATAAAGTAATTTTAAATATGAAGTAATCGGATAGTTCTGGCGAAAATTAAAAATTAAAAGTTAAAAATCTAAATGTCTAAGCGAGTTTAAAACAACATGATAACGCAAAATAGGAAGTAATCGGATCACAGATCCTTATATTCCATTCCGGCAGATTGCAAATCAGCCGGCACAATAGCAAACGTAGTGCATATTACGAAAGTGAAGAGCATATTTAAGTGAAGAGTGAAGAATAAATAGTGAAAAATCCAAATGTCCTGTGGCTATTGCCAATGCATTGCAATCGATAATAACCAACAAGACTAATGTGCCGGCGGATCTGCGCTCCGCCGGAATTAAATATAAGGATCTCCTGATCCGCAGTACCGCTTATTTAAGTTAAGGATGATAAGTTAAAAATCCAAATACCAAATTGGTATAATGTTATAAGGTAATTTTAAATAGGAAGTAATCGGATAGTTCTGGCGAAAGTTAAAAATCTAAATGTCTAAGCGAGTTTAATACAACAGTATAAAGACAAAATAGGAAGTAATCGGATTGCAAATTAGCTACGCTGACCTTCGGTTCTGATATTCCTTTCCGGCAGATTAATTATATTGATTGTCGGCTGCGCTCGGCATAACCAAATATAATTTGCTTCTGCTCTCACTTGCACGACAATTGCAAATCAGCCGGCACAATAGTCAAATGCCTTGTGGATACTTATTCTGACGAAAAATCCCAATGCCTTGTTATGACAGGAATCAACAAAACTAATGTGCCGGCTGATTTGCAATCTGCCGGAATATATTATAAGGATCTTTGATCCGCTTAAAGTACCACTTGTTTAAGTGAATAGCAGGCGCAAAAGCGCAAATATAAATGAAAAATTAAAAGTGAGAAACGTGTATGCCAAGCTAGCATAAGACTACATAATAATACAAAATATGAAGTAATCGGATCACAGATCCTTATATTTAATTCCGGCGGAGCGCAGATCCGCCGGTACATTAGCCAACGTAGTGCGTGTGAGAAGAAGCTACAAGGCATTTGGATTTTTCACTCTTCATTCTTCACTTAAACACGCACTACGTTGGCTATTGTCTTAACTCCTTAACTTCTTAACTCCATAACTCCTTGATTACTTTTACTTACGTTCTGCGCCTCCTCTATATTCCGTAGGCGAGACGCCGAACTGTTTTCTGAAGAACTTGCCGAACGAGGCCTGGTCGGCGAAGCCCAGTCTGTAGGCTATCTGTTTCACGGACAGGTCGGTGCAGTCGAGCAGCCGTCGCGCTTCGGTTGTCAGCATGTGCGCTATGTGTTCGTTTACCGAGCGTCCCGACACCTTGCGCACTATGCGCGACAGGTAGGTTGACGACACGTTAAGCTGCGACGAATAAAACAATATGTAGTGTTCTTTAAGGTAATTGCCGATTAGCAGCTTTCTGAACTCGCGGTAAATCTCCACGGTGTGCGGCACTTTCGACGGATCTGCTGCGCATCCTGCCCTCAGTATCTCGGCAAAGCGCAACAGCAGCAGGTTAGACAGATGCAGCATCAGGCCGTTGTAGTGCAGCTGCTCCGTGTTGATGTCAGAATAAAGTCCCAGCATCGTCTGCATACATTCCATTTCGCTTTCGCTCAGACTCCTTATCGGCAGCGCGTTCTCGTTGGCAAACGAAATCATCTGGTTATACACGGGAGCATAGGCCGACAGGTCGTCAAAGTATGCCGGCATAAAGCTCACGCCTTCCATCATGAAGTCCTCGTCGGCATCGCTCAGCGACACCACCATGTTAGGCGTCAGAAAAGCCATAGAGTTCTTCTTTAGTGTCTCTGTGCTGTAGTTTACCGAGAGCTTCACCGTTCCGCTCTTCACCAGCATTATGCTGAACGAGTCGCTGAGCATGGGCGCTACCTTATATCCCGTGCCCATGCCGGCCTTAGTGCTGAACACCGCAACCTCATCGCATGGCATCACGGTTTCATATTCCTCATGCCTTACCTCGTCAAAAAACGTGTCGTGAACGCTATACATCTTTCCGCAAATATTGTCTTCGGCATACAAAGGTAGTGAATATTTGGGAGATTATGTGGTGTTGGTAATATGAAAAAAATTAGGGGATAATGCAATATCCCCAATTTTGAGAAATAATTTTATTAGAGTTTTAAGCCATACGTAATGATATTTATGAGTCTTTTTAATAAATTGAGTATTCCTGGCAAATATTTCTTTACATTGTCTGTTTCAAAAATATCTGATGGCATTATGTTTCCTTCAGGGTATCTTGATTTAGCTTCTGTACTATTAAATAAAACACACAAACAGAATAGGGCTGTGTTGACATAAGAATATTTTAAGTTTTGATATTCTTTAGGTGAAACTGAAAACATATTTTCTGAATATTGTGTTGTAGCAGAGTTCGTGATTTGGGCAATGATAGGAAGTTTTTTCTCGAAGTTGTATTCGTTACCTTTTATCTTCTGCAGCACAAAATTACAATTTTTGCTATTTATTGTATCATTTTTTTTATTATATAGTTCTTGAAATGCTTTTTCTGGATGATGATTTAATTCTCGTGGTGATTTTATAACTCCGCATTCCAAAAGAACTCCTTTTGTTAGAGTCTCTACACATTGTTGTAGAGAAAAGATGCATTGGGGAGTTTGATTTTCATTAAAAAGTATTTCTGCAATTTTAATATTGTTTATTGCTGTTTTATACCAAACAATGGCTTCTTTATTGCATCCGCCAATTACGCCATAGAGTTCATTTTCTTCTATGACGTTTAATTCTTTCATATTAATTCTGTCTTTCATCTTATTTTGTTTTTTTGCTGCAATATTAATATGTTTTTTAAAGAGTTCTATTTTTTTTTGAGGAAAATCATTTCATAGTGAAATAAATACTTTTATTTTCGGCTTGTTATTATTTATTTTTATAACTGAAAATAGTGGCTTTTATGTTACTTTATTGTTACACTTTTTTATAAAGAAAAAGCTTTAGCCTTTATGCAAATATATAAGCTAAATTATTAAAATTTTAGGCCATAATGTTTCTTATAACACTGAAAAATGAATTAAAATCATTATATTTGTGCCCCAAAAATGGAATAAAATATCTTATAAACATAACATGAATCGTTATCCATATAAATATTGACAAATAATTTGTATGTTGAAAAAATGACATTATAATTAATTTTTATATTAATAAAATGGCTACGTATTATATTTAAAATACATATAGTTTTAATGTAATGCTGATTAATTTTGTGCAGATTGAAACTAAGGCAGAATAATTGAAAATTTTTGAGCTAAATATATGGAAAAAAACATGAGTCTAAAAATAAGTATATTGTCAGTTTTAATGTTTAATTTTAAAAAAAATGATAAATTAAGGAAAGGAGGTCTTCATGCATAGGCTTCCAAAGCATGACCTTATTAGAGTCTTTGAAGGCTTTGCTGGATATGGTGGAGCATCTTTTGGCTTAAAACATGCCAAAATTAATCATAAGGTTGTTGCATATTCTGAAATAGATCCAGATGCAATTGAACTTTATCACTATAATTTCCCTGATGTTCCAAATCTTGGTGATATAACTGTACTTGATCCCAAAAGTTCTGAATTTCCTGATTTTGATATGTTTACAGGAGGATTCCCGTGTCAGCCTTTTTCAACAGTCGGTAAAAGACAAGGTGTGAATGATGAAAGAGGTCGTGGAACGTTATTTGGTGATATAATACGAATTTGTGAAGTTAAACAGCCAAAATATATATTGTTAGAAAATGTAAAAGGACTTCTTACAGGTAGAATGAAGTCTACGTTTAATGTGATTATAGAAGAGTTACAACGTATCGGGTATGATACGAGATACGCTGTTCTGAATTCTAAAGATTATGGCATTCCACAGACACGTGAACGCCTTTGGATATTTGGATATTTAGGTACTTTGCCTGACAAATTTGATATAGTTCCCCCAAAATTGCCTTTAAAAGGTTATCTTTCAGATTTCTTAGACAAAAATCCTTCTCCTGACTTATATAAAACGCAAAAACAAATCGACCGTATTCATGAAATACATCATAATGGTGTATTTGATGTAAAAGAGCCATTATGTTATGACATTTACAATCGTAAAATTCGTACAGATCGTTTGTGTATGACCGTAACTCCGCCGGAGCATAATGTTATAAGGATTATAGAACCTATGATAGACGGCAAAGAAAGGTTTCGTAAGTTGTCATTGAATGAACATTTTCGTTTAATGGGATTTCGTATGGATGATAAGAAAAATGAAATACATTTTCCTGATACTCTAAATTATACAAAATTAGGACGTAGAGCAGGTAATGGTTGGGATGTTAATTTGGTTGGAATATTGTTGAATCATATTTTTTGGCAAATATTATGAAGATAGATATTACGTCTATGTTTTTCAATTCTTCAATTGAAGGAAAAACAGCAACTCCTGCATGGGGTACATCAATAGGACAAAGTAGTAAAAGAGACTATCGAATAGATGATTCAAAAGATGGTGTTGTCAATATGTTGATGGGAATGACTTATAGAAGTGTTTCTGATCTATCAAAATTGGATGTATCACAAGGTTCCTCAAAGAGAGAAGTTTTGATATGTTCTATATTTACGGATATTTTTATAAACGATTTTAAGATAAAAGATTCACAGTTTGTTTTACTTTTAGTTCGTGAACATTCTTTAAGTCATAACGGAAGATTGATTATTAGTTATGCCCCATATATAAAATATAATGGCATATCTAATCAAGATTGTATAAGTAAAATGCAAGGCCTGCTTTGTAACAATGATCAAGGCAGTTGGTTTGTTTATGATATATCAATTGAAAACCAGTCCGTTTTGCGTTTCAGTGCAGTTGTAATAGATGCAGATAATCCTAAAAATTACGGTAAAGATATAAAAAGTCAGGATCGTTCTTACGAATGGAATAGCTTGATACCTGAAAATATTTCATTACCCAATTTTTTAAAATTTAAAAAAGAAAATTCTTTTCAGAAAATATTTTATGGGGCACCTGGTACGGGTAAGTCGAATACAATAAGTAAAGAGACAAAAGGAGAAGAGGTAATTCGTATAACTTTTCACCCAGATACGGATTATTCAACTTTTGTGGGTGCTTATAAACCAACAACAGATTTATTACCTATTTGTAATGAATTAGGTGAGCCTATGAAGATTGCAAATCAGGCTTTATATAAGGAGCAGATTGTTTATGAGTTTGTTCCACAAGCTTTTCTTCTTGCTTATATTGCTGCATGGAAAAATTATGCTAATGCAGATGTTAACAATATAAAGAAACAATATCTTGTTATAGAAGAAATAAATCGTGGTAATTGTGCTCAAATATTTGGAGACTTATTTCAGTTGCTTGACCGTAATGATAAAGGTTTTTCTGAATATCCAATTAATGCTGATGCGGATATGAAGAAACAACTTAATAAAGCTTTCCAAGGATTAGAGATACCTCAAAGGGATAGTATTAACGCCATGTTTGAAGGGCGTGATGTTGTTAAAGGAGTTTTAGATGGAGATTTGTTGTTATTGCCAAATAATCTTTATATATGGGCAACAATGAATACCAGCGACCAAAGCCTTTTCCCGATAGACAGCGCATTCAAACGGCGTTGGGATTGGAAATATATTCCAATATCCGATGCCGGTAAAGGTTGGACGATTTGTGTTAATAAAAACAAGTATGATTGGTGGGACTTTCTTGAGAAGATAAATGCTCACATTGATTCTACAACAAATTCAGAAGATAAGAAACTTGGTTACTTCTTCTGTAAAGCAAATGATAATAATGAAATTTCTGCAGAAACATTTGTTGGCAAGGTCATTTTCTATCTTTGGAATGATGTATTTAAGGATTATGATTTCAGTGACAAAATATTCTATGATGAAAAAGGAGATAAATTGACTTTTAATAGATTCTATACTGCCGAAGGTGTTGATTCGAAAGTTGTTGAGGATTTAGTTGAATTGTTCTTGAAAAATCTGGAACTTAGTCCTATTGTCTCTGATGCAAATGCATCTACTGAAAATATGGGAAATGAAGGAGATAATGATAATACACAAGATCCAATTGGTGATGAGGGTAATTAGAATCCTTAATACGATAAATAATTTGATTGATAATGTGAATTCAAAAGATTGGGATTTGAAAGTTAAAATGATTGAATAATGCGCATACTTGTTGAAGAATACCAATATAACGTAGTTGATATAAAAGACATTCTCCATGGCATTGACGCTTTGGAGAATGTTGAGGGTAAGGTGTCTATTCATTATGTCGGATATTATTATAACACCTTATTAAAGGATTGCGTATTTATTCTTCCAAAAGTTTTGCTTAAAGACAAAGATAATGGTGAATTTGTGTTCGGTAAGTATAAACCTGAAGAAATAGCAAATCTTGATAAAAATAATCCGTTGACTTATGACGAACGTAATTTCTTGTATAAGTTTGCGGTATGGATTTATCGTGCAATTGTCGTTTACAAAAATAGTCGAAACAATGATTCAGGTATCGTTTATCATAAGCAAATTGCGCAAGTAGGCAATGGGCGACGCCGGCTTAGCAACACTTATTTGGATATTCTTCTTTCGCTTATTGACTTTAATAAAAATAATCAGAGTTTCTTTTTTACTATTGTGAAGAATATGCGCAGTGGGCTGAACAAGATTAACTGGATGCGCACAATAGCAACTACACCGGCAATAATCCAAAATGGGCAGCCGATATATCTGAATCCTGTAAATAAGAAAAGACAGATTAATTTTGATGAAGAACTGCTGATTATTTTCTTTTCAATCCTGAATTATATAGGAGATGCTTACGGCTTTGATAAGAACATAAATTGCAATTTTCAGCTAATAACAGGTAAGCGCTTTGAAACATACATGAATGGCTTTGGAGTAAGACGCCTTAGACAAATAAAGTATAGATACTTTTCAGATAAGGCTTTGCAGTTATGGCAATTATGTTTCGCTTTTTTCGATGAGTCTCGTCAAGTCTTTATTGCAACTGAAAAGAGAGAATATTTGCTGGTAAAAAACTTTTATATTGTGTTTGAGGCTATCATTGATGAATTGATAGGCGATAATCCTTTACCAGACGGAATGGACAAAAAACAGGAAGACGGTAAGATAGTTGACCACCTGTTTACTGCGCAAAGCTTAATTGACGGTGAAACCAAACAGACATATTATATAGGAGACAGCAAATATTACAAAATGGGGCATGAGTTGGGTACGGAGTCTGTATACAAGCAATACACTTATGCCCGTAATGTAATTCAGTGGAACTTAGATATATTTAATGATTTTAATAAAACGGTAAAAACTTCAAATGTCAGATTGCGCGATGAAAATACTGAAGGATATGAAATAATCCCGAATTTCTTCATATCGGCTAAGATGGATGAGGGCTTTGATTATACAAATGACGGAATAGAAAAGACAGACCGTCAGAACAATAAATACAAACAACTGCAATTTAAGAACAGGCTTTTTGACCGCGATACACTATTATTATTCCATTATGATGTAAATTTTTTGTTTGTATTGTCCTTATATGCACGTGACAATGCCGTACAAAAAGCTGACTGGAAAGAGAAAGTGCGCAATAAGTTCCGTAAGGAGATTCAAGACTGGTTACAGGTTGACTATAATTTCTATGCAATAAAAGCCCATCCGGATGTAAATGGCGAAGAGTATATTAAAGAGCATTTTAAAGAATTGCTTGGCAAAGTATATACGCCATTTGCAGACAAAAATGTGTATTCATTGGCTTTGGATAAGGCACCTGAAAATCGTGATTCGAACAGACAGCTTCTTGATAATCTGGCAAAATCGTTTTATATTGCAGAATGTAATTTGGGAGAACAGCCGGAGATTGCCTTAAAAGAGACCATTGCCAAAGGCTGTAAACCGTCGTCAGTTGTTAAGAATGGTGTGTTGATGGTTATGATGGAAAACTATGTTACCAGAAGTTATGTGTTCTTGAAAAACGGAAAATTGGCTATAGGCATCAAATATACCAAAGACAGTATGGAGATTGTTGAACATTTGCAGACAATAGGCTATGTATTGTTCCATACACGAAGAAATTCAGATCAACATTTGTTTGCAGTAAAAGGTGATTGTGTGATTAAAAATGTTGATGAATTGGAAGAAGACAGATATAAGTGCGTATCAACAACATCTTTATATGTTTCCGTTGATTTGGATATTTCATCGGAGTTGGATTCGTCAAATATTCATTCTACAAATAAGAAATTTACCCAACAAACAAGGTATGATGCCCAGTTTGCAGAGATTGAGAAATTGTAGAAATTAATTTGTGTATAACAATGCGTCAAGTATTGCCAAAGTAAACAGTTTATTGATAAAAGATTGATTCAAATTGAATATTAGGCATATAGTAATAAAAAGGCAAGTGAGTATCTTTTTGTCTTAATAATTTAAATATAAAAGTTTTTGTTAAAAAACTCATCACTCGTCACAATGCCATATAATATTCTGAATGTCAGATACTTGGCGTGTGATGAGTTGAATTTTCAACTCATCACACCTGTTTTTGGTAGTTTAAAATAATAGCAGTGTAATAAAATTGTGCTGATAATGCGGCATGACGAGAGTAATACTCCAAAGTGTTTTATCCGTAATCTTGTGTATTATTTTATGCTTCTGTCTGAAAATCAAATATTTAGCAAAAATAATCATCAGTATTTATGAAAGTGAAGAATAAAATGCGTATATTTGCAAAAACGACAAAAGTATGGAAATGACAGCAACCGACACGTTTGAAAAACAAGATTTGTTTTATAATCGCATGATTGAGGATTATAAGAATGGAGTGATGCCACATTCATCCGTTTTTGAGCCTTATTTCAAATGGAAAATGGGCGAATGTGGCCATGACGAAATCACAAGGGAAATGGCTTATGTGATGATGGATGAGGCATCAGCATTACTTGATGAATATTATGCCAAACACCCTAATGCGTACGAAAACATGGATGCCTATATTGATGAAGACCCGTGGCAGCAATACAAGGGATTTGGCGAAGATAAATATGTGGTGTCGTATCTCGAAGGTATCGACAGCGAACTGAAAAATATCATCGCTGTATTGATGTAAAAATCGGTTCAGAAGAATAATTGAAGAAATAATAATCTTGATGTTGGACGCACCTCGGAACGGCACAGTTTCAAGGTGCGTCCAATGTTTTTTATCCACAAAATGCAGTCATGATGAAAATGCCTCGAAAATCTGAAACATTTTTGTGCTGTTTCTCTTGTAGTCCGTATTAAAATTATCTGCAATAGAACTATTTGTTAAGCAGAATCAGTCTTGTAGCTTTCAAACTGTTAGTGATAGGTTTACGACCCGTAAATGGGCCACTTTTGATGCAAAAGTGGCCGAGTTTTTAACCGAAAACAATAGAGTTTTTTTGAGGAACTTGCTGAACTGGTGAACGGTTGGCTGCTGACGGACAATTATGCTGCGGACGGTAGGGCAGGCGAGTGCATGGCGGTGTGTCGGCAGATTATAAAATAAAAATCCCGCCAACGTCCGCTTGGGGATGTCGACGGGAGGAACAGATAGAAAAGATAACAAATTATTAAGATTATGATGTGTTCAGAACCATTCCTTAAAGTCAGCGGCTCTGGCCTTGCTCACTATAATCCTTTCGTCTACCAGAGCCTTGTTTTTCAGGTTCAGCACGAGGCGTCCGTTGAACCATATGCTGACATCCCTTATGGCTTTCTTAGAGACGAGAAACTGCCTGTTGGCCCTGAAGAACAGTTTGGGGTTGAGCATTTCGGTCAGCTCGTCGAGCGTTTGCGAGAATGCATACTGATTGTTGTCGTTGTCTACGGCCTTTACAACTCCCTCGGATATGTATATCAGCATGATTGACTCTACTTCAAGCGGAATGAACTTGTCGCCCTTTACGGGTATGAGGAAATGTGTCTTGTAGTTGTTTTCCTTCTTTATCTCTTTGATAATCTTTTTTATCAGTGAGTCGTCTTCATCTTTAGTAGTCTTGTTGCCGTTAAAGAGCAGTTCGTATTTGGCAAAGGCATTTCTGAGTTCATCCTTATTGATGGGCTTCAGCAGATAGTCGATGCTGCTAACCTTAAATGCCCTCAGGGCATATTCGTCATAGGCAGTGGTAAATATTATGGGGCAGGTGATGTCGACATAATCAAAAATCTCAAAAGCCGATCCGTCAGCCAGATGTATGTCCATGATGACAAGGTCGGGCATGGCGTTGCCCTTAAACCACTCTATGGTGTTGCATACAGTGTCCGACTCGCCAATGATTTCAGCCTTCGGATTTATTTCAGATATTAAGGCTTTCAGGTTGTTCAGTGCAGCTTTCTCGTCTTCTACGATGAATATTTTCATTTGCGTGATGTTTTATGTTAGGGGTATTTTTACGCTGAAGAGATTATTCTCTTTTTCCTGTATCTCGATGTCCTTGTTGAAGAGCAGCCGGTATCTTTTTCTCAGGTTGCTGAGGCCAATGCCGGTGCTTGTGGTTGCCCCTCTGCGCGGCTGCAGGTTGTTGGCCACCTCAAGAGTCTCGTCGTCAATTGTCCTGATCGTTATGTGCAGCGGATTTCTGTTGCTTATCTCGTTGTGCTTCACCGCGTTTTCAACCAGCAGCTGTATGGCCATGCGCGGTATTTTCTTCATTAAGAGCGAATTGTCGATGTCGAACATGAAAGAGATGTTGTCTTCAAATCTCATCTTCAGCAAGTAGATGTAAGAGTTGATGAAGTTTAGCTCCTCCTGCAGACTTATTGTACTCCGCTCAAAGTCAGAGTCCTGTTTCAGAGTGTATCTCATCACCTTGGACAGCTGACTGATATAGTCTTGCGCCTTGTCGGGGTTCTCTCTCACCAGGGCATAGAGCGTGTTAAGAGAGTTGAACAGCATGTGCGGGTTAAGCTGGTTTTTCAGGGTCTCATACTGGTTTTTCAGGTTTTCAGTCTTTAGCTGCTGGTTCTCAACCATTATCTTCTGGTTTTTCAGATTCTGGTTGATAAGATATCCCGCAGTCACCACGATGCTCGAAATGATAAAGTCTCTTATCGGGTGAGTGTACACATGCATCGTTGATTCGAGCGCAGGCAGACCATAATACTTGTTTATAAAGACAAAGCATTGTCCGAGAATGTCGTTGCATATCCATGCGACGACGAACGATGCTAAAATCTTAGTCTTGCTTAGATTTGTAGCAGAGCTGTTGGGCCTGAATATCTTTTCGTTGATGATAAACAGAATCAGTATTGATATGTAAGTGAACAGTATTTCGTTTGCCACGTATGTCCATTTTACATTATTAGGTGCGATGAGTTCTGGAAGGTTAGTGGCGAATGCCACCAGCAGGCTGATGGCATTCTTAAAGAGTATGTATTTGCTTTTTATCATTACTTGTCAGTTGTATGCTCTGCAAAGTTACTATTTTTTTTGATTATTGCGTTGACATACATACCTTGTCTGAACAACTTGTCTGACTCTTTCGCCTTGGCATACACGCTGATAGAGCCTTTCTTCTGGTCGACCATCTGGTCGATGGCATAAATTACGGCAGAGAAAGTTCTGTCAGAAATGCCGTTGACGGTAAACGTTATCAGGTCGCCCTTCTTGATGTATGGCAGATCCTTTTCGTATGCCGTCAGCTGAATCATGGTTTCAGCCTTGTTGAGGATGTTGCATATTGTTTCTCCCGTATTGATATACTGTCCCTTGTTGATGTTCATGTTAGTGACATATCCGCTTGCCGGAGCCGTTATGTTAAGATACGGACTTATGCCGCTCTTTCTGAGTCGGGCAGTGTTTACGTTGAGCAGTCGGAGCTGTGCCCTTGCGCCTTCGAGTGTGCTCTTCTGCGACAGATATTCAGCCTTACACTGCTGCAATTTTTTCTGTGATGCAGCTTCGCGCGATGCAAGCGTCTTCTGGCGCAGATACTCCTGCTGAAGATATTCAACCTGTGCAGAAGCCGTAAGATACTCTTGCTGCAGACTGATAAACTCAGGATTCTTTAGCGTTACAATCGTCTGGCCCTTCTTTACATAGTCGCCTGTAAAGACATATATGTTTTGTATCGAGCCTGCCATGGTAGGCGTTATGGTTACGTTGTTCTGCGGCGACGTGGTTATCATTCCGTTCAGGCCTATCTGATTTTTGTTGCTGAATATATCTTCAGGCTGTCCGGCCGTATCAGTGGTGTCTTCCTTTGCCTTTGCCTGTGCAGGTGCCTGCTTTTCAGGTGCATTGGCTTTATTGGAGCATGATGTGATTCCTGTGCATGCAATTATTAATGCTGATGAAAAGGCGATTAAAGATAATATCTGTTTCATATTCCTGTTATATGTTTTTTGTTTGTCATTTGTTTAATAAAGTTTTTATTCTGTGTAGAGGTCAAACTCCAGAACAGACACGTTATAGTTGTAGACGGCTTCGAGATACTGCTTCTTTATGTCGACGGCAGAGTTGATGCCCTGCACAAATTCGGTGATGTCAATGTCGTTGGCATTGAATTTCAGCAGCGAACTGCTTTGCAGCGACTCGGCCTCTTTGAGTGCCGCTTTATGATAGAAGTCAAGAGTCTCGTTCTGTTGTCTTATCTTTGTCTTCAGCTCCTCTATCTTGTTGTTTATTTGTTTCTTGTTGTCAAGCTCCTCCCACTGTGCCTTCTGCAGCTCCATCTTGGCCTGCTTGTTTCTGCTGCTCTGCGGGAAGAACAGGATAGGGAACGAAACGCCCACCGTCCATGCGTTAAGATTCTTCAGCGGCATAATCTTCTGTCGGCTGTAGCCTATGGAGAATTCGGGGAAGAACTTGCTCTTCTCTATCTTCAGCATGTCTTTCTTCTCGTTTACCTGACCTGCAAAATAGCTCATGTGGGCAAGAGACGGGATGGCCGACTCAGCGTCAAGCTCGTTGATGCTCCTGAGCAGACCGGGGGCGCGTCCTGTTTCATACTGAGGCACAATCTTAGTGTCAGAATAGCACACCCATGTAAATCTTTTTTCAGCCAGAGCCACTTCCTCACGCCATTGCAGTGCGGAGGCGTGTATGTTGGCTGCCATCGTTGAAATCATGTCCTTCTGCACCTTGTCGATGTCGCCTTGCTCATAGCGCAGTTCGGCACTTGCTTTCAGCTTGTTTGCTATTTCTTCCTGCTCGTTGTAAAGGTCGTAGGCAGATCTTGCATACTGGTAGTAAGCCCATGCACGCGTCACTTCTGCCGTAATCTCCTTCTTAACCATCTCCATATAGCTCCGGCCTGTGGCAATCTGCGATTTTACAAGCGCGTTCTTGTATACCGGCGTAAGGAAAGAGCCCAGCGACTGTTCGATGCTCAGTTCGTAGTCTTTCTTGTAGTCGCTGTTGAGCTGTCCCCATGAATATTGAACGTTAGTGCTTCCGCCGTCCCATATCTCGCCTTTGCTGGCCTTTATGCGCTCTATGTCGGCATTGGCCATCTTCAGTCGCGGATGGTTTTGTATGGCTATGTTTACAGCCTCGTTCAGTGAAACAGTGTCGGGCGTTTGTGCATACAGGTCAGTGCCGGCAAATGTCAGCAGAGCGACAAGTATCATCGTTATATGTCTCTTTCTCATAACAAAGCGTGTTATTGAATTTACAAGTTTATAGAAAACAGGAATTATCACCAGTGTAAGGATTGTAGACACGATAAGACCGCCGATAACCACTGTTGCCAACGGGCGCTGAACCTCGGCTCCGGCAGATGTGGCCACAGCCATGGGCACAAAGCCGAGAGAGGCTACAAGACCTGTAAGGAACACAGGGCGCAACAGATGCGGACATCCGTTCTGGATAATTCTGTTGGTACACATGTGATATTTTCCACTTGTCCTGAGGTCGTTGAAATGGTTGATCATAAGAATACCGTTGAGCACAGCCACACCGAAGAGCGCTATGAAGCCTACACCGGCAGAAATACTGAAGGGAAGACCGCGCAGCCACAGGGCCACTATTCCGCCGATAAGCGACAACGGAACCGTTGAGAACACCACAATGGCATACTTAATGCTGCGGAACGCAAAGAAGAGCAGCAGCATGATAAGGCCTAATGCCAGCGGAATGACAATGATGAGAGTGTTGATGGCATTCTGCAGATTCTGGAACTGACCGCCGTATTCAAAATAGTATCCGGGCTTCAGCTTTATGTTTTTGTCGAGAGTGTCCTGTATGTCTGACACCACTTGCTTGATGTCTGCGTTTCTGACATTCACGCCAATTACGATACGGCGCTTTGTAGCATCACGGTTTATCTGCAGCGGACCAGTCTGTAGAGTGATGTCGGCAACTTCGCTTACAGGTACCTTTGCACCGTCGGCTGTGCGGACAAACAGGCGGTCAATGTCGAAGTCCTTAACAATGTCTTTGTCAAGACGCACAACGAGGTCGAATCTTCTTTCGTTCTCAAAGACAACTCCTGCTGTCTCGCCGGCATAGGCCGTTCTGATTATTGTGTTCAGATCTTCAATGTTTATGCCGTAGCGCGCAATCTTGTCTCTGTCGTATTTAACCAGTAACTGTGGCAGACCCATAGCCTGCTCAACAATCACATCAGAGGCACCCGGAATCTTTTCGATATATTGTGCTGCCTCCTTGGCCTTTGAGTAAAGCTCTTGCATGTTCTCACCATACAGCTTGATGGCTATGTCGGCCTTGGCACCTGTCATAAGCTCATTGAAACGCAGCTGGATTGGCTGACTGAAGTTGAACTCAACATCCTTTATGTCAGCCAGGGCAGCCTTCATCTTTTCAACCATCTCGTCGCGACTACGTGCCGAGGTCCACTCGCTGAAGGGCTTCATTACGATCATAATGTCGGCATCCTCAACAGCCATCGGGTCGGTAGGCACTTCAGCCGTACCAATCTTAGCGACAACGTGCTTGATTTCAGGGAACTTTTCTTTCAGAATCTTTTCAGCCTTTAGAGATGTCTCAATACTCTTGGTTAACGAACTTCCGGCAGGCAAGGTCATCTGCATGGCAAAATCTCCCTCGTCGAGGGTTGGTATAAATTCGGCTCCAATCTTTGTGAACAAAAGCAATGAAACTATTAATGCCGCAAAGGCTGTTGCCAATGTCGTCCACACATGGTTAAGACAGAAATTTAGCGTCTTGATATATGCCTTGTTGAGGCGGTCGAAGAATTTGTCGGTCAGAGTAGGCTTTATGGCCACCTCTTTCTTAAGGAACAGAGACGCCATCATAGGCACGTAGGTGAGCGAAAGAATGAGCGCTCCGATAATACAGAATATAAGAGTCTTAGCCATCGGGGTGAAGTATTTGCCCTCAATGCCAGTAAGAGTCAGAATAGGGAAGAACACTATCAGGATGATGAGTACGGCAAATGTTGCGCTTCTTACAACCTTGGTTGCGCCTACTTCCACCTCATGGTTCATCTCGTCTATTGTGAATTTACGGCCCATCATTTTCTTGCTGTATATATGGGCAAGAATGCCTTCAAGGATGACTATGGAGCCGTCGACCACGATACCGAAGTCTATCGCACCAAGACTCATAAGGTTGGCCGACACACCGAAAATTCTCATCATAATAAAGCCGAACAGCATGGCCAGCGGTATGACGGATGCCACAATGAGACCTGCCCGGATATTTCCGAGAAAGATAATGAGGACAAGGAACACGATGATGGCTCCTTCGATAAGATTCTTTATAACCGTTGATATGTTGCGGTTTACGAGTTCTGAGCGGTTAAGATACGGTTCTATCTTTACTCCCTCAGGGAGCATTTTCTGCACCTTGTCTATTCGCCCCTGCAGCTCTTTGGTTACAACGTTGGCATTTGCGCCTTTGAGCATCATGGCAATACCTCCGACGCACTCGCCTTCGCCGTCTTTAGTCATCGCACCAAAGCGTTTGGGAGCGCCAAACCTGACTTTTCCGATGTCTGAAATGTGTACAGGAACGCCGTCTCTGTTGGTTATAACTGTTTTTTCTATATCCGACAAGTCGCTTATCATTCCTTCAGAGCGGATATAGTATGCATGGTTGACAGTTTCAATGTAGCTTCCTCCGGTGTTCTGGTTGTTCTTGCTTAATGCTTCAAACACTTCGCCTATTGTGATATTCAACGAGTAAAGCGCTTCAGGATTAACCGCCACTTCATATTGTTTAAGATAACCGCCGAAACTGTTTATCTCAACTATTCCGGGGATGCCTGAGAGCTGGCGCTTGACAATCCAGTCCTGTATAGTTCTGAGGCTCATGGCATCGTATTTGTCTTCATATCCAGGCTCTACCTTTAGAACATATTGATATATTTCTCCTAAACCAGTTGTAACAGGCATCATCTCGGGAGTGCCCAGCTCGGGAGGTATTTCTCCTGCAACAGACTGTATCTGCTCGTTAATAAGCTGCCTGGCATTAAGCGTTGGCACCTTGTCGTCGAATACTACAGTTACTAGTGAGAGACCGAATCTAGATACTGAACGTATTTCTTTTACATTCATTATGTTGCTCATTGCTGTTTCTATCGGGAACGTGATAAGCTGTTCCACTTCCTGAGGAGCAAGAGTTGGAGATACGGTTACTATTTGCACCTGATTGTTTGTTATGTCCGGAACCGCATCAATGGGCAGGGTGAGCATAGAATAAATTCCACCTGCAAGCAGAAAAATTGTGGTTATCACCACAAATAGCTTTTTTCTGATAGAAAAACGTACGATATTTCTAAACATATTATTAATTATATTATGTGATTTTTGATTTACAAAGTTAAAAATCATTATGGTTAATATTGCCCTATTTGTGTTGAGCCGTATAAATAAACGGGTGAATGGTCTATTTTCCAGAATGAAATGTTCGTGGTGAATATTATTCTTTATTGTTTATATGTGTTTAATCCAAGTTAATCATTGTGTTGCCTATTGCTTGCTTTTATAAAAATATTGATACCGTCAGCTGTCTGTCCGTTTCTTGTTGTCTGTTTTTCTTATGATATAGCCGGCTTGCCTGTTTTCTTGATAAAACTGCAAAAATGCAGACCGAATTCTAATATCTGATTTGTACTGAAAAATGGACTGGTGGTTGAAATGGCTGCTGACGGACAATTATGCCGCGGACGATAGGGCAGACGAGTGCATGGCGGGGTGTCGGCAGATTATAAAATAAAAATCCCGCTAACGTCCGCTTGGGGATGTTGACGGGATAATTCCTGAAATAAAATTCTTTACATAAGTATCCCTGTGCGGGATGCCTGTGTGGCTTATCTTTTACTGTACGCCGAACTCAGCCTGCTGCTTGTTCACCTCCTCGAGAGTGCGCTGACGCTCCTCGTCGGTCATAGTCTGCTTTGTCTCGCCTGTTGTGCGCACAGGCTTGCTTACGGTTGTTGTGGGCTTGTCGGTGTAGCATGCCGGCAGAGTGGGGGCTACGCTCTCTATTGTCAGTTCGGCAGCAGCCGGAGCATACACGCCGTCGTAGTATGAGCGCGCCTTTATGGTTATCTTGCCCGGCTTGTCGGTGGCCTGTATCAGCACAGGGGCCGAGCCCCATTCAACGATGCGCGGGTTGGCCATGATGTTTTCGCCGTCGCCTATTATGCGGCCTTCGCCCTCAACGGTGAAGTAGATGTTGTCCTTGGCCAGGCGCTTCACGTTGCCGTTGTCGTCGGTAACTTCGGCCACAACCACAATGAAGTCGCTGCCGTCGGCGTTGAGCTTGCGGCCCATGTCGTCGGCATAGAGACGCAGCTTGGTAGAGCGGCGCGACGGCATCTTCTTCTGTACGGCAACCACCTTGCCGTCCTTTATGCCTTCTGCCAGGAGCGACACGCGCTGCCAGTTGCGCTGCTTGTAGCTGTATTCGCGTGCTGCCCAGAAGTTCCAGAAGTCTTTAAACACCACAGGGGCGCAGGGCTTGTCGTTGTCGTTGTGAACAACAGGCAGAGTCATCACCTTGTCGCCCTCGAACATCGTAAGGCGCACACTGTCGCAGTTGGAGAACACCGTAACGTCGTTGTCGGAGAACTGAGTCATCTCGTTGGCGATGAACACCATAGGCTCGGCGTTGCGGTCTTGCGAGCGGAACATCTCGAAGGCGTATTTCTTCTGACGGAAGGCGTCGTATATGCCTCCGTAGTAAGTGTCAGGATGATAGCCGCGCTGATGGTCGAACGGATGCCACTGGCAACCGCCTATAAACTGGCGCTGGCCGTGGTACATCTCGCCGTAGGTGTCGCAGAGCGAGAGGGCTGCCATAAGCATAGGACGCTCGCCCCATGAGCGTGCCGCGCGGTTGATGTTGTTGTGTGCATACCAGTCGTCTACCATCTCGCCAAACTCGCGCGTGAAGACACACTTGTCTTCGGGCCAGTTGCCCTTACCTATGTTGTCGGCCCAGTCGTACACCACGTCGTAGTTGTCTCTCACTCCTGCCGACTGCACATCGGCTACGGCAGCAGGACGGCCGGGATAAGGAAACTCGTCTTTGGTTATCTGCAGCGCCTTGATGGCGAAGTCTTCGGGATAGCGCGTCTCGTTGAGTATGGGCTCCCACATCAGCACACAGGTGTGGTTGCGGTCGCGGCGTATTATGTTGCGCGTGTTCTCATGCACAAGCTCACCAAAGTGCGGATCCTTGTTCCAGTACTGCCAGCCCGGAGTGGGCACAATGACAAACAATCCAAGCTCGTCGCAGGCATCCATGAAGGCAGGGTCCATGGGGTAGTGGGCACAGCGCACAATCACCATGCCGGCCTTGCGCAGGCGCTTGGCGTCGCGCCACTGCTGACTGTTGGGCATGGCGTTGCCTACGTAGGCAAAGTCTTGATGACGGTTGCCGCCGACAAGCTGATGATAAGGCTTGCCGTTGAGCCAGAAGCCGTCCTTACCGCGGAACTCGGCCTTGCGGATGCCCATGCGCACCATGCCGCCATCTACGCTCTTGCCGCCCTGCATTATGCTTATCTCGACGTTGTAGAGATAGGGCGACTCGGGCGACCACAGCTCTGGGTCTTTCAGTTTCATGGCCAGATATGCCGTAGCGCTCGACTTGGCGCCAATCTTAATCTTCTTTGTAATCGACTTGATGCGCTTTCCGCTCTTGTCTTTCACCACCACGGCCACTGTAGGCTGAGCCGCTGAGGCTGATGTGTTGCCCACTTCGACGTTAACAAACACGTCGGCGCTCTTTTCAGATATGTTGTCATAGTGAAGGAAAATGCCGCCGCCAGCCACCTTGTTGGCCTCGAGCGCGTCGGTTATGGCCAGGGGCGACTTGCCTATGAGCCACACGTCGCGATACATACCGCCATGATAGCAGAAGTCGAGAGCCGTCTGCTTCTTTCCCGGCGGATAAGTCTTGTCGTCGCTGTTGTCGGCCTTCACCGCCACGACGCACTTGTCGCCCGCCTTTACGCCCTGTTCGGTCAGGTTTATGGTTATGGGCAGATATCCGCCCAGATGCTCTTTCACTTTTCTGCCGTTGACATACACCTCCTGCTTGCCCATTATGGCCTCAAAGTGCAGCGTGATGTCTTTGCCATTCATGTCGGCAGGCACGGTGAAATGCTTGCGATACCAGGCAATGCCCTGATAGTTGCGGCAGCCGCTTGCCTCGGCAGGCTCGAGTCTTACGCTGTGAGGGGCGCACACCACCTGCCAACGGCTGTCGTCAAAGTCGGCAGCAGCGGCACCCTGAGCGTCGCCAAGATGAAAGCGCCAGCCCTGGTTGAAGTTGTAGATAACACGTCCGCTGCCCTGCAGGGGGAATAGCCCTGCCACAGAAGAGCCTTTGTAGGCTCCGGCCGTCAGCGAGACGAACAACAATAATAAAAGAAAAATCTTTTTCATGCTATGCTGATTAAATTGATGCTTAGATAAAAAGAAAACCCGTACCGGGCATGGTGCAATATCACTGCGGCCGTCTGCCTCGTGTACATTCCCATGGCTCGCGGTTGCGGGTATGTCTTTAAAGTTATTCGGCAGACACCTTAGGGTCTATCACCACATGCTTGATGCGCTGGCGGCGCCATGTGTAGATGCAGTGAATCTTACCGTCGGATGTCTGGATTATCGAAGGATAAGAATACTGGCTTACGGGCGACTCCTCGAGCGTTATCCAGTGTTTCCAGTCGGTGCCGTTGTCAGCCTTCATCACCGACAGCGGAGTGCGCGCTCCCTTGCCGTTCTTTATGCCCTTGGGTATCGGGCGGTCGTTGCAGATAAGCACATGAGAGCCGTCTTTCAGTGTAACGGCATCAAGGCCACTATTATTGTTTGGAGTGTCAATAAGCTGCAGCTTGCTCCATGTCAGTCCGTTGTCAGAGCTGTAGGTTATGCCTATGTGCTCGCTGCGTGTGCGTGCCACGGCTGCCAGACGACCGTCGTTGAGCACCATTATAGCCGGCTGAATGGCCTTTACGCCCTCGTCGGCCTTAACAAAGTCGGTGCGTTTCCATGTCTTGCCCATGTCGTCAGAGTATTCAAAATACAGGCGCCATCCGCCTTCCTCAATACTTGTAGGCGCAATGATGCGGCCCTTGCTCATTATGGGCTTGTTCTTTATAGGACCGAGATAGCCCTCCTGCAGCGGTTCGCGCTTGCTCCACGTCTTGCCGCCGTCCTTAGAACGCACCATCCAGCCTGTCCAGTCGGCCACCTTGTTGCCAATCTTGAAGTAGATAACAAGGTCGCCTCCGGGTATCTGATATATCACCGGGTTCCAGCAGGCCTTGCGCTGATAGCCCTCAGGATTCTTTCTTATCTTCTTGTCGAGTATAGGTCCTTTGGCAGCCGGGGCGTTAGTGCTGTCGAGTCCTGACAGACCAGCCAGTTTGGCTTCCTCACTTCCTGTCTTGAACACGCCGTCGGCAACGAGCTGAGGCGCCAGCCATTCTGTAGAGCCTTTAGGCTTACGGCTCACCCAGATGCACACATCAGGGTTGCGCTCTTTTGTTCCGCCGAAGTAAGTTGCCACAAGGTCGCCCTTGCTTGTCTCTGCTATCGTGGCAGAATGGCACTCGGGAAATGATGCCGACTTATATAGAAACTCGTCTGAAACTACGGCTTTGCCGGTCATGGGCATGTCGGCAGTAATGTCGTATTTACCAGAACCGATGTTCCTGATGCTGCCGTCGGGCATGTGCAGTTCGGCAGTGGTGTTGGCCGGAATCTCGACGTGCCATATCAGCTTGCCTGCCTTCTTGTGCCAGCGGCTTACTATTGTGCCGTAGATTGACTTGTAAGACGCGTTGATGTCGTCAATCTCGTCGACGTTGAACGCTGGCTTCATCACGATGTGCTTAAAGCCCGGCTTGTTCTCGTCAGAGTTAATGCCTGCCACATCCTCATAGATCCACGACACGAGGTCGCCAAGCAGCATAACGTGATTGCCGCTGTTCATCCACGGATTGGCAGTGTCGCCGTTCCACAGTTCCCATATCGTTGTGGCTCCGTTCTCGGCCATGTAGCCCCAGCTCGGATACTTCTTGTTGGTTGCCAGCAGCCATGCCATGTCGCCGCGGCCCATGTCGGTTAGTCCGTGCATAAGCCACTGCACGCCTATTACGCCGCAAGATATGGCTCCCTTGTTAAGGGTTATGATGTTGTGTATGATGTTCTTCTCAACCTCGCCGCGCACATAGTCGTCGTCAATCATGCCGAACGCCAGCGGAAGAAGGTTGGCCGTTACGGTGTTGTTGCCGTAGTACGTACTGTCGGGATAGAGCATAAGGCCCGGCACCTCAGCCGTGTTGCGGTTTATGGTGAGGAACTTCTTGTTGAAGGCATCCTTCACGCGCGCTGCCTCTGCGCTGAACTCAGCAGCGTCTGCCGGCTTGTCAAGAATCGTGGCAAACCTCTCCATCATCTTGTTCAGTCTGTAATAGTAGGCCGTAGCAATGAGGGTGCCGTCGGTTACGCGCTTGGGGTCACGGCTGTGTATCAGCTTTATGTCCTCAGGCGGCACGCACCAGTCGCCGTATTTGTCGCGCGGCATCAGGCCGTCCTTGCCATACTGATACTTCATGTGGCCGAGCCAGCGCTTCACGTTGCCGTAGTAGCGGCTCATAGGTTCAGCGTCGCCATACTGGTTATACATCATCTCGAGCGAGAAGGGCAGGGCAGAAGGCCATGTTATGTTGTCAGAATAATAGTTCCAGTAGGCAGGAGCCACGTCGGGTATGCAGCCGTCTTCACGCTGAGCCTCGGTTATGTCGCGTGCCCACTTGGCATAGAGAGCGTTGTTGTTGAATATGAAAGCCTCGCCGAAACATCCGCGAACACGGTCGCCAAGCCACGGCTGACGCTCGTCGCGCTGCGGACAGTCGACAGGCATGCCCTTATAGTTGCCCAGGATGCCCCACATGGCGTTATTGTAAACCTTGTTGAGTATGGTGTCGGCACATTCAAATGAGCCTGTCAGTTCCATCTCGTCGCTTACCACTTCGCCTACAATGCCGTCAGCAGTTACATCGTCAAGACCTGTAATTTCGGCATAACGGAAGCCGTGATATACAAACGTAGGAGCCCACCAGCGGCCGTCCTCATTGCCGGCAGCAACATAATAGTCGGTTGTAAACGCGTTGCGCAGGTTCTTTGTGAACAGACTTCCGTCCTCGTTGAGCTTCTCGGCATACTGAATCTTTACGCTGTCGCCGGCCTTTACACCGCCGATGCGCAGCTTAATCCAGCCCGCCATGTTCTGTCCCATGTCTATGATGTAGCCCTTGCCGCGCTTAGTTACGCTCACGGGCTTCATGGTCTTCACCACCTTCATGTTGGGACTCATCGCTCCGCGCAGCGTTCCCGTAGGTATGCCCACGCGCTCTGCCGCCATCCATTTAGAGTCGTCGTAGCCCACAGAGGTCCATGCGCCCAGTTCTTTGCGGGCGTCATATATTTCGCCGTCGTACTCGTTGTTGGAGCGTATCGCACCGTCGGGATTTAGTTTCCATTTGTTGCTCGACGAGATAACCTTCTTCTTGCCGTCTGCAAACTCAATGACGAGGTTAAGACGGAGCTTGGGATAGCCGAAGTTGGCTATCTTGTAAGGCTTCTTCTTCTGCTGCATGGTGTAGAAACGGCCGTTGCCAAGAGTTACGCCAATGGCGTTCTTGGCGGTCAGCATCTGCGTAACGTCGAACGCATTATACAGCACCGTCTTGCGATAGTCGGTAGGAGCAGGCGCAAGAACCTGGTCGCCCACCTTCTGTCCGTTGATGTATGCCTCATACATGCCCAGTCCGCTGATGTAGAGCGTAGCACGCTTTACGGGCTTGTCTAGGTCGAACTCGGTGCGCAGATAGCGCGAGCTGAGCTTGCTGTGCACGTCCTCAACGTCCCACGGCATGGCCTTCTCAAGACCAATCCACTGTCCGCTCCAGTCGGCCTCGTTGAGCAGTCCGACGTTCCACATTGCCGTCTCGCTCCAGTCAGACTCGCCTTTTGTCGTTGTAACCTTCACGCGCCAGTAGCATGGCGTGTTGCTGCGCAGCTCCTTGCCCGCATATCTTATCCATTGCGACTGGTCGCCCTCGAGCGTTGCGTCCCAGAGGTCGCCTTCAAGCTTTGCGGCCTTTTCAGGTGTTGAGGCCACTATTATGCGGCACGACGTCTGCATTACGTCGTTCTCGTCCGATGTTATCATCCATCCCAACCGCGGCTGTGGCGTGTCGATGCTCATCGGGTTGACCATGCGTTCCGTCTTCAGTCCGGTCACGGCAATGGGGAACGACGCCTTACGTCCGTTCTTCTTTTTTGCCGCGGGAGCCGTCATGCAGAGACACAAGGCCAGGGCCGCCAATAATATTTTTCTAAACATAATATTTATATATATTGTAGTTAAAGTAGTTAAAGAAGTTATCGCCAACAAGTTGGCTAGGAGTTAAAGTCAAATGCCTATTTTAAGTGAAGAACGAAAAGTAAGAATGAAAAATCCAAATGCCTTGTAGCTTTTTCTCGCGAGCACTACGTCAGCTAATGTTCCGGCGGATTTGCAATCCGCCGGAATTAAATATAAGGATTTTCAATCCGCTAACTTCCTTTGTTCTTCTCTTTAGAGCACTTATTTTAACTCTTACTTCTTAATTTCTTAGTTCTTTTCCTTCAGCATTACGTCAGTCTTGCCGATATAATTTTTGCTTGAATCAACGGCAATAAGCACACGGTCGCTGCCGCGCAGATAGGCTGCATCGTAAGTAAACTCAACGACCTTGCTGTCGTATTCACCGAGATAAGTCAGCTTGCCGTCGGCCGGATTCATCCACCATACGTTCTTCTTTGCGCCGCTTATCTTTGTCAGGTCGATGCTCATGGGCTTGCCGCTGTAGTTGTATACGAGCAGATAGTCGTTGCCGCGGGTAGCTATTATGCGGTCGTAGCGCTCGCCGTTCTGTCCTGAGATGATGCTCTGGTCAGCCACGCGCTCAGTGAACGGGAAGCTAAGCATGAGCCATTTGAGATACTTCATCTGGTTGTAGCCAGGATCTTCCATAGCCTCCCACCAAGGTTTCTCAGCGCCGAACGATGCCTTAAGGCCCGGACGTATAAACTGCATCACAGAGTTGTGGCCGTAGGTGTGGCCGAAAGCTCCGCCGAACACAGCCCAGTAAGCATAGCGGCGTACATCGTAGTCCATCCAGCGCGGAGCCGAGAAGTCGTGAAGTCCCTGCGGAATGTCCTCGTATGAAGGCTCACCGTCGATAACAGGGCGCAGCGGTTTCTTCTCAAAGCTCATGTCAACATAGCGCCAGTTGTCTTCCTCGGTGTTCTCCTTAATAGTGTAGTCGCCGTCGCCGTTGCGCTGTCCGTAGCGGCGATGTCCGCTCTGAAACATGTTGAAGTCCATCCACTCGCGGTCGTTATACCACCATGCCGACGTTGTGCGTCCTCTCGGGTGGAAGGTCATGATGTGGTTCTTGTCCACCTTCTTTATTGCCCTTGCCATAGCGTCCCACACCTCAGGCTTCTTGTCGCCCATGATGTCGCCGCCGATCATCCATATAATGTTAGGCTTGTCCTTGTATCTCTCGCCCAGGAATTTGCCAAGAGCGGCAGCCTTCTTTACGTCCATCTTGTCGATCATAGAGCCCCAGATGCAGTCCATGGCGATGTAGATGCCGTTGTTGGCAGCCACGTCTACGATATAGTCGAGATGCTCCCAGTAGCCATAAACACCCGGCTTAGACACCTTGCTGAAGTCGAACTCGGCGTTGTTGGCAGCATGACCATACACGTTGAACGTGGGGATGGCGTTGAGCACCTGTATCTGCTCTACGTTATATCCTGCCAGACGGTCTTTCTCGAGGAAATATTCGGCCTCCTCGCGGTTAAGACGTTCGGGCAGCAGCCATGCCGTGTTGCCCATCCAGAAAAACGGCTGTCCGTTTTCGTGCACTATGTAACGGTTGTTCTCAGACACTACGAGCCGTCCGTTGCTCCACGGCTTGTAGATTTTGCCTGCCGCATTTATTGCCAAAGCGCTTAGCAGCAGGGTTGCGATAAATAGTATTCTGCTTTTATTCATACTACTTTTTTATTGATTTTTATTAGTTAATATTATTCTTTTTCTCGGTTAATTCATAAGGTTTGCAATCACTTTTCAATTAGTTTTGTAAAGTTGCTTTTGCCTCTTTATGTTCCAGCTTATCGCCGTTGCGTTGTGAAAGACGGCATATCGCGTTGCGAAACATGGTCTTTTACACGCCAAAAGGCCGCCTTTTGCGATGTTAAAGGTAGCCTTTTGCAACCCGTTGAATATCAGTAGGTTGCAGAGCCGGTTGCTTCATGGCCGATTTTGCGCCGCTTGGCCATGCCCGGCTTATATACGTAAAGTGGCGGAAATATGGGCTTTGTTCTGTTTTTCCCATATTCCGCCACATATATTATTCTGCTTCAAATGTGTACACTGCGCCCTTCTTGGTGCTTATGTCATACAGATATGTCTTCTCAGCCTCCGGCATCTTCTCGATGGCGTCAGGATAGTTTATCTTCTGACGGATGTCCGTTGGAGTTTCAAACAGTCTGTTCTTGTTCTCGCCCTTTGCAGCCTTCAGGCCCTTGCCCTTCAGAGGCACAGCCGAACGTATGCGCAGGTTGCCGCCAAGTTCCGACTTAACAGTTGTCTTTGTTATCTTGTTGTCCTTCCATGTCATGTTTACCTCAAAGCCTCCGCGCGCCTTCAGTCCGCTTACGGAGCCGTCTTTCCATGCATCGGGCAGGGCTGGCAGCAGATAGACAAAGCCGTCATGGCTCTGCATGAGCATCTCTGCTATGCCGGCCGTGCAGCCAAAGTTGCCGTCAATCTGGAATGGCGGGTGAGCGTCAAAGAGGTTAGGATAAGTTCCGCCCTTCTTCTTCTCGTTGCGCACCAGTGTCAGCTGGTCGCCGATTAGCTTCCATGCGTGGTTGCCGTCGAGCAGTCGTGACCACAGACACACCTTCCAGCCCATGCTCCATCCCGTAGACGGGTCGCCGCGGTGTATGAGCGACTTGCGTGCAGCGGCAGTGAGTTCGGGTGTGCGGAACGGAGAAATCTGATTACTCGGGAAGAGTCCGTACAGATGTGACACGTGTCTGTGTACGTCTTCCGGATTGTCCCAGTCGTCCATCCATTCCTGTAACTGTCCCCAGCGTCCTGTCTGCAGCGGCACCATGTCGGTAAGTTTCTGCTTCAGACTGTCAATCAGCGTTGCCGTCTTAGTCTTGCCCAATATGTCGGCAGCATCGATTACATGGTTAAACAGGTCGTAGAGCAGCTGGTTGTCCATCGTTACGCCGGCTGCCGTTGTTGCCTTGTAGGGGTGCTGGTTCTCGGGCGACAGACTGGGGCAGATAACCCACCAGTTATTCTTAGGCTCGCGCACCATAATCTGATTGAAGAAGCGTGCCGCATTCTCCATTATCGGATATACGCTCTCGAGGAACTTCACGTCGCCTGTGTAGAGATAATGCTCCCACAGATGCTGGCACATCCATGCGCCGCCTGTAGGCCACAGACCCGACGGAGCCTTGTCTATGGCTCCCGTTACGCGCCAGATGTCGGTGTTGTGGTGCAGCACCCATCCGTCGGCACCATACATTATGTCGGCCGACTTGTGTCCTGTCTCGCTCACGTCCTTGATAAGACTGAACAGCGGACCGTTGAGTTCGGTCAGGTTGGTCGACTCTGCCGGCCAGTAGTTCATCTCAAGATTGATGTTGCATGTATATTTGCTGTCCCACGACGGCAGCATCTTGTCGTTCCATATACCCTGCAGCGTGGGCGGCTGTGTGCCCGGCTGAGATGTGCATATCAGCAGATAGCGGCCAAACTGGAAGTAGGTCTCAACCAGATGCAGGTCGGTCTGCTTCTTGAACAGCTCCACGCGCTTGTCTGTTGTGGTTGACGCAAATGCGTCTTTGCCGAGGTCGAGCTTCACGCGGTCATACAGAGCCTTGTATTTCTTTACATGTGCGGCCTTCATCGTGTTGAAGTCCTTAGCCAGTGCCTCTTTCAGAGCCGTCTCAGAGCGCAGCGTGTCGTTGCCGCTGATGTCCTTATAGCTGTTGAAGTTTGTGGCTATTGTCAGATATATTGTAGCCTCGTCGGCACCGCTTATCTGCAATACGCCGTCGCGGCTGCTCATGCTTCCGCCCTTTACGGTAGCCGTAGCCCTGCCGGTAAATGTTACCTTGCCTTTCTGTCCTTCATGCCATCCGCTTATGCCGCTCAGCACAATCTCGTTGCCTTCCGACTTAATGGTTACGTCCTGCTGCGGCGATGTCATCTGCGCGTTGCAGGTTATCATGCCTTTCTTGCTTGCAGTGAGGTGTATGGCTATTACGTTTCCGTCGAACGACGAAATGTATTCTCTCTGATATGTTACGCCGTTGCTTGTGTATCTCGTTATGGCGCGGGCAGAGTCAAGGCTCAGTTCGCGGTAGTAGTTGGTGTACTCGCCGTTGCCCGGGAAGTTGATATACAGGTCGCCAAACGGCTGATAAGGCATACCGCTGTTGGTGTTTGCCTGCACGTGTGCCGTGGCCAGGTCCTGCGCCTCCTTGTATTTGCCTTCCCACACCAGCTGTCTCACCTTCGGCAGATACTCCTTTGCCTCCGGGTTGGCGTTGTTGTTGGGCCTTCCTGCCCATATTGTCTCTTCGTTGAGCTGCAGACGCTCAGAGCCCGGCGTGCCGTATATCATGGCGCCCAGGCGGCTGTTGCCTATCGGCAGGGCCTCTGTCCATGTGTATGCCGGTCTGTCATACCACAGCACATGCTTGTTTTCGGCCATTCCCTCTGTTGTTGTCATCAGGCATACGGCCGCCAGCAATGTTGTCTTTAGTAGTGTTTTTTTCATTTATTTCTTAGGTGTAAATCTTAGTGCGTTCTCGTCTTCAATCGTAACCTTGCTCTCGTCGAGCTTTGATGCGTCGAGGTTGAAGGTGTCAATAAAGAATTTGTAAACAGCGTTGCGCTTGTTGTCGCCAAAGTCGTGGCGCTCTTTCGGCAGGTGGATGTTGCTCACCTTGTCGGTAGCACCATAAAATCCGTATATGCGCTGCAGGTAAGGATATTCCAGTTCGGGCGTTGTCGATGTCCAGTCGCCGCCGTCGCTCACCAGCATCATCGGCTTCGGGGCAAACATTGCAGCCAGTTCGGCGTTGCATGTGCCTCCTCCTGCCAGCTGTATCGGCATTCCGCTCTCACACGGACATCCGCCGTCGAACCACGACGAAACGCTCACCACAGGGTTGGCAGCCGTAAATCTGTCGTCGAGCACCGTCAGCAGCACGGTCTGAGTGCCGCCGCCCGAGCCTCCGTTTACGCCTATGCGCTTGGTGTCAACGTCCTTGCGCTGTATCATCCAGTCGAGTATCCTTATACCGTTTAATGCCTGCATCACGTGAGCCTCAGGTGTCTGGTGTGCCTTGCTGCCAACTTCGTCGGCTGATTCGCCCCATCCCCACAGGTCATAGTCTACACATATCGCGCCCATGCGTGCCAGCGTGCCCAGTCTCAACTGCTGCACCTTGCCGTAGCGTCCGTTGCTGAAGTGTCCGTTGGGGCATATTATCAGCGGATGTTTTCCCTTGCTCGTCGGGGCGTAGATAGAGCCGCACACAGTGTGGCCGTTCGCTGTCTTCAGTCTGAAGTTCTGCACGGTATATCCGTCAAACTTTCTTATCTTCGAGTATTCGGGTTTCTCCTTAGAGCAGATCGGCAGCAGCTTGTCTATGCCGAGGCGCTCTCTCACTTCCTTGCGCAGCGTGTCGCGTCGTGCCTCCCATTCTGTTTTATTGTTGTAAAGCGATGTCAGCCAGCTTATCATCTTCTGTCCGTCTTCAGGCTGTCTGCGCGGATATTCGTAAGGCTTTATCTTATACAGCTTGTCGTTCTGCTTAACAGCCTTGAAGTCGAAGGGCGACAATATGTTGTTGAGAGTCTCTTCGAGAGAGTAGGGACGCACGCGGAAGTCGGCATACGCCAGTTTCAGTCCTGTTGTGTCAACGTTGTATTTCAGTCTTACTCCGAATCTCGCCGACACGTCGTTGAGCACGTCGCTCAGCGGTCTTGTAAATTTGTTTTCAAAAGTTTGAGCTCCGGCACTCATGCTCAGTAGCATAAGTGCCGGAATTATAACACGTTTCATTTCTTGTTTATTTTATAAGTCAGTTTACCCAGACCGTCTCTCTTGGCGGCCAGTTTGCCGTTAACGAAGAGCATTAGGCCCTTGCCCTGGTGATAGCGCTGTCCGTCCTTGTCGTAGACGATGGCTATGTTGTTGCCGCGATAGCTTATGTTGTCCAGGCAGAAGTAGTTCCATGTGCCTTCCGGTATGAGCGGATTGACAACTATGCTGCCGTCGGCCTGCGGTCTTAGTCCTGCTATACCGGTTATCACAAGGTCGGCAAATGTAGAGTGGTTGTAGTATCTGCTGCGCTCTCGGTCGCCCATCAGCCATGCTCCGTTCTTCTCGTCGAGATATTCGCCGATATACGGGCGTCCTCTGTGGTGCTGGCTCTCAACATACAGTTTCATCTGTTTGAAGAATGTAGAGTCGCCAACAACAGGCTCGGGATATGTGTTTATGTAGTTTGCCATGGCTGTAAGCGTCTGGCTTGTTGCGAAAGGCCATACGGCGCCGTCCCATTCGCAGCGTCCCACTCCGTGCGAGCGGAATTCAGGATGTCTTCTCTCAGCCGTTGTCAGTCCGTAAGGAGCAGAGAATCCTTTTTCGTCCTCCACCTGTTTCCATGCCTCGTCATATTTCTTTGCGTCAGGCAGGTTGAAATACCAGGGGATAAATCCTATAGCCTCGCGCACGGCAGCCAGAGTGTCGCCTCTCATAGTCTCGAAGAACGACTGCTTCTCGCTCCACAGATTTGTCTGTATCAGGTTCTTTATCGTGTCTGCCTCAAGAGTGTATTCCTTTGCCTTCTTGGTGTCGCCTGCCAGCTTGTTCAGTTCTGCCAGCGCCATTGCGTTGCCGTACATATAGCTGTTTATTGTCGGACGGGCATACTGCTTGCGTCTTCCTCCGCTTATGCTCTCTTCCATACCGTCCTGCACGTCGCCCTGCCAGTAGAGTCCGCTCTTCAGTCGGTTGGTTCTCTTCCAGCGTGCGTATTCCTCTTCGAGCGACGGTTTCAGTGCCGTTACGAACGCAGTGTCGCCAAGCACCTTGTAAGCCTCATACACTGCAGCCGGGTTCCATGAACTGAACTTGTTCATCTTCTGCATTGCCTTGCCGTCGTTGCCGTGATACCATGTGTTGAGTATCTGGTGCAGATATGTAGAGTCGCGCAGCCAGCGTGTCTCCATTATGTGATGTCCCACGGCGCAGGCAATGAGATTATACTTGTCGGCATAAGAGCGCTGAACAAGAAACTCCGTCATGCCCAGTCCTACGGGAGTGCGCTTTATGTGCTTGCGCAGCGACCACCAGCGGAAATAGTAAATCTCCTCCATGTCCTTGTCGGGACAGTCAAACAGCGGGATGTTCTTGCTCATCCATTCAGACGACTTGCTGTTAGGTATGTCTGTAACGATGTTCTCGTCCTCCATGGTGTTGAAGTATTCGGCATAGTGGGCATAGTTGTCATATTTCAGTATTGCTGATGCCGAGTCGGCGTCTGCCGATGCAGTCTTCACGTTGGCGATAGAGAACGATGCCGGCTTGTCCTGCTCGTCGGCACGCGGCATGTCAACATACTGGTCGGCAGGAGTCTCTATGCTCGGCTCTGTGAACAGGTCGCCTGTGCGGAACACTATTCGTGTTATGGCGTCAACGGGCGTGTCGAACATACGTGCCGTTGCCTTCTTGCCGTTTACGAAATATGTTCCCACGTGTCCGTCAACCGACAGCTTCGCCGTGATATGATAAGTCTGTCCTGCCTCATAGTGCTTAACCATGCCTCCGTAGCGCGCTCCGCCCTTCACCTTCATCGTTGCGGCAGAGTCGAGCACTATGCGTGAGCACATGTTGCCCTTGTCGTCAAGAAACTCTATGTTGAGCTGTCCGTGGTCGTTCTGTGCCGGCTTAACGTCAAAGTCTACTGTAAGTTCCTTCGTAGCCGGTATCACTTTCTCCACCTTGGCATAGTCATACGGATCCTTGTCGCTCAGCGTCAGCCATTCGCCGTTGAGTGTTACGGGTGCCCACAGCGGCGAGTAGATGTTCCAGTCTTTCATGTCCTGCAGTTTGGCATACTTGTTGAAGCTGCCTCCTGCATGTTCTGTAGCCTTTATCTTTACAGGTACAGGTATGCACGACACCCACATGTCTTCCTTGTTGTTGCTGTATGTAACCCACAGGTTCTTGTCCGGCGGTGTTCCGTTGCCTTCCAGTATGCCTCGTGTATACTGCGGTCCGTAGCTCTTGTAGTTGCCCCAGTGGCGTTCGGGTGTAACCTCGCCGTTCACCAGGTTGAGCGTTGTGTATTCCAGTCCGTCGTTGCTCAGCGATATAGCCAGCGGCCAGCGATACTCAGCCGGGTTATACACAGTGGCATAAGTGCCGTCAGAAAGGCGCTGTCCCCATATCTTCGCGTTAGAGTTCACAAAGCCGTGAGCCCTCTTTGCCGGTTCTCTCCATGTGTTTCCGCCGTCGCTGCTTATGCTTGTCAGCGCATGCTTCCACAGTCCCACCTTGCGTCCGTCGGGCAGGGTATATCCGCTGAACGCCTTGTAGGGAGTCTTCAGCGGCAGTATGTCGTCGTTTCTGTCTGCCTCTTCAACCCACTGCATTCTGTACATCGGGTTAGCCAGAATCTCGTCGCAGGCCTTAACAAACTCCTTGTCCTTTGCTTTCTTGTAGTAAGGATAGTCGGTGTTCTTTTCGTTAAATCCGTGGTTATAATATATAAAGTATATAGGACCGAATGTTCCGTCGGCCTTTATCTCTCTTACAACGCGGCCTATTCCGTTGCCGTCGTTGGGGTCGTCTTTCGGAGTGAGCGCCACGCCGTAGTTGCCCATTGCAATGAGGCGGTTGCTCTTAGACACATAGAAGCCCACGCGCTGGTGCATGATGGCCTTCAGGTCTTTTGCCACAACGCCCGGCCATGTCGGTTTGGTGTATCCGTCGGGCACGTTGTATTCAGGGAACAGCTCAACGGGCTTAGTCCATTTGTATCCGTCTACAGAAGTCTGCAGCATGGTCTTTCCGGGCGGCTCATGCTCGCTTCTCGGGTCGGTCAGGTAGTGCATGTAGAACTTGCCTTTCCAGTATGCCATCATGGGCTGATGGTTATAGAGCCATCCCTGTTCGCCTCTCATAGTCTGAATGCTGTGAACTCCCACCACGGGCGACAGTCCGCCGTCATGTCGTGCAGGCGTTGCCACGGTCGTTCCGGTGTAGTGAACGGCGTCGCGGTTCTCCTTTATCAGGTTCTTCACAATTTCCTCGTCGGCCATGAACACCGTTCCGTGCTTGTGTCCTACAGGGAACTTTACGGCACCTGTCTGGTCCTGGAAGTTCTTGAAGTCCTTTGTTCTTGCCGCTCCGTATATGCCGTGGCGGTAAGAGTCGTAGTAGATGTAATACCATCCGTTGACCATTGCCGTTGACGGACCTTCGCAGAAGCTCTCTGTGAACGGCTCCGATGCCTTGCTCCATGGGCCGTAGGGCGACTTGGCAAAAGCCACCTTGATGTTGCGCTGGTCTCTCGAGTTGTCTTTCAGCACCATCACGTAGTCGTCCTTGCCTCTCTTTACGAGAGTGGCGTCAATGCTGCTGAAGTCAGGGTCGATAAGCACCTTGGCCTTGCTGAACTTCTTGAAGTCCTTTGTCGTAACGTAGTACAGACGGTGATTGTTGTAGTGGTCTTCCTTATAGTCGGGAAACTTGCCCGGTATGCATGATGCCCATATTATCATGTACTGCTTCTTCACGTCGTCGTAGAACAGTTCCGGTGCCCATACGTTCACCGTTGTAGGGTCTGTCATGACGTTTATCAGTCTTGGCTTGCTCCAGTGGATAAGATCTTTTGATGATGCATAACCAAAACCCTTGTCGCCCTTCCAGCTCGATGTCCATACCAGATGGAACGTGCCGTCGGGTCCTTTCACTATCGAAGGGTCGCGCATCACCTTCTGTTCTCCTACCGCCGGGCGCAGGAATGTGCCCTGTATGGTGTCCCATCTCAGTCCGTCATAGCTGTAGATAAAGCGCAGGCCTTCGTTGGCCGGCTCATGGAATGATGTGGAAACGTAAATGTCTTTCGCGTAAGAAAGATTTGGTGCCGTCGTTGTCAACATAACGATGGCAGACAAAAAAAGTTTTCTCATTTCAGTTTTTCTTGTTTATGTTATGACGCTCAGATTTTAGGTTTGTAATCATATTAATTAATGTAACTTTAAATTTTTTATTGTAACAATGCGTGCTTTTCTTCTCCTCTGTAGTCTGTTTTCATCTTCTCCGCTCCTTATTGTACCGTGCCGTCAGTGCCCCTATGTGCCTGACAGACATAAAAATCGGTCATTCTGACGGTTTTTTCACGGCAGAAATGTTTTTGTTATACTTTTTTAAAGCAATTGAACCTCTTATGCATCATCAATGTAAACATATTTTGGTAATTTTGTACAAAAATTTACAAGCCGCCGGACTTGCGCCGTCCGCAGCCGCAGTTTTGCAGTATGGCGTGTGCGTGTTTTACCTATGCAGCGGCACGTTGCAGGGCGTTGTCTGTCGATGACGGGTGCGGCATAACAGAGAGCGAACGTATAAAAACAAAAACATAAAGCCTATGAAGTTGAGAATATGTTTATTCCTTATGGCCACCATGATGCTTCTGAGCAATGGTCAGGCCAGTGTGAACGTGTTTACCGTAAAGGGCCGCGTTACCGACAAGGCGGGCAGGGGCATCAGCGGAGTGGTGGTCAACAACGGCATGGCCTTCACCCGTACCGATGCCAATGGCTACTGGACGCTGCGCACCGACACGTTTGTCAGCAAGTTTATAAGCATCTCCACGCCGGCCGCCTACAAGCTGCCTTCCAAGAACGGCATAGCCTCCGGCTTCTACGTGCCCGTCAGGACGGCCATAAGCTCTAAGAGCTGCAACTTTGTGCTCGAAAAGCGCACCAAGCCTGCCGACAGGTTCAGCTACATAGCCATATCCGACCCGCAGATGCTTGATGCTGCCGACATGAAGAGATGGAACACCGAACTGGTGCCCGACATGCGCGCCGTGGTCGACTCGCTGAGCAAGACGCGTGAGGTGGTGGGCATCACCGTGGGCGACATCGTGTTCGACAATCTGCCGCTGCTGCGCAGCTATGCCGCGTCGTTCAAGAACATGAAGATAACCATGTTTCAGTGTATCGGCAACCACGACTTCGACAAGCGCTACAAGGGACTCAACAACGCGCGCCTTGGTGCCGGAGCCTACGGCGAGATGGCCTATGCGGCTGTGTTCGGACCTACCGACTATTCGTTCAACATAGGCAAGGCTCACGTCGTTACGCTGAAGAACATCAACTATAAGGGCAATAAGGCGTATGTTGAGACGCTCACGGAGAATCAGCTGCGCTGGCTCGCCAACGACCTGAAGTTTGTGCCCAAGGGCTCGCTCGTCATCCTCAACATGCACGCCGCCGCATGGAACAAGGACGACCCAGCTCAGAACATGCGCGGGGCTGCCTCGCTGCAGAAGTTGCTCGAGGGCTACAAGGTGCATGTGTTCTGCGGCCATACCCATTACTTTCAGAACGTGGTGGTCAACAGCAACCTCTATCAGCACAACATAGGAGCTGCCAGCGGAGCATGGTGGAACGGATGGCTAAACCGCTGCGGAGCGCCTAACGGATATATGGTGGTAGATGTCAACGGAAGCAGCGTCGAGTGGCAGTATAAGGCCACGGGCTTCCCCTTCTCGCGCCAGATGACGCTCTACGACAAGGGCGACTTCGGCACGCAGCCCGGATATATCGTTGCCAACATCTGGGACTACGACCCTGCATGCAAGGTTGAATGGTATCAGGACGGCAAGCTGATGGGCACCATGCAGCGCTTCACGGGCGTCGACTTTGAGTTTGGCTCGCGCACGCTTGCTGCCGGACGCCCCGCCAACACGTCGCACCTGTTCAGATGCAAGCCCGTGGGCAACTATAAGGAGATAAAGGTGGTTATGACCAACCGCTTCGGCCGCACCGTCTCTGACGTCATCAGACCTCGCGTTTCTGTCATAGCTCACCGCGGAGGTGCCGGACTTTATCCCGAGAACACCATCGAGGCAATGCTCAATGCCGTGAAGCTCGGCGTAACCGACCTTGAGATGGACCTGCACGTAACCAAGGACGGGGTAGTGGTGGTTTCGCACGATCCCTATGTCAAAGGTTACGGACAGAAGTATCCCATCTATTCGCTCACATGGAAACAGCTTTCGGCAAAGGTCATCGGCAACGTAAAAGATCCTGCTTTCCCCGACAGCAAGCGCCTCTACACCCATGTGCCTATGGTGACGGCGCTCATAGATTCTGTTGAAACTTACTGCCGTCAGCACCGCCTTGCACCTGTAAGATACACCATAGAAATCAAGTCTGACGCCGCTCTCGACGGCAAACTCACGCCCGAATACAAGACCTTTGCCGACCTGTGTGTAAAGGCTCTCAGCACCCGCAACCTCGGTTCGCGCCTGCTCGTGCAGAGCTTCGACGTGCGCACGCTGAAGTATCTTCATGCCAAGTATCCGCAGATGCGCCTGCTCTACCTGATAGACAATACGTCGGGCGGCTATGATGCTGCCATGACCAAGCTCGGCTTTGTGCCTTATGCCGTCGGTCCCGACTATCCCATGGTCAACGCAGCCTTCGTAGCTAAGGCAAAGTCTGCCGGAATGCGCGTCATTCCTTACACCGTGGACACCAAGGCCGATGCACAGAAGATGGTTAAGGCGGGCGTGAATGCCATCATAACCAACTATCCCGACAGGATGTTCGGATGGATAGGCAAGTAGACAGCGGCTCTGCCGTCATGTGGCTTGCGCCAAGGCTTAATGCCGTGAATAGATATTTTTTTTGCATAATATAAGCAAAGCGTTGCTGAATTTTCTTCTTGTGATGACAGGGCCGGGCTTTCAGCCCCCGGCCCTTTTTTGTGTCTTTGCGCCCGGTTCGTGCCTTGTGTATTTCGTTCAGGCTGTCGGGGGCTGTAGTATGATGATTTGTGTGATGTTAAAATGTAAGTAAATGACGCGTTGTTCTTTCATAATGACATATTGTGTATGTGTGCTTTTGTTGCCGTATTAGTCTTCTGATAAGTCCGCTTTGCGCTTTTTGTTGCCTGTTTTCATGCGTTTTGAGTGCCGGTTTATGGCCGTCGGTCTGCAAAAGGCATGCTTTGGCCGTTTTATTACTATACATTTCGCTTTGCGTTATGCCGTCTTTCGCCTTCTGATTTGCGGTCTTTCGGCTTCCCGTTTGTGCCCTTTTGCACGGCGTCGTCATTCCTCTTGTTGCACATCCAGGCGTTATATCTCTATATCTTTCTGATGTACTGCATTTTATTTTTGCACACAATTTTGCGCAAAAAATGGCACTGTTTCACCTAAATCTTGTTCTGTCGCCGTTTAATGTCATGTTGCTAAATCAATATGTAAGATAAATTACAATTATGCTTTCTTTGTGTCTTTTCTGTAATCTTTGTGTTGCTTTGTTTGCGTATTTATTGGAATAATGACAATAAATTATCTATTATTATTGCATATTGATAATAAATTATTATCTTTGCTGCCGTATTTTATGATTAATAAGAGAGAATATGAGCAAATTGATAAGGCCTGTAGACTATAAGCCGCTGCTGAACGTCAGGCAGACGGAGCAGGGCATAAAAATGATAAAAGACTTTTTTCAGCAGAATCTTTCAACGGAGCTTCGCCTCCGCCGTGTAACAGCACCGCTGTTTGTGCTTAAAGGTCTTGGCATAAACGACGACCTCAACGGCACGGAACGCCCCGTGACGTTTCCCATTAAGGATCTTGGCGACGCTCAGGCAGAGGTGGTCCACTCGCTTGCCAAGTGGAAACGGCTCACCCTGGCAGAGTATGCCGTTGAGCCGGGCTATGGCATCTACACCGACATGAACGCCATCAGGGCCGACGAGGAGCTTGACAATCTTCATTCGCTCTATGTCGACCAATGGGACTGGGAGATGGTTATGACGCGCGCTGAGCGCAATCTCGACTTCCTTAAAAGCGTTGTCCGCCGCATCTATGCCGCCATCCTCCGCACTGAGTATCTTGTGTGCGAGCATTATTCGGCCCTTAAGCCGTTTCTGCCTTCCGACATCCATTTCATCCACAGCGAAGACCTGCTGCAGATGTATCCCGACAAGAGCGTGAAAGAACGTGAAGACCTGATATGCAAGAAGTATGGCGCCGTGTTCATCATTGGCATCGGCGGCAACCTGTCTGACGGCAAGCCGCACGACGGTCGCGCTCCCGACTATGACGACTGGACCACGCCCAACAGCGACGGCCGCAACGGTCTCAACGGTGACATCCTCATCTGGTATCCCACGCTCGCCCGTGCCGTCGAGCTGTCGTCAATGGGCATACGTGTTGACAAAGAAGCACTGCTGCGCCAGTTGAAGCTCACTGGTCAGGAACATCGTTCGAGTCTGTATTTCCACAAAAAGCTCCTTGCCGGTGAACTTCCGTTGAGCATCGGCGGTGGAATAGGGCAGAGCCGCCTGTGCATGGTGCTGCTCCACAAAGCCCATTTAGGCGAGATACAGGCCAGCATATGGCCCGAAGAGATGAGAAAAGAGTGTGAAGAATTGGGAATGACGATTATATAATTTTAAGTGAAGAACGAAGAGCAGGCGTAGTTAAAAATTAAAAAGTAAAAATTAAAAATTAAACAGCGTTTCTTGTTGGGTATTGTCATTTGGAGTTAAAGTAGTTATCGCTCACTAAGGTGAGCTAGGAGCATATTTAAGTGAAGAGTGAAGAACGAAGAGCAAGCGCAAAGCGCAACTAAAAATGAAAAGTTAAAAGTGAACAATGAAAAATCCAAATGTCTTGCTATGAAAAGAGTCAACAAAGCATTTGACTCTAACTACTAGCCAACTCCGTTGGCGATAACTACTTTAACTCCTTTAACTACCGAGAAACAGAATCCACGTAGTACGTGCGACAATAATCAACAAGACTAATGTGCCGGCTGATTTGTAATCTGCCGGAATTGAATATAAGGATCTCCTGATCCGCTTAAAAATACCGCTTGTTTAAGTGAAAAGCAGATGCAAAAGTGCAACTAAAAGTGAAAAATCAAAATGTCTAAGCTGGTTTAATACAGCATGACAATACAAAATAGGAAGTAATCGGATCACAGATCCTTATATTCAATTCCGGCGGAGCGCAGATCCGCCGGCACATTAGCAACGTAGTGCGTCTTACGGAAGTGAAGAGCATATTTAAGTGAAGAGTGAAGAACGAAGAGTGAAAAATCCAAATGTCCTGTGGCTATTGTTAATGCATTGCAATTGATAATAACCAACAAGGCTAATGTGCCGGCTGATTTGCAATCTGCCGGAATAAAGTATAAGGATCTTTGATCCGCTTAAAATACCGATTATTTATGTGAAGCAGGTACAAAAGCGCAATCAGGCCTGAGCATTTAAAAAAATAAAAGTGAAAATATGAATGCCAAGATAGCATAAAACAGCATGACAATATAAAATAGGAAGTAATCGGATCACAAATTAGCTACGCTGACCTTCGGTTCTTATACTTTATTCCGGCGGAGCGCAGATCCGCCGGCACATTAGCGACGTAGTGCGTCTTACTGAAGTGAAGAGCATATTTAAATGGAGAGTGAAGAACTAAGAGTGAAAAATCCATGTGCAAAAGTAATGCTTGCGTCAATAATCAACAAGACTAATGTGCCGGCTGATTTGCAATCTGCCGGAATAAAGTATAAGGATCTTTGATCCGCTTAAAATACCGATTATTTATGTGAAGCAGGCACAAAAGCGCAAGCAGGCTTGAGCATTAAAAAAAATAAAAGTGAAAATATGAATGCCAAGCTAGCATAAGACTACATGATAACGTAAAATAGGAAGTAATCGGATCGCAGATCCTGATATTTCATTCCGGCGGAGCGCAGATCCGCCGGCACATTAGCAACGTAGTGAGTCTTACGAAAGTGAAGAGCATATTTAAATGAAGAGTGAAGAACTAAGAGTGAAAAATCCATGTGCTAAAGTAGTACTTGCGAAAAGGACCAACAAAGCAATTGGGTTTTTCGCTTTTCATTTTTCACTTAAACACGTACTACGTTTGCTATTGGCTTTAACTCCTAGCCAACTCCGTTGGCGATAACAACTATAACTCCTTTAACTCCTTTAACTCCTAAACCAACTACTATAACTCCTTTAACTCCTAATCCAACTCCTTTTATTCCTGGCAAGAACGTAATTATGAAATTCTAGCTTACTTCTAGTCCGAGTATTTCGCTTAGTCGTTCGAAGGCCTTGTTTGTATTTTTCAGTTCGTCAAAGCGTTCGCGGTTTGTCGGTATGCGCTTTATCTCTTCAGGCTTTGCCAGTCTTAGCGTCAGTGTTATGTCGCTGTTTCTCAGTGCCTTTATCAGCGTGTTGCGTATTCTGCCCTTAATCTTGTTTATCTCTTCTAGCAGAATCTCGTTGTCAACCACCACCTCGATGTTCGGAAACTCCTTTATTGTCGGCATCATGTTCTTCATGCGCGCCGCTATTCCTGTCATTTGCTGCGGCATACGGTTGCACATGCCTACCCATTGCGTCAGCATCTCGTCCTCTGTGAACGTGTTGTGCTCACCGTTGTCCACCACCTCTACGTCCTGCTCCGCCACCATCTGCGGCTCTTCGCCCTGACGTCTCAGGTTGGCAAACGTCTTGCCGATGCTGCCCAGTTTCAGGTTGCGCAGCTTCGTTGTTGTTGCCGGCTGTGCTGCCTTGGCTCCGTCGCCGTTGCTCATGCTGTTGTCGGTGCTGCTGCCTTCGCTTGCAGACCCGACGCTCTCTGGTGCCTTCTCGGCATTGTGCTTGGCAATGGCCGTATGGCGGTTAACGCTGGGCTCGGCCGCAGCCACCTGCATAGCCGCCTTTGGCCTTTCGCCCATAAGTCTTTTAAACAGGGATTTCAGTCTCTTAGGGCAACGCCCCGAGGCTGCCCCTTCGTCGTCAGGCTGAGTTATCTGCGCTATCTCTATCAGCGTCAGCTCCACCAGCAGTCTCTTGTTGCTGCTCTGGCGGTAGTTTATGTCGCAGTCGTTGATAATACGCAGCGCCTTATACAGAAACGCCGAACTGCATTTGGCAGCCTGCGCCTTGTATTTCTCCGTCTGCGATGCACTCGCCTGCAGCAGCGGCAGCGTCTGTTCGTCCTTTGCCATCATCACGTTGCGCACGTGCACCGCCAGTCCGTTTATCAGGTGTCCGCCGTCGAAGCCCTTGTTTATTATGTTGTTCAGCAGCACCATCACGTCTGCCGCCTTGTTCTCCAGGCACAGGTCGATGATGTTAAAGTAGTTGTCGGCGTCGAGCACGTTCAGGTCCTCAATCACCTTTTTATATGTGATGTTGCCCTGACAGAAACTTGCCGCCTGGTCGAACACCGACAGCGCGTCTCTCATTCCGCCGTCGGCCTTCTCCGCTATCACGTTCAGCGCCTCTTCCTCGTAAGTTATGCCTTCCTTGTCGGCCACCATCTTCAGGTGGTTGATGATGTTGGGCACCGTCATGCGCTCAAAGTCATAAATCTGACAGCGCGATATGATGGTAGGCAGAATCTTGTGCTTCTCTGTCGTCGCCAGGATGAATATCACGTGTGCAGGCGGTTCCTCCAGCGTCTTCAGAAAGGCGTTGAATGCCGCTGTCGACAGCATGTGCACCTCGTCGATGATAAACACCTTATACTTACCCACCTGCGGCGGTATTCTTGTCTGTTCCATCAGAGCCTTGATGTTCTCCACCGAGTTGTTGCTGGCAGCGTCGAGCTCAAAGATGTTATACGAGCGCTGTTCGTTGAACGCCTTGCAGCTTTCGCATTCGTTGCAGGCCTCACCTTCAGCAGTAGGGTTCTGGCAGTTGATGGCCTTGGCAAAGATACGTGCGCATGTAGTCTTGCCCACGCCTCTTGGTCCGCAGAACAGGTAGGCATGAGCCAGCTTTCCGCTCTTCACCGCGTTTTTCAGCGTAGTGGTAAGAGCCGCCTGTCCCACAACCGAGTCGAAGGTCATAGGTCTGTATTTGCGCGCAGAAACAATATATTCTTTCATAATACAAAAAAATCAAAGCGAAGATAACGTCCTCATTGCGTGTGCGTAATCCTCAAGCCATGCTTGAATGTTATGCTGAGATGCCGTATATCTTATGCAAAGATACTTCAAATCGTACGAAAAACAAAATCTTATCAAATGTTTTGATTTATGTCTGACGTTTTTGTGGTTCTTGTTAGAAATTAAATAAGCACAACGTTTGATGTTATTACAGCGGATCTGCGCTCCATGAGCTTTGATGGTATCATCGGTAGTTAGAGTAGTTAAAGAAGTTATCGCCAACGGAGTTGGCTAGGAGTTAAAGTCATATGCAAACGTAGTACGTGTTTAAGTGAAGAATGAAGAACGAAGAGTGAAAAATCCAAATGCATTGTTGTCTTTTTTCGCAAGCACTACGTTTGCTATTGTGCCGGCTGATTTGCAATCTGCCGGAATTGAATATAAGGATTTGTGATCCGATTACTTCCTATTTCTGTCATTATCATGCTGTTTTAAGCTCGCTTATACATTTAGATTTTTCACTTTTAACTTTTAATTTTTAATTTTCGCCAGAACTGTCCGATTACTTCCTATTTTGTCATTATCATGTTGTCTTATGCTAGCTTAGCATTCGTATTTTCACTTTTAATTTTTTTCGTGCCTTACTTACTTTCGTAAAACAGCGGTATTTTAAGCGGATCAGGAGATCCTTATATTTAATTCCGGCGGAGCGCAGATCCGCCGGCACAATAGTCTTGTCGTTTATTATCAATTCTATTTCAAAGAAAAGAATCAACAAGGCATATGACTTTAACTCGTAAGATGCACTACGTTTGCTATTGTGCCGGCGGATCTGTGCTCCGCCGGAATGGAATACCAGGATCTGCAATCCGATTACTTCCTGTTTTGCGTTATCATGTTGTTTTAAACTCGCTTAGACATTTAGATTTTTAACTTTTAATTTTTAATTTTCGCCAGAACTGTCCGATTACTTCCTATTTTGTCATTATCATGTTGTCTTATGCTAGCTTAGCATTCGTATTTTCACTTTTAATTTTTTTCGTTCCTTACTTACTTTCGTAAAAACAGCGGTATTTTAAGCGGATCAGGAGATCCTTATATTCAATTCCGGCGGAGCGCAGATCCGCCGGCACAATAAGCATTACTTTTGCACATGGATTTTTCACTCTTCGTTCTTCACTCTTCACTTAAATATGCTCCTAGCCAACTCCGTTGGCGATAACTCCTCTAACTTCTTTAACTCCCAATGACAATATCCAACAAGACATTTGGATTCTTCACTCTTCACTTAGAAAATACTCCTTTAACTCCCAATTACAATACCATTATTGTCTGGGATTCTCAGCACCTTTGTTTTCTCACGATGCAAATGAACCATTATGCACCAAGGCGGTTTGTTGCTGGATGCTTGTGTCTGTAAACTCTTTTATGCCAGATGCTTACGTGCATGCGTTGTTGTCTGTTTTTTCGTTTTGTTTGTTCCGCCTACAGTACGGCTTCAAAAAAAATGCCGCTTTTGTTTACTTATTTATATAAAAAATATTACTTTTGCACCGGTGTTTCACATATTATATAATAACGTGGGGCATCATAAAAGAGCAAACATAAACCGGACTTTCATGGACGGAAATGTAAATTCGAACGACAATCTTGCGACGGCTAATAATGACGCTGGCGACGCCGTAGGCGTATCTCAACCTTTCAGATGGTACGTCGCGATAGTCAGCAATAACACCGAAAAAGTGTGTGCCGAAAAGATAGCTGCATTGGGCTACGACACATACGTTCCTACACAAAAAGAGCTGCGCCGCTGGAAGAACGGGCGCCGTAAAATCATCGACCGTATTGTTATTCCTGCAGCTGTCTTTGTGCGCTGCACCGAGGCCGACCGCCGCCATCATGTTGTCAACCTTCCTTTCGTAAAGCGCTTCATGGTCAACCGCGCCGCTGCCACCAACCAATACGGTTGGCATCCCGTAGCCATCGTGCCCGACCGTGAAATAGAGAAGCTCCGCTTTATCCTCTACAACTCCGATGCCGCCATCACTATCGAGCCCCTGCCGCTGCGTCTTGGCGACAAGGTGCGTGTTGTGCGCGGCAAACTCCTTGGACTAGAAGGGAACATCGTAAGATGCGAAAGCCACGACTCAGCCGATGCCGCCAGCCTCGACATCGTAGTGCAGCTCGACATCCTCGGCTGTGCCCGCATGAACATATCGCCAACGGATCTGGAGAAAATATGAAAATAATTCACAATTCATAATTCACAATTCATAATTCATAATTCATCATTAGCTAACGCTGAACTGCGTTTGGGTTAGTTATAACCACATTTTCATAATTAGCAAACCCAATTGTGAATTATGAATTATGAATTATGAATTGTGAATTATGAATTTACCTTAAAGCATGGGCATGCTTTGCGTGGGTTTAGGTCATGATGCCCTACGATAAGGGCTTTAGGAAACAGACGGTGCATTCTTTCTATTAAAGATTTCAAGGCTTTGCGCTGGGCTTCAGTCCTGGTGTCGGCCGGCTTGCCGTTGGCGTCAAGTCCGCCTTCGTAGCAGATGCCGATAGAGTGGGAGTTATGGCCTTCGCAGTGCGCCCCGACCTTTTCTATGGGCCGTCCGTCGTGCACGGTGCCGTCGCGCGTGATATAGAAGTGGTATCCGATATCCCTGAAGTGTCTGTGCATGATATGGTCGCGTCGGCACTCCTCAAAGCTCAGGCTCCTCCCTTCGGGAGTCGCCGAGCAGTGAATGATGATAAGAGTAATTGTTCTCATCGGTAATGTAAGTTTACATACAACTCTGTAAGCCGAAAGCTGCGGCTACGGCCGACAGCACACTGATTACAGTCTGAATAATAATCTTAAAGATAGTTTTCTTCTGGTCGTTCATATTTATTATTAATTTAATATTAAGTTAAAGAAAAAGAGCCCCTCCAAACCTCCCCCGTGGGGAGGCTTCTAAGTGGCTTCTTTTCGTCACTCTGCGTAGGGCTGTTTTCAATCCGCTTAAACTATCGCAGTATTACGAAAGTGAAAACTTAAGAATGAAAATCCATATGTCTTGTGGGTTCAATTCAACCATGAGTTAAAGTTAGAGTCAACGGCAAACATAATGCTTGCGAAAAGGACCTACAATACAATTGGATTGACTAACGTCAAACTCTGTTTTTTCACTTTTCACTTAAATTCCTCCTCCTTCGCCGGTGTCAGTTACCGAGTATTTCGTGAGCTGTTTCACCACGGCGTCCTGTTTCAGGGTAGAGGTTGAGAGGTTACCGGTAGCACGTGCGCGGAGTTTCAGACCGCTGACATATTCGGCCACGTTGAAGGCGGCAACAGAGGCGGCACCCTTGCTCCTTATACCGACGGAGAATATAGCCAGGTCGTCCAGCTTAACGTTCTTGCCGTCGAGCAGCAGTTCCTTGATACATGCAATCATGTCTTTCAGCACACCATGTATAACTCCGGGCGAGTAGGGAGTGTTGTGAGTAGACATGTGCTTAGCAAGCATCTCCGTGTCGTAAGTCTCGTCGCACACGGCGCGGGCGTACCATAGGTTATACCCCGTGTTGCCTTCCATCTTGTTCTGATACAATTTGTAACGAATCATAGTTTTTTAAGTTTTAAAGATTAATAATACGATTATAATTCATAATTCACAATTCATAATTAGTTGGCGTCTGTGCTCCTCTTGTCAGGAGTTAAAGTAGTTAGAGTAGTTATCGCTCACTAAGGTGAGCTAGTAGTTAGAGTCAAATGCATTATTGATTCTTCTCGCAACCACTACGTTGGCTATTGTGCCGGCGGATCTGCGCTCCGCCGGAATGGAGTATCAGGATTTTCAATCCGCTTACTTCCTATTTCACAAATTAGCTGCGCCGAACTCCGTTTCTTGTCAGGAGTTAAAGTAGTTATCGCTCACTAAGGTGAGCTAGTAGTTAGAGTCAAATGCATTATTGATTCTTCTTGCAACCACTACGTTTGCTAATGTGCCGGCGGATCTGTGCTCCGCCGGAAAGGATTATCAGGATTTTCAATCCGCTTACTTCCTATTTCACCAATTAGCTTACGCCGAACTTCTTTTAGCTTACGCTGAACTACGTTTCATAATTATCAATTTACTGAACTTTCTTTTGCAAAGATACAACACTGCAAAAGTCAGAAATGAGATAATGTGTAAAATGGTGAGTTACAGTGATTTAAAGTTACATAAACCTTTGCTTATCTCGCAAATTTTTCGTATCTTAGCTACATAATAACAGTCCCCGTTGCCGCAGGCATCTCACGCCTTTCTACGGAGCGACGGAGTCTTTAAGTCAAAGCAGATATGGAATGTTTCAAGATACGCACATACGGCCGCATGGAGCTTGCCCAGGCTTATTGCCCCGACATGAATCCCCGTGCCGCCTATCATAAGCTCTCGTTATGGATAGACCGCTATCCTAACCTTCGTGAACAACTCGCAGCCATAGGCGCATCGCCAAAGTCGCGCACCTATACGCCCGCACAGGTAAAACTGATCGTAGAGGCATTAGGGGAACCGTAGTGCGCAAGCAGGCTTGCGCAATTAAAAATTAACAGTTAAAAGTGAAAAATTCAATTGCTTTGTTGGATATTGTAATTAGTAGTTAAAGTAGTTAGAGTAGTTATCGCCAACGGAGTTGGCTAGTAGTTAAAGTCATATGCCTTGTTGATTCTTTTCTTTGTAATAGAATTGATAATAAACGACAATGCTATTGTGCCGGCGGATCTGCGCTCCGCCGGAATTAAATATAAGGATCTCCTGATCCGCTTAAAAATACCATAATAAGAACTTATAGCCCGAAGGGCTACACTTCAGTAACCGTGGGTGATACACCCACGGCTTGTGCAAGGCAAACTATGAGCACCCGAAGTGGTGCTATATTAGAGCAAATAACGGACATAATAGCAAACAAGGAAGTGACATAATAACAAGAGTAGCACCACTTCAGGTGCTCGCATTGCTAGAGTTTTAATCCGTGGGTAATGACCCACGGTTACCAAAGTTAAGCCCTTCGGGCAGCCGGTATATTAGGGCGCTGAGCGCAATCAGGCTTGAGCAATTAAAAATAAAAAGTGAAAACGTCTGGCGGAAAAGACTGATAGCTACAATGCATTTGGATTTTTCACTCTTCACTTTGATTCTATTGTGCCGGCTGATTGTACTACGTTTGCTAATTTTAAATAAGCTAGGATGCTGTTCAGCAATAAAAATAAAAAAATATGTTTTTTCATTTTGCATTGCTCTCACCTTTCATTATCTTTGCAGTGTTAATATTCTAAAGATATAATAATACTTGCCGGAGATGAAAAATCAATTTAGGGATATTGAGCTGTCTAATTTCAGGGGATTTGACCATATAGAGATAAGCGCTCTGTCAAAAATAAACGTTTTTGTAGGTGCCAATAATGTGGGTAAAACCTCTGTACTTGAAGCTGTATTCATGCTTGCAGGTATGTCGAATCCGTTTATTCCTACACGAGTAAATTATTTGAGAACTTTGTCGGCTGTAAACGCAGATTTGAACAATGCAAGATACTTGTTCCATAACATGGATTTTAATAATGCACCCTTGTTGCGGGCAAGTATAGGTGACGGCGTAAGGCGTCTTACTTTTTCACCAATAATGAGGGGATCGGACGAACCATCCAACGGAACGTCAATCCATTCTGATATAATACGTCTTGACTTTAAGTTTGACACGAACCTCACGGGTGATTTCAATTTCCAGTCAGCATTGTTTCTCGGGTCAGACGGTAGTCTCCAGCAGACAACGGACAATAGGTATAAGGAAGAGCTGAACTGTCTTTTCATTTCTACAGACAAGAATGACGGCAACGCTACAAATAATTTTGCTTCGATAGTGAGATATAACAAGAAGCAGCTTGTTGTCGAAGCCTTGCAGGAATTTGACCCTGCTATCGAGACGATAGAGGCGCTGCCCGACGGACTTTACCTGAAACTCCGCAATATGTGCGAACTGTTGCCTATAAGTATGGCGGGCGACGGAATCAGGCGTATGATAAATATCATATCTTCAGTATTCGTAGAAAATTATAATATTCTGTTGGTTGACGAAATAGACAATGGCATGCATTATAGTGCGCACAAACTGCTGTGGAGTGCCATTATGAAGTTTGTTGTTCGTCATGATATCCAGATGTTTGTTACAACCCATAATATCGAATGCCTGCAAAGCCTTGCTAATGCGATGAAAGAGGCTCCTGAGTTCCAGGCGGTAGCAAATGTATATAATATAGCCAGAACTGCCAAAGAGGGATTCCAGGCTTACAGGTATTCTTATGATGAACTGAAAGAGGCGATAGACAACGAAATGGAAATAAGGAGATGATGAGGAGTAATACTATTTTTGTTGAAGGCGTTGCCGACGAACGGTTTATATGGCAATTGGCAGAACATCTTTTTGGAGATATTTCAGAACGGATAAATATAATCAAGACTAATGGATGCTCCAATCTTATGTCACCCAAGAAGCAGACAGCATACATCAACCAGATGAAAAGAACATCTGCCGACAATGGGGTAAATCTTGTCATCTTCGACGCAGACGATGATTATGGCAAGAAAAAGGACGAGCTTGTAAAATGGAAGGAACAAAACAATGTGGATTTTCAATTGTTCCTGCTTCCAGACAACAGTTCTTCCGGCGAACTTGAAGACTTGTTGGAGCTTGTCATAAATCCTGAGAACCAACCTGTTATGGATTGTTGGAAAACTTATGAAGACTCTCTGAAAGAAATTGACTTGCCTTGGCGGAATGGGCTACCCCTTACAATACCTGCAAAGAAAACAAAGATATACGCCTATTTGGAAGTACTGTTGGGGGCTTCCGAATCAGAAAAGGAGAAAATCAAGGAGCGTGAAAGGAATTATCTTGACAGCAACCATTGGAATATGGATGCTGAAGCCATGTCAAACCTCATAGATTTTTTGAAGATAAATTTAGAGTAGAGACACGCACAGGGTAATAAAAACAAGTGCTTAAGCAGGTTTAAAACAACATGATAATGACAAAATAGGAAGTAATCGGACAGTTCTGGCGAAAATTAAAAATTTAAATGTCTAAGCGAGTTTAAAACAACAATATAATGACAGAATTGGAAGTAATCGGATCGCAAATTAGCTACGCTGACCTTCGGTTCTTATACTTTATTCCGGCGGAGCGCAGATCCGCCGGCACATTAGCAACGTTGTGCTTGCGAAAAAAGACAACAATGCATTTGGATTTTTCACTCTTCACTTTTCATTCTTCACTTAAACACGTACTACGTTTGCATATGACTTTAACTCCTAGCCAACGCTGTTGGCGATAACTCCTATAACTACTTTAACTCCTGACATAGACATCATAGAATCTTCCGTTGGCGATAACTTCTTTAACTCCTGACAAGAAACTCATGGAGCACAGATCTGCCGGTACAATACGATTGGCGAAACAAAAGCCTCCCCACGGGGGAGGTTTGGTGGGGCTTTTAATTCGCCCTTTCCCTCTCTACCACCATATACATCCGTCCGCGACTGGTTGTTTTCTGTTTAAAGCCAAGTTTTTTCATGGCTACGCCCACTTTGATGGTCGAGAGGGCACGTTTGATGAAGATGTTGATATGCTCAATGATATTCGTGGCGTTCACCAGCTTATACGGCTCGTTCTCCAGCGGCAGCCTGTAGTAGGTCACTATCAGTTCCTCTTCAACGTTAGGCACCTCGAACGACTTTATGTGGCGCGCCATGGTGTTAATCTCCGACCCGTTAAACCAGTAAGCCATGCCGCTGCGCCATAGTGCCAGCGCCTGACTGTATATGCCCTGGTAGTCATACCTCACGGTGCGCGGGTCGTCTATATAGTCAGCCTCAAAGGGCAGCCAGCGGCGGTTGCCCGTCTGATCCGTCAGAAACTGCATGTTGTTGCCCGTGCCGCAGAACGAGGCTATGTGCGCCCTGTTCTCCTTATACCTGCTGTAAGCCGCCCTCTCGTTTATCGTCTTCGTCGTTACGAGAGCCTTCAGCTGGTTCAGTTCCGGCGTGCGCATCGAGTCGATCTCTTCAAGACAGATGATAGCATATTCCGCCAGCGACAGCCTGTCGTCCTTCGTCATCGTGTCGCTGTTGGTCTTAGTATAAAAATACGGGCGCAGCTCCTCCGGCAGCAGATAGTTGAAAAACGTGGTCTTGTATATGCCCTGACGGCCTATGAGCACCATTATCACGTTGTTCACCACCTCCTTGTCGAGCAGCGACGCCACCATGGCCACGAGCCATTTTCTGAAACACATGTCAAACAGGCCCTGCGGGTCTTCGGTGTCATCCCATAAGTCGCCCTTCCTGACGTGCACCATAGCCGTCAGCGTGCCAATATGGTCAGTGGTGCCGTCCCATTCGGGCAGATTGTCAAAATACTCTTTAAACGGATTCCATTCAGCCACGTAGTCAGACAGAATCACGTTGTGCAGGTCTATGCTCCTTACGTGCAGTCCTGCCTTGTTCATGGCCGACCACAGCGAGTTCTCCAGCCTGTCGGTTACTTCCAGCCATCTGTCGCTGCCTTCTGTCTTATATTCGGTCTTGCGTGTAATCACGTTAAACCTGAACGCTGCGTGCTCATCCAGAAACTTCTCGATAGCAGTTATGTCCACGCCCTTGGCGCGGTCGTTGGCATCGCTTTTCTCAATCTTCTGCACCCTCATCGAGGCGTGTTCGGCAGTGTGGGCAAAGCACGACTTCATTATCGCCCTCACGCTTGTGCTGTCATAGTCGCTGAAGCGCTCCACAGCCCATTGCGTGGCTTCGTCCTCGTTCACGCCGAGTCTGTTGAGATAATAACCCGCCTTCGACACATACCTGTTGTATGAACCCTTGCAGTATCTCACGCCCTCGCGTTCCAGCTGTTTCTCTACAGCCCTCACGGCACGCTCAAGCGTAGTGTGATACTTTCTGTCGGTGCCCTTCTTTGCGGCAGCCTTCTTTTCGGGCAGTTCAATCGCTATAGGCTCGCTGTTCGTGTTCAGCGTCGCCTCTGCGTCATGACATATCACCGACAGCCGCCCAAGGTTCTTACACTGTCCGTCGGCCTCGCATCCCAGCAGGCGTGCGAAGTATTCGTTGCCCGTCCTGAATGCTGCGCCGTATATGGTGCTCATCTCGTTGGCGGTCATTTTGTCGGCCAGTCTGGTGCCCTTCACCTCATATCTGAACAGCACCCTCAGTCCGTTGCCCGATATCGTCTTATACACCATCATGGCATGTCCGTCGTCAGTCAGCGTCTTTCTGGCGCTCTCTACGTCTGCCACATGGTCAAAGTCGCACATACCCACGCCTGTCAGACAAACAAAATTCTCCGGCCTTCTGCCGCCGTCGCATATCACGGCAGGCGTAAATGCCGGCATATGTTTCTTTATCTTCTGGGCGTCATCCTCCAGTTTGCAGCTTTTATAGTATCTGTATTTCTCGGTGTTCTCTGCCAGTGTGCCTGTGGTAACGATGTTAAATATCTCTTGCCATTCAATGCTCCGGCATTCCTGGCTGTACATGTTTTTGAAGATAGTAGATTGCATATTATTCTTTTAGATTTAGTCTTTTGCCACGCAGACTGTCTGCGATGGCCACAAATATATAACAACATTTTGCAGCATTAACGAAATTGTCCCCACGGGGACAAAAAGTTTTTAAAAACAGTACGAGAGCGCAAAAGTGCAACTAAAGAGCCCCACCAAACCTCCCCCGTGGGGAGGCTTAAGTTTCGATTTTTCTAAGTGAAGAACGAAAAGCAGGCTTGCGCAATTAAAAATTAAGGAAGTTAGTCCTGCAGCTGGCGCGAAGCAATAAAGGCATATGGCTAAACAAAAGCCTCCCCACGGGGGAGGTTTGGTGGGGCTTTTTAATTCACCCAGTGACAGGGTGGTAACCTTCTCTATAAACTCCTTACGCGCGCGCCCGAGGATTATAAGTGTTAATATCCATTTTGGATGAGACAAAAAACAAATATTATATAAAAGTTACGAAACCTACTTACCACCCTATCACACTCTGATGCCTGTTTTGTTGCAATTTCAGAACTTTTGTCGAATATAAGGCGTTGATAATAAATGATATAAAGTGCTTCGTGATGGCGTGGAGTATATCACTGCAACCTTACAGGCAAGGTTGTCGCTTTTATGCGAAAATATGCCGAAAAAAGCGAGTAAAAAAACGTTAACAATGTTAATATCCAAATTTTGGATGACAAAAAAATTAACATTCATTATATGTTGAAAATCGACTAAAATGAGCAAAAACGTGATAAGGTTACAGTAAGGTGATAATGCTCTAGATATGTAAAGATAATTCATGTGATTATAACGATAGCAAGTAAAATAACTATGTAAAATGTATGCGGGGGAAATGTTTATACATCTGATATGATTTACATATATTTTACTCCATTCTTATTATACATTTATTGTCTTTACTAATTAATAAAGCTTTATGAATTTTCATTTATAATTCATTGAAAAATAATTCTAAATTCAATGATTTATACCTTAGAAATCAATGATTTTTCATAGAATAATAGATATAAATAATAAACAAAAATGAAAACAATAGGTTATGTCTCACAGGCAAATCCTTTTGAGGATAAAAAGGCTTGGAGTGGTCTGATTTACAAAATCAGAGAAGGTATTGAAAATGCAGGTTACAAGGTTGTTTGGATTCCGTATAATGCGGATACATTTAAACATAAGGTTTTAAAGGGTTTGATAAAACTTCGTTTTGGAAAAAATGTATTGAAAGACCATAATAAATATTATTATAAATTATGTGCAGATACAATAGACATGAAGCTTGTGTCTAAATGTGATTATCTGTTTTTTCCCGGTGGAGCACAAATGGCTGTATATAGAAATTTCAACAAGCCAATAATTTATTACACTGATGCAAATTTTGGTATTATGTTGGATTATTACTGGTATAATTTGCCAAAATGGATAATAAAACAAGGAAATGAAACAGAGCGTTTAGGCATACAAAATAGCTATATAAACATACGTGCATCTAAATGGGCTGCTGACTCTGTTGAAAATGACTATAATGGCAATCCTGACCGTAATTATGTAATAGAATTTGGCGCCAATCTTGAGGACAAAGATATATTTCATATAAAGCCTTATACAGATGGAACTCTTAACATTCTGTTTTCTGGCGTAGATTGGAAACGCAAGGGTGCAGAGATTGCAATTGATGCTGTACGCCAACTGAATGAAAGAGGCATAACATCCAAACTTCTTTTAGTAGGATTAAGGGATGTACCGCAGCGATATGCAAATCTGCCATACGTAGAAAATATAGGTTTCTTAAACAAAAACTATCCTGACCAATATAAAAAATATATAGACACAATAAGACAGTCGCATATATTCCTTCTGCCCACGTGTGCTGAGTGTGCCGGTATTGTATTTTCAGAATCTTCTGCTTATGGTTTGCCTATATTTACATATAACACCGGAGGCATAGGTAATTATGTCATTGACGGGATTAATGGCTATAAGCTTCCGTTGACAGCAAAAGGAAAGGAATTTGCTGACAAAATAGAAGAAAGCTTGAAAAATAACGAGTTTGAAAAGTTAGGTCAGGGGGGAATAAAACTTTTTAACGAAAAACTAAATTGGCATTCTTGGGCAGAATCATTTAAGAAAATAATGCAGGATAACAATCTTTAATTCTGAAAATATGGGAAATAAAATAATAAATCTTTTTGTTCCGGGCAGACTCTGTCTGTTTGGAGAACATAGCGACTGGGCTGGAAAATACCGTACAATGAATGCAGATATAGTACCTGGTATGGCCATTGTAACAGGAGTGGAACAGGGCATTGAGGCAACTGCAGAAGCGTCTGAACGTTTTGAAGTAACGTGCAGTGCTCCCGAACTGACAGAATTGTGGCATGACTTCAGCTGCGACATGGATAGTGCAAAGTTAAAGGAAATAGCCCGTTCAGGCAATTTCTTTGCATATTGTGCGGGTGTCGCTTCATATATGATGGAGTGGTATAATGTTGGTGGTGTAAAGATAAATATCACGAGCATGACTCTTCCGATGAAAAGCGGTCTGTCTTCAAGTGCGGCGATATGTGTACTTGTAGCACGCGCATTCAATCTTCTTTATAATCTCAACCTAAACACTATGGGTGAGATGAATATTGCATATGTAGGTGAGTTGCGCACATCCTCACGTTGTGGACGTCTTGACCAAGCATGCGCTTTTGGCGTAAAACCTGTTCTTATGACATTTGACGGCGAGGAGATGGACGTGCAGCCTCTTAATGTCCGTAAAGATTTATATTGGGTATTTGCTGATTTATGTGCAGAGAAAGATACAATACGCATATTGGCAGACCTTAACAAGGGCTATCCTTTTGCTTCTGATGAGAAAGAGCGGAATGAGCACTGGGCCTTGGGAGAAGGAAACCGTGAGCTGATTAATCGTGCTGTAGAATATATTGCTAATGGTGATGCAGAGAAGCTTGGTATGCTCATGAGAGAGGCTCAGAATACGTTTGATGAGAAAATTGCGCCATTATGTCCAAAAGAACTCACAGCCCCCAAACTACATAAAATATTGTCTGATGAGTATATACAGACTTTGACATGGGGAGGTAAGGGTGTTGGTTCTCAAGGGGACGGCTCTATACAGTTTCTTGCAAAAGACAAGGTTTGTCAGGACAGGCTTATCAGTTATCTTACAGAGATAGGACTGCGCCCATATAAGTTGACCATAAAAGCTGTTCATAGTGTACGTAAGGCCATAATACCCGTAGCTGGTTTCGGTACCAGACTGTATCCTGCAACAAGATGCCTGAAGAAAGATTTCTTCCCTATTGTCGATAAGGACGGATTGGTAAAACCTGTGATAATGATTTTGCTCGAGGAATTGATAAACAGCGGAATAGAGGAAATATGTCTGGTGCTTGGCAGTGAAGAAGAACGTAAACAATACAAAGAGTTCTTTGAGACTCGCCTTTCATCAGAGCATTTTAATAAACTAAATGCAGCAGCGCAGGAGTATGAAAATAAGATATTGAATATAGGAAAGCGCTTGCGTTATGTTTATCAGAAAGAGAAACTTGGTTTTGGACATGCGGTTTATCAGTGTAACGAGTTCGTAAATGGTGATCCTGTAATTCTATTATTGGGAGACACGCTGTATCATTCTTTCTCAAATAAGCCATGTGCATTGCAGCTTATTGAGGCGTATGAAAAATACAATAAACCAATGATTTCTATCCACGACATACCATTGGCTGTCGTTTCTCATTACGGTGTTGTTTCCGGTATATGGGAGAACAAGGAAGAAACACTTTTGAACATGACAACTTTCTGTGAAAAGCCTAAGGCTGCCTTTGCAGAAGAACATCTTGGTGTAAAGACCAAAGATGGTATAACAAAATATTTTTCTGTTTTCGGACAGTATATTTTGACAAGTGAGGTATTTGAACAACTTGGCGAAAATATTAGAAATTATAATGGAACAGGAGAAGTTGAGCTTACAACAGCATTGGAACAGGTCAGAAGCAAAGTAGGTATGATAGGCGTCAGACTAAATGGAAAGATGTATGACATGGGTAATGCAAATGCGTATAGAAAGACTATTGCAGAATATTAGATATAGCAGAGTAAACTATTTGATTTAATATATTGTGAATATTTATGTTAAAACAAACATCGTATGAGATATGAATTTTCAAATGAAATAACAAATAGCAGAACCCTTTTTATGGGATTTGCTATATTGCTTGTACTTTTTTTTCATGCTTTTTGTACAATTTATAATCCATTAGGAAATGCCAATATTGGTTATGTTGGTGTTGATATATTTTTATTCCTATCTGGATTTGGCTTGACATATTCTTATAAAAAAAATAATTTATCAAGCTTTTATAAGCATAGATTAATTCGTTTATATCCATTATATCTAATATGTGTTTGTGTCATTTATTTTATAAATGATAAGTGGAATCTTATAGATTTATTTTATAATTTACTGACTATTGGTTTTTATATTGATAATGGCATTAATAGATTTGATTGGTATGTTGAGTCTTTATTTACATTATATATAATATTTCCATTATTCTTTATATATAGTAAATTAAAATTATTTGGTGTATTATTATTGCTGTCAGTAATAAGTATTATTTTATATGTTATTGAAATGCCATGGTGGTATGATTGTTTCATATCTAGAATTCCTATATTCTTATTAGGAATTGTTTGTGCCAGATTTAAATTGACTTTAAATACAATAATAATATTAACTATTATTGGTATTATATTATTTTTACCATGTTTTAATTTTATCTCTAAATTTCTTGCTGCATCATTTCTTGTTTTACCTATATTCTTGATAATAAGTTCAATTCAAGGTATTAATAAGAAATATTTAGATTTCATTAGTTATTTTGGTAAGCATTCTCTCGAAATTTATTTAGCAAATGTCTTGATACTTTATATTTATCAAATATGGGATTTATCAAGAATTAATCGTGCAATTGTATATATACCATTTCAGATTGTTTTGTCAAGTATATTGATATTTATAAATACAAGAATAAATATAGCTATAGAGCATAAAGATAATAAAAATGGTGTGTATTAATGTACTCTCTAGGTTTTATATTAATTGTATGGATTTAAGTATAAGGAAATTAATAACAGGAGGTAACTCGCGTAGCGTTACCGTAAAGAAAAATATTGTAGGTTCATTCCTTGTTAAAGGCATAAGTATAATAGTATCTTTATTGTTGGTTCCGTTAACTTTAGGATATGTTTCGTCTGAGATATATGGAATATGGTTAACGATATCGTCTATAATGGTTTGGCTTGGTTTTTTTGATGTCGGTTTTACTTTGGGATTAAAAAACAAACTTGCTGAAGCTATAGCTTTAAACGACTGGAAACGTGGAAAGGCATTGGTCAGCACTACTTATTTTATGATGGTATTGATTTTCATACCATTATGTATAATATTAGAAATGATAATACCGCATATTAATTGGGCCAGTTTTTTAAATGTAAAAGAAGTATATAATGATGATATAATAAAAGCATTGTATGTTTTGTCAGCTTGTTTTTGTTTGCAGATGATAGTTAATGTTTTAACTGCAGTAATAGCGGCCTATCAGAAAGTTGCATTATCATCTTCATTTCCTGTGATAGGTAATATTTTATCATTAGTTGCTATTTTTATACTTACAAAAACATGTCCACCATCATTAATGGCATTGGCATTCGCATTATCCATGATGCCTGTCTTAGTTGTGATTATAGCATCGTTAATACTTTATCATAAAAACTTTAATAAAGTTGCGCCAAGTATAAAGGCGATTGAAAAAAAATACATAAAAGATCTTTTCAATTTAGGTGCAAGTTTTTTTATTATTCAACTTCAAGTTGTAATACTTTTCCAATGTACTAATATTTTAATTAGCAATATTTCTGGTCCCCAGGAAGTTACTGCTTATAATATATCTTACAAATACATAGGAATTGCAATGATGGCATACACAATAATATTATCTCCTTTATGGCCAGCCTTTACCGATGCCTATACAAAACGAGATTTTAATTGGATGAGGTCTGTTTACAGGAAAATGACAAAAGTTTATTTGTTATCTGTTATTATTATGGTAATAATGGTTGTGGTTTCTCCTATTGCTTATAAGCTATGGATAGGGAATAAAGCAGATATTCCATTCTTAATGACATTGCTCGTAGCTGTATATATGATGATTAATAATTGGGATTCATTACAGGTGAATCTAATTAATGGTATAGGAACTATAAAACTTCAATTGTATGTTACTCTTATAGGCTTAGTTTTACATATACCATTGTCTTTGTTATTGGGAAATTTCATTGGTGCGTATGGTGTCCTGTGTTCGATGATATTCATAAACGTTATATATAGCATTTTTTTTACAATTCAAATTAACAAGATATTAAAACAACAGGCTTCTGGTATATGGCTTAAATAGATCATAGTTTTATAGAATTTATAGATTATTGAGATAATGTTAGGAAAGATAAAGAATATATTTAATTATATCCATTTGAAACATAAATGGAAAGGTAAGGTTCTATTTAATAGAAATTCTCGTATTCATAAAATTTCAAATTTTGAAGGATCGAATAAAGTATGTGGTAATACATATTTTGAAGGGTATATGGGTTATGGAACATATATAGGTTCTGATGGATGTTTTATTGGAAAAATAGGACGCTTTACATCTATCGCTGGTAAGTGTTGTGTTGTTTTGGGTAGACATCCTTATAAATATCCCTTTGCGACAACAAGCCCAATGTTTTTTTCTTTGTTAAAGCAAAATGGTAATACATATGCTGATACTCAACTTTATGATGAATTTAAATATGCTGAACCAGGCTATTTAGTAGTTGTTGGTTCTGATTGTTGGATTGGTCATGATGTGAAAATTATAGAAGGCGTGAAGATTGGTGATGGTGCTATGGTGTTGGCTGGAGCTGTAGTTACAAAAGATGTGCCTCCATATGCGATAGTTGGTGGCGTCCCTGCAAAGATAATTGGTTATCGGTTTGATGAACAAACAATACAATTTCTATTAAAAACAAGATGGTGGGACAATAATATTGAATGGATAAAAGAAAATTGGAAATTGATGACAAATATTGATTTGCTTAAGGAATATTATAGATATAACAAGATAGTAAATAAAAATATTTTATAGTAGTATTATATTATAATAACATGTAACAGAATTATTATGTTAAAAAAAATAGTATTGTTCATATCTTTTTGCAAGAAAAAGATACATGGCATTAACAGACGATTAAATGAAAAAATAACAATATGTGAGTTGCTGAATTCTAAAGTTAAATTTAATTCCTATAAATGTCGTTTTTTGGGGCGCACATTTTTAGATATAAATAAAGAAAGCAATGCCGTAATAGGAGATAATTTTATTGCAAGTTCAGGTGTTAATGGTGGTATTGATTGTGGCAATGGTTGTAAAATTGCAGTACAACAAGGTGCTAAATTAATTATTGGAGAGTATTCTGGTATGACCAATACAATAATACAATGCCATGAAGAAATTATTATAGGTAATCACGTGAATATAGGTGCCGGTTGTATGATAATGGATTCTAATTTTCATTCTACTGATTGGTGAGATAGATTATATAGATGAAAAGATATTCAGAACCATAGAAATGCTCCAATAAAGATTGGTGATGTTGTGTTTATTGGTGCCCGTTCTATTATTTGTAAAGGTGTAACTATTGGTGATCATGCAATGATTGCAGCAGGTAGTGTGGTCGTTAGTGATGTACCTGTTAATGAGGTTTGGGGAGGAAATCCTGCGAAGTTTATTAAGAAAATTGATTAAATTTATTTTATGCTTGGAATAATATTATTGTTTATTTCATTGGTCTTATATTTTAAGCCCCGATATAGATATATCTCATATTTTTTTTATATCAGTTTTATGCTTGGATATGGAGGAGGCTTTGGGCTTTGGACAGATGAAGTGTTAGGTATAAAGAACAAAGATATGGCTATTGTTTATACATTTGTTATTTCTTTGTATCTTATATCTCAAAATAATTATAAGTTACCGAAGGTAGAATTTATAAAATGGTATAAACTTTTTATTATATTTCTTTTATGTAGTATAGTATTTTCTTATATACATTATGGGTTTTCATTTTATCAAATTTTACAAGGAGGACGGGATTTTATTCTCATATTTTCATTGCCTATTTTAATAAAGATAAAAGAAAATGAATTGTCTAAGTTGATGAAGTTATTATTATATGTAACTGTTATTACTTCTATTTTATACATACTTCAAATCGTTGTCGGTCGCCCTTTAATGCCATATGGAGGTGAACCTAGTATTGATTCTTCCGTTGGTTTAATTAGAATGTATAACTCACCCGCATTATTAGATTTCTTTTTGATATTTACATTCGTAAAGCCAGAATATTTTGGAAAGAGAGTAAACTTATTAAGAGTTTTGTTTTTCATCGCATTAATATGTACTTTCGGCAGGACCGGTATTTTTTCAACAATAGTTTCAGTTTTATTAGCTATGATGTTCTTAGGTAAAGCATCTAAAATGATAAAAACAATTATTATTATTGGATTATTATTTATACCTTTTATAGGAATGGTGACATCTAGATTTGAAAAGGGTGGGACAAGTAATGATTTGTCTGCAATAAAATCTGGAAATTATCAAAATTTTGAAATGGGAGAAGGAGGAACAATGACATATAGAATAGCATGGGTATACGAACGGTTTGATTACTTAATAAATCGACCTATAGGGGAACAAGTATTTGGATTAGGGTTAATATCTGATAGTCAACCTAAAGTACAAAAGATGTATAATTTTAAATTGGGATTAACGGACCCTGAAACCCTTACGCCTGCTCAATTATCGACTCCTGATATCGCATATGGTAATGTTTTAACTAAGTTAGGTTTTGTTGGTGGTATTATTTATCTTGGATTTTTAATAAACATGGCTATATTTTTATATAAAAATAGGAAAGAAAGTTTTTTGACAATAATATGTGCGGCACAAATTATAATTTTATTTATCGTTTCTTTAGCTGGTAGTGCTTTATCCTATCCTAGGAATCTTGTGATATATTTTATCACAATAGGAACATTACTTTATGCAAGGAGAAATATTTTAATAAAGTAAAATAATTAATAATATGAAAGTCATACATATAGAATCGGGATTAGGAAATCAAATGCTCTCATATTGTGAGTATTTAGCAATGAAATATGCAAATCCAAATGATGATATATATATAGAAAATGTGATTTTTGACATACCAGAATGTAATGATGTAATATGTCAATGGAACGGATTTGAATTAGAACGAATTTTTGGTATAAAAGCTCCAAATATAAAAACATATTTTAATGAAGAACAATGGAATGATATTCTAAAAGAACTACGTGAAAGCGAATTTTGGCTTCATAATTGGAATTGGCCTGTCGCAATTACAGAAGCTTTTGCTAATCATGGTCTAACTTTATTCAATATGAGGGGAAATTTTGATACTCCAGAAAATTGGGCAAAATATCATCCAACAGAAAAATCACTAAAAAAAATGATATCTGATTCATATATAGGATATCTGTTAAAAAAGAATTATAATAAGCTACGTAAAGATAAATTAATCGCGAGTGTAAATAATAAAAGAAATTTATTCTATAAATCATCAGAATCAATTTTAACAGGACAATATCTTAGTTTTAGTAAGGTAGGTAATGATATTGAAAAAATAGATAATTTGATTCGTAAGTCATTTGTTTTTCCCCCTTTATTGGATAAGAAAAATATTGAAACAAGACAATATTTATCAGAGACAAATTCTGTTGCTATACATGCAAGACGTGGTGATATGTTAGGAACGAATGCTTATTGTTACAAGTATGGATATTTTAAGCGTGCTGTTAAATTTATAAAAGAAAAGATTTCTAATCCTGTATTTGTTTTTTTCTGTGATCCTGGAAGTGTGCAATGGTGTAAGGAAAACCCTAAGATTTTTAATTTAGATTTTAAGAAGGATACTGTTATATTTATAGATTGGAACAAAGGACTGGATAGTTATAAAGATATGCAATTAATGTCATACTGTAAACATGCGATAATAACAAATAGTTCTTTTGGATGGTGGGGAGCATATTTTATTGAAAATGCTAATAAAATAACTATATCACCAGATATAACAATAAATACTAAATACCATTTCTAGAAACACGAGATAAAAACATATAAATAAAATGAAATATTCTATTATTACGCCTGTGTATAATAGGGAAGATTGCATAGACAGATGTATCAATAGTGTAATAAAACAATTAGATTCAAATGTACAGATTGAACATATTATTGTAGATGATGGTTCTAATGACAAAACGCCACTGATTGTTCAAGAATATGCGGATAAAAATCCACATATAAATTACATAAAACTTGATAAAAATAAAGGTACAAATGCCGCGCGAAATGCTGCAATAAAGGTTGCAAGTGGAGATTTCTGTATCTTGCTTGATAGTGATGATTATTTTGTTGACAATGCTATTAATATAATTAATAATGTTGTAGAGAATAATTCTGAATATAAGTATTTTATGTTTGCACCAGATGACAAGGTTGATGAATATAAAACAATTTCTATTTTAAATAAGAAGCAAGCCATAATCAGTTTTAATGATATCATAATAAATAACATTTTCACTGATTTTATACATGTCATTAATACAGATATAATAAAAAAACATCCATTCAATGAATATTTAAGAACATACGAAGGAGTATTCTTTTTAAGATTTTATCAAGAAGCGCAAAAAATGCTCTTTTCTAATATTATAGTAACGATAAGGGAACGTAAAAGGAAAGATAGCGTTAGTAAAGATTTTTTCCAGATAGATAAGGAAGTGATAAAAAAAAGTATAACCTATTTATCTTTAAGAATAGAATGGTTCAAAGATATTTATTTACAAATAGCCCCACAAAGGCTTTTACATATATACATACAAATTCTAGATAATTTATTACGATTATCTGATTACAATAAAGCAAAACAGATTTTGACAGAAATAGAAAGTTTAAGCTTTACAGTACCTAAAGTATACAAAGTAATATATAATTTAAAATTAGGAAATTTGTATTTCCTTATAAAAAGGTTTTATCTGTATATGAAATATTATGTATTAAAGAATAATTTTAACTAATATGAAAATAATACATATAACATATGGATTTGGACTTGGTGGCATTGAAACTATGCTTCATAACATAGCAAATGAACAAGTAGCTTTAGGACAAAAAATATACATTATTGTTATTAATGATATAATAAACAAAGAATTAAAGAACTCTTTGGATCCAAGAATAAAATTTATATGTTTAAAAAGAAAAGTTTCTTCAAAAAGTATACTACCGTTTATAAAATTAAACTATCTCTTATTTAAAATAAATCCAGATATTATACATTTACATTATTCTTCCATTGCCAGATTCATATTTATTCCATCTCTATTACATAAGACATGTGTTACGCAACATGATGTATGTAATAAGCAAAATTCTCAATATTTATATAAATGCAAAAGAATATATGCAATATCTAATATCGTTAAGACTGATATTAAAAAATGGACAGGTTTAGATTCTGAAGTCGTCCTTAACGGTATAGATGTGGATAAAATCAAACATCAACAATACTCACAAACAGATACAAAGCTATTTAAAATAGTTCAAGTCAGCAGACTAATGCATGAGAAAAAAGGTCAGCATATATTGATTCAAGCAGTTAATGAATTGATAAGGCAGGGATATAATCAAATACGTCTAGACTTTATTGGCGATGGAGAATCTCATAAATATCTTGAAGAACTTGTAAAAGAATTAGATATGAAGGAATATGTAAGATTCCTTGGTAATAAAGATCAGTCATATATTTATGAACATTTATGTGATTATAATTTGTTTATACAACCATCAATATATGAAGGCTTCGGTCTGACTGTTACAGAAGCAATGGCAGCAAAGATCCCTGTTTTAGTCTCAGATAATCAAGGTCCCATAGAGATAATTGATAATGGTAAATATGGATATTACTTTAAAAATAAGAGCGTTTATGATTGTGCAAAAAAAATAATTAATATCATTACTAATGAAAAAGATTTAGTTAAGATTGAATCTGCATATAATCATGTAAAGGATAATTTTAATGTTAAACTTACTTCTGCTTCTTATTTAAATCACTACAAAGAGTTTATTGGTGTCAAATACGCTTCTAATATAAAGTAAACATTTAATTTTTAACATATTAAAATTAAATCTTATTAAAGAATGTATTGTTTTATATAATTAAAGTTTGTTAAAAAATAATGACAGGTTTCAAAAGTAACAAATGGGAGGAATCAAAATATTGGATGACAATATGTACTCCAACATATCAAAGAGCAAAAGCATTAAATAGGGTATATGATTCATTATTAAATTTAAAAAATCCTTACGATAAAGGAAAAACTATACAATTTGAATGGCTTATTGTTGATGATGGTAGTAAAGACGGAACAAAAGATATTGTAAAAAAATGGTGTAATGAGGATAAGATTCCTATCCGTTATTATTACCAAGAAAATCAAGGAAAACATGTTGCTGTAAATTTTGCTGTGCAACACAGTAATTCTGAAGTTTTTTTAACATTAGATAGTGATGACACCTTACTTGAGAATGCATTACTTGTTTTCTATGAAGAATGGGGAAAAATAGAAAACAAACAAAATTATAAAGGGTTGACATGTAGATGTATTGATCCTGAAACGAAAAAAATACTAGGCGATCCATTACCAAGGAATCCTTTTGATGTATCTACCTTAGACCTAAGATATAAATATAAAATTAAAGGAGAAATGTGTGGATTTAATCGTACAGATTTAATGAAATTATATCCTTTTCCCACTCCTGATCCTAGGATGCGTTTCTGTCCAGAAAGTATAGTTTGGTTTGAAATGGCCAAAAAATATAAAGAACGTTTGGTTGATATTCCTGTAAGAGAATATTATAGAGATACTAATAATGCTATTACTGGACATAGTTTCAATCGTTCTATTTCTAATTATTATGGATGGATATATTGTGTAAATAATGTTTTATCTTATTTACCAATAGCACCAAAAGATGTTATTAAACCATGTATTGGTGCAAGTATGGATGGTTTAAAAATTGGTAAAGGTGTAGCAGGTATATTAAAGGATATCAAATCAATTTGGGGAAGATTGTTAGTATTAACTTTTATGCCAATTGGCTATTTTCTATCAAAAATTAGATAATTATTGAACCTATTATGTTACATTTCGTAGACAATTCTGTTACTTATCAATATAACAAATGTCAACAATGTGGTGTCTGCAAGGCTATTTGCCCAAAACACGCAATATCATTTGAATTACAAAAGAACGGAACACACAAAGTTATTGTTGACAATAATAAATGTATAAGATGTAAGCGGTGCGTAAATAGTTGTCCTGCAAACAAATGTGAAGAATACAAAAATTATTTCGATAGCTTTAAATATAAAAAATACTTTTTAGGATACAATTCAAACGATAAGGTAAGGAGAGAATCATCTTCTGGTGGTGTCTGCAAAACATTAATAATAGAAGGATTAAGAAGCGGGTATATAGATGGTGTATACACATTAAAAAAGACAGATAAATATCCTTATGCTGAAGGAGAATTTTATACAAAAGAGAATATACCCGATTATTGCGACTTGCCAAATTCCATATATCATTCTGTTATGGCATGTACTAATGTTAACAGAATAGAAAGATGTAACAGATTAATGATTGTAGGTACTTCTTGTCAACTTAGAGCCTTAGAGAAGATTGCAAAAAGTAGATGTAATGAATTGATAAAGATTTGCATCTTCTGTAAACAACAGAAAACTCTAGATTCTACACGCTTTTTGGCCAAGATTATAGGAGAAAAGATAAACAACGATAAGAAGTTCTATGCACAATACAGAGGTACGGGATGGCCGGGTATTGTTAAAATAAATAACTCATCATTACCATGGCATCGTGCCGCACAACTACCATTTGGTAGGAGGCTATGGACTGTGCCTGGCTGTGATGTGTGCGGTGACTCTTATGGTATTGAGAGCAACGCTGACATAACATTAATGGATCCTTGGATTATCAGAGAAAGAAATGAGCTGGGAGAAACATTAATAACGGTACATACAGAAAAAGGATTGAAAATTCTAAAAGATATCCATAATATTGTTTTAGAGGCAAAAAGCTACATAGAAGTAGAGCCGGCATTGTCATTAAAAGATGTATGGAGAAAACAGCGATTGGTTCCTTTCTTTAGAGGGGAAGAATGTGGTGATAAAATTATTAAGGCAGGAAAAGCAGAACTTAGGCAACGGAAATTATTAAGTTGTATAGCTAAAAAACTTCCTCGAATGCCAATTTTATTTTACCGAATACTATGCAAAGCACCTGATTTTCGTAATAAAATATTGAAATAATTATGGATATTAAAGTTATAACACGTCATACACCAGCTAATTATGGATCGTTGCTACAGTCTATTGCAACAATAAAAGTTTTTGAAAAATTAGGTCATACCTGTAAAATCATTGATTATATAAAATCAAATGAATATGGGATAAAAGGTTGCATATCATCATTACATAACAAGAAAAAGTGGAACTCAAATATCTTATTAAAACTTATATATATATTATTGCGTTATCCTGAAGAAAAATATGCACAAATTGCATTTAGAGCGATGCAAAAAAAATATCTTAAATTAACAGATAAATGTTTCACAACAAATGATTTAAAAAAAATAAATGCAGATATTTTTGTAACTGGTAGTGACCAAGTATGGGGGCCATTATTAGACGGCAATTATGACAATGCATATTTTCTGTCTTTCACAAATGAAAAAAAAATAGCATATGCTTCTAGTTTTGGAAAAAGTGTCTTTTCAGATAAAATAGTTAATGCATATAAAATATTATTATCAAATTATTCAAAAATTTCAGTGCGTGAAAACTCTGCCATTGATTTATTAAATAAATGGGAAATACCTTGTATTGGTCAAGTTTTAGATCCAACATTAATGTTAACAAACGAAGAATGGACAAAGTTTATTAAAAATGAGAAATCGCAAAAATATGTGCTAGTCTATCAAATCCATAATGATAAGAAATTGGGTGCTTATGCTAAAAAGTTTGCCAAAAAGGTCAATTTACCTTTAATTCGAATTTCGCCTTCATTACATCAAATTAGTAGAGAAGGTAAATTAATATATCTACCTAATATAGGTGAATTTTTATCTTATATAAAGGGAGCAACATATTTTATTACAGATTCGTTTCATGGAACGGCTTTTGCCATTAATTTTAATATACAATTTTTCGAAATTCTTCCTAATACATCCACTGGCACAAGAAACCAAAGCATATTAAAGCTTACATCATTAGAAGATAGAATAATTAGAGATTATAACGATTTTAGTATTATAGAGAAAAAGATAGATTATTCCTCCGTGAATAAAATATTAAATAAAGAGAGGATGAAATCATTGAGTATTTTAAAATTAATGCTTAGTGAATAAAGTGATATGTTTTGACTTATAATCAAATATATATCAAGTTTTTTTCATACTAAAATATAAAGCATAAAAGATGAAAGTACTTCTAATAGACGTATACAATTACAACAAAGGCGGAGCTGAAACAGTATGCTTCAATACGGGAAAGATGCTGGAAGAACATGGGCATGAGGTGGCTTACTTTACACTGAAGTGGGCAGACAATAATCCTTCGCCATACAGCAAGTATTTTCCTGAGTCGAAAGAGACAAGGCGCGGGCCACTGAAACAGGTGAAAAATATGATAAACTATTTTTATCACTTTGAGGCAGCACGCAAGATAGAACAGCTGATAGGGGACGAGAAGCCGGACATTGCACACATACATCTGATGTGGGGACAGATAACGCCATCGATATTTCCTATGTTGAAGAAATATAATATACCGATATTGTTCACTGTTCACGATTATCGTATAGTATGCCCGGCATACACCTTCAGAAACGGTAAAGGACAGATATGTGAAGAGTGTAAAGGCAAGCATTTTTATAAATGCTTTACCAACACATGCTGTAAAGGCAGCAAGCTGATGAGCGCAGTGATGGCAGCAGAACAATATTTCAGGAACAGATATTTTAATCCTGCAAAATATATCGACGGCTTTATATATGTAAGCAACTTCGCAAAAGAGATTCAAGAGCGATATATGCCGGCAGTAAAGGCAAAGAAGAACATCACGCTATATAATTTCTCTACGTCTATTGTTGAACACGCAAAAGAAATGCCTAAAGACAAGTATTTTCTGTTCTTTGGACGCTTGTCGTATGAAAAAGGAGTAAAGACATTGCTTGAAGCATTTAAAGACATTAAGCAGTGCAAGCTGAAAGTGGTAGGCACGGGACCTAAAGAAGATGAGCTGAAAGAATATGCCAAGAACAACGGCATGCACAATGTGGAGTTTCTCGGATATAAGAGGGGTAAAGAACTTACAGATTTGGTAAGCAACGCATATTTCGTGGTAGTGCCGTCAGAATGGTATGAGAACAACCCGATGACAATAATAGAGGCTTACTCCGTTGGCACTCCTGTAATTGGAGCAAAGATAGGCGGAATACCAGAAATCGTGGTTGACGGAAAGACCGGCTACCAGTTTGAGAGCGGAAACGTAAAGGCATTAAGCGAAATAATTTTAAAGGCAAACGGCCTGAATGACGAAGGATATGAAGCTATAAGCGGAAATACAATAAAATTCGCTAATGAGAATCTAAGTAAAGAAAGCTATTGGAATAAGCTGTTCTATTTTTACAGTAGTTTCGTAGATAGCAGGAATCTGTGAAAACTGATTTGTTTCACTTCCTTTTACCTTTTATAATAAGCCATAGAGCGGATAGCAGGGACAGGACGATGATTCCGACATACAGGGTGGCTTCTTTTATCATGATAAAGAATTTGTGCATGTTATTTTTTTTATTGTGTGATGAAAACATGAAAGGTCGGACTGTTTCCGATACCATGCTTTCAGCCTGCAAAGATAAAACTTTAAAAACAATTTAACCATAGTTGATGATGAATAATTGCAGCTAAGAGTATCTATTACGTCGAAAATAAATATCAAATACAATATATTTTATTTATAAATTTCATATTATGTATATATCTTTATTTATGTGTTGCATATTTATAATATGCATATTCTTTCAAAGAAAAAGTAAAATAATTAATACTATATCCATAGATAATTCTAATTGTATAAAAGGAATAATGGCTATTTGTGTTGTGTTGCATCATCTCTCAGGAAGGACGAATTTAACTGGTATGTTCTCAGATTTCGGTGCAATTGCTGTAGGATGTTTTTTCTTTATTAGTGGATATGGTCTATATACATCATACACGAAAAAAGGATTGGCTTATTTTATAGGATATCCTTGGAATAGATTTAAGAAATTAATAATACCATTTATATTTTGTATTTTATTATATCAAGTTATAAAGTTCATTTTTCTAAAAAAACTAATATTTGAATCAATATTACGAGGAAATGTCGACTGGATTTTACCATATTCTTGGTATATATTTATTGCAATTATTTTCTATTTCGTATTTTATCTTACATTTAAATATTCAAAGAAAAGTTTTACAGGAATATTTTGCTGTTGGATATTTACACTTTTTTTATTTTGCTTGTTAGTTTTATTACATTGGGGGGGATATTGGGCCAAAAGTTTGTTTTTGTTTCCTATAGGTATATCTTATAAATATTTTGAACATAAATTTATAAATAAATCTCCTATGAATATTTTAGTAATATTTTGTTTTATTTTAATTTTAATTATTGCACTTGCTCATTTTGATGTTAAATATAAAGACTCTTATATTGCAAATCTTGCTCCTTATATTTTTATTTTACCTTTAACGACAATAAATATTTCATCTTTATTTTTTAGATTCTTAGGCAAGATTTCATATGAAATATATCTTGTTCAAGGAATTATATTTTTAATCATGGGACATACAGTAAAATTATTTGAAATAAATTCGAATTATATATTTATATGCCTCTCACTATTATTTATTATCATCTCAGCTTGGCTGATTAAATATCTTTTAGATAAGATGGATTCATTTTGGGATAAACTAAAGATTAATAATTAAAATGTTGAAATTTTGCGTCTTGGTTCATTTTTCCATTTTGCAAGAATATCGTCAATATGTCTTTTGTAATATGTCATGGCTTATGAATGAGTCTTGGTATGTTCTTTTGGTTTTATGCATGATACATTCTGGTTCTTTTATATGAGGACATTTATTGTCTTTTTGCTTTCATGCGGCACGTATTTCTTCCTTGTGATGTTGGCAAGTATACGGAATAATAATGGAATACAACCCTGAAAGATGGAAAATTTTGATAAAATCCAACCCTAAAAATATATTTGAAGTGCTGAAATCCAACTCGAAATATAAGTTGAGGGTTGGTATAATGTCGGCTGTTCAGATTTTGAATTAAGAAAAAACTAAGAATTATGAAAATAGTTGTTACCGGTACCCGTGGCATTCCTAATGTCATGGGCGGAGTGGAGACGCACTGTGAGGAACTGTTTCCGAGAATTGCAGCCATGGGCGAAGACGTAACGGTGATAAGGCGTAAAAGCTATGTCAGCGACGGCCTGAAAGAATGGAAAGGCGTAAAGCTGGTGGACATTGAGACACCGAAGAAGAAGTCGTTTGAAGCCATTATACATACGTACAGAGCTATAAACAAGGCGAAGAAACTGGGAGCAGACATACTGCACATACACGCCATAGGGCCGGCTCTGCTGGTGCCATACGCCAAGATGCTGGGTATGAAGGTGGTGTTTACGCATCACGGTCCTGACTACGACAGGGACAAATGGGGCAGGGCAGCCAAAGCGGTGTTGAAGCTGGGTGAACGCATGGGGTGTATGTTTGCTGACGACGTAATAGTGATCAGCGACGTGATACGCAACTTGATAAAGGAGAAATACGGACGTACAAAGAACGTGCATCTGATATATAATGGCGTGTCGGAGCCTGAGGTGTGCGACTATCCAGAGTATTTTGAGGAACTGGGCATAAGGAAGGGACGCTACATATTGGGCATGTGCCGCTTTGTGCCGGAAAAGAACCTGCACCATCTGGTGGAAGCGTTCAGTAGAATTAAAAATGAAAAATTAAAAAGTAAAGACGGCGGCGACGATGACATAAAGCTGGTGCTGGCTGGTGACACGGACTTTGAGGACGACTACTCAAGGGGACTGAAAGAGATGGCGAGGAAGAACGGCGTGGTGCTGACGGGGTTTGTGAAGGGCCGTAAGCTGCACTCGCTGCTGACTAACTGCATGTGCTACTGTCTGCCGTCGAGTCATGAGGGCCTGCCGATAGCGTTGCTTGAAGCGATGAGCTACGGCGTGAAGGTGATAGTGAGCGACATACCGGCAAACCTGGAGGTGGGCCTTGACAAAGACGACTACTTCCCGGTGGGCAACGTGGAAGAGCTGGCGAAGAAACTGAAAGAGGTGATAAGCCGTGAGCCACAGCACATAGACTACGACATGGCAAAGTATGACTGGGACAAGATAGCGAGAGAAGTTAAAGACATTTATTTAAGTGAAAAGTGAAAGCCCCACCAAACCTCCCCCGTAGGGAGGCTTTTGTTTCTAGGTAGTTAGAGGAGCATTTTCTAAGTAAAGAACTAAGAGCAGGCGCAAAGCGCAATTAAAAATGAAAAGTTAAAAGTGAAAAAAACATGCGCAAATATTATTGGTAGTTAAAGCCTCCATGTGCAAACGTAGTGCTTACAAGTAGAAACCACAATACATTTGGATTTTTCGTTTTTCGCTTTTAACTTTTCACTTTCGTAAGATGCACTACGTTGCTATTGTGCCGGCGGATCTGCGCTCCGCCGGAAGTGAATATAAGGATTTATTTAATCCGATTACTTCCTATTTCGTTTCTAGGTAGTTAAAGTAGTTATAGTAGTAATCACTAACGGAGTTGGCTAGGAGCATATTTAAGTGAAGAACGAAGAGTGAAGAGTGAAAAATCCATGTGCAAACGTAGTGCTTATAAGTAGAAGCCACAAGACTATTGGATTTTTCGTTTTTCACTTTTAACTTTTCACTTTCGTAAGATGCACTACGTTGCTATTGTGCCGGCGGATCTGCGCTCCGCCGGAATTGAATATAAGGATTTATTTAATCCGATTACTTCCTATTTCGTTTCTAGGTAGTTAAAGTAGTTATAGAAGTTATCACTAACGGAGTTGGCTAGTAGTTAGAGCCATATGCTAACGTAGTGCGTGCGATAATAATACGCAACGCACATGTAGTAGCTCCATAGGCCATAAGGCTGTTAATACAGTCTTATGCTTACAATATTTATACATAAAGAGGTCATGCCATTATTCCTGACGGGGTAGTGGCATGACCTCTTTTGCGTTGTATGGCTAAGTGTCGAAATGGCACATGTCATTTGGAGTTAAAGTAGTTGAAGGAGTTATCGCCAACAAGTTGGCTAGGAGCATATTTAAGTGAAGAGTTAAGAGTGAAGAGTGAAAAATCCAATTGCAAACGTAATGCTTACAAGTAGAAACCACAAAACATTTGGATTTTTCGTTTTTCACTTTTAACTTTTCACATTCGTAAGACGCACTACGTTGCTATTGTGCCGGCGGATCTGCGCTCCGCCGGAAGTGAATATAAGGATTTATTTAATCCGATTACTTCCTATTTCGTTTCTAGGTAGTTAAAGTAGTTATAGAAGTTATCACTAACGGAGTTGGCTAGTAGTTAGAGCCATATGCTAACGTAGTGCGTGCGATAATAATACGCAACGCACATGTAGTAGCTCCATAGGCCATAAGGCTGTTAATACAGTCTTATGCTTACAATATTTATACATAAAGAGGTCATGCCATTATTCCTGACGGGGTAGTGGCATGACCTCTTTTGCGTTGTATGGCTAAGTGTCGAAATGGCACATGTCATTTGGAGTTAAAGTAGTTAAAGGAGTTATCGCCAACAAGTTGGCTAGGAGTTAGAGTCATATGCCATGTCGATTCTTATCGCAAGAACTACGTTTGCAATTGGATTTTTCGTTTTTCACTTTTCATTTTTCACTTTCGTAAGACGCACTACGTTTGCTATTGTGCCGGCGGATCTGCGCTCCGCCGGAATTGAATATCAGGATCTCCTGATCCGATTAAAATACCACTTGTTTAAGTGAAGAACGAAGAGCAGGCGCTGATCGCAAGCAGGCTTGCGCAATTAAAAATGAAAAATTAAAAATTAAAAGTGAAAAACGCCTGGCGGAAGTGAAGAGTTAAGAGTGAAAAATCCATGTGCATTGTTTGGTATTGTTATTGGTAGTTAGAGTAGTTAAAGTAGTTATCGCTCACCTGGGTGAGCTAGTAGTTAGAGTCATATGCCATGTTGATTCTTATCGCAAGAACTACGTTTGTAATTGGATTTTTTGTTTTTCACTTTTCATTTTTCACTTAAACAATCACTATGTTTGCATTTATTTCGTGCAAGTTTAATGGATTTCTGCATTTATTTCATGCAATTTTGGCAGAATTCTGCATTTATTTTGTGCAAAGTCAGATTTTTACTCTTATATTAATAAAAATCATATAAATATAGGACTTGCTATTTAATATTAATAATATGACGATATAAACATAAAAATCTTATCAAGATATATCATTTTATGTATATTTTTATATATATAATTGCTCTTATCACATATTTTTCTTAACTTTGCATAAGAAAAACTTGAATAAACCATAGAGTATAATACTGAAAAATAGTAATTCGTATGTTTTAAGACATTACTTATTAATATTAATTAATGATGGAATTTAATAACCCATTTGAATGTGCTGAGTATGAAGTGTTTAAAAATACTTTCTTACAATGCGTTGATTTGAATGTTAATTTCATTCAATCAGAAAAGCTAGATGGTTATTGGGAACACTTTATAGATTTTGCAAAGAATGTATTTAAATTAGAGATACCTAAAGAACCTAAATCAGGCATTTCTGTTATTGAATCAAATAAGATAGAAACAAAGTACATATTCAATTACGATAAAGCATCTGTTTCTGTTGTTCTTGGTCATAAAGGATACAACTCATTTCAAAATGTCATGCAAAGGCATTTAGAAAATATTATCACATACTTTAAAAGAATTGAAGTTGATAAAATTCAATCCTTTACATATAAAAAAGATAATATTTTTCCATTTCATTTGCAAGATGAATCTTCATTGAAGAATATTCTAAGTTTTGTTTTCCGCTCTGATTATGATGACATGATTAAAGGAAATGAATCAGAAAAGGTTTTTAAATTAGAAAAAGAAAAGAAGATCCGTCTTAATGATGAGTGTGATATGCTACTCACAATGGGATATGACATTAAAAATAAAAACGATATAAATATCTTGTTCAGTTTATCTACAGAATATAAGCCTATAAAAGCATTTAGTCTTTCAGAGTTAACAGATAATATATCAAAATTAAATAAAATAATGTTTGATGCTTTTGTAAATATGATTTCTGTCAACATAATTAACATAATGAAAGGTGAAAAATGAAAGATCATTTTACTATTGATTTTATTGAAGAAAGAGATATCCGCAATATATGTTGTGGTGATTATGATTATTTTGACAACCCACAAGAGAAGTGCAATAAACAACATTTAACTCCAAGAAAAATAAAAGATATTCCATCAAACTCAGAATTTGAATACAAGACAGTTAGTGAACATCACACATCAAAATTATCGAAAGCTGATATAGATTTGACAGAAGTTTATTATGTGTACAATATGTTAAAAACGCTAGACCATTTAAAGACATTAAAAAATGGGTGGGATGGTTATGACGCCATAGCAATAGAAGAAGATTCTTACGACAATACTAAAAAGGCAATAGAAAAATTGAGTTCAAAAGAAATAAACTATTTTTGCTTATTTCCAAACACAAACGGTACACTTATCTTGTCAGCTAAAGGAGATTTCTTGGCTTCAATAAATATCGGCAATGAAAATTATTCTTATTTTGCCTTAGGTAAAGATGGTAGAGATGTAAAAGGAGAGAAACATTTTAATGAGAAGAATTTTAAAAAAACAATAAAAGAAATTGAAGATGTGCTTGGATGGAAATGACGCCGTAAATAATGATGAAGAATTAGCTAGAGTTATGTTTTCTCCATCAATGCTTCATGGAAACGAAGTGTCTCCATCTGCTTTTAATATGACACATTTACCAAATGGAGATGAAACATACGTTTCTGTGAATCGATTAAAATATGGTCCTGTAACAAAAGAAAGCGTTATTAAAATAAAGCCACGAAATCAAGGAGATGAAGTTTGCGGATATGCTCAAATAAATACAGGCAAGATAAGAAGTGTGAAAACGGATAAAATCACAATTGATGTCAAACCGCGCCCATCGAAATATAATAAATCTCATGCAGGTATTTTTTATACTCAAGATAATAAACTAATAAAAGGTATTTGTGAGTCAATAGATTTTCTTCAAGTAACAACAATGCTTGCAAAAATATCGAAATATATTCCTTTTTGAAAGGAAATATATATTAATAATGAAATCATAAAGTACAGAACAAAAAAGATGAAATGTAAGAATAAAAAAGATGTCTGTCTTTTGATAAAACAACAAAGCTAATATTCCGGAGTATTTATACTCCGTCGGAATGAAATATAAAAATTTTTAAATCAGATTACTTTATATCTCACTTTATACAAAGTAGCTTTTTTATTAGCGAAGGCTTAACTTCGTCTCATAATGCATAATTAGCTAACGCTGAATTTTGTTTGGCTTGCGATTAGGTTACAATGCGAATGGTATCCACAATGCACATGAATTTATACTTTTTAATTTTTCATTTTCATGCGAAACAATTCGCACGAACTGCGGTTCGGCAATAAAAATAAAAAAATTATGTTTTTTCATTTTGTATTGCTCTCACCTTTTTTTAAAAAGAAGATAAGCTGCATCTCAGCATAACGTTCAAGCACGCTTGACGATTCTGCCTTCGATTTGCATTATCTTTCACTATCTTTAAATAAGATAGGCTGCGGTTCGGAAAAGTCAAAAATAAAAACTGCGTTTTTTATTTGTCTTTTCACTCGCCTTGTTCTATCTTTGAATAAGATAGGAGGCGGCTCGGCAATAAAAATAAAAAAAATATGTTTTTTCATTTTGTATTGCTCTCGCCTTTCACTATCTTTGCATTTCTGTAATGTCCGGATAAGTTTTCGGGACTGTTAATAAATTGTTTTGGCACTATGAAAGAAATGTATTATGTATTCTGCAACCAGACATTGGTGACTGATGGGCAAGCCGGCAAAGGACGGCGGGCGTGGTGTGTGCTGAGACTTATCGCGGATGTACTGTGTGGCATCGTTAGGCCCGATAGTGTTGACTGCATGAAGGGCGGATGGCGCGTTGATATGGCGACAGGGCTCGCCGTAAGATTGAACAGAGATACTAACAATTAAATAACTAAACCATGCTTTATCCATTATTATTTAGAAACAACTTCTTTTCGAAAATATGGGGCGGAAGCCTGCTGAAGAAACTTAAGGGCATAGAAGACAATGACCCTACGCCTATAGGCGAGAGCTGGGAGATAAGTGCCGTGCCGGGCAAGGAGTCGGTAGTGGGCAACGGCTCGCTGCAGGGACGCAAGCTTAACGAACTTGTGACGGAATATAAGGAAGAACTGATAGGACGCACGGTGTATGACATGTACGGCGAGACGTTTCCGCTGCTGATAAAGTTTATCGACGCTGCGAAGGACTTGTCGATACAGGTACATCCCAACGACGAGATGGCACGTAAATATCACGACTCGTTCGGCAAGACGGAGATGTGGTATATTATGGACACAAAGCCGGGAGCTAAGCTCTACAGCGGTTTTAAGAGTCTGATATCGAAATATGAATATGGCAAGCGCATTGAGGACGGCAGCATCTGTGACGTGCTGGCATCGCACGACGTGAAGGAGGGCGACGTGTTCTACATACCGTCAGGACGCATCCATGCGATATGCAGCGGTACGCTGCTGGCTGAGGTGCAGCAGAGTTCTGACCTGACATACCGCATATTCGACTATAACCGTCCGGGACTTGACGGCAAGCCAAGGGCACTGCATACGGCACTGGCATCGGAAGCGCTGGACTATAAGGTGGAGGACGACTACCGCACGCACTACACGCGCAAGATGAACTATCCGGTGCTGCTGGCAGAGAACAGATTCTTTACGGTGAAGCTGCTGGAGGTGAACCGTGCCTTCCACAGAAAGCTGTATAAGTATGACAGCTTCGTGGTGTATATGTGTCTTGAGGGCAGCAGCGACATCGTGATAAGGTCGTGGAAGGGCGAGGAACCAGAGATAAAGCAAGTGCATCTGACAAAGGGCATGAGCTGCCTCGTGCCTGCCTGCGTAGCCGACATGGACGTGGTGCCGAACAACGAAGATCGCGTGTCGAAGTTGCTTGAGGTGTATATTGATAATAAAAACTACTAGTTTAAGTTAAATCATTTGGAGTTAAAGTAGTTAAAGGAGTTATCGCCAACGGAGTTGGCTAGTAGTTAAAGTCAAATGCCTTGTTGATTCTATTCGATGTAATACAATTGACAATAATCGACGAAGCGCACGCACTACGTTTGGTAATGTGCCGGCGGATCTGCGCTCCGCCGGAATTGAATATAAGGATTTATTTAATCCGCTAACTTCCTATTTCACATTATATCACAATTTTATGCTAACATTGGCTATTGGATTTTTAACTTTTCATTTTTCACTTAAATTAGCGGTATTTTAAGCGGATCAGGAAATTAGCTGCGTTGAACTTCGTTTCTTATATTCAATTCCGGCAGATTGCAAATCAGCCGGCACATTAGCTTTGTTGGTTCTTGTTGCACGCACTACGTTAGCATTTGGATTCCTAATGACATGGTATTGTGCCGGCGGATCAGTGCTATTGTTTTTGGGAGTTAAAGTAGTTAGAGAAGTTATCGCTCACTAAGGTGAGCTAGGAGCATATTTAAGTTAAGAACTAAGAGTGAAGAGTGAAAAATCCAATTGCAAACGTAATGCTTACAAGTAGAAACCACAATACATTTGGATTTTTCGTTTTTCATTTTTAACTTTTCACTTTCGTAAGACGCACTACGTTGCTAATGTGCCGGCGGATCTGCGCTCCGCCGGAATTAAATATAAGGATTTATTCAATCCGCTAAAAATACCCTTATGACATGGATGGTATGACGAACGGGGACGGGATGCAAATTGTTATGTTATTATATGATGTTGACGGCTTTTCGGATGAAGAGCCGTTTATTTTTGTGTGATTATGGGGTGAGGAATGAGAAATGTGTCAGATGTGAGGGCGTGATGACGGGACATGATGTGCTGAAAAATGACTAAAAATGTGAGGACTGATGGTGTCTGACGGCATAAAGGTATGATGAAGGACGAAATGGCGTATTGTAAGTAATCGTGGCTGTAAACTGCAATGTTTGAAGCTGTTTCTGTGAATGAACAGGGATAGTGTTTTGATATCGCCGTCTTTTGTTTTAAATTGATATTTTAAGGCGGCATGAGACGGCGGCCGGCCTTAAAATTTAATGAAATAATCTTTGTATTTTTAACCCATATTTTTTGCGACTTTTATTCTAAAATCCTATCTTTGTAAAGGCAGAGAGAAGGTTTGCGGCATGTTGTGGCGTCTTTGAGGCGACGGCCGGCAGCAACATTCTGCCATGCATCTAATAAGAAAAACATAAAGAAACTATACAATATTTTAATAATACTATGGCAAAGATAAAACAGATTGTGGAGTGCGTGCCCAACTTCAGCGAAGGACGCGACAAGAATGTTATAAAACAGATTACCGATGTGATTGAGGAAGCCGGCGGCGTAAAACTGCTCGATGTTGACCCGGGTGAGGCTACTAACCGCACGGTGGTTACTTTTGTTGGTGAGCCCGAGGCTGTTGTCGAGGCTGCTTTCAAGGCTGTTAAGAAGGCCGGTGAACTTATAGACATGCGCAAGCATCATGGTGCTCATCCGCGTATGGGCGCTACAGACGTGCTGCCGCTGGTGCCGGTAAGCGGAATAACTCTTGAGGAGTGTGCCGAGCTGGCAAGAAAACTGGCAAAGCGCATTGCCGACGAGCTGCAGATACCATGCTACTGCTATGAAGAGGCCGCTCTGAAACCTGAAAGACGCAATCTGGCCGTGTGCAGAGCCGGTGAGTATGAGGCGCTGCCGGAGAAGATGGGCGACGCCGACAAGGCTCCTGACTTCGGTGCAAGACCCTTTGACGAGGGAGTGGCACGCACGGGATGTACGGCTGTAGGAGCACGCGACTTCCTGATTGCCGTAAACTTTAACCTTAACACCACATCTACACGCAGGGCAAACGCAGTGGCCTTTGACGTGAGAGAGAAAGGAAGACCGGTGCGCGAAGGCAACCCGATAACAGGCAAGGTGAAGAAAGACGCAGACGGAAAGACTATAATGCAGCCCGGTACGCTGAAGTCGACAAAGGCCATAGGATGGTTTATCGAGGAATACGGCATCGCACAGGTGTCTATGAACATAACTAACATCAACGTTACGCCGCTGCACGTGGCATTCGACGAGGTGTGCCGCTGCGCTCAGAACAGAGGACTGAGAGTTACGGGAACAGAGATCGTTGGTCTTGTGCCAAAACGCTCTATTGTAGACGCCGGCAAGTATTTCCTTGAGAAACAGCACAGATCGACAGGCATTCCTGAAGAAGACATAATGAACATAGCCGTGAAGTCGATGGGACTCGACGACCTGCGTCCGTTTGTACCCGAGGAGAAGGTTGTGGAGATGCTGCTCGAGGCCGACCAGAAGAAGGCAAAGAGACTGACGGCGCTGACAGTGAAGGGATTTGCTGACGAGACAGCAAGAGAATCTCCTGCACCCGGCGGCGGATCAGTGGCTGCATACATGGGAGCACTGGGCGCCGCGCTGGCAACGATGGTGGCTAACCTGTCGGCACACAAACCCGGATGGGACGACCGCTGGAACGAGTTCAGCCAGTGGGCAGACAAGGGCATGGTGCTCGAGACAGAGCTGCTGCGCCTCGTTGACGACGACACAGAGGCCTTTAACCGCATAATGGCAGCCTTCGGAATGCCGAAAGGAACAGACGAAGAGAAGCAGCTGCGCTCAGAGGCTATACAGAAGGCAACACTGTTTGCTGCACAGGTGCCGCTGGAGACAATGAAGACATCGGCACAGGTGTTCGAACTGTGCAGGGCGATGGTAGAGACCGGCAACCCGAACAGCGTGTCTGACGCAGGCGTTGGCGCATTGGCAGCAAGAGCAGCCGTGATGGGTGCCGGACTGAACGTCAAGATAAACGCTTCGTCGCTGAAAGATCAGGATGCAGCCAAGGCTCTGATAGGTGAGGCTGAGGCGCTGATGGCTGAGGCTACAAAGCAGGAGGCTGAGATAATGCAGATGGTTGAGCGAGTAATCGGCGGTAACTGATTGAGGCAAGACCGGGAGAAACATAACGAATAAACAACAGAAAAATCCTAAATATTATGACAAACGAGGAATTTAAGGCGGCGATACGTGCCGGCATACCAGACGTGCTGCCGGAGCCGCGTGAGTATGACAAAGAAGTGAACCATGCGCCAAAGCGTAAGGAGATACTTACAGAAGACGAAAAGAAGCTTGCACTGCGCAATGCCCTGAGATATTTCCCTAAGAAATTCCACAAGACACTTGCACCGGAGTTTGCTGCCGAGCTGCGCGACTACGGACGCATATATATGTACAGATTCAGACCTACATACGACATGTATGCACGCAGCATTGACGAGTATCCGCACAAGTCGGAACAGGCTGCTGCCATCATGCTCATGATACAGAACAACCTGAACCCGGCAGTGGCTCAGCATCCTCATGAGCTTATCGTATACGGAGGCAACGGTGCCGCATTCCAGAACTGGGCACAGTATCTGCTGACTATGAAGTATCTGAGCGAGATGACAGACGAGCAGACACTCGTGATGTATTCAGGTCATCCGCTGGGACTCTTCCCGTCGCACAAGAATGCTCCGAGAGTGGTTGTTACAAACGGTATGGTGATACCTAACTACTCAAAACCAGACGACTGGGAGCGCATGAACGCACTTGGCGTCAGCCAGTATGGACAGATGACAGCCGGATCGTATATGTATATCGGTCCGCAGGGCATCGTTCACGGCACAACGATAACCGTGCTCAACGCTGCACGCATGCAGATGAAGAAAGAACCGGGCCGCAAGGACATACACGGCATGCTGTTCGTGTCGTCAGGTCTTGGCGGTATGTCAGGTGCACAGCCTAAGGCAGGAAACATTGCCGGAGTGGTCAGCGTTGTTGCCGAGATTAACCCCAAGGCTGCACAGAAGCGCTATGACCAGGGCTGGGTGGACGAACTGCACTCTGACCTGAACGAACTGATACCGGCAATAAGAAAGGCCGTAGAGGAGCGCAAGACTGTGTCTATGGCATACGTGGGCAACGTGGTTGACCTGTGGGAGCGCCTGGCAGAAGAAAACATAAAGGTAGACCTTGGCAGCGACCAGACATCTCTGCACAACCCATGGGCAGGAGGATATTATCCTGTTGACATGACATTTGAGGAGTCGAAGCAGATGATGGCAGAGAATCCTGAACTGTTCCGTGAGCGTGTGCAGGCATCTCTGCGCAGGCAGGTTGCTGCAATCAACAAGCTGACAGAGCGCGGCATGTACTTCTTCGACTACGGCAACGCATTCCTGCTGCAGTCAGAGCGTGCTGGAGCTGACATCATGGCTGCCGACGGCAAGTTCAGATATCCTTCATACGTTCAGGACATCATGGGTCCGATGTTCTTCGACTATGGCTTCGGTCCGTTCAGATGGGTATGTACATCAGGCAAGCCCGAAGATCTGGCTGTAACTGACCATCTGGCTGTAGAGGTGCTCGAGGATATATGCAAGACAGCACCGGAGGAGATACAGCACCAGATGGAAGACAACATCCACTGGATAAAGGAGGCCGGCCGCAATCATCTCGTAGTAGGCTCACAGGCACGTATATTGTATGCCGACGCCGAAGGCCGCGCAAAGATAGCTCTGGCATTCAACGAGGCAATAAAGAAGGGCGAGATAACACGTCCGGTAGTGCTTGGCCGCGACCATCACGACGTGTCAGGAACAGACTCTCCGTTCCGTGAGACAAGTAACATATACGACGGCTCGCAGTTCTGTGCCGACATGGCTGTTCAGAACGTTATAGGCGACTCGTTCAGAGGTGCCACATGGGTATCTATCCACAATGGTGGCGGAGTTGGCTGGGGAGAAGTTATCAACGGCGGCTTCGGCATGATGATAGACGGAGGCGAAGACAGCGCACGCCACATACGCGAAATGCTGTTCTGGGACGTAAACAACGGTATTGCACGCCGCAGCTGGGCACGCAACGAAGGCTCTATACACAGCATTGAGCGCGAAATGGCACGCACCCCGAACCTGAAGGTTACGATGCCTAACTTTGTGGATGATGAGATAATAGATAACGCAGTGAAGTAAATTCAGTAGTTAAAGTAGTTAGAAGGAGTTAAAGTAGTTAAAGTCAAATGCCTTGAAGTAATTAAGTAAATAATTAAGGACTAAGAAACAATGTCCTGATTATGAAACAATATTAGGCGTTAGTCAATTATGAATTATAATTTATAATTGTGAATCCACAAGATATATGACTTTAACTCCTTTAACTACTCTAACTTCTTTAACTCCTAAACACACACATAACTTTAAATTTAAATACACAATGATTCACCAAATATCAGCAGAACATCTCACGATTGAACGTATCGGTGAGATAATAGAAAAAGGTTATAAACTCGAACTTAGTGAAGACGCACGCAAGCGCATCGTACGCTGCCGTGAATATCTCGACAAGAAGATAGAAGAGACAGAGAAACCTATCTATGGCGTAACAACAGGATTCGGCTCTCTCTGCAACGTGTCTATCGGCAACGACCAGCTTTCGCAGTTGCAGATAAACCTGATGATGTCGCATGCATGCGGCACAGGCGACCGCGTGCCTAACGATATAGTAAAGATAATGCTGCTGCTGAAGATACAGTCGCTGAGCTACGGCTACTCAGGCTGCAAGCTCGATACAGTAGAGAGACTTGTCGACTTCTTCAACAACGATGTTTATCCTATTGTCTACATGCAAGGCTCACTTGGCGCATCCGGCGACCTTGTGCCTCTGGCACACCTCTGTCTGCCGCTCGTAGGACTCGGTGACGTAGAGTATAAGGGTAAGGTGATGACAGGAGCCGAGATGCTGAAAGAAAACGGATGGGAGCCGATACAGCTCGGATCGAAAGAAGGTCTGGCTTTGCTCAACGGAACACAGAACATGAGTTCGTTTGCCGTATGGGCATTGCTGCAGGGCGAACGCCTGAGCAAATGGGCAGACAAGATTGCTGCCATGTCGCTCGACGCATATTATGGACTGGTATCTCCTTTCACAGACGCCGTACATCAGGTAAGACCTCACAAGGGCCAGATACAGACAGCCGCAAACATGAGGCAACTGCTTGAGGGCAGCGAGATAATAGAGAAGCCCAAATCTTATGTTCAGGACCCGTATTCGTTCCGCTGCATTCCGCAGGTTCATGGCGCAGCCAAGGACTCAATGGCATACGTTAAGTCAGTGATCGACACTGAAATCAACTCGGCAACAGACAACCCGACTGTATGTCCAGACGAAGACCTGATTATTTCTGCCGGAAACTTCCACGGAGAGCCTATCGCACTGCCAATGGACTTCCTTGCAATGGCACTGAGCGAACTGGCTAATATCTCAGAAAGACGAATCTACAAGCTCGTGTCGGGCACAAGAGACCTGCCAAGCTTCCTTGTTGCAACTCCAGGCGTAAACAGCGGATTTATGATTACACAATACACAGCTGCGTCAATAGTAAGCCTTAACAAGAATCTGTGCTCGCCTGCATCAGTAGACAGCATACCTTCGAGCCAGGGTCAGGAAGACCATGTCAGCATGGGTGCCAACGCTGCAATAAAGCTCTATAAGGTGGTGCTCAACACTGAGCGTGTGCTGGCAATAGAGCTGTTTAATGCTGCTCAGGCTCTTGAGTTCAGACGTCCGCTGAAGTCGTCGCCTGTAATCGAGAAGCTGCATGATGAATACCGCAAGGTAGTGCCGTTCATCGTGAACGACGAAGTGATGTATCCTCACATAAAGAACTCTATTGACTTCCTGAGAGAGCATGCCGAATAAGCATGACACTAAGGAAAACGTAAAATAATCAAGCCGATGAGACTGCTTGTAAAGAATATAAAGACACTGGCCGGAATAGACCGGCACGGCAAGCTGAGGCTGCAGGGCAGCGAGATGCAGACGCTGGAGCAGATAAACGACGCCTATCTGACAGTCGAAGACGGACTGATAACCGGATTCGGCACGATGGACAGTCTGACGGATGCTGAAGCTGCTGCAGATATCGTTGTCGACGCCGAAGGCGGAACGCTGATGCCGTCATGGTGCGACCCGCATACCCACATAGTGTATGCGGGAAGCCGCGAGGGCGAGTTTGTCGACAAGATAAGAGGCCTGAGCTATGCCGAAATAGCCAAACGCGGCGGAGGCATACTCAACTCTGCCGACCTGCTGCACACCATGACAGAGAACCAGCTCTATGAGCAGGCCATGAGGCGTGTGCGCGAGGTGGTGATGAAGGGTACGGGCTGCGTTGAGATAAAGAGCGGCTACGGCCTTAACACCGAAGACGAGCTGAAGATGCTGCGCGTGATAAGGCGCATAAAGGAGACGGCACCTATAAAGGTGGTGTCTACCTTCCTTGGTGCGCATGCAGTAGGACGCCAGTACACCCAGGACGAATATGTACGTCTTGTTGTAGAGGAGATGATACCAGAGGTAGGGCGCGAGCATCTTGCCGACTATGTAGACGTGTTCTGCGACGAAGGCTTCTTTACCCCAGAAGAGACTGACCGCATACTTGATGCCGGAGCAAAATGGGGAATGCTGCCCAAGATACATGCCGACGAACTGGCATCGTCGGGCGGCGTAGAGGTAGGCGTGAAGCGCAATGCCTTGTCTGTAGACCATCTGGAGAGCATGACCGAAGAGGAGATAGAGCTGCTGCGCGGCAGCGGCACTATGCCTACGGTGCTGCCCGGTACGTCGTTCTTTCTTAATTTGCCTTATGCACTGGCACGTAAGATGGTTGACGCCGGACTTGGCGTTGCCGTTGCCAGCGACTATAATCCCGGATCAACTCCGTCGGGCGACATGAAGTTTATTGTGTCTCTGGCATGCATCAAGCTGAGACTGCTGCCTGCAGAGGCCATCAATGCCGCCACGATAAACTCGGCTTATGCTATGGGGCTCAGCCGCGACTACGGTTCGATAGCCGTGGGCAAGGTGGCTAACTTCTTTATAACAGAGCCGATACCTTCGATTGACTACATCCCTTATGCCTACACGTCGCCTGTGATACGCCGCGTGTTTGCCCGAGGGCAGGAAATAGGCTTCTGACCACAGGCCGGCAAACAGCCTGCGGAAAGTATTAGATGTTAGTAATAAATATAGCTTTTGCGCAATCGCGGCATAAGGTGTTATGCCGCATTGCGCACTTTTTGTCTTATATGCAGCCATTGTTTGTGGCTGCTTTTATTTTAGTATAGTATTTAGCTTGTGCCGTTTGTGTTGTGTCGGTATATTGCATTTTGTAATGCGCGTGAGCAGAATGTGTCCCGATTATGTTAAGTTGAGTGTGCAAAATGCAAGCATACAAGTGCGTATATTTTAAAAATATTACTATGTTTTTAACAAAAATATTTTTATCTGTCAGGTTTTTTATTGTAATTTTGCGCCCTGAAAATCAAATGTAACTAGATTATTGGTGTCCTTCAAACCATTCCTGCATATCTTGACTTATTGTAACAATAGGACAACTGTGCCATGTCTGGTAAGAACGGGCATGTTAATTGCCTTAATACTTGCGTAAAGAAGGCTCATGGATGTTTGCAGGACAACGGTATAACTAGATTTATAATATGTAGCATGCCTTTTAGATAAAGAGCATCAAGGTGTTTAGTTAAGGTGAAAGATTAATTCTGATGAAATCGCTTAAACTGTTATTATTGCTGAGTATGTTGCCTCTTGCCGCGGCATTTGCCGGAGGCGACACGCTGAGATATAAGCTGGAGACGTCGGCCAATGTGTCTACGGGCGACTATGCCCCTATGTGGTTTACGGCCAACCGCTATGGCCTGTCTGGTGTAGAGCCGTGCAGCGGATATCTCAGAGCGGGTGTAGACTATGCCGGAAAGTTGGGTGCCGACTGGCGTCTGGAGGCAGGACTCGACCTAGCCGGAGCCGTTAATCAGACTTCAGACTTTGTTGTTCAGCAGGCTTTTGTCGATGTGTCATGGCGCAATATAACGCTGAGCATAGGCAGCAAGGAGCGCGAAGCCTTTCCGCTGGACAAGAACATGAGGCTAAGCAGCGGCATGATGGTTGAAGGTCCCGGGGCACGTCCTGTGCCGCAGGTGCGTCTTGAGGTGAAGGAATATCAGAATCTGCCTTACACCAAAGGATGGGTGGCTGCCAAGTTTCATTTCGGCTACGGATGGCTGACAGACGGCGACTGGCGGTCGGACTTTGTAAAGCCAGGCGAGACATTCACCAGAGGCGTGATATATCACAGCAAGTCAGTCATGCTCAGAGTTGGAAATCCAAAGAAGATACCAGTTACGATGGAAATCGGAATGATCGAGGCGGCGCAGTTTGGCGGAAGCAAGTGGCGCAAGAATGACGACGGAACCACAACGTGTGTGGCAAAGATGCCCGGCGGGATAAAAGAATATCTGAAGGCCATCATACCTATACAGGAGAGCACGCTGCAGAACGTGGAGGGCAACCATGTGGGAAGCTGGAACTTTGCGCTCAACTATACGGCGCCGACATGGAAGCTGAGATGCTATTACGAGCATTATTTTGACGACCACTCGCAGCTCACGTGGCAGTATGGACGCTGGAAAGACGGGCATATAGGCGTGGAACTAACGTTGCCGGAGAATCCTTTTGTGTCAACTCTGCTGTGGGAAGGGCTGTGCACAACCGACCAGACCGGACCGCTGCTTTATGACGGTGTTGGCGGTTCGTTTCATGAGATACAGATGAGCGGCGGCGACAACTACTATAACCACGACTACAACTGGCAGCACTGGGGTATGGGAATGGGCCATCCGTTTCTGCCCGGACCAATATATAATGCCGACGGAACCAATATGTTTAGGAGCAACCGCGTAAAGGCCCATCATATAGGCATTGGCGGCAATCCGTCTGACGAGTGGTCGTATCGTCTGCTGCTGTCGTACATGCGCCACTGGGGAACATACAAAGTGCCGCTCGACCGCATGATGCGTCAGGGAAGCACGCTGGCAGAAGTGGCATACAGTCCGCGTAAGGCTGCGGGATGGAACTTCAGACTGGCCTGCGGATACGACAAGGGCAGCTATATAGGCGACAGCATGGGCTGCATGATAACAATAACCAAAACAGGAGTTTTATGGTCAAGATAATAGGATGGATCGTTGCTGCCGTCATGGCTCTGGCTATGTCGGGCTGCGACTTTAAGGAGCCTGTAAACAGCGATATAGAAGGATTCTGGAAACTGGAACGCTTTGAGACGAGGGCCGACGGACGCATGCACGAGTGTACGCGCCTTTATTACAGCATAACGAGATACGTGGTTGAGGTGTCCGAGAAGCAGGGTCCCAACGGTTACGGCACATACATAGGCCGCTTCGGCTATGAGGACGGAGAGACAAAGGTGGTGATGAAAGACTTTAAGCAGAGGGCTGCTACGAGCGACAACGGTGTTGACGCTACCGTGGAAGACCTGCTGCCGTTCGGAATCAATTCTACTGAGACAACCTTTGATGTGGTGGTTGCAGACGGCGACAATCTTGTATTGCGCTCTGACTATGCCACGCTGCAGCTCACGCGCTTCTGATTTGTCCTGAAAAAGACGTCATGGTTCAGCTGTATTGTTGATTTATATCTGATGCGTTGTCGTCAGTATTCCCCTTTATGTCAGCCTTTTTATGGCATTATTTAGTGTATAGCGGCCCATGTCCGTCTTTCCGTTTGCCGTATTTATTGTTGCCGCTGAAGATTGCCGTGCGATGTAAATACGCGCTTTTGCTTTCAAATAAATTTAAATACGGCCGTATCTACAGTATTGTGTCATTGACGGGCATCTGTATAGATTCATAATGACACCACGCGATACGTTTGTTTATTACAATTTAACCCAAATCGGTCATTAGACAGCATATTATTTTATCAATTTTGTGCATTGATGCTTTCAGCCGGTCTTTTTGTTTCTATTGGCGTCTTTTAGTCAGATTTTTCTTGACATAGCCCGCTATGACTGCGAAAAATCTAACGAAAATCCGCTCAATATAAAGCAAAAATCCCGACCGAATCCTAATGACTGATTTGGGTTAAAAGACCTTTATTATTTTGTTATATTCCCAACTTGCATTATCTTTGCACAAAAATATGCAGCGTTACGGCGGCTAAAGCCCGTTTATATGTCGTGTGTACTGTTGCCGTTGCGTAACGAAACCGTGTAAATTTAATGAGCAGACGTTTATATCCTATTCTGAATTTTATAAGTCACAACAAATATTGGATTGTGATAATTTTCGGTGTCCTCATTGTCGGGTTCCTCGATGAGAACAGCCTGCTGAAGCATGTGCGCAATAGAATACTCGTGAGCGAGCTGAAGGAGCAGATTGACGCCTACAACATGCAGTATGAGCAGGACGAACAGAAGATAAAGGAACTGAAGCGCAACCCCAAGGCCATCACAAAGATAGCTCGCGAGAACTACTTTATGAAAGCCGACGACGAGGATATATTCGTGCTTAGTGATGACCAAAAACCAGTGACAGATAACGATGAAACAGCTAAATAAACTGCAGACTATTGTTCTGCTTTCGGGTGCGGTGCTCATGGTGGCCGGTGCCGGACTTTATGTCTTTGGCACGATGCTCATGGCTTCGTGGATATTTCTTGTGGGTGCCTTGTGCTTTGCTTCTATGCAGATGATGCAGACCTACAGCGGCAACAACTTCACCATCAGGCGTCTGCGCCGTATCATGGTCACGGGCGACGTGCTGTTTATTCTTTCGGCACTGCTGATGGTCGAAAACTCTTATGGCCTGCTGCTGCCCCTGTTTCTCAAGCTTTCGCCCGACGGATACTTCAATTACGTCACTTATGTTCACAACAACTGGGTGCTCCTGCTCCTCGTTGCTGCCATGCTTGAGATTTATACAACTCACAGAATATCAGGCGAGCTGGCTAAAGAGGCAAAAAAACTCTAAAAGTCAGTGTATTTATTTTAAATTGCATGAAAAATTTTTCTTACATCGATAATACGTTGTAATTTTGTGCTAATATTACAAAACAAGGTTATGGTTAAGACTCTTTTAACTCTTCTGGGGGCTTTTGCCGTGTTTACGTCGTGTGTAAACTCTTACAACATTCAAGGTTCATCTAATGTTCCTACGTTAGACGGCCGCATGCTGTTTCTTAAGGTTTATGAAGGCGACGACCTGAAGAATATCGACTCTTGCGACATAGTTCACGGACAGTTTCATTTTTCGGGGGCGCTCGATTCTACGCGTATAGCAACTCTCTTCATGGACGATGAGAGCCTCATGCCGGTGGTGCTCGAGAGCGGCGAAATACAGATAAAGATAGACAACACACAGCAGAAGGTGAGCGGAACGCCGCTTAACGACAAGCTGTTTAAGTTTATCGAGAAGTACAACCAGCTGGAGAGCGAGGTGGGCGAACTGGGCCACCTGCAGAGTCAGGCCATAATGGACGGACACGACATCAACGAGGTGAACGCAAAACTGTCGCAGAAGGCTGCACAGATTGTTGAGAAAGAAGACAAGCTCGTAACGTCATTCATCGTTGAGAACTTCGACAATGTGCTGGGTCCGGGCGTGTTCTTCATGATTACAGCCGGCCACAGATATCCCGAGCTTTCACCCTGGATTGAGGATATAATGAGCAAGGCAACTGACAACTTCAAGAACGATCCTTACGTGCGCGACTATTACCGCAAGGCACAGCAGAACCAGGCCATAATGAACGGTACGGCAATGCCCGACGGAACAGACGACCCGACGCTGGCGCCTCCTACGCCCAACGAACTGGCACAGCCGGGATCAGAAGACTCTCTGAGCGAGGCCGTTGAGGGAGCAGAGTGACAAAGGTGTCAGGCTTAACCGCAAAAAAGGAACATATACTGGGGCTTTAAAAGATATTATGAGATTATTGATAAAAGACGCCACGCTGGTCAACGAGGGAAAGTCGTTCCGTGGCTCGGTTGTCTTGGAGAATGGTTTGATATCAGACATTCTCCAAGACAATTTTATTTCTGGCAGTGAACATTTTGATAAGGTGGTTGATGCCTCGGGGTGCTACGTGCTTCCGGGCGTTATCGACGACCATGTGCATTTTCGTGAGCCAGGCCTTACGGCAAAGGCCGACATAAGTTCTGAGAGCCGTGCTGCGGCCTATGGCGGTGTTACGTCTTATTTCGACATGCCTAACACCGTGCCGCAGACCACTACGCTCGAGGCTCTCGAAGAGAAGCGCTCATTGGCGGCGGCAAAGAGCCACGTCAACTATTCGTTCTTCTTCGGTGCAACCAACGACAATGTCGACCTGTTCAGCCGGCTCGACGTTCATCGTGTGCCCGGCATAAAGCTGTTTATGGGCTCGTCAACGGGCAACATGCTCGTGGATCGCCGTGAGGCTCTCGAACGCATATTCAGCGAAGTCCGTGTCCCCGTCATGACACATTGTGAGGACACCGGCATAATCAATGCCAACATGGCTGCTGCAAAGGCCGCTCACGGCGATGATCCCGACGTGGCTCTGCATCCGCAGATACGCAGCGAGGAGGCTTGCTATAAGTCTACAGAGCTTGCCGTAAGCATGGCGCGCAAGCATGGTGCGCGTCTTCATGTGGCTCATCTTACAACGGCTCGCGAGCTGCAGCTGTTTGAGCCGTGGCACGATGCCATGCCTGATATAACGGCTGAGGCTGTGGTTGCCCATCTGTTTTTCTCTGACGCCGACTATGCCACGCTTGGCACAAGGATAAAGTGCAACCCGGCTGTAAAGACACTTGCTGACCGCGACGCTCTGAGACGTGCGCTCTCCGACGGCCGCATATCAGTAATAGGCACCGACCATGCCCCCCATCAGTGGGCCGACAAGCAGGGCGGATGCGCCCGTGCGGCATCAGGCATGCCCATGATACAGTTCTCGCTCGTGTCCATGCTCGAGCTTGTCGACAGCAATGTGCTGCCTATAGAACGGCTCGTAGAGCTTATGTGCCACAATCCAGCACGCCTTTTTGATGTGCGAGGGCGCGGTTTTCTCCGCAAGGGCTATAAGGCCGATGTCGTTGTTGTGCGCCCCGGCAGTCCGTGGACGGTTACGAAAGACGTCATACAGAGCAAGTGCGGATGGAGCCCTATGGAGGGACATACGTTCAACTGGTGCGTGGTTCACACGTTCTGCAACGGCGTGCATGTCTACGACGACGGACGTTTCCTCGACTCTTGCCGTGGTGAGGAGATAGCCTTCAGATAATGGGCTGTAGTTGATGTTTAGTTAAAAATTAATCTTCTGAAAAAATGATTGCAAGGATATTCGTGCTTTTGGTGTTGATGATAATCCTGTCTGACATCTACATCGACAGAAGACTGCTGCGCCGTAAGACCAGGTATTTGTGGTGGCAGCGCCTGTTGTGGTGGACTCCGGGTATCATTCTCTTTGTCTATACGCTGGTGCTTACGTTCTCGCGCGATTTTGCGCCTGAGCGCATCGAGTTGCTCAACGTTTATCTGTTTCTTTTCGGTGTACTGGCCATCCCCAAGTTTATCTTCGCCGTATGCTCGTTGCTCGGCTGGGGACATTGCCGCTATCATCACACAAAGAACAACTGGGGCAACCTTGTCGGACTGCTGCTGGCCATAGGTCAGATATATATCGTGGTCTACGGCAGCACCATAGGCTTCCGGAAGCTCGACATACGCCATGAAGACTTTTATTCTGCTGACCTGCCTCAGGCCTTCGACGGCTATCGCATAGTGCAGTTTAGCGATGCCCATCTCGGCACTTACCGCGGAAAGGACAAGAAGGTGTTTGAGCGTATTGTCGACAGCATCAATGCTCAGAAGGCCGACATGATAGTGTTTACGGGCGATTTGCAGAACATGTCGCCCGAGGAGCTTTACGAGTTTATTCCGCTTCTGAGCAGCCTTAGCGCCAAGGACGGTGTTTATTCTGTTCTCGGCAATCACGACTATTCTGACTATATCAAGGCCGACGACGTTGTTAAGGTGGCCAATGAGCGTGAGATTATCAGTCGTGAGCGTGAATTTGGCTGGACGCTATTGCTCAACGAGAACAAGACCGTTAAGCGCGGCAACGACTCGATAATTGTTGCAGGCGTTGAGAACGACGGCCGTGGCGGTGAGCCTAAGCGCACAGACCTTAAGAAGGCGATGGCCGGAGTAGACAGTTCGAGCTTTGTGCTTATGCTTGCTCACGATCCGCGTCTGTGGCGCAAGGAAATCCTTCCCGGCAGCAAGGCGCAGCTTACTTTGAGCGGTCACACTCACGCCATGCAGTTCAGCGTCTTCGGCATGTCGCCGGCCAGACTGATGTATAGAGAGTGGGGCGGTCTGTATCATGAAGGCAACCGTGCCATCAACGTGTCTGTAGGCACAGGCGGCTTCATCCCCTTCCGCTTCGGAGCAAGCCACGAGATATCGGTTATTACGCTGCACAGGAAGGGAGCTTAAGTGAAGAGCAGGCGCAAAAGCGCAAATAAAAATGAAAAATTAAAAGTGAAAAACGCCTGACGGAAGTGAAGAGTTAAGAGTGAAGAATGAAAAATCCAAATGCTAACGTAGTGCGTGCGAAAAGAACCAAGAAGGCTAATGTGCCGGCTGATCTGCAATCGGCCGGAATCTAATATAAGGAGAGTGAAGAGTGAAAAATCCAAAAGCTAACGTAGTGCGTGCGATAAGAACCAACAAGGCTAATGTGCCGGCTGATTTGCAATCTGCCGGAAATGAATATCAGGATTTATTTAATCCGATTACTTCCTATTTAGCATCACCTCATACTTTTAATGCAAACATAGCATTAAATTTTTCATTACTCACTTCATAAGGCAGCGGTATTTTTAGCGGATCTCAGATCCTTATATTATATTCCGGCGGAGCGCAGATCCGCCGGCACATTACCAAACGTAGTGATTATGAAGTTATGATAAGAATCAACAAGGCATTTGACTCTAACTACCAGCTCACCTAAGTGAGCGATAACTACTTTAACTCCCGCCTCGAAAGCACAAATCAGCCGGCACAATAGCAACGTAGTGCGTCTTACGAAAGTGAAAAGTTAAAAGTGAAAAACGAAAAATCCAAATGTATTGTGGTTTCTACTTGTAAGCAATACGTTTGCAATTGGATTTTTCACTCTTCATTTTTAGTTCTTCACTTAAATATGCTCCTAGCTCACCTTAGTGAGCGATAACTTCTCTAATTACTTTAACTTCCGACTCGAATCCACAAGAGTTTTTCATTTTTAACTTTTCATTGCGCTTTTGCGGCTTAATTTGCCGGTAGCCCGAAGGGCTTAACTTTGGTAACCGTGGGTCATTACCCACGGATTAAAGTCCTGGTAATGCGAGCACCCGAAGTGGTGCTATTCTTGTTTTTATGTTACTTACTTGTTTGCTTTTGTGTCCGTTATTTGCTCCGATATAGCACCACTTCGGGTGCTTATAGTTTGTTTTGTTACAGGCCGTGGGTGATACACCCACGGTTACTTAAGTGTAGCCCTTCGGGCTATAAGTTAGCATCAACCTTTAGCCGGCATAATAGCCTTGTTGGTTATTATCGTACGTACTACGCTAACATTTGGATTTTTCACTCTTCACTTTTAGTTCTTCACTTAAACACGCACTACGTTAGCATATGACTTTAACTCCTAGCCAACTCCGTTGGCGATAACTCCTCTAACTACTTTAACTACTTAAAACGAATCTACTGATTCGGATTCTTCACATACCCCTGATATTTCGGAGTCAGGCCGGCCATAATCTCCTTATAGCTTATGTCCATGCGCTTGCTTATGTCTTCGGCACCCTGTCCTTCGGGATATATCGGCTTATGGATAGTCAGTGTCAGCGGATGCCATTTCACCCAGAACCATTTGTTTGTCCTTGGCAGCACGTCGAAAGAGCCGTTGATGGTCAGCGGCACTACGGGCAGCTGAAGCTCGTCGGCAAGCATGAAGGCGCCACGCTTAAACGTACCCATATGACCTGTAAACGTGCGCGAGCCTTCGGGGAACACCACCACGCTCATTCCGTCTTTCAGCGTGTGGCGTGCCTTGTCGTATGTCTCCTTTACCTTGCTCGGGCCGCGCTTGTCTACAAATATCTGGTGAGACATCTCGCAGGCAAAGCCAACGAGAGGAATCTTGCGCAGCTGGTGCTTCATCATCCATTTGAAGTTGCGTCCCAGATGACCGAATATCAGAAATATGTCGAACGAGCCCTGATGGTTGCTCACAAACACATACGACTCGTTGTGCTTCAGGTTCTCGCGTCCCACAACCTTTACCGGCAGAAACAGCACCTTAAGTATGGCTGCTGCCCACAGCTTAGGCGGATAGTAGCCCCAGAAGTGACCGTTGCCAAGCACGCAGCCCACGCTCGTGGTGAGCGACGTAAGTATGGTGAGCACGAGTATTATCGGCAGCGCGATGCATATTTGATATATTCGGTAGATGTATCTCATTGTAAGTTGTTTTTATCGTTTTTTCGTTAGAATAATATTTGCGGTTAACCTGTCTGTGATGCCTGCTGCATCTGTGGCAGCCTTGTCTGCCTCGGTGAGCGTTGTCGTGTCTGATAAGCCGGGGCGCTCTTTCTCCTTGCTCGTCTTCTGATATTGCGCGGCTTGCGCTTTATGTCTGTATCGCCTTGCGTCCTTACAGACCGTTTTTGCGCAGCAGCGTTGTTGCGGTTATGGTGTCGCAGCAGGGCAGCGGCCCTGCTGCATGTCCCTTCCTGCTGTCAGTCTTTAATCTTGGGATACTTGCGTGTCCATCCGTCCCAGCGCAGACGCATCACACCGAAGAAAGCCTCGCCGAATATGCCGCCGCTCATCTTCGACACGCCTTCACGTCTGTTGACGAATATCACGGGCACTTCCTTAATCTTGAAGCCTATCTTGTATGCCGTAAACTTCATCTCTATCTGGAAGCCGTAGCCCTTGAAGCGTATCTTGTCCAGCTCAATGGTCTCGAGCACGCGGCGCTTGTAGCACTTAAATCCCGCAGTGGTGTCGTGCACCTTGAAGCCTGTCACCATGCGCACATACTTAGATGCAAAATAGCTCATCAGCACGCGTCCTATAGGCCAGTTCACCACGTTCACTCCGCTCACGTAGCGCGAGCCTATGGCAACGTCGTAGCCCTCGTCGTGGCATGCCGAATAGAGGCGCGGCAGGTCGTTGGGGTCGTGACTGAAGTCGGCGTCCATCTCGAATATATAGTCATATCCGTGCTCCAGGGCCCATTTAAAGCCCGTTATGTATGCCGTGCCGAGGCCCAGTTTGCCGCTGCGCTCAATGATAAACAGACGGTCGGCAAACTCGCTCTCCATCAGTCGGTGAACTATAGCCGCGGTGCCGTCGGGCGAGCCGTCGTCTATCACGAGAATATTAAAACATTTTTCAAGCGAGAACACCGCCCTTATAATCTTCTCGATGTTCTCTTTCTCGTTATACGTAGGTATAATGACTATGCTGTCGCTTTTGTTCATGTCCTGAATGTCTTTTGTTTATGCGTGCTATATATGTCTTGTCTCCCTCCGGCTGGCGTCGTCATGGAGCCTTCAACGTTGTTGTCTTCTTCTTCAGATAAAGCAGCTCTCAGTCGTGTCCGTGCGTCCTGTCTCCCCGGTCAGTCCTGTCTGCCGCTTATCTTATGCAAAGATAATGCAAACCGCGAGCAGAATCATTAAGCTTGCTTGAATGTTATGCCGAGATGCCGCTTATCTTATGCAAAGATAATGCAAATTGGCATAACTACAAAATAAAAATTTGCCAACGGAGCCATTATTTTTCGTCCTTGCCTTTTAAAATGACGTTTTTCAGTCAATTTGCTTTATTACATCACGTTTTGCGTAACATTATTTATGACTTTTTTATCAATCGCAATACCATAAACTATAGCCGCCCCGTCGTCCGTAACATTGACATGAGCGTCACTTCTTATCCCCAATAGCCCGATTAATATTTGTCAGCTCTCCAGTCCAGTCGCCTTTTCATGTCCATACATTCGCATCATAAAAATAGTCCCGAAAAATCGTAAGTATTTGCGTTGTTTTATGTTTTAAATTGAAAGATTGTGTCTTTGTATATGGCTTCTTGTTAAGCAAGTTCAATGTCTTTACTTCTAAACTGTTAATGGCTGAGTTTTGCCTCGTAACTCGGCCACTTTTGCATCAAAAGTCATAGGTTTTTTATGCGTAAGTCATAGGTTTGTTTTGGGGATATAATAAGGTAGATATAAAACGCAGGAAAGTATTTGTTGTTATTGTCGTTTTTGATAAGTTTTGTCATGAAACGGTATAATCCTCAATCGGCTTCAGGCCGCACATAGCTTTATCAATTTTGTTTATTCATGCTTTCTGCCCGCCTTTTTGGTTCTATTGGCGCAGGCTAATTATGAAACGTAGTTCGGTCTAACCCAATTATGAATTATGAAACGAAGTTCGGCGTAGCCAATTATAAATTATAAAAGTGCCTGCAAATAATCCAACAAAAAGCCGCTCAATATAAAGCAAAAATACATACCAATCCTAATAACAGATTTTGTATTATGGCATTTTTGATTCAAAAATTTTTTTTTGAACGATGTGGTATTTACAAAATATTTTTATATCTTTGTTCTTCGTGTGCGCCGCTTGTAATCCGGCAGATGTTACTTCTGATAGTGCAGCTGATGGTGGCGTTATTAATGAACTTAGTGTTGATTATATTTAATAAAAAATATTATGGCAAAGAAACAGACTAAACAGAAAAGTATAGAAGAAAACCTTTGGGAATCGGCTAATAAATTGCGTGGTTCGGTGGAGCCGTCTGAATACAAGCATGTTGTTCTGAGCTTGATATTCTTAAAGTATGCTTACGACCGTTTCATGCAACGCAAGAACGAACTTATTGCCGACGGCAAGGGCGCGTTTGTTGACCAGCCTGTTTTCTATAATGCCAAGAACGTGTTTTACTTGAACGAGATAAGCCGCTGGGACTACATTATGGAGAATGCCAAGCAAAACGACATTGCCATAAAGATAGACAAGGCTTTGGCGACAGTGGAGAAAGACAACCCCACACTGCGCGGTGCGTTGCCCAGCAATTATTATTCAGGGCTGGGGCTCGACCGCAACAAGCTGGCTGCGCTGCTCGACGTGATAAATGACATTGACACTCTGAAAGACCCTGAAAACGACCTGATAGGCCGTGTATATGAATATTTCCTTGCCAAGTTTGCCATTGCCGAAGGTAAAGGTAAGGGTGAGTATTACACGCCGAAGACCATTGTAAACCTTATTGCCGAAATGATAGAGCCTTATCGCGGCAAGATTTACGACCCCTGCTGCGGTTCTGGCGGCATGTTTGTGCAGAGCATGAAGTTTATCGAGGCTCACCACGGCAACAAAAAGGATATTTCCGTCTACGGACAGGAATATACCAACACCACATACAAGCTGGCAAAGATGAATCTTGCCATACGTGGCATAGCCAACAATCTTGGCGAGCAGGCTGCCGATACGTTCCATAACGACCAGCACAAAGATCTGAAAGCTGATTTCATTATGGCAAATCCCCCTTTCAATCAGAAGTCGTGGCGTGCCGAAAACGAGCTTGTTGACGACCCGCGCTGGAAAGGATATGAAGTTCCGCCCACCGGCAATGCCAACTATGGATGGATACTCAACATCGTTTCAAAGATGTCTGCAAACGGCATGGCCGGCTTCCTGCTGGCTAACGGTGCGTTGAGTGGCGACGGTACGGAGCTTGCCATACGCCGTCAGCTGTTGAAGAATCATCTGGTCGAAGCCATCGTCATTCTTCCGCGCAATATGTTTTATTCTACCGACATAAGCGTAACTCTCTGGATATTGGCCGGCAACCGTAAGGCACGCACAGTGGAGCAGAACGGCAAGACCGTGAAATATCGTAATCGCGAGAATGAAGTGCTGTTTATAGACCTGCGCCAGTGGGGTGAGCCGTTCGAGAAGAAATACATACAGTTCTCAAAAGAACAGATAGCACAGATAGCCGAAAACTTCCATAACTGGCAACGCGAAGGTTATGAGCAGACTTATAAGGATGTGCCTGAATATTGCTATTCGGCAACGCTCGAGGAGATTGAGGCTAAAGGTTGGTCGCTCGTACCGAGCAAATACATTGAGTTCAAGAGCCGTGACGAAGGCGTAGACTTCGATACAAAGATGAAAGAGCTGCAAACTGAAATGAAAGATTTGCTGAAACAGGAGGAGGAAAGCAGAAAGGAGTTGTTGAACCTGTTTAAAGAGTTGGGCTATGGACTTGAATGATAAGATTGTAATCTACCAAACGGCTGATGGACAAACGTCCATTGACGTGAAATTGGAAAACGATACTGTATGGCTTTCAGCTAACCAGATGGCCATTCTGTTTGACAGGGATGAAAAGACCATAAGAAAACATATCAATAATGTCTTTTCCGAAGGTGAACTTGAAAAAGAGAACAACACGCATTTTTTGCGTGTTGATGGGGTGAAACAGCCTGTTGCCTTTTATTCTTTGGATGTCATCATTTCCGTGGGCTATCGTGTGAAAAGCCAGCGTGGCACGCAGTTTCGTATTTGGGCAAACAAAGTACTGAAAGAATATTTAATTAAAGGCTATGCCGTCAATAAAGCCCTGACAGAACAACGCTATACGGAGCTAAAGCAGCTTGTTAACGTATTGGGCAGAACGGTCAAGGCACAAGAGGCACTGACTTCTGATGATGCGCTCAATCTGGTGGAAGTGGTTGCCGATTATGCTTATGCCCTTGACACTTTGGACAAGTACGATTACCAGCAACTGGCTGTGGAGCAGACCACTAACGAAGCCAAGTTTCGTGCTACATACGAAGGAGCCATGAAGGCAATAGAAGAACTGAAGGAGAAATTCGGCGGCAGCCAGTGGTTCGCCAATGAGAAAGACGATTCGTTCAAGAGTTCCATCGGGCAGATATATCAGACTTTCGGCGGGCAAGACCTTTATCCGTCAGTAGAAGAAAAAGCCGCCATGTTGCTTTATCTCGTTACAAAGAATCATTCGTTCAGCGACGGCAACAAACGTATAGCCGCAACTCTCTTCTTATGGTTTATGGCAGGTAACGGCATTCTCTATAATCCTGACGGTACGAAGCGCATAGCCGACAACACTCTTGTTGCCCTTACGCTGATGATAGCCGAAAGTCGCACAGAGGAAAAGGACGTGATGGTAAAAGTAGTTGTAAACCTGATAAACAAGAACAATTATGAGTAAGACAAACTACAAACGCTTGGGCGATTATATCCGCGAAGTGGATGTGAGGAATCGAAACTTGAAGGTAACGAAGCTATTAGGTGTCAGTATCTCTAAAGAGTTTATGCCATCCATAGCAAATACCATAGGAACGGATATGTCTTCTTATAAGGTTGTAGAGCCTCGGCAATTTGCATACGGTCCGGTTACATCACGTAACGGAGATAAGGTTTCTATTGCATTATATAAGGATGGTGAAAAAGCGATAGTTTCACAAGCCTATACAATATTTGAGGTTACGAATAAGCTGGAACTTCTCCCTGAATATCTGATGATGTGGTTCCGTCGTCCTGAGTTTGACCGCTATGCACGTTTCAAGTCACATGGCAGTGCGCGTGAGATTTTCAGTTGGGAAGAAATGTGTGATGTTGAATTACCAATCCCGCCGATTGACCAACAACAAAAAATAGTTGCAGAATACAATGCAATTCAGCAACGTATAAAGCTCAATGAACAGCTAATCGTAAAATTGGAAGAAACAGCCCAAGCCATTTACCGCAAAATGTTTGTTGACGGAATAGACAAAAATAATTTGCCTGAAGGATGGAGAATGGGAACATTAGGAGAAATTGCAATGGTCAGGTCTGGATATGCATTTACAAGTAATATGTGGAGAAAAAGCGGAATTCCAGTAATAAAAATAGGAAATATTCACAATCAAACAATAATAAAAGAAAATTGTGATTGCGTTTTAACTGAAATGATGGATATTGCTAATAATTATATTGCCCAAAAGGGTGATATTGTAATAGCTATGACAGGAGCAACATTAGGAAAGATTGCAATTGTCCCCCAAGATGGCTTTTTGGTAAATCAACGAGTTGGAATATTCGATTTAGGAGATAATCCAATTCAAAGGAATTCTTTTTTATATATGCTACTTTTACAAACAGAAGTGCAAAATGAAATATTGACGGTTGGTGGAGATAGTGCACAAGCAAATATTAGTAGTAGTAATATTGAATGCATTAAAATTCCAATACCTCCTACAAAATTAGTAAACTCGTTTAACACAAACTGTAGTACAATAATAAATTTAATAATATTAAAACGTCAAGAGAATAAAATATCAATAAAATTACAATCTTTGCTATTGGCAAAGATGGAATCTAAAATATGAAAAAATGAGGAAAAAAGTACAACAAGAATTTTTTGAACTTTGTTTAGGTACTGAGAATTATAACATATCAATATGTGATTTAATTGCCTACCTAAATGACACAAATAAACTTATTACATCTATTAATCAAACATTAAATACTAAATATTCTATTGGTTTTGATCAAATAGAAATTGATGTTATTGCTTTAGAAAGAGGAAGCTTTAAGATTCCATTGTGTATTAGAAAAATAACAGAAAATCCAACATTCTCAAGTATTGCAGGAAGTGTTATTGGAGGTCTAATAACAGGACTTTTTACTAACAATCAAGGAGCACAAACAATACAATGTAATACAGATGAAGTAATTATCACGAATGAAGAACTATTGAAAAATCGAGCTACCGCAAACTCTTTGGGAAACATTGCGAAAATGGCAGTTGAGTCAGATAATATAAAAGACCTTACTCTAACTTATGAAAAAACTAACGGTGAACAAGAACAAGTAACTATAAATAAAAGAACTTTGTCACAAGTAATGTATGATGAACCTGAAGAAGAAGGTATATCAAATATGGTAACAAATGTTACTTTAGAAATTGTTTCTCCTGTTTTCGTAGATAAACCTGCATCTTGGAAAGTTTCTTATGACAACAAAATATTTACAGCAAAAATGACAGACGAAGATTTTTTAGAGAAAATGAATCTGCAAAAACTTTCATTTGCTCCTGGAGATGTTATTATTGCCGATATGGAAGTTGTTGCAAAAACTACTGAAAGAGGAATCCGTCTTCAGCATTATATTCGTAAGGTACACAAATATCCTAAATTCAGTAGAATCAAAAGAAATGAACCTAATCTATTTGATGAAATAAAAGAATAAACTATGTCACACTTCAACGAACATGCCCTTGAAATGTCCATTATGGAGCTGTTTCAGCAAAAGGGCTACATATATACCAATGGCGAAGAAATAAGCAAAGAGGCGAGTGATGTTATTCTTCGTGAAGACCTGCGCGCATATCTGCGGAGCCGCTATGCGAAAGACGGAATAACGGAACTTGAGGTAGAAAGCGTGATAGCAAAGCTTACGGCAGCAAACGGATTTCTGCTGTACGACAAGAATGTTAACACCTACCGCCTTATGACAGAGGGCTTTTCGTTGAAGCGTGAAGATAAGACGCAGACGGACCTGTTTATCGAGCCTATAGACTTTGAGAACGAGAGTAGCAACACGTTCCGCATAGTGAACCAGCTCGAAATACAAGGCGACGTAAAGCGTATTCCTGACGGCATAGTCTATGTAAACGGTCTGCCGGTGGTTGTGCTCGAATTTAAAAGTGCCGTTAAGGAAGACACAACTATAATGGACGCTTACAGGCAACTGACCGTAAGATACCGCCGCGACATACCCGAACTGTTTAAATATAACGCCTTCGTAGTAATAAGCGACGGCGTGAACAACAAATACGGCTCGCTGTTTACGCCTTACGAATTTTTTTATTCATGGCGTAAGGTGAACAGCGGGGACAAGCCCGACGACGGCATAAACTCGCTGATGACAATGGTGAAAGGCATGTTCGGCAAGAAACGTCTGCTGAGCATACTGAAAGACTTTATTTACATGCCCGACTCGTCAAAGACGGAGAGCAAGATAATATGCCGTTATCCGCAGTTTTTTGCCACGCATAAGCTGTTTGACAATATCCTTAAACACTCGCGCCTGCATGAAGGCGGCGACGGAAAGGGCGGTACCTACTTCGGCGCGACAGGCTGCGGAAAGAGCTTTACGATGCTCTTTCTTACCCGTATGCTTATGCGCAGCAAGGCTTTTGCCAGTCCAACCATAGTGCTTATTACCGACCGCACCGACCTTGACGTACAACTATCTGAACAGTTTGCCAAGGCAAAGACATTCATCGGCGACGACTGTGTGGTTGAAGTGGAGAGCCGCGCCAAGTTGCGTGAGTATCTTGCAGGACGGACAAGCGGCGGAGTGTTTCTTACAACAATTCATAAGTTTACCGAAGACACCAAGCTGCTGTCAGACAGGGCAAACATTATTTGCATATCCGATGAAGCTCACCGTTCGCAGACAAATCTGCAACAAAATATAAAACAGACTGAACGCGGACTGAAGAGAAGCTACGGCTTTGCCAAATATCTGCACGACTCGCTGCCAAACGCCACATACGTAGGCTTTACAGGTACGCCGATAGACGCTACTATCGACGTGTTCGGAAAAGTTGTCGACGCCTATACCATGACAGAATCGGTGGCAGACGACATAACAAGGCGCATAGTGTATGAAGGACGCGCAGCAAAAGTATTGCTCGACAATGCAAAGCTGAATGAGATAGAAGAATACTACAAGCAATGTGCAGAAGAAGGCAGCAACGAGCATCAGATAGAGGAAAGCAAGAAAGCCGTAACCAAGATGGAAAGCATACTTGGCGATTCAGACCGCTTGCAGGCGGTTGCAGAAGACTTCATCGCGCACTATGAGAAACGCGTTGAAGAAGGCAGCACCGTAGTTGGTAAAGCCATGTTTGTATGCTCTAACCGTACAATAGCGTATAATCTTTATAAGAAAATCGCAGCCCTAAGACCTGAATGGGTGAAGCTGCCGGAAGAAGAAAAGAAAGACTATGCCATGGCAGCCGAACCTGTAGCCCTATACGGCAATAAAGAACGGCCGATAGAGCGGATGAAGCTTATAATGACACGCACCAAAGACGATGAGCCTGACTTGTATAGTCTGTTGGGAACGGACGACGACAGAAGAAGTTTTGCGGAAGCATTCAAGAATCCGAAATCTAACTTCAAGATAGCCATCGTGGTAGATATGTGGATTACGGGTTTCGACGTACCTTGTCTTGACACAATGTATATTGACAAACCGCTGCAACAGCATACGCTGATACAGACAATTTCACGCGTAAACAGAGTATATCCGGGAAAGGACAAGGGACTGATTGTTGACTATATCGGAATAAAGAACAATATGAATACAGCCTTGAAGCATTACGCACAAGGCGAAACAGACTCTGATTCGGTTGAAAGTCTTGAAAAGTCAATCGTCATGGTAAAAGACGAGCTCGACATAATAAGACGTATGTTCAACGGCTTTGACTATTCGAAATTCACAAGCGGAAGCCCGTTGGAACAGTTGGAATGCCTTAACCGTGGAGCTGAATTCATGCAACGCACCAAAGAACAGGAAAATCTGTTTATGGGGCATACAAAGAAACTGAAATCCGCTTTCAACTTATGCAGCAACAGCGAGGAAATAACTTTCTCTGACAGGGAAGACATACATTATTTTACCGGCGTGCGGGCTGTCATATACAAACTGACAAAGGGCGAGGCTCCTGACGCCTCACAAATGAACAGACGTGTCAGGGCGATGATAGAAGAGGCTATTCAGTCGGAAGGCGTGGAAGAAATAATCCGCATAGGCAACGATAAGGAAAATCTTGATGTGCTGAGCGAGGAATATATGGAAAGGCTGGCAAAGATGCAAATGCCCAACACAAAAGTGAAACTTATGGAAAGGCTGTTGCGCATGGTTATTACCGAATTTAAGAAAGTAAACAAGATGCAGGGCGTAGACTTTTCAAAAAGGCTTAACGATCTTGTTGATAAATATAATGACAGACGCGACAGTGCTGTATTTGCCGATGAAGTGGTGACGGAAGTTGCCAACCAGATGGCTATGCTCCTGAAAGAGATTAACAAGGAAAAATCTTCGTATAAAGGTCTCGGCATAAGTTATGAAGAAAAGGCCTTTTATGACATACTCAAAGCAATAGCCAAACAGTTCGGATTTGAGTATCCTGAAGATAAATTGCTGGTGCTTGCTGCCGAGATAAAGAAGATTGTGGATGATAAGTCTAAATATACAGACTGGGCAACTCGTGACGATATCAAAGCCGAACTGAAAATGGATCTTATCGTAGTGTTGGCTGAACATGGTTATCCGCCTGTAACAAACGATGAAGTATTCAAAGAAATTCTTGAACAGGCCGAGAATTTCAAGAAGAATAATTGATTATTGGAATAGAACTCATATCAGTTTCAGAAATAAAGGAATATTAGATTAAGAATAGTCATTAGCAGTATATGACAATAAATAATTTGCTGAACGTCAAGTCTCGTGATGAACTGCGCGAATGGCTGATGCAGAATCATGATAAGGAGACGGAATGCTGGGTGGTGGTGAAGCGTGGAAGACCTGTTGACGACGGCACGTTCTGGTATATAGATGCTGTAGAAGAGGCGATGTGCTTCGGATGGATAGACAGCACGACAAAGAAGCTGGCAGACGGGGTGACGGCACAGAGGCTGTGCCCGAGAAAGCGGCGCAGCAACTGGTCGGAACTGAACAAGGAAAGATGTCGCAGGATGGAACGGCTCGGGCGGATGACTGATGCCGGCAGGGCCGTGTTGCCGGATATGACAGACAAGGGCTTTGTGATAGACGATGATGTAATGAAAGAATTGAAGTCGAACCCTGTGGTGTGGCATAATTTCTGCCGCCTGCCCGAGCTGTATAAGCGTGTGCGCATTGACACCATCCAGATAAAGAAACGTCAGCCGAATCTGTTCAGAAAGCGGCTTGACAAATTTATAGAAAACACCCGAAATGGCATTATGTATGGTGAGTGGAACGATAACGGCAGACTGCTGATGTAATCAGCGTATGTTTCCTTATTAGAGCGTCAAAAAAAGTTCTGCAAAAGGATATCAAGGCGGCATTATAAAATATTTTCCATTTACACAAAATATCTTATAGTGCCGATTATTATAAGGGTAAAATATTATCGTTTTTACTTAAAGAATAAATTTAAATCGATTTCCTTTCCATATAATTTTGTTAACTGACGAGAGCCTATGTAAGCTCCTACAGGCTTTAAACTAAAACTATTTATTGGTCTTTCATTCAGTAATTTAATAGCAATAGCCCAATTAGGGTTAAACTGCTCATAATATGAAATTATTTTTTCATCATTTACTGCCTCTACGTGAGATAGTAATTCATCAAAATCTGATTGCATAAAACCTAAATCAGCTTTCTTTAATATATTCGCATACTCATCTTGTTTAAGCAATAATGGTGTAATTGTTCCATCCCTATTGAATTTCAGTATTTCAGTTAGTGTAATTAATAGATTTATTTTATTAAAAGGATGGGAGAATGTAGGCGCATCTCCATTTATATTAATGCTATACTTATCCATAAACACCTTTGAGTTAGATGCATCTATTGGAGAAACGAAAGCTAAAGGATAATTCTTACGATTCTGTTCTATCCAATTTTCATTTTGTTCAAAAATTGATGATGAAACGCAATCTGCTTGTACTAGATATTCTATGTCTAACCTATTTATTTGTGGTAAAATATCCAGAATTGGATTTAAACATTTTATCCAATTATCTAAGGCTTGGATATTACCTGTTACACGTAATTTCTCATAAGTAATTAAAGTTAAAACGGCAAGATTCTCACGTGATAATTTGGGAAGAACCTTAATTGCTTCATCAATTAAAAACTGCTTTGAGGTTCGTTCTTCCTCTTTAACACGTTCTATTAATAAGTCGATTAAAGCTTCCCTCTCCTCAGGATCGCCAGATTTTAGATATCCCACAGTTGCTTCACGAACCGCAAATTGCATTGCCGGTTCTGCAAATCTACTTATTTTGTCAGATACTTTTTTATCAAGTTCTGACTCTAATGATGCTGTAAATTCATTGAAACGGTGTAAAACAGTATTTTCGGCTTGCAATTTACAGACTTCCAGTTCTGATTTTACTAGAGCTTGTACTAATGGTACAACATCTTTTATCTGCAAGCCATTATAGTTATTGCTTATATTATAAATACTATCGTAAGCCTGATTAACTGTTGAATTGTCAGATACGTTGCTGACTTGTAATTTATCGCTTTTATTTAGCATGTTTATTATTTGTTATATTACCATTAGCTTGATATACTTCTCCGCCACTAACATTGTCGATTCTCATACTTACATTATTCTTTTTTTCCTTCTTTTTTAAAATGAAATTACAGAAAAAAGTAAGCACTGCACATCCTGCTATTATAAAAGTGCATATCCATACATGGGATTCCATCCAAGTTAATATTGTATGTATCATATCTTTTATTTATAAAAAACATTTTATTTTTTTAAGGATAAACCTATAATTGTTTGATATCATTTAGTAATTTTATAACTTTATGAATCTCAGAATATGCCTTCAAATCTTTTGGTGACTCTTTACATAATTGACATAACTTCTCTGAATTTGCCATTGCCCGTTCCAAATCGCCATTCTCTGTCAAGTATTTATAGAGATTAGTGCGTATGAAATATCTTTTGGTCTTTTCATACCCCGGCATATATTTCTGTAACTCTGGAAGCAGTTGGTCGTAACTTTCATATCGCCGGTAAACCACACCGGGCAGAAAGTGAAGTAAGAACCAAAATTCCGTGCAAGGATTCGTTTCTACAAACATCACTTTACCGGCATACTTCTTTGCGCTATACTTTTTCTTTGCCCGTTGATACAATTGCATTTCAGAGGGAAACTGAAATAACCTATCCATATCAAACAGGCATACGATGTAATCATATTGTTTGTTCAAATACGATTCAATCAGTTTCAGTATATGCTTGATGTCGCTATGCTGTGGAAAGTCAGGTGCGACCTTGAAAGGATAACGACACGCCACCCTCAATGAATCAAAATAGAACCACTCGGTTTCTCCTTCGCCTATGATGGCGATACTCTTTGTCACTGTTCGCCTCATATCATTAGTCGTTAAGGTTAATGTATTGACTGCCAAGGAACGGAAGCTTAACTAATTTACCTTGTTTGTAAGCATTATACGGGGAAAGATTCTTGTGCAGGCCTAAAGATGAAAGACGTACTATCTTAGTCTCGCCATATTCGTCTTTGTCGGTAAACCATATTGTGTCACGGCGAATGAAATCCTCATTAAGAAGATTGATGTCGTGTGTTGTCAGTAACATTTGAGATGTTCCTTCGCTGTTTGCTAAAAAGACTTTTATAAAATAAGCCAGCAGTTCATAATGGATGCTTGTTTCTACTTCGTCAATTGATACAAACCGGTTGGTCTTCAACAAGAAGTTCAGAATTACGGCCATTCCTAAAAATCTCATTGTACCATTGGATTCGTATTCTTCAGACAAATCGTATAGTTTGTCGCCAACCTTATGCTTGAAAGTCAATTCTGCATTTGTGATTTTCCCTTTTCTAAGCATTTCAGCTTTTGCCTCATTATCAATAGGGGCATTCTGAATCAGTTGCTCTAATTCAGGAGTAATCAATTCTTCCTCTTCGTGCAAAACAACATCTTCTATGTTGAAATCAGATGCTTTCAGGAAGTTTAATATGAACTTTTTTAAATCTCCTGTTTCATCTTTATCCAATCGTGATTTTATATATCCCGAAAGCAGCATACCAGGAGCCAATACATCTTTTACCTGTTTGGCAAAGTAATCGTACACATCGTTCAACTTGGTGCGTTCCACATTACTTTTGCCAAATGCGGCAAGCACACTGCAATTATTGATTGTGTTGCCGGAAATCACATCCTGACTTTTCCGTGGCATTTTCAGATTTACGCCGAAATCTATTGTTGTGGAATCTGTTGTTGCATCATAACTGCGGCTATATAACTTGGCAGGACGAACAGAGTCGTAAACAATCAATGTTTCAGAATAGATATATTTTGCGTCCAATTCAAAAGTAAGGATATACTTCGACTTATTGATGTAGAATACCATAGACATCTTCGTCCTTTCATTTCTTGACGTGTCATCCAGCATAAAAGGAACAACCCCTGTCTTCTCATTCCGGTCTTTGGGCATCCTAAGAACAAGCATTTTGAAAAATTCTACAGCATTCAGGATATTAGTCTTGCCGGAAGCGTTAGCACCATAGATGATACCCAATTTCAGCAACCTTACACCATCCTTCACTTCATATGAATATTCGTCAGACATAAAAGTGTCTGATGATGGTTCAAAACTTATCTTTTGTGGAGACTTTATTGAGAAAAAGTTTTCAATGGTGAATTCTGCTATCATACTTGTTGAATTTATCTGTTACATAATGCAAAGATAGGAATAAAGTTTATATATAAAAAATATAATGCGTGTTTTCGTAGGAAAATTACAAAATTTGAATTCAAATTAAAATTTTAGGTATTTTATAATAGTAAGAAAAACATAATCATTATAAAGAAACGTCAGCCCGACCTGTTCAGAAAGCGGCTTGACAAATTTATAGAAAACACCCGAAATGGCGTCATGTATGGTGAGTGGAACGATAACGGCAGACTGCTGATGTAATCAGCGTATGTTTCCTTATTAGAGCGTCAAAAAAGTTCTACAAAAGGCATCCGCAATACAGAAAAAATCTATAACTTTGTCATCGTTGGTTATTTTTTATATAAAAGCATTGATTCCGGTTTTTGGGTGTTCTTTCTGGCAGACAATGACTTTAAAAAGTAAAAAGCGCCAGGGGGAATAAGGCCTATTGCAACTTGATTGGGATGAAGAATATAAAGGTTCTCTAATGTACTGAAGTATGGAAGAAAATAATATAATTATCTATACCGCAGCTGATGGGCTGTTATGAATTTTTTAAGATATGAGTTATGAAAAAAATATTTCTACTTTTATATTTGTGTGTTATTCTCAGTAATATCGCCATATCACAGAACATAATGGATGTGAAACAATATTCATTTAGGTCATTAACTTATAATGATACACGTTCTTTCAGGATTGCTTTACCTGCTTCGGTTTATCCAAATGTAAAGTATAATGTGCTGTTTGTCCTGGATGCAGATTATACCTTTGATGTGATCGCTTCGACAGCCGTTTATTTACAGACCTTTGACTATATTCCTCCAACGGCAGTTGTAGCAATCGACTATTCAACTCCCGGAAATAGAAATGATGTAGGATACGACTTGTCCGGCAACAGTCTTGATTCAAGCGGAGAAATGTTTTATAAATATGTTAATACCGATTTGGCAAAGGAAATAGACAGAATTATTCCAACATCAGGTTTTAATACGTTAGTTGGCCATTCATATACGGCAAGCTATCTGAACTATTATATCGATGCAGGGAATGATAATATGACGTCATATATTCTATTCTCGCCTGAAAAGATGGAACGGATGCCTGGCTTTGAAACCAAGTACAAGACAAAGAGTCCGAGTGTCCGCATAATTACAGCTATGGATGATACTGAAGAAAGACAGACTTTTGGCCGGAATTTGTATGAGAACTTTCAGAAAATGAAATATGACGTTAAGCTTCACAGTATTAAAGCAGACCATATGTCTGTAATTCCGGCAGGGATTATGCAAGCCTTGACAAGCTTGTATGACAAATATTACAATATAGACAGTATATACGCTGCCATAGAACGTTCGGACTGTCCTTTATGGGAGACTTTTACAAGCATAAATGAAAATAACAGAACTCTTTATAAACAAGAATTACCAGTTTCAGGCTCATGCATTTCTGCTTTCTTGTGGACGGCCATTCAAAAAGACGAAAAAGAATCAATAGACAAATTACGTGTTTATTATGAGAATGCCTTGGAAAGTGAAAACTCTGATCCTAATGCATTAGGCGTTATGGGAGATCTGATGAATAAACTTGGCTTATGGAAAGAGGCAGATTACTACTTGCAACGATGTCTGGACAGATATAAAAAATTGAAACAAGAACATGAAACACTGTATTGGAGAAGAGTGTACTCATTGAATGTCTTACCTAAACTCGGGCAATATAAAAAGGCATGGAAGATATTGGAAGAAGGGAAAAAGATATATCCCGATGATAAAGCTATATTCTGTTATTATCAAGGAGTGTTATCAATAACAAACGATTATCTTATAAAGAAAGGCATAGAACAATTGAAAATTGCACTGAAATATCCCGATGTACTGAAAAATAATTTTGTGAACTCGGATGAAGCAGAATCTCTTTTGAAAAAAGGAATATCAAAGGAAAAAGGTGTAATGCCATAGATTCTACAATTGGATAAGAAAAAATAAGTAAAATTACAAATGAATACGGGTAATCATGCTCCATTAATTCAGAATATTGTCAAGGTTTGACTAGACGTAAGAATCTAAAATCTTGATATATGGTTTTGATTTAAAAAAAATAATGCTAACTTTGCAGTTAAGCATGCATTGGCTTGCGGAAAATCTTGAATTTAAGATAAAAATATGATAGAGCAAGTTTTGATAAAGAATTATAAGTCGATAAGAGACTTGTCGCTGCCGTTGAACAGACTTAATGTGCTTATTGGTTCAAACGGTGCGGGCAAAAGCAACTTTATTTCATTCTTTGAACTGATTAAGGCTATCTATGAACAAAGGTTTGGAAGCTATACGTTGTCAAAGGGTGGTATAGATAATTTGTTGTATCATGGAAGAAAGAAATCCGCGTCAATAGAAGGATTGATAGATTTTGATAATACCAATGCTTTCTTTTTTGAGATAAAACCGGCACAGTCGAACAAAGGCTATCTTGAGAATACCGGCGACTATTTTAATTGTCATCAAAGCAAGATAAAAGATTATTCGCAGTGGAACAAAACATTATGGGATTCTGCAGTGGAAGAATCTTCGTTGGCATATAACACTAAATGGAGAGCGGCCTATTTGAGGACATATTTAAAAAGTTTTATGGTGTATCATTTTCATGATACAAGCTTCACTTCTCCTATGCGTGGTGACTGCAACATAAACGACAATGAATGTCTGCGTGATAACGGCTCAAACCTGCCAGCTTATCTGTATTATCTGATGCAGAACGACGAAAAGGCTTTTCGCTTTATCGAGGGTGTCGTACGTTCCGTGGCGCCTTATTTTAAAGGCTTTAAGCTTCGCCCTGACGCCAACAATAATAACAAGATACGTCTTGAATGGGAAGAAAGAGACACGGATATGTATCTCGACGGATATAGTTTTTCTGACGGCACGCTGCGTTTCATTGCTTTGGCAACGTTGTTGTTGCAGCCGAAAAAGCCTGAGGTTATTATTATTGACGAACCAGAACTCGGACTGCATCCTGCTGCTATCAATAAGTTGGCTGAGATGGTGAAAAGTGCTTCTGTAAAGAGTCAGATAATCTTGTCTACCCAGTCAACAAATCTTGTCAACTGCTTTGATGTTGACGACATTATTGTGGTAGACCGTGCCGACAGCCAGTCGGTGTTCCGTCATTTGTCAGGTGATGAATTGAAAAAATGGATGGACGATTATAATCTCACTATCAGTGACCTGTGGGAGAAAAACATGATAGGAGGGCAGCTGTGAAACGTTTGTATATCGTTGTGGAAGGGCAGACAGAACAAGAGTTTGTCAACAGTCTTATTGCTCCATATTTGCAGAAATCTGAAATATATAGCGTCACGCCCGTTTTGATACGCACAAGCAGGAGCGGACGTGGAGGCATGGTTAACTATCTGCATCTGTATAATACTATAAAGATGCTGCTTGCGTCATCGCAGACAGACTTTGTTGTTACTACTTTAATCGATTTCTTCAGACTGCCTAATGATATGCCGAATTATGCAGAGTGTACGGCTGTTAAGGATAAGACACAATGTGTTGAGGCTTTGGAAAATGCTGTTGATGACTGTGTGTGTGATTCGCGTTTCTTTTCTTACATACAGTTGCATGAGTTCGAGGCTCTTTTGTTTTCAAGCAACAAAGGTTTTGAATTTTATTTTTCAGACGAGTATGCTAATAAGACGGCCACAATAATTTCTTCTTATGACAATCCTGAGAACATAAACTCTTCTCCTGAAGGTGCGCTGTCTAAACGGCTATTGGCAATAAAACCTGACTACAACAAGGTGCTTGAAGGCAATCTTATTGCGCTGGAAGTAGGAATAGAGGCCATAATAGAAAAATGCCCGCGCTTTGCAGAATGGATGAATAGCATTGTCGAGAAGTGTAAAGATTAATTTTCTTATTCCCAATTATGTTGTGTAGGTCTTATGATTATCAAATTTTTAAAAAAATATTGGTGGGTAATACTGGCTGTTGTTTTAGCTCCACTTATAATAAACGTGCTTATATTGTGGCCTGCATTTTTTTGCTTTGTGGGTGAAGATACTGATTGGTTGGGATTCTGGGGCGCATATATTGGTACCATTCTTAGCAGTGTTATTGCTTTTTATGTCTTGCATAAGCAATTAGAGCAAAACCATACGGAGAATCGTAATAATCGGGAACTGCAAATATCAATTTTAGAATATCAGACAAAAAGTCAATGGCTTATTGAACTAAAATCAAAAATGGTTGATTTTTATAATGCTTTTAGCCAGAATGATATAACCATGCTGGGTGATTGTTTTGAAAGTTATGATAAAAAGGAATACATTAACAAAGAAATAAAGCGTATTTCAGATAAAATGAAAAATGCCGATTTTGCCAAAAGTTTGCTATTCCCAAAGAAAATTGACTATATGGAAAGCGAATGTTTAGGCCGCTTAAATACATATACAGAAGAATTTAATGCGTTACTTGCGGATTTATATTGGTTGGCACTTTTGTATGACAATGATAAATTTAGGACAGATCATACTTTTAGAAATGAGCTTACTCAAAATTTTAAGAAATGTACTAAGCAACATAGTAATATAAAAAGTCGAAGAGTATGGGATTTTATTGATTTAAGTACAGAAAAAATTTATATAAGTTCAGTCGTAAGCAAAAGAATATCTGAAGGTGTTAAAAATATTTCTCCTGGAGAGATTATTTCAGTAATATCAGAATTAATTGATTACGAGCAAGAAAAAGTAAACAAAATAATACTGAATAACAATGGCACAGAACAATAATAAAAATAAACTTGAATTAACTTGGATTGGCAAATATGACGAGCGTAAGCCGTTAGAGGCTTGAAAAAAGAAAATTCGTACGGACATCTGGAAACTGGAGTATTGCCCAATGGTAATATGTTGATTCATGCTTTATTCCTAATTGCCGTTTGTACTAATAATCCCAATAGGTACCTGCTTTTCTTGCCGTTATGGTTATATTAAATTACTTTTACCTATAATGAAAGTATTCGCACGTGGATAAAACTGATAAGATCACAATTTAAAGGCAATCATGCGTTGCTGGGGCATATGTATAAAATTATAATGACATGAGAATATTTATCGCAATACGGTTTACTGAAGCGTTCAAGTCTTCAATCTTGGATGCACAGGACGGACTGAAGGAATATGGAGTAAGGGGCAACTATACGCAGCCGGATAACCTGCATCTTACGTTGGCATTTATCGGCGAAACGGAAAGAGTGGAGGAGATAAAGGCAGCTGTTGATGCCGTTAAGTTTGAGCCGTTTGTAATCAGAACGGGCAAGATGGGATGCTTTAACGGCAGAAGCAGAGTGGTATGGCTCGGCATAGAAGGTGAGGACAAGGTGAAGGCTATAGCGCAACAGCTGAGACGCAATCTTGACCAACGCGGCATTGACTATGCAAAGGGTAAGTTCAGTCCGCATATCACTCTTGTGCGCCAGCCGTCGGAAATGCCTCTTGACATCGACGTGGAGAGCGAAAGCATGACTGTAAGCAAGATTTATGTAATGAAGTCGGAACGGATCAATGGACGGCTCGTTTATACGGCTTTGTAATTGGTTGATGATAAATCAGCGCAACTGAGCCTGAAGAATAGAGATGGAGTTTTGTAATATTTAAATTACGAACTTATTCATAATTATGATTTGATTGCAGTTACAGGTTGAATTTTGAAAATAGTTAAAGTTATTATGAAACTTAGACGCATAATATTATTTTATTTCGTATGCCTCGTAGGTGTTGTCAGTGCATTTGCCGCAAACGGCCATGAGATAAGATTTATTGTTCTGACCTTCACTACGGAATAAAGCGACAGTTTAGAGGAGAGAAGGTTGATGCCTATAAGGTCATTGGCGAGATGGTGAAGTCGTTTTATCTGCTCAATAAAACAGATTTGCCCTCTGACGGAGGAGTTGGTGAGGGAACAAAGTTTGGCGAACCGGATTTTGTTGTGTGTACTGGCGATATATCGAACAGAATGCATGATGGGGTGTGGCAGGCATGCAGATCATGGAGGCAGTTTGAAAAAGACTGGATAGAAACACTCGGATGTCCCATATATCTTGTTCCAGGTAATCATGACATATCAAATGCCATAGGATATCCGAAGGCGCTTACACCTGCCAAGGATGAAACAAGTGCTATAGAAATATACAATCATAACATGCCGGAATTTGGCAATCGGAAAATTTCGTCTTTTGATTATACAGCCAATAAAGTTCATTACACTTTTATAAAAGACAATCTCCGGTTTGCCTTTGTGGGGATATGGCCGGACGGCTTTATGCGTTGTTGGTTAGACAGCATATTTAAAGATGACCCGGCAACATCCACAATACTCTTCGCACATGATCCGGTTGAGGCTGATGCCAAACACTTTACAAATCCTAACTTTCCGTATGACATAAACAGTAAGGATAAATTTGAAAACCTGTTGGGCGATACGTGTAGCGTAAATGCCATTGACATGAGGCCTGTTGGCAACTGGAACAGGCTGGAGAGTTTTTTAAAGTCTCATCCTCAGATAAAGGCATATTTCCACGGAGACTGCAACTATAATGAATTCTATGACTGGAAGGGCACGGAGGGAAGCATATCCTTGCCTGTGTTCAGGGTTGACTCGCCGATGAAGGGAGAGTTGTCGGCAGACGATGAAAGCCTGCTTTCATATCAGGTGGTATGCATAGATACAGAAAGCCGGGTCATAACAGTGAGGGAATGTCTTTGGAACAGGAATGGTAAGACTTCTGTAAATTGGGGCAAGATGAGGAGCATTTCATATTGATGGTGTCAGGTAATGACCTTATGGTCATTTATTTTTGATAAAAGCAGGTTTTAACCTATCATCCGCGTGAAAGATTATTGTTGCAGATATCTGCCGCTTCTGACAAAATCAACAAGCAGCTGTTCGTATTCTGCTTCGCCCTGAATGTAATATTTACGGCTTACACGCTGAAATTTCTCGTATATCTTTTCGGCCTTGCTGCTATCTGCCTCGTGTATCATGGCGAGGGCGTATTGAACGCGCAGGGCTGAAGGACGGAAGACAGACTGCACTTGCAGGTATTTGCTGATTGACTTGTCAAGTAGCCTGTTGATGTCTTCAGGGTAGTGGGGACGTATCAGCGTGAGGTAAATGCGCTCCAAGGTCAGTTCGTTGCGGTAGATAGTAACCATCCGGCTCATGTGCGGCTCGGCGCGCTGCATGATGGCGTTGGCCTTGCCGAAGTCCATGTGCAGCATGGCTAACGATAAGTCGGACGAAAGTGCCATGATGTGTATGGGGTTGCTGAAGTTTATGTCGCGGTCGTCGCACATGTATGTCATGGCCTCAAGCCGTGATGTGTCGTTCTGCATAAGATAACCGATGAGGCGCATGGAGCGCAGAAATACCATCGTGGAAAACTCGTCTTTGTGAAGATTGAGCATGTTGAGCCCGTCGTTGGGCAGTCCGGCCAGCTTGTTCGGGATGCCGTTCATGACAATGAGATACAGTCCGGAGATGATGATGCACAGCAGAAAGACCGTTGTGACGAGCGAATGATGTGCCGACGGCATGAACATAATAACAGATGCAATCACCGTGAGCAGAAGGTTTGCCAACACGCCGCCAGCATTATATAGGGCTATGCCGAAGGGTGTGTCGCCGTTTTCGGGCGGCAGCATAAGACACTGGCCTGCGGCTCCGGCCATGCTGAAGCGCGACAGACGGAAACGGCCGTCGCGACGGCTCAGGACAACGCCCATAATCATAAACGACAGAAACTTCCAGCCGCGCGCCATGGCAGCAAGCATGTGGCCTGCTTCGTGGATGACGATGTGTATGATGAAAGATAAGATGAAGAATATCGCTGCCAGGAGTATCGTGAGAAACACGTCGGCGGCTGATATGTCGGCATGAAGCGCAGGCTTGATGATTTTGCCTATGACGAAACCAACCCCGAAGCCTATGGCTATTCCGCCAATAAATAATGCTGCTATGCGTAATGTCTTGTGGAGAAATGTCTTTTTTATGTTTCCCATGTTTCAGTGTATATTCTTTTGTCTGACTTATTTCGTTCGCGGCTCTGTTGCAAAAGAGCCATTGTTTCAGTGATGCTGACGGCACCGGCATCTCATGATGCTGCAAAGATAGCGTAATAAATTTAAAAAATAAAACAGAAAACGAAACTTTTGTACAGCAGTAACAGATATGTAATGTAATTTGGTCATTAGACCGCACATAGTTTTATCTGTTTTGTGTATTCATGCTTTCAGCTCGTCTTATTGTTCGTTTTTCTTGACATAGCCCGCTATATCAAGAAAAATCTGACGAAAATCCGCTTAATGTGAAGTCCAAAATACAGACCGGATTATAATAAGCGATTTGTATGAAAAATAGGGGCTGTGCCTATTTTGCGCACAACCCCTATGAAAACTATTTGTGAAATTGTTATTTAACGACAAACTTCATTGTATTTATGTTACCGTCGATGTAAACTTTAACGATGTAAACACCTGCCGGAACATTGCCAAGGCTGTAACTGCCTGGAGCAACCTCGGTGGCAGCGACTGCCATTCCGCCTGTTGAGAATACTTCGATGTAGTCGTATTCTCCGTTAACAGTAATAGAGCGTCCGTCAGCAGAGATGTTAAAGCCGCCATTCTCAACAGAAACAATGCCACTAGCGTCAACAGAGAAGTCGATAGTGCTCATTTCTGTCTTTCCTGAAGTGTAAGATGCTATCACGCCTGCAGTGTGATTGCCTGCACTAAGGTTTGTGAACGTGTATGTAGTAGCATCTTGTTGAGCAACCTTATTGCCGTCAAGGTAAACCTCATATAAACCGTCTAAAGAAGGAGAACGCAGAGACGGAGATTTATAACCTGTATTTCTGCTTAGGTAAGCCGGTGCAGCCAATGCATCTGCGAGTCCGTAGCGTACATCGTCAATGCGGAATACGCGTTTTTGGTCTGATATGCAGCGTATTGCCACATATTTGGCTTCTTTTGGTATGTCATATGAATATTGCATCCAATAGCTCTGTGCCTCAGTTGCCTCCTGTACCTTTACAAAGCTTTCCGGCTGCATATCGGTTGTTGAATACAGAACCTCAAAGTTTTCAAGATAAGAATAGTCTGCGCTTGCAGCATAGAATGTGAACTTGAAGTCTTCCTTGAAGTAGAGCTTAGGAGTGATCATCCAGTCGTCATTAGAGTCTCCATAAGAAGCCCATGCTGTCTGGCATTTGCTTCCGTTGTATGGTGCAAGATAAGATATATCTGTAGATGAAGGCGTAGTAGCGCTCTGGTTGAAAACCATGTATGCCATAGGCTCAAATATACCCGGCCATTCATATCCCATGAGTCCGCCAGTCTCGCAACCATCGCCGTCGATATACTGCCATCCGATAGCGCCCGGAGAGTTTATTGCGAAGTCTTCATGGCTTTCAAAGTCATCAAAGAACACGTTAGGATAATTCCACATAAATACGCGCTCATTGCCGTTGGCACCCTCCTCAATTATCAGGTTGTAAGGCTTAACTCTATTTTCAGTGATGTTATATGCAAATTCGTAAGAGTCGTCAGTGCTTACATTTATCTTATCAGTATGCGTGTTGAAGCCGTCGAGGACGATGCTCATGTCATAGACGCTCTTCCATACATTCTCTATCACAACGACTCCTGCATCATCGGCAGTGCCTGTGTATTGGTGAATTCCGTCTGAAATAACGACATGTGCGCCGTAAGCCTCATTTTCAGGAGTATCTGTAGTTATACGGAATGTAATATCAGTGTTCATTTTATTTCCGATAGTGTCTGAAACAGACGCTGTTGCAAGATAGCCACCTGTGTATACCGCTTTTACCGCATAAGCGTAAACGCCTTGTTCCATGCTTTGCCAGTCTTTGTCTTCATAACTGCGTGCCTGCTGATTTTCAGAAAGCAGCTTCCAATTTGCCTCGTTGGCAATGTCTGATGACTTCATTCTGTAGACATTATAGCGTATGCGGCTCTGCGGAGTCTTCATCATTGGAGATTCATCAAGATTAGGCTGAACATCACAGTCTCTTGACTCAAGCTCAACGTAAGTAGCGTTGTTGTCAGCGCTGTTTCTGTATACGAAACGTTTAGTATTGTTTGCAGCAGACTTGAATTCTGTAGAGTCTTCAGGCACTGTGAACGGAGCGGCTATAGGACGAATGAGGAAGTTGTTGTGGAATCTTTCGTCAGCCTGTCCTTCAAGATAAAGATACTCTCCCGTAGTATAATCAGCAGTGAAGCAGTTTACGCCTTCCACGAAAGGATACTTCTCTTTGTCTCCGGCACCGTCAATGCCGACAGTCATGCCAACGTAATTAGAGTTAGATATAGCCAGATAATAGCCGTTGGGGGCGTCTACTGGAGCTGGCAGTGTGTATGAGTTCCACTGTCCGTCTGTAGCCTGTACATAGGTGTTCTGGTAGAGCAACTTGTCGGTTGGCTCTCCGTTTTCGTCAAGATCGAAGATGTTCAGACGTACGCTGTACATACTAGAAGCTGAGTTAACAAAGAATTCTACTCCGTGTATGCTTGAAGGTTCGCGTTTTACAACACCGAACATCGAATTTTCTGTTGCAGTTCCAATTCCAACTGATGTGGTCAGGGTTCCGTCGTCAATGCGCTGCAATACTGCGTCGTTGGCAGGAGCGTTCCATGTTACATTAGCAGAGGTTCCGTCTTCAATGACAGTAACCTTGCCGGCTGGCTTCTGGTTGTCAAGAAGTGTTATTGTACCAAGGTCTGTGTCGCTTTCAACTCCAAAGTTCTTAGTTCCCTCGAGAAGCTTATTCTTTGTTATACTTACAGCGTAGTTACCGTCTTTGAATACGTCAGCAAAGCTGAATGTTCCGTCAACGGCTGTTTCTGTCTCTTTGTTGTCGTATCCGCTCAGAACCACCTTTGCACCTGCTACCGGTTCGCCAGCAACATCTACAACAGTACCGCTGATCTTGTATGTAGGCCGTGCGGTCATTTCGATGTCGCATTGAGTAACATTGTGTTCGGTTACTGATGCTGATGCTGATGCATTTTCATATCCTAAGGCCTGTACGTCTATATTGTAGTTTCCTTCGGGGAGATATTCCAGACGGTATTTGCCTTCATTGTCTGTAACAGATTTAAATTCTCCGCCATTAGTGATGACTGTTGCTCCGGCTACGGGTTTGCCGTTACAGGTTATTATACCTTCAACATATCCTTCGTGGTCCTCACTTACCTGTATATTGCCGACACTCAGCTTATAGTTTGCGTAATATGTGCGGTATAAGAAACCGATGTTGTATTCTCCTGTAGCTTTAATCTCAGGAAGATTTGCGCGCAGGCTTACAACCTGATCTGATACGATTTCAAACTGGTTGATGCTGTCCTGTGAAGCTATGTCTGTTCCTTGTCCGAATGATACGGCCAGTGTCTCCGTTACTTTATTGCTTCCGGGCAATGCATCGAATGTAACCTTATATCTCTTGCCTGCTTCAAGCTTTACGCGTGGTGATATCAGCCAGTCGGCAGCTGCAATTTCGTCATAATTATATGAGCAGATAGCTCCTTTTATAGAACCGTACATGCCGTCAGACCATTTCCATGTGTCATAATTGCCGTTAGCGTCTATAGTTGTCCATAGCTTGAACTCGTCGACATTGTTAAATTCAAAGGTAACAGGGCTTGTGTATGCTGGTCCGAGGATAACTGTCTCTGACCTTACGCTGTCGCCGGTGGCGTTGTCTGTATGCGGAACTATGGCATAGGTGTATCTGCCCATTTCTGTCAGAGTCTCGTCTGTGAATGATGTCTCTTTTATTGCTGTTGCAACCTTTTCGCCTTCAAGACTGCTGTTCTTAAATCTGATAACATCATAATTCAGAGTATTTACGTCGATATATGAGCTCAGCTTGCCCTCTGTAGGCGCTGTCCATGACAGCTGTCCATTGTTGCCGTCAGCAATAAGCTTGATGTCGGTAACTCCCAGAGGATCGCCTTTTCCTACATATGAGCCAACGCTGGCTCTGTCTCCGCGGCCAATGCTGTTTCCGGGGACAATTCTGTATGTGTAGTATCCGCGTTCTGTGATGTTGTTGTCGGTCCATGTCTGATGGCCGCCTATTGTCGGGTTGACTATAGAGTCTACTTTCACGCCGTCTCTCAGCACAAGCACATAGCTAAGTTCCTCGAGTGTGCCTCCTCTGCCATATGTCTTTGACGGGTTGTCCCACTCAAGTGTTGCTGTGAGCGCACCATTTTGGCCTCTTGTGATGCTCAGATTTTGTACCTTTGCCGGAGCGCTGGCTTCAGCAACTGTAAATGGTACGGATATACCCATTAGAGAAGATTCCTTGTTGTCCTTAAACTTCGCAAATGGAGTTACATGTGCTGTTTTCGTGTCAATCATGACTGCATCGTAAATCCATGATGATGTAGACCAATTATAAGTGGTGAATCTTAGATAAAGTTGTCCGCTGTCGTTGTCATAGAACAGGCAGTCACCACTATACATGAAGGCATCACCTGGGTTATAGTCAAGTGTTCCTATATATTGGCATTCGCATGTGTGCTGATTAATTTTGTATAAAGAGCCCCAGTAGCTTATGCCATACATTTCTCCGTCATAGGTAGATGTCATCACGTGCATGTGTTCTTCTATGTCTGATGCTTGTGCAGCAGAATTGATGACGTCATAAGTTAAGGTTCCTACATTTGTTATAGTACCGGTTTCGAGGTCAAGCTTAACAAGACCGTCGCCACCGTTGAAACTGTTAAGGCCATACATCGTTCCGCTCTGATAGTCATACGAAAAGTTGCTTACTGCTTGTCCGTTATTTACGCCACCGTAATCAGCAATCTGTCTCTGCGTTTTACTTTCCATGTCAAAAGCCCAAAGACCGTGGACTTTGATACCATTATAATCTTGTTCGTATTCAAAATAATAATAGGTGTTGTCAACAATCTGTCCGCCACAGACCATATTGTAGGTCATTGTTTGAAACAGACTTACGTTTTTGAGGGTATCACTCAATTCAAATGTATAGATACCTTTGCCAAACTCTTCGTTGTCTGATAGTGCATAAACCGTCTTGACATCTGAAGCAAAAGCTTGACATAAGACTCCAGATAACACGCAAAGCGATGTCACAAGATAATAATGTAATTTGCTTTTCATGTGTTTAAAATTTAAATTAATACTATATCAGTTAACTGATTTTTTCAATACAAAGATAAATAAAAAACATTGTTTGTTGTAACAAAATGTATAAAAAATGGCCGCTGTCAGTTTTTATCTATATACTTTTGAGCGTTGTAGCTGAAAAATTGTGATATTTTGCTATCATGAAGTCATCTTAAATTAGTAACTTTGCAAACAGTTAAACGTTAAAAAAATAGAACTATGAAAAGATTATTGCAATTTTTATTCTTTGCTTTCATCTATGTCATGACAATGGAAGCTGTGCCGGCATATCGTGGTGCGATAAATGCTTTGCAGCCAGACGGAACAACCATCACTTTTTATATAAATGGTGATGAGCATTGGCATCAATGCATAAGCACTGACGGATATCTGCTCAAGCAGGACAAGGACGGAGGATACAGGTATGCAAGCTTGACAGATAAAAATATGCTGACAATTCAGGATTCGCCTTTGGCGCATAATCCAGATATGCGCTCTCTTACAGAAATAAGATATGTAGGCAAGCTGAAAAAAGCAACAGAATTGATAAATAATATATCAAGGCCTGACAGAATGAATAAGGCAATGAAGCAGAATAGCAGCAACTCTCGTTTTAAAGTGGGAAATTATCCTACTATAGGAGAGGGACGTTGTCTTGTACTTTTGGTAGAATTTGCAGATAAGGATTTTTCTCTTGACAAGGACTTTCATGACCGTATGCTCAATGAAAGCGGATTTAGCGATAATGGAGCTACAGGCTCTGCGAGAGACTATTACATTGCACAGTCAAGTGGGGTATTCGTACCACATTTTGATATCGTAGGTCCTATAAAACTATCGCACAATACGGCATATTATGGTAGTGACAGTTTTATGACAACTGATCAAAATGCAGGCCTTATGATAAAAGAGGCATGTCAGTTGGCAGACTCGGAATATGATATAGACTTTTCGCAATATGATGGTGATGGTGACGGAAAGGTGGACATGGTATATGTTATTTATGCAGGTTATGGGCAGCATGCCGGCGGCGGCTCTAATACAATCTGGCCACATAAATATCTTTTGTCTGCATATAACATAAATTTGAATCTCGATGGCAAGACGGTTGACACGTATGCCTGCTCGTCTGAACTTTTCGGCAACAGTGGTGTGCAATCATCAGGTATAGGCACCGTTTGTCATGAATTCAGCCATGTGCTGGGACTTGCGGATCATTATAACACATTAGATGCCACGGATTATAAACTTGGTTCATATGATATAATGGAGTATGGCCCTTATAATAATGACGGCAAGACGCCTCCGTCATATAATGCATTTGAACGTATGACTTTGGGCTGGCTGACTCCAGTAGAGCTGACTGAACCTACCGACAATGTTACGATGGGGCATCTGGCAGAGACAAACTCTGCATATATACTTACGACAAGCAATGAAAATGAATTCTATCTTATGGAGAACCGTCAGCAGCAAGGCTGGGACAGATATATCCCGTCAGGAGGACTTATGATAACGCATGTTGACTATGATGAAAAAATATGGAATAACAATAGTGTTAACGACGACACATCACACCCGAGATTCCATTTAGTTCCTGCAGATAATCATCTTGCGTATAATGCGGTTGCCGGTGGTAATACTGAGGAAAAGGATTTGTATCCTATTTCGTCTAATAACAGTTTTACGGACATTTCAACTCCGGCAGCACAGCCATACACGGGGGAAACTTTAGATAAATGGATTACAGACATAAGTGACGATAACGGGACTATTGTATTTAATTTCATGTCAAATCATCTTAAAACGCCAAAAAATATCAAGGCAGATGTAAATAGCAATGATAGTTTTACGGCATCTTGGGATATGGTTGAACATGCAAGCAGCTATGTGATCAACCTTTATAAGTTGGGATATAAATCAGAACAGAAGGTCGCTTTGCAGGAAGGTTTTTACATGATGACATCAGGAACTTCTGAATCAGCAAATTCTACAGATATAAGTGAAAGTATTGATGATTATGTAACTGAAAAAGGCTGGACAGGAAGTAAGGTTTATCAGGCAGGCGGCTGGTGTCAGATTGGAAATGTTTCAGAAGGCGGTATGCTCACCACACCTGTGTTGAATCTTAAACGATATGATGGTAATTTCGCGGTGGCAGTAACGGTAAAGGCTGCTTCTGGTGAAACGCCTGTTTTCAGCGTCAGCGCAAATGGAATGAGCGGCAAGACAAGAATAAACAGCGTATGCCGTACATACTTGTTCCGTTTCAACAATGGAATATCAAAAACACCTGTTAGTTTTGCCACTAATTTAGGACGTGCCATAATAGATTCTATAACAATTGTAAGAGGCGAAGACGAGGGATTGTTTGCTGACGCCAAAGTGGTTGAGGTAAGCGGCGAACCTGAAGTAATTGAGGGTGAAGTTGAAGATACAGACTTCCTGCATACAGACACTGTTACAGTTGATGGAGTGAAAGAGCTTTATTATACGTTCAAGAATCTGGAGCAAAAATCATATTATGCATTTGCCGTAAAAGCTGTAAGCAGTGATGCAGAATCGGCATTCTCTGAAGAAGTGGTTGTTTATACAGACGAGTCATCGGCTATAACGATGCCCGATAATGATAAATATGGTTTAGACAATGCACCTGTAAGTATTTTCACCATCGACGGAAGAAAGGTTGAAAATATGAACGTTCCCGGTATTTATATTATTAAGAAAGGAAATTCTGTTAGAAAAGTAGCGACATATTAACCCTAAATATTATGAACATGAAGAAGAATGTTATTATTGCATGTACGGCCTTACTGCTTGCAGGCAGTGCGAAGGCACAGATTACTTATTTTAGTACAGGGTTTGATGAAGGCATGCCGTCAGCTTTTACTTTGCATGATGTTGACGGACGTACACCATCAACGGATATGCAAAACCTCGGATTTGCTGTTGGTGTTCCATGGGTTGTATACGAGGAGGATAATGACGGCAATATGGTGGCATGCAGTACGTCTTGGTATAAAAATGCAGGTAAATCGGACGACTGGATGGTGACAGGAGCCATAGCAATAGAATCTGAAAAGACAGTGCTTTCATGGCGCTCGAGAGCTAGTGACAAGGATTATCGTGACGGATATAAAATATATATATCAGAAAAAGGAACTGCAGTTGAAGACTTTGACAAGTCAGCGCCTTTGTTTGAAGTTTCAAAAGAAAGCTACAGCTGGACTGAACATGTTGTAGATCTCTCGGCATATGCAGGAAAAACTGTATATATAGCTTTTGTTAACGACAGTCAGGATAAAAATTGTCTTTATGTCGATGATATCTTTGTTGGTGTGGAGTCTAATGTCGGATTGACGACAAATCTTGGACGTGTGATACAGCAATATGGTGATGTGGCTGTATCAGGACAAGTTTTTGCCACAGGGGAAAAAAGCATAACGTCCTATAAAGTAGGATATAGAATTAACGGTGAAACTTATGAACAGGAGTTTGACGGAACACTGGAGCCCGGCAAAAAGACAGATTTCGTCCTAGACAAGAAATTTAATATCTCGCGTAATCAGACTTCTGAATATGAAGTATGGATAAAGAGCGGCACAGACAGCACTGGCGTAAAAGGGCGTGTGTCTGCATATCCTAGAAAACTTGTGTCAGAAGAGGTTACCGGAACATGGTGTGGTTATTGTGTAAGAGGTATTGTGGCAATGAAAGAGATGAACGAAAAATATCCGGACTCATTCATCGGCATCGCTATTCACTGCAGTAGTGCAGCATGGACAGATGCGATGTCATTTGGTGTTGAAGACTATCATGACTTGCTTTTCTCAAGATGTAATCTTTCTGGGTATCCTCGTTGTGTGTATAACCGAAATACAATGTATTCGATTGATCCGGGAGATATGGAAACATATTATAAGCAGATTATGGATAATTCGACAAATAACTGCGGTATACAGCTTAATGCTTCGTATGATGAGGCTACAAATGAGATTATTGCAAATACGGACATTTATTTTGCTGCAGACATAGATAAGGCTGATTATCGTCTGGCATACGTTCTCGTTGAAAACAACGTACATCGTACCAATGAAGACATTGGTGTTCCGGAAGGAAAACCGACAGGATATGAGCAGAATAATTATTATGCAGATAACGCAATGGGAGAGATGGGCGGATTTGAAAACCTTCCGTCAACGATTCCTGCAGATCAGATGTGGTATAATGATGTGGCAAGAACAATATATCCTGATTATAATGGTGTATCTGGAGTTATACCGGAAACAATAAAAGAAGGAGACCATTTTTCATATTCATGCTCTTTTGAGATACCAAAGAATGTGCTTGAAAAGAAAAACACAGAGCTTATAGTGTTGTTGATAAATAAGAATGGAATAATTGATAACGCCGATAAGGTAGCCATTGATGGACTTACAACCGGTATTTATACAGTAAGGGATGATAACGTCGCAAATGAAGATGATGCGTATTATAATGTTAATGGCATGCGTGTGAATTATCCAGGTAAAGGTATATATATTCACAAGGGTAAGAAAATCTTAAAATAATAATGCCATTGTTATATTTGAATAACTGAGACGTATTTGTTGTAAGGCACTATAGAATATTTGTCCATTTATGCAAAATATTTTATAGTGCCTTTTTTATTATAGTGCCGGATTGTAAGTAAGATGTTATATCTTGCGTATGAAATCATCAAGACTTTCTCCGTGCTGTAAGCCGAGTTTTTTTCTTAATCTGTAGCGATTGCTGTTAACACTGTCTGGACTTACAGACAACATACCGGCTATCTGTTTTGCTCTTATGCCAATTCTGACATACGCACATAATCTTAAATCGTTTTCTGTAAGTTCTGCACTTATCTCTTTCAACTTTACAAAGAATCCAGGATGAACAGAGTCAAAATGAAGCTTAAAACGAGACCATTCGTCATCATTTTTAAGACTGTCGCCAATGACACTATTAATTTGCTTGACATACTCCGTTGGTATCAGGTTTTGCTCTGAATATCGTTTTGTTATGTCACTTATCTGTTGTAACACTTCGTTCTTGTTTGCTAAAAGTAATGTTGATGAACTTATTTCGCAGTCTTTTTGTTTTATGTCTCTTTCAAAATTTTGTCGGTTTATACTGTAAATAAGTGATTCTTGCTGTAAGCTGTTTCGTAATTCTCGGTTTTCTATCTTCCTTATTTTATAGCGTTGGTATAAATATACAAATACAGATACGGCGACAAGTATTAAAATAATTATAGATAGAATCATAACGTACATTAATGTACGGTTTAGCTCGGCATCTTTTTCTAGTAGGTTTATTCTGTCGTTGCTTCGCGCGATTGCCTCTCTTGCCTTAGCCTTGGGCAGGTCCTGATTTCGTATCTCTGTTTCTCTTGCTTTATATTCGTTCATGTATTTCTCAAGGTACTTGTATGCTTCATCTTTTTTACCAAGTTTGTCTGATACCTTCCATAGCATTTCATATATTTCGGTTAGAAATTGTTCTCCCTTTAACATTTCTGTAATTTTTTCTTGCTCATGAAGCAATGTCAAGGCCTCTGAGTATTTCTTTTGCGCATATAGAACCTTTATGTGGTTAATATTATATAGCGTGGTAAAAATAAGATTTCCGTAAGCATTCTTTTCCAAAATGCTTAATGCATGGTTATCATATATAGCTGCGCTGTCAATTTGGTTCTTTTCGAGGAAAAGCATGCTTATATTCGTTAATGCTTGAAATGTCATACCCCAGTCTTTTTTGCCACTTTCAACAGATTTTTTATATAGTTGTAACTTTTTTTCTCCTTCAGCAAAGTAAGCTTGAAAAAAATATATTCTGTTAAGAGGAAATTTTACTTTTTCATATTCTTTGCCTGCAAGCATAAGTGGGCTTTTGGCGTTTTCAGGATCGTTAATATCTAAATATAATTGTACAAAAAGTAAATATACATTACCGAGAAAGTAATGATCTTCGTATTTTTGAAAAACAGGTATGGTTGATTTTAGCAGGTTATATGCTTCTAGATATCTTCCGTAGCGTTCATAGTTTCCTGCCAATTGGTAATTAATGCATGCCATGTCGTAGTCATAGTTGATTGAACAAAGCTTTTTTGCTTGCTCTAATAAAGGTATGCATTGTTGGGCCGATGCATTCATCTGTATAGTCCTGGCTTTCCAAAATAAAGCTCGGGCTTTTAATTGTTTGTTCCCTTTTTCCTCAGCAATTTTATATAGTTTGTCAAGGTCTTTTATTTCTATTTTAACACGATTGTTTTCAAAATCCATGCGACATAATTTACTTGCAATGGAGTCAAATTCTTTATCAATAGGCATAAAATTATACTTTTGTCCTTTAGCATAAAGAGGTAATATAAGTAATACAATCAGAAAAATATATTTAACGTAAAATCTTTTCATGTTATTTTAATTTATTTGTCTGAGACGTATAAGATTCATATAAAAATATGTTTTTTATGATGACTGCAAATGTACATAAAATATATGATTTTGTAGCCAAATTAGAAATTAAATAAGATCGTATTAAAAAATGATGCATTATGAATTGTAAGACAAAATGAAAGTATTTAATCATGATTCTAGTTCTTGTGTTAAATACTATGATTTGTTTCTGAAAAAATGAATAACTTTAGTTCACATAAGGTATAGTTTTTATGTTTGATTTTATTTTTTATCACCTTGTTAAAGTTGGCATGCTTCTTAATTCGTTCTTTATTTCCGGTATCTTTTAAGTGTGAATACTTTATCTGTAGTTACAGAGAATGTTATTGACAAAATAATAAATTAATTACAATAAAAGTCTATTTTCTTGCCGTTATGGTTATATTAAATTATTTTTGCCTGTAAATACAAATAACTGTACGTGGAAATGTCATCTGGAGCTGTTCAAAAAATGGCTTGAAAAATTTATTGAAAACACCTGAAAGGGGGTATGTATGATGAATGGTACGATAACGGCATAAATAATTATCTAAAATTATGAGAACAACAATATTATGTATTTTGCTTTTCTGTGCTTATGCGCTTGTCGCAAAAGCGCAGAAAATAGAACCAGAGGTGAATGAGAATGTTGAACTGATGAGCATATTGGCGCGCATGGCCGGATATCCTGAATATAAGATGGATATGGCAGGGCAATATATAAAAGACATGGATGAACATTTTAAGAGTCAGACGAAGCATCCGGCTGTGCAGTATATGAAAGAACTCAGAAACAAGTACGGCATATCTTTTGATGCCGTGATGTCTATGGCGATACATCTTAATAACCTGAGCGGCACGTTCTCGCTGATAGACGAAGAAGTGCCGACGCTGGAAAAGAGATGGGGTAAGGTGGACAAGACGGAGTTTTTGACACAGCTCGGCAACTTTTATAAAGACTCAAGGTTCAACGACTTTTTCAATGCACATAAAGCCTTGTATGAAAAAGGACTTGAGGCTTATCGTGAGAATGTGATAAAGTATCTTGACACAAGTTGGTATTCTGCCTTTTATGGTAAAGAGCCGCAGGAAGTATTTTCTGTGATTATTGGCTTTTGTAACGGCGGTGGAAACTATGGAGTTAACAGACACGTAAGAGGCAACAAGAAAGAAGTGTTTGCCGTTGTGGGCTATTATGTTGACAAGGACGACAGGCCTATGTACAGCAAGGACTATCTGCCTACGCTTGTGCATGAGTTTAATCACTCCTTTGTAAATTATCTGCTTGACGAGAAACGATATCCCGGTCATGTGAAAGATATGGAACAGGCGGCAACAGGCATATTTGAGCTGTCTAAATGGGCAATGGCGAAGCAGGCATACGGCAACTGGAAGATAATGATAAATGAATCGCTGGTGCGCGCAGCCGTAATCTGTTATATGTTGGACAATGATTATAAGCTGGAAGAAGTGAAGCAGGAGTTATCTGAGCAGATTCAGCGCAACTTCAGATGGATGCCTGAACTGGTGAGTCTGCTGAGAAAATATGAGAAGAAACAGCATAAATATGGCAACTTTGAGTGCTTCTATCCGCATGTCATAACCTTCTTCTCGGATGTGGCGAAAAAGGAGAATGAGCAATTCAAGGTGTTAAACTGAAATCGGTAATTATGCCGTACATAGTTTTATCAATTTTGTGCATTAATGTTTTCAGCCCGTTATGTTGTTTCTATTGGCGCAAGGCGCTAAGGGCAAACGAAGTTCAGCGCTAGCTAATTAAAAATTAAAAGTGAAAAACGCCTGACGGAAGTGAAGAGTTAAGAGTGAAGAATGAAAAATCCAAATGCTAACGTAGTGCGTGCGAAAAGAACCAAGAAGGCTAATGTGCCGGCTGATTTGCACGAGTTGTTGAGCACAGCGAAAAATCGGCCGGAAATGAATATCAGGATTTATTTAATCCGATTACTTCCTATTTCTTGTAGTAAAACATTGACGTTGACTAACGTCGAACTTCGTTTTCAGTGCAGCTAATTATGAAACGCTGTTCGGCGTTAGCCAATTATAAAAGTGTCTGCAAAAAAAATTGACGAAGAACCGCTCGATGTAAAACAAAAATACAGACCGGATTCTTATAACGATTTGGCTTTAATGTAAACCTAAACTCGGCATAAGAAAAACGTATCAGCGGCATAAATGTACAGGCTGGAATATTGACTGTAGTTGACAGCCATAAATACCGGCATGTTTGCCAATAAAAACTGTGCCGTTTCTGCATCAAAAGTGGCCTGTTTTTAGACCGTAAACGATAGGTTAATGATTTGAAACATATACGCATTGTTTTGCTTACAGTTTTCTTTATTGAGATTCTTTCTCTGATTGTTTCTTAATGAAGAATATGCATTTTCCTTTCAGTTTTTTGCCTTTAAATTCTATGAGGCTTTTTATGCAGGCTTATATGGATGAGAACATTTGTGGCAGTTTTGTTTTATTGCCGTCAGAAAATAAGTACGGATGTTTTTGATGAAGAATAAAAAAATATTATCTTTGCAGTTAGACAAGTAAGGGCAGAAAACCCGTACATGTCATAACGGCGTGCTGAAAGGCTTACGGCATTATGCCGGACAAAAACGGCAGTACACCGTTGACGAAAAGGGGCGGGGGATGGACAGATGTACTAAGGAGCAGCGGCACAAAAACATGGCCGCCATACATTCGGCAAACACAAAGCCGGAGATGATAGTCAGGAAGTATCTGTTTTCACGCGGATTCAGATACAGGCTGAATCATCCGCGCCTGCCGGGACATCCCGACATAGTGCTGCGCAAGTATCGCACGTGCATTTTTGTGAACGGCTGCTTCTGGCATGGACATGAAGGGTGCAAGTATTTCAAGATGCCAAAGAGCAACGTTGACTTCTGGGCAGCCAAGATAAACCGCAACAGGCAGCGCGACAAAAGGGTGCAGCAGGAGCTGGCCGCCATGGGGTGGCACTGCATGACGGTGTGGGAGTGTGAGCTGAAGACAGACAGGCGTGAACAGACGCTGACGTCGCTCGAATACACATTGAACCATATATATCTTGGCGACCGCACCGTGAGATACTCTCTGCCGGAAGACGACTGCGGCATGATGGCGGCAGAGGTCGAGCCTGAATATGGGGCGGCGGATGATGACGACAGGGCGATGATATAACGCATAGAATTAACAGCTAAACCGGAAACAAGAAAATAAATCTTTACAACTGTATGAGTTAAAAAACTAAATAGCTTACGTTTTAAGTGTAGAATTTGCTAAATTTGCGGCAGAAACAAGTATTGTGTAGATGAAAGATTTTGCGGCTATAGATTTTGAGACGGCCAACGGCGAGCGCAGTTCGGTGTGCAGCGTGGGCGTGGTGGTTGTGCGTGACGGTGAGATTGCCGACACGTTCTACTCGCTTATACAGCCCGAGCCAAACTATTACACCTATTGGTGCAGCAGAGTGCATGGCCTGACGCGCGAAGATACCGAAGAGGCACCGGTGTTCAGCGAGGTGTGGAAGCAGGTGGAGCCGCTCATTGAGGGGCTGCCGCTGGTGGCCCATAACAAAGGCTTTGACGAGGGCTGCCTTAAAGCCGCGTTCAAGGTTTATCAGATGGATTATCCCGACTACTGCTTTTACGATACCCTTGCCGCTGCCCGCAGGGCTTTTCCCGGTGCAGAGAATCATCAGCTGCATACTGTTGCTGCCCTTTGCGGCTACGACCTAACGATGCACCACAATGCCCTTGCTGATGCCGAGGCCTGTGCATGGATTGCAAGAGAGATATTGTGATGCTGCAATGTTGTGGCACATATACTGAGAATGAATAAAAGACGGAATAAGAAAACAAGTCGAGTGTGTAATTGCTAAACAAAGAAGAAAAATGAAACCTATTGTAGCCATAGGAGATGTTCACGGTCTTGAAAAATGGAGAAGCATAGTTGATGAGCACGAAGACTGCACAATCGTGTTTCTGGGTGACTATCTCGACCCGTATGAATACATTACGCGCAGGCAACAGCTGGACAACCTGCGTGACATCATAGAGCTTAAGAAGCGGCGCATGGACGATGTGGTGCTGCTTCTTGGCAACCATGACCTGCATTATTTCTGCGACAGGGCCCTGCCCGGTTCGCGCTACGACTTTCAGATAGAGAGGTTTGCCGAGGCTATGTTCAACGCCAACATAGAGCTGTTTCAGTATGCCTATCAGCAGGGCAACCGTATATTTACGCATGCCGGCATACAGCACAGCTGGTTTGTAGACGACTTTAAGGGCGACCTTACTCAGCCTATAGCGCATCAGCTGAATAATCCCGAGTCAGTCCAGTTTAACGCCATGTTGCGCCTTGGGCATGCCAGGGGAGGACGCATAGGCAAAATCGGAGGAATATTCTGGGCAGACATAAGCGAACTGACCGACCCGCTGCATGGATATACGCAGATTGTTGGCCACAACCGCGTTGACGACATTACGGAGCGCTGCGGATATAATGACAACAAGATAATCTTCTGCGACTGTCTGCGCAACGGCAAATATTATTATGAGGAATGAGGCTGTTTGCTTGATTAAATATGTAAAAGAAAAGATTAACAAATAGCAGAATGTCGGGACTAGGTATAGGCAAGCTATGTGTGAAACCATGATGCTCAAAAAAATGTCGTTAAAAAAACATCAGATTGCTTGTCGGTTAAGATTTTAATTCTTAATTTTGTTCATGCCTAAGGTTCATGATTTTCTTTTTCTTGGTTACAACTACATAAAGATAAGAAATTTTGGACCATGATTTTTTCAATCATAATTATTCTTATGCTAAATTGGATGTAATGCAATTCTGATCCAGGCAGTGGTTGACTAAAAATGATGATGAAGAATGATAGTTTCTTGATGCCTTGTTACTCTATATAGATAAAACAAAGAATTTATGTTGTTATGAATATTTTCAGATTGAATACTGATGCTTTATGGGATGGCATACGTGACTGGAGTTTAAAAGCTGGACGTTCGGCAGCCCGTCCCGTGTTGCTTATGTGGTATGTCATGCGCAGTGATAAAACGCCACGTAAGGACAAGTTGGCAATATTCGGTTCGCTGGCGTATCTTATATTGCCGATAGACCTTCTTGACGCTCACCGGCTGCCTGTCGTCGGCTGGCTGGATGAGGCGGTTTCGCTTGCGGTGCTGATCAGAAAAATGTCAAAGTATATCACTCCTGAGACACAAGCCAAGGCCGAAGCACAGCTTGACAAGTGGTTTCCGGAATACACAAAATATGAGATAGTTGAATAAAATAGTCCACAATGAAGAATGCCCATCGTATATTGTATAAATCTGTGCGCAATGGAACTCTGTTCTGTGTTGTGATAGCAACAGTTGAGGACGGAAGATTGACCGTCCATAAAGTCGACTTTCAGGAGTGGGACTATAACCGACGCGACGGCATCGTGGAAGCCTCATACGGGTTTGACGGGGAAAACACTTTGAAACTATATAATCTTATGCAGGCTTCAACGGCTTCAGACTTCATCAAAAAACTAAAATTGGAGTTCGGTTTTAGAACGGACCGTAATACTTTTATTGGTAATCTGATGAAGTTCTGTGAAAAAAATAATATCAAAAATAAGTTTAACGTCTGGTATTAATTTAAACAACACAATAATTATTATGAACAAAATGTATCTGAGAAAATCGATAAAGCCTCTGGCATCCGCTGTTGTCACATTGCTTATGTGTGCTTGTCAGGGAAGTAAGACTGCCGGTTGTCAGACTATTGATCCTGCGATAAATCAATATACAGACAGTGTGCTGGCATGCCTGAAAGATGAACATCATGCCGACAGCGGTTTGATCATGGTTGTGGATACCCATACAGGCTATATAATGGCGGCAAGTGAGGTGGGGTGTACCGATAACGATATTATGGACAACTTCCGCAGAAATGAATATTCGTGTCTTGAGAAGGTGGCAACATGGCTGGCAGCATTGGAGAGCGGCAGAATAACCACCGGAGACACCATCGACACCTATGACGGTTCTTGCATAGTGTATGGCAGGGAACTGAATGATATGCCAGAAAGCAGGCACGGCAGGATGACCTTTCATGACGCGTTTGTGCAGCAGTCGAACATTGCGACTTATAAGGCGGCCTCTTTGGCATACAAAAATAATGTAGACAGCTTAACCGAAGGCATAAGGATTACGGGACTGAATGTTCCCCAAAAGAAATATAAGGACAAGTCAGAAATTGTGTGGACTTCGCTGGGATATGGCTATAAGATGTCTGCGTGGGATATGATAGAATATATAAACGGAATAGTCAATGGCGGCACGATGGTTAAGCTTATGTCTGTAAATGGTCTCGTTCAGGTGATACAGGATAAGATGGCTGCCCCCAAAAACATTCGAGGCATCAGAAATATTTTTGAGGATAAGGAAAATCTCAAAAAGCTAAATTTGTCAGACGAAACTCCAACAGGCACAATATGCACAGTGACCACACCGCAAGGACCTAAGTCGGTTGCTGAATATAAGGTGGAACTGTGCGGCTATTTCCCGACAGACAAACCAAAATACACGATTTATATTTGTGCGTACAGGCAAGATGTCGGAGAGCTTTATGATGCGGTCTGCAACTTATATTTAAAGCTGATGAAATATTTGTCGGCTCGTTAAGTAAATGATTAAACAACACACTAATTTCAGATTTTATTATGAAATGCAACATTTATGCCCTGTATGTCGCGTTCTTTGTGCTTCTGCTAACGGCAGCGTGCAGTTTGGATAATAAAATAGAGATAACAAACCTTATGCATACGGATATGCGTGAAGATTCTGATTGTATAAAGAAGACAGGCTTTATGGACTACGATTCGGTTACTTATTCAGACGGGTCTTATGCCGTGAGTATGCTGCAGTGGGCTCCTCAGAATTGGCTCATAAAATATGTAGACAAAGACGGCAGGCTCATGGCTACCATATCTGCGGCATCAGAAAACGAACCGCAGCGTATTGTGTATGGATATGACGATAAGGACCGCCTGAAATATATTTTGCAGTTTGATATAAATTTAATGAGAGATTTTGACTTTACGGAGGAAAGATGCGACAGCGCATACCTGCATTTCAGGCTTGCTATAGACAGCCTTGATTTCAGCAGACCTGACACCAGCCGTCATAAGCTGGCTGAAATAGAATATAGTAATGAGGGATATGCCTATAAAGTGGAAGACAGGGCGTCTGGTAAAAAAATAACAGCTCCGACAGGTTATAAACTGAATGTAAGCGTTGATCCATGCGTATGTTTTTGGGAAAGTGATATAAACGGGGGATTTTATTACTTAAAGGTAGATGTGGTTCCTTTAAAGAAAGGTAATGGCGATTACTTCATAAAAAGGTTTGTTGATTTCAAGCCTACGACAGAAGAGTATTATCAGAATGGGCAATTGGTCAAGACTGTGTGTCACCCTAATCCTAATTATCCTGATGATGTTAAGATAACAACTTCATGCAAGAGAGTGAACGGAGCAAATATTTATTCGCTACAGTTTGGAAACAGCACGGATACACTGATAAGCACATGGAAAGACGGACTTATGCAAGAGGAAGTTATTAAAAGCAAGTGGGGAACGGTGTTGAACGTGAAGCGTTATTATTACCTTCCTTTGGGTAAAGTTAAGGAAGAGGAGAGGCGTTTTGATTTTAAGGAAAAGAAACTTAAGTCTGCTGTAGAGAAAATAATAAATATTTCAGACTTATTATCAGAAGACGACCTTATTAATCCTTTAAAAAATGATAGTTGGTGGAATGTATATGGTGAATAATACTGAAATATGGTTGGCATAGATGCTTCTTTTTCAGACGTTATTTCATCGCTTATTCATAAACCCAATCGAGCTTGTTTGAATTTGGCCGGATTGTATTTTTATATTGAAGGCTTGTCGCTTTTTAACAGGTTTGTCGGGCTATTTCAAGAAAAATGGGCTGCAATAGAAAATAATTAAGACATCAGAAGACATCAATATGTCTGTAGATTCAAACTATATGCGGTCTGTTGACCGGTTCGGGTTTAAATAAAGTTTTTGTTAACGTCACATAAAAGCTAAAAATAAACACTTGACATGGATTAAAAACATATAATTCATCGAAAAATTTTTGCTGCTTATGCTGCGGTTTGGCATAAGTGGCATTTATTTTTGCACAAAAATTAAATAACTTCGTATGATACTTTCAAACACATATATAAAAAATGAGTCAGCATTAAGAAAATATTTTTTAGGAAATATAAGACTTAATTGGACTTTTGGTTAGGTGATGTCATGGTGTAATTTCTTGATTTCAGACAATATTGGCAGGATAATGATGCCGTTGAGGCAGTTTCTGTGATTATATCCGTATGTTGCGGGGCTTTGTTATTTGCATAATGATAAGCTTATGCTTAGAAGAAGCGATAGGTTTTGTTTTGGGGTAAGATATTGTTTGCAATCGAAAGAAATGGGTGGGCTGTGGGTTTTTGTTTCTTATGAATAAGCATGTTTGGCGTACACAGGCTGCAGTATTGTCTGCATGGTTGTGGGCACGGGCATGTTGCGGTTAACTTTTTTGTACGTTGCGGCTTATAGCTTGGCGTATAAATAATAAATAGCTGGCTGTTGTTGATGCTGTGTTGCCGGTGTCAGCCGTTATTGTTACGGCTGATGTCGGTTGTGTATTGATATTAGAACCAAAAAATAAATAGACAATTAATTATGACAAAAGACCTATTCGACAAGTATATATGGCTTGTTGATGTAATTTACCGCTCGCGAAAAATAACGTTTGAGGAAATCAATGAGCGGTGGCTCAGGTCGAGCCTGAGCGACGGGCAGGACATACCTTTAAGGACATTCCACAACTGGCGTGCGGCCATATAACAGATTTTCGACATAAACATTGAATGCAACAGAAAAGGAGGCTACTATTATTACATCGAGAATGTAGACGACCTGGAAAACAACGGGTTGCGAAACTGGCTGCTGAACACCTTTTCGGTTAATAATCTGCTTGTAGACGGGCATAACCTCAACAAGCGCATCTTGTTTGAATATATGCCTTCGGACAAAGTGCATCTCGAAAAGATTCTTGAAGCCATGCGCGACGGCCATGAGGCACGGCTCGAATATAGGTGTTACTGGTGTGAAGAGACAGGATATTATACTTTTAGACCTTATTGCGTAAAATTGTTCAAGCAGCATTGGTATGCGGTGGGGCAGTGTGTCGAATGTGGTTCTATACGCACATTTGCGTTAGACCATATAATAGATATGCACATCACCGACAAGGAGTTTGTCTATCCCAAGGACTTTAATCCGGAGAAGTTTTTTGAAGACAGCTTCGGCATAGTTATAAGTGACGACAATCCGGTAAAAATCCGTCTGAAGGTGTATGGAATGCATGCGTCGTATATGCGCTCCCAACCTTTGCATCATTCGCAGCAGGAAGTTGAGACTGCCGAAGGTTACTCGGTGTTTGAGTATTATATGCGCCCTACGTGCGACCTGATACAGGAGATATTGTCGCGCGGCTCGGATGTAGAGGTGGTATCGCCCGAAAGTTTCCGTAAAAAAGTTGCTGAGGTGATACGCAGGATGGCTGGAAGATATGATGATAATTCATAATTTATGATTGGCTACGCCGAACCACGTTTCACAATTTTTTCCGCCATGAAATGAGGTGATGAATCTCTGACATGGCGGAAACTTTTTTATTAAGGATGAATAGCTAAGAAACATGGATCGTTTTAATTAAATTGTGAAACGCAGTTCAGTGCAGCCAATTATGAATTGTTCTTTTGCATTCTTCTTTCGATTTGTATTCACGTTTCGTTTTAATGTTGTATCTTTGTCAGCGGATTCGCGATGAATATACAGGAAATATCTGATTTATATGCCAAGTCGCCGCAGGTTGCGGCACTGGTCAGGTTGCTGGAAGACAAGTCAGTTCCGACCGTTTTCCTGCAGGGACTTGTTGCGTCGGCCGCTCCAATGATGTTTGCGTCTGCCGCACGCCGTGTCAGTCCTATGTGTCTTTTTGTTCTTAACGATGCCGAGGAGGCCGGCTATTTTTATCACGACCTTACACAGATAATGGGCAACACAGATGTGCTGTTTTTCCCATCATCTTATCGGCGTCAGGTGAAGTACGGACAGCGCGATCCGGCCAGCGAGATATTGCGCACCGAGGTGCTCAGCCGCTTGTCGGCGCCGCTTGAGGGCCATCCTCTTTATGTGGTTACATGTCCTGAGGCGTTGAGCGAACTTGTCGTGTCGCGCAAGAAACTTGACGAACGCACATTGCTGCTGCGCACAGGCGACACGCACGACGTTATACAACTGGAAAGAACGCTGCGCGACTTTGGCTTCACAGAGGTTGACTATGTTTACGAGCCGGGCCAGTTTGCCCTGCGCGGAAGCATTCTCGACGTGTTCTCCTATAGCAGCGAATATCCTTTCCGTATCGACTTTTTCGGCGATGAAATAGACTCTATACGCACCTTTGAAGTGCAGAGCCAGTTGTCGCGCGACAAGCGCGAGCGCATAGAGATAGTGCCCGAGTTGGCAACGCTGACCGACGAGAAAGTGTCGTTCATGCGCTTTCTGCCTGAAGACACCATCATTGTGGCTAAAGACATTCTGTATGTGCGCGACGTTATAGACCGCACCTATCATGACGGCTTTTCGCAGCAGGCTAAGAAAGAACGTCTCGAGGGACTGACCGAGATGGAGCAGCAGGCCGTGATGAAGGAGCTTAGGGCCGACTCAATGCTGATAAGCGGAGCACGCTTTATGACCGATGCTTCTGGTTTCAGACGTATGGAGATGGGCACCAAGCCGACGGGCACACCGGCGGCAACGCTGAAGTTTGACATGACGCCTCAGCCGCTGTTCCATAAGAACTTCGACCTGCTGACAAAGGCTCTTGAGGACTATATGCTGCGGGGATATAAACTCTATATCCTTGCCGACAGCGCCAAGCAGAACGAACGCCTGAAAGACATCTTCACAACGCTGGCAGACGAAGGCAAAGCCGGAAGGATAGAGTTCTTGCCTGTTGACAAGACTCTGCATGAAGGATTTGCCGACAACAGTATGCCGGCATGCTTCTTTACCGACCATCAGATATTCGACCGCTTCCACAAATACAGTCTGCGCTCTGACGCCGCACGCAGCGGCAAGATGGCGCTCACCATGAAAGAGTTGCAGGAGATGGAGCCGGGCGACTATATCGTGCATGTGGATTTCGGCATCGGGCGCTTTGCCGGACTGGTGCGTGTGCCGGCAGGCAACAGCTATCAGGAGGTGATACGCATCATTTATCAGAACAACGACAAGGTGGATGTGAGCATCCACTCGCTCTACAAGATATCAAAATACAAGCGTCGCGACAGCGAGACTCCGCCACGCCTGAGCACACTCGGCACAGGTGCATGGGACAGGCTGAAGGAGCGCACCAAGAAGAAGATAAAGGACATTGCGCGCGACCTTATAAAGCTATATGCGGCGCGCCGACACGAACAGGGCTATGCCTTCAGTGCCGACTCGTTTATGCAGCATGAGCTTGAAGCCAGTTTTATATATGAGGACACGCCCGACCAGCTGAAGGCCACTAACGATGTTAAGGCCGACATGGAGAGCCGCAGGCCTATGGACAGGCTTGTTTGCGGTGACGTTGGCTTTGGCAAGACCGAGGTGGCTGTGCGTGCTGCATTTAAGGCAGCTTGCGATTCTAAGCAGGTGGCAGTACTTGTGCCTACAACTGTTTTGGCTTATCAGCATTATCAGACATTCTCAAAGCGACTGAAGGATTTTCCCGTGCGTGTTGATTATCTGTCGCGCGCACGCAGCGCAAAGAAGACCCGTGAGGTGCTGACTGACCTTGCCGACGGCAAGATTGACATCATTGTCGGCACGCACAAGTTGATAGGCAAGAGCGTGAAATTTAAAGACCTAGGACTGCTCATAATAGACGAGGAGCAGAAGTTTGGTGTGGCAACAAAGGAGAAGCTGCGCAAGATGAAAGTGAACGTAGACACGCTGACCATGTCGGCAACGCCGATACCGCGCACGCTGCAGTTCTCGCTGATGGGTGCGCGCGACATGAGTATAATGCAGACTCCGCCGCCCAACCGCTATCCTATATGCACAGAGCTGCACACCTTTGACAAGGAAGTGATAGCCGATGCAATAAACTTTGAGATGAGCCGCAACGGACAGGTGTATTTCGTTAACGACCGCATAAGCAATCTGCCTGAGCTTGCCGCCATGATACGTAAGTATGTGCCCGACGCGCGTGTGGCCATCGGTCACGGACAGATGAAGCCCGAGGAACTCGAGAAGATCATAATGGACTTCATGAACTATGAATACGACGTGCTGCTGTCTACCACCATCGTTGAGAACGGCATTGACATAAGCAACGCCAACACCATAATTATCAACGATGCTCACCGCTTCGGACTGTCTGACCTTCATCAGATGCGTGGCCGTGTCGGCCGTGGCAACCGCAAGGCTTTCTGTTATCTGCTTGCTCCGCCTAAGTCGGTGCTTACGCAGGAGGCCCGTCGCCGGCTTGAGGCTCTCGAGACGTTCTCTGAACTTGGCAGCGGATTTAACCTGTCTATGCAGGACCTCGACATCCGCGGAGCCGGCAATTTGCTTGGAGCCGAGCAGAGCGGATTTATGGAAGACCTTGGATATGAAACTTATCAGAAGATATTGAATCAGGCTGTAACCGAGCTGAAGAACGATGAGTTCAGCGATATGTATGAGGACGAGATGGCCGAGGGCAAGACATTTACGGGTGACGACTTTGTTGAGGACTGCGCCATTGAGAGCGACCTCGAGATGTATCTGCCCGACCAGTATGTGCCCAGCAGCAGCGAACGTATGCTCCTTTACCGTGAACTTGACAACATTCAGACTGATGCCGACCTCGACGCTTACCGTTCTCGTCTTGTCGACCGTTTCGGTCCTGTGCCTCACGAGGGCGAAGAACTTATGCATGTTGTTCCGCTGCGCCGTATAGGCAAGCGTCTTGGCTGCGAGAAGATCATCTTGCGTCAGGGGCAGATGCGCATGCAGTTTGTGAGCAACCCCATGAGCGCATATTACCGTAGCAACGTGTTCGACACAGTCTTAAACTATATCGGTCATAATCCGCGGACATGCAATCTGAAGGAAGTGGCCGGCAAGCGCATGATGATGGTTACGGGCATTAATACCGTTGGCGAAGCCGTAAAAAAACTGCGTGAGATAGAAAGTTTTAAGTGAAGAACGAAGAGTGAAGAACGAAGAATTCAATAGCTTTGCCGTATAGATTTTATTGGCAATTACTATGCATTTGAATTGACTAACGTCGAACACTGTTTCTTCGTTCTTCACTCTTCATTCTTCACTTTATTTATTCTGTGTTTCATTGTTCTCAGTGCGCTGTATGATATGCCGGTGGTTTGCATAATTTCGTCGTTGGTTTTGCCTTTGTCAGCCATTATCAGGATGAATGTGTTATATGGAGTCAGCTTTTTGTAGTTACGCTCTATACTTTCTATGGTTTTAGGGTCTATAGTCCTGTAATATTCAATCACGGCCTCATAGTCGTCCTTTTTCCATGTTATGGTCTTACCTCCTTTTTCCAGTTCATCGTAAAGCATGCGTCCGTGGCCGAGAATAGTCATTCTCCTTTCTTTCAGACTCTCAATTTTCTTGTTCAGTTTCTCTATTTCCTTTTCGTTCTTGTCTTTCTCCTTGTCGAGTTCGCTTATCTTCTGTCTGTATTGTTCCGTAGTTCTGCTTATGTCCTCAATTTGTCGTTTTGTCGCATTTCTTCTTCGGCGGTTATATGCAAGCATGGATATCATTACAGCCGCTGCAAAAACCATTACGGCTGATATGGCAATCACGAGCCTGTTTTGGGCTTGCGCATCAGCCGCCTTTCTTTCGGCATTGTTTTGCAGACTGAGCATGTGTTCTGTCTGCTGTTTAGTCTTTATGCTGTCTTTTGTGGCCAAAGCCCTTTCTTCAAGTTCAGATGCCTCTTTATATTTTCCCTCTTCTTTTTTAAGGTCAGCCATCCACAACAGCACTTCTGCCTTAAGTTCAAGTCCGTTAGTGGTTAGTGCGTCGTTCAGCAGTTGCCATGCCTTCCGGTTCTCTCCTCTTTCAAAATAAATTGAGCCTATGATATAATATGCGTGCGCATTTGGCTTAATTTCCAAAGACTTTTTCGCATAAAGGATAGCTTCGTCATACAGCCCTTTATTCACAAAGCCGATGCTGATGTTTGTCAGAACCTCTAATTTGTCGTTTTTGTTAAGATACTTTATGTAAGGAATTGTTTTTTGAGAATATACTAGGCAGCTATCAATCTTCCCCATACAATTAAATGCTGCGTTAATCTTATTCATTGATAAGGCGATAAGAATTTTGTTGTTAGCTTTTCGGGCTGTTTGAAGAGCCTTTTTTGCATAGCTTAGTCCGGTTTGATAATTGCCGGTGTCGATATTTATAAAAGATAAGTTGATGTATATTTTCGTAATGAAGTTAAGGTCGCTTGTTCCTTTGGCCAAGTGTTCCGCTTTTTTTATTAAGTTTATGCCTTCGCTTTTGTTTCCCCTCTGATAGCATGTTATGCCTTTATAATAATATGCCTTGGCCAGCAAAATCTTGTTGTTGTTTTCTTCATAGAACCTTATGCTTTCATTAATCAAGGAGTCAGAATCGGTTTGCTTGTCGAGACAAAAATTTGCTTGCGTCATCAGCAAGTCATAATATGCTTTGTTTTCTTCGTTTAGCCTTTTGACATTTATGTCCGACAGGTTATTCATGGCAAGTTCATATTTCTCCTTTTCAATCAGTCTTTCTATTTCCGACAGCTTTTCATGTGTGTCGTTGTCGTTACTGCAATTTGTTAATATTAAAACGGATAAAATAAGGCAGAGTATAATTTTTGTCATTGCTTCAGAATTTTGATTAAAGGTATGAAAATAATACCAATCGAGCAAGAAAAATGAACGTTTTATCATTGCATCGTGTTACATTTTTAGTTTGACAAATGCTGTAATATGGGTGCTAAAGTGTTGATGTGTAATGCTTTATGCCTAAATTAAAAATGTAACACACCCGAAAAGATAAGCCGAAAAAGTTTGGATGTATTTTTGGATAACACTAATTTTGGAAGTAGCAAAATTAAAAAAAGTATTATGAAAAAAATCATCATGTTATTTATGCTTTTGGCTGTTATGACATCAGCCTGGGCGCAGAACGCATCAAATGCGGAAAAGTTTTACGACAGATTGTTGACTGATTTTGCAGTTGTTAGCGGAACTAAGTGTAATGGCGTCACGCTGCTTTCGCCAAGTGTAAATTTAGGTTGTAAGCTCCTTCCTCGTATGTCTTTGTTCCTGCATACGGAAACGCTGTATGGGCATTATGACGAACTGAAAAGCTACGCAAGGACACAAACTCTTGGAGGTGGAGTAGGGTATACTTTATGGAAAGCAGATGCCGTGGCTCTCGAAGTGCGTGGCATGGTGGCAGCAGGACTTAGTTCTGAATGGAAAAATGTTATATACGACGCTGCGCTGATGATGAAGTTAGGGCGCGGAAAAATACATATGAACGTTGGTGTGGGATTTCGCCACATCAGTTCGCGCACAGCCGGCATAGACAATTATAATGGTGCCAACTTCATATTGGGCTTCGGAATTTAGGTCTTTTTTAGGTGTATACAGACCGGTTATTGAAAAAGACGCTGAAAATCGTAACTAAATCACATTGTTTTGCTTAACGTATGCCTGAAAATGTGATATTGTTAATGTGGACTGTAAGCAAAATTATGTGCAAATGTTTTAAATCATTAACCTATCGTTTATGCATCGTAACTCGGCCACTTTTACCTCAAAAGTGGCCGAGTTTTTAGTCGTAATCCTATGACTTTTTTTATGCTATCCATAAGGTTATGATAAAACTGAGAATTTATAATTAAATTATATGCATAAGGCGGTTTGTGTTTAAGCTTTTAGCCACAGCTGTCTTATGATAAAAAAACTCCCCGTAAGCACAGCTGGGTGCTTACGGGGAATAGAATATGATAATAAAGATTTTGTTATTCAGCCGTCTTCTTCATAAACTTTCTTACAGGTCTGTCGGCGTTGTTGCTGCCGTCAGCACGTGTTGAAGGCGAGTAGTCAGGATAAGAGTAGCCATACCAGCTGTCCCAACCCCATTCGAAGTCACCCCAGTTAGGTGATGACGTCTTGCGCAGCCTGAACTGCATTGGGTCGCCATATTCGCCTATGATAGTTCCGCTGAACCAGCTTTCAGATAGCGAGTAGTCGTATATTGTGAAATAGGTGTCGTCCTCGCGTGAGTAAATTTCGATGTTGCGGTTGTTCACTCTCCATTCTATGTGGCTTGCGAAATAGTCCCACGGAGCATCGCTGTAATAGTCAATCCAGTAGCCTGTGCCCGAAGCATACTCGTAAGGATCCTTGTCGAAGGCCAGGATTGAGTAAGAAGAGTAGTAGGTGTGTCCGTTCCACTCGCTCGTTACGTACATGTCGCCTTCCCAAACGCCCCACAGTGTGTCGGCTATGTATTCGTCGTCGTCGCAGCTTACGAATGTCAATGACATGGCTGCCATCATTATCATAGCAAGGATAGATGTAAACTTTTTCATAATATATCGCTTTAAATTATTAATATTCTGTTTCGCTGTTTTAAATATTCTGTTGCAAATATAATTCATTGTGTCTGCCTGTGCAAGCATAAATCCATATTGTTTTTAGGAATTTCCCTATTTTTATGTTACCAAAAGCCTACTTTCATAGATGAATCGTGGCGTGAGAGACGCGCAGAAGTAAGGGCGCGATAACGGCAGAAGGCTTTATTGTCCGGTGTAGCGCGAGATAGTGGGGAGTAAGTTTTTAAAGCTCCGTTTAATTTAGTATCTTTGCATTCGTGCAGAATAATAAACAGACTGAAGGATGAAAAACAAGAAACACTTGATTATGGCAGCAGCCCTTATGGCTGCCCCGGTGTGCGCACAGGCGCAGGCCGTACGCGAAACAATGAAGGTAAACATTGAGCGCGGGCGCATTGATGCCGTTACGGGCATAGTATATTCGCAGATAACATCGGCATCAGACAACCGCACGCTGCAGATGACTCTGCTCGTGCCGTGTACGGACAAGCCAAAACCGGCCATAATATATTATCCCGGCGGCGGATTTCTTTCGGCAGCACACGACAGATATGTAGAGATGCGCATGGCTCTGGCTGAGGCCGGCTTTGTGGTGGCATCAGTAGAGTATCGCACCGTGCCCGACATGTTTCCGGCTTTGCTGGTCGACGGCAAGTCGGCCGTCCGCTATCTTCGTGCCCATGCCCGTCAGTTGGGCATCGACCCTCAGCGCATAGGCGTGATAGGCGATTCGGCAGGAGGCTATCTTGCGCAGATGGTAGGTGTTACGGGCGGCGACAAGGAATATGACCAGGGCGACTATCTCGACCAGAGTTCGGATGTGCAGGCCGCAGCGACAATTTATGGCATAAGCAACCTGATGAACATAGGCGAGGGGTATTCAAAGGAGATACAGGACATACACGCATCGAAGGCCGTTACCGAGGCGCTGCTCGTTCACGGAACGGCGTTTGCCTCTTATCCTGGCGCAAGCATTCTTAGCGATACGGCAAAGGCCATGAAGGCAAGTCCGATGGGGCATATACGCAAGGGACTGCCTCCGTTCCTGATAATGCACGGCACGGCAGACGCACTGGTGTCGCCTGTGCAGAGCAGGCAGCTGTATGACGCGCTGAAGAAAGCAGACAACGACGTAAGTTATGTAGAGGTTGAAGATGCCGGGCATGGCGACATGTACTGGTTTCAGCAGCCTGTCATCGACCGCGTGGTTAGATGGTTTAAGGAGAAACTTGCAGAAAAATAATATTTTTGTGAATTAAGAAAATCAAAGGGGGCGTTTTTTGAGCGAATCAAAAAACGTCCCCTTTGATTGTTTATGGTGTCTTTGTTAGGATGATAATCAACGAGACAAACGTTCCGGCTGATTTGCGCGGGTGTTGTTGTGTGTAGCGAGAATCTGCCGGAATTAAATATAACAACCGAAAATCAGAGCGGCTAATTTTCTGATCTATCGCCAGCTCATAAACAATTTTGTAGTTTCGGCATCATGATGGTCGAAGAACAGACTTTTGCCTGTGTCGAGTGTGGCTATCTCTGCCATTTCTTCATCTGTAAGTTCAAAGTCGAAGATGTCGAGATTCTGCTCCATGCGTTCTATGTGAACAGACTTCGGTATTATTATCACGCCACGCTGAATCAGCCAGCGCAATGCAATCTGTGCCACGCTCTTGCCGTGACTGTTGCCTGTCTTTGTGAGAGTTTCGTTGCTGAACAGATTGTTGCGGCCTTCCGCAAGCGGACCCCATGACATGATGTGTGTGCCGAACTCCTCCATTATCTTCTGTGTTTCAGTCTGCTGATTGAACACATGCGTCTCAACCTGATTGACCGCAGGCACAATGTCGACGTTGCTGGCCAGGTCGATAAAGTGGTCGGGATAAAAGTTGCTCACGCCTATGGCGCGCAGCTTGCCCTCTCTGTAGGCATCCTCGAGTGCCCTGTAGGCTCCGTAGCGGTCGCAGAATGGCTGATGAAGAAGCATCAGGTCAATGTAATCAGTCTGCAGCTTGCGCAGACTCTCGTCTATCGATGCTTTTGCCTTTTCGTAGCCGTAGTTGGATATCCACACCTTGCTCACGATGAAAATGTCCGACCGGTTAATTCCGCTGTTCTTCACGGCACGTCCCACACCTTCCTCGTTGTGGTAGGCCTGTGCCGTGTCAATCATCCTGTAGCCTGTTTTCAGTGCGTCGCTAACGCAACGTTCACATTCGTCGGGCGAAACCTGATATACGCCGTAGCCTATCTGTGGCATCTCTATTCCGTTGTTCAGTTTTATTGTCTTCATGTTACCTTCGTTTTTATGTTTAGCAAAATGTTTCTTTCACCTTGCAAAGTTAGCAATAAATAACTGTGTGTAGAGGATATGGATTACGGATAGATTAACCACTTTTACAGACTTTTTTAATCACTCTTTGAGACGTCGGCTGCAAAGCCGTTTCAGCTGTGCCTGCCGGCAACGTGAAGGCATACGCTGCCTATGGCCTTTGCCTCTCGGTTATAGCCACCTTTATCACTCCGTCAAGCCTGTTTTCAAACGTGCGGTAAGCCTTTTCAATCTCGTTTAGCGGATAGCGGTGGGTTATCAGCGGGGTGGTGTCGATGCGACCTTCGGATATCAGACGCAGAATTTCGTCGCAGTCGCAACCGTCAACGCCGCCTGTCTTGAACGTAAGGTTCTTGCCGTACATATCGGGCAGGGGCAGTGTCTGTGGCTTGTCGTAAAGAGCCACAACGGTAACTATAGCATTGGGACGTGCGCATCGCCATGCCAGTTCGAAAGTGTCGTCGGCTCCTGCCACTTCAATCACTCTGTCGGCACCGCCGTGACTGCTGTTGGCTTTTACAAAGGCTTCGGCGTCTTCGGGCTTGGTTACGAGTACATCGGGATAATGACTTCGTACAAAACGGATGCGCTCGTCCGACTTCTCGCAGACGATTATGCGCCGTGGCTTATGGAGCATGGCGCACAGCAGGGTGCATATGCCTGTCGGACCGGCACCTATTATCATTACTGTGTCGTCTGATGTAATTTCGGATATGCGTGCTGCCCAGAATCCTGTGGCAAGTATGTCGCCTGTGAAGAGTGCATGCTCGTCTGTTACGTTGGCGGGTATGCGGTTGAGTCCGTTGTCGGCGTGCGGCACTCTTACATATTCGGCCTGTCCGCCGTCTATGCGGCAACCTAACGCCCAGCCTCCGTCGGGGTCTTCGCAGTTGTTCACGTAGCCGTGCTTACAGAAGAAACATTCGCCGCAGAACGTTTCAACGTTCACCGTAACGCGGTCGCCCGGCTTAACGTTTCTTACTTCAGCTCCCACCTGCTCAACTATGCCCACCATTTCGTGGCCAACGGTTATGCCGGGCACGGCCCTCGGCACGCTGCCGTGCTTTATGTGCAGGTCGCTTGTGCAGATGCTTCCGAGGGTTACGCGCACAATGGCGTCGTGCGCGTCTGTAATTTGCGGCATGGGTTTTTCTTTAAGTTCAAACCGTCCGCGCTCTATGTATGTGTATGCTAACATCGTTTTGCTTGGTTTTATGGTTATATTAAATATGTTTCGGTATGTAATGAGTCAGGATAAAGCCCTGATTGCCGCATCGCTGGCCACAGGTTATTCCTTTTTAGCATTGAAGAAGGCGTCGAGCACTTCGGCAAATATGTCGCCTGGCGATATGCTGTCAAACAGCTGCATGCAGGTGCGCAGCTTCAGCACGTCGATTTGTGAGCCCATAAGTCTTCGTATTGTGGTGCGGCCTTTGTGCTCGAGCAGTGCGGCAGATATTTCGCGCAGTCGCGCTCCGAGCAGCGGGTGTGCCAGATATGCGCGTGCTTCGCCGGTGCCGTCGAGTCCGTAATATTCAGAGTTATAGCTGTAGCCAAGGCCTTTCTGCTGCGGAAATATGTACCATATCCAGTGGCTACGCTTGCCTCCGCTGCGTATTTCGCTAAGTGCTGTTGCATATTCAGTTTCCTGTGCATCGATGAATCTTTGCAGATTATATTCATTTTCGTTCATGGCATTATGGTTTATTTGGTTTGTATGTCTTGTTCCTTGTTTTTGGAATGCTATGCGCGGGGTGCCGTCGGCAACGTAAATAGTGCCGCATCTTATGAATCCTTCTTTCTCCAGGATACTGATCATCGTGGAGTTAAGTTCGTGAGTGTCCACCCTCAGGTTGCCTTTGTCAAGGGCAAACCTTATGGCAAGCAGTGCGATGCCGCCTACGCTGCCGTCAGACGCAAGTCGGTGTATCACGTTATAAGGCTCGTCGTCGGGCCATTGTCCGTTGTATATCTTGGCATAAGTAGGCTCGGGCGACGGGCGCATGCAGAAGCATGCCACAGTGCGGCCGTTTAGGCATATCAGATAGAAACACCCGTCGGCAACATCACTCGCCACGGTCTGTTTCTGCGGATAGCCGTTAGTCCACTGCACGTTGTTGCCGTTGCGGCGCATATATTGCCGCGCCTTGTCGAATATATCGTTTATCTGTGGCCACAGATTTTCAAATTCCTCTTTGCGGCACAGCTTTATCTGCGGTCTTATGTCTTTTGTAACGGCAGGGCCGTCGTGTTTTGCATATTGTTTCATATCAGGCTTTTGGCACATATAGTTTTTTTTATGACATACAAAGATAGTGAAAGGCGAGAGCAAAGTCAAATAAAAAACATAGTTTTTTGAATTTTGTCGTAGCCGCGCCGCCTTATTTTTGGTATGCCTGCCGTCATTTGTAAATATTCCTGTATTACGGAAACAGATATAAAGGTATTTTTGACTTTGTGCAATTACATAAATATTTCAAAAAACTTCTTCAAAGGATGTGGGATATTCAAAACTTTTGTGTAAGTTTGCAGAAGATAAAAATATCATGCCAAAAGTTTAGTGATAAACAGTTGTCGCAGCGTTTGGCATAAAGTTTGTAGAAGATTTTATATATAAACCGATAAAAACAAAAGATGAAAACAGTTTATGATTTCACTGTCAAGGACAGAAAAGGAAAAGACGTATCGTTAAAGGAGTATTCCAACGAGGTGCTGCTGATTGTAAACACGGCAACAAAGTGCGGATTCACACCGCAGTATGAGGAGTTGGAGAAACTTTATGAAAAATATCACAGCCAGGGATTTGAGATTCTCGATTTCCCCTGCAACCAGTTCGGACAGCAGGCTCCGGGCACAGACGAGTCTATACATGAGTTCTGCAAGCTGAACTATGGCACAGAGTTCCCCCGCTTTAAGAAACTGAAGGTTAACGGAGAAGACGCAGATCCTCTGTACAAATATCTTACAAGCCAGAAGGGCTTTGCCGGATGGGACATGAGCCATCCTATAGCTCCGATTCTTGACGATATGCTGTCAAAGGCAGATCCCGACTATAAGAGCAAGGCAGACATCAAGTGGAACTTCACAAAGTTCCTTGTTGCCAAGAACGGTGTAGTTGTGGCACGTTTCGAGCCTACAGAGAAGATAGAGAACATAGAGAAGCAGATTGAAGAACTGTTGAAGAAATAAAAACATATACATTCATATTTGTATAAGATGAAATGAAAAGCCAATGATATAGCGCGGTGCAACCTTATGGGGCATGGTGGTGTATTGTTGGCTTTTCTTTGTCTTTTAAAAAAACTATAAATTAATATGGAAAACGCAGAGAGAGTGAGCTGCCTTATCATAGGCAGCGGTCCGGCAGGATATACGGCTGCGATATATGCAGCACGTGCTAACCTGAATCCGGTAGAGTATTGCGGTCTGCAGGTTGGCGGACAGCTGACACAGACTACAGTGATAGAGAATTTCCCCGGCTATCCCGAGGGTGTTGACGGCAATCAGATGATGTTGGATTTGAGGCAGCAGGCAGAGCGCTTCGGTACAGACTTGCGCGACGGCGTTATCGTTAAGGCCGACCTGAGCGAGGCTCCTTACAAGCTGACAACAGACGACGGACATGTTATTGCTGCCGACACTGTAATCATTGCCACAGGTGCTTCGGCAAAATATCTCGGACTGGCTGACGAGGAGAAATATAAGGGCGAAGGCGTGTCTGCATGTGCCACATGCGACGGCTTCTTCTATCGCAAGAAGGTTGTTGCCGTTGTAGGCGGCGGCGACACAGCATGCGAGGAGGCTCTTTATCTTGCAAGTCTTGCAAAGAAGGTTTACATGATTGTGCGCAAGCCGTTCCTCCGTGCATCAGAGGTTATGCAGCGCCGTGTAAAGGAGGCTGAGAACATAGAAATTCTGTTTGAGCACAACACGCTCGGCCTTTATGGTGAGAACGGTGTTGAGGGTGCTCACCTCGTTAAGCGCAAGGGCGAACCCGACGAGGAGAAATACGATCTGCCTATCGACGGCTTCTTCCTTGCTATCGGTCACAAGCCTAACAGCGATGTGTTCAAAGAGTGGCTCGACCTCGACGAGATAGGGTATATCAAGACCATAGGCAATACTCCTTGCACCAATGTGCCCGGCGTATTTGCTGCCGGCGACGTTGCTGATCCTCACTATCGTCAGGCAATCACAGCTGCTGCAAGCGGTTGCCGTGCGGCAATAGAGGCTAAGAACTATCTTCAGGAGCATCCGTCTCACTGATAGACGTTTGCTGGCTTGAATTAGAAATAAGGCGGAGTATGAGCGCGTATGATTTTTCATGGCGTTCATACTCTTTTTTGTATTGTGCCGGATATTAGTAGATAAGTCTTTTCAAAGCTTGTGTTATTCGGTATATGCAGGCTTTATTCAGACAAAATGGCGGTAATCCGAATATAGAAAATAAATCGGCGAGCCCGAAATATCTGGTTTGCTCAAAAATAATCACTTGTTTGCAACAGAAAACTCGGCCACTTTTGCATCAAAAGTGGCCGAGTTTTGACTCATAAACAATAGATTAATGATTTGAAACCTATGGATATGATTTAGCTTATAGTCTTTATTGAAATTGGCTGTATTTTATCTAACTTTTAATAAAAATACGTCTATTACTTTCTGATTTTTTAAGTTTAAATGCAATTAAACTTTTGTTGCCCGTAAAAACAAAATAAGTGGATATGGAGTTGAACTCAAAAAAGAGCAGTTGGGCTGACTTATATATTCTGTATTATAAATTGCCGTTTATAAATTCATGCAGCCGAGTTATTTTACAGAAAAGCGTTTAAATTCGAATATTTTGTAAAGATACTTTATTGAGATAAAAAACATATTTGTGTATAGTCCGTAACGTTTGCATGCCTTAACGTCTTCTTTCGTAATCAGTATTCTGTTCTTGATGCTTTTAGTGCTGACGCCGCCGGTTCGCATCGTTACAAAATCCTTTTTAAGGTACTTTGTCCTAATCTGGTATTTATGAAATAGCCTGACCATCATGTCATAGTCAGATGCTATTTTATAATCTAACGAATAATTGCCGCATTTTTCATAAACTTCACGTTTTACGTAAAATGACGGATGTGCGGGCATAAAGCCGAAGCGCAGCCAAAATGGCTTGAACATGGCAGACGAATAATACCTTACAATTTTGTCGGGGTTGCTTCCGTCAATGAAATGTATGTCTCCGTAGACAGCATCTAATTTGTTGTCAGCAAAAGCCTTTACTACATTCTCTATGATGTCATCTGATGTGAAATAGTCGTCTGAGTTGAGAATGCCGACGATGTCTCCCGAACTTTTGCTGATGCCTTTGTTCATTGCATCGTATATACCTTTGTCTTTTTCAGACAGATAATGCAGCCTGCCGTTAAAGCGTTCCTGATATTTTTTTATTATGTCTAATGTCCTGTCGGACGAGTTCCCGTCAATAATCCAATATTCAATGTTAGAATATGTCTGGCTTAATACAGATTCTATTGTGCTTGCAACCGTTTCAGCACTATTATATGTAGTTGTTATTATTGATACTTTAATATTATTTGATATAATCATTAATTCTATTCTTTATTATTTTGAGACGCTATTTCGTAAAGTTTTTTGTATTCTTTAAAAGTATTATCCCAATTGAAACGTTGTGAATTATTTATACCTTCTATTATGATTTTTTCTCTAAATTCATCATCTTGTAGCAATTGGAGTTTTTCTGCAAAAAGTTTTGGATCTTCTTTATCAACTAATAAATCTTTATTACCGATTATTTCTGGTATTGATGATCTGTTCATTGCAATAACAGGACATCCTGCTTTTTGAGCTTCAATTACGGGTATTCCAAAACCTTCATATGATGAAGGGTAAATAAGTGCAAATGCTTTATTGTATAATTGGTTTAATTTATTATCATCGATAAATCCAAGGTCACAATAATTTTTTCCAATAATTTTCTCAACTGTTATTGTTTCTTTTTCCGAAAGTCTTCTTCCTATAATATATAATTTTATTTGAAGTATTCTTGATGTTTCTAAAGCTAACATAAAGTTTTTATATCCATCTCTGGCCCCAATAAATATTAAATATTGTTCATCTTTATTGGTATAACGATGGCTTTTGTCTAACCTTTTAAAGGTATTACCAACTCCATTATATATGGTAAAAATTTTATTTTGATCTATATTTGGTATAAACTTTATAAGGTCTTTTTTCGTATTTTCAGAAATACATATAACGTAATCAGCATTCTTTATTGCATGATGTTTTGTATAACAATGTAGCCATTTAGAAATACCATGTTTAAAATATTCATATGTAAAGTCATGCACGGTTAAAAAGTTTATAGCCCTTTTGTTGTTACATAACCTGTAATATGTGGAATGAAATATAAAAGGTGAATTATATTTTATATTTATAGGAAAATATCTCCAGATTTTCATACCAAAGTTTGTATGATTTTTTATTATCTTTGATGTTGGTATTTTTAATTTATTGTGATATTTATTTTGTGTATTCCCATAATCAATAAATTTAATATTATCGTTTCCTTTTAAAAAACGATTTATTAATTCATACCATACGACAGAAATTCCTCCAGAACGTTGCCAATAAAAGATGATATTATCAAATATAATTTTTTTCATATTAAAAAATTTGTTGCTAAAATACAAAAATAAATCTAATATCTCTTTGTTGTATTGAAAATTTTATTGAATAAATAAATAAATAAATTTGTGTGATATAATACATGAAAATGCCTTTACGTCTCATCAATATCAGGTAAGATCGTCTTAGATCTTTAAATCTTTTTTTCTTTTTTTCAAAACTTTCTCCGCGAAGATAAAAGTTTAAGGTATGATGCATTTTATAGTTCAATATATAAAGGGCCTTATTGTCTAATGTAAATTTATACATAAAATCATTGTCTGTAAAATAGAATTTTATTCTTTCATCATATCCAATAAATTTATTTTTTAAATATTGGCCTTTGATAATCATTCCACTGTTAATGGCTGTAATATTTTTACTATTAATGACTCCTGGTTGAATATTTTTTAAGTAATGCCCTTTGAAGCCCTTCATAATGGCTGGGCTTATGATTTTTTCGTTATCATATACAATAGGTAAAAAAAGATTTATTCCCTTATTAGCTGAAATTGAATTAGAACTTTCTTCGAATAAGTCGGAGTTAAAAACAGAATCGTCATCAAATATTATTAAATATTCATGTATTAAAAGTTTGTTTATGGTTTCATTATAAATTTTTGATAATGGCTTATTCAGACCATTATTATAAATGTATTCGTACCTGATATCCTTCAACATTAATTTTAGTTCATCCTCTTGAGTAGGATTTAATTTATTCTTACTATTATCACAAATTAGACATCTAATATATGGCTTGAATTTATTGTCTATTTGTGATAAAGAAAGAATTGTCGTGGAATCTTTAGGCGCTTTATTATATATAACAATGAGTATAAAGTAATTGGGTATAATCATTTTAGTTTTATTTTAATATGGCAAAATAATATTATTAAAAAAATTTGTAAAATAGATGATATTCCTTGGAAGAATAATTCATCAAAAAATTGCATGACAAGCATTGTAAATATGTATGCATATAAATATGAAACTATATTGCAACCTGATTTTGAATATTTATATATTATTCCAATAATCAGGCCTTCTATTAAAGCGAATATAAAAATTCCACTTTCTCCAAAGTCTTTATAAAAAGGTGATAGAACTGTATAAACGTTTGTTGGTAATGGGACATAGCAAAAATCTTGTATGGTACTTTGAGGGGTATAAGAACTAAGTCCGAGTATATTTAATATATTGTAAAATGGTCTAAATATATTTTCTCCCCATACAAAACTTGAATGTGGCGATACATAACCAAATGCAACAATTGATGATATTATATATATCATTAGAATGTTGATGATTGTGTCGGTATCAGTATCTGTATTTGAGCCTCCTCGTAAAAAATACATAGTTGGTATCAATAGAATTAAGAATAAAGCGCCAAATATTATTGGGCGTAAAGAAATTTTTTTCTTTTCATAAAGAATATATAACCCAGAAAATAAATACATAAACAAAGTACTTTTTCCCATAGTTGCAATAAAAAACAGAAAACATAGTATAATTACCAAGATCAATCTCCATTTTCTTAATTTATTCCTTGATAATTCAACAATAAGCATTACATTAATAACATATACAAAATATTTAACAATGCCTAATTGATTTTGTTCAGGATCTATGGCTTGTTCCCTTAAAGTTAAAAACAGATCTTCTGGTGAGCCAAGTAGGAAGGCGTGCTGTATAGCTTTATATACGGCAATTGGAACAAGTATTATTGTAGCAATGGTTATAATATCCACATTTTTTTCGCATACAGACCATTTAGGTTTTTTATATGAAGGTGTTAATATAAAACCTAATATTGATGATGTTGTGAACGTTAGCACCCATACGGTTAAACATATTATGAATTGTTGAGATATTGCATACAATTCTTTATGTGCAAAACAATAAACAGTAAGAATTATAATCCATACAATCAGAGTTGTATTCCATGGTGAGAATATCTGACGTTTTGGAAGATAAGAGCAGAAACTGGGTGACAGCAGGAAAAAAGACAGCATTCCTGCGAACACAAATATTAATATTATTATGTTTGTCAACATTTTGCCTTTATTTACTTATTCCATATTCCCGTTGCTTTATTGTTTGCCAGCTTTTCAAACTGAATCTTATTACATATAGTGCATATCAGGTTAACGGATATCAGTGCACTGATGATGCCGTAAAGACCAAATCTGTTGCCTAAGAATATAGCCAACGGGATGTATATTATAGCTTCTAACGCTGTTATTATTGTAATCAGACGTATTTTTCCTATTCCGAAGAGGATGTTAGAGTAACATGTGCTGTAAATAAGTACACACATATATATTGCCATTAATGCAGACAGCAGATAGCCTATTTCAACTTTACCGCCAATCCATATTTTATAGATGAATTCAGATGATGCGAGCATCAGTATCAGAAGAACGAGAAACGCCAGCATTATTTTATTCATCTTATTCATCATGTTGTTTATCCATTTCCAGTCATTCTTTGTATACGCATCAGTTGTTGCAGACCAGAGCGGTGCGGTGATGATTGTAAACACCATTATCGTCAGACTGAAGTATTTGTATGAAATCTGGTATGGCGTAACTTCTGCCGGAGATAATATGCGCGTAATCAGTACGTTTGAAGAGGCAAATATTATCAGACCTGATATCTGAACAATGAAGAACAATATTCCTAGTGAGAACAGTTCTTTAAGCTCTGTTTTATCAAACAGCCTGAATGAAGGCCTTAGATATTTGTATCTGCAAAATGTCAGCGGATACGAAATCAGGTAGACCATCAAGGGCGACAATGTGTAGATGCAGGCTACGTCGAATAATGTGAGCTTATATATTAGCGACAAAACAAATATGCAGATCAGTGCCAGCGTCTGGCCGGAAACAACTAGGAGATTGTTTATTGCCGGAAGTTGAAGCCCAAGATAGACATTCCCGATAAATTTGAAGATAAATGTTATGCCTACAAATACAATGGAAATAACAAATATACCCTCTAAGTTTGGTACTGTGGCGCTGTTTATGTTCAATAGCGAATGAAGGTCAATATTGTGAATTATTATTCTTAAAATGAGAACAATGGGTATTACAATAATGATCAGCATCATGAATGTTGTGCTGACAAGCCTTCTGGCTTTTTCCTTGTCGCCTTTTGCTAATGCTTCTGCAAGCTTATTTCTGAGTCCGTTTCCCAGGCCTATGTCAAATTGGTCTATCCATAACAAAATGGAATTGATGGTAAGCCAAATTCCATATTCGTATTGGTTCAGACAATTTAATGTAATGGGCACGAGCAATAATTGAACAATGCAGTTCCAGCCTTTTATAAGTATGGAACCGGCAATGTTCTTTTTTATTAAAGCTGTGCGTTCATTACCATTAAATATTTTTTTTGAAAACATAGACAGATGTTCCTATGAATGTTAGAATCATACAGAACGCAACAAACACCATGCGTTTGGGGCCTGTAGGCTTAAGTGGTACAGATGCCGACTGTAGTGTAGTGAACGCAGGCGTTCTTTCCTGTAATTTCGCTTTTGCAAGTTGAAGCTGCTGACTTATTTGCTGATAGTTGTTGTACTGCAGCTGCATCTCGTTTTCAAGGTCTTCCAGTTTTGCCTTGTAACTCTCAAGCACCAAGTCCTGATTGGCATCAGAGAACACCGCATATACCTGTCTTGCACGTTCGTATTGTCTTTTAGCTTCTTGATACAGATTTTTTGTGTACTCCAGGTCTATACGTGCCTTGTTAGTTCTGTACTTTATGATGAACTGCTGCAGTTTTACCCTTGCAGAGTCTGCTATGGTGGCACAGATCAAAGGATCCTGGTCCTCAACGTTTATAGTGATGACACTGGTCTTCTTGTCAACGCTACATTTAATCTTTTGCCCAACCAGTTTGGCTATGTCGTTTTGCTTCTTTGTCATTTTGAAAGGATTGACTTTCATTGCACTAGCTCCGCCTTCAGCATCCTCGTCTTTAAACAAGTCTTTTACAAAACCTATTATCTTTTCCCACCATGCTGATTTCTGGTACTTCTCAAGATATTCGTAATATGTAGTTTCTATTTTCCCGTCATTTGATTTTATTTTAATGGGGAACATGCTTGTCTGAAAGTCGGCAGATTCCATCAGGTCAGGATACAGTTCTGGCACAATGGCATCCTGATTTGCCATATTAGACATGTTTAGGCCGAAACTCGACGCCAAGGCACCAAGGCCACCTATATTTGGAGTGGTGGTTTCTGGTGCCAGTTTAACTTCACAGACATAGAATCTCGGAACACATAAAATTAAGAATGCACTTACAACAAATGCAACAGAAAGATTTATTATAAATAATTTCTTATGTGTCTTTATTCTGTTAAGAAGCTTTTTCAGGTCTATTTCCCTGAGCTTGTATTCTATATTCTCAACCATTTTCTTTTATTTTTTACAATATATTTGCCAGTGTCGCAATCATTGTTGCTATTGATGCAACAGATGTTCCGATAGTCATCTTTTCAGCAATAGTCATCTTGTTGATTTCCTTTTCAGGTACAACAATTTCACATCCGGGCTTTGGCTTGGCATTTTGGCTAACCTTTGCAATAGTGCCGTTCATGTAAACAATGTATGTCTGGCTCTTCTTTGCCTTTTCGCTGAATCCGCCGGCCTGGTTAATGTAATATTTAGCCTTCTTGCCCTTCTGGAAACCTACGGTGTTAGGATACATTACAGCACCGTTTATCTTTACTGTTCCGTTATATTGCGGTACGATGATTTTGTCGCCTTCACGCAAAACGATGTCTGCATCGCATCCGGGGTTGGCTAGGGCCTTGTCAAGCTCTATTCCGACAGAATAGAACTCAGGTATTTCAAATTTCTTGATTTTCTCGCTGTCTTTAAGATCTATTTTCTTGTTTTCCTTCGCAGCTTCTATTTCCATCTGTTCTGCCTCTTCCTTGGCTTTTTTGAGCACGGCTTCCATACGTGCGCGTTCGCTCTCGTTCACCTTTCTTTCGAGGCGTGCACCTGCAATATAGCCACGGTCGTTAACGCCGCCGGCACTCTTTATAAGGTCGCTCAGACGCTGATTCTTCTTAGAGAGCGTATATGTACCGCTGAACATTACTTCGCCTTCAACGACAACATTCTGCTGCTTGTAGTAGCCGGGACTCTTGCGGACATACACTTCGTCGAACGGCATGAGTTTGAAGCCGGGTGTACCGTCAATCACAAAACCGTCTTTCAGGGCGAATGTGTAAGTGCGGGCAATGACTGAGTCGGTTGTCAGTGCCTTCGGGTTTACAATTCGTCTTGACACATCCACTTTTACTGTTGAGGCTGTCTGCTTTAAGCCTCCTGCCTGCAAGACGAAGTCCTCAAGGGTTTCGTTGTCGGCATATCTGTAGATGCCCGGGTATTGCACCTCTCCGTGTATTGTGATTGTCTGTTCCTCCATCATCTCCTGTTTAGTCGGGATGAACAGCACGTCGTTGTTTTGTATAGGTATGTCAGGAACGGTGCCGTCCAATATGCCTTCCACGTCAACAGGAACGACCTCGAGTGTACGGTCTTTCTTCATTCTGTGCATTACGGCACGTGCAGTGAAGGCTTCTTCACGGAGACCGTCGGCGTGTTCAATAAGTGTTTTTACGCTGTTGATGTCGCCTCCTACCTGATACATTCCGGGACGGAACACGGCACCCTTGACCTCAACCATGTTAGAGAAGCGGGGCAGGATAGAGTCAACGCTTACAGAGTCCTCGTCTGCAAGATGGAATGCACTCATGTCAAATTCATCAACGTTGTAGACAGAATATTCTCTTCCTGTCTTTCTGACAATGCGTACAGATTTCTTATATGCATCTCCTGTAAATCCTCCGGCGTATTTCAGCAAGGTGCCAACACTTTCGTTACGCTTCATTTCATAGTACATCGGTCTTTTCACCTTTCCGGTAATATTTACCAGGCAGTCGTAAGGACCAACGGAAATGACGTCGTTGTCGGCAAGTCTGACGTTGCCTGTGAGTTTTCCGTTCAGGATATAGTCATAGATGTCCACAACAGACACCAGTCGGTTATTTCTGTATACCTTGATGTTACGCATCGTACCTATATCGTTTGTACCGCCCGCCATATACAAGGCATGGAATACTGTTGCAAACGCAGGAAGAGTGTAGGTTCCAGGGTTTTTCACCTCACCCATCACGTTAATCATTATCGAACGTGTCTGACCAACAGTTAGCTTTATCTTCGAACTGCTGTATCTTGCTCCTAACGTAGAGCGCAGGCGTGCATTTGCCTGTGCCACGGTCAGACCGCTTACCTGTACGGGGCCGAAACCTTCTATTGTTACTTCTCCGTCGGGTGAAACGGTGCTTTCTATAGTCTTTTGTGATGCGCCATATATGTCGATATAAACAGCGTCGCCCGGGCCTAAGATGTAATTCTGCGGGGTGGCGATGTTCATGTTGGGCTCGAACGTAAGGTCCTTGTTGTTGAAGATATCACGTCCGAACACTTTTTTCTTTCTTTTTTCTGCAAGGAGCTTTTCCAGCATGGCAGTTGTGTCAGGGATGAATGTGTTCAGTTCATCCTGCATCATCAGCCAGTCTTCGTTTGTCTCGTCATAGACAACTTCTTTTGATTTGCTCTTTTTCTTTTCTCTTGTATCTTTTAGTCTGTATTGCGGTGATTCTTCGTCATCGTCGTTTTTGCTTGAGCCTTTCTTTCCGTTATTCTTTCTTTGGCGTCCGTTATCTTCTTCCGAGTCTTTGCTGCTTACGGTGCCAAGGCCTTTGTTTTTTGCCTGACGTTCATATTTGTCTTTTACGCGCCTGATCTGTTCTATAGTTACGCCTTTCTGCATCAGTTTTGTTACAATCTGTGCCTGCGATGTGCCTTCGGCGTTTTCTTTCATTACAAATTTCAGTATCTGTTCGTCTGTCATTGACGATTGTGCCGTTGCATAACAAGGCAACAGCAGTGCGAATAAGAAAAGAATGATATATTTTTTCATATTAAATTAATTTCCACTTAAAATTTCTTGCCACTAATTATACTTGCGGCTGTACGCATTATTATGCTGAAGTCGAGCGCCAGCGAGCGGTTCTCGAGATAATGAATATCCATCTGCAGACGTTTCAGCATCTTTTCCATGCTGTCAGTATAGCCATTATATAATGTAGCCTCGGATGTCAGTCCGGGCCTCATTTCATATATTAGCACATACGAATTGTCTATTTCCATTATCTGGTCGATATAGTACTTGCGTTCAGGGCGCGGTCCTACGAGCGACATGTCGCCGATAAGCACGTTCCAGAGCTGCGGCAGCTCGTCAAGATGATGCTCTCTTAAAAATCTTTCGGTTTTGGTCGAGTTGCTGTCATCACATTTAGCCACCAGCTGTGGTTTGTCCTCAGCCTTGCTGAGAGTTCTGAATTTATATATGGTAAACGGCTTGCCTCTGTATCCTATGCGTTCTTGCGAGAATATTGCAGGTCCGTTCTTTTGTCTTTTGAGCATTATATATATAATGAGGAACAATGGTGATAATATAATCAGTCCTAAAAAGGCTGATATAAAGTCGAAAGCCCTTTTTATTGCCCTTTGTGTAGCATTCATAGCATCATGGCTGCAGTTTATGCAGTCCGCCTCTTTCGTATAGACGTTGTTCACCTTCTAAAAAATATTGTTTCTCTATAATAACCCCAAATATTCAAATTTGTTGCAAAGGTAACACAAATAATTTGAAAAAAATGTTAGTTGCTCTCTGATTATTGAAAAAATAGCCATAAATTTGCGTATTCTTACAGAAAGAGTTATCTTTGCACGGATAAAACGTAGCTCCGGCACGTTTGGCAGATTGGGGTTGACCGGATTTGACAGCGGGTTGGAATGGTACGTAAGCACGCGGAGCGTCGTCTGTTGGCTCCTAAATCTCAGCGGTCAAAAATTTATCTGGCGAAAACAAATACGCTCTCGCTGCCTAATCGAAGCATAGTAGATTATCGGCTTAATCCAGTCACAAGGTGACAGGACGAGACACTGCTCGAAAGCTGTTGTTCCGAAGCGTTTCGGTAAAGCGGTGCGGTTAAATCGGAAATAGTCTTGTGCGGCCCCGCACTCAAGATGAAGTTTTAGGGGATAAGGTTGCAGTTGGTGGTCCGGGTCTTGCTGCAGCTCGAAAACCGAAGGCCGGAATAAGCGTGTAGAAAGCGTATGGTTTCCCTGTTTGGACGAGGGTTCGAATCCCTCCAGCTCCACACAAAAGGCGGTGTAAGCTTATTACGCCGCCTTTTTGTTTACTTTACGGCATATCTGTAATCTTTCCTGAACTTGCAGATTTAGTATGAAAATCTCTGTTTTGTCCTGATTTCATGTGTTTTATGGTGATGAATCATGTGCATGAAACAAATATTAATGTATTGGTGACGAATAGTGGGGCGCTAATTGATTATAGTTTTTACCTTTGTACTCGGTACAGGTCTTTTACGGCATAAGCCATAAGCGGATGGCGCATATCTATGGCGAAGACCTATGCATGGACATGAAAAACTTTAATATTCTGATATATAGAGATATGAAAAAAACTAAAATTAGCTGCATTCTTGCGTCTGCATTGCTTGCCTTTTCGGCACAGACAGCCGGCGCTCAAGCTGCAAGTGCCGCAAAGGCGCCTGCCACAGTTGCCCATACGGCATTGTTCGATTATTTCAGTTATAGTGGAGATGACGACATCTATAAGAAAGTGAAGCTCGAGGGCGAGGGCGGATTCTACAATCCGATACTTCCCGGATGGTATTCTGATCCGAGCATCTGCCGTGTCGGCGACGACTACTTTATGGTAACTTCAAGCTTCTCTTATTATCCAGGAGTGCCGTTGTTCCACAGCAAGGACCTAGTAAACTGGAAGCAGATCAGCTATATCCTCGACCGTCCGTCGCAGTTGCCTCTTGCCGGTCAGAAGGTTTCAGCAGGTATCTTTGCTCCTGCAATATCGTATAATCCTCACAACAAGACCTTTTATATGATAACCACAAACGTGGGGTGGGGCAACTTCTTCGTTAAGACAAAAGATCCGTTCGGCTCATGGTCGGAGCCAATCCGTCTTCCTGATGTAAAAGGCATAGACCCCTCATTCTTCTTTGACGACGACGGTAAGGCCTATATCGTAAACAATGACGAACCCGAAGGCAAGGCTGAATACGACGGTCACAGGGCTATCCGCGTGCGCGAATTTGACGTAAATACCGACAAGACCGTTGGTCCTGAGAAGATTCTCGTGAACAAGGGCGTGCATCCGGAGGACAAGCCGATATGGATTGAGGGTCCTCATATGTATAAGATTAACGGCAAATATTTCCTGATGTCGGCCGAAGGCGGCACTAGCGACATGCACTCAGAGGTGATTTTCAGAAGCGACAGCCCGTTTGGACCTTTCGTTCCTGCCAAGAAGAATCCTATACTTACTCAGCGCGACCTTGATCCTAACCGCATAGACCCTGTTACATGTGCAGGTCATGCCGACCTCGTGCAGACTCCTTCCGGCGACTGGTGGGCAGTGTTCCTTGCATGCCGTCCGTGTGAGGGCAAGTTTGAGAATCTTGGACGTGAGACATTCCTCCTGCCTGTAAGCTGGACTGACGAAGGTTTCCCGCTCATACTTGAACAGGGAAAAACCGTGCCTATGACAGGCAATGTAAAGGGAGCTGTACGCGGAAAGAACGTAACCTTCGGTAATTTTGCATACAACGACGATTTCTCTGAAAAGACACTTCCGCTCGACTGGTTCTCGCTTCGCGGTCCTGTTGACTCTATCTGCAGCACAAATGCCGTGCCCGGTTATCTGTCAATGAAATGCGTTGAGACCACAACTGCCGAGAAAGCCGTTCCGGCATACGTAGGCCGCCGCATACAGCATCATAAGTTTGAGTGCTCTTCACGTCTGGTTTTCGAGCCTCAGACTGTAAACGAGCGCGCAGGCATGCTGCTCTTCAAGGACGAGACACATCAGTATCTGCTTTGCGTTGCCAAGACGTCAGCCGGCAAGGCCGTTGAACTTAGAAAGACAGCTGACGGGGGCAAAGACGAAATATTGGCAAGTTCGGCTCTCGCAAAGGGCGACAAGGACATACGCCTGAAGATTGTTTCACGCGGTCTGACGTTCGACTTCTACTATGCAGTGGGCAAAGGCGAATGGAAACTGCTGAAGAACAACGTAGACGCCGGCTTCCTGTCGACACGCAACGCCGGCGGATTTACAGGCACCACCATCGGCCTGTATGCCACACGCGGATAATACATAATGGTAAAGGCAGTGCAGTCTGGATGCATTCTGGCATGGTTGAAACAGCCGGGGCACTGCCTGCCTTATACAAATAATGGTCTGGCCTACAGACTGAAACAACACATTGACAGCCTTACAGACTGTTTCTGAAGGATGCATGTTGAAGATAAATGCGTCAAGTCTAAAATCGGTCATTGTCTTACTTCTATCTGCAGATTGAGGCTTCCGGCAGTCTTATTGCTTTCTGTTGGCGTCTTGCCGTATGCCTTTTCTTGACATTGCCTGCAGTGCTTGCGGAGAATCAAACGGCAGCCAGCTAAATGTCAAAACGACAATAAGGTCGGATTAAAATAACCGATTTGGCTTAAAATATGCGAAACATTAACCAAAATAGAAACATTCTGTGAAAATTGTCAGCATAAATAACGTTACAAATCAAATCTGTTTACGTTCTTTCTTTAAAAGAAACATAACAATGGACAGATACGCAAAATCTTTATTATCATTAATTTTAATGTTGCCGGTGTTCGCCAACGGGGCTGATGCCGGCAACACTATTGTAGTGCCAGAGAAAGAGAACGTAGGAGCAGCCGCACTACCTGCCGACATAGCTCCTGTAGACGAAGCGCCCTTCAAGCTGAAGAAGATAAGGCGCCCCGAATTTCCCGACCGCCGCGAAACCGTGGGAAAGGCCGACGTTTCGGCGTCGGGCAAGATAACTCCTGCAATCAATGAAAAGATAGAACGCCTCTCTAAACGTGGCGGAGGCACCGTGGTTGTGCCTGCCGGCAAGTGGTATTCAGGCAGAATAGAACTGAAGAGCAACGTGGAGCTTCGCCTGGATGAAGGTGCCGTGATAGAGTTCTCGGGCGAGGTAGACGACTATCAGCCTGCCGTGTTCACGCGTCATGAGGGCGTCGAGGTTATGGGTGCCGGTGCGTTTATATATGCCAACGGTGCAAAGAACATAGCTCTTACGGGCAAAGGCGTGATTATGGGGCCGCCGATGGACGTGCCCATGCGCAAGTTCCCTAACGGCAAAAGCGTAGTTGAGAACGACATCGACTACCGTATGCCCGTCAAAGAGCGTCTGTGCGACGGCAAGGAAGGCCGCACGTTCTACCGTCCCAAGTCGTTTTCGCCCATCAACTGCAAGAACGTGCTCGTTGAGGGCGTAACCTTCGAGCGCAGCCTTCTGTGGAACGTTAATCCCGTTTATTGTGAGAACGTGATAATAAGAGGCATAACCGTAAATTCTACAGACGTGCCGAGCGGCGACGGTATAGACATCTCTTCATGCAAGAACGTGCTTATAGAATACTCTACGCTCAACTGCGGCGACGACTGCTTCACGCTGAAGGCCGGACGATGCGAAGACGGACTGCGTGTCAACCGTCCTACGGAGAATGTGCTCATACGCTACTGTCTCGCCAAGGACGGTCACGGAGGCATCACCTGCGGCAGCGAGACGGCAGGAGGCATACGCCGTGTGTATCTTCACGACTGCGTGTTCTATGGCACACGCACGGGCTTCCGCTTCAAGACAAGGCGCAACCGCGGCGGCACCGTTGAAGACATCACCTATGAGAACATAAGACTGGTGAACGTGCGCGAGGCTTTCACGTGGGATTTGCTCGGTTCAAAGATGTATATGGGTGAGCTTGCGCGCCGCTATCCGCCGCTCGACATCACTCCGCTTACGCCTACGGTTAAGGACATAACCATACGCAACTTCATCGTTGAGTCGGCCGACAGGCTAATGACTGTCAACGGCATACCAGAGATTCCGTGTTCTGGCGTGCTACTTGAGAACGGCAGTGTCAGGACCAACAGGATAATAAAGACGCTCAACGATGCCGACGGACTGACGCTGCGCAACATGGAGATACAGGCTACTGACAACACGATGGTGATAGACGACAGCCGCAACGTGCTCTTCGACAATGTTACGTTCTATGTGCCCGACGGCGCGCTCAACATGGACATAAAGGGCAGCAAGGCTTCGGGCATAGTCATCCGCAGCAATGGGGCAGACGTGGTCTGCAAGCCGGGATTGAACAAACTTTAGTGTTTTGTTTTTATATCTTTTAATTCTGTTTAAACATAGTGACTGAAACGCTCATGCAGGCTTGGCTCCTGTGTGAGCGTTACTTTTTTATCCTAAATAGGCCAATTATTATCCGCAGAATTTTTGTTTTTATATTGAGCATGCTTCTGTCTGAGTTTCAGTGTGTATTGACGGTATGCCATTCTTTGGCAAGTGTTGGTTTATGATTGGGACATTTGAATATTGATAAGTGTAAGCATATTGAGGCTTATGCCGTTCATAATGATATTTTGCCTTTGTATGGATTTTCAGACAAAATAGAAAATATGTGCCCGATAATATGCCGCTTTTGTGCATCCGGCAGCATCCCGGTCTGCAAAATGCCGCCTTTCGTGTTGCCGTTTGTGGCCTTTCGTATCCTAATATGCCACCTTTTGCCATGCGTTATACCTTATATCATGAGTGAATTTTGAGGCAAAATGCCGCTGTTTTAGTGCCAGAAAAATGCACACTGATGCTCTTTGCCGTGCCAACATGTTGCAGTATAGCAGTTTACGCTTGCACACAAAAACTGCGGAATTTTACGTCCTGCGGAAAGAAATTTTAGAATAGCAAGATTCTGGAGCGTTGACAGAAATCACAACGTAAGCACCGTGTCCGCCGTGCCGGCAATATGTCAGCATGCACAGACCGTTGTCGCACACCATTTTATAATGTCTTTTCATGGGTGTGCTGATGCTCTCCGTGTGTAGAGACATCACGGTTGCGTATGTCGTTTTCTGCTGATGTTATGATTTTCCTTTGCTTCCTTGATGCGGTCGCGTATGTGGCTGAATTGTTTTAGTATACTGATTTTTATTTGATTTCAGGCTCTCCTGTTGCACTTTGTCCTGAATCTTATCTTTGTTGTCCTGCTCCTTGGACCGCCGTCCGCGCAGCGTCATTCTCTTGTCTGTGTCCTATTTGTTTATCTTGCTTTCGTCCATATACTTCTCCAGATAGTCGAGCCCCTTGTTTGTGCAGCACCCGCGCATGTAGACCGTTATGAAGGTGTGGAATATCTCCTTCAGCGAATACTTGCGGTACATCTTTGTCTGCATTACATAGTTCATGGCGGCGTCGCTCATCTTGTGCACGATGTCATAGTTGATGTCGCCCCTGAAGAATCCGTGCTCTATGCCTTTCTTCATGAAGAGGTACGAGTTGGCGCGCTGCCTCTCGTTATACTCTTGCAGAAAAGCTACAATCTTAGAGTATTTCTGCGTTTCAAGAAAGAAGCGCGGATTGATGGTTCCCAGGTCTCTCAGCTTGGCTTTAAGGAAGAAGGCTATGACGTCCATCTCGTTGTCCGTCTTTTCGGCATACTCCTGCAGTTGCTTGGTCATCTTCTCAGAGTCGTGCTTTACACACTCGTAAAGCAGGTCTTCCTTGTTGCTGTAAATCTCATACAGGGTGCGTTTGGATATTCCCATTTCCGTGGCAATATCGTCCATCTTCACAGCCCTGATTCCCTTCTGTTTGAAGAGCTGCATCGACGTTTCGAGTATCCTTGTTTTCAGATTTTCACGATAAACTGTTATGTTGCCTGTTTTGCGCATAAACACTATTCTTATTTTATTTGCAAAGTTAATAATTTTTCTAAAAAAACTATTTGCTTTCCTTTATTTTTATTACATTTGCATGACTTTTCATGATAAAGTGAAATGGTTATAAGGTAAAAGACAATACAAAATAAGATAACAGAAAACGCCTATGGTAAACATAACAAAAGAGGCCGCTCTTGCATACCACAAGAACGGGAAACCCGGAAAAATAGAAGTTAAACCGACAAAGCCCTACAGTACGCAAACCGACCTTAGTCTGGCCTACTCGCCGGGCGTTGCGTTTCCGTGCCTTGAGATACAGAAAACTCCCGATGACGCATATAAATACACCGCCAAGGGCAACCTGGTTGCCGTGATAAGCAACGGCACCGCCGTGCTCGGTCTGGGCGACATCGGAGCCATGAGCGGCAAGCCCGTCATGGAGGGCAAGGGACTCTTGTTTAAGATTTATGGCGGCATCGACGTGTTCGACATTGAGGTTGACGAGAAAGACCCCGAAAAGTTCTGCGAGGCTGTAGAGAAGATAGCCCCCACGTTCGGCGGCATCAACCTTGAAGACATAAAGGCTCCTGAATGTTTCTACATCGAAGAGCGACTGAAGCGCACGCTCGACATCCCCGTGATGCACGACGACCAGCACGGCACGGCCATCATATCTGCTGCCGGACTGAAGAACGCTCTCGAGGTGAACGGCAAGGACATATCAAAGGTTAAGATTGTTGTCAACGGAGCAGGTGCGGCAGCCATATCATGTACAAAGCTGTATATGGCTCTCGGCGCAAAGCGCGAGAACATTGTGATGCTCGACTCTAAGGGCGTTATCACCAGCGACCGCGAGAACCTTACGGAGCAGAAGAAGCTCTTTGCTACCGACCGCCGCGACGTGCATACACTCGAGGAGGCTGTCAAGGGAGCCGACGTGTTTGTCGGTCTTTCCAAGGGCAACGTGCTCACTCAGGACATGGTAAGGTCGATGGCCGACCAGCCCATTGTGTTTGCCTTGGCTAACCCCGTGCCCGAGATTTCATATGAGGAAGCCATGGCCAGCCGTCCCGACGTGCTCATGTCTACCGGCCGTTCTGACTATCCTAACCAGATTAACAACGTTATCGGCTTCCCGTATATCTTCAGAGGCGCTCTCGACGTTCACGCCTCTGCCATAAACGAGGAGATGAAGCTTGCCGCCGTCAACGCCATTGCCAACCTGGCAAAGCAGCCGGTGCCCGATGTCGTTAACGACGCATATCAGGTAAACAACCTTACTTTCGGTCCGTCTTACTTCATTCCGAAACCTGTCGACCCGCGCCTCATCACTGAAGTGTCGGCAGCCGTTGCCAAGGCAGCCATAGAGAGTGGGGTGGCACGCACCACGATAACCGACTGGGACGAATACAAGAACCATCTGCGCGAGATGCTCGGACAGGAAACCAAGCTCACGCAGAAGCTATATGATACAGCACGCAAGCACCCGCAGCGCGTTGTCTTTGCCGAAGGCATACACCCTACGATGCTCAAGGCTGCCGTACAGGCAAGGAACGAGGGCATCTGCCAGCCTATCCTGCTGGGCAACGACGAGCGCATAATGAAGCTTGCCAAGGAACTCGACCTTAATCTCGACGGCATAGAGATAGTAAATCTGCGCCACGACAACCAGAACGACCGCCGTGAGCGCTATGCACGCATACTTGCCGAGAAGCGCAAACGCCAGGGATACACATTCCAGGAAGCCAACGACAAGATGTTTGAGCGCAACTATTTCGGTATGATGATGGTTGAGACCGGCGAGGCCGACGCCTTCATCACGGGTCTTTACACCAAGTATTCAAACACCATCAAGGTGGCAAAGGAGGTTATCGGCATACAGCCCGGATACAACCATTTTGGCACGATGCATATCATCAATTCCAAGAAGGGTGTGTTCTACATGGCCGACACGCTTATCAACCGCCATCCTGACAAGGACGTGCTCGTAGACATTGCACGTCTGAGTGCAATGACCGTAAGATTCTTCAACGAAGAGCCGAGGATAGCCATGATAAGCTATTCAAACTTCGGTTCCGACGAGATTGGCAGTCCGGCTCAGGTTCATGCTGCCGTTGAGGCTATGCAGACACGTTATCCTGACCTGGCCATCGACGGCGAGATGCAGGTAAACTTTGCTCTCGACAACAAGCTGCGCGACGCCAAGTATCCGTTCTCGCGCCTTAAGGGCAAGGATGTCAACACGCTTGTGTTCCCTAACCTAAGCAGTGCCAACAACGCATACAAGCTGTTGCGTGCAATGAATTCTGACGCTGAGATTATCGGTCCTATCCAGATGGGTCTTAACAAGCCTATACACTTCACCGACTTTGAGTGCAGCGTACGCGATGTTGTCAACATCACTGCCGTGGCAGTTATCGACGCTTACGTGCAGAAGATAAAGGAGAACAGACAATAACGGCGCAGCTGCCTGCGATATAACATTATGTATGACGGCTCCAATGATGTAACGACATGTCATCGGAGCCGTCGTCCGTTTTACCCCAAATCCTGATTGCTGATTTTGGGCTTATGCCTCATGTCAGGGCAACGCCATGCCTGGCGGCTTTAACTGAATGAGGTGTGTATAATATAAAAAGTGTGAAAAACTTTATCTTTCATGTCACTGACGGCTTTGTCATACGTCTCTGACAATAGAAACAAATGACATAATTAACAACAAAACGACACTATTATGAAAAAGCTGTTTATTCTGGCGCTGGCAGCAATGTTCTGCATGGCCGGCTTTGCCAAAAGCACACAAGAGGTAATCAACGAAATCACAAAGTCTACAGGTGCTCAGACAATAACGCTCAGCAAGGACCTTATTGCTGCGCAGGCTGCCGCCATGCCTGAAAATGTCAAGGCTCTCCTGTCTAATCTTGACGGCGGCACTCTCGTCCTGCTGTCTGAGGGCACCGACGAGCAGATTAAGACATTCAACGACAGGGTGGGAGAGATAGACTCTGAAGCCTATGAAGCCATGGCTTCGTTCGTTGACGAGTCAGACACCATAAAGGTATTTGGCAAGTGTGAGGGCGACTATGTTACCGAACTTTTCATCGCTTTTTCGGATGATGAAGATTGTGCCCTTATCGACGTTACCGGCAAGATAAGCAAGGAGGACGCCATGAAACTCCTGAACAAAGACATGCTGCAGCAGATTCTTTAACCGTAAACAGGTCATCGCTCCGCATATTCTTCAGCAAGTAGACGGCTGAAAGCATGAATGCACAAAACAGATAATGCTGTGTGCGGGCTAATAACCAATTTGTGTTTTAAGTTAAAGAAAGGTTTATATAAAAACGGACAAATGCCGGCTGTTGTGCCTGTGCATTTGTCCGTTTCCTTTTTATTGTCAAGGCATCATCGCCTTTTGTATGTCTTCATTGTGTGCGGCATCGCTGTCACACCCTCATTCTTCTTACAGTCTTATAATCTGCTTCACGCCCTTCACGTTGCGCAGCTTCTTTATCAGCTGTTCCAGTTTTGATGTGTCCTCCACGTTTACCACGAGGTTACCGCGGAACAGTCCGTCGTTGCTGTCAATGTTTATGCTGCGCATCATGATGTTCTCCTCTTTCGATATAATGCTCGTTATGTTGTTCACGATGCCTATGTCGTCGTTTCCTATAATCTTCAGCGTGATAGAGTATTGCGATTTGCCCTTTCCGCTCCACATCGCCTTCACCACTCTGTAGCCGAATCGCTTTCTCAGTTCGGGTGCATTGGGGCAGTCGGTGCGGTGAATCTTTATTCCGCCGTTCACGGTTACAAATCCGAACACATCGTCGCCGTATATCGGGTGGCAGCATTTCGACAGCGTATAGTCCACGCCTTTAAGGTTCTGGTCAATCACCAGCACGTCGTCGTTCGAGTAGGCAATCTCCTCGTTGGGGTTCTCAAAGCTAAACTCTTTCGCACTTCTTGCCGGAGCCGTTGGTGCGGTGTTGTTGTCGAACATCAGCACCTGCTGATACGTTTCTATTGTCTGGTTCACGTCGAGGCTTCCGTCAGCCATGTCTTTGTAGAAGTCATTTGCCTCCTTATATCCCAGTTTCTTTATCAGGTGCGACACGGCACTCTCGTCAAAGTCGATCTTTCGGTTTTTCAGTCGGCGTTCAAACATCTCCTTTGCATACGCTCCATCTTTCACCATAAGGTCTTTTATGGCCATTCTTATCTTCGACTTTGCGCGGCTTGTCTTCACGATGTTCACCCAGTCCTGTTTCGGCTTTTGCGTGCTCGACGTCATAATCTCCACCTGGTCGCCGTTTTTCAGTATGTATCTGAATGTAACCGCCTTGTTGTTTATCCTTGCTCCCGTGCAGTGGTTGCCTATGTTAGAGTGTATGCGGTAGGCAAAGTCGAGCACGGTGGCTCCTTTCGGAAACTTCATAAGGTCGCCTTTGGGCGTAAACACAAACACCTCGTCCTCATAAAGATCCATCTTAAACTGGTCTATCACCTGCAGGTCGTCCTTGTTCTCCAGTGCCGTTCTGATGCTGTTGAGCCATTCGTCAAGTCCGCTTTCTCCCTTCACGCCCTTGTATCTCCAGTGGGCAGCCAGTCCTCTTTCTGCCACCTCGTCCATGCGCTCTGTGCGTATCTGCACCTCCACCCATTTGTTTTCAGGTCCGAGCACGGTTATGTGCAGACTCTCGTATCCGTTCGACTTAGGCACGCTCAGCCAGTCGCGCATACGTTTCGGGTTAGGCTGATACATGTTTGTTATTATGGCGAACACCTGCCAGCACTGCATCTTCTCCAGTTCAGCCGGCGAGTCGAGTATTATTCTTATTGCAAACAGGTCATATATGCCTTCAAAGCCGCATTGCTGCTTCTTCATCTTCTGCCAGATGCTGTGAATGCTCTTTGTGCGTCCCTTCATGTGAAACTTCAGTCCGGCCTCTTTCAGCTTCTTGTCTATAGGCGTTATGAACTTTTCTATATAAGCGTCGCGGCTTTTCTTTGTCTCGTTGAGTTTCGCCTTTATCATGTAGTAGGCGTCGTGCTCAAGATATTTCAGGCTCAGGTCTTCCAGCTCGCTTTTCAGCTTATACAGTCCCAGCTTGTGTGCCAGCGGGGCATACAGATAGCTTGCCTCCTCGCTCACCTTCATCTTTGCCTCAGTGTTTGTGGTGTCCCTTATCTGCCTCATCAGGTTCACCCTGTCGGCAATCATTATCAGTATCACCCTCATGTCCTCGGCAAACGACAGCAGGAGGTTTCTGAAGTTTTCGCTCTCTATCACCGGATTCTTCTTATACAGTTCCTGTATGCTTCTGAGTCCGTGAATTATTGTAGATACGTTTTTTCCGAAGTTCTTTTCTATTTCCTCAAGCGAGTTGTCGTTTTCAGCCACGCTTGTATATAGAAGTATGGCCATCACGCCGTCGCGCTTCAGTCCAATCTCGCTTACGGCAATCTGTGCGGTCTGCAGACTCAGCAGTATGGGGTTCATTCCAAACACATCGCGCTGTATAAGGTCGTTTTCGAGAGCGGTTTTCAGATGCCTGAAGACGTTTTTCTCGTCTTCTCTTTTCAGCATGCCGTGTGCGTTCTCGCGCAGTCCGCGTATTATGTTTACAATGTCGTTTCTCTCTTTTTGGGTAAAGAACAGTTTTTCAGCCATATCCTTCTTGTATGTTAAGGGCATTGCCGCCTGTTGGCGTCTGCCGTTGATGAATCTATCTTTAAATGTCCGGCTTTGGCTTGTCTTCCATGTTTCAGCATGCGTGCCGGCGTGTATGCTTACAGGTTAATAATGCCTTTGCACGGCAACTTTTCATGGTCTGCCGGAGTACATTGTTATGCAAACTTACACATTTTTCCTGATATTTTCGGATGTTCTTTCAAATAAATTAAATAATAAGGCATTTCTGACAATAAGTAATAACTTTTTAATATCTAAAGTTATGTTTTTTAAGAAAAAAACTATATATTTGTAACTGATTTACTGAAACCTTATAAAATTATAATACTTATGTTATCACCAGAAGACTTAAAGCAGATTGCCGAAAAAGGCATAACCGAAGAACAAGTAGCAACCCAACTCGAAGAGTTTAAAAAAGGCTTTCCTTTCCTGAAGCTCGAGGCAGCAGCAGGCATAGGCCGTGGTGTCATTGCTCCTGCCGACAGTGAGCGTGCCGACTATATCGCAAAGTGGGAAGCCTATAAGGCAGAAGGCAAGAAGATCGTAAAGTTTGTTCCTGCCAGTGGAGCTGCCAGCCGTATGTTCAAGGATATGTTCGCTTTTCTCGGCGCTGACTATGACGAACCGCGTACTGACTTCGAAAAGAAATTCTTCGACAACATAGAGAAGTTTGCTTTCTATGATGAGCTTAACGCAGCTTGCGTAAAGAATGAGGGCAAGGACATTGCTGCCCTTGTTGCTGCCGGCAACTACAAGGCTGTTGTTGCCAATATGCTCGAGTCTAGGGGCCTTAACTACGGACAGCTGCCTAAGGGCCTGCTGCTCTTCCACAGATATGAAGACGGCGTGCGCACTCCTCTCGAGGAGCATCTTGTTGAGGGAGCATTATATGCGTCAAGTGCAGGCGAGGCTAACGTTCACTTCACCGTAAGCCATGAGCATAAGGCTCTGTTTGAGAAGAAGGTGGCTGAGAAGAAAGACAAATATGTTGCCAAGTTCGGCATCAACTACAATATCTCTTTCTCTGAGCAGAAGCCCAGCACCGACACTATTGCCGCCAATCCGGACAACACTCCGTTCCGCAATGCCGACGGCTCTCTGTTGTTCCGTCCAGGAGGTCATGGCGCTCTCATCCAGAATCTTAACGACATCGACGCCGACGTAATTTTTGTAAAGAACATCGACAATGTTGTGCCCGACCGTCTTAAGAACGACACCGTAACCTATAAGCAGCTCATTGCCGGAATTCTTGTAACGTTGCAGGAAAAGGTGTTCAGCTATCTGCGCCTGCTCGACAGCGGTGAGTATAGCAATTCACAGATTGAAGAAATCATACGTTTCGTTCAGAACGATCTGTGCTGCCGCAAGCCAGACATCAAGAATCTTGAGGATGCCGACCTCGTTATCTATCTGCGCTCAAAGCTCAACCGTCCTATCCGTGTCTGCGGAGTTGTAAAGAACGTTGGCGAGCCGGGCGGAGGTCCGTTCCTTACCTACAATCAGGACGGCACCATCAGTCTGCAGATACTTGAGAGCAGCCAGATTGACAAGAGCAACACCGAATACATGAAGATGTTCACTGAGGGTACACACTTCAATCCCGTTGACCTCGTTTGTGCAGTTAAGAACTATAAGGGCGAGCCGTTCAATCTGCCTGACTATGTTGACAAGACAACAGGATTTATCAGCAGCAAGAGCAAGAACGGTAAGGAGCTGAAGGCTCTCGAGTTGCCGGGCTTGTGGAATGGTGCCATGAGCAACTGGAACACCGTGTTCGTAGAAGTTCCTCTGTCAACATTCAACCCCGTAAAGACCGTCAACGACCTTCTTCGCGAGCAGCATCAATAAGATAAAAATAGAGAATTGGGATTTATTACATGCCCAATTCTCTATTTTCTTTATTATATAATATATTTTTTGTTTATAATTAGCTACGCTGAACTGCGTTTCATAATTTATAAATAGCTAATGTTGAACTACGTTTCATAATTAGCTATGCTGAACTTCGCTTGCGCTTAGTGCCAATGTAAACAATAAGGCGGGCTGAAAATCACAATACATTTGGATTTTTCGTTTTTCACTTTTAACTTTTCACTTTCGTAAGACGCACTACGTTGCTATTGTGCCGGCTGATTTGCAATCTGCCGGAATTGAGTATAAGGATCTCATGATCCGCTTAAAATACCGCTGTATTACGAAAGTGAATAATGAAAAATTTAATGCTATGTTTGCATTAAAAGTATAAGATGATGCTAAATAGGAAGTAATCGGATTAAATAAATCCTGATATTCATTTCCGGCAGATTAATTCTATTGATTGTCGGCTGCGCTCGGCATAACCAAATGAGATTTGCTTCTGCTCTCACTTGCACGACAATTGCAAATCAGCCGGCACATTAGTCTTGTTGCTACATAACCGGCGGCACGGGGCTAATGTTCTGTCGGATATGCTATCCGACAGCAAAAAATATAAGGATCTTTGATCCGAGACTCATACCTATTAATCAAAAAATAGGAAGTAATCGGATTAAAAAATTAGCTGCGCTGACCTTCGGTTCTGATATTCATTTCCGGCCGATTTTTCGCTGTGCTCAACAACTCGTGCAAATCAGCCGGCACATTAGCCTTCTTGGTTCTTTTCGCACGCACTACGTTAGCATTTGGATTTTTCATTCTTCACTCTTAACTCTTCACTTCCGTCAGGCGTTTTTCACTTTTAATTTTTCATTTTTAATTAGCTAACGCTGAACTTCGTTTGCGCTTTTGCGCCGGCTCTTCCTGATGCCATGTCTGATATATACAATATTCCGGTAGCTTTGTCCCTTGCATTAAATTCTATGTAGTAGATGTCTTCAAGGTCGTAGCCGGATTTTGAAGAGTCCCAAGACATTGAGCCAGAGCCTTTGCCTACGGTTTTCAGTTCTTCTCTATAATATTTGTCGCCGTTTGCCGTTTTCACTTTACATGTAATGCCCAGTGTGTATGTGCCTTCCTTCTTTAAATTATAGTCAAGGTTATAATACTTTGTCAGCGTAGGCGTAATGGTCAGTATATAATTCTTTCCCGGTGTCTCAACCGATGTCTCTTCATAATATATTATTTTGTTGCCCGTCTTGTGATACGGTCTTATGTAATATGTTGTGCCGCGTTTCAGCGTTGTTCCGCTGTTGCCGATAATCCGTGAAAAACCGTTCAGACATTCATCATTCTCGTTCAGCTTTATTATTGCGTTTTCAATAGTGGGTTTGGGTGATGTTCCAATGCAGAATCCTGTTTTGTCAGGCAGTCCTGTTGTGCTGTTCTTTGTCAGCCCCACGGCTATACATGGTCTTTCACCGTCCTGCACAAAGTTTACTTTTGTTTTCAGTGCCTTTGATGTTACCACGTTTTCAGAGCTGCCTTCGCCATCTCCGTCGTCGTTACCTTCACTGTTGCCTATGCAGATGTCAATCAGAGTCTTGTCTGGCAGTTCATCGCTGTCAATTTTGAAATACCACAGGTCATCTTTCTTTACCGTTGTCAGCAGACCGTTAACAAGCGTCTTATATTGCGTTGTAACCTTGGCATATCCCTGGTTTCCCGACACAAAGTTAAGTTCCATGTCATATTGGTGCCATGGGTCGCTCCATCCTTCAGGGTCTGGCGATGCCTGATAATACATCACCGTCATGCTTACCGTCGCCTTGCTCTGGCTCGTTTTTACGTATGCATATTTCGTTACGCCTATCATCTGCACAGCCGAATAGCTCAGCACGTTTGGCGTACCTTGCTTGTCTACATACAATGCCATGGCCCTGTATAGTTTTCCTTCATATTCATAATAGAACTTCAGTTCGTGTCCGTTCAGGTTTTCTAAAGCCATGTCCTCGTGTGTTCCGTCTGTAGTGCCGTCTTCGTCGCTGTCACTTTCGCATCCTGTTGTGCATAATGCCACGCACACCATCATCATGTACATAATAAGTTTTGATGTAAATTCTTTCATGGTGTTTTTCTTATATTCCACGTTTTATCGTGGGTTATCATTCTCTTTAATAATTCTTACAAAACATTTTTTGCAAAGATAATGTCTGTTTGTTCGTCAATGACGATTTTGTCGTTTAATTTATGTTAAATGTCTACATATAGGCATATTTTCCCGTTGACCATAAATCGTCAGTTTGTATACAGTCGCTTTTTATTTGCTTATGTCTTTGCTTTTTTCCTGAAAAGATATATATTTGCATTGTTTAAAAAATAATTAACCTTAATCAAATGTTATGAACGCTTACAGCTATTCTTGCCGCACATTCATGTCCGTTTCGTCTCTTATGTCATCTTTGCGCTCGTCACGCATGCCCTTGCGCCTTGCCTTATTTTTTGTCTTGCTGTCATTCTCGTCTCAGCTCCGTTCCGCTTTGCCTGAGCGTACCGCAGCTAACGTCAGTAAGTATGCTGACATCTGCAAGCGCAACATCTATAAGGAGATGCGCGGAATGTATCGCGAGGCTGGCGGCTCACTTAAATATAAGTTTCTTGCTCCCGGCAGCAGTCAGTATCTCGACATGCTTTGGGACTGGGACTCATGGCTCAGCAACGTGGCTCTCAGGCAGATTCTTCTCGACAACGGCACGCCTAAAGACAGCATTCAGGCTCTCGACTATGAGCGCGGCTGTGTGCTCAATTCGTTGAGCTATTGCGGCATGGACGGCTGGATACCTATATGGATAGAGCGCAACGCACCTTCACGCGAAGAGATGCTCAAGAAGCGTAATCCTTGGAAGTCGAATATGCACAAGCCAACGCTGGCTCAGCATGCAGCCTTTATCGTCAGGACAATGAACGGAGATGCTGAGTGGTTGCGCGACGATTTCTATTATTTGCAGGCCTTTGTGTCTAAATATATGAACTTCCACCGCCATAAGGCAACAGGTCTTCTTTATTGGGAAACTGATGAGGCTATAGGCGTAGACAACGATCCCAGCACGTTTTATCGTCCCCACGAAAGTTCCGGCTCAATATTCCTCAACGCCCTTATGTATAAGGAACTGCAGGCCATGGCCTACATCGCCCGATGTCTCAGTTTGGGCGAGATAGCGGCTCAGTATGATAAAGAGGCAGCCGACTTGAAGTCGAAGATACAGGAACACTGTTGGGACCCGCGCGACAAGTTTTATTACAGCGTCGACCTCAATCTGTTGCCTGTCGAGAAGCCGGCCATCAGCGGTCTTAATCCCGGCGATCTCTATCTGCATGTCGGCCAGCCGCGTAATTACGACTGCCTTATCCAGCGTTTCAGCGTGTGGAGTGGCTTTATGTCCATGTGGGCAGGCATAGCTACGCCGTCTCAGGCTGCCGACATAGTCCGTCTTCATTATCGTGACACCACGTCGTTCAATGCCCCTGCCGGCATCCGTTCACTGTCTCCGTTAGAGAAGATGTATAATCTTCGTGCCAGCGGTAATCCTTCGTCATGGCAGGGACCAATATGGATTAATGTCAACTACCTCGTCTTCCGTGGTCTTCTTAACTATGGCTACACTGCCGAAGCCCGTGAGCTGGCTGAAAAGACCGTTATCCTGCTTGGCCACGACTTCGAGCGCTTCGGTGCGTTACATGAGTATTACCTGCCTGAAAACGGAGAGCCGGTGCTCAATAAAGGCTTCCAGAATTGGAACTTCTTAGTCTTAAACATGATAGCCTGGCTAGAAGGCCGCCCCACCATTTCCGAGTTTTAATCGTATAGCATAATAAATGAAGAGCAGGCGCAAAAGTGCAATTAAAAATGAAAAATTAAAAGTGAAAAAACGAATGACAAGCTAGCATAAGACTTTGGAGTTAAAGTAGTTATAGGAGTTATCGCTCACTTAGGTGAGCTAGTAGTTAGAGTCAAATGCCTTGTTGATTCTTATCAATGTAATACAATTGACAATAATCGACGAAGCGCACGCACTACGTTTGGTATTGTGCCGGCTGATTTGTAATCTGCCGGAATATAATATAAGGATCTTTGATCCGCTAGAAATACCGCTGCCTTATGAAGTGAGTAATAAAAAATCTAATGATAATTTTGCATTAAAAGTATAAGATGATGCTAAATAGGAAGTAATCGGATCAAAAATTAGCTACGCTGACCTTCGGTTCTTATATTTAATTCCGGCGGAGCGCAGATCCGCCGGTACAATAGCATATTTAAGAATAGGAAGTAATCGGATTAAATAAATCCTGATATTCATTTCCGGCCGATTGCAAATCAGCCGGCACATTAGCTTTGTTGGTTCTTGTCGCACGAACTACGTTAGCATTTGGATTTTTCACTCTTAAATCCCCGTGGGGAGGCTTTTGTTACTCCATTAGCCTTGTTGGTCCTTGTCGCAAGCACTATGCGAAATTATGATAAGAATACACAAAGCATATGACTTTAACTCCTTTAACTACTCTAACTCCTTTAACTACCGAGAAACAAAAGCCTCCCCACGGGGGAGGTTTGGTGGGGCTTTCATTTCCTCTTTGTAATCACCTTTCCCGGTATCACGGTCAGTTTCATGGTGCCGTTTTCTTCTATTGCCACTTTCATATATCTGGCTTTTTCCACCACCTTTCCGTCAACTTCCATTACGCCCCATTGTCTCGGACTGTCCTCAAAGGCACAGAGCTTGCCTATCGGCGGCATTATCATTCTGTATTTCGGCGGCACTACTACTCTGTCGCCCGACTTCAGTCCCCATTTTGTTCCGCTCTTAAATGGTTGTGCGTCGGTTATTCTTTCCAGTCTTTTCAGCCTTTGTTCCTGTTCCTCTTGTTCCTTTCTCAGTCTCTTTTCCGCAGCCCTTACGCAGGCTTCCGTCTTCAGCCTCCTTAGCTGGGCTTCCATGTCGTCCTTTCCGTCTATCCGTTCAGGCGTCATGCCTTTAGCCATGTGATAGAAGCGTCCTTCATTGTCAGCCGCTATAATACTTCCGTCAGCCAGTCTGCCGCAACACCAGTATGCCCTTTCCTCGTCACCTTCTATCACGCATGCCGATGTCTCGTAGCCCGTGCTAAGCGTCAGCGCAGCCTTGCGGCACGTCTCCGGCACGTTGCTGTCAGGTATTTCCAGATAAAAGCCGCGCCATGCCAGTTCGCCGCGTCCTATGCCCTGAGCGTTCACATACACATCCTTAGTCCTGCTGTATAGCGTTCTGCCCATCTTCAGCATCTCCACGCCTCCGAATACCATCACCTCCGGCTTCTCCCTGTACAGTCTGTTTGTCCTTATGTCAATATAAAACGTCTTGCATCCGTTGTCTTTCACCTCAACAAAGTCGTTCTTCACAAACCTCATGCCGCTGTATCTGTCGATTCTCATCATCACATTACCGTCGCCGTCAACCACGCCAACGCGCATGTCGCCGAATCTCACGGCAGCCATGTTGTCCTTTATGTCAAACACCTTCGCATATTGCGCCTTCGCCGTTATCTTCCTGCCACGTTTCAGGCCCCATGTTCCGCTCCGTTTGTCCTTGTATGCCGTCAGTGCCTTAGCCTCCGTCTCGTCTCCGTCTTTGGCTTTCTCTATATATGTCAGCAGCCTTTCGTGGTTCATCACCACTTCCATCTCGTCCTTTCCTATAGCCTCTTCGTCAGCTGTCCGTGCCGTCGCAGCCAGTTGCCTGCCACGTCTTTCCGTCTCTGCCTTTCCCGTCATCCTGCCTTCAAACATAGCCTGCCAGTCGCGTTCCCTTGTCGGCAGTCCGAACACACGATACAGCCCCACGTTGTCTATCAGCATGCACGCATCCTTACCCTTGCTCATTCTCAGTCCGCGGCCCACCTGCTGCAGATATTTAGCCAGCGACAGGGTAGGGCGGCCCATCTGCACAAACTCCACGTCAGGACAGTCGAAGCCCTCGCTGAACACGTCAACGTTCACCATCACCTTTATCCTTCCCGCCTTAAAGTCGTCCACTAAGGCTTTACGTGTCGCCCGCGGCGTCCTGCTGTCTATCGCCACTGCCTTCACGCCCCGTCTGCTGTAGTATTCCGCAATGTTTCTGGCGTGTTCAATGCTTATGGCGTACACAATGCCCTTTTTGCCGTCGGCATAGCGCTTCATGGCGTCATACAGCCTTTCGATGCTCGTCTGCCTGTTCAGCTTCTCGTTCATCTCCTTTATCTGGTAGTCGCCGTCGGTGCCCCGTCTTTTCAGTTCGTTTATCAGTCTCTGTTCCTCGCTCTCACGTCTTATCGACACATAGTCGAACACCGACAGATAACCGCGTCTTACAAACTCCGCAATGCTCCATCCTGATATCAGCTTGTCAAACAGATCCGTAAATCCCTTGCCGTTCATTCTGCATGGCGTGGCCGTCATTCCCAGCTTCTTAGCCTCCGGGTATCTTCGCCACAGTTCGGCGTATGTGTCAGCCAGCGCATGGTGAGCTTCGTCTATCACTATCAGACTCGGCATCTCGTCCTTCACGTCCTCCCAGTGTCTCGCCAGCCATTGTATCGACAACACATGGATCTTACTGGCGTAAGACAATTGAGAATTGATAATGGATAATGGAAAATTATGATTTGCCTTGTGCTTATTTCTAGGCGTTGAACAACGTTTGTCACAGTCTAATTGTGAAACATCGTTCGGTTTAACCCAATTATGAAACGTAGTTCGGTTTACCCCAATTATAAATTGTGAATTATGAATTATGAATTGTTCTACCGTTTCCCTTATCTGTTCCACCAGTTCCCGTCTGTGCGCAACAATCCACACGCTACGCGTCCGTCTTGTCGTTTCGTTATTAGCGTTTAGTTCTTCATTCACGAGTGCAGCCAATACTCTCGTCTTGCCGGTGCCTGTAGGCATCTGCACCATCACGCTCTTGCATCTTTGCCATTCGTCAATGATGCGAGCCATTATGTCCGTCTGATAGTCGCGTAAGTAAGCCACAGATTATGGAAGTGGTTGTTAGAAGTTAAAGGAGTTAAAGTAGTTACAGGAGTTAGAGTCAAATGCTTTGTAGATTATTATCATGACTTCACATAGTGCGTGCGACAATGACCAACAAGGCTAATGTTCCGGCTGATTTGCACGAGTTGTTGAGCGCAGCGAAAAATCGGCCGGAATTGAGTATAAGAACCGAAGGTCAGCGCAGCTAATTTTTTAATCCGATTACTTCCTATTTAGCATCACCGCAGTGCTTGCGACAAGGACCAGCAAGACTAATGTGCCGGCGGATCTGTGCTCCGCCGGAATTGAGTATAAGGATCTATGATCCGATTACTTCCTATTTGACATCACCTCATACTTTTAATGCAAACATAGCATTAAATTTGTCATTACTCACTTCATAAGGAAGCGGTATTTTTAGCGGATTAAATAAATCCTTATATTTAATTCCGGCAGATTGCAAATCAGCCGGAACATTAGCAAACGTAGTGCGTGCGCTTCGTCGATTATTGTCAATTGTATTACATTGAATAGAATCAACAAGGCATTTGGCTTTAACTACTAGCCAACTCCGTTGGCGGTAACTTCTCTAACTACTTTAACTACTAATTACAATACCCAACAATGCATTTGGATTCTTCCCTCTTCCCTCTTCACTCTTCACTTAAATCAGTAGTTCTTATTATCAATATACACCTCAAGCAGCTTCGACACGCGGTCTTCGTTGTTCGGCACAATGTCCATGTCAGCCACGCAGGCAGGCACGAGGCAGCTCATGCCCTTTGTCAGATGCACCTGCTTTATCTCAGGCTCCTCGCCTTTCCACGACCTTATCACGATGTCGCTGCTGCCCTCAAGACACATATACACCACGAAGCTGTCATACTTATACAGCTTTCTGTGGAAGGCACGGTTCACCTCCAGCAGCTTCACCGTAAAGAATCTGTTCTCTGCCAGCAGCACCGGATAGTTCATCTTGCGCGTGTAGTGCGTGCGGTAGTCGTCCTCCACCTTATAGTCCAGCGCTTCCGATGCCAGTGCCGTATGCAGTGCCCTTGGCTTGCCGTCAAGTCCCGGACGGTTATAGTCGAATATGCGGTATGTCAGGTCAGAGCTCTGCTGCACCTCAGCCAGCAGCGTACCGCTGCATATCGCATGGATGCGTCCCGACGGAATGTAGAACACGTCGCCCTCCTTCACGTCGTGCGACGCCAGCACGTCACAGATGCTGCCGTCCTCAATGCGCTTGCCGTATTCATATTTCGATATCAGACTCTTAAAGCCGCTGTAGAGCTTAGCTCCCGGCTTTGTGTCCATAATATACCACATCTCCGTCTTGCCGAACGAGTCGTGATATTTACGTGCCATCTCGTCGTTGGGATGTACCTGTATCGACAAGTCCTTCGCAGCGTCGATAAACTTTATCAGCAGCGGAAACTTGTCGCCGTACATGTCATACACCGTGCGTCCTATCAGCTCTTCCTTATATTCCGTCACAAGTTCGTTAAGCTTGCGTCCCTGCAGTGAGCCGTTGCCCACTACCGATTCCTTGCCCGGCACGGCACTTATCTCCCAGCTCTCGCCTATAGGGGCTGTGTCGCCGTCGTTTATGCCTTTTAGGGCTTTCAGCAGATTGCCGCCCCATACCTTTGAATACAAGTTACTTTCGAATAATAATGGATAAAGCATGGTTTAGTCGTTTGTTGCAGTTTATAAGAATATTGTTAAATGAGAGCAATGTCATCAACAATTCAAAAAATAGTAAAAGCTCCTTTTGGTGAAAACAATAATAAATATTTTATTATCTTTGCACCAATGAAATCGTTTTTTCGTATAGTGTTGTCTTATCTTTCTGCTATAGTACTTGTTCCTATAGCCATAATAGCGAAGCTGTTCAGGAAATAAGAATTCTTATTTCTCAAATGGATTTTTGTATATGCCAAGCAACTGCTTAGTGAAGTAATAGAAGAACTGCATATCGTCAACAAAATAACGTTTAAACAGGCGCTTAGGTTCTTTTATTACACGATACAGCCACTCCATTCCGCATTTCTGCCATATCATAGGCGCACGTTTCAGCGTACCAGCCTCGAAGTCTATCGTTGCGCCAAGAGCCATAAACACATCTACGTTTGGCATCCTGTCACGATATTTCATTATCCATTTCTCCTGTTTTGGCGCACCTACACCTACAAGTACAACGTTTGCGCCGCTTTCATTTACAATCTTTATCAGTTCCTCACATTCTGCCTCTTTCTTCTCAAATCCATACGAAGGCGAATGTGCGCCGACAACAATCTCACGGCCCACTTTTTCGTTGATGTTTCTTTTAGCTTTCTCTGCTATACCTTCTGCTGCACCCAGCAAGAATATCTTGCAGTCAGTGTCATCCTTATGATACATATAATATGCAGTAAAGAAACTGCTTCCGGGGATAGCCTCCGGCAACGGATCTTTCAGCAGTTTAGACATCAGGTATAATATTTTGCTGTCGCATACCACCCATTCTGCCTTTTGATAAACATCATAAAAGTCTTTATCTTTCTGAAGTTTTACTAGATGGTCTACGTTAGGAGTTATCAATACGCCTTTTTTCAAGTTCTTCAATAGTTCTTTTTGAGTTATAACTTGAATTCTTGTATTCAAAAAATTTATTGTTTTCATCTCAATATCATCTTTTGTGATTATTGTTCTTAAACATATTTAAGCATGTCTATTATCATAAAAATGCATAATATTTAGTTGATTATTTTGATGCATATTCATAATATACTATGGTTTGAGAGAATAAACCTATTAAGTTTAATTTTGTTTAAGAAGTCGATTGATAACTTGAACAGCGTAGTCTTTTGTATATCTATTCTTAAAAAGTTGTCTTGCATTATACACTAAATCTGATTGTAACTTTGGGTTATTCATCAGTTCTAAAGATTTTATAATTAAATCATCAAAGTTATCTGCTTCTATGTAATGTTTTCCAGGAATCATGCTTTTGTCTGTAACACTCCCTTTTATTGCTACTATTGGTTTTGAATATTGAACAGCTTCTGCTATTTTTAATTTGAAACCTCCACCGACTAATTCTGGGACAATTGCTATTCTTGCTTTTTCATAATATGGAATGACCGTTTCTACTGGTCCTGTCATGTGTATTCCTGGATAGTTCTTATTTACGTAGTCAACGTCCTTTTTATTTGCGCGTCCTACAATCATAAGCTCATGTCCGCTTTCTTTATATTTTCCAATATTTTTTGAAGCTAACAATAATTTTAGGTTTACATATTTAGGTCCCCAATGAAATGCACCGCAGATTATAAATTTATCTTCAATATGGCTCGTATCTATTTTACAATTATCAATGTTAATTACAGGAGGTAAAACTTCTATCTGTTTATGAAACATTGTTGAAAATGTTTCTTTATCAACATCACATATAGTAGTAATACAATCAAATTGACTTATAAATTTCTTCTCATAATATTTTGTCTTTATGTAATCTAAATAATAAGCTAATTTCTTTATTGGATTTTTTTGATAAATGTAAGTGGAATACGAAAGTTGTGTTTCAACGTTATGTGAGATAAATACTTTTACACCTGGAAATGGTTTTATGTAATTAATAAGATATCCAAGCCTAAACATATTTACAAATATTGCATCAAACTTCTCCTTGTTTAAAATATCTATAACTTTTTTAATCATTTGAGGTGTTTTCCTGTTTGATATCATTGCTGGATATCTTGAAAAACCGATTGCTAAAATATTTTTATAGATGAAAGGTACGTAAGTAAGTTTGTCTGCTACATTTTCTAGTTTTGAATATTTCTGTTTTTTATCTTTTGCATCTTCATAATATGCGACAACATGTAAATATATATTTTTATCATGTTTTATGCTATTGATTATATTCCATGAATACAAATCATCCCCTCTAGATGCTTTTTCAGGGTTGTTATATGTAATAAACAATATTCTCTTCATATTGCTAAAATTTTATTGTTCCAATTCTTTAAATATTTTTTCCCATTTGTCAACAATAACAGATACTTTATATTTCTCGCAGCTTTTAAATCCATTAGCAGCCATATAAAGTCTTTTATTTGGATTTTTCATGAGTGAAACTAATTCATTATGAAATGACACGGAATCATTATCATCAACTATTATACCATTGACATTATTCTGAATTATATCATGTAATGATGAATAGGAGTCCATCGCAATAGGTACTACACCATTCTGTTGCGCTTCAACCAAAGTCATGCCCCATCCCTCATAAGCGGAAGTCATAACAAAAAGTGATGCTTTCTCATAATATGGTAATGGAATTCTATAACCTTCCATAAAAACACGTTTTAGATTCAAAGATGAGACCATGTCTTCATAAAACTTTCTATCCGGTCCATCTCCTACTATTTGTAACTTCCAATCTTGCAAAGACTCATCAGTTTCAATTTGTTTCCAAATCTTTAATACTCTTGAAAGCTGTTTGTGTTTTTCCAGCAATCGTCCAACAAAAAGTACAATATTGTCTTTGGGCTTTTCTGTTATATTTGTTTCAACATCGTAAACTAATGGATTAAAAACGAAATCCGTTTTATCTATAATTACTTGTTTATTGGCTCTCTCGTTTCGATAATAATTCATGAAAGATGGAGCCAGAAAAACGAGTTTATCTGAATTTGAAATATATTTATCCAAAGAATACAAATGTTTCTTTTTTTCAAGGTAACGATATAATGGTAAAATGGATTTTAATATAATGCCTTTAATCCCATTAGTGTTTAAAACTTTCTTGGTATCGGGATCCATATGAAGGCATTTTATAATCTTTACTTTTTTCCTGTTTTCAAGATTTTCCAAGAACTCTACGGGCCACCATTGGTTTATTAATATATCAATCCCGTTTTCCACAATAAAGTTATCAATAAACGATTGCACTTTATGTGCTGTTTCTTTATTTACAAAAAATTCTGAAGAATTTTCATCATATGGTATATCTGGTATATATCGTTGTACAATTCTTTTATCTAAACTAGGATCATTTCTTTCAGATTTTTTTGTATAAACAACAAAAATATGATATCCTCGTTTAACCATCTCATTAGCCAAACACTTTGTAACTGTTTCGCCACCACCATAAACAGGCCAAATACGATGTAAAAAAGCAATTCTTTTCATATTAATAACGCTTAAATATGATTATCTATTTATTAGCCCGCAGCCAAATAAATGAGGTCTTAAATCATCGGGAATATAGTTTGGATTCTTTTCTAATATCCTACATGGATTTCCTACGACTATGCAATTGTTCGGTACATCTCTATTTACAACACAATTTGCACCAATTATGACATCATTACCTATTGTAATGTTTCCAAAAACTTTTGCTCCTGCAAAAATTACAACTCTATCTCCAATTTTAGGACGCCCCGGCTCTTTGCCTAAAAATGAATGTCCAATAGTTACCCCTTGAAATATTACACAATTGTTACCTATACTTTCTGCACTTATTACAATGCAAGAATAATGCATAAACCTAAGTCCTTTACCTATTGGCTGCGTTATAGGCAATTGTATTCCATATTTGTGACTTTCAATTGAATGAATTATTTTAAATATAAACAAAAAAGGAGAATGTCTCAAATAAAGAAAATATCCAATCCTATATATGAAAATATATCGAAACAATCCATGTGTTAGAATTTTTTTACATATTGCAGCCCATATATTTGTTTTGGGGGAGTATATGGGCTGAGAGGCATAATAATCCTCTATTATATACTTTTTATATTCCCTAAAAGTCAAAGTTTTATCCATTCGGCCGGTATTATATGGTTAACATTGGCTAAATTACTTTTGGGGTTAAACCAGTATTCGGGAGCAATAATAATTTTATTGGGATTATTATTCAACCATGCGCCCCACCAGCTATATGTACTATTAGCAATAATATTGTGTTTTGCAGCACTCATTAACTGCATATCATAATGATTTCCTTTGCCTATTGTCGGATTCCAATTTATAAGTGTATAATCCTTTATGTCCAAATATTCTTTTACAACATCAGGACTGTCGGTAAAAATAAAGAACTGTGGGTTATCGACATGCCTTTTAATATAATCTATAGCTTTGGTATAATATGATTTTGGACATGTATTGCTAAATATATTCCACGTTCCATAGCCGTCCCCCTTTCTTATATGAATTGCTACAGAATTTGACTCCTGCATCATTCTTGCAGTATGCTTGTTGCGTTCATCCTCAAAATCAGGGAATACAAAAGCTTTTCTTACATCTAATTCTGCATCAATAAAATATCTTTCATCTTGCCATGAACTTTCTACATAACATGAATTCTTCAGTTGTCCCCAAACCTTATCATTGAAAAGGTATGCATGTTCTGTTATATAATTTGAAGATAATCGCTTCCACAACCTTGCAAACTTGCCATTGCGTCCAGCCATCCAATAGTTATTATTATCCGTTTCTGTAATTACAACATTTGGGAAAATCTCTTGTAGTGATATTTTATCATGAGCAAATTCGGTCTTAAATGTTTGTGTGTCATAACATACTTCATATCCTTTTTTCTTTATTGCTAAAGAAAATGCATATTGAAACATCTTGTTGGCAAGACCACCGCCTATATATATCGTTATCATAATTTAATGAAATTTGTTTATAATAAGTTTTTGTATGTAATTACATAATAATGCAAATAATATAGATAGTATAATTGTAGAAAATAATGTCACAAAACAATTTTGAAAATTGCCAATTAACCATGACCATTTATGAGATGGAAGAAAAAATATAGAATGACAATACCATATGTTCATACTTAAAGTTCCCAATAAGATAAAAGTTTTATTAATATACTGCAATGGGCTAATATAGTCACATAACTTCTTGAGATATAATATGAGAAATACTACAATAATAAAATCAATAGGCATACCTCCATATAGCTCAGTTTTGAAATGGCGTAACAATAATAATAATATTAAGATAAATATTGTAATTTTATTATTATTCATTTTTTCTAACCAGTTGTTGCGATTACAATAAATACCAATAACTATACATGGTAGCCATTGAAAATATACATGTACCCATTTTTTTATTAAAAATAATTCACTATTTTGTGTTAAAACACATAAAACGTAAATTACAAAAAAAATTAATATAATATTTACTTTATCAATTATCTTTAATATTATAGGAATGGTTAGAAGTACCGCAAGATAAAATCTAACATACCATGCAAAAACTACATTCACATAATCATAATGCATCGTTTCTTTGGCTCCTACCTCAAACCCGAAAAGATTTAATATTGCAATTTTAAAAGTTGGCAAATTATCAGATGTAAGGATACCAATAATTATAAATATTAATGCAACAACCCAATAAGATATCAAAAAATGTATGCATTTATTTACTGAATACCTGTATGATATAAATTTATTTTTTACCTCCCAAAATGCCCAACCGGACAAGAACGCAAAAATAGACACACAAATCTTACTATAGTTAGAAATATTGTCAAGTAACCAATATGTAGATGTAGTATCTGGTATATTAGATATACCTTTTATAAATATTGGATTCCAAACATGATGAACAATCATCAACAAAATTGCAAATCCTTTTATTATTGTAGAATCTCTTTTAGTAATTATAGTCATAAAAAATTATATTTGAATGATATCTCAAACATGTGAATGTAAAACTTTGTTAATAATCACTTTTGCTCTATCAGATTCATTATTTTCACTTGTACCAAAAACTGCAAGGCCCTTGAAATACTTTTCCTCATTAGATTCCAATTCTTGACGACTAAAACGTTCGTTAATTGAGTATAATGTTTTTTCATGTTCAAGAATTTGTTCTATTGTAAATTTCTTTTTGATAATTTTTGCAGTTGGACCAACAACAATTGAGTATGGAGGTACTTCTTTATTAACAATTGTTCCGGCACCAACAACACATCCTCTTCCTAAATGTGCCCCTGCTAAAATTATGGCACCAAAACCAATCCATACATCTTCTTCTATCACAATGTCACAAGTCTTGTCATTAATATGTGAAAGTCCAAGATAGAATTGTGGAATATTTACAGTACTTCTATGATTATTTGTAACAAAAGTAACATTAGAAGCTACTACCGTATATTTTTTTATTATTACCTTTTCGGATGGAGAATTTATTACAGAAACGCCACTCCTTACTTTTACAAAATCATCGATATACACATTTTGAGGATTTCCAATAAAAGCAGGATATTCCAAAACAGCATCTTTTCCGAAACTACCAAATTTATTTGATGAAGGAAAATGTTCTATCATCCAACGACGAAGTTTTTTCAATCTAAAAAAGAATTCCATCATAAGTTTTTAATTTTGTTATATAATGACGAAAATTTAACCATTATCAAAATAGTGTATTTCATTAATAATGAAAATCTTAAATTCAATTCATTCTTAACTTTAATAGCTCCATCTTTATCTCCTATAGCCAAACGTCTTTTATAAGTAAAAATATATTGCTGGTATATAAGCACACGTCTATATATGTTTTCTATAGATAAAGAACACATATAATTTCCAAATTCAGATTCAAGTGGCGTTCGTCTTGTACTTAAAGACTTATTGTCGTCTGTATATACCATTATTAAATCTTTAACAATAAATATTTCATAAGTAGAAAGCATCTTTAATAAAAAACCATAATCCTCATTATATGAAACACGTTCATCAAATCCACCTAGAGAAAAGAATAATTCTTTCGTTAATAATAGATTTCCTGTGCGAGGCATGATATTTTTTAGCCACCATTGTCGTAACGGATTTTTGATCAGCCCTTTCACTCTGGGGATTTTGTTTATTTTACTATTTTCGTTTTGAACAACAAATCCGCCACTGATAATTTGGCAATGCTCATTACAATTGCTAACTAGAGAATGTAATGCATTTGGTAATAACACATCGTCTGCATCTAAAAAGAATAACCATTTACTATTTGCTTTTTGTGCTCCATAGTTTCTTGCAGAAGAAACACCTCCATTTTCTTTATAAATATAACGGATTCTAGAATCTGTAATTGACAGAACTATATTTTTACTTTCATCTGTAGAACCATCATCAACTATTAAAAGTTCAAAATCTTTATATGATTGTGACAGAACTGATTGTATTGTTCTTTTTATACAATTAGCCTTATTGTACAATGGTATTATAACGCTTATCATATTAATGCTGTTTATACAATAATTGTTCTATTGGAGGAATAATATGTACTAAAAATCTATTCTTATTTTTCCGTAAGAATTCTTTTAACCATTTATAATGGTAATCACCATTTGTTAGTGAGCCATTTTCGTCTGAGTGTAAAAAAACGTCATTTGGAATACAGTCTATAAATAACCGATGCCATTGAGGAAGTACTATATCATAAGAAAAGTTTTCTTCAATAAAATCAATAAGATCATTTAATTTAGGGGCGTTTTCTGTTTTTAATGCTTTTATAATGTAATCAGCCAATTGAGATGTTTTTTTATACAAAAAATCTTTATTGTGTACGGTATCAAGATAGCCTGGACATTTTATTGTTGTTACGACACATCCCATAGCTTGCATTTCAATGGCTGTAAGTCCAAATGTTTCTGTTAATCCTCCAGGATTTGGAACACCAACTTTGCATTGGTTAATTATTTCAAATTTATTATTACCTAAAACACCAAGAAATTTGACAGAAGGCAATATTCCTTTCTTATCAGAAAGGTAAGGAATAAATTTTTCTTCAAACTCATTATCGGCCAAATTGTATGGCCCTAATTTCGCATTTTCATCATATAGGTTACCTTTGCCTATAACATATAATTTTGCGTTTGGAATGGACCTTAATACTTTCTTCCAAGCTTTTGCTAAATATAAGAAACCTTTACATTCAATCAGACTTCCTATATAAACAACATTTTGTTCTCTTTTTGAAAAGGGGACGATTTTTTTTGTGTATTCTTTTAAACTATGAGTTGGAATAGCGTTATAAATATAGTCAGACTTACTGTATGCAGGATGATCTCTGTATAAATCAAGCTGCTCACGGCCTACGGCTATAATTCTTACAACATTTTTTTGTCGTGCATAAAAGTTAAGGTTTTTCCAAGATACAAAATTATGACACCAAATAATAAATTTAACATTTGTATTATCTGATATAACGTCATTTTCTGCAGCAGTATAGTTTACAACGCAATAGTCTTCTTTGTTTTTTTGACATTTGTCTGCGAACTCTGTAAAGGAGGAACATTTTATGACATGTAGATCATGTGGTAATACTCCTTGATAGTCTGTATATAATGTAATGTTTATATCGTTATATCTTTGAGATAGTAATGTGGGTATCAATATGATGAGGTATTCAGACCCGCCGAGTCCAGGATTACCATCGATAATATTAGAACAATCTATCGTATTTTTATTTTTTAGATAAAAAGCAATTTTTGTTTTCATATTTGTTTTGAAATAGGATTAGCTTTCATTTGAATGTATCTATAATGAGCTTGCTCTATAATATATAAAACCATAGAATGGACTAAGAAATTTCCATTGCGAAACATTTCCCAGTTTGTAATGCAAGTTGTTAAAAGGAAAAAAAGATACATTCCAAGGTATTTATACTGTTGTTCTACTTTTAAGCGTATGCCTTTAATAAACATCCAAATAACTGCAACAGCTGTAGGTATGCCTAACACCCAAGACATGCCCAATATGCCCCAATCAACATATTGTATTCCCGATAATCTAAGACTCTCAAACCATTTACCAAAATGAGAAGAACCGTATGGAATACCTGAGCCAAAGAAATATTCTATCGGGTTTGAAAAATATTCTTTTGTAAAGAATTCAAATTGAACAACACGAATGTAATCAGAATCTCCTAAATTTTGACCTGTTGCATTTCTTTCCAACATGCCTGATATTTTTTCCTGAACGGCAGGGATGGTTAATATAACAATAGCAATTACACCTAATAATATCAGGTATTTTATTTGTTTAAAATTAATTCTTCGGTCTATGGCATAAAACATGTATATTATTGTTATAAATAAAGATGCAATAAATTGGCGATAACCAGTTAAAAGCATTATGAAAACGCCAAGGAAGAATAAAGGCAGGTATTTTATTTCTTTTGTTATATACCATTTAGACAAACCATACATTAGTCCTACAAGATATAGTCCAGAAGACATTACTCTTAAACGAGTTCCTCCCATTTCAGATCCTTCTCCAATCATCCAATCATCTATGCCAAGAAAATTATATCCATATGGGAGTAAATAATATTGTGATATATATAAAATATCGAGTACGCATATTAGTATTAGTAATGCATCTTCTACAGTTTTAAGATTTACTTTATTTGCCTTTAAAATAAAGTAAAATAATATTCCATAATAGAATTGCATAGCTTTTATTGAATCAAAAAAACTTTGCCCTCTATAGACTTTACATGATATCGTAGCTCCTATTATACCAATGAAGAATAGGATGAACACTTTTTTGTAGATAGATGTAACTTTTGTGGCTGAAAATAATCCGTATATTATAATAGCAATAACAGATATCAGCTTTAGTTCATATGCGGTCCCAAAAAATAAGTTGAATAGGCAAAATAAAAGAATTATAATCCATTTATTCATACAATGAATCTTTTAAATATTTGATGGAAATTTTTCTAAACTTGTCTAATAAAGTATATGAGCAATTATAATCAATTTTTGAGCATAATAGTGTTTGAATCTGATTTATATCTTCATCCCAATTGCATAAACGGTCTGACAATCCTAAGCACTCCAGCAATGATGTGAAACGTTCTGTACCACCGGCTGTATTATTCATCACAACAAATTGCTTCTTGAAAATTATACAAAATACCATTCCATGGAAAGAATCTGTTAAAACATATTTTGCATTCATTATCAGCTCCAGCCAGTCTATAACAGAAGGTACTTTTTTGTATTTTTTTAAAAGTGAGAATGGACGTTTGTAAGCTAATTTAAATTTACTTCTTTTATATATGTGTTTTGTATTAATTCCTAGATTTTTAGCAAGTTTGTCTATTTTTTTCATGTTTGGAGCTGATGCTCCTAATATATATGTAACAATTTCATTGTTTTCTACGGGCTTTTTGTTTAATTGTAATTTGTTTATATAAAAGTCTGCATCGTGTAGTAATGTTGGGTCTGCAACCCACTTCCCTTCTACATGAAATACATCTTTTAATATTGTAACTCCTGATTTTTCACGTACAGAAATAGCATGAAAGTCTTTTAAAAGTCTTTCTATTTTTTTTCGTCTTTCTTCTGGGTGCTTACATTCATTTTTACCAAATGACGCCGCGTAACTAATTTTTTTTATATTTTTATTTTTGACGAAAAATAAGTATGGACTATATTCAAATGAATGTATAAAATAATCATCTCGCCAGATTTGATCACTTCCAACAATAATTGCATAATACTTGGATGTATCTAATTTTATATATTCCTCATTCTTTAAAATTCTAATTGATTGAGGTTGCAAATAAGTATTCTCAAAATTTATGAAACCTTTACCCTCTGTTTTTTGCTGTAAAGATTTTAGCCATTTTATCAAAATGTTAGAATACTCATAATAGTAACTAGGTCTTCTGTCTATATATTCAATGTCAAATCCTAGTTTTATTATAATTTGCCCTAAGGCAAAAGCCTGAAGTAAAGCACCATAATTGTGGGCATAATGTGGTGTCTGTATAGCAACTATATATTTATTCATATAATCTAAATATTTTTTTTATAATTGATTTTATTTTTGTTTTCACAGGAGTGGGATATAATGTTTTATTAATTTTATAAAGACTGTATCCTTTGTTAAGTAAATTCAAAAATTCAATTCTCCTGGGAGATTGTAAGGTGCTTTTAAAATATCCCATATTATTTTCAAATGCTTGTTCAAACGTTGGTTCTATATATCTAATTTTGTTGAATGGAATATATTCTTCTCCTTTGTTATTATTTATGATAGCAAGGGTTATTCCTTTATTATCGTCAAATTCCGGATAGAATTTATTTACTCCCCAAAAATCAGCTATTGTAATATTGCTACAAGATTTTCCTGCTTTTGATGGACATTTGTAGCATGATGGGCGAAGTGTTAAATTATGCAGAAACAGACTTCCATAACTGGTATTGGAAAATTGTGATGAAAGAATATAATTTTCATTATTTTTATCTTTTTGTGATAAGGTAAGAGAAAAACTATATTTTTTCCATCCTAAACTCTTTTCTCTAAATTTAATATTTTTAATCTTGATGTCTGATTTAGAGCATGTGTAAAAATTATCTCTTATACGTTTTAAATCTTTCCCAAATTTGTATCTTGATAATTCTTCATTAAGGAAAAGATGAAATATTTTCTGACTAGGTACACCATGACAGATAAAATCAATGGTAATTAAATTCTCATAATCGTGATGTAGATAATTATGTAATCCAGATATCTGGCAGGATGTTCCAGAAAATAAAACTAATCTTCCTTTCTTTAAAAAAGTTTCAGCGTCTTTATACGAGTTATCAATAAATGCTTGTGCATATTTTGAACCCTGAAACGCTTTGAGTCCTTCTAAATTTTCGGTATATGCTATACGAATGTTCCATTGTGAATCAAATTGAGCTCCGAAAACGACACCTCCTTTTTTGATAACTTCTTCTGCTATTGCTGTAAATAGACCTCCCGAGGAACTATTAGTTCTTATATCTTCATTTTTGTTTTTACATGCAAAAATTTTTATAGGATATTTTTCTTTTCCCTGATTAATGATGGGGCATACTTTTTCACATATACCACAGTTTATGCAAATATCCTTATTTATTTGTGGATAAAGAAATCCTTCTTCATCCTCAATCATTGATATACATTGTTTAGGGCATCGTTGTGCACACGCTGAGCAACCGCAGCAATTCTGCTTTTCTTTTATGTCTATCATTTGTGTAATTTTTTATGATATATATCGTTAATTTTAGAACGTATAAATTTTCGTTCATTTTTTGATAAACCAATTGTGTAAGCAATGAGGCTCACAGATAGCATGCAAACAATACAGACTATAAAAAAACGTGAAGTTGAATAAGATAAATTTTCATATACTAATATGGGGATGATAGATGATAATGTAACCACCCAAAAGATTTTTACATAGATATTCTTTAAATAATCATTCACATTCATTCCTATAATAGGAAATAGCATTATCATACGTGCAATTTGGGCTATCGATTCCATAATGAAATGTACAATGAATACGGAATAAGCCGGTAAGCCTAATTTAAGGCAAATGTATGAAATTGGTAAAATTAAAAGGAGAATGCTACCACATACAGCTTGGTATTTTCGGACTTTTCCTGTAGCTTGATTGGCTACCATTAATGGATTTGATAAAGTATAAATTAAAGATATACATATCATAATTCTCAAAAATATTACAGTATTCTCTGGTACTGTTTTTAGCCATATTGTTAATATAAACTTTGTTTCCAACAATACTGGCAACGATATGAAAAATAGAAGATAAAATGAGAATCTTGCACTTCTAAATATTAATTTATGCATTTCATTTAATTCTCCTTTTGCATATGTCTTGGTAATTTGAGGATTTAAAGCCATTTGAAAATTACTTACGAATTGCTGTATTGCTGTTTGAACTTGAACTGCAATAGCACGAGCCGCATTGGCAACAGGACCAAAGAAGACATTAAGTAGCATATTTAGACCTTGACTAAATAAAACTGATGATAAATTTCCGAACATGCTCCAGCCTGCAAAACCTGTCATTTCTTTGAATAAATGTTTGTCCCAGATTTTTTGATATTTGGATTCCTCAAAATGCTTGTTGCAATATAAACTATAGCAAAATCTTATAAGGATTTGAACAGCTAGTATTAAAAACGCATAAAATATAAGTTTATCGAAGGGAGATATTAAAAGTAGGTAAACAATAACAAGTTTCAAAACAACTTCTAATATTGATATATATGCGAAGGCAGACATCTTCTCATGTGCAATAATATCAGCATTATAAGGTACACTTAATATCATTATTACTGCTGATATGATAGAACATTGTAAAACCCAAAATGCAGCGTTCATCCTGTCGGCAGGTATCTTCATTTGTTCATACATGAACCATAAGCCTATTGTTTCTCCTAAAATGACTATCAGCACCGATATCATCACATGAATCTGTAATGATGTACTAAAAACCTTCTTTAAATTATTTTTATCACCTTTTCCTAATGCAAATGTAATATATCTCTGTGTTGCAGATGCCATAGAACTATTGATAAATCCAAACATTGCTACAACACCACCTACAACATTATATATGCCATAGTCTTGTACGCCAAGTGTGTTTAGTACAACGCGTGATGTATATAGGGTGACTGCCATCATAAATAGCATGCGTACATATAGTAGCAATGTGTTTTTGGCTATTCTTTTATTATTTTGTGCTGTATCAGTCATTATCTAAGTGAAAAACAGGCGCAAAGTACAATCGGGCTTGCGCGATTATTAATTAAAAGTTAAATGTTTTAGCGGAAATGAATTGTTATAAGTTAAAAATTAAATACCGTTGCATTTTTTGAATTATAATGCTGTTAATTGTACCTATTGAATGTTGTATCATAGAGCTTTGAATCTTTTTTTTGCTATTATTATTTCTTTCATAACGTTGTGATTTGCGAGGTAAAACTCAGTGAGTTTTGAGGAGAAAAACAATGATTTTCTATGCAGAAATGATTGCTTTTCGGGAGTTATGAAGTTAAGCCATGTGCTTTGTTGATTATTATCATAACTTCGTTGTTTACTTCTGTTGCTAGTAAATTATCTTTACATGTAGGTTGCATAATCACCTTGTAGTAAGGTTGTATATATTTTGTTCGTTATGCAACATTTATTGTTCTATATCAGAAAATCTTTTTTCGGTTTTAAAAAAGATTTTGAGAATAAATATTTACATTTTATTTTTCGGTTTTATTTTTTTATTTCGAAAAAGATTTGGCCTTTTTCGCGTTTTTTACGACAGGTAGTGATTAAAGCCTGCAGTGCTCTGTTAAAGGATAGCCGCACAGATGTAAGTCGCTGTATATATGTATGTTACGTTTGTTTCTTATGCCATTTTCTGCCTTCCGGAGCACTGTAAGAGTGATAGGGTGGTAAGCTGTTTTCAAAACTTTTTATATATATGCGATAAAATAAATTATCGGCATCTATATATATTCATTTTATTTTTTTGCGCGTATATAATATAAAAAGTTTATAAAGTAGATGGTAAACCTAGCACTACGTGAATTAAAAGCCCCACCAAACCTCCCCCGTGGGGAGGCTTTTGCTTCTCGGTTGTTAGAGGAGCATTTTCTAAGTGAAGAGCAGGCGCAAAAGCGCAAACGAAGTTCAGCGTTAGCTAATTAAAAATGAAAAATTAAAAGTGAAAAACGCCTGGCGTAAGTAAGAGTGAAAAATCCAATCGCTTTGTTGGATCTTTTCGCAAGCACTATGTTTGCTATTGACTCTAACTCCTATAACTACTTTAACTTCTTTAACTCCTATCCGGATTCTGCATCTGTCCTTCTTTTTACCTCTATTCTTAATAGTTTATCTTTACATATCTAGAGCATAATCACCTTACTGTAACCTTATCACGTTTTTGCACATTTTAGTCGATTTTCAATATATAATGAATGTTAATTTTTTGTCATCCAAAATTTGGATATTAACATTGTTAACGTTTTTTTTACTCGCTTTTTCGGCATATTTTCGCATAAAAGTGACAACCTTGCCTATAAGGTTGCAGTGGTATACACCTCATCATCACGCATTATCTTATATCATTTATTATCAACGCCTTACACCAGATAATAGTTCCGAAATTACGACAAAACAGGCATTAGGGTGTGATAGGGTGGTAAGTAGGTTTCGTAACTTTTATATAATATTTGTGTTTTGTGTCATCCAAAATGGATATTAACACTTATATTCCTCGGGCGCGCGCGTAAGGAGTTTATAGAGCAGGTTACCACCCTATAACAGGGTGAATTAAAAATGAAAAATTAAAAGTGAAAAATGCCTGGCGGAATTTAGAGTGAAAAATCCAAATACTTTGCAGGATCTTTTCGCAAGTACTGCGTTTGCTATTGACTCTAACTCCTAGCTCATCTTAGTGAGCAATAACTACTCTAACTCCTTTAACTCCCAATGACAATAGCACAGGAAACCATGTGCTTTTATTGCTTCTTGTCAGCATCAGGACTAACTTTCTTAATTTTTAATTCTTAATTTTTAATTGCGCAAGCCCGCTCTTCGTTCTTCACTTAGAGAAATCGAAACTTAAGCCTCCCCACGGGGGAGGTTTGGTGGGGCTCTTTATTTGCGCCTCAGTCTCTTGTGAGTTGGGTGATGAGCTGTGTGAAGTAGTTGCGCCACTCGTTGAGCTTTTCTTGTTCTGCCTGCTGTTGTGGCGACTTGATGAGGCGATAGCTTTCTATCCTGCGCTTGTAGCCGTCTACTATTATCGAGTTGGCGGCCAACAGCTGGATGCAGGTAAGGCTGTCGCCAGACTTCAGGTTGTTGTCTTAGACTGCTTTAATGAATCCGTGACGTACATGCAGCTCTGTTTCTAGTGTCCTGCAGCTGCGGCAGGTTGACTTAACTAATTTGTCGATAACCACTGTGGTTAACAGACGTGCCTTCTTCTCGGCTGATTCTAAATTTTTCATTGTTGTATAATTGAATTTACACAATATCATTTTGGGTGCCGGCGGATTATCATCGGTAGTTATAGTAGTTAAAGTCATATGCTTTGTTGATTCTTATCATAACTTCATAATCACTACGTTCGCTATTGTGCCGGCGGATCTGCGCTTTTATCTGTAGTTATAGTAGTTAAAGAAGTTATAGTAGTTAAAGTCATATGCTTCGTGGCTTCTTATCATAACTTTTTGTGACGGGGATTATCATCTGTAGTTATAGTAGTTAAAGAAGTTATAGTAGTTAAAGTCATATGCTTTGTTGATTTTTATCATAACTTCATAATCACTACGTTCGCTATTGTGCCGGCGGATCTGCGCTCCGCCGGAATTGAGTATAAAGATTTGCAATCTGATTACTTCCTATTTTGTCATTGTATCATTTATACTTCACTTAAATCTGCGGTACTTTTAACGGATCAAAAATTAGCTGCGCTGACCTTCGGTTCTTATATTTAATTCCGGCAGATTTTTCGCTGTGCTCAACAACTCGTGCAAATCAGCCGGCACATTAGTGATTGCAAGTAATTTCTTTAGCCTTTAATTTTTACTTTTTATTTTTTTATTTCCATCTGTTCACTGTTAATTTTTCACTTATATAGCGTTGCGTTAGCAACTTTTTTGTCCTGTTGGGGACAAAATGGTGAAATATGTTCAGAGTGGCTATATCTTTGCACAGTCTGTTGCTAATGGAGTGGGGTGTTATCCTGCCGATGAAGCTTTGGGCGATGTGTGTCCGGTGTTTTTTTACCTGACTGATGTTGCCCGCCTTTACGGTTAAGTTCTGAAATTAATTGGAGATATGATGATATATGTGGTGTTTATTATGACGATTCTGTTACTCTATCGGATCGAGCAGGTCGCGCGATATATTGACCTTGGCGCTGCCGAGGATGCCGATGTCGATGACGAGGCTGGTGCTGTTGTCGGGACACTGAAGGACATAGCCTTCGAGGCCCATGAGTTTGCCTCCGTTGACGCGTACCTTCTCGCCACGGCGCAATGGGCGCGGGTCGATGGTTACGTCGCTCTCGGCATCGCTGACCATACGCATAAGGCTGCGCATCTGCTGGTCGGGGATGACGGCAACAGGGCGGTGCCCGTTTTCGGGACTGCCGGCTATGTTGACCATGAAGCGCTTGATGTATGGCAGGAACACTATCTCCTTGCGGCGCATGAGGTCGGTGCAGCGGATGAAGACGAGGGTGGGGAAGATGATGCGCTCTACGAGCTTGCGGCGGCCGTTGCGCCATGTGCGCATCTCCTTCTGCGCTGCCACATAGACCTCATAGTCTTTTTCGCTGTCAGGCTGCGACGCAATGCGTGCCAGAAGCCTCTCGCAACAAAGTTTTTCGGAGTTGTTGTTTACGACGGCTATATACCAATGTTTGCCGTTTTTGGCTGCTTTTGGCACGCCTACGGCGCCGTCGGTAGGTGTTACCGCCGGACTTTTAACATGCATCGGTGTATTGCTATCCATAATAGTCTCGTCTGCTTAGCTCAACAAATTGATGACTCACTCTTACGAAGAGTA
>ENA-ORNK01000023-ORNK01000023.1-human-gut-metagenome-genome-assembly--contig:-NODE-23-length-227823-cov-63.100479_pt1 | contig 227823 bp, 155 predicted proteins | sample MGYA00242115_ERZ509022 | MGnify/ENA primary metagenome ERZ509022 (study PRJEB26280, sample SAMEA2338690) | human gut metagenome | biome: human gut; feature: human-associated habitat; material...
CCCTTGCCCGCGACTGCCGTGCAGTTTGCTGGGGCTCTCTGGCCCAGCGCAACGTAGTTTCGCGCGATACGATCGGCAAGTTCCTCGACGCGATGCCCACGGACAAGGGCGTCCTGAAGATATTCGACATCAACCTTCGCCAGAACTTCTACACGAAGGAAGTGATAAGCGAGTCGGTGAAGCGCTGCAACGTATTGAAGATAAACGACGAGGAGCTCGTTGTGATAGGCCGTCTGTTCGGCTATCCGGGGCTAGACATGAGCAACAAGTGCTGGCTGATACTAGGGAAGTACAACCTTGACATGCTTGTGCTGACATGCGGCGTCAACGGCAGCTACGTGTTCACACCCGGCAGCGTGTCCTTCCAGGAGACCCCGATAGTAGAGGTGGCAGACACTGTAGGCGCTGGCGACTCGTTCACGGGCACGTTCTGTGCCGCCATTTTGAGCGGCATGGACGTCAGGGATGCCCACGCCCTTGCGGTAAAGGTGTCAGCCTATGTGTGCACACAGAGCGGCGCCATGCCCGTAATACCTGACAACATCAAAAGTTTTATAAAGCGCTGAGACTGACAGCGCCAAGGCCCGTGCCGGCAGTTTCGTGCGGTTCTGGCAGTCGTGCCGTTCCGTTACGGAAAGCCTTATGGCAATTTGTTCCTATCGTTCTTGTTGCCGTGTGGCAGGTGCGGGCTTTTTATTTAATGATTTCTTTATGTTTCAGCCGCATCCATGTCTTATATTGAGCTTACAGCCGTCATCTTTTACGCCGTCGTGGCTGCCTGTGTAAGGATAAGGCTAACGGCAAGATGCCGACAGAAAGCACAATGACAGACGAAGGTATTAGTTGGGCTGATGAACATAATATGCGGTCTGCTGACCGATTTTGGGTTTTAAGATTGTTTTTATTGGGTAATGTTGTCTCTGCAACACGGCACACACAAAGGATTGTGCATCGTGTTGTGGAGACATTTCTTTTTGTCGTCTTTATAGCAGTCAGGCATGGCAATGTGTCATCAGAGTTTTGTCAGGATTTTCAGACGAAATAGAATTTCTGAGGGCAGCGGAGGCATGGCGGCGGTAAACAATATTTACATTATCATGCAAAAGGTATGCTTTTGAAAAATTACTCGGCCACTTTTGGATGAGAAACAGGCGGTTTTTGCACCGTAAACGTACCTGTTTTTTTATTGAAATAATGGCTTTTTTGTCCTAATTGGGACAAAAAATGTTGCACATTATGCTCTTTATGAGTATAACACTCTGATGCTTAGACTGTTGCGATTGCACGCGAAAACTGCCCGTTTTTGCGGCCGGGAGATTTTAATTTTCAAATATCGCAGTATGAGAGCGTCAGCATAAATCAATGTGTAAGCGTTTTGCTTCGATGCGGCTCAATGTGTATTCGACCGTTGCCGCAGTGGCACGCGGTGAGGAGCTGTCTGCTGTCGGGGGCTGTGCGGCGGCAATGGGCGTGAGTAGTGGGGTGCCGTGTGCCGCCGTGATGTGCGTTGCAGGTACGGCATGGCTACCGGCAAGGGGATAAAGAAGGCGGCCCTTTCGCGAGGAAAGAGCCGCCTGAAAATAGGTTAGGGTGATAATCATGCAGCAGGATTAGCTGCTGACTTTTACTTTACAATCATCTTTTGTGTGTAAACTCTGCCGTCAACATTGATGCTGATGATGTAGATGCCGGCCTTAACTCCGTTCAGCGACAGGCGGTTGCCTTCAGAGCGTGACACGCATACGCCGCTGATGTCAACGAGAGTGGCATTGTCAAACTTGCCGTTGATGGTCAGGCAGTTGTCGCCTTCATTGCGTGTTATCGTCACGTTGTCGGCTATGTTGTGCTCAATGCCTGTTACGTCGTCGAGGCAGAACTGCTCAGAAGCCTCTGACTTTGTGCCGTCGTAGAAGAAGCCAACTACCTGGTAGCATGCGTCCTCAGTAGGTTCGGGATCTGTGAAGCGGGTCTGCAGTCTGTCGATTACTCCTTCGTTGAGCTGCTCGCCGTCGCGGTAGATGTTGTATGCAAACAGATCGCCCTCTGCAACCGGTGTGAGTTCAGGATTGTCTGTGATGCATCCAGTGATGTCCCAGCAGCAGTAGCCCTGTTCAGGTGTGCCCTGCTCGTTGTAGAATTCAGAGAGTTTCAGCCAGCTTGCGCCGTTGTCTTCAGAGTAGAGGTCGCTCTTGCCTGCAACAAACTTGTCGCTTATAATGTAGCATATAGGTATCTGCTGCTCGTCGTAGTCGAATATCTTAACACCTATCATCAGCTCCTTGGTTCCGTCGATGAGGAGCGGCTCGTCGAGAGCAACGGTCAGAGCCTCGTTGTATGTCATGTCCTTTATTTTCTGTTCGCGTACCATCTTGCCGTCTTCAAACACTACAACTGAAGCGTGTATGCCCTTTACTTCCTCTTCTGTGCTGTAGTAGTTGATGGTTGTCTGCACGCCTGAGAGATATTTGCCCTTGTATGCAGCCAAGTCTTCAGGTTCAAACTTGTTGGCGGCAATAAGTTCCTTGCCTTCGTTGCCTATGGTGTATTTGTTGATGAAAGAAGGATCGTTGATGTAGTTGAGCTGGTAAGCGCCTGAGAGGTTCTGCCACATCAGTGAGAGCGACTTGCCGTCTTTGCCCAGTGTGCCTGTAAGTCCGGCAGGAGCCTTTGAGCCAGAGCCTCCGGCCTCAATCCGCAGGTTGTCTACGTACATCATGTATTGAGCAACGCCCTGTCCGTGCTTGCGCAGACGCAGCTGGAAGATCTTGCCTGTTGTCTCGGCAGAGATGTCAAGGTTAATTACGTTGTAGCTGTATTGTGCATAGATGTCTTTCAGCGACCATGCCTTTATCTCCTTCCATGTCTTTCCGAAGTCGGTAGAGATGTCAACGCTGATAGAGTCTTTCTCGAGATCTTGGTCTACGGAGTTCAGCGGTGCCATCTGCATGAAGAACGACAGGCTTACTGATTCTGCCTTTGTGGCGTCGAGCGGGCGTGATATGAGGCTTCCTGAATAAGGCTGCTGTGAGATTACCATATAAGAAATGCTGCTGCCTATCAGTCCGTAGTCCTGCATGACGCTCCACATTGCGTCAGTAGGATCGCCGTATTCTTTTACAACTTCCCAGTAGTTAGTCTCAAGAGAGTTTGACGAGAAGTCGTCGAACAGAGGCATGTCGTATGTGTCGGGCACAGAAGCCTTCAGAATGTTTGACTTTGGCGAAAGCATCTCGCCGCCGTCTGCTGTCTCGAACACTGCTTCAACGGCATAGCCCGGGTGTCCTGCCGGAACGTTGTTCTCGGTCAGAGTCATCGGCTTGTCGGCTGTAACGTTGGCAACCTTTTTGCCGTCGCGGTAGATGTTGTATGACTTCAGGGTCAGGTCTTCATATTTAGTCTCGTCCTTTGCCCATGTCAGCGTAACCTGTCCTAAAGCCTCCGACTTGGCAGAGAGTCCTGACGGGGTTACAGGGATAGACACGTCGTATCTTTCTGATTTCAGAATCCAGCATTTAGCCTTCTGTCCTACGGCAGCATAGATGTCGATGTTTCCTACTATTACGTTGCCGTCGGCAGATATCGCCATGGGCACAGCCTGTGTCTTCTCGCCATACTCAAATGTGAAGTCGGGAGTAACTCCGCTGGCAAACAGCTGCATATAGTAAGGGAAGTCGAGGTTGCGGTCCTCCTTGTATGAGTACCAGAACGGGCGTGTATATACGTCTCCGCCGAAGAATATAGAGCCATAGTTATAGGCAGCCACCACGTTGCCGTCGTTGTCCACGGCTGCATATTCTATGTTTGCTGCTGTATCGAAGGCAGGAATCTTGCGTCCTTCATTGGCTTCAATGTTGTAGAGATATACCATGTTGGACGGATTCTTGGCCACGATGAACTTGCCGTTAGGGCTCATTGACAGAATCTTCACCTGTCCGCCGTAGCCTGAAGATTCCCATCCGAACTGCTCGTCTGTCACGATGGTGTATGTTCCGTCTTTCCATAATGCTACTTGCTGGTTGTTTGTAGCGTCTGTAATGGTTCCTACAATAGTAGTGCCGTCGTCAGAGATGAAGTAAGGTCTTCCGCCTTTGGCATCTTCAGGTAATGCGAGCCACTCGAGAGTCCATTTGCCGTCGTTGCCCTCTTTCCACATACACGGATAGAATGATGAGGCATTGCCTGTGCTGATATATCCGCAGACGGTCTTTGAGTCGGCCGAGATGTCTGTAGCCTGTGAGCCGTCGCCCAAGTATTCAAACTTAGATGTGTCGAAGTCGCCGTAGTAAAGAAGCGTGCATTTGCCGTCTTTCCATATCGCGGCAGAGTTGGCCGGTCTGGTTTCAGTGCCAAACATGTCAGAGTAAGTTATGAGAAGATCCGGGTCCTTTGATGCTCCGCAAATCACGCCGGCGTCGTTTACGGCCTTAAATTCTCCTGACTTGCTGAAGTCGTTTTGGTCAAACTCGGTAAGCCACTGTGTCTCACCTGTGTTGGTGTCATACAGATAGCTGACAGAATAAGAGCCGTCAACCATGTATGAGGGATTCACTCCTACAAGATATTGTCCGCTGGGTGAAATCGCCACTCCGTAAGTTAACTCCGGTAATGTCTTAAAGCTTTTGTCTGCCCATGCATTTTCAGCAAATGTTGCAAGTGCAACAGCCAATAAAAGTAACGTCTTTCTCATGAGTATAACAATTTAAATTAAACATAATATGATACTTCGAGGTAACAAAGTGTCTGTCATTTGCAAATTTAAATAAATGTTGTTATTTTCTTTAAAATATCCTGCCGTTTTCACTTCATATGTATCAATATGAAGTAAAAAGCCCCTGTTTTATGTTGCTTAATCAGTAATAAATGCGAATTAAACGGAAGATTTTAAAGACAGATGCGTTATAGGCATCCCAGTTTGGATGCGGGCATGACGTTTCCGGCAGAAAGTATTATGGATAAGACAGACCCCATTGTGCTGTGTCGGCAAGGCTGACGACAGACGGTGATTGGCTTATGACCGACTGCCGGGCATGCAGTCTGCCGCACCGTCATGGCAGAGCCGGCACTGTTAGTGTGGAGAGAACAGCCTGTCGGCGTGGCTGCAATGCGTCTTCAGCCATCAGCTCGTAGTATTGCATATGACGTATGCAAAGAAATAGCCGGACGTCTTTATTAAATATATGTATAAAGACATCCGGCTATATTGTTTTTTATTGAAATAATGCTAAAAGCAACGGCATCAGTACTTGAACGAACTGCCGCCAAGGAACTCGCGCAGCAGCGACGTAGGCGGCAGCTGGCGGTTGGGTATCGGGGCGATATACTTTAGGAACTTCAGCAGGCGGTAGGCCTCGGCGTGCTCCTCCATGTTCTCAGGCACAAGCTCGAGCAGCGGTTCGGCCTGGCTCTTTATGACGGCAAGCTCGAAGAGCAGGGCAGAGTTGAACATCACGTCGGCATTCTCCTGATATGGGAATATCCACTTGTTCTCGCCGGCACGCACGCTCGGCCAGCGGCGTATGGTTTCGGCGGCGCTCACACCGCGGTATTTGTAGTCGCGTATGATGCGGCGCAGCAGTCGGTTGTCGGTCGTCGGTATATAGTTGTGCGTGTCGAGCAGTATGGTTGTCAGTGCCGATGCATACACGCGGAACTTCTGTTCCTCTGGTATTTTGGCCGTGAGTTCGGGGTTGAGCGCGTGGATGCCTTCCACTACGAGCACGTTGTCGGGCAGCAGTTTCAGCCTGCGTCCGCTCTTCTCGCTGCGTCCCGACTGGAAGTTATAGCGCGGCAGCTCAACCTCCTCGCCCGCAAAGAGCGCGTTGAGCTGCTCGTTGAGCAGCGGTATGTTGAGCGCGTAGAGACTCTCGTAGTCGTAGTCGCCCTTGTCGTCCTTAGGCGTAAGCTCACGGTTGACGAAATAGTCGTCCAAAGAAATCTGCACGGGCTTGATGCCGCATGTGAGCAACTGTATGGACAGACGCTTGCAGAACGTTGTCTTGCCGCTCGACGACGGGCCCGATATCAGCACCACTCTTACGCCCTTGCGCGCCGCTATCATGTCGGCAATCTGCGATATCTTCTTCTCCTGAAGGGCTTCCGACACGTTGATAAGGTCGGTAGAGTGGCCGTTCTTTACGGCGTCGTTAAAGTCGCCCACGGTGCTCATTTCCAGAATCTTCTGCCAGCGGTGGTGCTCCTTGAATATCTCGAACATCTTGTCCTGCCTTATCAGGTCGCCCAGACGCGACGGGTCGTCGCGCAGAGGTATGCGCAGCAGCATGCCGTCGTAATACTTCTCAAGGCCGAAGAGATACAGCTGGCGCGTGTTGGTTAGCAGCGTGCCGTAATAGTAGTCCTTGTATCCGTCGATTTCGTAGTATGTGGTGTAGAGCGAGCCTACGCTCTTTAGCAGCTTAACCTTAGAGTCCATGCCCATCTCGGAGAACATGCCGATGGCCTCTTCCGTGGTGCATTCGTGGCGGCGTATGGGCAGCGCGTCGTCGATAATCTGCTGCATTCGCGAGCGCAGCGCGTCGGCGTCGGCCTCGGTGAGCGGTCGTCCTATGTTGATGTTGCAGTAGTAGCCGTTAGACACTGGTATGTCTATCACCACCTCGGCTCCCGGCCATACGTCATGCGCGGCCTTGCACAGCACGAAGAACAGTGTGCGCGTGTAGGCTCGCGAGCCTGAGGCTGACCTTATGTCAAGAAATTCAACATCCTTGCTGTGGTACACTCTGTAGTTGAGCCCCTCTACCTTGTTGTTTACTTTTGCGCTGATGGGGCCGTAATCCATTTCGAGATTAAATTCACGAAAAACATCAGAAAGTGTACTTCCTATTGCAAAATTTTTAATTTTTTTATTATTTTTGCAACGTATTTGAATTGTTTGTTTCATATCCATGCGGTTAAACGATTTACGCTCGTAAAGATACTCCGTTTTTCGCATCACATCGCAACATGACATGATAAATTAAATTAAAATATGTCGATTTGGATTTTTTTTAAGATTATTGGAGCATTAGCCCTTCTTATCTACGGTATGAAAGGCATGAGCGAAGCTCTGCAGAAGATGGCAGGCTCACAGTTGCGCCACATCCTCGGCACGATGACTAAAAACAGGTTTACCGGAATGCTCACCGGTATGTTCGTAACTTGCTCAGTGCAGTCGTCGTCGGCCACGACGGTAATGACAGTATCGTTTGTCAACGCCGGACTCTTGACATTGGCTCAGGCCATATCAATTATTATGGGAGCCAACATTGGAACTACGCTTACGGCATGGATCATGAGCCTCGGATTCTCGTTCAACTTCACCGATGTGGTGTTCCCTGCCTTTATTGTCGGCATCCTGCTAATCTACACCCGGCGCCACCGCTACATAGGCGACTTCCTCTTCGGCATAGCCTTCATGTTCTTCTCGCTGGCAATTCTCAGCGACACGGGCAAGGAGATGGACCTTGGCCACAATCAGGCTCTGTTAGAGTTTTTCAGTTCGTTCGACACTAACAGCTACATAACAATAATCGTATTCCTTCTTATCGGTACCGTGCTGACCTGCATCCTGCAGTCGTCGGCCGCCCTGATGGCCATCACCATGGTGCTCTGCTCGAGCGGCGTGCTGCCCATATATCTGGGTATAGCACTCGTGATGGGCGAGAACATCGGTACTACCGCCACGGCCAACCTGGCTGCCCTCGGAGCCAACACACAGGCGCGCAGGGCTGCGCTGGCCCATCTGGTGTTCAACGTGTTCGGCGTGCTGTGGGTGCTGTGCGTGTTCTATCCGTTTGTCGACCTTGTCTGCAACTTTGTCAACTACGACCCGCAGTCGCACGACCTCAACCCAATAAAGCTTTCTGTAGTGCTGGCAGCGTTCCATACGTCGTTCAACATCTGCAACACCTTTATACTTATATGGTTCATACCGCAGATTGAGAAGTTTGTCTGCTGGCTCATCAAGCCCCGCACCAACGACGAGGAAGAGGAGTTCCGCCTGCGCTACATCGGCGGCAACAGCATCATGGAGACGCCGGAGCTGTCGGTGCTCGAGGCACAGAAGGAGATTATTCTCTTTGCTGAGCGCATACAGCGCATGTTCGGATTTGTGCGCGAGCTGCTCAACACCACCAACGACACGGCCTTCACGAAGCTCTTTACCAGAATTGAGAAGTATGAGGGCATCAGCGACAACATGGAGATAGAGATTGCCAAATATCTCGACAGCGTGAGCGACGCCCACCTCAGCGACGAGACCAAGGCCAGGATAAGGGCCATGCTCAGGGAGATATCGGAGATAGAGAGTATCGGCGACAGCTGCTACAACATAGCCCGCAACATCAGCAGAAAGTTTAAGGGCAAGGAAGACTTCACCGAAAGCCAGTATGAACACCTGCACCAGATGTTTGAACTTACAGACGACAGTCTGACGCAGATGAACATCATGCTCTCGGGACGCAAGGACAAGCTCGACGTTAACCGCTCGTTCAACATAGAGAACGAGATTAACAACTACCGCAACCAGCTGAAGAGCCAGAACATCAACGACGTGAACAGCCATGAGTACACCTACGCCATCGGCACGATGTATATGGACATAATATGCGAGTGCGAGAAGCTTGGCGACTACGTTATCAACGTTGTTGAGGCCCGAATGGGTACGAAGCAGAGAGAAGCCTGACCATGACACGGCCGCCGCTGCGGCATGGGCATGGCATCAGTAATAACAAGGTCAGACCAGGGCATGCCGCTCCGGTCGGACTTATACACACGCTATACGGCCGTCCGTATTGTCTTCCGGCATCATACATTTGCCGGAGGCAGTGCCGACGGCCTTTTTTGTGCGGCATCGGCAGGCATGTTGTCAGCCGGTTGAACGGTGCGCCGTTGCTGCTGCGTGCCAAATCGTTGGCGGGTGTGGCTGCGCCATGTTGCGGCTGCCATGCCGTACTGGCAAAATTAACCTATGACTTGCGCATGAAAAGTGGGCCGTTTACGGTGCAAAAGTGGCCCACTTTTGCACCGTAAACGGCCCACTAACAGTCTGAAAGTAAATCGGCGGCAATTCCTTAAAGAATTGATGAATATTCATCACAAAACAATCTTCTGTTAATGAAAAGTGGCTAAAAGTGTTACGATTTTCAGCCACTTTTTGTGTATCCCTGTTTCCGGCGTCAGCAGGCAGCCGTCTTGCGGCTCCTGAACAGCATGCCCGACGAGTTTGTTATTGAATGTTTTTCTGCCTAAATCCGTCTTTATCGTTCTGTCTTATTTTGGCTTTATCTTGAGCGTAGGGGCTTCCGCTTTTTCGGAGACGTTTTTCATTTTTAACTTTTAACCCCAATCGATAGATTTTGGTTAAACGATATGCACCATAATATGCGGCTCGCTTTTAATCCTGTGCGGCCGGGTATTGTGTCATAGGGCCGGATGTGGAATAATCGTATACTAAAAGTTAAATAATGTTTCCCACTGCAAAATAATACACACATTTGGAGCTTCTAACAGTCAAAAACACTTCAAAAACTTTTTTAGACAATAAAGTTTTCATATATTTGCCACCATTATGAAACATAAATGTAATAACCTCATGCTGGCATTAGTCATCCTGCTGACCCTGCCGGCGTCTGCCACAGAGAAGGTTGTCCCCATTCGCTATGGCAATATGGACAATTGGACCATACGTAAGATAGAGGAATCTGCAATCATCGGGGGACAGACAAAGACGCTGTATGAGATAGGACCAAGCCGCACCATAAGCGGCAACAAGCCTTACGTCAACGGCGGAGGTTCGCCTTGGGGCACGTCTAACGTGATGGCAAAGGTCATGGGGGTGGTAAAGACCAACAACTCGGTCTACCGCGACAAGCACGGCAGCGGATATTGCGCCAAGCTGACCACTCACATCGAGAGCGTCAAGGTGATGGGCCTTATGAACATCAAGGTGCTGGCGGCAGGCTCTATCTTCCTGGGAGACATGAAGGAGCCGATAACCGGAACCAAGGACGGACCAAAGGCCATGAACAACGGTATACACTTTACGGGCAGGCCCAAGGCGCTGCGCTACGACTATAGGGTGAAGGTGGCCGGCACGGCCAACAGAATAAAGCAGACCGGATTCAGCAAGAGTTCTACCGTGGCAGGCAAGGACTACGCCATAACCGTGCTGTATCTGCAGAAGAGGCATGAGGACAGCAAAGGGAACATCACGGCAGAAAGAGTGGGCACGCTCGTAGTGAAATACGGGACAAGCACCAACGGATGGGTGAACAACGCCACATATCAGATACTTTACGGCGACATAAGGAACAATCCTAACTATGACGCAAGAACCATGGGGCTGCGCAAGACCGACTATGCACGCAACAGCAAGGGCAAGAGCGTGCCCGTGGTTGAGACGGGATGGGCTGCCAAGGGCACTGCGCCTACGCATCTGATGCTGCAATTCTCGTCGAGCCACGGCGGTGCATACATCGGATCGCCCGGAAACACTCTGTGGATAGACAATGTTGAACTTGTTTACTGATAAAGACAACAGCTGATGAAGACTCTGCTGCTTACAACCATCATGGCGCTCGGAACCGCAGCCGCGGGGGCGCAGGATGCCGGAGACAAGGCCGGAACCATAATGTCCGACACGTGTGAACAGGCCGGAACATGTTCTGCCGACACTACGGAGAAAAAGAAGAAAAAGGGACTGATAAACCGCGTCATCGACTATTTTGCCGACTCGAACAAGGAGAAACCTTACAAGAAGTTCGACTTCAGCATAATAGGCGGACCGCACTACAGCACCGACACCAAGCTCGGACTGGGACTTGTTGCCACCGGACTGTATCGCACCGACATGACCGACTCGCTCCTTACGCGCTCTAACGTGGCCCTTTACGGCGACATCACCACGGCAAACTATTATAAGATTGGTGTGAGGGGCAACCATATATTTCCGCACGACCGCTGCCGCATGGTCTACGACGTGTCGTTCGACTCGTTCAAGAGCGACTTCTGGGGCATCGGCTACGAGATGGGCAACAACGACGCCAACAAGTCGGAGATGAACCGCTGCCAGGTCAATGCCGACATAAGTCTGCTGTGGCGCTTTGCCGACAATCTGTATGCAGGTCCGGTGCTGGTCTACGACTTTGCCTATGCCAACAACGTAGAGCGCCCCGAACTGCTCAACGGCATGGACAGGCGCACATGGAACGTTGGCGCGGGCGTCTCGCTCGTTTACGACTCGCGCGACGTCATAACCAACCCTCACAAGGGCTTCTATGTCAACCTGTCGCAGTATTTCCGGCCGGCGTTCCTCGGCAACGACTATGCCTTCAGCACCACCGACCTTCATGCCAGCGCATACGGACGGGTGTGGAAGGGAGGCATCATCGCGGGCGACATCACCAGTACGCTCAACTTCGGCAATCCCTCGTGGGGCATGATGGCGCTGCTGGGCAGTTCTTATTCCATGCGCGGATATTATGAGGGACGCTATCGCGACAAGCACAAGATAGAGGCGCAGGTTGAGCTGCGTCAGCATCTGTGGGGGCGCAATGGCATGGTGGTATGGGCCGGAGCGGGCACGGTGTTCAGCAAGTTCAGCGCCATACGCGCCGACCGCGTGCTGCCCAACTTCGGCATAGGCTACCGCTGGGAGTTTAAGAAAGACGTGAACATACGCCTCGACTACGGCTTCGGCAAGAGCGGACAGTCGGGCTTCCTCTTCCATATCAACGAGGCCTTCTGACCTCGTCTTCTCTGCGGCTGTGCCTTGTCATGCGCCGTCAGCGGACATCATAGTCCCCTGTCAGCCGCATCATAGCGCCCGCCGCTTACGTTCTTCGGCAGCTGCCGCCGTGAGGCTGTGTGCTGCCGTGCCGTGACAAAGTTCAGTCGGGGCGCCTGCAACGACATAATCAACAAACAGACAATAAAAGGAAATGATCAAATCAACAGACATAATAAGATGCTGCGCCTCGCCGCGCGGCATATTCTGGCTTACTGTTGCCGTGCTGGCAATACCCAACGTGGCTCTGTGCTTCACCGAGCGCATGGGCATCATGGCCTCCGTCACCAACATCGTGCTGCCCGTGGCGGCCGTATGGCTGCTCATGGCGCTGGGCCGTAGGCCCGGCAAGACGGCTCTGCTGCTTTTTCCGCTGATGTTTCTGGCCGCCTTCCAGATAGTGCTGCTCTATCTCTTCGGCCATTCTATTATAGCCGTCGACATGTTTCTCAATCTTGTTACCACCAATGTGGGCGAGGCCATGGAGCTGCTCGACAATCTTCTGCCGGCAATAGTAATCGTCGTGGTTATTTATGTGCCCGTGATATTGCTGGCCGTTGTGTCGCTGCGCCGCGGCGATGTGCTCAGCCGCAGTTTCCTGCTGCGCCAGCGGCGCCGTTCGCTTGCGGCTCTCGTTGCAGGGGCGGCATGCATGGCGGGCAGCTATCTTGCCGGTCGCGACTACAGCGCACGGCTGCATCTGTATCCCCTCAACGTGTTCTACAACATATATCTTGCCGCCGACCGCTACAAGGCCACGGCAGATTATCCACAGACATCGGCCGGCTTCAGGTTTAATGCCGTGCCCACCCATGCCGCCTCAGGGCGCGAGGTCTATGTGCTGGTTATCGGAGAGACGGCGCGTGCCTGCAGCTTCGGGCTTTACGGCTATGGCCGCAACACCACGCCCTTGCTTCAGCGCACCGGAGGACTCACGGTGTTCAGCGATGCCATAACGCAGTCGAACACCACGCACAAGAGCGTACCGATGCTCATGTCGGCAGCCTCGGCTGAAGACTACGGCCGTATATACCGCGAGAAAGGCATCATCACGGCGTTCCGCGAGGCAGGCTTCCACACGACATTCATATCAAACCAGCGGCCTAACCACTCGTTTATTGACATCTTCGGCAAGGAGGCCGACGACTGGAAGTTTATAAAAGAAGAAACGGAACGCAGCGATATGTATGACGAAGATATGCTGCGTATGGTGAACGACATACTGGATAAGAAACGCGCAAAGGAACTGATTGTGCTGCACACGTATGGCTCTCACTTCAACTACCGCGAGCGTTACAGGCGGTCTGAGGCTGTGTTCAGGCCCGACAACGCCAGCGAGGCCAAGGTGTCTAACCGCAGGCAGCTGCTCAACGCCTATGACAACAGCATCAGGAGCACCGACCGTTTCTTGTCGTTGCTCATACGTCAGCTCGACCGCAGCGGTGCCGTGTCGGCCATGCTCTACACCTCAGACCACGGCGAAAACATATTTGACGACGGCCGCAGGCTGTTCCTTCATGCTTCGCCCATACCTTCATACTATGAGCTGCACGTGCCTCTGCTGATATGGATGTCGCCGTCTTACAGGCAGATGTATGCCGCCGAGGCCGCAGCCGTCGGCTCTAACAGCCGCAAGAGTGTGGCCACGAGCGCGTCGGTGTTCCACACCATGCTCTCGCTTGCAGGCATATCAACGCCCCTGCGTGCCGACAGCCTGTCGGTGGCAAGCAGCAGCTATAAGCCGGGCGAGCGCCATTATCTTAACGATCACAACCTGCCTGTGGCTATAAAGAAGATTTTGCGTGGCGACGAAGATTTTGTTATGTTCAGAAAGATGAACCTGAAATACTGACGCTGCAGCCAATGCTGCTTCTATTATTCTGTGCATGGCTCTTGGCGTAGATGTGCTGATGTGGCCTGTAGGTGCTATCCGGCGTATGTGAAATAAAGCATCAGGGCACCGAACAGCAGCCACAGCACATTGAACACAATGTCTGACATGCGCCTGTCGGGCTTTCTCTTTGTCAGAGTAAGCAGCCCCATAAGGCCCCTTGCAGCAAACAAGGCATAGACCATTGCCCCAAGCGTGGCGTTGTCCCGGTACATTGTCTCAGCCATAACAAAGAGCAGGATTACCAAAAACGAAAAGCATCTGAACACCTTGACATACGCATTTGGCTCTTCTGCGTCTTTGTCTTCTTCATTTCTTACTTTATTAACCATATTCAGCGCTACTGTAATCACTGCCAGAACGAGGAAGAAGTAAAACGCTGACGAGTCAAATCCAACAATCAGCCCTATAGCTATCGGAAATAAAAATATCGAGTAACTGCCCAGTGCGTCTTTTGTCCTGCCGGCAGCGCAGCACAGATGTAATGGTATCATATATAATCTCCCTTTCCTTTTTAATCATCTAATCTGAACATAAACACATGATGCAGACCTTTTGCCGCGGCTAATGCCGCCCGTTCGCGCCGCCATTCCTGCCTGTCTATGCCGGCATTGTTATTCATGCCGGCGCATTATTAATGCGTTATACCTGATAAATGCACGTGTGTCATCTGCCGCCGCGCATCAGCGCGACAATATATACGGCAAGCGAGGCCACAAGCACGGCTACGGCAAGCAGCACTGACCACAGCCATGACACATTAAGCGTAAGCTGCCAGAACTTTACGGCAGAGGCCATAAACGCAACTCCCGACACCATGTCGGCCGTGTCGTTGCCAAAGTCTTTCTTCTTGTGCATACTTGTCATGATAAACGCGAGCGAGCCAAGCGCCACTACTGCGCTCGCCGACACCATAAACCAGCGACCGGAGGCCAAGCCCACGGCATCTATAATGCCTATAGCCGACCCCATGCACGCAAGCAGCAACAGTCCGTTGTAAAGCCGCCCGGCTGATTTTCTCAACATTCTGTATACAAGGGCTACGGCAGAAACCGCAAATGCTGCCAAATAGAAATATGACGAAGGCATGCCCAGCGTTACGGCCGCAACCTTTAACAGCTTGTATGCGGCAAAAAAGAACACCAGTTCCAGGCATAAGTCCATGCTGTCGTGACTAACCTTCTTGCGCCGTCTTGCCACAAACGCCGCCACAGACAGCACCACGGCGACGCCAAGACCTGCGATTAAACTTAAATTGCTCATATTATGTTTCCATATTTCATTTCTGTAAATCTCTTCGTCTGCCTTATTCGATGTACGTAGCCACAAGCGCCAATCCGCCTAACAGCAGCAAAATCACATTGAACGTAATGTCTAATATGCGCCAGTCGGGCTTCCGCTTTTTAAACGTAAGCAGACCTATAACTCCTTCCGCGACAACCAAGATATAGACGATTGTATAAAGCGTGTCGTTGTCATGGAACGCAAATCTTACAACTAAAAAGAATATCAATACTATAGACGAAAACCATTCGTAAAGCCTGGCAAGTGTCTTTTTATTCATAACATTTCTGTTTAATGTGTTAATAACGATTTTAGGTAAAACATTTCCGCCTGCGGTTGTGTCTACCTTTAAATTCTATTGTGCCGTTAAGTCTTTTGCATTTGCATGCTCTCTCCGTCAGCCTTATTTGATGTATATTGAATAAAGCATCACTGCACTGTACAACAGCAACAGCGCATTGAACACAATGTCAAATATGCGCCAGTCTGGTTTCCGCTTTTTAAACGTAAGCAGTCCGATAAGTCCTATTGCCGCGAACAAGACATAGGCGATTGTATTAAACATAGTGTTGCCCCGGTACGTGAGATCGAATATCAAGAATAAGCCGAATATTAAAAACGTAAACCAGCTGAACAACTGAGCAAATGTGATTTTATTCATAATTATATCTGTTTAAGGTGTTAATACATAACTTTGGGCAGGAACATCTCCGCCTGCGGTTGCGTCAATCATTAATTTTCATGGTGCCGTTAAGTCTCCGGCCTTTACGCGCCATAAGGCTGCGCTGATTTCTTTTTCTCTGAAACAAACAAAGGGATAGCCTCCTCAACAGCGTCTTTTACCGACTGGATAGTGCCTACGAAGCGTTTCTTCACCTTGCCTTTTTCCAGAAGGATTATCTGCGGATATGTTTCCTGTTCTACCAATTTTGATATAAGATGTCTTGCGTTCGGTATCAGTTCCCATCCTTTCAGCGTAACATCTCTGTCAGGAAATTGTGTCTTCAGCTTGTCTATGGTCTTTTGCTTCGACTCGCTTAATGCCACCATCTGTATATCGTCAGAATACTTGTCTGCAAGGGAATTAAACCAGCCTGTATTCACAATGCAATAGCCGCATTGGGCAGAAGTTATAAGAACGATGCAATAATCATCATACTTCACCTGTCTTGCCTGTCCGTATGCATGGGAAACAGCGTACACGGATAAGATACAGACTACAAATAACGTCAGCAAAAATCTTTTCATAAGTATATGATTTAGTCAAGCAACATTTTAGCGTCCACAGAATCAGAGTTTCTGAAGTCTACAAGTTTTCAAAAAGCAAATCTACGAATTTATTTTCATGTTTCCTAATATTCGCGCCGTTTTCGTGCATAATTATTCTAATCTATTACATAACGACGACGCAACCCATTGACACATATCCGCGCAGATGGTTGCCGAACGACTTAGACATTGAGTCGTAATATCTTATGCCGAAGCCGCATGTCGGTATGACCTTGCCTACCTTGGTCTTAAGGCGTAGCATCGCGTCATAATAAAGATATTTCCATGGTTTGTTGTCGCATGTGACACCCGAGCCGATTTGGAAACCGATAAACTTCTTTATAATGTCATAATTCAATTTCGCTCCGGCCGTGATATTGGAATAATGGTCTTTCTCACCGTCGATTTTAAAGAGTGTAATGTCGTCCTCGATGTTTATGCCTGCGGAAAAGCGGTTTGTAAAGTTATATCCCCACGTGTAAGAAACGTTCATGTGCCTTTTGGAATTTCCATACATCGATAATTGTGTGGACACTTCCGACCAGATGTCTTTCTTTACTTGTCCCCTTGCACATACGCAAAAACACAATCCCAACGTCATGCCGATGATAAATATTATTCTTCTCATAACCAATGTTTTTTATTGTTAAAAATAAATGGGCATTGACATACAAATTTTATTTATCAACATCAATGCCCATATTTATTAAATTAAAATAGCTCGTTATTCTGCACAATCTTCTAATGCTTCCGTATTCCACAATTTGGCACTCGCATATCCTACGGATAAAGCATTTTGGAGTTCAATTTTGTCGTTTGTAGGTAAATTTGAATTAATTATCAAATCATGTGCGGATTTAACATATGTCGTATCGTTATCATCAACCATTTGTAGACCTTCAATAAACGTACCACAGATCTCAAGCTTATTTTGTAATTCAGGGTCAATGGTCAATGTTTTTAAATTTTCAATATTTTCTGAAATAGACTTTGTTAAGTCCATTTTCCCTGCAATATTGTTAACCAAAAGAACAGCGTCACTTTTTGAAATAGGCAGATTGTTTTCGTCAGTTAAAGTACAAACTTCTTTAGATGACAAATCTACAAGTTGTTCTGTTGTCAGGGTGTCAATAGATGTTCCATATTTCTCATATAGGTTGATTATTACTTTGTTGTGAATATAACCGGCACTTCCTGGTTCTACATTAACCAACGCTTCCTTTTTTATATGAGAAACTTTGTCGTCTTTATTAATAGCCTTTTCTAAATCTGTTAAAAGATTATTGACTGCTGTTGATGTTGAAGTCCCTAAATCTTTTGCTCCCAAAAGAACTGCTACAGCATCCGACAGTGTTGTTGTAAGTAACCTAAACCATTTTTTAAATTTAAATCTTGTTTGCAATTCAGGGTTGTTTTCATAGTTACTATTCAAAACGAGTAAATCATTCTTAAGGTTTTTAAATGCCTCAGTTTTCATTTCGCCTTGATAAACATTATCATCACTAACATTGCTGCATCCCGATGTTGAAAATAAAATAGCAACAATTAAGAACATAGAAATTAATTTTGTTTTCATAATAATAATTTTTAGGTAAATAAATAAAGTAAAAACAATTTAGTATGGATTATAATCACATTACAACAAAGGTATCATATAATTGCATTTCTCCTGAGACCAATATATAAACATTATATTCACCACTCTCGCACTCAAGCATATCACATTCAAGTTGTTCTTCTTCAGAAATATTAAAAGATCCTTCTGCTATAGTTTCACCATCTTTGGTTATCACAACTTGGACATCTGTCATACTATATTCAAAAAAAATATATAATAATGAAGCTTGTATATTATATGACGAAGTAACAATATAATCTTTAGAAGGAGCTTTACATATTGCATCATTACCTTTTGTTAAAGTCTTTTGTATCGAAACTCGATTTGTTCTAATCTGTGCATCAACCATAGTAAATAGTGCACAAAAGAATAAACCAATAATTGTTATAAGAAATCTTTTCATAAAATGTATTTTTTATAATTAAACAATATTTTGATATTCACAAAATTATAAAAACCATATACCATAGTCCAAATAAATTCAAATATTTTTTTTTGAGCGCGTCACATTTTAATTTTAGTCTTAACTATTTGAGTATCAATGTTGTACATATAGAAATGCAACAAATTGAAACACAAAAATGTGACGCTTTACGGCATTGTCGACGAGCAAAAAACGCATAAAAACTTGCACATAACAGAATTAATCAATAACTTTGAGCATCTGAAAGGCCACAACATGAAAAACATTTTGACTATAATATTTCTTATCGTAACAATCACTGCATGCCAAAGACACAGCAAAGTGCATACGGCTTTGGTGCAGGCAGACACATTGCTTGCAAAGGAAGAAAACGACTCTGCATTAAGGCAGCTGCTGAAGATAGACACGGCTATGATAACGAGCGAGAGTGACAGAGCATACTATAACCTTCTTTACACCAACACATTATTCAGACTACAATTGCCTGTAAATTCTGACTCGGCTATAGACATCAGCATAAAATATTATGAAAAGTCACAAGACAAATCAAAATTGGCCCGTTCACTTTATTATAAAGGCATGACCATATACAAAAGGAATGGCGACATAAAGAAGGTAATCGAATGCGTTAAAAGAGCAGAAGACATAGCAGAGAATGCCGAAGAAACAGTGTTGCTGAACAGTATTTATGCGAATTTGTCTACAATAAACTACCATACAAGAAATTTTAACATGGCATTGACTTATGCTAAAAGATCTCTTAATCTGGCAAAAAAACGTAACGACGAAGAAATGATCGCACTTTCTTTAAATAAAATCAGCAATGCCTTCACAAATTTAATGCAGTTTGACAGCTCGCTGTATTACAGCAAAAAAATTATTCCACACATTAAATATATACAAAATAAGACATACGTAAGTTACATAACAGACATCAGCGCAGACTTTTATAACCAGGAACAATTTGACGAAGCAGAGAAATACGCTAAAATGTCTTTGTCAATAAAGCCCACGTCATACGCCTATTATATTCTTGGCAACATATATCTCGCACAAGAAAAAGAGAGCGAGGCTTTTGTTCTGTGGGATAAAGCAATGAGCAAAGGCAGCCCAGAAGTAAAAGCTGAAATGATGTCGTGGATGGCAGACATTAAGAAAGAACAGGGAGAATATCGCGAGGCAGCCGAACTGATGACAAAGTCGAAGGCGATGAAAGACAGCATTGAGCAAAGCAAAAACACGGAAAAGATGCTGAGCCTGCAAAACGAAATAGACAAGGCAGAGGCCGCGCGGCAGGCCGACATGAAGCTGAAGACGGCGGCTGTGGCGGCAACGGTGGCAGTGGCGGCACTCGCGCTGCTGCTGGTGGTTCACCGAAGAAAGATAAACCGAAGCAAAAAACGGCTCGGCGAGATTGAGCGGCTAACCGACAGATACAGAAAGGAGATAGACGAGCTGAGCCTGTCGAAAGACGAGAATGAGAGAAAGATTGGCAGCCTGAGCCGCAAGCTCGACACGCTCAGGGAGCAGAGAGCGGCAATAATAGGACTGGGACAAAGGCGATATGAGGAGATTATCGGCGGAGGAAACACGGCCGAATGGAAGAAAGCCGACTTTGAGGCAGCCGTTGAATACGGCCGAACGCTGATGCCCGACGACATAGCCGCCATAGAGAAGAGCCACAGACGGCTGACGCCATACAACACGTTTTTCCTTATGCTGCCCCTCGCCGGCCTCACTGACAGCGACATCCAGCGTGCCATGAACATGACGGCGGGCGCCGTAAGGACGATGAAATACAGGTTGAGGAGAAGCCCCCTCAACTCCCCCCGTGGGGGAGCTTAGGTTTGTCTTGAGGGTGTAGGCACTTGTTGTAGTGTGGCCGCGCAATGGCTCCGTGGAGGAGTTTAGGTTAACCTTTATGGCGTAAGTGGCTTTGTCATGGCTTAATGCATTCAGTATGGTGATGTACGCATTGTTGTTATGTTGCAATGCAAAGGTTGTGTATTGATGATTTTGGCTTGTCTTGTCCTTGCAAGCTGGCTTTGCTGTGGCTGTGTGTCAGCTCAGTGTCTGCGAGTGGTGGTTATATGGCGATGCAAGTCTTGGCAAACCGGCAAGAAAAAGCCGGAGAACAAGTTTATTCTCCGGCTTCCCCTGATTGTTTTTATTAAGATACCTGCTCTAAATTTAATTAGAGAGAACCATTCAACGGTGCGGCCTGTGTGTAAGTTCTTGCTCCGAGCTCCTTGTCGAGCATGTATATGCCGTATCCGTTATCTTTAATCATCTTTATGTTGTCTATAATGGTCTGGGCTGTTTCTTCCTCCTCAACCTGCTCGTCGATAAACCACTTCAGCATGCTCTGCGTAGCAAAGTCGTTCTGCTCGTGTGTCAGCGCATACAGGTCGTTGATCATGCCCGTAACCTTCTGCTCGTGCTTCAGCGTGCTCTTGAACACATCGAGAATAGAGTCCCATTTTGTCGGAACCTCGTCGATGGCCTTCAGCTCCACGCGTCCGTTGCGAGAGTTGATGTAGTTAAACAGAATCTTGGCGTGGTCTTGTTCTTCCTGAAACTGCACCTCAAACCATTTTGCCATACCCGGCTGGCCTTCTGCGTGGCAATAGGCAGCCATAGACAAATACAAATATGCCGACCACATTTCGGCATTAATCTGCGCATTGAGCGCCTCTTCAACCTTCTTATTCAACATAATTCCTACTTTTTTATTTTTAATAGTTCTGTTTTTCATTTCTCGGATATAGTGAAAGGCGAATGCATTGCAAAAACAAAAACTTTGTTCCTGATTTTGTATTGCTGAGCCGCATCCTATATTATGCAAATATAGGAAAAATAAATCATACGGCAAGCTATGCTGTATATTTATTATTTTTTTTTAGCATTATTGCAGTTTTTGCTGTCATCATGCAATGCCGCTCCGGCAGTAGCGGCAGACTGCCTGCAACAGAAAACTTTTTTATTTTGACGCTCTCAGAATGCCGCTTTTCTGCGCCGGCCTTGCTTTTTGCCCGAAAAACGCAGAAAACGGGCCTTTCTGTCAACGTGCTGATATATAGGCATTTATGCCGGTTGAAGAGTGAAGACGTGTGTGTTAAAAAACATTACTCGGCCACTTACCATGCTTAAACGATAGGTTTAGCAATGAAAAGTGGCACTGTTTGCAGTGCAAAACCTGCGGTTTTAACCTCCGAAGCAGGCATTTTGGGCATGAAAAAGCAGCGTAAAAGCAAACGTATGTTAAACAAATGGTCTTGTATAGCCCGTCTGTTTAACATACGTTATACGTCGGATTTCTATTTCACAGAAAACTCTATACATAAATTTTGTAAAGAGTTTTCTGTGGTGACAATGCCTGCCAGACATGCAGTTTGTGGGGTAAGTCATATAGATGAAACCCGGATAAGATGCCAAATAAGTCCATTATGGCAGAAGTGATATTCATCGCATGCGGCCTTGCCATGCAGGTCTGTCATAATTCTGCGGTTGTCGTAGAATCATGGTCTTGCCGGCTCGGCCGGCATTTATGGCCTTGCAGTAAAGCCATATTATGCGTTGGCACGTTTCCGCGTATCACGCTGCTATGCCGTATAGGCAATTATGCTGTATTTTATGTAATGTGTCGGTATGGGCATGTCCGGCAGGCTTCATGAGTGGGCAATCACTTGCAGACCGCTCTTACGGGACATCCGCTGAAGCGGTTGCCTGGCATAAGGCTTGTGGCATAGTCGCGGTATCCCACAAACTGGTAGGCCTGGTCGCTTGTGCTGCTTGGCATGTTTGCAGTCCAGTAATAGAAGCTGATGCCGTTGCCGGAAATGTCCTCGTTGATGTAGATTCCGGCAGCAGGCAGGAATATGCTGTTGTTGTTAGACGCCGTAACGAGATATCCGTTTACGCCGTTCTGTGTGGTCCATGTCCATGTGCAATATTGCATCAGCTCTCCATACTGCTCAAGGGTAGGTGTGGTCCAGTTTTCGCCCAGCTCATGCGCTGCCATGTCATAGCCGGAGCCTTGTATGTCGTACACGTTGACGGTGTCGTTCATTTCTTCTGCAACGTTATAGTAAATCGACTCGCGCTGCTCGCCCACAGGTTCAAAAGTCTGTGTAGCAGCATTGTAGAAAGAATAGTTTTCCTTGCTGTATGTGTCCTTCACTTCAACTTCAGCCCATGCATAGATGTTGCCGGCCTTTTCGGGCGATGTGGCTCCTATGTTCATGTTTGCCCACTTGGTTCCGCTTGGCAGGGCCATGTCTACGGCTTCAAACTTCTTTGTCTCCATATAGTTGCCTATAACCGGGCGTATGCCGTATCCATAGTATCTGTATGCACAGGCGTCGGGGTCTAAAGAGTCTTCCATGTCCTCGCCCGGGGCGATGAACAGTGCATAGCCTAAGTATTCGGGATCTTTGTATCTTGATGAAGACCAATAGTTGCCTATTACGCCTACCGACTGAATGTGGTCTGTTATGACGCCGTTGAACGGTATGAATATGCTGTTGCCGTTCTTTCCTGTCACTTTATATCCCCTCATGCCGTCTTCTTCGGTCAGTGTCCATGTGCAGTATTCGGCAAGCTCCTTATACTGTGCGCATGAAGGTGTGCGCCACTGTCCGCCCCATTTTACGTGAGCAACGTCAATGTCCGTATTGCCGAAGTCTAAGGAGTCGCCTTCCCATTTAATCCAGACCTCGTTGTCGTAATCGTACAGAGTGTAGTTCTCCCATGAATACAGGGTGTGAGTCTCTGTCTCTCCCCATCCGTAATAGTTGCCCGGCTCCGAAGGCTTGCTGGCGCCCACGTTGAAGTCGGCCCATAGGGTGCCGCTCGGCAGTCCGAGGTCAACAGGAGTGCCGACAGGCATATCTTCCTCAAATGTTATCTGCTTTACGTCGGCTGTTGGATATTTTGCTACTGTGCCGTCATTAAGTTCCACGCGCATCACGTTTTGTGCTGAAGCGGTAATACTAACGATTATTCCGATTAATAGTATGATAGATTTTTTCATTTTCTTGCTATTTTAATTGTTGAACGTCCTGCTTTTATGATATAAATGCCCCTCTCCATTCCGTTTAGCGAAATGTCAAGCGAGCCTGACTCCGGGATTGTGTATTGGCTGATAAGAACTCCGTTTACCTGATAGAGGTACACTTTCATTCCTTTCCCGAAGCCTGATAGCTGCGCTCCGTCAGCATTGACGGTTATGCGGCCTTGCTGCTCTTCAGACAGGGTCTGCTTTATGTCTGTAGCCTGCTTGTCTATGGTTATCCTGTCTATGTCGGCCCGTGCCACTTCTATGTTCACGTCGGTGGCGGTAAGTATCAGGTTTTCTTCATTGTAAGTGATAACCGGTTTGCTTGACAGCAGATAACAAGTTTTTTCACCGTTTGTGTACCACAGTACGACAGACTCGTCCCCCGTGTCGCCTGCATGGCAGATATGGCTGTACGAGAACAGGGCTATCGCCACGAAAAGCAATTTGATTTTCTTAAAATGTTTCATACACTTGCGTTTTTTTTAATTAATTCAGATGGAAATAAAATTCCAGAGACAATGGCCAATCGTCTGCGCAAATTTAATTTGGAATAAGATTTAAGAATGAAGAAAAAAGTGCTGAAAAAGCGCAAAATCACGATTTTGCGCTTAAATTATGCGTTATTTTCCCGTTTTTAGGTGAAAAACGGCAGAATAACATTATTGTATTGCAAGCTGATTGTCTGCTTCGGCTGCAGTTTTTGTTTGTTCGTTTTTCTGCATAATACAGTCAGCTGCGTAAGAAATCCTGTAGCTGACTTTCAATAAAACATCTCTGTCTGTAAGCCAGCCTTATGTCCGCAGGCCTATGCCTGCTCGGCTGCCCTGTTCTTCTTGTCGGCCAGCTGCTGATATTTTGACGGGAACAGGCCCGTAACTTTCTTGAAGGCAGTTCTGAAGCTGTTAACCGACTTAAAGCCCACGCTGTTGGCTATAGCTTCCAAGGTCATGTTTCCGTAGTTGTCTCTGTCGCTTATGCGCTTGCAGGCTTCCTTTATTCTATATTCGTTTATAAACGTGTTGAAGTTGTTGCCCGTAAGCTGATTTATCACCTGCGACACGTTTTTGGGCTGCTCGTTCACCATCTGTGCAAGCCTGTTCAGGTTAAATTCATAAGAAAACACTTCAGAGCTTGTGTCAAGCACGGTTCTTATTTCCGACATGAGCGCATAGCTCTTCGACTCATTGATGGGATTGCCCTGATACTTTCTCGAAGGCGCATCGGCTCCTATTCCGGCCCTGTCGAGCCGTTCCTGCCTTTCGCGCTGTTCCTGTTCAAGTATCTCCTGGTTTTTGTTGAACAGCATCTCGTTGTTTATCCGCAGGGCCTTGTTGCGCCGGTAAAGCTCCACCAGAAGCACCAGTATTATCACCACGACAACGGCGCATAGACCTATTATGTAGTTCTTTATGGTATTCATCATGTCGGCCCTCGTGATCTGCTCGTCGAGCTTGTTGATCTGGCTTAGAAACTGTATGTCCTTTACGCTTGCCAGCTGCTGATAGTTGAGCAGCGTGTCCTTCAGCTGATAGAACTTGTTATGGTAAGTATTTGACCTTTCGGCTAGTCCTGCCTTGCTGTAGTATCCTGCAAGCAGCTCGTAGCATTGCAGCTTGCTGTCTTTAAGGTCAAATTTGTAGCTCAGGTCAAGTGCCTTCATGGTGTATTCGGCAGCCTCTTCGTATTTTTTCTGACAGGCAAGCGTTCCGCCAATGTTTACAAACATTAGTATTCGGTTGCGGATATAGTCTCTTTCTTCGCTTGTATGTGGATATTGCTCCTTGAAGTATTGCAAGGCCCTGTCGTAGTCGTTGTGTTCCTTTGCAATGACGCCTTTATAAAGGAGAGATGTGTATTTAAAAAGATTTGCAGGATGTAGAGATTCGGTTGCCGCAAACTGTTTCCATTCTCCGGCAAGGCTGTCCATGCAGTGAAGCGCCGCACATACGGTGACCATATTGCCGAAGCTGTTGATTATTCCATTGGAGTCTTTCTGGCGCAGACCTTCTCTGAAGGCAATGCGGTAAGCGTCAAGCGCCTTCCTCATCAGCTTTTCGTCTTTGCCTTCTTCCGCCAGGGTCTGATAGAAGCAGCCTAAGTTTAGCTGTATCTGGGTCTCGCTGTGATTAATCTCATTGGCTATGTGCTGTGCGTTGATCAGCGCATCATAAGATTTTGCATAGTCGAAATACGTAAAGAAGCGGATATACCATAATCCGTTGTAGGCGCTTATAACCTTTATCTTGTCCTCGTCGGTCATGTTCTTGTTATATCTGTGCGTGACAATAGTCAGGCAGAGCATGGCGCTGTCGGTGTTTACCCCGTTTACGAGGTATTTTTCGGCCTTTTTGAGGAGGACGGAGCTTGACAGTTTTGAATAGGAGCTGTAATTCCTTAATGAATTGTTGCTGCCCTGTGGCGCTGCTTCTGCAAACGGCATTATTGCCATAAGCATGATAAAAATGAAAATGCTTTTAAGCGGCTTGATGTTTTTCGTATTCATTGTCTGTCTTTATATAGTCATTTGTAGGTTCTGATCAACTCTGTCCACATATCCCTGTTATGCCTGTTTCCTGTTAAGGCTGAGGAGATGCCTGAATGCATGTCCTCGCTTTTTATGTCTGTTCTCTTTTTGTCTTGTTGTGTCAGACAACAGAATAAAGGTATTGTTGTTACAAATAAAACCGGCAGAGCGCGCCCGGACAGGGCAGGCTTCTTGGGCGTGGCTTATAAAGGCGTTTTATGTAATTACCGATATATGTTGTAAAATTACTAAAAATTTTCTTTGTATACAAGAAATGCATTTATTTTCAACTCCTAATCCTTGCGGGCACGGCATGAACCCTGCCGGTTTGTCAGGTTCGTTGTGTTTGGCCGTATAAGTTTACGGCCGTTGTTCACCTAATAATATTATTGCCTGACAATATATAAATTGCCTCTTTGCAACGCTGCCTATTCGGCGTCGAGCAGTACGAAGGCAGCCCAGAAGAACGGGCTGGGGTGGGTGGCGCGCAGGTTGGCCACGGCCTGGCTGAAAGCCTCGTGCTTGGAGCGGCCGCCGAGCCACAGGCGATAGAAGTCTTGCATGAAGAGCGACGTGGCGCGGTCGTTGACGTTCCATAGCGACAGAATCATCGACCTTACGCCTGCTTCCTTAAATCCGCGCTGCAGCCCGTATACGCCCTCAAGACTGTAGTCGCCGAGCGCCGTCTCGCATGCCGAGAGCACCACGAGGTCAGTGCGGCTAAGGTCGAGCATAGACAGCTCGTTGGCCGTCATGATGCCGTCGTTGCCGTCGGGCTTTTTTTCGCCCATCCATGTGGCGTTGGCTCCGGCAAAGGCCAGTCCGCTGCGCTGCATCGAGTGATAGCGTCCGCCGGGGTGATTCTTCAGGAAGGCGTTGCTTTCAACGTTTTTCTCGCTGATGTAGAAGCCGTGTGTGGCCAGGTGTATTATGCCCGGGCTGTTGCCGTCGAGCGCGTAGAAGTTGGCCTCGGTGGCGTTGTCGCCCATATATTTGTCTATGGCTATGCCTCCGGCAGTCATGTTTTCGGCAATGGTGTCGGTCTCTGCCCGTGTTTCGGTCAGGTCGGCAAAGGCCACCGACAAGGCTGCACGTGAGCCGTCGGCGTTTTGTGTCATGCTTTCGGGCATGTTGCCGTAGTTTATTCCGCCGAAGAGCGCTGCCGAGCTTATCTTGCCTGTTCTGCCGCGTGCTGCGAGCAGGGCCGTGGTTGACAGCTGATGAAGGTCGTAGCAGTCAGCCAGACAGCTGTCTGCCGACACAGGCAGTGCGGCGAATGCCACGCGGTTGAGGAATGCCGTGGGCGAATAATACACTGTCTTGACACCGCCGAGCTCGCCGGCGAGCGGTGCCCATATCAGGTCGTAGAGCCTTGAGCGCCCATAGGTGTAGAGCCGTCGGGCCCGCGTCTCGGCAGGGAAGTTGTCAACCCTGCTCAGCGTCTCGTAGCATTCGGCGGCGTTGCACAGCCTTACATACCGCGGCCGCTCGCAGCCGGGGCGCACCACGAGCGCCATGAGCGAGCTGTCGCCCAGCACAAACTCCACTGCCGCCTCTTTATCTTTCAGACTGCTTCTGACATCCTGCCATGACACCACGCGCATGGTGTCGGCACGAAACTTCACGGTCTGCCTTGACAGCCATTTCTCCAGCCTGTCTATGCTGCGCTGCATCTTGGCGTGTGCCCACGATGATGCCGAATCGGTCATGTCCATGCTCATGGCCCTCTTCTGCTTGTTCAGCATGTCGAGCGTGTCGAGCTTGGCAACAAGCGCCTTGTCGCCCGAGCGCAGGATGGAGCGGCGCAGCCTCTCCCACGAGTGCAGCAGCAGACCTTTGTCAAACAGTGCTGCGTTGTATACGTCGGCAGCAAGCTCTGCGGGGCGGCGCGACAGCATGTCGTTGAGGCGTATGCCCGTGTTGCCGTATGAGTTAAGAAACTCTGCGCGCTCGTTAGACGACATGAAGTCGAAGTTGGCAAGCACATACGAGCGTATGCGCCCTGCCTGTGCCACGGCTGTCTCAACGGCCTCGTCGTCGTGGTGCAGCGTGTTGGCAAGGAAGGCCATCCTGTCGCCAATCTGAAGCTTCTCGAACGTGCTGAACCTGTCTATGTGCTGGCAGCACCGCTGCGTATGTTCGTATGCCTTCTGCCAGTTGCTCTCCCTGATGTAATATTCTGCCATGGCATTGTCTGCCTGCCAGGGTGTGCCGCTTGCGGTGTATGCCTCTGCCATGAGGTTAAGGTAGTGCAGCTCAAGCTGCTTGTCGGCTTCCACCTTGCCATACCACTTCATAAGACTGCTGACGATGCTCAGCCATGTGGGAGTGGCGCGATAGTCGTAAGGCTTGACATATTCGGGAAAGTCTTTCTCTATTTTGTGCATCAGCGGCAAGGCCTGTTCTTTGAACATGCTCATCATCCTGTAGAAAAACTCCTTGCCCTTGCGGTATTCGGCAGCCTTTTCTGCAGTCTTGCCATATTCTTCCGCGCTGCTGTCCATTTGAGTCTTGCCTTCGGCCGCGGCATCGAGCGCCACGGTAAGTATGCGCAGTGCGTAGTTGTAAAGTATGTCGGGCGACTGTCCGGTGCGTTCATACACAGACGCTATTATGGGTATCTGCTCCATCACGGCAGGCAGATACTGCAGCAGGTCGTTGGGCGTGCGCCAGTTGATAATGATAAACCTGTTCCACAGGGCTTCAAGATAGAGAGCCGACTCCTGCAGTCCGGCAGCCTCGATGGCAGCTATGTTCTGCTCGTTGAACAGTTCGGCCTCGTGGTCGTTGCCCTGAAAGAAATAGAGGCTGAACAGCTCGTTGTTGAAGTCGAACAGCGTTGCGTCAAGAGGTTCGCACAGCTGCGAGGCCAGTTCCCAGCCCTTTCGCAGCGCCTTCTCTGTCAGGTCGTGACGGTTGAGATAGTTATAGTAGTGAGCCAGAAGCATGTAGCCCCTTACCGTTTCGCTGTTCAGGTCGACGGTGTCAGCCATATACAACTTTTCAGCCTCGCCGAAAACGTCGGTAAGCCGTTCCGTGTCGGTAATATGGGCGTTGAGCATTGACTGGCCGAGCAGCAGGCGCGTGTATGCCCGGTCGTAAGGCAGGTTGCGCAGTGCGTCGAGCTTCAGCAGAGCGTCAAACTGCCGTATGGCTCCGTCATAGTCGCCTATGCTGTTGAGATATAGTCCGTAGTTGAGCAGCGGCATTGTGGGCGGAATGCCTACCTCTGCATAGAGCTTCAGCGTCTTGTCGTATTCGCGCCTTATCGTGTCGGCCGACTGAGAGTAATACTGCGCATATCCAGCCGTTTCGAGCTGTATGTCAGCCGTTATGGGCAGCGCCTTTCCGCCGGTAAGCATGTCGAGGTCGCCGGCCAGTCGGCGTGTTATGGCCAGTGCGTCCTGCGTCCGTCCGTTCCTGTTGCATGCCTGCGCCAGTCGGCGTGCCGCCGCAAACAGCCGCCATGAGGGCTTTAATCTGCGGTCGAGAGCCATGGCCGTAAGTTCCTGCAGCCTCGATGCCAACGTCGTCACGTCGCTCTTCTCGTATGCCTGCATGAAGCACATCTTGTCCATAATATATTGTCCCGGGTCGTCGGCGTAGGTGGTGCGCGCCGTGGCGTCATATATCTGCTCCATCTTCATCACGTCGGCCACTGACGATGCGCCCGCAGCCATGCCCAGGTTGAGTCCGTAGATTACGGGCAGCGACAGATACGCCCTTGAGCCTGCGCCGTAGTATCCGGCGTAAGGCTCAAGCTCGCCGGCATATTTCCAGTCGAATCGCAGCGGATATCCGTTGGACGCCGCTATATAGTCGCGTATGGCCTTCATGTCTGTTATCATCGGATGTCCCTGCGGCATCTTGCTTTCGGTTATGGCCACCACGCTGTCGGCAGCCGCCACGAGTGCAGCCCCGTCGCCCGGCATGGCCCCTGCCATCAGGCAGTTTATCCACGGCACCATCGTGTCGGGACTGTCGTTGCCCAGCAGCCGCCTCAATATGGCGAGGCTCTCTCTGTAATAATAAGGCGAGTTGGTTATAATCCCGGTAAATGGGATGATGTCGTAATGTGTGGTGTCGATATCCTTGTCGGCAAACAGCACGCTGTCGGTTGCCTGCTTGAAGTCGTTGTCAAACTCGGTGCGCTCCTTCATTATGGCCAGCATGTGCATCATCTCTGCCTTGCTGACCGTTTCAGGATGACTCTTGTAGAATCTCAGAAAGTCTTTCTCTAGTCCGAATATCTCCCTTATGCGCATTGGGCTTTCGCCTTCAACATAGCTGTAGAGCAGGTGCTGGCGCGCTATCTTGTAAAGCAACTGCGACTCTTCGGCCGTGGCTATGCCGTCTACGAGACTTATCGCCCGCTCTATCGTGGGGATGCAGGCACTGTCGTAGTATGAGCCCTGCAGGTTGGCAAGGTTGTAGAGCGTGCGCGCCAGCGCCTCGGGGCATTCTTCCGAATATCGCTCGGCAGCGTCGGCACAGGCCTTCAGCGCTGCCATCTTCATGCTGCCTTTCGAGTCAAGACGGTTGGACGCCAGCATGTCTGCATAGTCATTCAGCACAGGAACGAGCCTTGCAGCCGCCCTTATGCGCTCTGTTGAGGCTTGGCTCCTGTCGAGCGAGCTTACGGCGTCGGACGCCTTCATTATCAGCATAGCCTCGTCATGGGCATCGGTTGCTTCGGTGTTTCGGGCATGCAGTACGCATACTGTTGCCAGGCATATCAGCACGGCGACAGACAGCTTATGAAGATTTATACGGAATGGCATCATGGCATGAAAATCTTTAGTTAGTAAAAAAGCCGGACCGAAAGACACGGCAAGACAGATAATATCCGCAAATTTATGATTATACGAACGTTTCTTGTGTCGGCTACGCATCGCCAACGTCTTTACAAAGATACGCTTATTTTTTGACAACACGCAAAAAATGCTGCCCCAATATGCCTTGTTTGTGTCCTTAAGGTAGCTGCGGCTGGCAGTTTTAACCGATATGTAACATAAAATTAATTATTTAAGGTGAAATTAATGCTGAAGTAAGAAATTATTTTCGTAACTTCGCACAGAAAGGCTATGCCACGCCTGCACGGCGGCAGAACAGCACAGAGCCCTCAGGCAGGGCTGATGCACAGACCGCGCACAGAACCGAGGCGGACGGCAGGCCGGGAATTTAAAAAACACAAGATTATGGCAAAAGGAAAAAAATCGACAAAGAGGCTGACCAAGAACAAAATATCGGAGATGCTGCAAAACCTCTTTCTGCAGAACTCAGACAAGACACTAAGTTTCAAGAACATATTCAAGACTCTCAACCTGAAGACTCATCCGGCAAAGATGCTGGCAGTGGACGTGATGGAAGAGATGGCATGGGACGACTTCCTGAGCAAGGTGAGCGACAACTCATACAAGCTGAACACCAAGGGACAGGTGCAGGAAGGCCGCTTCATACGCAAGGCAAACGGCAAGAACAGTTTTGTGCCCGACGACGGCGGCAAGCCCGTGTTCGTGGCAGAGCGCAACTCGCTCTTCGCCCTTACCGGCGACCGCGTCAAGGTTACGTTCATGGCGCGCAGGGAGAACCACATCAAGGAGGCTAAGGTTATAGAGATACTTGAGCGTGCGCGCGACACGTTCGTGGGCAAGCTGAGAGTTGAGAAAGACTTTGCCTTCCTCGTGTCTAACAGCGACATATTTGTTCACGACGTAATAATACCGAAGAACAAGCTGAAGGGCGGAAAGAGCAACGACAAGGCGCTGGTGAAGGTTACAAAGTGGCCCGACACAGACAACAAGAACATCATAGGCGAGGTGGTTGACATTCTGGGCGAGACCGGCGACAACGACGTTGAGATGAACGCCATACTGGCACAGTATGGTCTGCCGTACAGATATCCCAAGAAGGTTGAGGAGGCTGCCGAGAAGATAAGTGCCGAGATAACTGAGGAAGACTATAAGGAGCGCGAGGACTTCCGCGACGTAACCACGTTCACCATTGACCCGAAGGACGCCAAGGACTTCGACGACGCCTTGTCAATAAAGCCGCTGGGCAAAGACCTCTGGGAGGTTGGCGTGCACATTGCCGACGTGTCTCACTATGTTACTGAAGGCTCCATAATAGACAAGGAGGCACAGAAGCGTGCCACGAGCGTGTATCTCGTTGACCGCACCATACCTATGTTGCCCGAGCGCCTTTGCAACTTTATATGCTCGCTGCGCCCCGACGAGGAGAAACTGGCTTACAGTGCTGTGTTCAACCTCGACGCTGATGCCAACGTGAAGAGCTGGCGACTGGTTCACACCGTTATCAAGAGTAACCGCCGCTTTGCCTATGAGGAGGTGCAGCAGATCTTGGAAGACAACGGAGTGGTGGAAGGCACGGGCGAGCCTGCACCGCCTGCAGGCAAGGACGGATACAAGGGCGAGTTTGCCACAGAACTGATAACGCTCGACATGCTGGCAAAGAAGCTGCGTAAGGCGAGATTCAAGAACGGTGCGGTGAAGTTCGACCGCGAGGAACTTCACTTCGACGTTGACGAGAAGGGCAAGCCCACACGCTGCTACTTCAAGAAATCGAAAGACGCCAACAAACTCATCGAGGAGTTTATGCTGCTGGCCAACCGCAGCGTGGCCGAGGGTGTGGGCAAGGTGAAGAAGGGGCAGAAGGCAAAGACGCTGCCTTACCGTATACACGACGTGCCCGACCCGACAAAGCTGGAGCGTCTGCGCGAGTTTATCGTGAAGTTCGGCTACAAGCTGAAGACAGAAGGCACCAAGGGCGAGATATCGCGCAGCCTGAACAAACTGATGGACGACTGCAACGGCCGCCGCGAGCAGAACGTGATAGAGAGCGTGGCGCTGAGGGCCATGATGAAGGCTAAATACAGCGTGCACAACATCGGCCACTACGGACTGGCTTTCGAATATTACACCCACTTTACAAGCCCTATCCGCCGCTATCCCGACACGATGGTTCACCGCCTGCTAACACGCTATCAGAACGGTGGACGCAGCGCAAACAAAGAGTATTATGAGGAACTGTGCGAACACTCGAGCGACATGGAGCAGATAGCACAGAACGCCGAGCGCGACTCTATAAAGTATAAGATGGTGGAGTTTATGGCCGACAAGATAGGCAACGAATATCCTGCCCACATCAGCGGCATAACGTCTTACGGCATTTACTGCGAGATAGACGAGAACCACTGCGAAGGCATGGTGCCCATGCACGACTTGGACGACGACTACTACGACTTCGATGAGCGCAACTATTGTCTCGTTGGCCGCCGTCATCACAACAAATATCAGCTGGGCGACCCGATAAAAATCAAGGTGGCACGCGCCAACGTTGAGAAGCGCCAGCTCGATTTCACACTGGCTGAAGAACAATAAAAATACAGCCGTGGCAACTGCAAATGCCGGCATGAAGCATCAAGGCTCATGCCGGCATTTGTTATATCATAACAGCCAGAAAATGTATGATAACCCCTATTATGGGCTTGTCAAGGTTACAGATTGTAACTTGTTGATGATAAAATGGCATATACAGCGTTTTTTGTCTGACTTATGCGGCCGGTTTTTATGGCTTCGTGTATAACGGCGTTTCAGATTAAAAGCAAAGTTTTATCTTATTTGTTGTAATGTCGCTTTTTGGTTGGTGCGCAGATGTTTATATGCAGAAAAACAGATACTTATGGCAACTCATGCCGGTGGATAGCCTCAGGATTGCTGTGCAGATGAATCTGTCGTCGATGGCATGCAGCAGAGCTACACCTTATTATATTATAATAGGCAGCGCTGACAGCCTGCTTTCAGTTTGAAATTTTTGCGGTTTTAGGCATCGTTTATCATCTTTTCGCCCTTGCCGTGGCAGAAAAGCTGCTGTACGTGATGCCTGAAGGTTGCCGTGCAGATATGCCTTAGCCCGTAAATATGCGTGTTTCAGGGCCTTTCAGCGTTTTCTTGATATAGCGGAAAGATGTTTTTTTTGCAAAAAATAGCTCTGACAGATTATTTTTTTCACCACTTTTATTGTGTTATTATTGTTATTGAAACACTTAATTTTTGTCGCAGAAGTGAACAATTTTCGACAAAATGCTGTCAGATGCTAAATATTTATGCAAAAAGATTTTGCGGTTTCGATAATCTTTACGACCTTTGCATTTAATCTTAAATACATAGCATTGTTCTCGCGTTTGGGTCAGCCCGGCGCGGCAACAGACAGTAGAAAAACATACTAATAAGTTATAAAGTTTAAAAAGACTTTTTATGGCAGAAGAATTGGAAGTAAAACAGTTAGATGATGTCGTAGTGCGTTTTTCGGGTGACTCCGGCGACGGCATGCAGCTGGCGGGAAACATCTTCTCGACAGTTTCGGCTACGATAGGTAATGGAATCTCGACGTTTCCGGATTATCCGGCAGACATCCGCGCCCCGCAAGGATCGCTTACGGGTGTTTCGGGCTTTCAGGTTCACATCGCCAGTGGACGTGCTTACACTCCCGGCGACAAATGTGACGTGCTGGTGGCCATGAACGCTGCTGCACTGAAGACTCAGTACAAGTTTGCCAAGCCACAGGCTACGATAATCATCGACACCGACAGCTTCGGTCCGGCCGACCTGAAGAAGGCCGAGTTTAAAACTGACGACTACCTGGGCGAGATGGGCATCGACCCCGACCGCGTGGTGGCTTGTCCGATAACTCAGATGGTTAAAGACTGCCTGGCAGACAGCGGACTCGACAACAAAACCGTGCTGAAGTGCCGCAATATGTTTGCTCTCGGCGTCGTATGCTGGCTGTTTAACCGCAATCTCGACTTTGTTACATCGTTCCTGCGCGAGAAGTTTGCCAAGAAACCTGCTGTTGCAGAGTGCAACATCAAGGTGGTGCATGCCGGATATGACTACGGCCACAACACTCACGCAAGCGTACCCGCCACTTACCGCATCGACTCTAAGAATAAGGTTAAGGGACGCTACATGGACATAACGGGTAACAAGGCTACTGCCTATGGACTTATTGCCGCTGCCGAGAAGGCCGGCCTTAAGCTCTATCTTGGCTCATATCCCATCACTCCTGCCACAGACATCCTGCACGAACTGGCTAAGCATAAGTCGTGCGGTGTCATGACGGTGCAGTGCGAAGACGAAATATCTGGATGCGCCAGTGCCATTGGTGCATCGTTCGCCGGTGCTCTGGCCGCAACATCTACATCAGGCCCCGGCATCTGTCTTAAGTCAGAAGCCATGAACCTGGCTGTAATCGACGAGCTGCCGCTCGTTGTCATCGACGTTCAGCGTGGCGGTCCGTCAACAGGTCTGCCTACAAAGAGCGAACAGACCGACCTGCTGCAGGCTCTCTTCGGACGTAACGGTGAGTCGCCCATGCCGGTGATTGCCGCAACAAGTCCTACAAACTGTTTCGACTCTGTATATGCTGCAGCCAAGATTGCTCTCGAGCATCTTACTCCTGTTGTGCTGCTCACCGACGCCTTTGTGGCTAACGGTTCGTCAGCATGGAAACTGCCCGACATCAACGAGCTGCCCGAAATTCATCCTCACTATGCAACACCTGAGCAGAAGGGCGTTTACACTCCGTATAAGAGAGATCCGGAGACAGGTGCACGCTACTGGGCTATACCGGGACAGGAAGGCTACGAGCATATCCTTGGCGGACTGGAGAAAGACGGCGACACAGGTGCCATCTCTACCGATCCTGAAAACCACGACAAGATGTGCCGCCTGCGTGCAGCAAAAGTGTTCAAGATTCCTGTTCCAGACCTCGAAGTGCAGGGCGACGCCGACGATGCCGACTTGCTGATCGTTGGTTTCGGCGGAACATTCGGCCATCTGTATTCTGCTATGGAAGAGATGAGAAGTGCCGGTCATAAGGTGGCTCTCGCTCACTTCAACTATATCAACCCGCTGCCTAAGAACACAGCAGAAGTGCTGGGCAAGTATAAGAAGGTAGTTGTGGCAGAGCAGAACCTTGGTCAGTTCGCAGGCTATCTGCGCATGAGAATCGACAACTTCATGCCTTATCAGTTCAACCAGGTTAAGGGTCAGCCCTTCGTGGTAGGCGAGCTTGTAAAGGCGTTCACCAAAATAATTAATAATTAAGAAGTAAAATACAAGAGTAAAGAAGTAATGGAGTAAAGGAGTTAAGACAAATGTCTTGAAGGCTGTATTGGCCGTGGATATCCTTTACTATGGATAAGAAGAGATTGCAGACATAACAATCAGACAGATTTCATGGCATGCTTGCATGATAAATCGTTGCGCTTGCTGTTGTCTTAGCTCCTTAGCTTCATACCCTTTACTCCATAAAAATAATTGCAATGGAATATACTGCGCAAGATTATAAAAAGGGACAGCCGCGGTGGTGTCCCGGTTGCGGCGACCATTTCTTCCTCGCATCGCTGCACAAGGCTATGGCAGAACTCGGCGTTCCGCCTTATCAGACAGCTGTCATTTCAGGTATCGGATGTTCAAGCCGTCTGCCTTATTATGTAAACACTTATGCCATGCAGACCGTTCACGGACGTGCTGCGTCTATCGCTACGGGTGCCAAGGTTGCCAATCCCGACCTGGCAGTATGGCAGATTAGCGGTGACGGCGACGGACTCGCTATCGGCGGTAACCACTTCATTCACGCCATGCGCCGCAACATCGACATAAACATGATTCTGCTCAACAACCGCATCTATGGACTCACCAAAGGCCAGTATTCGCCTACGTCTCCGCGCGGATTTGTCAGCAAGTCGTCACCTTATGGCACTGTTGAGGACCCGTTCCTGCCGGCAGAACTGTGCTTCGGAGCACGCGGCCACTTCTTTGCACGTGCCGTTGCCACCGACGCTCAGGGCACAGTAGACATCCTCAAGGCTGCATATAAGCATAAGGGTGCTTCTGTGTGCGAGATTCTGCAGAACTGCGTAATCTTCAACAACGGATGTTATGATCCGATCTACAAGAAGGAAGTGCGCGCCAAGAACGCAATCTACGTTCGCCACGGCGAGCCGCTGATCTTCGGCGAGAACAATGAATACGGACTCATGCAGGAAGGCTTCGGCCTCAAGGTTGTTAAGCTGGGCGAGAACGGCATCACAGAGAAAGACATTCTCGTGCACGACGCTCACTGCCTTGACAACACTCTGCAGCTGAAACTTGCCATGATGGACAACGAGCACGGATTCCCCGTTGCGCTCGGCGTCATCCGCGACGTTGAGGCTCCTACCTACGAAATGGCAGTTAAGGAGCAAATCGAAGAAGTAAGCGCCAAGAAGAAATATCACAACTTCATGGAGCTGCTCGAAACCAACGATATTTGGGAAGTTAAATAAATATAGGGCAAAATAAAAGTCTGTATAAAAAGAAACGCCCCGCAAACAGCTATTTGCGGGGCGTTTCTTTTTATATGTTTTTCCTTAATCCTAATCTTGATGAAAGCAGTCTGGGCTAAGAAAAATAGTCTGTCATGATTACAGCTTGCTGCCGTAGCACAGGTCGCCGGCATCGCCGAATCCCGGCACGATGTATTTGTGCTCGTTCATGCCCGGGTCAACGGCTGCGCACCATATTGTGGTCTTGTCGTCGGGCAGAGTCTTCTTTATGTGGTCTATGCCGTCGGGTGTGGCTATCACGCAGGCTATGTGTATACGCTTGGGCGTGCCTTTGGTAAGGAAGGCCTTGTAGCCCAGCTCCATCGATCCGCCCGTTGCCAGCATGGGGTCGGCTATGATGAGCGTCTTGCCGTCGATGCTCGGCGTGGCAAGATATTCAACATGTATGCCCACCTCGGTGTGCTCGTTGTCGGTATATTCGCGGTATGCGCTCACAAAGGCGTTTCCGGCGTGGTCGAACACGTTGAGGAATCCGTTGTGGAAAGGTAGTCCGGCGCGGAATATCGTGGCAAGGATAATCTTGTCGGCAGGCACGTTGACGCGCGATACGCCCAGGGGCGTGGTTACGTCTTTCGTCTCATATTCGAGCGTCTTGCTTATCTCGTAGGCCATCATCTCGCCCACGCGCGTTATGTTGTTGCGGAACAGCAGGCGGTTCTGCTGATAGTTTACGTCTCTTATCTCTGCCAGATATTGGTTTAAAATCGAGTTGGTTTCGCTAAAATTAATTACTTGCATGCTTTTGTTCTTTTTCTGCAGTCTTTCGTGACTGTATGTTATGTATTTGTGCAAAAGTAAAAATATTTCTCGATTTTTGCAAAGTGCAAATTGCAAAAATACTTCGGGCAGTTTAAATTTTTAATACTTTAACCTAAAAAGACTTTTTATAGGTGTTTTTTATACCCTTCATTGTTGGCTGATAATCGATTTTTTGCTAACTTTGCAGCCGATTTAAGGTAACTATCAGGAACAAATAATTCACTTTTTAATATATTATTAAAATGGCAAAGTTTGATAAGTCAGTTTTAGAAAAGTATGGAATCACAGGTACAACTGAGGTTCTTTACAACCCGTCTTATGAGGTATTGTTTGAGGAAGAGACAAAAGACGGCCTTACGGGTTTTGACAAAGGTCAGGTGACAGAACTCGGTGCAGTAAACGTAATGACAGGTATTTACACCGGACGTTCTCCTAAAGATAAGTTCATCGTAATGGATGAAACTTCAAAGGACACTGTATGGTGGACTTCAGACGAATATAAGAACGACAACAAACCTGCTTCTCAGGAAGCTTGGGCTGCTGTTAAGGAAATAGCAAAGAATGAGCTTTCAAACAAGAAACTCTATGTTATCGACGGTTTCTGCGGTGCCAACAAGGACACACGTATGGCTGTTCGTTTCATCATGGAGGTGGCTTGGCAGGCTCACTTCGTAAAGAACATGTTCATCCGTCCTACTGAGGAGGAACTTGAGGACTTTGAGCCTGACTTCGTTGTTTACAACGCTTCTAAGGCTAAGGTTGAAAACTACAAGGAGCTCGGTCTGAACTCAGAGACAGCTGTTGTGTTCAACGTAACTTCAAGAGAGCAGGTTATCATCAACACATGGTATGGTGGTGAGATGAAGAAGGGTATGTTCTCTATGATGAACTACTTCCTGCCGCTGAAGGGCATCGCTTCAATGCACTGCTCTGCTAACTGCGACAAGAACGGCGAGAACACAGCTATCTTCTTCGGTCTGTCTGGTACAGGTAAGACAACTCTGTCTACTGACCCGAAACGTCTGCTTATCGGTGACGACGAGCACGGATGGGACGACAACGGCGTGTTCAACTTCGAAGGTGGATGCTACGCTAAGGTTATCAACCTCGACAAGGAGAGCGAGCCCGATATCTACAACGCTATCCGCCGCGACGCTCTGCTCGAGAACGTAACTGTTGACGCTGAGGGCAAGATCGACTTCACAGACAAGAGCACAACTGAGAACACTCGTGTTTCTTATCCTATCTACCACATCGACAACATCGTTAAGCCTGTTTCTCACGCACCGGCTGCTAAGCAGGTAATCTTCCTGTCAGCTGACGCATTCGGCGTACTGCCTCCTGTATCTATCCTGACTCCGGAGCAGACTAAGTACTACTTCCTCTCAGGATTCACAGCTAAGTTGGCTGGTACAGAGCGTGGTATCACAGAGCCTACTCCTACATTCTCTGCTTGCTTCGGTCAGGCATTCCTCGAGCTGCATCCTACAAAGTATGCTGAGGAGCTGGTTAAGAAGATGGAGAAGAGCGGTGCTAAGGCTTACCTGGTTAACACAGGTTGGAACGGAACTGGCAAGCGTATCTCAATCCGCGACACACGTGGTATCATCGACGCTATCCTCGACGGTTCTATCAACAACGCTCCTACAAAGAAGATACCTATGTTCGACTTCGAGGTTCCGACAGAACTTCCTGGAGTTGATCCTAAGATCCTCGATCCGCGCGACACATACGCTGACGCTGCTGAGTGGGAAGCTAAGGCTAAAGACCTCGCTGGCCGCTTCATCAAGAACTTCGTTAAGTACGAAGGAAATGAGGCTGGTAAGGCTCTCGTAGCTGCAGGTCCGAAACTCTAATTCTGAATAAAATAGATTTAGATATCCTTTTAAGTAGGCGTGCCTTATGGCATGCCTACTTTCTTTTTGTGCCCTGCCGTATGGCCCATGGCGCCCTGCCGTGCAGCGTGCGGTGAGTCTGCCTGACAGCCCCTGATGCCTGTAGGCGGGGTGGGGCAGATGGATAATCCCAAGTCTGCCGTTATTGTTCAGTCTGTATTTTTGCTTTATATTGAGCGGATAGTAGTTTTCGCCTTTCGCGGTTATGGCAGGTTATGTCATGGAAAGACAGACGAAAATGCTTCAATAGAGACAAAAAGACGGCTTGAAGGCATGAATGAACAAAATGGATTAAACCATATACGATATGATGACGATTTGGGATAATATGAAACAGAAAAGTTTTTCGTATTTACTCGTCACTCATCACGGCGGCATGTTATGCGCTGTATGCCAGACGTTTGCGTTGTGATGAGTTGATGTCCTGACTCATCACATCTGCCGTATGGCATCCCGGCGTGATGAGTTGCAGACATGGTTTGCTGTGGCTTATGTTGTTGACAGTCAGTAGGTTATGTCATGTTGTCGTGGGTGATGAGCCTTTCTTGAAAACATATTGCATTTTACGGCTTTGCAAAAGCATACCTTTTTCGTTCCAAAAGGTGCCCTTTCAGCCTGCAAAAGGCCATGTTTCGGCGTGCCGTTTGCCGTCTTTTGCAAAGCAGGCTGTTTTTGTGGTGCCGGCATTAGGCAAGACATCTTGCTGCTGCGCATTTCACAGTTGTCAACATTTCATGCCATATCCCCTTTGCCGTATATAAATTATGCGGTTGCGCTTTTATTTTTTATCCTGCCGGCACGAAAGAAAAATAAATTCAGTATATTTGTAAAAAATATCCCGTGCGTGTCATTGTGCGTCTTCCGCCCTTGTACGCCCCGCGGAGATGAGTTTCTTAAATGTTTAACCTAACCATCTTATCTTAAAATTATGAAACCTGCAATGCTGCTAAAAGCTATTATCAGTGTGTTGTTATTCTCGTCTGTAACTGCGGCTCAGGCTCAGACTGCCCGTCCGTTCAAGGGTGCCTGGTATGCCGACGGACTGTATGTCGACATCGACTTTTACGGAAAGAGCATATCTGACCCTAACTCGATGGACGGCGACCCGTGTGCCGGCATAATAAGAATCAAGCCCGATGACACGTCGATGGCGTATACGATTGAAAACCTTAAGATGAGCGGCAACAGGGCCACGGCCACAGCCTACTTTGCTGAGAAAGACTCTAGGCTCAGCTTCGAGTATATGGCAGACGGCAGTTTGAAGATGACCAGCAGCGACGGCTTCTCGTATGTGGACGACGAACTGAAGAAACTGCCGCAGAATTCGTATGTCCTGCACAGGGCGTCGCCGTTCAACGGTGAATGGAAACTGGCAAAGGGCGACGGCACGCTGCGCATAAACCTCTACTACAAGAGCATGTATGAGGAAAACGCCGAAGGCGGAAGCGAGATGTGCTACGGAACTATTTATGTTGCATACGGCAACGGAATGAAGGTGGACAACAGCCTGATAAGGGCCCGCAAGATAGAGGGCAACAAGGCTGTGATTGAGTATGTAGGCGGACGCGACGGCAACACTTACCGTGCCGTGCTCGTTTATAACCCGTCAACACGCCAGATTACGGTCAAGTCGCCCGTGTCTGTCGGTGCCTCTGGCGGAGTTAAGGAGAGCTTTGTCGTAGACGGCATGGTGTTCACGCGCCGCTGATGCCGCTGCGTGATAGTCGTTTTGTCCCTTTCAGGGCGGTATGTGCGCCCGGCCTGCATGCGTGTGCATGTGTGGCCGGGCGCGGCTTTTGTCATGTCCTGCCGCAGGCTTTTAGCTCCCGTGCAGGCTGCCGCCGCCCGGTTTCCGTCCGTGCATGCTGCGGCGTGCGGGGGCATGTTTCGTGGCCGTTCGGGCCGTTTTAGGCAGTCGGCTGTCGTGCTGCAGCCTGTTTGCGTTGACAAAAAACAAGTGTTTTGATTTAAGTCAAAAAAACAGCTTTTTGATGCAAAAAACAAAGTAAAACGCTTGTGTGTTCGCACACAATGCGCTATCTTTGCTTCGTGTTCGTGAGAATACGTTTTCATAGGTTAGTAGTTTGATAGATTTAAGGTAAAGATTATGTTATTAGATTTTTAATTAAGTGATGTTGGTCTTAAATTTTGTTGATGACCAAAATGTACATCATTAATTTGATTAACACCAACATCAGTTAAGGTTTTGTGAGGTCGGCGTGAGTGATTCATACCGGCCTCTTTTTTATAAAAACTTTAAAAAAACTTATATATGTATATAAAAAGTCCAATTTATTAATAATTTAGACAATAAAGTATTTAAAATCAGGCTTTATTTAAGGAATTCTGATTAAATTTGCAGCTAAAAATAGAAAATATTCAGCGAATGAAACGTATTATCCAGTGTTTGGCAATACTGTTCTCCGGGACATTTTTACTGGCTTCATGCCTTAGTGACGACAACGACAACAATTTTGTATATTATGACGACACCGCCATAACGTCATTTTCTTTAGGTACGGTCAATCAGTATCTTCACACTCTGTCATCCGAAGGAGAGGACAGCGTCTACAAGGTAGAGATTACCGGCAGCAACTACAAATTCTACATCGACCAGCTTAAACGCGAGATTTACAACCCCGACTCTCTGCCCGCAGGCACTGATGCTGCGCACGTGATATGCAACGTGGGAAGCAAGAACTCGGGCATCGTGGTGATAAAGAATGTAGACAGCGACACCCTGTCGTATTACAGCAGCTCTGACTCTGTAGACTTCACACAGCCGCGCGAGTTCAGAGTCTATTCGGTAGGCGGAGCATACTATCGTGCCTACAAGGTCAGCGTGAACGTCCATAAGGAAGATCCCGACTCATTCCGCTGGAACGCTCTGCCCGTGGAGCCGCGCTTTACGGCCATGAGCGGCATGAAGGCCGTTACGCTCAACGGCAAGGTGATGCTGTTCGGAAGCAACGGAACGGCAACTACAGCTCTGACAACTGATGCGGCAGGCACATGGACCGCCCTGACTGCGGCAACTCAGCTCGACGCCGACGCTTACAAGAGCGTTATCGTGAAGGACAACATGCTGTATACGCTCAGCAACGGCACCGTGATGACATCTGCCGACGGAACGGCTTGGACAGCAGTGGCAGCCGCTGATATCAGACAGCTCCTTGGCGCAGGCACAAGCAAGATGTATGCCATGGATGCGGCAGGCAGACCCGTAAGCTCTGCCGACAACGGTGCCACATGGACAGCCGACAACATAGTAGGCGACGAGGCAAAGCTGCCCGTGCACAATGCCGGACTTGCCACCTTCGCGCTTAACACAGACAAAAGCTCAGAGCGCATAATAATAGCCGGCAATCCTGCCGACGACGCCTTTACGGCAGACTCTGTGGCTTTCGTATGGAGTAAGATAGAGGAGTATGCCCCAGGTTCGGAGCAGCACTCATGGATAGAATGCAACGAAGAGAACAACTATCAGCTGCCGCGCCTGTCTGACCTCAAGATGACACGCTACGGCGACGTGCTCATAGCCATGGGCGGAACAGCGCTCGGCACATGCAAGGAAAAAGCATTCGGAAAGATATATGTAAGCCAGGACAACGGACTGACATGGCATACAGACGACAGCTATGTTATGCCCGAGGGCTTCACCAACGGAACGAGCAACACGTTTGCCATAACGGTTGACGACGAAAACTGCCTTTGGATAATATGCGGCGGCAACGGACAGGTGTGGCGCGGAAGGCTCAACAAGCTGGGATGGGCCGACAACCAGACCTCGTTCACAAAATAACAAAATAACCGTATAATAACAGTTCACCACCCGTAAATGAGAAAAATCCTGCTTTGCATCATTGTCTCGGCGCTGTCGCTTTGTGCAATGGCACAAGACGACAACGAATATAAGATGGAGATTGGTGTGGGTGCAGGCATGGTGGCATACGAGGGCGACTTCAACGGCAACGTGACCAAGAACATGCAGCCCATGGCGTCGCTCATTCTCAGACGTGTAATCAATCCGTACATGGGCCTTAAGCTCGACCTCTCATACGGAAAGCTGAAGGGCAGCTCGGCCGGGCTTGAGACATGGTATCCCGAGTATTCCGACAATCCGGTTGAATTCAGCAACACGCTCATCGACCTCGGAATAACTTATGAATACAACTTCTGGCCTTACGGCACGGGTCGTGAGTACAGAGGAGCCAAGCGCCTCACTCCGTTCATATTCCTCGGACTTGGCGCAACATACGTAAAGGCAGACGCCGACAACGTGTTTACGGCAAACCTTCCGCTCGGCCTGGGCGTGAAATATAAAATAGGGTCGCGGCTGAACCTTGGCCTTGAGTGGGCTGTCCACTTCTCGCTCAGCGACAAGCTCGACGGCGTGGCAGACCCTTACTGCATCAAGAGTTCGGGACTTTTCAAAAATACTGACTGCTATTCGGCTCTGAAGCTGACATTAACCTACAGCTTCATGCCTAAATGTATAACATGTAATAAAGATGACTGAGACTAAGATTGACATGAACCGCATACCGCAGCACATTGCCATCATCATGGACGGCAACGGCAGATGGGCAACTGAGCGCGGCAAGAAGCGCAGCTACGGCCATCAGGCCGGTGTTGAGTCGGTTAGGAAAATCACGTCAGAGTGTGTGAAGCTCGGCGTGAAGTATCTGACGCTTTACACCTTCTCAACCGAAAACTGGAACCGCCCCGCCGATGAGGTGGCCGCACTTATGGGCCTTGTGCTCACGGCTCTTGAGGACGAGATATTCATGAAGAACAATGTGCGTTTCCGCGTTATCGGTGATGTCGACAGGCTTCCGCTACAGGTCAGGGAGAAGCTGGACGAGACAATGGAGCACACCAAGGACAACAGTGCCATGACGATGGTGGTGGCTCTCAGCTACTCTTCAAAGTGGGAGATAACCAACGCCGTAAAGAACATAGCCGCCGAGGTTAAGGACGGACGTCTCGCAATCGACGCAATCGACGAGAATGTCGTGGCAGACCACATGCAGACACGCTTCATGCCCGACCCCGACCTGCTGATACGCACGGGCGGAGAGGTGCGCATATCCAACTATCTGCTCTGGCAGATAGCCTATTCGGAGCTTTATTTCTGCGACACTTACTGGCCCGACTTCGACGAGCAGAGCCTGCATGAGGCCATTGCAAGCTATCAGAAGCGCCAGAGACGCTTCGGCAAGACCGAAGAACAAGTTGAAAACGATAATTAATATTCAAGACAACAGACATATAAGATGAACAGAATAATAGGATGCTTGACACTGCTCGCTGCATTGCTTTTCAGCATTGGGGCTGTAGCGCAGGAAAAGATTGTTAATCCTGAAATCTCTTATGCGGGCACTCCGCGTTCCGGTGTTATCGGCGGAATCGCTGTGTCAGGCGTGGAAGGTTACGAAGATTATATGCTTACGGGTATTTCGGGTCTTACCGTCGGCCAGAAAATAGAGCTTCCGGGTCAGGAGATTACAGAGGCAGTGAAGCGCTATTGGAAGCACGGACTGTTTTCAAACGTGCAGATTGCGGCCGACTCTATCGTAGGCGACAAAATCTATCTGCACTTCTATCTGGCTCTGCGCCCGCGTGTGTCAACCATTAATTATATAGGTGTGAAGAAGTCGGAACGCGAGGACCTTGAGACAAAGCTCGGACTTCTTAAGGGCAACCAGATTACGCCTAACATGATAGACCGTGCTGAGCTGCTGGCCAAAAACTATTTCGACGACAAGGGTTATAAGAATGCTGAGATAAACATACGCCAGCGCGACGACGTTACGGCTAAGAATCAGGTGATACTTGACGTCGAGATTGACAAGAAGGAGAAGATGAAGGTGCGCCAGATTATCATTGAGGGCAACAAGAACCTGAGCGACTCTAAGATTAAGGGCGGACTGTTCACAAAGGGTGCCTTCACCAAGACACACGAGGCAGGCAAGCTGTCGACATTCCTTAAATCGAAGAAATATACCCCCGAACGATACAAGACTGATAAGCAGAACCTTATAGACAAGTATAACGAACTTGGCTACCGCGACGCCACCATCGTTGAAGACAGCGTATGGAACGTTGACGACAAGCATGTCAGCATTTATCTGAAGGTGGACGAAGGAAAGAAATATTATATAAGAAACATAACATGGGTGGGCAACACCGTGTTCTCAACTGACTATCTGAGCCGTCTGCTCGGCATGAAGAAGGGTGATGTGTATAACCAGAAATTCATGCACAAGCGACTCTCTGAAGACGACGATGCTGTGGGCAATGAGTACTGGAACAACGGTTATCTGTTCTACAATCTGCAGCCTACCGAGGTGAACATCGTGGGCGACTCAATCGACCTTGAGATGCGTATCATGGAGGGCAACCAGGCCCACATCAGCCGTGTGCGCATCAACGGTAACACACGTGTGTATGAAAACGTTGTGCGCCGTGAGCTGAGAACAAAGCCGGGCGACCTCTTCTCGAAGGAGGCCTTGATGCGTTCGGCACGTGAGATGGCGTCTATGGGACACTTCGACCCTGAGCAGATCAATCCGGATGTAAGACCTAACTATGAAGACGGAACCGTTGACATCAACTGGGATCTTGTTCAGAAGTCTAACGACCAGGTTGAGTTCTCGCTCGGTTGGGGACAGACCGGTGTCATCGGACGTATCGGCTTGAAGCTCAACAACTTCTCAATGGCCAACCTCTTCAACAAGAATAAGGAGCACCGCGGCATATTGCCCGTCGGCGACGGTGAGGTGCTTTCTATCGGAGCGCAGACCAACGGTACGTATTATCAGTCGTACAACGCATCTTACTCAACCAACTGGTTCGGCGGAAAACGTCCTATACAGTTCACCGTCGGAGCTTACTTCTCTAAGCAGACCGACGTGTCGAGCAACTATTACAACAGCGCCTACATGAATAATTATTATAACTACCTTTACGGTTACGGAAACAGTTACAATAATTATTATGAAAACTTCTACGACCCCGACAAGTATGTCAAGCTGCTCGGTGTGTCAGTGGGATGGGGTAAGCGTCTGCGCTGGCCTGACGACTACTTCCAGTTGTCTGTCGAGCTGGCCTACCAGCGCTATATGCTGAAGAACTGGCAGTACTTTATCGTTACTAATGGTAACTGTAACAACCTTAACCTGGGCATCACCCTGTCGCGTGTATCTACCGACAACCAGCTCTTCCCGCGCCGCGGTTCAGAGTTCATGGCATCGCTCACAATCACTCCGCCTTGGTCAGCGTTCGATCATAAGGACTACAAGAACCTTGCCGTCAATCCGGAGTCGCCGACATACACAGCCGAGCAGCAGGAGAAATACCGCTGGGTTGAGTATCACAAGTGGAAGTTCCGTGCCAAGACATATACCGCACTTACCAACGGACAGAAGTGTTTCGTGCTCATGACCCGCGTAGAGTTTGGTCTGCTCGGTTCTTACAACAAGTATAAGAAGTCGCCTTTCGAAACCTACTATATGGGTGGTGACGGTATGAGCGGCTACTCAACAGGCTATGCCGAAGAAACTATCGGCTTGCGCGGATACGACAACGGTAGCCTCACTCCTTACGGATATGAGGGCTATGCCTACGACCGCTTTACTCTTGAGCTTCGTTATCCGTTCCTGCTCGGCAACACCACGATCTATGGTCTTGGATTCCTTGAGGCTGGTAACGCATGGAACGACACCAAGGACTTCAACCCGTTCGACATGAAACGTTCAGCCGGTATCGGTGTCCGCATCTTCTTGCCGATGGTAGGTCTTATGGGTATCGACTGGGCTTACGGCTTCGACAAGGTGTTCGGCACACGCGGCGGCTCACAGTTCCATTTCATCCTCGGACAGGAATTCTAATGGCTTAGATGCCGAATGTCAAGATAAAGAGAGTTAATAAATTGGCCGTCAGGACATATAGGCGTATCTGTCACGTCGGTTTTGTCAGTTTAATTTATAATAAGGAGAAGAAAGTATGAAGAAGATATTGATGATGTTTGCCATGCTGGCCGTTGCATTTACGGCCAGTGCGCAGAAGTTTGCTCTTGTTGACATGGAGTATATCCTGAAGAACATCCCTGCCTATGAGCGTGCCAACGAGCAGCTCACCCAGGTGGCCAAGAAGTGGCAGGCAGAGGTGGACGCCCTCAACACAGAGGCTCAGACCATGTACAAGAACTATCAGAACGAGGTGGTGTTCCTCTCTCAGGAGCAGAAGAAGGAGCGCCAGGAGGCCATAATGAACAAGGAGAAGGAGGCCAGCGAGCTTAAGCGCAAGTATTTCGGACCGGAGGGCGAGCTCTTCAAGAAGCGCACCAGTCTGATGACTCCGATTCAGGAGGAAATCTACAACGCGGTGAAGGACATTGCCGACCTGCGCGGATATTCGCTCATACTCGACCGTGCGTCAGACACAAGCATCATTTTCGGCTCGCCGAAGATAGACATAAGCAACGAAGTGTTGTCGAAGTTGGGCTATTCTAACTAATGTCTTGTGTTTGAACAAGATATGGCCGGCGCCTGAAATTAAAATAAAAGCGCATTTCACACTCTTTTATTTTGTAGTTCTCGCTGCTTGCATTATCTTTGCAGACAAATAATAAACATTTAAATATAAAAATTGCAATTAAGAAATGAAAAAACTAGTTTTAATGTTGTTGCTGTGCGCACCTCTGACATTGTTTGCCCAGAACGCTAAGTTCGGACATGTTGACGCACAGGCTATCATGCAGAGCCTTCCCGAATTCATCAAGGCCCGCGGCGAGCTTGAAGCTCAGTCTAAGCAGTATGAGAATGATATGAAGGCCATGCAGGACGAAATTCAGAAAAAGTCTGACGAGTATGACCGTACAAAGAGCACAATGAACGAGACAAAGCGTCAGGAGACAGAGGCTTCACTGCAGCAGCTGTTCCAGAAATATCAGCAGGCTCTGCAGGACAACCAGCAGGCTCTGCAGAAAGCTCAGCAGGAGAAGATGCAGCCTATCATGACCAAGATAATGACTGCCATAAAGAATGTAGGCAAGAACGGCGGATATGTTTACATCATGGACGTATCGGGCGGCATACCTTACATCAGCGACACTCTGAGCAAGGATGTTACGGCAGATGTGAAAGCTGAAATGAATAAACTGAAATAATTAAACACTATAACGAGCGCTGCTTTCCATCAGGGAGGCGGCGCTTTTGACTTTTTAACTATGCCTCTATGAAGAAACTTATTCTTTTTTTGTTGTTGCTCCTGCCGGCTGCCATGGCCGACGCACAGGTTAAGTTTGGTTATTTAAGCTATAGCGAGGCTATCAAGGCTATGCCCGGTTATGCCGACATGCAGAAGAGTCTGGCTGAGCTTAAGCGTCAGTATGCCAACGAGACAAAGCGCTCTGAAGAAGAGTTCAACCAGAAATATGAGGCGTTTCTTGAGGGTCAGAAAGACTTTGCGCCTTCAATTCTGAAGAAAAGACAATATGAGTTGCAGGAGCTTCTCAACAACAGCGTGTCTTTCAAGAAAGAAGCTGCCCGCCTGCTCGAGCAGGCCGAGGCCGACATGTATGCGCCTCTGAAGAAGCGTCTTAACGAAATATTGCGTCAGGTTGGCCGCGAGCGCGGATATGCCTTTATCCTCAACACCGACAACGACGCCGTGCCGTATATCGACACTACGAGCGGTGAGGATATAAGCTCGCTGGTGCGCAACATGTTTACATACTTGGAGAAATAGCAGCATGCCGGCTTAGGCCGTGCATGCCGTACAGTTATTTGTCATGCCGGCATGTCTTTGAGGTTCTGCCTTATGGCCTCAGACGTGCGTGGCTGATGTCTTTTTCAGGCCGGAGCCGTGCGCCTTGTGTGGCAGGTCCGGCCTTATTTCCACGGCTGTATGCCCGTGTGCCACCGGCTTAATTTGTCAGCAGCGCATTTGCAGGCAGCCTTCAACGTATAAAATATCAGTGCTTATGCAGCTTTCAGAAAAACCAGGTCCTATAGGAGTGTTCGATTCGGGTTACGGCGGACTTACCATCCTGCATCAGATGCGCAACATTCTGCCGCACTATGATTATCTTTATCTTGGCGACAACGCACGTGCGCCTTATGGAGCGCGCTCGTTCGACGTGGTTTACCAGTTTACGCGGCAGGCTGTCATCAAGCTTTTCAGCATGGGCTGTCATCTCGTAATCCTGGCCTGCAACACGGCTTCGGCCAAGGCCCTGCGTTCCATTCAGCAGAACGACTTGCCCTCTCTCGACCCTAACCGCCGTGTGCTGGGCATCATCCGTCCCACGGCCGAGTGTATAGGCAGCATCACTCAGAGCCGCCATGTGGGCATCGTTGCCACCGAGGGAACAATAAAGAGCGAGAGCTATGTGCTCGAGATAAGCAAGCTATTCCCCGACATCACCGTTACGGGCGAGCCTTGCCCAATGTGGGTTCCGCTTGTGGAGAACAACGAGTACGACGGTCCGGGTGCCGACTATTTTGTAAAGAAGCGCATTGAGAACCTCATGATACGCGACCCGCAGATTGACTCAATCATCCTCGGCTGCACTCACTATCCGCTGCTGCTCAACAAGATTCTGAAGTATACGCCGCGCGGCGTCAAGATTGTTCCGCAGGGCGAGTATGTTTCCAACAGCCTAAAAGACTACTTTGTGCGCCATCCCGACATTGAGGCAAAGTGTACAAAGAACGGCTTGTGCCATTATCTCACCACGGAGAACACCGACAAGTTCCGTGAGTCGGCCCAGCTCTTCCTGCATGAGAGGGTTGACGTAGAAAACATCACGCTGGGATAAATCCGCAGGCTTGCCTCATCTGCGGCTTACGGTCTTTTGTTCAGTTCTTAATAACATACCGTTCAGGGCGGCATTCTGCAATGTTTTTCCAGCAGCGTGCCGCCCTGAATCTTTCCCGTCTGTTTCGCCGTTGCAGCAATCTGCTCCTGTGTCATCCGTCACGATTTACCCTCAAAAACACAAGGTTTTTGCCTTATATTTATAAGCGTTTTTTCTCCATGTTGCCGGCGCCCGTGCCTCTGTATCTGTCACGTGTTACGTTGAAGTTGTACTGCAGTGTGAACATCAGGCATCGCATGTCGCTGAAATTCTTCTGGTTAAGGGTTACGGCATTGTTGTATAGAGTAAGATTTTGGCGTGAGCCGTTGAAAATGTCGCGTGCCTCAAGTGTCATGCTAAGTCTGTTTTTGCAGAAATCCTTATATAGCTTTGCATTTATGTATGAAGAATGTGCCGCATAGATATTTCTATCATTTCCCGCAGTTGTAAACTGGCAGTCGATGTTCAGCCAGATGTCCATTGGCAGATGTATCGCATTTTGCCATTGCACAATGCCTATGGGCTTGTTCATGCTTTTGCTGTTGCCGTTGACCACAATGTCAAACCACTGCGTAAACATTCCCACATTTACACGCTGCTGCCATATCCCAAGCCTGAACTGTCCGCCCATAAATGCCTGCACGAAGTGCCTCCTGCTGAAGTTCTCATAAGTAAGGATGGTTATCTCTCCGTCGTTGCTGTATGGCCTGGTGGTATTTACAATGGGATTGTCAAAATAGGTATAGGCCACCTGTGCAAAATAGTTCCTCCACACCATTCTGTACTCCAGATTGTGCAGTCTTGTTGGCTGTAGGCGCGGATTGCCCGACTCGTATGTCATTCTGTTAAGATATGAAACATTGGCATTCAGCGCCGAATAGCCCGGCCTTTCCACTCTGTTGCCATATGATAGCGACATCTGCAGGTCGCCCAGTCTTGTGTTGGCATTGAATGAAGGGAAGATGTTGTTATAGGTCCGGCTGAGGTTGTTTTCAGACCGAGCATGCTCAAAATAGTCATAGTTTACGTGTTCATACCTCAGTCCCGCACCGATGCTTATCCGGCCTAACTGCTGCATTATCTCAACAAAGCAGGCTATATTGCTTTCCTTTATCGTTGAATGACTGCTGTTGAGGTTGGCATATTCAGTATTTAAGCGGTTGTCTGTGTTGGATCTTGTATATTCCTCGCCCAATGTCAATACACCTTTCCCTACAGGATAGCTTAATGCCAGTTTCTCGGCAGCCATGCTGGTCTTGCGTTTGCTGTATGTCGTTATGTAGCGGTCTTCCTGCATCAGGCTTGTCTCTTCATTGGTGGTGTGCTGCGTTCCTCTGTTCCAGATATAATCGGCATTGAAGTCGATGCTTAGTTTGTTTATCTGTCCGTTGTAATAAATGTTCGCAGCATGCCTTGGAGTGTTCTCCGACATGTCGTCGGCATCAGTGCTCCAACTGTCGTAAAACGTTCCGTTTTCAGACACATCGCTTTCAAGAAACGACCTTATTTCATTCTTTGCATATTCGTTCTGATAAAAGGCTCCTATGTAATGGCCGCTGCTGATTGTCCATGAAAAGCCCAATTTGCCTGAAAAGCCGTTATAATGCCTGGTGTTGGCTGTGGATAGCTGCTGGTTCCATTCAGATTTTGTAACAGTAGCCATGTCTGTAAACTTCTTCTCCCTGCTTCTGCCCGTATCGTATGTCAAGGTGGAGAATACTTCAAAACCTCCTGCACGGTATTTAAGGTTCATCATGTTGCCACTTTGAAAGTAATGTCTGAATCCGTCTTCCGACCTGAACGTGCCGCTCCATCCGTCGCCCTGTGGCTTTTTCGTGCGGATGCGTATAACGGCCTTTGCATCTGCCGCATAAGATGAGCCTGGATTGCTTATCACCTCTACATTCCGGATATTGCCGGACAATAGTGTTGATAATTCCTGCAAGTCGTTGATCTTACGTCCGTTGATATAAACGGCAGGCGTCCCCTTGCCAAATATTTCCAGATTGCCGTTGGTTTCAACAACCATTGGAATCTGTCTGAGCACATCTTTTGCCGTTCCTGCCTTGGCCAGGATGCTGTTCTCCACATTCGTTACCAGAGCGTTTCCCTTCAGATAAGTTTTAGAGGCGTTGCCTTTTATCACCACATTCTCCAGCATTGTGTTGGCTGAGGCCGTCATCATGATGTCGCCCAGTTCGCCGTCAGGAGTGATGTCGACATATCTTGAGTCGAAACCCACGTATGACAGTCTTAGCCTTAATCCCTGCGCTGCGTCGTATGACAGACAGAAACAGCCGTTGCCGTCGGTAATAACTCCGTCGACAAATGCAGAATCATGAAGAAGTACCACATTTACAAATTCCATAGGCGCCCCGTCTGTATCGGTAACACGGCCTTTTATGTCCTTGCCGGATAATGAGGATAAGGCAAGGCCTGCTGCCACAATCAATGTGAAACGTTTCCTTATGTTCATTGCTTCTCAATCTCCTTCCATTCAATTATTCTGTCTTTATCTCCGTTGCATACCACATGGGCTGTATGCATTTCTTTTACGCCATTTTCTGAAACCACACTGTAAGTTACGTTGCAGGCGAAACGCAGCTCGCCGTTTTCCTTATAGTCTTTACATAAGAATCTGCTGCCGAGTTCTACCTTTTCTCCCTTGGCAAGTGTGGCCTGCACATGGCTTACTACCGCCTCTTCAAAACTTCTGTTGGTCCTGTTGCCGTGTCCGGGCAGATGCAGTTGTCCGGCTGATGCAAGCACAATAAGCATGATGACCAACAGGCTGCCTGCTGTTTTTACAAATCTGCTTTTTCTCATTATGGTTCTTCTCCGTTTTGTTGATATTATGGTTTTTCGTCAGAGGCCGGGTGTCATGATAGTATGCCTCATGCGCCCTTTATGGATTTAGACTTCTGACGATGCAAAGTTACGGCGAAGAAGAACCTTACGACGACTAAACAGGCAAATAAAAAGTCTTAATAAGAAAAGCGTAACCTGCTGAATATCAGTGGTTACGCTTTTTGTAAATCTAAATGTGGCCCTGCCGCGTCTTAATCGGCCTTAATGCCGTTGATGTAGGACACGATGTCCTGTCCTTCGGCAGCCCCGGTCTTCTTCCTGATGGAAGTCTTGCGGACATAAATCGTGGCATCCGACTGCTGTGTTACTACGCCAATCTCTTTTGTGGAGAAGCCGGCGCACAACAGGCAGGCAATCTGTATCTCCTTTTCCGTAAGCACATTGCCGTATCGTTCCGTAAGCCTGTTGTGGAAGTTGTCATAAAGACGGTCAATTACAAGATAAAGATCAGGCCACACAAGCAGACTGTCTGTCTGAATCTTGCCCTCACTGATGCCGGCTATGCGTTTCAGAAGAGCCTGATTATGGTTGGTCGGGGTGCTTGCCACCATGCGTATTATTCCAAGTTGCTGCAAAAGTATTTTCTTGAAGAAGGCGTCGTCTTCACTCTTCTGCTGCTTTTCTTCAGGTGTTTCTTCCGCCTGAGTCTGCGTCTCTTTCAGCATCCTTTTCAGCGTGTCTATGCTGTTTTCGGCTTCTGCCAGCCGGCTTAGTCGGTTCCTGTAATATATCCATCCGCCTGCCACGCCGAGCAGAAGCAACAGCACTGCTGCCGCCAGCATCCATCCCATACGCTGTCTGTCAAGTCTCAGTTCATGGTTTGCCCACTGCAGGCGCTCTTTCGCTTCCTGCCGTCTTGCCAGGGTGCTCTCCTTGGCATGCATGTCGGCAGTTATCGAGTCGCAATACCGGGATAAGCCAACATAAGATACGGGCTTTCCGTCCCCGTAGTCTAACAGGCAGCGCTCCAGTTCTATCACCATTCTGCGCGAAATGTCGTCAAAACCTTTTGCCTCAAGTCTCGCTTCGCTCTCTATGGCCTTTTCGTTGCAGATGCGTGCAGAGTCGGGCATGTGCAGATTGATATAGTTTCCTGCCATGGCCATCTGAATGGCCGACAGGCCTGCCATCTGCGGCATCATTCGGCTTATCTCGCGGTAAACGTTGTTAGATTGGAGATACTTTCCGTTGTTTGCCAGATAGTCGGCATAGTTGCGCAGAAACTCACACGCCATGGCCGTGTCGCCGTTCTCAGTGGCCATCCTTACGCTTTGGCTGTAAAATTGTTCCGACCGAGGGTCTCCCGCTAACGAAAGGTTCAGTCCTATCTTATAGTTCAATATTGCTTTGTCACGTTTCGTCGGATTAAGTTCCAGCGCCCTTTTCATCACCTCGGCAGCCTTGCTGTATTCCCGCTGAAGCTCAAGCAGCCTTGCCTGTTCGGCCATTAGTTTAACCCGTTTTGTTGAATCCTTAATCTTGCCAATCCCTTTGTTTAGGACGTTTATGGCGTCAGCCCTCTTGCCTTTCCAGTTCAGGTACGATGCCTCCAGAAGATAGCTGTCTGTTTGCTTGTCGGCCTCTTCACGATAGTGCATGATGGCCTCCGGCAGCTGTTCGTCCTCAGCCAGAGACATCCCCATTATCTGATGGGCCATAGCCCGGTTCCATACCAGGTGCAGCTGCTCTTCCCTGTTCAGTCCTCCGGCATTTTCTATAGAGTCCAGTATGGCCAATGCCCTCTCCGGTGCTGTCTTCAGCATATTGTCGCTTAGCTCCAGCGCCTTTCTTCCGGGTGAACTGCATGACGCAAGCAGCACCGCAACCAGCATCATTATATATATTGCCTTTTTATGCATAAATAGCTTATTTCATGTTTGTTGTCATGCAAAGATAAGGATTTTAAGGCAAATCCAAATCAAAATACTTTGTTGTTTTCGTTCGCCGTTATACACGCCTATGGCTGTCTTTGTCGCATAGATGTTTACGGGGGAGGAATGCATCACAGATAAACAATGTCCGGGCTATCCGTCTAAGGTTAGTGTGCGGGTTGGTTTTGCGGTAATACTGACCGCTTTTCATGTGCCTTCATAATGTATTGATATTCAGCGTGTTGCAAAAGGTGGTCTTTTGGCTCCTGAAAGACCATCTTTTGCAGCCTAAAAGGATACCTTTTACATCGCAAAAGGTGGCCTTTTACATTCATGCTGCTTTCGCCATGTCTTTTCTTTGGCTTCAGCAGACCTTTAGTCCTATTGCTTTCCGCCTTTCTGTCCATGTGTCTTGGTCCATGTTCCGGCAGTGGTTCTTGTGCCTTGTGCCGATGTACTGTGCCGTCATGTCTGTCAACTCGCTGTTTATCTGCCGATATGTTAAATTTAAAACATTTATGTAAAAACATGGTGCCGTTAATATAAAAACACTTAACTTTGCCCACGCAACGGTTCGCCGTATGGCGATTAAAAGGGAACCGGGTGAGAATCCCGGACAGACCCGCTGCTGTAATCCGCCCTTATATCGGGGTGCGAACAATGAAGCCACTGACATTTTTTCGGGAAGGCGTTCGCATCCGGGCGGTAAGTCAGAAGACCTGCCTTGCTGTTTTAATAACCTTCCGCAGCCTCGTGGATTAGGCTTCAGGAGAGCATTCTTAATTTTTTATGAAACAAAGATTAGCCATTATGTTCTTGTGCATGGCTGTCTTTACGGGCTATGCGCAAAAGCATGTGAGCCGTCTCGACAGTGTGCAGAGACTTAACGAAGTGGTAGTGCTGGGCAACAGCCAGCGCAGTGTCATTCCGTCGCAGCAGCTTAAGGGCGAAGAACTGCAGCGGCTCAACAGCCTGAGTGTGGCCGACGCGCTCAGGTTCTTTGCCGGCGTGCAGCTGAAAGACTACGGCGGAGTGGGCGGCATCAAGACCGTCAACATACGAAGCATGGGCACCAACCACGTGGGAGTGTTCTACGACGGCATACAGCTGTCTAACGCGCAGAACGGACAGGTGGACCTCGGCATGTTCTCGCTTGACAACATGCAGGCCATATCGCTCTACAACGGACAGAAGAGTCAGATATTCCAGTCGGCAAAGGACTTCAACTCGGCCGGCTCCATATACATGTGGACGCGCCGCCCCGTGTTTGCCGACAGCACCAACTATCATCTCAAGGCCACGCTGAAGACAGGTTCGTTCGACCTTGTCAATCCCGCCCTGCTCATAGAGCTGCGTCTTTCTGACAAGGTGTCGGCGTCGTTCAGCGGCGAGTGGCTTAGCAGCAGCGGCAAGTATAAGTTCCGCTACCGCCGCAAGGCCGTCATGACCGACGAGATAATGTACGACACCACCGCCGTGAGACAGAACGGCGACGTGCGCGCCACGCGCATGGAGGGTGCGTTGTTTGGCACGATCAGCGGCGGCGAGTGGATGCTCAAGGCATACAACTACACCTCGGAGCGCGGCGTGCCGGGGGCCATTGTCAACAATGTGTGGCGCCGCGGCGAGCGCATCTGGGACAACAACTCGTTTGTGCAAGGCTCAATACAGAAAGATTTCGGCAGCCGTTATCACACCCGTCTGATGGCAAAGTATGCCTATTATCTCACCAAATACGTCAACAAAGACACCACCGTGATGATGATCGACAACGTTTACCGGCAGAAGGAGCTGTATCTGTCGTCGTCACATCTGTATAACATCACCAACTTCTGGGACGTTTCGGCTGCCTACGACGTGCAGTGGAACACGATGGATGCCGACATGTACGGCTTCGTTTATCCCACCCGCTGGCACCATTTCCTCTCGGCAGCCACCGCCATTACCCTCGGCCGCGTCAAGATGCAGGGCAGCCTTGTGCTCAACTACGTTCACGACCGCACCCGTCTGGCCAAGTCGGCAGGCGATAAGACCGTGCTTACTCCCGCCTTCTTCCTGTCGTGGGCGCCCTTCGGCAGCTCCGGCCTCACGCTCCGCGCCTTTGCCAAGCGCAGTTTCCGCATGCCGACGTTCAACGACCTTTACTATGCCGACATGGGCAACTCGCAGCTGCGGCCCGAATACACCACCCAATACAACATCGGCTTTGCCTACGACAGTCGCCGCAGCCGCGGCTTCCTGACCGAATGGAGCCTTCATGCCGATGCTTACCGCAACTTCGTCCGCGACAAGATTGTGGCCTATCCCAAGGGCGCGCAGTTCCGCTGGACCATGCTCAATCTGGGCCGTGTGCGCATCACCGGCATCGACCTGACCGGCTCGCTCACGCTCAATCCGCTGCGCGACCTCTACATCACCGGCAAACTTCAGTACACCTATCAGGAAGCAATCGACGTAACCAGTCCGGCCGACACCTACTATCGCGACCAGATACCCTACATCCCATGGCACAGCGGCTCGGCCATCGTTCAGGCAACATGGCGCTCATGGAGCCTTAACTACAGCTTTATCTACACCGGCGAGCGCTATAATCAGCAGGAAAACATCGTGTATAACCACACGCAGCCGTGGTACACGAGCGACATCTCCATTGCGCGCAGCTTCCGCTGGAGCCGCTATTCGGCCAAGGTTCAGCTCGAAGTTAACAATCTCTTCAGCCAGGACTACGACGTGATACTCAACTATCCCATGCCCAAGCGCAACTATCGTCTTACCCTAAGTTTTGAATTATGATGCACAACATACATTTTCTGTATATCCTCCTGCTGTCGGCTGTCCTGCTGTCGTCATGCCGCGAAGACGAAGTCGTGGTGCCTACCGAGTACGACATACTGCCCGTAACCGTGCCCGAAGGCAGCGATGTCGTAGGCATGTACCTGCTCAACGAGGGCAACATGGGCAGCAACAAGTGCACGCTCGACTATCTCGACTTCGTGCAGGGCTATTATGTGCGCAACCTCTACGCCGAGCGCAATCCCCATGTCATAAAAGAACTTGGCGACGTCGGCAACGACATACGTGTCTACGGCTCAAAACTCTACGTCGTGGTCAACTGCTCCAACAAGATGGAAGTGCTCGACGCACGCACCGGGGTGCGCATATCTCAGGTGGACATACCCAACTGCCGCTACGTCAACTTCTACCGCGGCCACGCCTACGTCAGCTCCTATGTCGGCCCGGTTCAGCTCAACAATCCCAACGCCGTTAAGGGCGCGGTCTACAAGGTGGACACGCTCACGCTCAAGGTGGTGGACAAATGCACCGTGGGCTACCAGCCCGAAGAGCTCGAAGTGCTCGGCGAATACCTCTATGTGGCCAACTCCGGCGGCTACATGGCGCCCAACTACGACAACACCGTGTCGGTGATAGAGTTTGAAGGGTTCAGGCAGATGCAGAAGATACCTGTAGGAATCAACCTCCACCGCATCAGGGCCGACCGCCACGGACGGCTTTGGGTTACGTCGCGAGGCGACTATGAGACCATAAGTTCTAATCTCTACGTGCTCCAGAAGAAGAGCGGACGCAACGAGATGGAAGTAACTGACACGCTCAACATTCCCTGCTCGAACTTCTGCATCAGCGGCGACTCGCTCTATTACTACAGCACCGAGTGGAACAACTACACCCAGCAGAACACCATAACCTACGGAATAATAAACACGGAGACGATGCAGCGCGTGAGCGACTCGTTCATAACCGACGGCACTCAGGCCGACATCACCATTCCGTATGGCATCAGCATACACCCCGACACGGGCGACATATACATCACCGACGCCAAAAACTACGTGTCGAGCGGTGTGCTTCACTGCTATTCGAAAGACGGAAAACACAAATGGAGCGTGCGCACGGGTGACATTCCTGCCCACATGTGCTTCATAAAAGGTTCTTCAAAATAATTCATTATGAACAGAATAAAACATCATATAGTGCGCCTTTCGGTCATGTCTGCCGTTGTTGTGGCGGCTGTGTTGCCGTGTTCGTGCGAACGCGACGCCGAGAACGTCAGTTCAGGACTTGACGACTATTACTACATCGAGCGCATGAAGAAGCTCAGACTAGCCCCTGCCTACACCGGCGACTCTTACCGATGGACCGTCAGGACGGCATCGGGCGCCGACTCGCTCCTTTCCACCGACCGCGAGTATATCTTCCTCGCTCAGCACGAAGGCGAGTATGTGATTACTTTCGAGCTCGACGACGGCGGGCGCGGATATAAGCAGACATTTCCCGTTACGGTGCTTCACGAGGAAGTGGAGTATAGTCCCTATACGGCAAGCGTGTATGAATATTGCCCCGCTCCGGGCCAGTTTGTCAACACCATGCCCATCTATGAGCCCGGCGACGACACTGAAACAATGAGGCAGAAGGCTGAGGACGACCTCGTGAACGACGTGATGATAACCCTCGGAGCCTATGGAGGCTACGTTACGTTTGCCTTCGACCACACCGTGGTGAACGTGCCGGGCGAGAAAGACTTCTACATAAAAGGCAACTCGTTCTACTCTGACATACCCGGATATGCCGAGCAGCGGGGCGGCAACTGCGAGCCGGGCATAGTGATGGTGGCGTTCGACCGCAACATGAACGGACGCCCTGACGACGACGAATGGTATGAGCTTGCCGGCAGCGAATATAACAACAGCGCCACGATAAAGAACTACGGCATAACCTACAGCCGTCCGGTGGAGCACGATCCTGTGCCCGACGCTTCGGGAACGCTTACCGACACGCTCTACATACCATGGAAAGACAACCGCGGAAACAGCGGACATATATATAAGAACATGTACCATACGCAGAGCTATTATCCCGAATGGATAGATGCCGACGAGCTTACGTTCAGCGGAACGCGCCTGCCCGACAACGGCAAGGACGTGAGCGGATGGGGCTCTTACTATGTTCTATACTCATATCCGTGGGGCTATGCCGACAATCATCCCAACGACTCCATAGGCCTTAACAGCTTCGACATAGGCTGGGCTGTGGACAGTCAGGGTAACAAAGTCTGTCTGCCGGGCGCCGACTTCATACGTGTCTACACCGGCGTAAACCAGTATTGCGGATGGGTGGGCGAGACCTCTACCGAGATTTCGCGTGCGCAAGACCTGCACGTGCAGGCCGACATGCAGCCCAATGCGGCTCCCCTGACCATAAGACGAGCAAAACAGACAAATAAATAACAAACATGTTTAATTTTTAAAAGTTAAGTTCTTTATGAAGAAAAAGATTTACTTATTGTTGTTTGCACTGCTGTCGGGCGTGTTTGCCATTGCCCAGACAATAAAGGTGCAGGGCGTTCCGCGCAACATCAAGAACGGAACCGTAATGATGTCGGCCACCGACAACACGTGTGATGTCGACTTCTCTAAGATTACGCGCTGGATAGGCGAGGGCGACAAGCAGGCCGCGCTCGTCATCAAATGGAACGACAGCCGCGAGGAACGCCTCTATGTGTGGGGCTACCGCTGGACCGACGAGGCCGACGGCACGGGTGCAGCAATGCTCTGCAACATAGCAAAGAACGACCCTAACTTCATCGTTCTCGTTTATGGCAACACTCCTTACGGCACCACCATTGGCGGTGTGGGCTACGACTTTGACGGCGACGGATTCAGCATAACAAAGAACGGAGAGGCCGTGGAGCCTGATGAGGACGGACTGCTGCACACCACCAGCTACGACTTTGACAGCTATGTGTCGGCCGACGAGGACGACCTCTGGTTCTCAGGCTGGTATGACGGCTATCTGTCTTACTGGGTGTGCGACACTCCGGGCGAAGCGTTCGGCTACTCTAACGTGGGCGCAACGGGCCGCAAACTCGTCGACGGATGCGTTGACGGATGGTCGGCCGTGAGAGACATGAGCGACATGAACATGGGCAACATGATTGGCGAGCTGTATTATCTGCCTGCGCTGACGTCAGAGCCCGTGCTGGTTGACTACACCAAAGGCACATTCATCGTGAACGAAGACTGGTATGGCCACCAGAACTCTACCGTAAACTTCCTCACCGACGAGGGCGAATGGGTTTACCGCGTGGTGCAGAAGGAGAATCCCGGCGTTGAGCTTGGAGCCACCGTGCAGTATGGAGCAATCTACGGCGACAAGTTCTTCATCATAGCCAAGCAGCCCAAAGATCCGGGCGCAAGCATCATGGGCGGACGCATAACCATCTGCGACGCCAAGACAATGAAGGTGCTGAAGCAGATAGAAAACATTGCCGTTGACGACAATGGCTCAAGCATTGCCGACGGCCGCGGCTTCCTCGGAGTGGATGAGCATAAGGCATACGTAGGCACAAGCAACGGCATCTACGTTCTCGACCTCGACAAACTTGAGATTACGGGCAGCGTAGGCGGAGCCGGAACAGACAGCGACGACCCGTATCAGCAGCTCTACGGAGGACAGATTGGCAACATGGTGCGCGTGAACGACCGCGTGTTTGCCGTTCATCAGAAGAACGGACTGCTCGTAATCAATCCCGCAACCGACGAGGTAGAGCAGACCGTTGAGGCTCCCGAAGGATGGGGCTTCGGCTCTGTGGTACTGTCGAAAGACGGCAACCTGTGGCTCAGTCTGGCAGCATCGTCAGGTTCAGGCCAGGCCGACACACGTATAGTAAAGCTCAACCCCGCAACGCTCGAGCAGACCGTCATAGAGTGCCCCGAAGGCATCTTCGGTCCGGCAAACTCATGGTATGCATGGACACCCGACTGCTTCTGCGCAAGCAAGCAGAACAACGTGCTCTACTGGAACGGCGGAAACAGCAGCTGGTTCAGCGGCAAGACTGTCTATAAATACGACATCGACAGCAACACCTTCAGCACGTTCATCGACTATAACGACGACCCCGACGGCTGGCAGATCTACGGATGCTCGTTCCGCATAGACCCCGTTACCGACGAAGCCATAGTAAGCCTCTACAAAGGCTACGGCGACCCGACTTACGTTGTGCGCAAATATGACAACGAAGGCAAGCAGATAGCTGAATATTCAATGATAAGCAACTACTGGTTCCCGTCGCTTCCGGTATTCCCCGACAACGAGGCTCCTGTCGTTGCCGACATCGACCCCGTAAGCCTTACAACCGAAGACGGCACCACCGTTTCGCTGAAAGACGTGGCTACCGACGCCGACAACATGGACGCTGCCATCGTGAAGACCGTCAAGGAGGTGAGCGACGAAGAAGTGCTGAAGGCTGAAATGGCTGACGGCGACCTCGTGATAACTCCGCTCAAGGCTGGCAAGGCAGACATAACCATCCAGATAAACTCTAACGGCAAACTGGCTGAGACCGTTGTAAGCGTAGAAGTAACTGAGGCTACAGACATTGATGCCGTTGAAGGCGTCAAGGCTGAGGAAACAGGCCGCTACACGCTCGACGGCAAGATGCTCAACGCTCCGCAGCGCGGCATCAACATAATCCGTATGAGCGACGGCACAATCAAGAAGGTTATCGTGCGCTAAATCATGCAACAGCATGCGCCCCTCGTGGCGCATCACACATCAACGGCACGCCCGGCATCGTATGTCAGGCGTGCCTTTTCTTTTTGTCGGTAAGTCATAATGAAGATGCGTAAATAATGGTCAAAACGCATTTTTAACCCCGTTTTCGCCTGTCTTTTATCCGCCTTTGTAACCGCTTGATATTCAATGCGTTGCAAAAGGCCATGTTTTATCCTCTAAAAGACCACCTTTTGCAGCCTGAAAGGTTACCTTTCGCAATGCAAAAGACGGCATTTCGCATTTCGTCCGCCGGCGTTCCGATTTTTTAAACCTTTATCCCCGCCGCGCCTTTCTCCGTGAGAAATATTTTCATTAACTTTGCATCCCGTCAGAGTAACATCCTTATAGCTTGCAAAAACAATGGAAAATAATTATGCTATACAGTTCCCCGAGATAATGAAGGGGAAGAAAATCCTTTATGTTCATGGTTTCAGTTCATCGGGACAGTCGGGCACTGTCGTCAAGATTCGCGAGATGCTGCCCGGCGCCACCGTAGTGGCTCCCGACCTGCCGCTGCATCCTGCCGAGGCCATGGACCTGCTTCACCATACTTGCGAGACTGAAAATCCCGACCTGATTATCGGTACGTCGATGGGCGGAATGTATGCCGAGATGCTCTACGGATACGACCGCATATTGGTAAACCCTGCCTTTCAGATGGGCGACACCATGCTGAAGCATGGCATGCTGGGCAAGAACACCTTTCTTAATCCCCGTCAGGACGGCGTTCAGGAGTTTATCGTAACCAAGGCTCTCGTGGAGGAATATAAGGAGATTACCGCCAAATGCTTTGCCGGCGTAACCGATGAGGAGAGCCGCGACAGGGTTTACGGACTATTCGGCGACGAAGACCCCGTGGTGCACACGCGCGACCTGTTCTCGCAGCACTACCGCAACGCCATCAGCTTTCACGGCGAGCATCGCATGAACGACAAGATATTGCTCCACTCTGTGCTGCCCGTAGTGCAGTGGATAGACGACAGACAGGAGCATCGCGAGCGCCCTATAATATACGTCAGCATCGACACGCTGCGCGATGCGCGCGGCAATCAGATGTCGAGCGCTATGAAGGCGTTCCGTTATCTCTTTGAGCATTACGCCATGTATATCGTTGCTCCGTCGCCCGCCTACAATCCTGAATACATTGCCGAAGTGATGCGCTGGGCAGAAGACGTGGTAAACGTTCCGGCATGGCAGCACCTTGTGTTCACCAACCGCAAGGATCTTATCTACGGCGACTACCTCATCGACCCGTCAGACGAGTATGGCGCAGCCGACTTCATGGGCACGCTCATCAAGTTTGGAAGCGACACATTCAAGACTTGGGAAGAGATAATAGAATTTTTCAGCAGGCTGGGAGGACAATGATAATTCATAATTGGCTAATGCCGAACTTCGTTTCACAATTCATAATTCATAATTGGGCGGGTGTCATTCTATAACAATATACGATATAGGGTGATGTCTCGTTTAAATTGTGAAACAAAGTTCGGCATTAGCTAATTATGACTTATAAACGTGAATTATAAAATCGTTAATTGTGAATTATAAAGACGTTAATAGTGAACTCTTTTCTCGCGTTTTAGAACTTACGCGCCTTTATGATACTGCCGATGCTAAGAGCGTCAACAAGATGGCGCACGAGACGCTGGTGCTGACCTGTCATGAGGGACTGCGCGACACGGGACAGGCCTTCGGTAACCTCTTTTCGCAGGTAGACTATCTGTGCAAGAGGCACAACGTCAAGCTGCCCGACTGGATTGCAGTTCAGGCCATGCGCCGCCATACCAACAGCAGTGAGCCGCTCTCGCGCGAAGATTTCTTCTACGACATGCGCGCCCTCAGCCGCTTCATCTCTGCCGTTACGGGCACCGACGTGCCGGGCGAGCTGCTCCGTGTGCTGCCTGCCGAGCGCAAGCCTTACACCAAGGCCGAAGGCACCGATGTAAGATACGTGAGATGTATCGTAAGAGGGTTCGACGACAAATATATCTATGTGTCGGCCGAAGACGTGCTCGGCGGAGCCATGCTTGCTGCCGACTATACGGCAGACGACCTCACTTATCTCTCCGAACTGCTGCGCGAGGGTATGCAGCTCAATCTGCTCGACTGCAAGCTCGAAGGCTCATGCACATACAGCGGCAGCGATGGCGACGTGAAATGCGACATCATCGTGCCTTCGCTCGTTATCGTAGAGCCCGACTATCTTATCGACATCAGCTCAATAGCCGCATGCTTTAAGGAGTACGGTCACCATCCGCTGATATACACCCTCGACCGAATGAAGCCTCGCGCCAACAGTCAGGCAATACTCCTCGGTAATCTTGCCGGCAGCGTGCTCGACGATATTATCAACAGTCGCGGCACCTACAGCATGGCGTCTACGCTGAAATTGAGTTTCAGCGAGAAGGCTCTCGAATATTCAACCTGCACCGACTTCAATCCTGCCGTGTTCAAGGCAAATGCCGCCGTGCAGGCATCCAATATCAACGCCGCCGTTATGGGTATGTTCGGCGAATACGACCGCAGTCGTGTTGTGCTCGAGCCGTCGTTCGTCTGCGAGCGTCTTGGCCTTCAAGGCCGTGTCGACCTCATGACAACCGACTTCCGCCTGCTTGTTGAGCAGAAGTCGGGGCGCAACCTCAACATAGAGCGCGCCGCACAGTCGGGCGGCAAGGGCCTGCAGCTTGAGCCTCATTATGTTCAGCTGTTGCTGTATTATGGCGTGCTGAGATACAATTTCAATCTTGGTTTCAACAAGACAGACATCCGTCTGCTCTATTCTAAATATCCCCCGGCACAGGGCTTCCTTGCCGTAGCCTTCTATCGCAAGCTCTTCGCTGAGGCCATCAGTCTGCGCAACAAGATTGTCGCTGCCGACTTCGACATAGCCCTCGACGGCTTCGACAGCGTGCTGCCCGAACTTACGCCCGCCACGCTCAACACCACAAAGACCGCTTCGTCGTTCTTTCAGCGCTACCTCCTGCCGCAGATAGAGGCCGTAACGGGACCGTTGGCAGCCATGCCGCCGCTTGAGCGCGAATATTTCTGCCGCATGATGACGTTCGTATATCGCGAGCAGCTCCTCGGCAAGGTAGGCTCGCAGGAAGGCGTAACAAGCTGTTCGGCAGACCTTTGGAATATGCCGTTGGCAGAGAAACTGGAGACCGGCAACATATACACCGGCCTGACGATAAAGGCAAAGGAGTGTGCCGAAGGCAGTTCCGTGCCCGACCGCATAAAGCTCTCCGTGCCCGGACAGGGCGAGGGCTTCTTGCCAAACTTCCGCCGCGGCGACATGATTTATCTCTATCAGTATCGTGCCGACAGCGTTCCCGATGTGCGCAACGCCATACTTTACAAGGGAAACATCGACGAACTGCACACCGACGAGATAACAGTGGTGCTGACAGACGGACAGCAGAACCCCGACGTTCTGCAGGTTCAGCATCCCGAGGATATGCCCGACGACATGCATAAGGCAATGGTATATGCCGTGGAGCATGCCGGAACAGACGCTTCGGGCAGCAGCGGAGCGCGCGCGTTGCTTGAGTTTGTAACCGCTCCCGACGACCGCCGCAGTCTGCTTCTCGGTCAGCGTGCCCCTCGCAGAAACGAAAGCGTAAGGCTGACAAAGAGCTACAACCCGAGCTACGACGACATACTGCTGGCCGCAATGCAGGCATCCGACTATTATCTGCTCGTCGGTCCGCCCGGCACGGGCAAGACATCAATGGCTCTGAGGTTTATGGTTGAAGAGGAACTTACGCGCCCCGGTGCGTCGGTTTTGCTCATGGCATACACCAACAGGGCCGTAGACGAGATATGCGCGATGCTCGAAGACGCCTCGCTCGACTATCTGAGGCTGGGCAGCGAGTACAGCTGCGACCGCCGTTTCAAGCATCGTCTTATTGGCGAGGCAGTGCGCAACTGTCCCCGCCTGTCCGACATCCGCGAGCGCATATCCTCGGTGCGCATCATCACCGCCACCACGTCAATGCTCATGTCGCGGCCTTTCGTGTTCAGCTTGAAGCACTTCTCGTTGGCCATTGTCGACGAGGCGTCGCAGATACTCGAGCCTGGACTTATCGGTCTGCTTGCCGCCCACGATCACGAAGGCGGCGTGCGCACGCGTTGCAGCATAGACCGCTTTATCCTTGTAGGCGACCATAAGCAGCTGCCGGCTGTGGTGCTGCAGAGCGAAACCGAGTCGGCTGTGAGCAGCGAGGCGCTGCGTGCCATCGGACTCGACAACTGTCGCAACTCGCTCTTTGAGCGTCTGCTGCGCACGGAGCGTGCCGCCGGCCGTACAGAGTTTACTGGTGTGCTGCGCCGTCATGGCCGTATGCACCCCGACGTGGCAGAGTTCCCCTGCCGTGAGTTCTACGCCAGCGAGCATCTAGAGCCTGTTCCGTTGAAGCATCAGAAGGAAACGTCGCTCAATTATGCCGACACAGGCCATGCAGACAAGCTCGACACGCTGCTGCGCACTCACCGCATGATCTTCATTCCGTCGCAGCCGTGCCGCCGTCCCGATGTGTCCGACAAGGTGAACACAAGCGAGGCAACCATAGTGGCCGACCTTCTGAGCCGTCTTTACTCCATGCTCGGCAGCAGTTTCAGCGCAGCCAAGAGCGTGGGCGTAATAGTGCCTTACCGCAACCAGATAGCCGTGATACGCAAGGAGATAGAGAAAACTGGGATAAAGGAACTTGAAGACATATCAATAGACACCGTAGAGCGCTATCAGGGCAGCCAGCGCGACGTGATAATCTATTCGTTCACGGTGCAGAACAGATGGCAGCTTGAGTTTCTTGCAGCCAACTGCTTCATGGACGACGCACGCATCATAGACCGCAAGCTGAACGTGGCCATGACCCGTGCGCGCCGCCAGATGATAATGACCGGCAACGTTGAGACGCTCAGTCATAACGCTGTCTTCCGTGAGATGATAAGCTATGTGGAGTCGAAAGGCGGCCTGTTCAGATATTACGAATAGCCTTTCATTACGGCGTTTGCGGTTGTTCAGCCGTTAGTGTATTGAAAAATGCCTCTTGGCATCTGCCGTCGTGAATGGAGAATAAATACAAAAAAAGTTTTCTCAGAAACTCATCACTCGTCACATTGCTGCATAACTTTCAGTTAGTCAGATTGCTGCAGTGTGATGAGTTGCCGTCCGCACTCATCACTCCGGCAGCGTAAAGCCCTTGATGTGATGAGTTGACAAGTCAAAACGTCACACCTTAAGGCGTTGAATATTAGAGCGTTACAGGCAAATGTGACGAGTGATGAGTTTCTGAGAAAAACTTTTTAGTTTAATAAACATCGGCCTTTTGCAGCGCAAAAGCTATCCTTTCATGCTGCAAAAGGCCGTGTTTTATGGTGCAAAAGCATACCTTTTACAATGCCGTTTGGGGTGTTTTGTAATACAGAAACATAACTTCTGCGTGATGCTTACCGCCATTCGGCATTGCGGATATGCAGAAACTATGTTGCCGTTGAATGACTTTCGGCATAATTTTCGTTACGTTTTAATATCTTAGAAGAACGTTTCGGGCTCGCGTCTTGCCGAGAATGCCGCTGTAAATTTAGCCGCAGCTTCGGCATAAGCGGGCAGATATATGGCGCGCGAGCCGTGAGGACAAACCACCACGCAGCGTCCGCAGGCAATACATTTGGACGTATCTGTGCTGCAAGGGTCGCTTTCGCTTATCGCGCCGGCAGGGCAGAGTCTTGCGCAGGTCATGCATTTAGTACATGTGTTCTTGTCGCCTGTGGGGCACATCGGCACTTTGTGAGCCTCCCTGTACGGGCGGTTGCCTTTCACTTCAGGGTCGCCCAAGGCGTCAGTTCCGGCAGCATCGGCGAGCAGCTTGGCACATCTCTTGCCGAACGCGGCAGCCTTTTCAAGGTCGGAAGCATCGGGACGGCCCTCAGCAACCTTCGGGAATATGCAGTGGCGGCCTATGAACGCGCCGGCGGCAAACGTGTGGAAGCCGTTGCCGTTGAGCGTGTCTTTTATCTCGAGCAGCGCGTCGTCGTAGTCGCGGTTGCCGTAGACGCACACCGCAACGGCAGGAGTGTTGTTGCCGTGAACCATCTTCAGCGCCTCGGCGGCAGCCTCGGGTATGCGTCCCACGTAGACAGGAGCGCCAACAATGAGCATACTGTTGTCGCCGCTGAGCGTTATTTCGCTCTTGGGCAGGGCGTTGGTTACGTCGTGTTCAATGATGTTTCCGCCAATGGCCTTGGCTATTTCCCTTACTATTGTGCGTGTGGTGTAGGTAGCACTGAAGTACACCACGTGAATGTCCGTTATGTTCATAATCTGTTTTTTGTATAAAATGAAGCCGATAAAATGTTTCTCTATGCAAATGTAAGAATAAAAAACGCACGGCGCAAGCATACGCCCCGTGATTTTTATGTGTTGAGGCTGCGTGCCGCGCGGTGTGCCTGTAGCCGTGAGGCATGAGCAGACGTCGTTGCGGCGTGTGCCGGAATATAAAAAAGTAAAAGATATAACATTATCCATGATATGGGTATGCAGGTTAATGTCGATAATAGTTATCTTTGCAGCGTGCAGTAAAACGGCCGCTCTGCGGTGCCGGAGCGGTCATAGTTAAGGCACAAATGAAACGACAGTTAACGAAAAAAGGACAATATATCATTATGACATTGAATGACTTTTTGGCTTATGTGGCCACAGGCAAACCGCTGAACACACCCGAGATATGCAGTTTTATGGATGAGATGAGCAACGAGGCGCGCCGCGTTACGTTCAGGCTCAACGCCGAGTTTCACACTCAGGAGGAAGTAAGGGCATTGCTTTCAAAGATTATGGGATATACCGTTCCCGACACGCTGAGAGTGTTTCCGCCGTTCTATACCGATTTCGGCAAGAACATACACATAGGCGAAAACGTGTTTATCAACGCCTGCTGCCACTTCCAGGATCATGGAGGCGTAACCCTTGGCGACGGCTGTCAGATAGGCCACAACGTGGTGTTTGCCACGCTCAACCATGGACTTGAGCCCGAAAACCGCCGCTTCACTTATCCGGCTCCGATAGTCTTGGGGCGCAACGTGTGGGTAGGTTCTAATGCGACGATACTCCAGGGCGTTACGATAGGCGACAATTCGGTGGTTGCTGCCGGAGCCGTGGTAACCAGGGATGTGCCTGCCGACACGATAGTTGGCGGCGTTCCGGCGCGCGTGATAAAGCATATCTGACGCTGGCAGGCTCTAAACGGCTCTCAGCGAGGCTTAGGGTCTTGTAATGAAATATGTGTAAAAAGGGTAAAATAATCAGTAAATGTGGTATCGTGGCGACGGCGGATATGTGCTAACTTTGCACCGTAACCAAAACATGATAGCATGAAACTGATTAATGTAACAATGATTGCGGCGGTTATGTTGATGGCCGTATGCAGTCAGATAAAAGCTGAAGAGAATATGAAAAACGTACTAAACGAAAAGCAGCAGTGCATGGCTGCCATTGCATGCCTTGAGGCAAAGGGCGACATCGACGGTCTGACTGCCGCCATCAACGCAGGATTTGACGCCGGACTTACCGTGAGTGAGATTAAGGAAGCCCTGTCGCAGTTGTATGCCTACACGGGATTTCCGCGCAGTCTTAACGCCCTTGGCACACTGCAGAGCGTTGTCAACAGCCGCCGTCAGCAGGGCAAGGCGTGCGAGGAGGGCAAGGATGCCGACCCGATGGCAGAAGGATACGACGCACTGAAACAGGGAACGGAGGTGCAGACCAAGTTGAGCGGCAAGCCGTTTACTTATGATTTTGCTCCCGCCACCGACTATTATCTGAAGGCTCACCTGTTTGGTGACATCTTTGCGCGCAACAATCTCACCCACGCCGAGCGCGAGTTGGTTACCGTCAGCGCGCTGTCAGGCTTGCAGGGCGTTGAGCCGCAGCTGCAGTCGCACGTCAGCGGAGCGCGCAACATGGGCCTGAAGGACGACGAGATACGCTCAATACCGGCCACGCTTGCTGCCCGTGTGGGCGAGGTTGAGGCATGGCGCGCAGCCAAGGCCATTGCGGCAGTGTTCGGAGAGCCGTTTGATGAGGGCAAGCCCGTGGAGCAGATGATGTTCCCAAAAGGCGACTTCAATTCGGCTTATGCCCAATATTTCATCGGCAACAGCTATCTTGCGCCGCTCAGTCAGGGAAAGGTGCCCGTGTCGAACGTAACCTTTGAGCCCCGTTGCCGCAATAATTGGCACATCCATCACAAAGGAATACAGGTGCTGATATGCGTCGGCGGCACAGGCTGGTATCAGGAGTGGGGCAAGGAAGCCAGAATGTTGAAGCCCGGAGATGTGGTTGAAATACCCGAAGGCGTTAAGCACTGGCACGGCGCAACCAAAGACGGCTGGTTCCAGCACGTAACGTTCACCGTTGCCGAAGAAGGCGCGTCGAACGAATGGCTCGAGCCGGTTACGGATGAAGAATATGACAAACTTTAATATATAGCGTGACTTTCTAAACAATACTCCCCGCAGACTGTTGCCTGCGGGGAGTATTATTTTGTTGCTTATGACATTATGTAAGTCGCCGTTCACTTATGTTCTGTGATGTTGCCGGCTTTTATCTCGCCATGCATAAAGCATCATTTAAGATGCTTCAGCATCCATTCCATCTGTCCGTATTCGGTGTCGTCAGATGTCCAATGCTCGTTGATGGGCGTCAGCAGCGCCTCTTTCGGACAGTTTAGAGTGTTCCATACGGCATAGCTTGTTGTCGGCGGACACGTGTTGTCGTTATATCCCCAAGTCATATAAGTGTCGGCTTTCACGTGGCGCGCAAAGTTTACGACGTCATAATAAGCCATGGTCTTCATGTTGTTCTCGGTGAGCATGCCCTCAATGCGGTTGAAGTGAGGATATCCGCCGGTAAGTCCGGCGCTGTATGCCGCCATGTCGCTCAGTGCGGGATGATTGACAATGCACTGCGTTACGCGGCTGTCGAGTCCGGCTGCCACCAGCGCAAGCGCTCCGCCCTGACTGCCTCCCTGCACGATTACGTTGCGTCCGTCCCATTCAGGCAGCTGCGTCAGCAGGTCGATGCAGCGCACAAGAGCCAGATAGACGCGCTTCATGTAGTAGCGGTCGCGGTTGTCTATGCCGTTGGCAAGATAGCCGTTCTCCTTGCCGTTGAATGCTTTAGATATGTCGTTGAACATCTCCTGGCTCATTCTCGGGTCGAGTCCGTGAATCTCCATCTCCATTCTTATACATCCGTTCTCGGCATAATACTTGTGGCGCAGCGGCTCCTTTATGGTCTTTATGCCTGCTCCCGGAGGGCAAAGCACCACCGGACAGCTGCCCTTGGCGGCATTTTTGGGATAAAAGAGATATGCGTATACGGCCTGTTTCTGCTTGTTCAGCGTCAGTTTCACGAGGTAACAGTCAATCTTGTCGGTGCAATATTCGTCGGCTCTTTCCTTTGTATATTTCAGCGGAACGGCCCTCATGTCCTCAATGTTCTTGTTCCAGAAGTCCATAAAGTCGGCAGGCTCCTTGGTGTAAGGCCTGATTTTGTCTACTGAAAATCCCACTTTTATGTGATGTTCGTAGGTCTTGCCGTCAACCGTGGCTTTCAGTCTGAGGTCGCGGAAGCCCGGAGTCTTTCTCGTTCCCATGTCAATTGTGGCCCTTCCGCCGTTGAGTTTCACAGAGCCTTTCTTGTCAGCCTCCAGCATGTCGTCGGCTATTTCGTAGTTCACCTTGCAGTCTCTCGGTATGCCGTATTTATACAGCTGCACCTCAACCTTAGCCTTTTCGCCCGTCTGATAGAGCCAGTCGGCATGGTCGGGCACGGTCAGCCACAGATAGTCAGAGCGGTAAGGATAGTTTTCGGCTGCGACATAGAGCCATGCGGCAACGGCAAAGATAAGCGTAAAAACAATTCTTTTCATTGGTTGTAGTATATTAGTTTTTGTGCAAAGGTAATGCAAACAGCCTTAACGGCAAAATAAATCAAGGCTAATCAGCATTTTTGTTGAGGCTTTGGTGAGGGGGAATTGATGGGAGGGATGGGACTTATGCGACTATGTGAACTAATGATTTGGAGTTATGGAGATGTTGGTTATTGGGGTATTTGGGTGCATTGCGGCACCCAAATGTTTACTGTCCGCCGTCAGCCGTTGCGGTATTCATGTGGCGTGCAGCCTGTAATCTTCTTGAAAACCGTGTTGAAGCAGCTCTCGGCACAGAATCCCAGCATCGACGCTATGTCGCCTGCCGTCATGTCGGTAGACAGCAGCAGTTCCTTTGCCATCAGTATCCGCCTCAGCTGTATGTATTCGCTCACGCTCTTTCCCGTCTCGTGCTTCATCATGTCGTTGAGATATTCGGCCGACATTTTCAGTTCGGGCGCTATCCGGCATGCCGTCAGCATGCTCTGCGTGGCGGCCTTGCCCGAGCGCAGAAAGCCGTCTATTATGCCGTCAACGGTCTTTATTGCAGCCGTGTTGACCTCGTGGCGGGTGATAAACTGGCGTGTGTAGAACCTCTGACAATAGTTGAGTAGCAGTTCGATGCAGTTGCTTATTATTGCCTTGCTGTATTCGTCTACGCCCCATTTCAGCTCGCAGTCGATGCCGTCGAGACATCTGCCTATCACCTTCAGTTCGCAGCACGACAGATGGAGCGCCTCGTCCGTGTGGTATTTAAAGAACGAGAAGTCCTTTATCCTCATGCCCAGCGGCGTGCATCTTATTATGTCGGGATGAAATATCAGCATTCTTCCGCCGCACTGTCTGAGGTCTATCTCGCTTGCAGGCATGGCAAACGTCATGGTGGCTTCGGAGAAGTCGTAGTAGTGCTGTCCGCATTTGCCGGCGGTGCATCCGTCGCTCACCACCTTCACCGCATAGCAGTCGGTGGCCATGTTGCGGCAGCTGCTTTTGCCCGACATGTCTATCAGGCTCACCTGCGGATGCCTCGTCTCCTTGTCGAAGGCGCGGTTGCACTCGCACACATAGTTTGTCGTGTCGCAGATATGGCGCATTGTGTCTCTCGTCATCTTGTCTTTTCAGCGTTAGCCGTCATCGTCCTACACCGAAGCCTTGCGGTATTCGCTCGGCGTCATGCCCGTGTTGCGCTTGAAATAGCGGTTAAAGTGCTGCGAATACTGGAAGCCCAGACCGTAGCTTATCTCGTTGATTGTCTTTCTTGTACCCAGCAGTTCGTCCTTTGCCAGGTCCATAATCTTGTTCTGTATATACTCCTGCGGCGTGCGTCCCGTCTCGCGCTTGATGAGATCGCCGAAATAGTTGGGCGACAGGAAGCATTTCTCGGCAAAATATTTCACCGTAGGCAGACCGTTCACGGCGGCCGTATCGCCCTCGAAATAGCCATCGAGCTCGTTCTCAAACTTGGTCAGAATGTCGCGGTTAACCACCTTACGGGTGATAAACTGGCGCTCGTAGAATCTCATGCAGTAGTCGAGCAGAAGTTCGATGTTGCGGCATATCAGCTTCTTGCTGTGGTTGTCTATCGGGCGTTCGGTTTCAATCTTGATTTTCTCGAGACAGTCCTTGTATATCATCTTCTCCTGTTCCGACAGATGGAGCGCCTCGGTTGACGAATAAGAGAAGAACGAATACTGCTTTATCTCCTGTCCAAGCGACGTGCCGCGTATGAGGTCGGGGTGAAAGAGCAGGCCGAGAGCGTTGGGCTCATAGTCGGGTCTGTGCTTTACATGGACGACCTGTCCGGGCGCAAAGCTCGTAACCGTGCCCTCCTGATAGTCGTAGGGCATGCGGCCGTAGGTTATGTCGCCGCAGTAAGTCTGCTTCAGGAACAGGGCGTAAACGCCGTAATAGTAAGACACCTCCTGCGGAAATGCCTTCTTGTCGGCCTTCTTCAGGTCTACCACTGCCACGAGCGGATGCTTCGTCTCAAAGCCCATCGCCTTGTTGTATTCGTCGATGGAGTTGAATTTTATCAGGTTTTCCATGCTCAAATAGTTTATTCTTTCTTGTTGAACTTCAGCCGGCTGCAGCGCAGAGGGGCTTATGCCGTGTTGCCTGCTGCTTGCCGATGCTAATGCAAAGATACTTCTTATCGGCATAACAGCGTGTGTACGATTTACTGAATTTGTTATATTTATTACTTTTTCAGCAGTTTTTCGCCTCCTTATCGCATATTATTATGCCAAATGTTTACCTTTGTGTAGAATTTCACAAATGTTTATGCACACACCCGGTTACCGTTTCCGCCGTGCCATGAGGCTGTTGCCCGTGTTGCTGTCTTTGGCAACATGCGCCGGCGTTTATGCCCAAGACTCGCTCAAATACAGGCGCCACGACCTGGCGCTGACCATAGAACGCACCGACAGCAGCGCGGTGCGCACATCGTATCTTAACGTCGGTCTGCTCGGCGGAGCCGCCCGTCTGCACGGCTTCCAGCTCAACGCCATGACGTCGTTTGCCGGCAGGGAGATGCACGGAGTGCAGCTCTCGGGACTTTCAAGTGTTGCGATGAACATGCGCGGCGTGCAGCTTTCGGCGTTCAGCAACGTCAGTCTGTCGCCCTTCAGGGGCCTTCAGCTTGGCGGAGTTACCAACATATCGCGCGGCGTGGGCGGCGGAATGCAGCTATCCGTGCTGGCCAACATCAGTTCGAAGGTGATGCGCGGCGCGCAGCTCGGCACGTATAACTATGCCGACACGCTGCGGGGATGGCAGATAGGACTGGCCAATGTCTGCATGGAACATCCGCACGGCGTGCAGCTCGGACTGGTAAACTACAGCCGCGACACAGTGGCGCACAAGATAGGACTGGTGAACATCAACCCCAAGACGAAGGTAGACTTCATGTTCTTTGGCGGCAACAGCAGCAAGATTAACGCCGCATTCAGGTTCCGCAACCGCAGCACTTACAGCATAGTTGGTGCCGGAACGCATTATATGGGGCTCGACGAGAAGTTCTCGGGCGCGCTCTATTACCGCCTTGGACAGTATTTCAACCTCGGCCGTCGGTGGTCGCTCAGCGCCGATGCGGGTTTCTTTCACATAGAGACCTTTCAGCACAATTCGGCCGACAAGCCCGAACGCCTATACTCGCTGCAGCTGCGCGCCAACGTAGACTACAGGCTCAACGACAACATCGGGCTGTTTGCGTCGGCAGGATATGGCTTTACGAGATATTATGAGCATAACCGGAAATACCGCAACAGAGCCATAGTTGAGGCGGGACTGACCTTTGCCTACAACCGCAGCGGACTGAAGGGCAGGGCAAGTGATGACGAAACGGAGGCAGGCGTAACTGATTCGGTGTCGATATATGCCTTCGACAACCCTGAGAATATGAAGAAACGGCCCTGGAAGGCGGCTGCCGAGGCTGTCGGAATCAACGTGCTCGTGAACTGCTTCGACCGCTTTGTGCTGTGCGAAGACTTTGCCAAAGTTAATCTGAGCAGCATAAAGGAGAACTTCAAGACGGGCTTTGTGTGGGACAACGACCAGTTTTCAACCAACCTGTTTGCCCATCCTTACCACGGCGGACTATATTTCAACGCCGCCCGAAGCAACGGCCTTAGCTTCTGGGAGTCGGCTCCTTATGCCCTTGGAGGCAGTCTGATGTGGGAGCTGGCGTGCGAGATTGAGCCGCCTGCAATAAACGACCTCATGGCGACAACCATCGGCGGAATATGCATAGGCGAGGTAACCCACCGCGTGTCTAACCTCATTTACGACGACCGCGAGCGCGGCATGCGCCGCTTTCTGCGTGAGTTTGCCGGTGCGCTGGTGTGCCCCATCCGCGCGTTCAACCGCATATTGAGCGGCGACGCGTGGCGTGTGCGCCATGATTATTACAAATATCACGACTACAGCCGCATACCTGTAGACTTCACCGTGTCTGTCGGCGACCGCTATCTTGCCGACGAGGGCGGACTGTTCAGGGGCGAGCACAATCCGTATCTTGACCTGTGGCTGCGCTACGGCGACGCATTCAACGGCGAGGAGAGCAAGCCTTACGACTATTTTACGGCCAACGTAACCTTCGGACTAAGCGGCAATCAGCCGCTTATAAGCAGCGTTCATCTGTTAGGAAAGCTGTGGGGCGTAAACTTCTACGACGAAGAGGAGATGACGGCGGTGTTCGGTCTGTTCCAGCATTTCAACTATTACGACTCTGAAGCCGTCAAGGAAGGCACGTCGCGTGTGCCTTACCGCATATCAGAGGCTGCCAGCTTCGGTCCCGGTCTTATCTACCGCTTTCCTAAAGTTGGCAACGTAGGGCGCATGGAGCAGCGTCTCTTTCTCGACGCCATACTGCTCGGAGGCTCGCTGAGCGACTATTATAACGTGATAGACCGCGACTATAACATGGGCAGCGGATTCAGCGCGAAGGCACAGACCGTGCTCGAGTTTCCGCGCTTCGGCAAGTTTACGCTCAACGCCGACTTCTACAGCATATACACATGGGTGGGATATGAGGGCAAGGACCTCGAGAACACCGACCCGCTGCACCTCAACGCGCAGGGCGACAAGAGCAGTGCGGCGCTGCTGGTGATTAATCCGCGCCTGCAGGTTTATCTCAGAAAGAACTGGAGTCTCGACCTGTTTGCATCGTATTATATGCGCGAGACAAGATATAAGTATCACGACAACGTGCGCTCGGAAACCTTCGAGGTGAGGATGGGACTTAGCTACAGCTTCTGATAACGTCACGTCTGTGCCGGAAAAACGATGGCAATGACATGCCGTAGGCATGGTTTAAAGTGGCTTGTTGCTGCCGTTCGGTTTGTCAATCTGTGTGAAGAATAAATATAGAGTGTGCCGCATTTAATGGTTAACAGCCGTTAAGTGCGGCACATTCTGTTTAACATAAAAAGGCGAAAAACGGCTTGTGAAATCTTTTTTACAGGTTTTCGGCCGAAAAATCGGCGTTTTCTTGTAATTTATGTAATGTCTTGTCAGTCAATACGTTATCGCTTTATGTATATTGGATGACTGTAAACTGAATTATAAAACATGGCCTTTTACATTGCAAAAGGCCGTCTCTTGCAGCGTAAAAGGCCGTGTTTCGTATGGTGAAAGGCTGCTTTTTGCAACCTGTTTCACTGTTTTATCACCTGTATTTCAGTGTAAAATTGTGCAGAATAGCCATCCTGTCAGTGTTCAATAAGCATATTCGCACATTCTGAAGACATTTGTCTTTTCTAAAAGGCGCACTTCTGACGCATGTCGAAATGTTAACGTCTGTCGGTTCAATGTTAACGGATGTTTAGCTGATAGAAGTATTTCCACAGCGGCGCAGCCATCAGACTCTGTTTTATTTCGTCGTTCACGAGCAGCTGCATCACCTCGTCCTTGGTCATAACATGCACCTCGATGTCCTCCGTGCGGTCGAGATGCTGACTGCCAACCTTCTCAACGCCCGTAGCCACAAAGCAGTGGGTTATGTTGTTGGTGGTGCTCGTGTTGCCCGATACTGCCATCAGTTCGTGCCATTCTCCTCCGGCATAGCCCGTTTCTTCTAGCAGTTCGCGGCGCGCGGCGGCCTCAGGGTCTTCGCCCTTCTCGCACACACCGGCAACAATCTCGAAGCAAGTTTGGTCTATTCCGTGGCGATATTGTCTTATCATCACCATGTTGCCGTCTGTTGTCAGCGCTATCACGTTGATCCATGTGGGGTATTCCAGCACGTAGTATTCATCGTTAACGACGCCGTTGGGCAGTTCCACGGTGTCGCGGCGCGCCGTCAGCCACGGCCTTTGTATAAGATATTCGCTTTTCAGCGTCTTCCATTTCATTTTGTCTTCCATAATGTATCTCCTTTATGTCTTTATTTTCCCTGTGTTCGGATTTATTACGCCTGTATGCCGTCTTTATCAGTCTTGCGGCATTATTGACCGTCTGAATCCGGCAGTGCTTTCAAATGTCATTTCTTTGCCTGTGGCAGGATGGCGGAAGGTTATTGCCTCAGCGTGCAGATACAGACGGTCGGCAGGGTGGCCGTAGAGGCTGTCGCCTGCTATCGGTGTGTCAAGTCCGAGCCTGTGTGCGCAGTGAACGCGCAGCTGGTGGGTGCGTCCGGTGTGCGGAAACAGCTCTATCAGCGTGCGTCCTGCAGCCTGTCCGATAATCTTATAGTCGGTTACGGCAGCCTTTCCGTTGTCGGTGTCCACCTTCTGATACGGGCGGTTAAGCGGGTCGGCGATGAGTGGCAGACTTATCCTTCCGCTTGTTGGCGCCTTAGGCGTGCCGTCGAGCAGTGCCACATAGCGCTTGCTGATGCTTCTTTGGCAGAACTGCTCCTGCAGGTTCTTGTATGCCTCTGGCGTCTTTGCAAGTATTATCAGTCCCGATGTGTCCATGTCGAGGCGGTGAACGGGCACAGGTTCGCTGCCTTCGGCATAGTTTTGGCCTATCAGCGATGCTGCCGACTGGCGGTCAGACTTGCCCCTGACAGACAGCATTCCGGCAGGTTTGCATGCCACGATGAGCCATTCGTCTTCAAAAACAATCTCGGGCTGCCGCTGTTCGGGCGCCTGTCGCGGGTCAGGATCAACGTCGAGGCCCTGCAGCATGTGCGTTAGTATGGGCAGACATTTGCCTCGGCAGGCAGGATAATAGTGCAGATGGTGGCGTATTTCGCTCTTTGGCGAGTCGCCCCACCAAAACTCCGCCATGCACACCGGGTGCAGATGGTTGAGATAGGCATGCTGAAGCAGCTTTGGAGCGCAGCAGTCGCCGGCTCCTGCGGGCGGCACGTGCTGGGGCGTGTCGGCAAATATTGAGCAGAGTCCGCGCCGCTCTCCGCGTGCGTTGAGCATGTTGTATTGTTCAAAGAGCCAGTGTTGCAGACTGTCTGACATGGCCTTACGCTTGGCCTTAAGTTGCCTTATCTCGTCCTGAAACGGCTTTAGCCGTGCCTCACATTCGGCCATTAGCTCTTTGTTCCGCTTCTTCATGCGGTGCAGTTCAGCCTTCATAAAGCGGCTTTCGTTCAGCATCCGTTCCTCTTCTTCGGGCGTTATGGGCGCGCCGTTCAGTCTTCTTGCGTCGCGTGCCGCCTTTGCCTCCTTTATCTTCAGCCGGTACTGTTCCTCCTTAGCGGCAGTTTCGGTCTTGCAACTCTCAAGTTCATGCAGTGCGTTAAGATAGTTTTCGCCCTTCTCAATGCCGTCAATCGTGCGGTTTATGGCCGAAATACGTGCCTCGTTGGTCTTGAAATATCCGTCAACCGGCGTGGCATCGAACACCGGCGGCACAAAATAAGGATGGTCGTTGCTGCCGTCGAGCAGTCCTGAGAATGCCGCCGTGAAGCCCAGTCGGCCTTCTTCGTCCTCAGCGACAAGCACCCCGAACATCTTGCCGTGCTGCAGTTCGTCGCGCCATTTGTCCACTCCTGCTATATATCTCTGCACCTCTCCGGCGGCAAGCAGGCACAGCGGATGAGGCTCGTAGCAGAAAGGGAAGGTGAACTTCTGCGGCTTCGGTATATCGGTGTGTATGGGATGAAACTCTGTAAGCATGATGCAAAGATACGTAAAGACCGTAGCTGAGCCAAATGTAAGCCGCAGTTTTTTGACCGCTCCGTGTCTCCACGGGCTGTGTATGCATGCAGACCGTCCGGTGGTATGGCAGACATCGGCTCTCCGTCTGACAGTGATTTATTGACGGTTTGGGCATGCTGACCTGAATGAATGTGCGGCTCGGGACTGTTGGCGAGGTCGTTCAGCGCTACGTTCGGTTGAGGGCTGTAATCCCAAATCTAGGATTAGACCGCACATAGCTTTATCAATTTTGTGCCTTTATGCTTTCAGCCTGTCTTTTTGTTTTTATCGGTGTCTTTTAGTTAGCTTCTTCTTGACATAGCCCGCTATGCTTGCGAGAAATCTAACCAAAATCCGTTCATTATAAAGCAAAAATCCAGACCGAATACTAATAACCGATTTTGGATAAACGGAACGAGGCATCCCGACCATTCGGGATGCCTCGTTGTAGGTTGATGTTGCGTCAGACCTGTGCCGGTCCGGGCACATTATGTAGTCTTGTTATTTAACGATAAACTTCTTTCCGTTCATGATATACACGCCTTTCTTCAGCTTCGATGTGTCGCCGTTGCGGGCTGCTATCTGTCCGTCTACGGTGTAGATGTCGCCTTTCTTCAGGCTGTCGCTGCCGTCGTCGGTGAGAGATGTTATTCCCGTAGTCTCTCCGTATTCAACAGAGTTCGACTCTGCCGACTCGTCTTCTCCTGTAGTTGCCGTTACTGTATATATGCCGTTGGCAGCATTCTCTACGACAAACGATGTGGCTGTCAGGCCTGTCTGTATCGGCATGCCGTCTCTGTATACCGTATATGTAACTCCATCTGCCTCAGGGGCGCTTGCCTTCTCGGTGTCAATCTTTTGGTCGGCAGCCTTTATTGTGGCTGATATTGCCCAGTTGTAGTTAAACTTATAGTCCTTGTTCATTGACTTCCAGTAGCCCGGAGTGCCTGAAGCCGAGATGAGGTCGCTGTAATAGTCAGCCACGGTTGGGCCGTCGTCGCATACGAGAGGCTTCACTCCCGACATGTAAGACAGGTGATAGCCCACGCCGATGTCCTTGCCTTCAATGACCTTTACAGGTTTGTTCAGACGCACGGTGTTGGCTCCTACATTGAGCGTAGATACGTTGATGTCCTGCATGTAGACAACGTTGTCGCCATACATAACCACAGCTGCTGCGGTCTGCAGGTCGGTAGAGTTCAGTCTGAAGTTAATGTGTGATATCTCCTGGCCCACCTTGTCGGCCATTTCTGCTGCCGGGAATTTTATCACCATGTAGCCTTCAACGACATTGCTGCCGGTCATGCCGAATGCCATATAATTTCCGCTGCCGTTTTCGTAGGTAAGTACGGGCGCCTCGCTAACGGGCTTCCATGTCAGGTTAAGGTTCTTGCCGTCTACAGCTCCGCGCAGGTCGTAAGGTGCCTGGGTGCGCTGTGCAATGGTGTTTCTGAATGTCATGAGGTCGCTTGCAGGCGATTCCCATCCGTTTTCGTATACAGACGTTACGTAGTAGTAGATAATGCCGTATTCGGTCAGTGTCTCGGCATAGCTCGTCTCTGTTGTTTCGAGCAGCATGTCGCCGTTTCTGTATATGCGGTAGCTCTTCACCTTGGGCTTGTCTGCATTTGCGGCAGCGGCCTTGGCTGGCTCTTTTGCCGTACAGATGCCAAACTCCATGCCCTCAGCATCAGTCGTAGCCTTCGTCTTTATGATTACTCTCTCCATGTCATTGCCGTTGAGCTTGACGCTGCTAAGCCTTGCTGCCTTGACCTTTGACGGGCTTTGTGCAGAATTGTCGTCGATTATCAGCGCGCCGATAACTACGTTCATGCCCTTGTAGTCAGAGGCTATCGTGCTGAGATTGAGCCATGAGCCTGCGCCTCCCGCAAGGTTGACTACGGCTCCGCCTTCAGCCTCCGGACCTGCATCGAGCAGTATCGGTGTGGTGTTGGCAGGCAACGTGGCCTCATAAGCGAGGTAGATGTCCTTTCCTTCGGGCACCTTTACGTCTATTTCTCCATCGAAGTCAAGGGTGTAGAGATAGCCGGGAGTTATGTCGTCCTTGGTTAGCTGCTTCTCATAGAGCACCTCTCCGCCCTCTGCAATAATCTTTAGCTTGAATTCGTCGAGGTTGTCGCCGAGGCCGAATGTGAGCGAATGGAACTTGAATCCAGCATATTCAGCCAGTTCTTCTTTCGTAAACCTTGCTCCGTAAAGCAGCGGCATTTCCTCTGCAAAGCCTGCAATGTAAGTTGCTCTGCCGTAGTGCTTCAGCTCATAGGCATTTGAACTCCATGCTATGTTAATGTTCTTTCCGTCCTGACTGTTGTTCACGATGGTCGGAGCCTTGTATTCTTCAGGCAGCGTGTATGTGAGATATGCAGTCTCTGCGTCTGATTTCTTGCCGCCTTCTCCTTTGGTTACAACGGCATATTGGTATGTTCCGAGGTCTGAAACAACGTCGGTGTATGACATGCCTGCCACGTTTTCGGCAACTAACTCGCCGTCGCGGTAAATGTCATATCCCGTGATGTTCTGCGGCTCTGATGCCTGACTGCTGAGCGCTTCTACGTCTGCTGACAGCATGAAGTTGCCCGGTATCTTGCCCTCAGACAATGTCTTCCAGTATGGACTCGACTCGGCAAAGCCCTTTGAAGACGGACTTGAGGTTGAGAAGCTGTTGCCCTTCACCTCTATTGCCTCTGTGTTGTCTACGCCAACGGGGTGGCCTTTGGCTGTGTGGGTGTAGTAAAGACCGAATGCATAGCCGTGGCCTATCTCCATCTTGTAAGGCTTTTGCAGCGCGAACTTGTTCCATTCGTTGGTCTTTATGGCTGTAACCATGTCGGCGCTGACCTCTTCGAAATAGTCGATAACGCCGTCTTTCATTATGAAGGCTGTTACAGAATTGATCGTGCCGTCGTTGAAGACGTATGCATTTATGGCTGTAATCTGATGGTCGGGGAATGCCGCCATGTCTGTAGCCGAGAACTCATGCTTGATCCATACTTTAGGCGATGTGCTCGAGGTGCCGCCTATTCCGTTGGATACTTCTTTGCCGCTCCATGTCATTTCGGCACCGCGCTTTAGCGGACTGCCCCATATTATCGTGCCCGACAGGTTGTCTGTCTTGCCTGATATGCACGGAACCGGAGGCATGCAGCCGTATACTGACAAGGTGCTGACCAAAGTCTTGGCAGACATCTTCTCGTCGGCGTCATACACGGCAGACACCTGATATTCATGTTGTCCGTCGGTTTCGCCATTAAGGGTGTAGCTTGTGGCATCGGCAATAAGCTCGCCGTTGACTTTCTCGCCGTCGCGGTAAACGTTGTATCCCTTAGGCTCTCCGGTAGAATTGTTTGCGAGAACGGCAGTTATGAGGAAGTCGCCCGGGCCGTCGCTGTGCCATGTCTCTCCGTCGTATGAGTAGAGATTGCCCTTGCCGTATGTAGGAGCGCGGTCGCAGATGGCAACCATGTCGAGGTTTCTTCCGTATGAGTATTTGATTGATATCAGCACTTCCTTGCCCTCGGGGATGGTGTATGGCGTGTCAAACTTTACGTTTCTCCATGAGTTTTTCTCAAATCCTGCGAGGTCGGCGGCCTGCTCATACACAGGCGTACCGTCTTCGAAGATAACCACTGAGGCTTTGTACGCTTCGCGATATTCCCAGTAACGTACATCGGTAATGGTCTGTCCGGCATAGGCTGCAAGTTCAGATGCGCTGAACTTACTTGCGGCATAAAACTCGATTGAACCTTCTGGATCTTTCAGTACGCCGTCCATGCCATTGTAGTCCTCGTCATCGTGCCACTGCAGAATGATGTTGTCTGTTGGCTTCTTCCAACTTAGCGTTACGTCAGAGAAGGTAACATCGGCCTTAAGACTGTGAGGCTGACCGTTTTGCGCATGGATTTTCTCCGTCCCTGAAAACCCAAAAGCAATTGAAAAAAGTACAATTGCGCGTAAAATGTTCTTTTTCATAGGGCTGTGATGATTTAAAATAAAGCAGCAGGTTAATAAGCTTCCGACTTGTAATAAATAGGTTAATTATCTTGTTTCGGATCTACATTCAGCAGCGCCACTATCCCGTTGAATGCAGGAAATGTTCTTCTTTGGCAAATATATGAATTTATTTTATACTGCAATGCAATAAATTAATATATTTTCATTACTTTTTGATAAATCGAAGATTTTATCGGAAAAATACGTGAATTATTGAGAAATATGGGCTAAAAAGTTATAATTCGTAGATAAATATGCCTCGTCCGGTTTTGTGTGCCATATAAAAAGAAAGGAGATGCATGTGGCTCATGCATCCCCTTTACAGCTGATATGCTTATGGAAAATTATTTCAGCTTTGTGTAACCATATTTAGCTGTTTCGCCAAGCTCTTCCTCGATGCGGATGAGCTGGTTGTACTTAGCCATACGGTCTGTGCGGCTCATAGAACCAGTCTTGATCTGACCAGAGTTAGTAGCAACAGCGATGTCAGCGATAGTAGTATCCTCTGTCTCGCCTGAACGGTGAGAAGTAACTGTTGTGTAGCCGTGACGGTGAGCCATCTCGATGGCGTCGAGAGTCTCAGTCAGAGAACCAATCTGGTTAACCTTGATCAGGATTGAGTTAGCAGCACCCATCTTGATACCCTTCTCGAGGAACTTAACGTTAGTTACGAACAGGTCATCACCAACGAGCTGGCAGCGGTCGCCGATGGCAGCTGTAAGTTTAACCCAGTTCTCCCAGTCGTTCTCGTCGAGACCGTCCTCGATAGAGTCGATAGGATATTTTGTGATAAGTTCTTCAAGATACTTGATCTGCTCCTCAGCAGTAAGCTTCTTTCCGTTAGGATCCTTCTTCTTGCCGTCCTTCAGCTGACGATAGTCGTAGAACCACTCGCCGTTCTCGCATACTGCGAACTCGCTGGCAGCGCAGTCCATAGCGATCTTAACGTCCTTGCCCGGCTCGTAGCCTGCGTCCTTGATAGCCTGGCAGATGCTGTCGAGAGCGTCCTCGATGCCGTTCAGTGCGGGAGCGAAACCACCCTCGTCACCTACTGCTGTAGAGAGACCGCGCTTCTTGAGCAGCTTAGCAAGTGCGTGGAACACCTCAGCACCCATGCGGATAGACTCTTTGATAGAAGGAGCGCCAACCGGACGGATCATGAACTCCTGGAATGCGATAGGAGCGTCAGAGTGAGCACCACCGTTGATGATGTTCATCATAGGAACCGGCATTGTGTAAGAGTTGCAGCCGCCGATGTAGCGATAGAGCGGCAGGTTGAGAGCCTTGGCAGCAGCCTGTGCTGTAGCCAGAGACACACCGAGAATTGCGTTTGCGCCGAGCTTGCTCTTTGTAGGAGTTCCGTCGAGAGCCAGCATCTTATAGTCGATGGCACGCTGATTGAATACGCAGTCGCCCTTCAATGCAGGTGCTATTATTGTGTTAACGTTTTCAACAGCCTTCAGTACGCCTTTGCCCAGGTAGCGGTTCTTGTCGCCGTCGCGAAGCTCGAGTGCTTCGTTCTCACCTGTAGATGCTCCAGACGGAACAGCTGCACGGCCCATTACGCCGTTTTCGAGGGTTACTTCAACTTCTACTGTAGGATTGCCTCTTGAGTCGAGGATTTCTCTTGCATGAACTTTTTCAATCTTCATATTACCTTATTTTTAAAAGAGTTGTATTTTTGTTCTCGGTTTTATGCCTGCAAAGTTACTGCCAAATTAGTAATATAAGGTATAATTTGCGAATCTATTTTGAAAGATTTAATCTTTTTTAATACATAAAAATGTGTATAATGTTTTTACCGTCTAAATTGTCATATCGAGGTGTCGTTTGTACCCTTATACGTGTCATGTCAGCTGTCAGTTTTGCCGTCAGCGTGCCTCGTCCGGCCGTTGGCGCGCCCGTTTTCAGCCTCCGGCATGCCGTGTCTTGCCTGCCTTCGTAACGTGCTGATAATTAATGCGTTGCAAAAGGCCATGTTTTAGCCTCCAAAAGACCACCTTTTAGCGTGCAATTTGTGCCCTTTTGGAATGTAAAAGACGGCATATTAGAAAGCGGTGCCGTTCAGTATGCAGAAAGCCGGGTATTGTCGTGAGGTGTAATAACTGAGATATGGCATCGGGAGATACGCTGAAGTTGCAGATGAGCTATGACGACATGCCGGGGGCTGACATCAGAACAGAAGTGAATTATTCGGTGCTGCCTTCGTCGGCAGATAAGGTGATGTATCCGCTTGCGCTGTGCCGTAAACTGGCAGGCAAAGGGCTTGGCAATGTGCCCGAAACTGACGCGGTGATACATATCAACAGCAATGCGCAATGGTGTGTAGGGGCAGGCCGTGACGCCGTTGCGGGCTCTAAGAATCTTGCCTATGCCATGCTTAGGGCCATGACTCCTGCCTTGGGCTTCGGCTCGGGCATGCTGATATTGAAGATAAAGTATGACGGCGGCGAAGTTAAGACAGTGAAATACGTCAACAGATAGCATCTTTGTCGTCAGACTGCTGTCTGCCGGCAGACAGTGGCATATTCATCCATGCGCAACGTTTGCTGAAACTTAATGGTTCTGCTATTTCAGCAGATACTGTTTGCGGCTCTCCATTATGTCGTCCATATTGCTTAAAGCCCAGTCTATAAGGCCTTCTATGAGCGGAATGAGCGTCAGCGCCCTTTCCGTCAGGCGGTATTCAACGCGCGGCGGTACCTCGGCATACACCTTTCTCGACACAAGGTCGTCGGCCTCGAGCGCCTTCAGCACCTCCGACAGCATCTTCTGCGATATGTCCGGAATGTTGCGGCGCAGTTCGTTGAACCTCATTACGCCGTGCCCGTTGAGCGTTATCAGCACAAGCATAGACCATTTGTCGCCTACGCGTGACAATATGTTGCGTATGGGGCAGGTGGGATATAATGTGTCTTTTAGTTCGTTCTTAATCATAAAAACATTGATTACGGTTTACAAAAGTAACCAATGTTCTTAAATAAACCGCATCTGCGGGGCTCTATTTTGAATAAAAATGTCTTTTTTCTGGCGTGCATCCCCAGATGTGATGTGCCCATGCGTCTTGGTGAAAGCCATTATGCGTGTGTGCTGTTGTTAAAGTGTGTAAAAGTGATAGGCATAAATTATTGAATTTCAGTATTAGTAACCTCCGCGTAACCGGCTTTAGATTTTGTAACCTCTTGATACATACGTAGATATAAACTAACTTTGCATCGTGAACAATAAAAGCATAATAAGATGAAAAAGTTAGAGATTATAGGTAGCGGCGACAATTTCACCGCAGTTACAACAGGCAGTTTCAACGAGTTGCGTGAGCACGAAATCGACTTCGGCGGCGGTGTGGTTCTCAAAGGAAAAGTCTTTGCAGGCACGGCCCTTGGTGCCACAGGCTCTGAAATTTCGTTCCAGACCTTTGCTCCGGGCGAGGGCAGCACCTTCCTTCATGCACACAAGACACACGAGGAACTGTATATCATCGTGAGCGGCAAGGGCGAGTTTCAGGTAGACGGCAAGACTTTCGCAGTGGCTCAGGGCAGCGTAGTGCGTGTTGCTCCTGCCGGGATGCGTGCGCTGCGCAACACGGGCGCGGACGACATGGTTGTTATATGCATCCAGTATAAAGCCAATTCTTTCGGTGCCGACGACACTCCATTTGCCGACGGCGTGATGGCCGAGGGCGACGTAGAGTGGTGATTTGTTGTGGCAGGCAGATGCCGCTTATGCTTCGTTTAGTGAGAGTTAGTATATAGAGAAGTCTTGTACTAAGTCCTTGTCAGTAACAGGCAATGAAATTTGCGGGCAGTTGCCGGCTTGTCGCCGGAGGCTGTCCGCATTTCGCGCTTATGCATACTTAAATCAGTATTGCCTGCCGATAAATTTCGTTATTTGAGCGATAATGATTACCTTTGCGTCCGTAACTTTTCTTGCTAAAATAAATCAATAACTTAAATCTTATGAGAAAATTGTTTTTTTCATGCTTGATGCTTGCCGCATCTCTGTGCCCTTCTGTGGCTCAGCAGGCCGAGACGCTCGGACGCGGACTCGTGGCCGTAAAGACAAAGGCAGGCGTCTATCTGTCGTGGCGATGCCTGACGTCTGACAAAAGCAGTCTGGGCTACGACGTGTATCGTGACGGAGTGAAGGTTAACGCAGAGCCGATAACCGGCAGCACCAACTATGTTGACGCTTCGGGAACGGCCGATGCCAAGTATGTCGTTAAGGCAGTTGACGGCGGACAGGTGGTTGAGATCACGCCTGAGGCTGCCGTGTGGCCTGAAGTGTATAAGAAAGTGCACCTTGACAGACCTGCAGGCGGCACCACTCCCGACGGCGTGGCCTACACATACAGCCCCAACGACTGCTCTGTGGGCGATGTTGACGGCGACGGAGAGTATGAGATAATAGTTAAATGGGACCCGAGCAACTCGAAGGACAACTCGGAGAAAAGTGCCTACACGGGCAATGTGTATATCGACGGATACAAGATTGATGGCACGAAGCTGTGGCGCATAGACCTCGGACGCAACATACGCGCCGGCGCTCACTATACGCAGTTTATGGTTTACGACCTCGACGGCGACGGAAAGGCCGAGGTGGCATGCAAGACTGCACCCGGAACAATAGACGGACAGGGCAAGGCCGTGCTGATGGGCGACGACAAGGTTACCGACGACTATCGCGTAAGCAGCGGCTCGAACAAGGGCATAATAGTGTCGGGTCCTGAGTATCTCACGGTGTTCAACGGACAGACCGGCGCCGAGATAACCACCGTTAGCTATGTGCCGCTGCGCTCAGTACGTTCAGACTCACAGTGGGGCGACTCTTACGGCAACCGCTCTGAGCGCTATCTGGCGTGTGTGGCTTATCTCGACGGACAGAAGCCGAGCCTGGTGATGTGCCGCGGCTATTATACGGCATCGTATCTCTGTGCATGGGACTTCGACGGAAAGAACCTTACGCAGCGCTGGCTGCATAAGTCGGAAACTGCCGGCGAAGGCATCTACGGTGAAGGTGCTCATGCCCTTACGGTTGGCGATGTTGACGGCGACGGCTGCGACGAGATTGTATATGGAGCAGCTTGTGTTGACCACGACGGCTCTGTGCTCTACCGTACCGGTGCCGGACATGGCGACGCCCTGCATCTTGGCGACTTCGACCCCGACCATGACGGACTTGAGATATGGATGGTGCATGAGGAGAAATCGTCGGCATATCCATGGGATGCAGAGTTTCGCGACGCCAAGACGGGCGAGATTCTTTGGGGACAGAAGCAGAGCGGCAACGACATAGGCCGCGGCGTAGTGGCCGACGTGAGCGACAAATGGCGCGGATGCGAGGCTTGGGCAATAGCCGACTACACGTCAGGCTCGAAGGCTACGGCAACATACGACTGCAAGGGTAACAAGGTGGCAGACAAGCGTCCGTCGTGCAACTTCCGCATATACTGGGACGGCGACCTCTATGAAGAGCTGCTCGACGGCACAGATATCGTTAAGCGCAACGCCACGCTGACGAGCGATGCCGCAAAATGGAGCCTCGGACAATACAGCAACGCGCAGTCGTGCAACACGTCGAAGAAGACTCCTTGTCTTTCGGCCGACATCCTTGGCGACTGGCGCGAGGAGGTAATACTGTGGGACGGAAGCACAAGTTCTGACCTGCTTATATTCACCACGACGGAAGAAACTAAATACAAGGTGCCCTGCCTCATGCAGGACCACATATACAGAATGGCCATAGCATGGCAGAATGTGGCATACAACCAGCCGCCTCACCTCGGCTATTATCTGCCCGACAGATTCTCTACCGATGCATCGCTGCGTGCGGTTAGCGGACAGCTCAACCAGACCGTGGAGCAGGGCGAGGCCATTGAGGCCATTGTTTATGAGTGGAAGAACGCCTCGGGCGTGGCTGCAGAGGGACTGCCCGAGGGCGTAACCATGTCGGTGGACAACTCTTCAAGGCAGTTTACAATAAGCGGAACGCCTTCGGCCACAGGTACATATAAATATAAGGTGTCTACCACTGGCGGCGAGACCACTGCAACTATAGAAGGAACGATAACCGTGCGCGACAAGATTGTGCTGACACCGCTGGCATGCTATCCGTTCGACGAGATCAGTGCAGGCTCTACCCCCAACACCGTAGAAGGCATGGCAGAGGCCGTTGGCGCGCCGGCATCTGTGCAGGGCATCAAGGGCAACGCCGCACAGCTCGACGGTGCGTCTTACTTCACACAGATGGCATACAGCCAGATACAGCTCGGCACGGAAGACTTCACCGTGGAATTCTGGATGAAGTCTGCCGACGATGCCGCTTACATATTCCATAAAGGCAGCATAACGGCCAACGCTGCAGCCGGAGCAACAGGCAAGTGGGTTGGTCTGGAGTATAAGAACGGACTGCTGAAGTTTGCCGTTGACGACAATGTAACCAAGAGCGAGGCTTCAGCCGCAGGTACAGCTTACTTCAACGGCGAGTGGACTCACATCGTTTGCGTGCGCGACAGCTATACGAAGACGCTGAAGCTGTATGCCAACGGAGTGCTGATAGCCGAGGCTGCCGATGCCACAGACGACATATCAGACAACGACGAGCCGCTCACCGTGGGCAATGTCAATGTGAGCCTTAACAACTTCCTTGAGGGCACAATAGACGAGTTCACTATATATAAAGGTGCAATGAGTTCCAACAAGGTTAAGGAGCGCTACAATGAATACATCTCTTCGGGCATTGAGACTGTGCCTTCCGTTCATCCAGCAGACAAGCTGACACTTGTTTCGGCTACGAGCGGCATGGTGGTTGCACGCGGAGTCGGCGCCCCGGAGAACATCACCTCAGGCGTTGCACCGGGTTATTATATCCTGATAATTGACCACGGAACATCGTCGGAAGTGAGAAAGTTTGTCAAGAAGTAAATCATCCTTACGGTCTGTGCCCCCCGGTTCCGGCTTTTCCGCCGGCTCATTTTCGGGGCACAGACCGTGTATAATGTCAATAGGCGCCTGTCTGCCGGCCGTTTCTTTTTCCTTTTTTTTGAAACGCCGGCGGCAGGCGTCTCTCTTTCGGCTACATGTCGGTAGACGGCATGGCCGCTGTTTATGAAAATATGTCATAACCATACTGATGCAGTGGCTTTTACACTGAAAATCAGTTAAAAAGGCTGTTTTTATTTTGCGTTTAGAACTAATTGCCTTAACTTTGCACACTCTTTTATAATTAAGGTAAATAAAATGGCATATTTCTTCACTTCAGAATCAGTATCAGAAGGGCATCCAGACAAGGTTGCCGATCAGATTTCAGACGCAATACTCGACCAGTTCCTGGCTTACGACGACAAGGCCCGCGTGGCTGTTGAGACGCTCGTGACCACAGGACAGGTTGTCATTGCCGGCGAGGTGCGCAGCGATGTTTATATCGACCTGCAGACCATTGCCCGCAAGACGATAAAGAGAATAGGATATACAAAGTCGGAATATCAGTTCGACTGGAATTCTTGTGGTGTGCTCAACGCCATACATGAGCAGAGCGAGGACATCAAGCGCGGCGTTGACCGTCAGGACGAAAGCGAGCAGGGGGCCGGCGACCAGGGCATGATGTTCGGATATGCCTGCAACGAAACAGAAAACTACATGCCGCTGTCGCTCGACCTGGCGCACATGATAATGCGCACGTTGGCCGACATACGCAAGGAAGGCAAGCTGATGACATACCTGCGCCCTGACTCAAAGAGCCAGGTTACGGTTGAATACGACGACAACGGCGAGGCCCGCCGCATAGACACTATCGTGGTTTCTACACAGCACGACGAGTTCGACTCTGACGATGATGCCATGCTGGCACGTATAAAGGAAGACGTGAAGAATATCCTCATGCCGCGTGTCAAGGAGCAGATTCACAGCGAGAAGGTGCTTGCGCTGTTTGACGACGACATCAAGTATCTTGTCAACCCGACAGGAAAGTTTGTTATCGGAGGTCCTCACGGTGACACTGGTCTTACAGGCCGCAAGATTATCGTTGACACATACGGAGGCAAGGGCGCTCACGGCGGAGGCGCGTTCTCGGGCAAAGACTCGAGCAAGGTTGACCGTTCGGCTGCCTATGCCGCACGCTATATAGCCAAGAATATGGTTGCTGCCGGAGTTGCCGACGAGATGCTCGTGCAGATAAGCTACGCCATAGGTCAGGCAGAGCCTGTCAGCATATATGTAAACACTTACGGCAGAAGCCACGTAAGCCAGTCGGACGGCGAGATAGCCGAGGTTATCAAGAAGATGTTCGACCTGAGGCCGAGAGCCATAGAGCGCGACCTCAAGCTGCGTCAGCCTATCTACAGCGAGACAGCCGCTTACGGACACATGGGCCGCAAGTATGAAAAGGTGATGAAAACCTTTGAGAGCCACTACCACGAGACAAAGACCATCGAGGTGGAACTCTTCACATGGGAGAAGCTCGACAAGGTTGACGAGATAAAGAAAGCATTCGGACTGTAAAGTCCATATGCATGGAAGATGTGTCAGAACACACAGGCGTTGCGCCTATGCGCATGCCGTGTCTTGACACATCCTCTTGTTATATATAAACTAACAAAGTAGGGCAGAAAATAAAAGATGACAGAGCTTCAGGCTGATTCGACGAACGTACATGAAGAAGTAGTGCCGGCCGAGCCGCTGAAGGCGGAGACACCGGCCAAGGTGAAACACCCGTATGAGGTGTTGCAACAGTTGCCTGCTGACGCCACTCCGGCCCAGCAAGACTCTGCCATACAGTCGGTGTTCCATGTTGAGAACACTCATCTGAGCACGCGTCCCGACACGCTCCATCTGCCCGGACACGACAAGGGCAAGAGCGCGAAGGACATCAGCCTGCCGCAATACTACAAGCAGAACTTCTTCTCAAACGACTCGATGTATCATCCCGAGCTCGACGGCGGACGCTACGGCGTGGCCGGCGACCCTGTGCCCTACACCATAAGAGGCGACAACACCATCACTGCCTTGCTGCTGGGATGCTTTGTGCTGGCTCTTATAGCATTTTCCAAGTCGCGCAGGTTTCTTTTCAGGCAGACCAAGAATTTCTTTTATGAGCCCAGGACGCTGACCACCGAATTTTCGGAGACTACCAACGAGCTGCGTTTCCAGTCGTTCCTCGTTCTGCAGACGTGCTTGCTGTTTGCGATAGTGTCGTTCCTTTACACACAGGACTGCGTTGCCGACACGTTCATCCTCTCGTCGCAATATCAGCTCGTGGCCATCTTCTTTGGCGTCTTCGTAGGCTATTATGCCCTCAAGATGCTGATCTACTGGTTTGTCAACAGCGTGTTCTTCGGCAAGAAAAAAAGTACAAGATGGCTCAAGTCGTTTTTGTTCATCACGTCGTTTGAAGGCGTGGCTCTTTTCCCTCTCGTGATGCTTCAGTCTTATTTCGATTTGTCTATACAAAACGCAGTTTTTTACGTCGCTTTTGTTATAGTTCTAGTGAAATTACTGCTGCTTTACAAGAGTTATGTAGTGTTTTTCGGGCATAAAACCTTTTTTTTGCAAATAATTTTGTACTTTTGTGCCCTTGAAATTATGCCCTTGCTATCATTGTGGGGTGTTCTGGTAATGATTGTAGACTATTTAAAAATAAATTTTTAGGGTATTTACTGATGGTAAGAAAGATATTGATCTCACAGCCCAGACCAAGTAGCGAGAAGTCACCGTATTTTGATATGGAAAAAGAATACGGAGTAGAGTTGGTGTTCCGTCCTTTCATAAAAGTTGAAGGACTTTCTTCAAAAGACTTCCGCCAGCAGAAGATAAGTATTCTCAACTATACGGCTGTTGTGTTCACGTCGCGTCATGCGATCGACAACTATTTCAAGCTTGCCAAGGAAATGAGGCTTGAAATACCTGAGACGATGAAGTATTTCTGTGTAACTGAGACTATAGCTCTGTATATCCAGAAATATGTGCAGTATCGCAAGCGCAAGGTGTTCTTCGGAAAGACCGGAAAGATAGACGACCTGCTGCCCACGATGATAAAGCACAAGACAGAGAAGTATCTCATCCCCATGAGCGACGTTCACGACGACAGCGTGAAGACTCTGCTCGACTCGAAGAAGCTCAACCACACGGAATGTGTGATGTACCGCACCGTAAGCAACGACTTCACAGAGGAAGAGATAAAGACATTCGACTACGACATGTGCATCTTCTTCAGTCCGTCGGGAATCAATGCCTTCAAGGGCACCTTCCAGGACAGCAAGAACAACAATGTTATAGTCGGCACATTCGGCCCTGCCACAGCTAAGGCTGCCCACGACGCAGGACTGAAGGTGGAATTCGAGGCACCTACAAAGGAGCATCCTTCAATGACAAGTGCCTTGAAAGACTTTTTGGAGAAGAATAAATAAAGATACAAATAAAATATTATGTCGGCATCCGGTGTTCTGACATTCAGGAAAGAAGAGCGGATATGCAGAAAGACAGAGATAGACAAGCTCTTCAATCGCGGAGGCAGCCGCTCGATGGCTGCGTTCCCTGTGAGGCTTGTGTATCTCAAAACCGATGCCGAGGCAGGCGTGCCTGACGTCAGAGTGCTGGTGAGCGTGTCGAAGAAATGCTTCAAGCGTGCCGTGAAGCGCAACAGGGTGAAGCGGCAGCTGCGCGAGGCTTTCAGGCTTAACAAAAGCATTCTGTACGAGCAGCTTGAACAGCAGGAAGGCACGGCTCTGCTTATTGCTCTGATTTGGATAGACGACAAGCTGTGGCCAACCTCCGAGGTTGAAAAGAAGGTGGTAAACCTTATGCACCGGCTGTCGGAGAAAATAGAGAGGCAATGAGAAGCATTCTTAACCATATTTCCAGAATATTGGTGTGGCTGCTGTCATTGCCTATCGTGTTTTATCAGCGTTGCATTTCTCCCTTCACTCCGCCTTCGTGCAGGTTTACGCCCACGTGCTCTGAATATGCACGCCAGGCCTTAAAGAAGCACGGACCGATAAAGGGGCTGGCGCTTGCCATATGGCGCATACTGAGATGCAACCCTTGGGGCGGAAGCGGCTACGACCCCGTGCCATAGTCTTAAGACAGCCGCTGTCGGGAGATTATGGCGTATGGGCATCCTGCGGCCGTGCCGTGCGGCATCAGGCCTTGGGCCGCAGCTCATCTGAAAGAAGCCTGTGCGGCTTTTATATGTTTGACGAACAAAAAATAAAGAAAAATACGATGAATAAGAACTTTGTAGAAGAATTGAAATGGCGTGGCATGCTGAGCCAGATAATGCCGGGTACGGAAGAACTGTTGCAGAAAGAGCAGGTTACTGCTTATCTGGGCACTGACCCGACAGCCGACTCGCTGCACATAGGCCACCTCTGCGGCGTGATGATGCTGCGTCACCTGCAGCGCTGCGGACACAAACCGCTGGCACTCGTGGGCGGTGCAACTGGTATGATAGGCGACCCTTCAGGCAAGAGCCTTGAGCGCAATCTGCTCGACGAGGAGACTCTGCGTCACAACCAGGAGTGCATAAAGAAGCAGCTCGCCAAGTTCCTTGACTTTGAGAGCGACGCTCCCAACAGGGCAGAGCTTGTAAACAACTACGACTGGATGAAGGACATGGGCTTCCTGCAGTTCGCGCGTGAGGTGGGCAAGCACATCACCGTAAACTACATGATGGCAAAGGAGAGCGTTCAGCAGCGCCTTAACGGCGAGGCACGCGACGGCCTGTCATTTACCGAGTTCACCTATCAGCTGCTCCAGGGCTATGACTTCCTGTATCTCTATCAGCACAAGGGCTGCAAGCTGCAGATGGGCGGCAACGACCAGTGGGGCAACATGACCACCGGAACCGAGCTTATACGCCGCACGCTCGGCAGCGAGGCTGAGGCTTACGCGCTGACATGTCCGCTGATAACCAAGGCCGACGGCAAGAAGTTCGGCAAGACAGAGAGCGGAAACATCTGGCTCGACCCGAAGCGCACATCGCCTTACAAGTTCTATCAGTTCTGGCTCAACGTTAGCGATGACGATGCAGAGCGCTACATCAAGATATTCACCAGCCTTGACAAGGAGACCATCGATGCCCTCGTAGAGGAGCACCGTCAGGATCCGGGACGCCGCACGCTGCAGCGTCGCCTGGCTGAAGAAGTAACCGTTATGGTTCACTCTCGCGAGGACTACGACGCAGCCGTTGAGGCTTCTAATATACTGTTCGGCAAGTCGACAAAAGACAGCCTGCTGAAACTCGACGAGCAGACATTCCTCGACATCTTTGAGGGTGTGCCCCAGTTTGAGGTTTCAAAGGACAAGATAGGCCTGCCGGCTGTAGAGCTATTCACCACAGAGGCAGCCGTGTTTGCCAGCAAAGGCGAGATGCGCAAGCTCGTTCAGGGCGGAGGCGTGTCGCTCAACAAGGAGAAACTTGCCGCATTCGACCGTGAGATTACTTCTGACGACCTCATCGACGGCAAGTATCTGCTCGTTCAGCGTGGCAAGAAGAACTATTTCCTCATAACTGTGAAATAATTTGTCGGCAGTGCGTTCTTGAAATGTCAAAAGGCTGTCCGACAGGGCTTTTGCGTAATAAAAATGCAAAACTTGCGGCCTTTTACATTCAAAAAATAAGAAAAAATTTGGTAGTGGCGTAAAAAACCACTACCTTTGCACCCGTGATTGTCCAATGGTGTAATGGTAGCACAACAGGTTTTGGTTCTGTTTGTAGTGGTTCGAATCCGCTTTGGACAACATTTTTAAATATTATTCATATAATAATCGCACCTTTCATAACGTAGGGGTGCGATTTTTTTGTTATCTTTGCAAGCAATTAAAGGGCAGCCCCCGTATGCTTCATTCACACCGGCATTTTTGTCGGACTCAGAATTGTGCCTGCCGGGGCGGGCCGGATTATGTGGTGAAAGCTTCAGGCCGGCGTGCGGCGCGGCTTTCACATTGTATAGAATACAGTCTTCATCAAAAAACAATTAGTTTAAAAACAAATACATTTATGAAAACAAATTACGAAATCCGCTATGCAGCGCATCCGGAGGATGCAAAAAACTATGACACCAAGAGAATCCGTCGCGACTTCCTTATCGAGAAAGTGTTTGCGGCTGACGAGGTAAATATGGTTTACTCAATGTACGACCGCATGGTTGTAGGCGGTGCAATGCCCGTTAACGAGGAGCTGAAGCTCGAGGCTATCGACCCGCTGAAGGCCGACTACTTCACAACACGCCGTGAGATAGGTATCTTCAACGTAGGCGAGGGCGAAGGCGTCGTTAAGGTTGGCGACGAGACATTCACTCTCGGATTCAAGGAGGCACTGTATATTGGCCGCGGCGACCGCGACGTGTTCTTCAGCAGCAAGGACGCGCAGAAGCCGGCCAAGTTCTACTTTAACAGTACAACAGCCCACAAGGAGTATCCTTGCAAGAAGGTTACAAAGGCCGATGCCGTTGTTGCCCACATGGGTTCGCTCGAGATGAGCAACGAGCGCGACATCAACAAGATGCTCGTTTCTCAGGTTCTGCCCACATGCCAGCTGCAGATGGGTATGACAGAGCTTGCAACAGGCAGCGTATGGAACACTATGCCGGCTCACGTTCACAGCCGCCGCATGGAGGCTTACTTCTACTTTGAGGTGCCCGAGGATCAGGCCGTATGCCACTTCATGGGCGAGATAGACGAGACACGCCACATATGGATGAAGGGCGACCAGGCTGTTCTGTCTCCCGAATGGAGCATCCACAGTGCCGCTGCCACTCACAACTATACCTTTATCTGGGGTATGGGCGGCGAGAACCTCGACTACGGCGATCAGGACTTCTCTAAGATTACGGATTTGAAGTAAATATATTTCAGTAGTTAAAGAAGTTAGAGTAGTTAAAGGAGTTAAAGCCAAATGCACTTATAGGCCGTTTAGTTTGAACACAGACAGAATGACAATAAGCAACAAGACATTTGACTTTAACTCCTAAGCTCACGACAGTGAGCGGTAACTGCTTTAACTACTATAACTCCCTATAAAAGAATAAACACCCATGGATACATTTTCAAAGAGATTTTCACTTGAAGGAAAAGTGGCACTGGTTACAGGAGCCGCTTACGGAATAGGCTTCGCCATTGCTGAGGCTTATGCGCAGGCAGGCGCAAAGATTGCGTTCAACTGCCGCTCACAGCACCACATGGACCAGGCTCTGGCCGACTATAAGGCTAAGGGCATCGACGCCAAAGGATATATCTGCGACGTTACAAAAGAAGACGAGGTTAAGCAGATGGTTGCCGACATAGAGAAAGAACTCGGCACAATAGACATCCTCGTAAACAACGCCGGCATCATCAAGCGCATACCTATGACAGAAATGTCGGTTGAAGACTTCCGTCAGGTTGTCGACATCGACCTCAATGCGCCTTTCATCGTGTCTAAGGCCGTTATTCCGGGCATGATAAAGAAAGGCCACGGCAAGATTATCAACGTCTGCTCAATGATGAGCGAGCTGGGCCGCGAGACAGTGTCTGCCTATGCTGCAGCCAAGGGCGGACTGAAGATGCTCACACGCAACATCTGCTCAGAGTTCGGCGAGCACAACATACAGTGCAACGGTATCGGTCCGGGCTACATCGCCACACCGCAGACTGCACCGCTGCGCGAGCGTCAGGCCGACGGCAGCCGTCATCCGTTCGACAGCTTCATCGTGTCTAAGACTCCTGCTGCACGCTGGGGCACACCTGAAGACCTTATGGGTCCGGCAGTGTTCCTTGCATCAGACGCCTCAGACTTCGTAAACGGTCATATCCTTTACGTTGACGGCGGTATACTTGCTTACATCGGCAAGCAGCCTTGATAAATAATTATTGTCTTATGCGGCGTATGTGTAAAGTTGTCACGTACGCCGTATAGACATTTAATTATTTATAAGGGTTACCTCACAATTACGCTAAAACTTGATTAAAATTAATACCAACATATTTATTAAGAGTAAATTAAATAATACGTTATGAATAAGAAAGGACTTTGGATTTTTTTGTTTTTATTTTTTGCTATTACCAGCGCAAATAGTACAGTAATTAATGATTGGCCTCGAATACCATTGCTGACGATAACTACAGAGAATGGTGAATTCCCGACATGTGAAGTGGTTTATCCGCCTGAGGGATGTGTAGGAACTGGAATAACAGCCAATGACTATGTATGTGGCCGGCTCGTGATGACACTTGATGGAGAAACACTTTATGACTCGGGTGATTATATAAAAGATGAGTCAGGCATGAGAATAAAAATCCGTGGAAATAGCACCGGTGCTTCTGCCGGACAGAAACCATACAAAATAAAGCTGTCGAAGAAGTTTGACCTGCTGTGCCGTGGAGATGAAGGATATAATGAAAAGGACTGGAATCTGCTAAAGATAAGCACATGGAATCCGGCATTTTCAAATGCAGAGAGTAATATACTTACGGTATTGGGCTTCGTGCTGAGTGAGGCTATAGGTATGGAATGGACTCCTGGCTATACCTTTGTTAATCTTGTTATGAATGATAAATATATGGGAATGTATTATCTTACAGATGCCATAGAGCGCGGCGACAAAAGGGTTGATATAAAGAAATCAGGCTATCTTATAGAGAACGACGCCTATTGGTGGAATGAAGACCTGTATTTTAAAACAGACCATCAGAACTCTGTCATGGGGTGGACATACAAGTATCCTGACGCTGAAGACGTGGATGACGCCATAAACGGTAATATCCAGGCATACGTTAACGATTTTGAGGATGCTTTGTACTCGGGAAAGGACGTTGATGAATATATCGACCTGGCTTCTTTTGCAAAATGGATTCTGGTTCATGACATTCTTAACTCTGATGATGCCGCCGGCACAAACATGTATATGTACAAACACGATTATGATGAGAGTAATCCTGTGGCAACAAAATTGATGATGGGCCCGTTGTGGGATTTTGATTCTTCATTTAAGACTGATGCCGATGACAGATGGAGCCAGCTTCACGAATTGGATTATTTTTATTATCCCAAATTGTTTGAAAATGAAAAATTCGTAAAGGAATATAAGAAACAATGGGAAGAGATAAAGCCGACATTGGCAGAAGATGTTAAAAACGGCCTTGAAGCGTTGAAGACAACTTATGGAGATGCTTTGCAGAAAAGCATGGATTTGCATAAGACTGCATATCCTACAGAGTGCAGTAATAGTCTTGAATCTCAGATTGACGAGATAAATGGTAAAATCGAGAGTAGAATTGTCGGTCTTGACAACCTTGTGAGCCAGCTTCAGACTTCAGGGGTACAGCAAATAGACGAAAATGGACCTAAGCATAAGATTATAGCTGTATATGACATTTATGGCGTAAGATGTCAGGAGGACGATATGGATAAGCTGCCTAAAGGCATTTATATAGTAAAGTATAATAACGGTTCGTTTGAAAAATGGTTGAATAAATAATATCTTTTTATCGAGATATATAGATTTTTAAAGTGCAGGATATCATCATTAATTTTTGATGTCCTGCACTTTTTATTTTATTGCTATGCCATTAAATAATTTAGTTTATAAAAACGCGCTGAAAATTGTAACATTTTTATCCTGTTTTGCTTTCAGACACAGATATTATAGTCTGTTTCGCTGCTTTTTGTTAAGCTAATTATATCTGTTTTGTTTCAGACTGTTAGTGGCCTGTTTTTGCTCCGTAACTGGGCCACTTTTTGTGCAAAAGTGGGCCGTTTTTTATCCTTAAACAATAGACTTTTCATGCGTGTCTGCACATATAATCTAGCATGGCAGATGCTGCGGCATTATTTTCATGTACGGATTGCTGATTCTAAGCCTTAAATCATATTCAGACTTTTGCATATTTTTCATAATTTTCAGCATCAGCATTCCTTACCGGCAGCCATAGCTACATGACGTGCTGAGACATGATAATATGTCTGCATGAAAACAATGTAGAAAATAAGTTGGATATGCTTCCTTATATAATTAATAAGGTATAAGGATTTTTCGTTGTATATCTCTTACCAAGAGATAGAATTCCGATGCAAATATATGAACAAATACTAATATCTGCAAATGATTTAATGATTTTTTTTCAAAAACGTTGAAAAAAGCATTAATAACAATAACTATTGACAAAAAGAGCTGAAAATCCCGATAACAGCAAGGTTTCAGGGCATATGTCTATCTCTTGGTAAGAAAGAGCGGGTTTTTAGATAATCCAAAAATAATTATATATATAGTTTTTAATTAAATTAGTTTATCAAATGAAAAGAAAAATTTTCAGTTCTTTGCTTCTTGTAGCGTTCCTATGCGCTTCAATGAGCATGTTCGTTTCTTGTAAAGACTATGAGGATGACATCAATGCGAACAAAGATGACATCACTGCTTTACAGAATCAGTTGGCTGACTTGCAGACTACACTGTCAAACGAGTTGAGCAGTGTAAGAAGCGAGTTTAATACTCAAATCTCTGATGCCAAGGCTCAGCTCCAGGCTGCCATCGATCAGAAAGCTGATCAGGCTACTGTAACTGCACTCGAGGCAAGAGTTGCTACTCTGGAAGGTGACCTCGCTGCTAAGGAGGCTGCTTTGAACGCAAAAATTGATGCTGTAAACGAAGCTGTTACTGGTCTTGACGGAAGACTTGAGAGCGTTGAGGAAGCTTTGGCTACAATCACAGCCATGACAGGTGACTTCGAGGAACTTCAGAAGACAGTTAATGACTTGAAGGGTAGAGTTGAGGCTCTTGAAAGCCTTGACATCGCTACTATCGCAAGAGAGGCTGTTGCAAAGGATCTCGAAACTCAGCAGAAGGCTCTTGAGGATTTCAAGCAGCAGATTGCTGACGCTGACTATCAGGGACAGATCGACAAACTGAAGGAGCAGATCGAGGCTCTGCCTACAGCTGACGACCTGAAGGATCTTGCCGACAAGCTTGAGGCTTATGACATTGAGAACATCGAAAAGAGAGTTTCTGCAGCAGAGGAGGCTATCGCTGAACTTCAGAATTCTTTGTCTGACTATGCTACTGTAACAAGCGTTGATGAGCTTGAGAAGGCTCTTCAGAAGCAGATTGACGACCTGAACAACCTTATCAGCGGTGAGGGCGGTCTTAACGACAACATCAATACTCTTACTGTTTTTGTTGAGAAACTGCTGAACAGCATTTCTCTCGTTCCTGATCTCTATGTTGGCGGTATCGAGGCTATCGAGTTCCGTATATTGAACTATACTCCTGTTGTTCCTGGAACAAGTGGTGAGGTTTCTGTTCTTGGCGCTCCTGTTGTTAATGTTGACAATGGTCAGACTACAGCTACTTACAGACTTAACCCAAGCTCTGTTAAGGAAGAGAATATTGATGCAGAGAATATCGACTTCGTTGCTGCTACAGCTGAGGTAAGAGCAGTGCTCGATAACTCTCCGGTTGCTTTCAACGGTATCGAAAGCTTCAAGAACGGTCTTATGACTGTTAAACTGAAGAAGACTACAACAGAATCTCTTGATCTTGGCAACAACAAGACTTACATCGTAGCTCTGAAGGTTCCTCGTTTCAACAAGGATAATACTACAACAGACATCTATTCTGAGAACTCTCGTCTTGTACAGACTACTTTCAGACCGAGAATAGCTAAGCTTGCTTGGAACGCTTCTGACGCTCAGCATCACTATGCTGACAGCGCAAGCATTTGGAACTCTAAGGTTGACAACAAAGAACTTGTTACTACAGAGGTTTACTACAATGAGACAAAGAATCTTGCTGAGCTCGTAACAGGTTGCTACCTGAACGGAGCTGACAAGCACACTCAGATTACAAGTGATGAATTGAAGAAGTATGGCATTGCTTTCCGTTTTGCTATTCCTTCAAAAACTTACAACACAGCTGCTCCTAACGGAACAGACCAGCAGAAATTTGCTACAGTAACTCCAGAGGGTGTTATTTCTTCAAAACTTCCTGACGGCGTAACTAACAACATGGCTTGCGTAGGTAAAGAGCCTATCGTTCGTATCATGCTTTGCGATACAGTAAACAATAAGCTTCTTGACGAGCGCTATATGAAGATTAAGTGGTCTCAGAAGATGCTTGAGGACGTAACTCTTGATGACAAGGTTGACGAGAAGACACTTAGCTGCGATGCAATGACAGCAGAACTTACATGGGATTGGCTGATCACTAAGGTTTATGCAAAGGTACAGGCTGAAGGTCTTGATCAGGCTACATTTGAGAAAGTTTATTCTTTCAATGATATAACAATTGATCCGGCTAACTCAACAAATGGCGATTTAGTATTCAAGAACACTACTAACGAGAATGGTGATGCTCTTGCTGCTACATGGACAATTGATGCTGACGACGTTAAGACTATAGATCAGAAGAAGGGTTATGTAACACTTGAGAAGGTTATAACATTCAAATCTTCTATGCCTGCTCAGTATCCTGACCTGAAGATGACTTGGAAGTTCACTGTTAAACTGCCTGAACTGCCTGCTATCGCTGGTTACTTCGATACATACTGGTTCGAGAAGTATAACACTTATGATGTGCTGCCTGTTCAGTATGGTACACCTGCACAGACAGAGGCACAGGTAGTATACCGCAACAACCTCACAAGTGCATTCGGTTATACATCTGAGTGGGGTAAAGGAAACAACTTCTTCATCAAGAACATGACAGAATGTGGTCTTTGGGATCTTCAGTTCTCTGCTGACCAGACTATCGCCGGTTACACAGTTAATGGTAATGACCTTGATGAGGCTGGTATCGATCAGGTTAACTTTAACGGTTATCTCTTGAAGAATGGTGTTCAGAATTCAGCTCGCCTGACATGGACTGGCCGTGACAAGTCTTGGGGTACTTCATTTGATACAGAGGCAACTCCTTACCTGTTCGTTCCGAGAAACAGAGAGGATGCTTGGAACCTGATCAACCCGCTTGCACAGGCTGACGAAAAGGGTATTCCTGCTAGAACTCACGACAAGAAGATCAGCATCAGCGTATGGGCTAAGATTAATGGATACAACAAGGTTCTCGTTAAGAAGTATGATGTATGCCTCATAGCTCCGATCCGTGTAGACGCAGTATCTAAGGGCGGTTTCGAGGAAGGTCTCGTAAGCGGTTCTACAGTTGACGCTGGCAAGCTTGTTTCAATAACAGACTTCCGCGGATATGCAGTAGCTCAGACTGCTATCGGCAATCCTACTGAGTTTGAGAAGTATGCCGTACAGCTCTGGAAATACTATGACGTTAAGTCTATATTCTTCGATCTGAGCAAGGCTAAGTACACACTGGCTGTTAACGGTGGTAGCGTTGTTGCAAACAACGACCTGTCTTATGCTGATGCTATGACAGCTGCTAAACTCTCTGAGCTTACAAACAAAGCTGTTAACCTGTCACTGAGCCAGAGCGGCAACAACATCACCTTCAAGAACAATGGTGGTTCTAACGTAGAGGAAATGTTCTATGTTTACATCCCTGTAACAGTAGAATATGCATACGGTAAACTGACAGAGTATGTCAAGATACCTGTTTATCCTCGCGGTCAGGTGCCTGCATCTGTAAAAAGACGTTAAGGAGTGATGCTACAGATGACTTTGAATAAAAGGAATCTGAAAGGAAAATAAAACTTCAATCGGGAGCGCTCCTTGTAATTGAGGGGCGCTCCTTTTAAAAATAATAAAGTTTCTATGATTAAATCAGCTAAATATGTCGTAATGGCCTTGGCCCTGATTATTGTGGCTTCTTGTGGCGATAAGAAGAAAAAGGAGACTATCTTGCCGGCAGATCCACGTATGGACCAGCAGATGGTTCGTACAAGCAAGGACACCATGATGCTGCTCGACATGACAAAGAAGTTCTTGGAAACTTTGAAGAACAACGACATCGACGGCGCTATGAGCCAGCTGTATGAGGTTAAGGACAACAAGGTGATGCCTCTTTCGGAAGAACGCTCAAAGGAGATACGCAAGACTCTTACCACATTCCCGGTATTGTCTTACAAGATAGATGAACTTCTCCTCTATAGCGACAGCGACACCGAGGTGCGTTACACGATCGAGTTTTTTGAGAAACCTAAGGGCGACAACCGTCCTAACACGATAAAATGCTCGGTTAATCCGACACGTGTTGGCGGCAACTGGTATCTCACCATTGCCAAGGTGGCTCAAGAGAATAATTATAAGAACAATTGAAAAAATTAAAACCATTAGCTATGCGTTATTTAAGTTTATTATTGGCCGCAGGTTTCCTGTTTATGGGAAATCCCGTGTCAGCTCAGGAAAGCGAACCTGAGTACGAGTTCAACAGGCATTGGTTTGTAAGCGTTCACGGCGGTGCCCAGTATACATTGGGCGAGGCCTCTTTTGGCGACTTGCTTTCTCCTACGGTTCAGTTAGGTGCCGGATATCAGTTTACCCCGTGGTTTGCCACACGTCTTTCTGTAGGTGCTTGGCAGAGCAAGGGCGGCTGGAACGGATACATGCTGGACGGCAAGGCCGTAAACACTACGTATAAGTACAACTATGTAGCCCCCGGCATTGACTTTATGTTCAATCTGTCTAATGCCATCTGCGGTTACAACCCAATGCGTCTGTTCAGTGTTACAGCTTTCATCGGCGGCGGTGCAAACATCGGCTTTGGTAACGATGAGGCCAACGAACTGGCCAACGCAGGCTATGACATGCGCTACGTGTGGAGCGGCACAAAGGTTCGTCCCGTAGGCCGTGGCGGTCTGTCGTTCGACTTCCGCGTTAGCGACCGCGTAAGCCTCGGTATCGAGGGTAACGCAAATGTCCTCTCTGACAAGTACAACTCAAAGAAGGCAGGCAATGCCGACTGGTATTTCAACGCTCTTGCCAGCGTTACAATCCGTCTGGGCAAGACCTACAAGAAGAAGGCTGCCCCGGCTCCGGAGCCTGTAGAGCAGACTATTGTAGAGCCTGTTGTTGAAGAGAAGCCGGCAAGCGAGCCCGTAGTAGAAGAAGTAAAGGACGAGGGCATGAAGCGCGACGTATTCTTCACGATAAACTCAAGCGTTATCCGTGAGTCAGAGCGCGAAAAGGTAGTGGAACTTTCTAAATATTTAAACAATCATAAAAATGCAATTGTCGAAATAACAGGCTACGCCGATGCCGGAACAGGCACTGCTGCTATAAACAGCCGCCTGTCTTCAGAGCGTGCGGAGGCTGTTAAGAAGATGCTTACAGAACAATGCGGTGTGTCTGCGTCGCAGATAAAGACCTCTTACAAAGGGTCTGAAGTCCAGCCGTTTGCTGACAACGACATGAACCGTGTATCAATTTGTATTATATCCAATTAGTCGATTGCAGGAGGGTGGAGACATTTGGGCTTGTGAAAGTCGTAGTCTCCTCCCGTTTTTTTAAAAAAAAGATCATTTACACTGTTGAAAATCAAGACACAAGCTAGACTGGACTTTTTTTCTATTTCTTATTCTTACAAATTCTTTTTTCACAGATTTCTTATTTCCTGTTTCCTTTCTTTTATAGTTTTATTGATGCGCCTCAGTCTGGCATTATGCTGCTGCATGATGCTTTTGTTTTATCATGCGCAAGGTTGCTATTTAAGCTTTTGTATAACTCTTACCGTCTGCTTTTCAGATGCCTGAAATGCCAGTGAAAAACATGGTCTGAATATTCTCGCTTAAAGTGAAAATCCTGTATGTTTGCTTGCCGTTTTCTCATAAATGGCGGTGCTGACATGCTTCAGCGCATCTGCCGGTGGGGATAAACAAAAAAGCCTGCATCCGTATGGATACAGGCTTATGTATTTTCGAAGCTTTTATTTAGTTCAAAGCATCAGTTAATTCTGCTCCGGCCTTGAATTTCGCAGCCTTCTTAGCAGCAATCTGTATCTTCTCCTTTGTAGAAGGATTGATACCCTCGCGAGCCGGGCGCTCGTTAACGCTGAATGTTCCAAAGCCAACAAGTGCAACTTTATCTCCTGCTACGAGAGCGTCTTTGATGGCTGCAACGGTTGCGTCGAGTGCTTTCTTTGAATCAGCTTTTGACAAACCTGAGCCAGCAGCTATTTTTTCAATAAGTTCTGTTTTGTTCATAATTAAAATTGTTATTAAAATATTAGAGTATAAAATTATCCCAACCTATTTTTATCGCAAATATAGCCTAATCATTTTATTTGTCAAACAAAAAATAAAAAAAAGTGAAGAATTTAATGAAAAAAAGTTGGTATATGCCCTGCTTTATGCTATATAACAGATATTTTTAGTATTTTTGCCGACGTTTATTATGCTAGAAAAATTATTTTGAGTATGTTCAGAATACCTGCTATTACAAAGAATTTGCTGATTATCAATGTGCTGATGTTCGCCGCCACATGGGTGTTCGGCCGTCAGGGCGTCGACTTGAACAGCGTGTTTGGACTTCACTTCTTCCTCGCGCGCGATTTTCAGATATATCAGCTCTTCACTTATATGTTCATGCATGCCGGATTCACGCATCTGTTCTTCAACATGTTTGCCCTGTGGATGTTCGGCTGCGTGGTTGAGAATGTGTGGGGACCTAAGAAGTTTCTCTTCTATTATATGGTCTGCGGAGTCGGTGCCGGACTTATACAGCTGATAACACAGTTTGGCGAGTTCTACATGCTTGCCAGCGACCAGATACCGGGCTTTGGCTTCGGCGATATAATGGCTGTGGCGCATAATAGCTCGGCTATTCTCAATCTTTGGACAACAGTAGGCGCGTCTGGTGCCATTTACGGTGTGCTGCTTGCTTTCGGCATGCTGTTTCCTGAGGAGCGTCTGTTCATATTCCCGCTTCCGCTGCCGATAAAGGCCAAGTGGTTTGTATGCATCTACATCGTTGTTGAGCTGTTGTCGGCTCTCGGCACGTCAAACAGCAGTGTGGCTCATTTCGCCCACCTCGGTGGTATGCTCTTCGGATGGCTGCTGATAAGATACTGGCGCAACAATCCGGGCGGAGGCACTTTCGGAAGGTCGAAGGGACAGCAGTTCTTCGACAACCTGAAGAGCAACTGGGAGCGCCGCTCTCACCGCAAGTCGGACAATGCCGGAGGATATGACAGGACAAGAAACGAATCAGACTGGGACTACAACGCCCGCAAGAAGGCTGAACAGGACGAGATAGACCGCATACTCGACAAGGTTAGACGAAGCGGATACGACAGTCTGAGCGAGGAGGAAAAACGTAAACTCTTTGACGGAGGAAAATAGCACATGACAGATGTGCTTCATTGTGAATGAAAAAAATTAAAGACCTTACTTTGCAGATAATAGCCGGGGCCAATGTGGCAACGGCTGTTACCATGTTTCTGGTAGGCCTGTCGGACCGCATCAATCCGACAGAGCATCCTATAATGGCCAATATCGGACTGATATTTCCAGGCTTTATATTTATCAATTTCTGCTTTCTAGTCTTTTTCGCGGTGTTCAGGCGGAGGTACATGCTTATTTCCCTGCTTGGTTTTGTTGTCAGCTATTCTTCCGTGCGTACTTACTGGCCGCTTAACATCAGCCGCGACGTGCCGCCTGGCTCGATAAAGGTGATGTCGTATAATGTGCATAATTTTGCCATCGACAATGCCCCCGAAGGACACGACAATCCGATACTTGAATATATAATAAATTCAGACGCTGATATAGTGTGTCTGCAGGAGGCTGTTATAACTGATAATTTACGCGATGCCGTAAAGGATGTATACAACTATGTTGACTCGGTGAGAAGTAAGAACGGTGGAGATTGTCTTGTGTTGCTGAGCAAGTATCCAATAAAATCAAGTGAACGTATAGAGTATGAATCGAAGAACAATGTCAGTGCGGCATTTAGAGTTGTTGTAGATGAAGAGATAGTTACGGTAATTAATAATCACTTTGAGACTTCCGGTCTGTCGCTTGCCGACCGTGCCGGCTTCAAGGACATGGTTAAGGGCAAGGCGGGCAGCGACACGATGAGGGCTGAGTCGAAACGCCTGGCAGTAAAGCTGGGAGAGTCGGCCAAGATACGTGCGCCGCAGGCTGAGGCCGTGGCCGAATATGTGAGGAATAGCGGCGACAACGTGATTCTTTGCGGCGACTTTAACGACAACCCCATATCGTACACTCACCGCACTCTGGCGCGCGAGCTTACCGACTGTTATGTTGAGTCGGGCAACGGTCCGGGCATATCCTATCACCACAACGCCATCTTTGTGCGCATAGACAACATAATGTGCTCAAAGATGTGGCAGCCCTATAAGTGCAAAGTTGACCGAAGTATCGGCTATTCAGACCATTACCCCATTTATTGTTGGCTCAAAAAGCGTGGAAAGGATAAAAATAACCGCTAAAATGAATAATAAGAGGCATTAAATTTTTCAAAGTTTAAAAAAATAATTATCTTTGTGCCCTATTAATATCAAACTCGAAAAAACATTAAAAATTAATAATAATCAAAATGCAAAACAAAGGAATTGTAATTGTTACAGCCGTCTTACTGACGCTTGCAAGCATTTTCTATTTGTCTTTCTCTGTCGCAACAAGCTATTACGACAGTCAGGCAGCAAAGATTAAAGACCCGATTGACCAGCAGAACTACAAGGATTCTGTTAAATATCTGGGTATTTATTCTTACCAGAAGTGCTTGGAGACGCAGATTGGTCTGGGTCTTGACCTTAAAGGCGGTATGAACGTAATCCTCGAGATTTCTGTTCCTGATGTTGTAGACGTGCTAGCTGACCACAAGACAGACGCTGCCTACGTTAAATCAATGGAACAGGCTAAGAAGGAGGAAGAGACAAGTCAGAGTGATTTTATCTCTCTTTTCATTAAGTATTATCATCAGAATGCGCCCGGACATCGTCTGGCTGAAGTTTTTGCCACACAGCAGCTTAAGGGCAAGGTGAGCACACAAAGCTCTGACGCTGAGGTGGAGAAGGCTCTGCGCGAAGAGGTTCAGTCGGCTATCGACAACTCTTACAACGTAGTGCGCAACCGTATCGACAAGTTCGGCGTTGTTCAGCCCAATATCCAGAAACTTGAGGGACAGCAGGGCCGTATCATGGTAGAAATGCCTGGTATCCGCGAGCCTGAGCGTATCCGTAAACTTCTTCAGGGTAGCGCCAACCTCGAATTCTGGGAGACATTCAACAGCGAAGAGGTTACTCCGTATCTGGCTCAGATCAACCAGCGTCTTGCTGCCGGTTCGTCTGCTACAGCCGCTGATACAACTGCTGTAAGCGACAGCACAGCTGCCAAGGCTGAGCCCGCAAAGGCAGAGGCTAAGCCTAAGTTCCAGATAAAGAACGACGCAAAGAACGCTGCCAAGGCTACTGAGACTGATGCACAGCTCGCTCTCGCCAAGAAGCAGAATCCTCTGCTGGCTATGTTGCAGCTGGCTCCGCAGGGCTCACTGAGCGTTGTAGGATATGCTAACGTACGCGATACAGCAGCAATCAACAAGATTATCACATCAGAACTTGCCAAGCAGGTGCTCCCGTCTAACCTGAAACTTCTTTGGGGCGCTAAGCCTGCTGACGGACTTTCTGTAAAGAATGTGTTCGAACTTTATGCAATAAAGGTTACACAGAGCAACGGACGTGCTCCGCTTGAAGGCGACGTGATAACAGATGCTACAGACCAGTTTAACAACGTTACAGGTGCTCCTGAGGTAAGCATGACCATGAACTCAGACGGTGCACGCCGCTGGGCAGCCCTTACAAAGGCTAATGTGGGTAAGGCTATTGCCATCGTGCTCGACGATGCTGTTTACAGCGCACCTCGCGTAAGCGGTGAAATTCCTGGCGGACAGTCGTCTATCAACGGTAACTTCACCATTGAGGATACAAAAGACTTGGCCAACACGCTTAAGTCAGGACGTATGCCTGCACCTGCACGTATCGTTCAAGAGGATGTCGTAGGACCTTCACTCGGTGCACAGTCAATCCAGCAGGGTCTTATCTCGTTCGTTGTAGCCTTCGTATTGCTGATGATCTACATGATCGTCATGTACGACCTGATTCCGGGTATGATGGCCAACTTGGCACTTATACTTAACCTCTTCTTTACGTTAGGTATTCTAACCTCCTTCCAGGCGGCGCTGACCATGCCGGGTATTGCCGGTATCGTGCTGTCATTGGGTATGGCCGTCGACGCTAACGTGCTTATCTATGAACGTACCAAGGAAGAGTTACGCAAGGGCAAGCAGCTCAAGCAGGCTATCGAGGCCGGTTATGGCAACGCCTTCTCTGCTATCTTCGACTCTAACCTTACCTCAATCATAACAGGTGTCATCCTTTATGTCTTCGGTACAGGTCCTATCCGCGGATTCGCCACAACTCTTATAATCGGTATCTGCTGCTCATTCTTCACAGCCGTTTATCTTACACGTCTCGTTTATGAGCACAAGATGAAGAAAGACAAGTGGCTGAACCAGAACTTCACAACAAAGATATCTCGCAAGTTCCTGCAGGGCACAAACATCGGCTTTATGTCAATGTATCGTAAGACCTTCACAATAGCAGGTATTGCAGTTGTGCTGTTCGCTATCAGCTTCGCAGTTCGCGGTCTCAGCAAGAGCATCGACTTCACAGGTGGACGTAACTATGTAATCAAGCTTGAGAAGGCCGTAGAGCCTGAGCAGGTAACTGCAGTGCTCCGTCCGGCATTCCCGAACAGTACAGTGAGCGCAATTGCATTGGGTACAGACCACAAGACCATCCGTATTTCAACTAACTATAAGATTGACTCTAACAATCCGGCAGTTGACAACGAGGTAGAGGACATCCTGTTCAAGTCGCTCTCAAGCGCAGGCATGGTGACACAGAAGAGCGTAGAGGTGTTCAAGAATCCTGATGTACGCGCAGGCGGCTCTATTATCAGTAGTGCCAAGGTGGGTCCGTCAGTTGCTAAGGATATCACTTACGGAGCTATCATAAGCGTCATATTCGCTCTTATAGCCATCTTCTTATACATCCTCATCCGTTTCCACAATGTAGCCTTCTCTGTTGGTTCAACAGTGGCTCTGGCTCTCGATACGATAATCGTTATCGGCTTCTACTCAGCATTGTGGGGTCTGGTTCCGTTCTCTCTTGAAATCGACCAGACGTTCATCGGAGCTATCCTTACCGTTATCGGTTATTCAATCAACGATAAGGTGGTTGTGTTCGACCGTATACGTGAGAACCTCGGACTCTACAAGAAGCGTGACTATTGGACAATATTCAACGACTCTCTGAACGAGACATTGGCACGTACAATCAACACGTCTTCAACAACGTTGCTGGTATTGCTCTGTATCTTCTTCCTTGGAGGTGACAGCATCCGCAGCTTCTCGTTCGCGATGATTCTCGGTGTTGTATTCGGTACACTGTCTTCAATCTTCATTGCAGCTCCTATTGCTTACATCACTTTAGGTCGTAAGGCCAACAAGACATCAGAGGTTAAGGCTGCATAAGTGTTTTACTGAATAAGACGTTAAGTCATATATTCAATATAAATAGGGTGGATACGCATCAATGTGTATCCACCTTTTTTGTTACGGATCGGATGTTTTGCAGAATTGTTCTTAATCCTGAATAGTCAGCACCCTGGATATGTTCTGCCTGTTGCAAGTGTATTGATGCCTCCAGTAGTCTTCTTTGTTGTATTCTTGCATTTGTTTTCCTTTGAGTAGCTAAATGGTAAATCCGTTAATCTAAGTCTGTACAGCAGAACTATAATGACTGATGTAGGCTTAAAATTATGTCTTTTATTTGGCTTTTCATCGCTTTGAGTCTGTTTCTGACGTACATCGTCTAATTAATGTAGAATTGATGGTACATCATGTAAGGCTAAATGCAGCTATATTTAGATCTTATGTCACGATGATGTTCTTTTTTTAACCAAACCTGTTTGTTAGTATTCGGTCTGTATTTTTGCTTTGTATTTATTGGGCTTTGTTTGATTATTTGCAGACACTTTTATAATTGGCTAACGCCAAACGGCGTTTCGTAGTGGTTAACGTTTAGCTTCATTTGCGCTTAACGTCTTGCGCCAATAGAAATCAAAAGACGTGCTGAAATCATGAATGCACTATAGATAAAAACTATGTGTGATCTAATGACATATTTGGCTTTAAATTCTCAAAGTGTAAAAAGCAGAATAATTGTTGATTAATTGGCTGTATTTGCTTTTCACGTTGCATTTGTGTAGATTTATGTAGCTGCGCTTTTATATTCTTATTATTCCATAAAATTTTACTTTTTGCAATCAATTCTACTAACGTTGGCGAGTAAAAATTTAGGACAAAATAATTTTTCAATCTAGAAATCTGATATATAACGAATGTTAAATTTAATGCGCTTGCATGTCTTCTTTATTAACATACGTTTGCTTTTAGCTGTTTTAAACGAGCCAAAACATGCGTTTTTTGTGCCTTAATCTATGACTTTTGAGTAGAAAACGGCCTGCTTTCACTTCGTAAAAGGCCCACTTTCGCACCGTAAGTGGGCGAGTAATATTTTTTAACTCTTGCTGTTTTGTTGCTCAGCGTGCGTAATGTGTTGAATGATAAAGACTTAACATAAACGCCCTATTTTGGGCGTTTTTCATGTAAAATCCCGTATTTGTGAATAGCATCGCTGCTCTGAGAGCGTTAATTGTTCGGCTGACGTCCGAAATGTTTACATTTTAGTCTATGCATCTATCTCCATAATGGTTTCTTTCAAGGTCGCCGTTGTGGCGTCATTCGTGCAGTTCAATCTCGCCATTGAACGATATCATCTCGCGTTGCTGCGGCATGACGTTTATCGACGCACTGCCGTTGTCAAAAATGTCAATGTGGAATTTATATGTATCCTCATCGTTCTTCACGCTGAACTCCACGTGCTTTCTGTCGCGTTTAGGCTGCGTTATCTTGAAGTCCTCTGTCACTCCGCTGAAGTTGAGCCCCTTTCCGCCGCCGTAAGGCACGTTGTAAGCACGGCCGAAGTAGGGCAGATACGACACCACGCTGTCGCCTTTAATCCTCAGGTCGAAGTCTGCCGTCAGCTGCACCGACATGCCCCTCGTAGGGTGAGCCGTCTGTACGTTTATCTTGAAGTCGCGGTTGCACACCGCCCTGCTTATCATCTCGGCCTTCTCCTGTTTCTTTCTGTCATTCTGCTGCCTGTCAGTCGTGGCGCATGCCACAAGAATTATTGCCGCGGTTATTATAAATAAAATCCTTTTCATATGTCACATCAGAAATAAATTTCTTTCATTCCGTTCCCTGTCGTTCGCCTCTTCACGCCATTTCCCGGCTATTAGCCGATGTTGCAAAATTAGCCAATTTCTCATTAAGCCGCCATTCCTCTAAATCTTTTTAAGATAAATTGATTCAAGTTGTTCAAACAGTTGTTTAGCGTGGTTAAAATGTGTGGAACTTATGTCCCGTATCGTTAAAATAATATCATGTTTAATAGCTTTTGCATGAGCATATATCTAATGTCTCTGCTTCTAATGTTGCATGTTGATTGAATTCTTGATTCGTGAAAATCTTATATAAAATAAAGAGTTTATTTTGTCTATATAACTTTATCCAAAAACAAAAATGATACGATTTTAATTCGTATCATTTTCCAATTATTATTTTACCGTAAATTCAGACAATTTTATAACGTCTCCTCTATCCGGCCAACTTGCGTATAAAGCGTCATCTTCAAGGCTCTTCACTATCACAATTTTCTGTGAAGGATTTATTTCAGTGAGAAAGTAGTATTTGTCAACAGAAATATGATAGTTGCTTGTATTACCGTCGTGTTCAATAATGAGTGAGAATGTTGTCTTGCTGATAAACACATCTTTGATATGATAAGCGTTAGACATGTCTGCAAAGCCTGATATGGCTTCTTTGGTTTTCTTAAATTCGGCTTCGCCCTGCTGTTCGTCCCATATACTTAATATTCTTGCCCACACTTTTTCGTCTTTGCCTTCGGGATTGTCAAAGTTTATCATCTGTAAGGTTTCGGGCAGTCCTAACGGTGTGCCGTTGTCGGGAATGACTTCTATGTTAAGTTCGTGCTGAGGCTCATCGTATTCATAAAGGTAAAAACAGCATTTGCGCTCTTTTCCGTATCCTTCGAATACTTGTAGCACGGGCGGGTCGTCCTCCTTGTCGATAGTCCAGAAATTCAGTATAAGCGTTTTGTCAATGGTGAAAGTCTCTATGTCTTTGCCGGCTTTCATGCGCATTGCTATATAAAATCCGTTTGTGCCACGTTGGTATGTTTGGCAGACAAGAAGCCATATTTCGCTGTCCTGGCTATAGCTGCTGTGCGGCAAACGCCAGTAGCTCCGCTTTCCGAAGTTGAAAATGCGTAACAGTTTGAGGGCTTCATTTCTAAAGTTTTCTTCAGTATAATATCTAAATATTATGATAAAATTGTGAATAATATTCCAAAGGGCTTGTGCATTGTTAAGTCTTTTCATGTTTTCTGCGGCTTCGTGTGCATCGTGTCTTTCAGGGTAAATATACGACAGGATATTTTCGAGCATGTCGACTATTTTCCATGTTTCTTTCTTTTTGATATATTTATATGCATCAATGCCGTTTGCCTTTATGAATATCATTGCCACGATGCCCCAATAAACATCGCGCTCATCGTTCTTAAGGTCGATGAGCACAGGCATGATCTCGTCTTTGAACTTATGCGAAAAGTTGTCGTATTCGTTGCACGTTAAAGATATTATCAGATTTTTTATCCATTCAGGATTTCGTGTGTCCATCTCTGATATAAGTTTGTCGTAAAAGAATTTCACGCCGTAGAATATCCGTGCAATTTTGTAAAGATGTTCTTCATAAAGTCCGAATCTGTTACATATCTGTTCGGTGATTTTGTTTATGGTGTCGTCCTTAACCTTCCCTTCCGACAGCCTGTAAATAACCATCTTGCCATTATATCCTAATTCTTTTGCCAGTGCAGAGTGTGACGGTGCAAAGGCTTGGTTTTCAATCAGACATTGCAATATCTCCAGTTTCTCGTTCATCTTGTATCAGTTTATGCAGTTTTTGGTACTATTTCAATTCCACCTTTCAAATGTAGTTTTTTCTTTCTGTTTTAAAGAATGATTATCCGTATTTTTGTGAAAAAATAAATGAAGCAATACAAATTTTCATATAAAAGAGCGTCATGTTCGGGCAAAAAACGTATCTTTGCAATATCCGGCGGGAGAAATCGCCGGATTAATAAGGAAAGCGTTGATGCTTTCATCCTAAGGAACGAAATCGCCAAATTCAATACCAGAAGGATGAAGGGACATGACGCTCATCCGTTTTTGTATATGTCGTTACGGCTATTGCCGTATTTACATATCAGAACGGCGTGGGAGTATTGTTTCTGTTCATTTCTGGTTAGGCGTTTGGCGATGCCTGTTTCTTGGTGAATGGCGAGCAAGTCCTCACGCCTTTTCCGTAATGTTAAATCTAATGCCGACTTCGTGGACTTATAGGTGTGTAAGAAGATAAATTAAAGAAGAAAATAATGAATGATAATGAAAATGAGATGATCCCATTGGGGACGAATGAGGAAGAAATGATAAACTTCAATGATCTGGAGAAAAAATTGGAAGAAGAATTAAATAATCATATGGAAGACCTCAAAATCTTGCAAGATGATTATGATAAAATAGAAAATCCAGATTCCATAGGTGAAGTTGTAGGGAATGTAGTATGGGAGCAGTTCATTAATCAAATTGGAACTTATGCTGGAGAAGATTTTAAAAAAGAAAATGGTGGACTTCCATTAAATTTAACTAATGATGCCCATATTCAAACACCTGAAAATTTTGCGAAAGGTAAATTAGCGATCCATAACCATTATAGTGCAGACAAGTTAGTAGAAAATTATGATAGATATAAAAATACGCCACATAAAGAATACCGAAAAAAGTATGTAGATCCAGGAATGGATAAAAATTTGCAACGAGCAGGAGATTTGAAGTCACAAGGAATTGATTTTGTTAAAGATATATATACAGGTCGACTTATTCCGACAGAAACTAAATTGGAAGGTGGAGGAAATAACCCTAAAGCAGCTCAAAGAGAGCATGTGATTTCGTCTGCGAAAATCTATGAAAATCCATCCCTTCAAATGGCAAATAGTAATGAAGAATTAGCTGAAGTAACAAATGACCCTGAAAATTTACAAGGATATACGACTGCAGAAAGAAATATAAGGAAAAGCGATAAATCTTCTAATGAGATGGAAGATAAGGACAAAACTGTACATTGGAAAAAAGCTAATGAAAAGGCTAAAAAGTATATAAAAGGAAAGGAAGAAGAGGGAGAAGAACGACTCTGTAAAGAAGGTCGTCAAACCCAAAAAGAGGAAGCCATGCGTATCGGTGGAAAGGCCCTTCGAGCTGTGTTAATGGGACTTTTGGCAGATCTTGTCAAAGATGTAATACGTGAACTCATTATATGGTTTCGCTCTGCAGAAAAGAATATTAGAACGTTCTTTGACAGTCTTAAACAATCTATTAAAGATTTCTTTGCTAATTTTAAAAAATATTTAAAGAATTCTTTCAAAACAACCATAGACGTAATTATGACGGCTATATATGGACCGATTGTTAAAACAATAAATAAGGCCATTATTTTTTTTAAGCAAGGATACAAATCCTTTAAGGAAGCTATTGAATATCTGACGAACCCTGCACATATAGGAGAGCCATTGAGTATTAAATTATTGCAAGTAGGTAAGATTGTAACAGCAGGTGTTGCTGCAGGTGGGGCTATTTTGCTTAGTGAAGTAATAGAAAAAGCACTTGTTAATACTATTCCTGTTTTCGCTTTCGAGATACCAATGTTAGGTAGCTTAGCTAGTATACTTGGTATATTTTTCGGTGCATTGGTAAGTGGGATAATAGGAGCCTTAGTTCTTCGAATGCTTGATAAAGCTATTGCGACGAAACAAAGACAGATTAATAGAGAACAGAAAATAGATAAAGGAAATAAGATTTTACAAATACTAGATAGGTATGAGGTTGTTGCAAATATAAATACGGAAGAAGTAAAAAATAACTCATATAAAGAAATAACCTCACGTCATGAAGAATATAAAAAGATATTATCACACTCATTGGAAAATATAAAAAAAGACGAGGAGGATAGTCTAAATAAACAAGAAGAAAATAAAAAAGAGTTGGATAATATAAATAACATTTTAAATGATTTCTAAATGGAATATTCTGATATGAAAAAACATAATTTTGAAGAAGCGAAGAATAATATAAAACAATTCTCGGAAAATCTGCCAAGCAATATTACGTTTGAAAAAGTAGACGAAAATGGCGGATTTTTGTGGCTATTTGACCATAACGTAACAGGTGAGGAACTGAACCGCTTTATGGAAAAAGTACAAGCTCAATTTATAAATTTTAAAGATAATCAAATATCTATAATTCGTGAATTCAGTGAAATTTATAAGACTTTTGATTATCTAGATAAAGAATATATCGCAGGTATACTAATTTCGCTTAAAAGAGCTGAAAATGCTGCAGAAAAAGCAAATATAGCGCAAGAAGATATAAAAAAGACTATTGAGGCTTTAGGGAAAACGGTTGCTGTTCTTAAAAAATTTAAAGATAACGTTACAGGTGAATTAGAAAAATTAAAAATAATTGGCCCTGCGCAAATTGAAGCCGTTCAAGAAGTAAGCACTCATATTGGCGAGTTAAAAGAACTTTTGTCGAAACTTAAACATCTAGAAATTTTCACTCAAGAGCTTCAACAATTATATTTAAATATTAAAGACATCTCTATAAAATTAAATATTGATGTAACAGCTCTGATGCAGTATAAAAAGACGCTTGATTCCTATTTACATCTTAGTGATGTTGACACAATGTGGACGGATGTAGAACAAAGCAAGAAAACCATAAAGACTATTTGTACACAATTGTCAGATTTGTCTAATGAAGTTCGCGGAAATATTAATGGTATAAAAAGTTCAATTATTGATATACAAGAGCAACAACAAATTAAAAATAAAGAGTTATATGAAAAAATTGAAGATGTCTCTACAAAATTAAATATTGATGTAACAGCTCTGATGCAGTATAAAAAGACGCTTGATTCCTATTTACATCTTAGTGATGTTGACACAATGTGGACGGATGTAGAACAAAGCAAGAAAACCATAAAGACTATTTGTACACAATTGTCAGATTTGTCTAATGAAGTTCGCGGAAATATTAATGGTATAAAAAGTTCAATTATTGATATACAAGAGCAACAACAAATAAAAAATAAGGAGTTATATGGAAAAATAAAAATTGTATATTATATTGCAGGTGGGGCTTCATTTTTGATTATAGGGCAACTACTGTTGTTGTTACTTAATATTCTTTAAAATGAAATATGCTGATAATTTATTAAAGTGTGCGTCACGCTTAGATTTAAAGGCAAATAGTAACGGCATTTTATTACAATGTGTCGTTGATATTATTGAGAAAAAAGATATAAGAGCTACTATTGAATTATTTAAGTTGATTTCTAAAATTTCAGAAACATCAAATAAAGATATTTTAAAACAAACGATAGAATTAAAAGATGCTCTTGTAAGATATTATGGCTATATAGAGCTTATGAGAATTTGTAAACAACAAGTTCCTGTAAGTCCTATTCAAAATATTGAAGGAAAATCTTTAGAAGAACTATTGGATGAGCTTAATAATCTTGTCGGGTTAGAAAATGTAAAGTTAAAAGTTCATGATTTGATAGCATTTCATAAGGTCCAACTATTGAGAAAAAATGTAGGTTTGCCGATACCGCAACATACAATGCATATGGCTTTTGTGGGTAATCCTGGTACAGGAAAAACAACTGTTGCTAGAATTGTCGGTCGTATGTATAAGCAATTAGGACTTCTTTCAAAAGGACATTTTATGGAAGTTTCACGAACGGATTTAATCGCAGGGTATCAAGGTCAAACTGCTCTTAAAGTAAAGAAAGTCATTGAAAAAGCAATCGGCGGTGTCTTATTCATAGATGAAGCTTATAGTATAACAGAAAATGAACATTCAGATTCTTATGGACGTGAATGTTTGACAGAATTGACAAAAGCTCTTGAAGATTATAGAAATGACTTGGTCGTAATTGTTGCTGGATACACAGAACCAATGATAAAGTTCTTTAATTCTAATCCGGGTTTAAAGTCAAGGTTTAATACTTTCATTGAATTCAATGATTATAATACCAATGAACTTTTAGAGATGTTAAAAAAGATCTGTGATAAAGATAATTACATTCTTACTGATGATGTCTTAGATGTTATAAAAAAACAAATAGAAACTATTGTTGTGAGAAATGATAAACAATTTGGAAATGGTCGTTTTATAAGAAATCTTTATGAAGAAATGATTGTGAATCATGCAAAAAGAGTGATAAACATAAATAGTCCTACAAAAAAACAATTACAGACGTTTTTGTGCATCGATATTCCTTTAAATAACTACCATATTAGATCATACAATGATATCAGATAATTATTAAAATAATTGTTTATGAGCAAACTGACAGACCATTTGGCAAATATCTTGCCATCATCAAGGAGAGATAAAAAATATGAGAAAGAGCGTGGCAAAGAAATCGCTACCTGTTTCTTGATAAAGAATGCCTTGAATACAGGAGCATATTTGTCTGAAGAATTAGAATATCAAAGTCAAGATGAGCATATACAGTTCAGGGCAAATAAAGAGCATCCGGTTATATTGGGTGATATGCTCAATAGAATATTTGACATCATGAAAAAAGATCTTCGTGTTATGTATGCTATATATGTGCGGAGTTGCGGATAGGCTGTAGAAGTAATTGATCAACCGGATGGCATTTGGAATTTTGACATGTGCAAGGCTATGGAGAACGATAAACAACTTAGAAGTTTTTGTCGGCAAGTTACTCTCTCGGTTTCTTATGCTCATGGGAATATTGATGATACAATACTTGTTAATTTAAAGATGAATGGGGGAGATGAGCACACACACTTTATCCGTGCTTCAATCATACGGACACTATCTACAGAAGATGGAGATGTCTCTTTCTCTGCTAATCAGAACCAGCCTGAAACATACTCCATTCTGTTTGCATACGACAAGGATTGTCTGCAAAAAAGGAATGCTGATTTCGATAATACCTTGGAAAGAATTGTAGATAAATATGCAAAAGGAAAGGATCTTGACGATGATGAAACGGCTTTGATAGCCAAAATTGCTCCGGAAGCAGGATGGCATTATTCATGGGGACATAAGGCTTTTGATGATAAACGATATTGGGATGCATTGTTGTATTTCGAGACTGCTTTTCATTTGTTGAAAGAACAATGGTATGTTGGTAAACTGTCGGATGAGGGCTTACAGATATTCTATCATTGCTGTTATTTGATAGGTTATTGCTATGCAGAAATGCGGTTGTATCAGAAAGCATATTTTTATCTCGACATTGTTTGGCCGTTGAAGGTTATTACATATTGTGCGGAATACATAAACTGCTTGGTTAATAGTAAAGATGTCCGTGCAAATAACATGATAGAGGAAGAATTAGAACGGTTGGACGCTTTGAAAGACGAAGATTTTACAACGGAAATTTCCGGTTATTATCGTTTCCTGCTTCGTAGACACGCGCATGTTCTTACGGGTATGCATCGTTTGGATGAGGCGGAAGAGTTACTGAAAAAATTATTGGAAACTGATGGTCGTACAGAATTTATCCAAAATGAATTGGATTACATCAAGCAATTACGTGAAGAGTAACAAGGATTGAACGCTCTTTTTAAATTATAAAGTGGCGTTATGACTTGAAGTTTATCAAAATGAGGAAAATATTGACGGATTTCCTGTGGTACGATCTTTTTGGCATAGATTTTTCCTGAAATCTTATGCCAAAAAAGATTGTAATGGAATAACTTTGTCGCAACTTCAATATATATCGCTTATGAAAAATCTCAAGAAAATGGTGGCGGAACTGCTTGAAGAACTGGAGGTTGGGTATGTCATCAATGAAGAGAAAAGCAGTTTTGAGTTTGATCTGCAGGCGGAATATGTCAAGGTGTCGATGTGTCTTGTGTTTCATGAAGTGAACAGGATGCTTTACAACCTGAGCTATCTTACATCCTGCCTGCCAAGAGAAAGTATGACGGACGTGCTCTATAAGATTAATGAGATACACTATATGGCGTTTAATCAGGCACACATGTATCTGTCTGTAGACGACTGCAGGCTTATGGCACAGGCCATGATTAACGTGCCAGAAGACGGACTTAGTCTGGATGTCTTTGCTAATTTCCTGCTGGCTACCTGCAATCTGCTCAACGATAATTATAACGACCTGATGAAGGTGGCCTATGAACGTAAGGTTGAGAGCAAGATGATATATACAGAGCTGAATGCTGATGATGACGGTCAGGATATGTGCGTCAACTGAACATCGGTTGAATGTATTAACTTTGTAAGGCGATATATGTGCTATTTGCGGGTTTGCGTGTGATGATGATAAATGCGGTTGATATAAATCTCTTGATTAACTTCGATTCTGCAGAATGTGCCTTTATGGGTGAAGATGCAGAAGGTGATAAAGGTGAAAACAAATTTTATAACAAAGATAGACTATGAAATTTAAGAAAATTGATAAGGATGAGCTGGTGGACAATGTTGTCATTGGAGGCGTTTTGACCGGATTTGTATTGAGTGTTCCATTTGAAATGTTGGCAAACGGTGTAAAGAAGATTTATAACCGTATACCTGCCGTTGCAAGAAAGCGCGAGAGACTTAATGCCGAGATTCGTAAACTGGAGAAGATTCTCGGGCTTGAAGGCCGTGATGAAACCTGCGTGCAGTATGATCCTTATTTCTACAGAAATTTTTCACGCGACAGACTTCATTATTATTATGCGCTGAAGAATAAAGTGGAGAGGGGATATAAAAGTCTGGACATTGTCTTGGCAATGAAAATAAAGAAACCTGAAATAAATTTCCTGAATATGCTGGAATCACCTATTTGTCGTGCCAATTCAGGCCCGAGTAAATATATTGTTTATCTGATGGCAGACAAAGGCATTTATAACATCCCTGACGAAGCTGTGCAAAAGGTGCTGAAAGAAGATTTGGGAATGGAGTTGGTAGATGATGACTTTAAGTCTTTAGGTTTGGCTACATTGTCTGAATGCGGACGCCCCGGAGATTATTTCATTATGTCTGCTCCCGGTGAGTTCCTTTATGAAGATGTTTCATACAAGAATGAGACGATAAAGAAACTGATAGAAGACTTTAGACAGAGAATTCAGAAGTTGTAATGCTCGGCCTTGCTTATGGCATGTGTCTTTGTATGGTACAAGGCACAGTGTTGCCTTTTAGCATGAAGATGTGATCCCTTTCTTGATATTGTAATGCAGGAATATCATATCTTGGAATAAGAATTAAGACACAGTCCAAAATTTTGTGTAAATGTAAACAGGATTCAGTTGTAAGTTACTTCTTATATCTGGATTTTGTTTACATTTACACAAAATATTTTATAGTGTCAAGATTGACGGCGCTTGTCGCAGATTGTTTCTTTGGGAGCAAGCCGGAATCATTACCTTTACATATGTAGAATACACAACAACTTGAACTTTCTTGATATTTTTATCCAAAAGTCGCGTAAAGATGAGATAAGGCTGTGCCGAAACGGGTTATTCTTTTTTCAGTAATTTGTCGATATTTTCTTTTATATCATTAAGAATGGCATGATAATTATTCCAATGAGATTCATCAGATATTGTAGAGTTGGGATGATGTGTCTTGTAAGCTAACTCCACTTCTCTGATTGGCAATTTTGCCACATCATGTACAGATAAGGAGGCAAGGGGTGACGGATTGCCATCCACGGTAAAGTTTTCTTGAATATATTTATAATACGTGCTTTCGCCTGGTCCTGTGAAGAAGATCAGTATGTTTGGCTTAAGGATTTCTACTTCTTTAGGAATGACATGGAAATATTTATGTTCAATCTCATGTACTGAAGCATCGACAGGGCCACCTCCCGACTTTGTAACGGCTGACAGTTTGGAGATATTGTTCCAAATCATTGAGATGGTTTTACCTGGATAAGATTTTTCCATCTCTTCCATTAAACATGAGAGAATGCCATTTATGGAGAATTTAAATAATCGGCTTCTTAACTTGTCTTGGTCAAAGTATCCGCCATTCTTGTACGGTACATAATTATCGCCCAAGAATTTTTCATATGTATACATCAGGTCGCCCACATCTGGAGTTTTCATGTCTTCATCCCATTTCTCCCACATATAAGGTTCTTGGCCGAAAAACATTATTCTTATGTCCGCATGAGTATACCAAGCTTCGTTTTCCGGTATTTCTTCTAAACACAGTTTATTTTCTTCACGTTTTTTCTCAATGTCCGATATTCGTAATGCAGAAATCAAAAACGGACATTGCAATTGGTTTCTCAGTCCGTTGGCCTTTAACTGTTTAATTAAGTTTTCCCATTTGCTATTATAAAGCGTGGTTAATTCTTCTGATAACGTATTCATAATCAATAATATTTTTATTAAGGTTTCACCAAAAGTAAGTATTTATTTCTTGATTTACAAGTGTTGTTAAGATTATTTATTATTCATACTAATTCCTCAGTTTTTTAAAGACGTATCAGGTAATAAAGCCGTTCAAGATTTTAGGTTCGTCCATACTATTCAGCTGCTTTGAAATTATAGACTGGCTTTATCACATTCACAATGTTTACGGTATCTTTGATGTTTCCGATGATCTCATCCTTCGGCTTGTATGCCATTGGCGATTCGTCTTTTGTCTCTTCGTTCACGCTCTCGGTATAGATGCCTTGCATTGACTTTGCGTAATCGTCCAAGCTTATGCTGTTGAAGGCTTGCTTGCGGCTCATGATGCGTCCTGCACCGTGCGGAGCCGAGCAGTTCCAGTCGGCATTTCCCTTGCCGATGCATATCAATGATCCGTCACGCATATTAAGCGGAATGATGCACTTCTGTCCTTCGTAGGCGGCGATTGCACCTTTGCGGATGATGTTGTCTAGGCCGATATAGTTGTGGACGCTCTCGAAGGGCTTTTCTTCACATGTACTAATATCGGCAGAGCCTTGGGCTACGAGCCAGTCTGTGATAAGCTCCGCAATCATTTGGCGATTTATTTCTGCCCAACGCTGACACAGGCGCATGTCATTCAGATAGTCGTCGCGGTAGCGTCCTTCAAGGTAAGATAATTCCTGTGGTACGGCAGGCTTCTTAGTCTTGAATGAGCAATGCAACTGGCGTATGGCTTCATGTAACTCCGACTTGCGTCCAGCAGCCTTATACTCTGCTATCATCTGTTCTTTCACTTCCATAAGTTCCGCCCAGCCTAATTGGCACTTTATTGCCAACTTCTGATATATATCGGCTACTTGCTTGCCGAGATTTCGGCTTCCGGTGTGTATAACAAGGTAATATAAGCCAGCCTCGTCGCGGTCAACTTCGATAAAATGGTTGCCGCCGCCGAGTGTTCCTATCAACTTGTACAGCCGCTTGTTATCTTTCAGATCGCGGTTGCAGCGCAGGGCTTTTACAATTTCCTTTGCCTCGCGGTAGCCGTCCATGTATTTGTCGGGCAGTGGAGCAGAAGTGGCGTTGCGGTGGCCATGTCCTGATGGTATGTTATGCAAGATAAACTCGTTAAGTGCGTGCCAGTCGATGTCTTTTATACATACGAACGGCCTTACATATATTCCGCAACCGATGTCAACTCCAACAATATTAGGGATGATCCTCTCCCCGAGATTGCCGGTAAAGCCGATTACGCAGCCTGCCCCGGCATGCACATCGGGCATGATGCGAATTTTGCACTTTCTGAAAACATCGATGGACATCAGCTCCTTGATTTGCTCAACGGCGTTGTCTTCAATGTTGTCAGTATAGATTTTTATATTGTAGTTTTCTATGGTTTTCATTTTTTATGAAAGGATACGTATCTTTAATTGTTTTTTCTCGTCTTCAATCAACTGATCCCACAGATGTGAACGCTGCAAAGCGGATGCAGGGATATAGTCCTGATATTTTTCAAGGAATTCCATGCTATACAATTTGTCCCGATTATAGCAGTCTATGATTTCGCTCCAATCCCAATACTCGGCAAAATGTTCCAAGAGTGCGGGAGTAAGTTCGATATTGGAGTTTCCCGATAATTCATGCCAGTTCCAATATTCCTTGTATTTCTCCAGATTTTCCGCCGTAAACAAATGCTTATTGTCAGAACCGGAAAGTTCCTCCCAATCAACTTTGTTTTTGAACTTCTCTATCATGGACGTGGTCCAAAGGATGTTTCTATTGCTAGAAATTTCTTTCCACGATACCTTGTCCTTGTATTTTTCCAACATTTGCTCATTCCACGCAAACTCGCTTGATAGTTCTTTCCATGCGGCTTCTTCCAATACTTTTGCCATAAAATCGTTGTTCCAATTCTTTGCTGCCATATTACATGTTTTTTAATGGTTTAACATCAATTCTGCTGCAAAGTAAAGATTGGTAAGTGTCAAATTAAGGCATAACATAAGAAATAATATGAATATATGAAAAAACAAGGATGTGCCGTGGTTTTTCATAAGTAAACAAGTAACTTTGTTGCATAACATTAAGTCAATAATAGTATGGCTGCAAATCTCTTTAGACGGTAGATACCCCGCTGTTATAGACGTTTTATGTTTCGAAAATCAATGAACTTTGGCATGATCATCTGTGGCAATCATGATGCTTGCTTATACGGAGCTAAAATAGACGGGTTGGATAAGAATGTGCATTACTTATGTAATCTGCGTCTTTTGTGTCTCTAAAACGTGCCCTTTTGCATGCTGAAAGGTCATGTTTTGCAGTGTAAAAGGTATGCTTTTATATGTTAGCGTTTTGTCTTATGCAGATTTTAATATAATGGCATTTATAACGTATGCTGCACATTCTTGTTGTAATGTTTATGTTCCTATGTTGATGATACGGGCGAATATATTTTTAAAAGAAACTCGTCACTCGTCACATTGCAGCTTAACCTGTTGTCGCTCAGCGCGTTATAGCGTGATGAGTTGTCGGCTCAACTCATCACATAACATGGAGACAGCCGATAGTGTGACGAGTTGGAAAGTCAACTCGTCACATCGTAATGCATTGAATGTCAAGCCGTTACATGCAGATGTGACGAGTGATGAGTTTCTTTAAAAACTTTTTTATGGTTTGTAAGATTGTGGCCTTTCCTGATTTCGGTTGCCCTTAAACAGTCCTTTCCGTGATTAAAGTTGGCTTCGGTTAAATCTATAACTGTTATGGATTGACGATATGTTTTAAATATAAACGCTGTTGAATTCTTGTTTGTCATTATTTATTTGTAATTTTGTTGCTAGCAAAAACACGAATATGCTTGATAAATGGAGACCGTTTAACATAAAAAGGAAATAGATTTATGGACAAGAAAAATGAAAACGTAATTGCAAAATATCTGTCAGGAAAGGATGCTGAATATATGTATGAAACATGTGAAGAAACACCGGGCACATGTCCAGTATGCAACAACAGGTTAGAAGACGTGATAAATATGTCTTATAAAATAAGAAAGAAAAAAGGGGATTTATTTTATACCTATGATCTTTTTTGTATAGTGACAGAAACCTTCAAAAGATTTTGCGAAGAAAACAATTATCCTGATTTGACTTTCATACAAATAACGACATCACCGGGATTTTATTATTTTATGCCTGAGGGAATATTTAAAGTGGATGACGTACGCAGCAAAGTTAAATTTATGAACAAGAGAGAGTGCTGCGGTTCTTATGATGAGATTATTTGTTCAAGACCTTTTTATAAAAGCCCCGACTTCATTCTACAAACAGATGATTTCATCCTTCGCACTAATCATAGATTCGGTTCATTTCAAATGAAAACACAATTAGTAATCATTGGACTCAAAACCATGAGAAAAATGCAAGACTATGGAATTAAAGGTATATATTTCCACAATGTATACGAGTAAATGCCAAAATTCCGGGCGAAAAGATTAGATTTATATGAACATACCAGAAATGGTTTACAACTTTTTTGCCCGCTAAGTTTACATTATTATTTATTCTCAAAAATCTTATCGTACACCAGCAAATAAAGAATTATGGCAAAACGAATAGTAACAAAAATCGGATATGTCTTTTGTGTGGAGATAGACAACAAGTATAAATGTTTTTTTCAATATGTGGCAAATGACATGACACAACTGAACAGCTCGGTGATACGAGTATTCAAAAAACATTATCCTATGGATTACGAGCCGGATATTGAGGAAATCGTGAAAGACGATATATATTTTTGTGCCCATACAATACTTAAATTAGGTATTCTGGATAATGTATGGTACAAAGTCGGTAAAAGCAAAAATCTCGGCGAGCCGGATAAGATAATGTTCAGGCTGTTCAGTGAAGGAGATTTTAGCAAAATGACGAAATCATATAACTGGTATGTATGGCAGATTAATAAAGAACATATACGTATCGGTGAACTGACTGGTAAATACAGACACTACAATCTCGGATGGGTGTTTCCATACCATAGTATTATATGCAAAATTAAAACAGACAAATTTGCAATACGGGAATTAGATTAACAACAAAGACAGGATTATGGCAAAACGAATAGTAACAAAAAACAGATTATAAGTGTGTACATAAATAACGTTTCAGCGTTAAGTCACGAATATGTTTGATAAATGGAGGCCGTTTAACATAAAAAGGAAATAGATTTATGGACAAGAAAAATGAAAATGTAATCGCGAAAATTCTATCTGGACATGATGCTGAATGTATGTATGATACACGTAAAGAAACACCGGGCACATGCCCTATATGCAACAACAGGTTAGAAGACGTGATAAACATGTCTTATAAAATAAGAAAGAAAAGATGGGATATGTATGACACTTATGATTGTTTTTGCATAGTTACAGAAAAATTCAAAAGGTTTTGCGAGGAAAACGATTATCCTGATTTGACTTTCATACAAATAACGGCATCACCGGGATATTATTACTTCACAGCTGAAGGAGTATTTAAAATGGATGATGAACGATGCAAAGTTAAATTTATGAACAAGAGAGAATGCTGCGGTTCTTATGATGAGATTATTTGTTCAGGATCTTTTTATAAAAGCCCTGACTTCATTCTACAAACAGATGATTTCATTCTTCGTTCCAATCACATATTTGGTTCTTTTGAAAGAAAGGACCCTTTTATAATAGTAGGTCTTAAAACCATGAGAAAAATGCAAGACTATGGAATTAAAGGTATATATTTCCACAATGTATACGAGTAAATGCCAAAATTCCGGGCGAAAAGATTAGATTTATATGAACATACCAGAAATGGTTTACAACTTTTTTGCCCGCTAAGTTTACATTATTATTTATTCTCAAAAATCTTATCGTACACCAGCAAATAAAGAATTATGGCAAAACGAATAGTAACAAAAATCGGATATGTCTTTTGTGTGGAGATAGACAACAAGTATAAATGTTTTTTTCAATATGTGGCAAATGACATGACACAACTGAACAGCTCGGTGATACGAGTATTCAAAAAACATTATCCTATGGATTACGAGCCGGATATTGAGGAAATCGTGAAAGACGATATATATTTTTGTGCCCATACAATACTTAAATTAGGTATTCTGGATAATGTATGGTACAAAGTCGGTAAAAGCAAAAATCTCGGCGAGCCGGATAAGATAATGTTCAGGCTGTTCAGTGAAGGAGATTTTAGCAAAATGACGAAATCATATAACTGGTATGTATGGCAGATTAATAAAGAACATATACGTATCGGTGAACTGACTGGTAAATACAAACACTACAATCTCGGATGGGTGTTTATACCAGAAGATATTGTAAGTAAAATCAAAACAGACAAATTTGCGATACGGGAATTAGATTAACAGCAAAGACAGGATTATGGCAAAACGAATAGTAACAAAAATCGGATTATAAGTGTGTACATAAATAATATTTCTTCATTAAAACACAAATATACTTGATAAATGGAGACCTGAAATTGTATAGAATATAATTAAATTTATGTTGACATGATTAAAATCACAAAAAAAGCACTTTATACTCTTGTTGCATTATTTTTATTAAATAGTTGCTATATGGATTACGTATATAGCATACGAGTTATAAATTACACGGATAAAAATTACGTGACATACGACTCGTATTATGATTCTTTAGGGGCTTATTGTGACAGTTTGAATTCTAAATTTTACAAAGGATATGACGAAAACAAGAGCAATATCATCGGACTGAATGATCATTATATAAATAGAAAAGATAACGGACGATTTTCATATCCTGCAAAAAGTATTGAAGGCGTTTTCAGTTACAGCCCGGACGGAAAGATACGCTTTTATTTTATCACAGATTCCGTATTCTTTAACAATCCTTGGGACACAATCGTTAAATATCAGATGTATGACAAGAAACTGACATATACAGCAAAGGAACTTAAATTGTCAGATGGAATTATTGAAGTCAGATAAAAACATGAATAAAATATGGATAGGATAGCAAAGCTCATTTTAGGTTTATTATTCGGACCGTTATTAGTATTGATTCTTGTTTTGTTTGTCTTTTTACCAATAAGTCATGACCAAAATTATGATTCTGCCGTAACGTATTTCAGTGGCAATGACATAACAATAATAAACTTCACTGACAGTGACATAATATGTTTTTATACATCCTCTGACACAATGGGTGTGCATGGTGACAGCACAAACATAAGAATCATAAAATCATTTGACAAAGAAAAAGAAAAAATAAAGCAACAAAAAGACTTCTATCTCCATGCACATTCTCACCGGACGTACCGTCAAGGCAATATAACAGAACGTTTCTTCAGTCAGAGCTATGACGGCAAAATGCGTTTTTACATAATATCAACTTCCGTATTCTATAATAATCCTTGGGACACAATCGTTAAATACCAAATGTATGACAGAAAAATGACATACACCGCTAAAGAACTTGATTCTGTTATATATGTAAAAATAAAATAATGAAAGTTCATCTGGCATAAAAAACACATGGTCTTGTCGAAACACAAAAATATAAAATAAATGAAAATATAAATGCAATAAACTCATATAAATATGAGAAATATAAGAACTATAGAAGGAGCATTGAATCTTTTTGAGAAAAATGCTATCATACAAGGAGAAGCTATTATTTCTGGCAATTACAAAATTTGTAATAAAACTCATGACATTATAACGAAATGTATAAACTTTCTCAAGAAAAAAAATAAAATGGATTTGCTGTTGCCCTATTTAGAACACAAAAATGTCTCTGTCAGATATATAGCCGCATCTGCTTTACTTCCATTATACACAAAAGAAAGTAAAAAGACTCTGAAATGGATAAGGAAAAAGGATAAAAGCATAATCGGACTGAATGCAGAAATAACATTAGATGAGTGGAGAAAAGAAAAATGGATGAAAATCATAAAGAAGTTATGGCCAAAACCCTGTGTACTATGAAAATATAAGATAGAGAACTTTGACAATGTTTATAATGATTTTAGCTGAAAAATAAATTATAGGAAAAATAAAAAACATAGAGGAAGCGTTAGTAATATTTGAGGATTGTGCAATTAAACGTGGAATGGCGATTGATGAAGGTTGCTATAAAAAGGCATAGTATAAATTCTGATATATACAACAAAAAACAGGAAAGCATTTTGCTTTCCTGTCTTCGGTGGGCCATCCAGGGCTTGAACCTGGGACCTCCAGATTATGAGTCTGTTGCTCTAACCAACTGAGCTAAAAGCCCTCTTAAACCTTGCGGTGTTAAGTTTTCGTGTGCAAAGGTATAGCTATTTATTCAAATAACCAAATATTTTTTGCAAAATATGCTTTAAATGACGAAGAAAAGTTGTTTTGCGGTAAAATATTCGTTAAAAAACCATGATTGTGGGCATCTCGTTGATACAATTCAGCGAATTATGTTAACTTTGCAGAATGTAAAATTAACGGACTCATAATGAGGCTTACGGGTCTTGACGGGTCTGTGATGTTCAAGTCGGATTATAATATCAATTCATTATTTATACGTCTTAAATGAGTAACGAATTTAACCCATTATTCACCAATCAGCCCGGGCTGACGGATAATGAAGTGGAAAAGAGCCGTTCGGCGCATGGCGAGAATGTGCTTACACCCCCGGAGAGGACACCCTTGTGGAAACTTTATCTTGAAAAATACAAGGATCCGATAATCAAAATCTTACTTTTTGCAGCGGTTATATCGCTCGGACTTGCCGTCATCGAGAATAACTACATTGAGTCTATCGGCATTATCCTTGCCATAATCCTTGCCACCACCATCGGCTTTTACTTCGAGATGGACGCAGCCAAGAAGTTTAATGTGCTTACGGCTCTAGGCGAGGAGTCGCCCGTAAAGGTGCGCCGTAACGGCAAGGTGGTGCAGGTGGCACGCAAGGACATTGTCGTGGGCGACATTGTTATAATAGAAGTCGGCGACGAGATACCTGCAGACGGAACGCTTATCGAGTCGACCGACCTGCAGATAGATGAGTCGTCGCTCACCGGCGAGCCGATAATAACAAAGCATGCCGACCCCGACAAGAACGACAAGGAGGCCACTTATCCCTCGTCGAAGGTGCTGCGCAGCACTATGGTGATGAACGGCCGCGGCGTGTATCAGGTTACTGAGGTTGGCGATGCTACCGAAATAGGCAAGGTGGCACGCTCAAGTACGGAGATGACTTCGGTTAAGACTCCGCTGAACATGCAGCTCGACAAGCTTGCCAAGATGATAAGCAAGTTTGGTGTGGGCATATCAGTGGCAGCATTTGTGATATTCCTCGGCCGCGACATACTGACCGATCCGCACAACCTGTGGCATTCGGACAACTATATCGGCATGGTTAAGGTGGTGCTCGAATACTTCATGATGGCCGTTACGCTCATCGTGATGTCTGTGCCCGAGGGTATGCCTATGGCCGTTACGCTCAGCTTGGCTCTCAACATGCGCCGCATGCTCAAGAACAACAACCTTGTGCGCAAGCTCCATGCCTGCGAGACAATGGGTGCCGTTACGGTGATATGCACCGACAAAACGGGTACGCTGACGCAAAACAAGATGCAGGTGGCCGACATGGCAATGTATGCCGACGACGCAGCTCTGTTTAACGAAGCCATAGCATACAACACAACCGCACATCTCGACGAAGAAGGCGGCAAGGGCATTGGTAACCCTACAGAGGTGGCCCTGCTGCTGTGGCTCGAGAAGAACAAGACTGACTATAAGGCGCTGCGCCAGGCAGACAACATAGAGCATCAGCTGCCGTTCTCTACCGAACGCAAATATATGGCAACCATAGTTAAACGCGGCTCTGAGCGAGTGCTCTTCGTGAAAGGTGCGCCTGAGATTGTTGCCAAGTTCTGCGACATAGACGACGCGCGCCGCAACGAGATACGCGAGCGCCTTACGGGATATCAGAACCAGGCCATGCGTACACTGGCGTTTGCATATAAGGTGCTCGGCAACGGCGACGACATAGACACTGCCAAGCTGACGCCCGACGCTCACCTTACGTTCCAGGCCGTGGCTGCTATAAGCGACCCGATACGTCCCGACGTGCCCGCTGCCGTGAAGGAATGTATCGACGCAGGTATAACCGTTAAGATAGTAACCGGCGACACATCGGCCACAGCTATCGAGATAGCCCGCCAGATAGGCATCTGGGATGCCGATACGCCAGCCGAGGCTCAGATAACAGGTCCCGACTTTGCCGCTTTGAGCGACGATGAGGCTTTCAACCGTGTGATGAAGCTGAAAGTGATGAGCCGCGCAAGGCCGACCGACAAGCAGCGCCTTGTGAACCTGCTGCAGAAACACGACGCCGTGGTGGCCGTTACAGGCGACGGAACCAACGATGCCCCTGCGCTCAACCACGCCCATGTGGGCCTGTCGCTCGGTTCGGGAACGTCGGTTGCCAAGGAGGCCAGCGACATGACGCTGATAGACGACTCGTTCCGCAGCATTGTCAACGCCGTTATGTGGGGCCGCTCGCTCTACCGCAACATACAGCGCTTCCTGTTCTTCCAGCTCGTAGTAAACGTTACGGCTCTGCTGCTCGTGCTTTGCGGCTCAGTGATAGGAACAGAGATGCCGCTCACCGTTACACAGATATTGTGGGTGAACATCATAATGGATACCTTTGCCGCACTGGCTCTGGCATCTCTGCCGCCGTCGGAGGAGGTGATGAAGGAGAAACCGCGCAAGCGCACCGACTTTATCATCACACGCGGCATGGCCAAGGGCATCGTGTTCTGCGGCCTGGCATTCTTTGCCGTGCTGTTCGCATTGCTCTTGCACAGTCTGTCGAGCGGTGCCGACCTTCATATACATGAACTCTCGATATTCTTCACCACGTTCGTCATGCTGCAGTTCTGGAATCTGTTCAACGCCAAGTCGTTCGGCTCTAACCATTCGGCATTCCACGACTTCAAGCACGACAACGGTCTGCTGCTCGTCCTGCTGTTCATCCTTGCGGGCCAGTGGCTCATCGTAACCTTCGGCGGCAAGATGTTCCGCACGGAACCGCTGTCGGCCATGGAATGGATAACCATAATCGGCGCAACATCCATAGTAATGTGGGTAGGTGAGATATGGCGCGGAATAAAGAGGCTGAGATGCAAGAAATAAAGAACATAATATTCGACTTCGGCGGCGTGCTTGTCAATCTTGACAAGCATCGCTGCATCGAGGCTTTCGACAAGATTGGAGCACACGAGATAGTAAGGTACGTTGACGAGTGCCGTCAGGAAGACCTGTTTCACGACCTTGAGGTGGGCAACACCGGCGTTGAGGAGTTCTGCAACGAGGTGAGATGCATCTGCACCGGCTGTAATGCTGACGATGCAGACATCTGCGAGTCATGGAACGCACTGCTGACAGGCATACCCCGCCAGCGGCTCGAAAAACTGGCAAGCCTCAGGGGGCGCTACCGCATGGTGCTGCTGAGCAACACCAACCCCATACACTGGCAGAAGGCCCTGGACGGCATGTTCAGGAATGACGGCATGGATGTTGACGACTATTTTGAGAAAACATATCTGTCGTACCGCATGCACATGCTGAAGCCCGACCCGCAGATATTCGGCAAGGTGCTCATGGACTCGGGTATGGCTGCCTATGAGACACTGTTTATCGACGACTCGCCCGTAAACTGTGCTGCTGCAAGCCAGCTGGGCATGATGAGCCTTAACCTTACGGGCGACGAATGGCTCGACCGTGTGTGAAATAATAACCGTAAAGTAGCTTATGAGAACTATATTTACAGATACCGACAGCGCTGAGATGGCGCCCTGCGTGGCCACCATCGGATTCTTCGACGGCGTTCACCGCGGACACCGGTATCTCATAAAGTCTGTAACCGACTGCGCGGCGGCCAGCCCTGAACTGCAGTCGACGGTGATAACCTTCGACCGCCATCCGCGCCAGGTGCTCAACATGGAGTTTCAGCCCAAGCTGTTGTCTACGCTCGACGAGAAGCTGGCACTGCTGTCAAAGACCGGTGCCGACAACTGCGTAGTGCTCCACTTCGACCGCGAAATGGCTGCCATGACGGCCTACGACTTTATGCGCGACGTGCTGCGCGACCGCCTGAACGTAAGAAAACTCATCATGGGCTACGACAACCGCTTCGGCCACAGCCGCACCGAAGGCTTTGACGACTATGTGGGTTACGGCCGCGAGATAGGCATCGAGGTGGTGCGCGGCAATGCTTTCGTGCTCAACGGCGTCAACGTAAGCTCCTCGGTTATACGCACATTCCTTTCCGGAGGCGAGGCCGACATGGCTGCCATGTGCCTTGGCTATCCTTACTTCTTTTCAGGTAAGGTGAAGGGCGGCTACCGTGAGGGACGCAAACTGGGTTTTCCTACGGCCAACATTGAGGTGGACGATGCGCAGAAGCTGATACCCGAGCATGGCGTTTATGCCGTGAAAGTAAGGGTGGAGGGCTGCGACGGTCTGCTCAACGGCATGATGAACATCGGCACAAGGCCAACCTTTGACGGTCATGAAACCACGCTCGAGGTTAACATCTTCGACTTTGAGGAAGATATCTACGGCCGGCAGGTAGACGTGCTGTTCTATCACCGCCTGCGCGACGAGCAGAAGTTCTGCTCAATAAAAAAGCTCGTAGACCAGCTGTGGCTCGACCGCGAAGCTGCCGAAAAGATACTCGAAAGGGCGTGATTGCTAAGTGCGATGCACCCATTCGCACATATTTTTCCTGTTAAAACATAGTTTTATCACATAAATTCAAGAAATGAAGAAAGCATTATTATATCTGTTTGCATTCATCTGCATACAGTATTTCGTGTCGTGGGCGGTGTTTGCCGTGTGGCTTCTCGCCGCCGGCCATTCCTCGTCAGACGTGCTCGCCGTGCTTAACGGTCAGAAGCTTGAGCTGATAACCGCCCCCATGCAGATACTTTCGTGCGCCGTTTACAGTGCCCTCACGCTTGCGCTGTTTGTCTGGCGCAAGTGGGCCGTGCTCTCGCCTGCCTATCTGCGTTCAGGCAAGTGGGGCATATTCTTCTGGAGCGGCATAGCCTCGCTCGGCACTCTGCTGCCTTCGGTGTGGCTTCAGAGCCTTATGCCTGACCTGGCCAACACGTCAGAAGAAACATTCCGCCAGCTCATGAGCAGCCAGTATGGCTATTTTGTGCTCTGCCTGCTGGTTCCGTTTGTTGAGGAGACCGTGTTCCGCGGCGCCATCCTCAAGTCGCTTCTCGGCAGCTTCTCGCGTCCGTGGGTGGCCATATTGATATCAGCCGCCGTGTTTGCCGTCATCCATCTAAATCCTGCCCAGATGCCCCATGCCTTCCTCATTGGTCTGTTGCTCGGCTGGATGTATTACCGCACGGGGAGCATCCTGCCCGGTGTGGCCGTCCATTGGGTCAACAACACCGTGGTGTATGTCTTGTGCACGCTGTTCCCGCATATAGCCTCGATGAGCAGTATCGACGGACTTTTCGGCGGCAATCAGAAGAGTGTGGTGCTGTCGCTGATATTCTCTATGTTCATATTCCTGCCCGCCATTTATCAGCTCAACATGCGGATGAAAAAGTAAAGAAAACGGATAATTTCCGTACGTTTAAAGCCTTAGTAATATAGCGTTATTATAAGATACAACCGGCTCTTGTCTCGCTTTGGACAAGAGCCGGTTTTTTGTCAATAAGCCTGTTCGTGTAACCTTGTTATTATAACCCATTAATTTTAATGGATATTTTTGGATTTTTGATGTTGTTTTTTCGGTAATCTAAACTTTTTGCTTTACTGACGATTTGTATTGAATATGGTTATTTGTTGTAATGATTTATAATAAATAATGCATATTTATCGATAAAACGTAATATTTTGTATAAAGTAATGTAATAAATTGATGAAAGTGTTATTATGTTGCACAAGATGTTGTAAATTTGCATTGAAGATCATGCAAAAAGAAAACATTAACGTGAAAAGATAATCATAATGACACCAACAATGATTAGATTTACGAAGATGCACGGAGCCGGGAATGATTATATTTATGTTAATACGTTGCTGTATAATATTCCTTCTCCTGTTGAGGCTGCCATAAAGTGGAGTTCGCGCCATAAGGGCATAGGCAGCGACGGACTGGTGCTGATAGGGCGCCCTGTGTCTGCTGATGCCGATTTTTCCATGCGCATATTCAATGCCGACGGTTCTGAAGCAATGATGTGCGGCAATGCCTCAAGATGCATTGGAAAGTATCTTTATGAAAAAGGCATGACGTCGAGTCGTACTATACGCCTCGAAACTCTTTCGGGAATAAAGACTCTGAAGCTGCATGTCTGCGGACAGAAGGTTGACAGCGTAACCGTAGACATGCTTGAGCCGCGCTTTGATGTGGCCGGACAGTTTGTGCCTAGGACAGACGCAGAGGCGGGAGGCATGCTTGAAGCCGGCGGAAAACTCTTTAAAGGCACGTTTGTGTCGATGGGTAATCCGCATTTCGTGATATTCACTGACGCTGAAGGCCTTGCCGACGTAGAGACCTACGGGCGCTTGCTGGAGCATCACGAGGCTTTCCCTGCACGCTGTAATATAGAGTTTGCCCATCTCGTTGAGAAAGACACGCTGCGTACAAGGGTGTGGGAGCGAGGAAGCGGCATAACGATGGCATGCGGCACCGGGGCATGTGCCACGGCTGTTGCGGCGGCAAAGCTCGGAGTGGCAGGCTGCAGCTGTAAGGTCGTGATGGACGGAGGCACGCTCGAAATCGAATGGAGAGAAACTGACAATCATGTTTATCTTACTGGCGGTGCCGAATTTGTGTTTGACGGCGAGATACCGCTTCCCTGATAAGGCATGCGGATATAAGCATAAATCAGATAAGGTGAGTTTTTAAGGCAAAAGATTGTATCAGGAATTTTTAGAAACAGGCAGAGGCCGGAATTAGGAACAGTCACAACATAGAAAAGAAAATAACTTAAACATCAATAAAAATAAATATGGCATTAATAAACGAACATTATCTAAAACTGACAAAAAACTATCTGTTTGCCGACATTGCGAAAAAGGTGAATGCCTTTAAGGTGTCGCATCAGAAGGCCAACGTGATAAGCCTTGGCATCGGCGACGTTACGCGTCCGCTGTGTCCTGCTGTTATCAAGGCCATGCACAAGGCCGTTGACGAGATGAGCACCAGGGAAGGCTTTCACGGATACGGTCCTGAACAGGGATACATGTTCCTGCGTGAGGCTATCGTGAAGAACGACTATCTTTCGCGCGGCATACATATCGACCCGAGTGAGGTGTTCGTCAACGACGGTGCAAAGAGCGACACGGGCAACATTGGCGAGCTGGTGCGCTGGGACAACAACTTCGGCGTTACCGATCCGGTATATCCCGTATATGTCGACTCTAACGTGATGTGCGGCAGGGCTGGTGCGCTTGTTGACGGCAAGTGGAGCAACGTTACCTACATACCATGCACGGAAGAGAACAACTTTGTGCCACAGATACCCGACCAGCGTGTCGACATAATATACCTGTGTTATCCGAATAACCCTACGGGAACAGTTATAACGAAAGAAGAACTGCGCAAATGGGTGAACTATGCGCTGAAAAACGACACTCTGATATTCTATGACGCTGCATACGAGGCTTATATTCAGGACGACGACATTCCCCATTCGATTTATGAGATAAAAGGGGCGCGCAAGGTTGCGATAGAGTTCAGAAGTTTCTCGAAGACGGCAGGATTCACCGGCGTTAGATGCGGCTATACGGTTGTGCCCAAGGAACTTACGGCTGCCAGCATAGACGGCAAGGAACGCTATCCGCTGAATCCGATGTGGTATCGCAGGCAGTGCACCAAGTTTAACGGCACAAGCTATATAAGCCAGCGCGCAGCTGAGGCTATATATACCCCCGAAGGCAAGGAGCAGGTAAGGGAGACTATAAAATACTATATGGACAACGCCAAGATAATGCGTGAGACGCTGACATCTTTAGGACTGAAGGTGTATGGCGGCGTAAACGCTCCGTATCTCTGGGTGAAGACTCCGGGCAACATTGACAGCTGGAAGTTCTTTGAGCAGATGCTCTATGGAGCGCAGGTGGTATGCACGCCGGGCGTAGGCTTCGGTCCGAGCGGCGAAGGCTTCGTAAGGCTTACGGCCTTCGGTGAGCGTGAAGACTGCAAGGAGGCCATGCGCCGCATAAGTCTGTGGATGCAGAAGTAGAATGCGGCAGGACGCCGGGCCGTAAGGTTTCTGCTTGACGGGCGTAAGTACACACCGGGCGACGTGGCGTCATTGACATGTGGGTGAGTGGTGCGTGTGGCGCATGCTATGCCAATTTAAGTCTGCGAAAGACTTACTTTGTATTATAAATTGCGCTATGAATGTAAAAAAAAGCAACATTTATCTCATAAAAAGGTGTCATAATGAAATTTAGCATTATCTTTGCATATGTTTTCAGATAAAGAATAGGCATAAGTATAATAAATAAAACTTTTTAACAATGACAAACTTAAGATTTCAGGTTGTTGAAGAGGCTTTCAAGAAAAAGCCGCTGGAAGTAATGGTTCCGCTGGAACGCCCGTCAGAATACTTCGGCAAGTATGTCTTCAATAGGGCAAAGATGTATAAGTACCTGCCTGCAGATGTATATGACAAGCTCATTGATGTCATTGACAACGGTTCGCGACTCGACCGCTCTATAGCCGATGCAGTGGCTGCCGGCATGAAGCAGTGGGCCGAGGAGAACGGCGTTACACACTACACTCACTGGTTTCAGCCGCTTACAGAAGGCACTGCCGAGAAGCACGACGCCTTCATAGAGCACGATGGCAAGGGCGGCATGATAGAGGAGTTCTCGGGCAAGCTGCTCGTACAGCAGGAGCCTGACGCAAGCTCGTTCCCCAACGGCGGTATCAGAAACACCTTCGAGGCACGCGGATATTCAGCCTGGGATCCCACATCACCCGTGTTCATCATGGACGACACGCTGTGTATTCCTACTATCTTCATCTCTTACACCGGCGAGGCTCTCGACTACAAGGCTCCGCTGCTGCGTGCCCTTCACGCTGTGAACACTGCCGCAACTGAGGTTTGTCATTATTTCGATCAGAGAGTAAAAAAGGTTACATGCAACCTTGGATGGGAGCAGGAGTATTTCCTCGTTGACGAGGGACTCTATAGCGCACGTCCCGACCTGATGCTTACAGGACGTACCCTGATGGGCCACGACTCTGCCAAGAACCAGCAGATGGACGACCACTACTTCGGCACCATCCCCGACCGCGTACAGGCCTTCATGAAAGACCTTGAGGTGCAGGCTCTCGAACTGTCAATCCCCTGTAAGACACGCCATAATGAGGTTGCCCCCAACCAGTTTGAGATAGCTCCTATATTCGAGGAGACCAACCTGGCTATCGACCACAACATGCTGCTCATGTCGCTCATGAAGAAAGTGGCACGCAAGCACGGCTTCCGCGTACTGCTGCATGAGAAGCCCTTCGCAGGCATCAACGGTTCGGGCAAGCACAACAACTGGAGTTTGTCTACAGACACCGGCGTGCTGCTGCATGCACCGGGCAAGACCCCTGAAGACAACCTGCGCTTCGTTACCTTCATCGTTGAGACTCTCATGGGCGTATACAGACACAACGGACTGCTCAAGGCTTCTATCATGAGCGCAACCAACGCCCATCGTCTGGGAGCCAACGAGGCACCTCCGGCAATCATATCTTCGTTCCTCGGCAAGCAGCTGTCAGAACTGCTCGACCATATAGAGAACAGCAACAGCAAGGACCTGTTCAACGTGGCAGGCAAGCAGGGTATGACGCTCGACATACCTGAGATACCCGAACTGCTCATAGACAACACCGACCGCAACCGTACAAGTCCGTTTGCCTTTACAGGTAACCGCTTCGAGTTCCGTGCCGTGGGCAGCGAGGCCAACTGTGCTTCGGCCATGATAGCCCTCAACACTGCCGTGGCTGAGGCTCTGACCGACTTCAAGAAGCGCGTTGACGCCCTCATCGAGAAGGGACAAGACCAGACCAGCGCCATCATCGACGTGCTGCGCGAGGACATCAAGACCTGCAAGCCCATACGCTTCGACGGAAACGGATATTCTGACGAGTGGGTTGAGGAGGCAAAGCGCCGCGGACTCGACTGCGAGACAAGCTGTCCGCTTATCTTTGACAACTACCTGAGCAAGGAGTCGATAAAGATGTTTGAAGACATGAACGTGATGAGCGAGAAAGAGCTTGCTGCCCGCAACGAGGTTAAATGGGACACCTACACCAAGCGCATACAGATTGAGGCACGTGTAATGGGCGACCTGTCGATGAACCACATCATACCTGTGGCAACCCATTATCAGAGCCAGCTGGCCAAGAACGTTCAGAACATGCTGCAGATATTCTCTAAGGAGAAGGTTGAGAAACTCTGCTCGCGCAACATCAAGATTATTGAGGAGATTGCCGAGCGCACGCAGATAATAGAGAACGGCGTTGACGAGCTTATCAACGCGCGCAAGGTGGCCAACAAGATTGAGAGCGAGCGCGAGAAAGCCATAGCATATCACGACACGGTGGCTCCAAAGATGGAGGAGATACGCTACCACATAGACAAGCTCGAGCTTATCGTTGCCGACGAGCTCTGGACTCTGCCTAAGTATCGTGAGCTGCTCTTCATAAGATAATAGCCAGACATTATCAATATAAAGACTGACGGCAGTGGGGCTGATGTGCCCTGTGTGTGCCGCCGAACATATAATTTTAACGTGACAATCTATTTCTTTTATTGATTGTTTTAAGTTAACTGACGGGAAGTCTCTGTGAAGAGGCCTCCCGTTTTATTTTGTGTTTTATCATGTTTTCCGCCCTGCTCATGGGCTTTGTTGCGTGGTAAAAACTTATGACAAAAATATTTTCCGTTCTGGAAAATGAAAATATAACGGATGTTAATTTTATTGGATAAAAATGTTGTATGGTTAACATACGTTTACTTTTATCATACTATTAAAGGAATAAAAGCATGGTTTTTTGAGTCTGAAAGCATGCTTTACGGACGAAAAGCGGGCATGTTTTGCAGCGTAAGTGGCCCACTTTTGCACCGTAAACGGCATAGTAATATTTTTTAACCATTGCAGTTTTGTCTCTTCTTGGGCATAAAGTGCTGATAATAAGGAAGATGACAAAACTGCAATGTTTTTCGTGTTTTTTGCGCCAAACTATGGCTTTGCCACGGGCATCGCCGTTCTGAGAGCGTCAAACGGACGGAATTTATCCGATTATTTTACAAAACGGCACTCCGGGCAGCATGGCCTTTTGCTGCCGCCGGGTGCATCGGCTCTGTACCGGCGTCATGCATACGAGTGCATTCCGCCGAGAAAATAGTTCACGCCGAAGTATGTCATCAGTATTGTTGCAAAGGCCGCCACCATAAACACGTGCCACGGCATGGGCCTGCGCATCATCGGGAGCGACGTCCCGTGTGCAGCCGCGGCATACACCATGAAGGTTATCAGCGCCCACACCTCCTTTGCGTCCCAGCTCCAGTAGGTGCCCCACGACACGTTGGCCCACACCGCGCCTACGAATATGCCCACGGCCAGGGCTGCCATGGCAGGATAGTAGAACAGCTGCGACAGGGCGCGCAGGGCTGCAAGCTGAGCGGCGAGCCCCTCTGCACGACTGCCCCTCATGGCGCGCAGCAGCAGGGCCGTGATGCCGCAGATGAAGGTGAGCGAGAGCAGGGCGAAGGCCGTCATTATCACCGATACGTGGATGCTGAGCAGGGGCGACTGCAGCACCGGCATGATGTGGGTTATTTGCGGATCCATCTGGCTTATGTGCGACACGAGCAGGAAGAAGCCCGACATGATGAAGCCGAAGGTGAGCACTATGGCGAAGCGACGGCACAGCAGCAGCGACGCCGTCATGATTATCCATGCCATGAGCAGCATCGTCTCGTAGCCGTTTGCCATGGGTGCGGTGCCCCTTATCAGCCAGCGCAGAGCCACGCAGAGAGTGAGCGCCGCGAAAGAAAGCAGCATGACAGATACTGCTATCTTCATTAGCATGCTGCCGCGCAAGGTGCGCCTTGTGGGGCGTGTCATAAGCCAGAGAACGGCAAACAGCGTGGCGAAGCCCATGCCGAGGTTGAGCATGAAGAGGATGGTGGCAAAGGGCACGGCGTTATACAGCCGTTCGGCCCGCATCTGCATGCCCGAGGGCAGCGAGCTGCCGCCGTTCTTGTGCTGATAGCGCAGCATCTTGTCGGCAATGTTGCCCACAGAAGCCATGTTGCCTGCCAGCGCCTCCTGATATATCAGCGAAAATACGTTCTGCATATACAGTCTGTCGGCCGGGGCTACGGCAGAGTCGGGCATGATGTCTGTTGGGGCATACCATGTGGTGTTGCCGTTGACGGTATACGGAAACACCTTAAGCAGCTTGCCGCGCCGCAGGTCCATCACGAGCTGTATGCGCGCGTCTACGTCAGCCACCTGGCGGTGAAACTCGTCGTCGTGCCCGTTGTAGTATTCGTTCAGGTAGGGGCCAATGATGTATCCGCCCATCATGTCGTTGAAGAAGGTGTTTATGGTGCAGTGGCGGGGCAGCTGCAGCCTGTCGCGCAGGGCGCCGCCCTTCAGTCTGAGCAGCGGCTCGCGGCTCCACTCGTCGTGCCACATCACGAAGCCCATCAGCACCTGTTCTGCCGTGTAGTCGCCGTAGCTTGCGCTGCCGCACAGCTTCTTCGTGAAGTCTATGGCGAGAGTCTGCAGCGGGCATACGCGGTTGTTGTAGAGAACATACAGCCGTCCGAACTTGTCGGCCGTCTCCTTGGGCAAAGTCGTTGCTCCGTGAGTCATTAATGTAGTGGCGACAAGCAGCGCAAAGGTCATCATTCCCTTTCTCACTATGTCGCTGCGCAGCAGGCGGCGGTAAGGCCCCTTGGGGTTGATGAGCATCCATATCATGGCAATAAAGAGCAGGGCGTAGCCGCAGTAGGTTACGGGTATGCCCCACGGGTCGCGGTTGACCGAGAGCACGCTGCCGCGCATGTCGGGGTCGTAAGACATCTGATAGAGCCTTACAGACTTGTAGCTGAATATGTTGTTCATCGACACAAGTGCCTCTGTGGTCTTGTCGCCGTCTGTTACGGTGAGCCTTGTTACATAGTCGGCCGCGGCTTTTGTGCCGTCGTGGTAGTGTACGTCGAACGATTCCAGCCTTAGCTTGAACGGCAGCTTGTGCCGTATGTCGCCGTCTTTCGTGCTGACCACATACGTGTCGGTTGTCTCGCCGAGCCGCAGCCTTACCGTGCCTTGCGATGCCGACACGTGGGTGAGCAGGGCGCCGAGCAGTATCACGACGAACGAGCCGTGGAGCAGCAGCACAGACGCACGCCTTACGCGCCTCTTCACGATATACGCCACGCCCGCTGCCGCCAGCAGTGCCCACATGGCGGCAAACCACCATGAGCCGTATATGGCGTCGCCAACATAGTCGCTGCCCATGTATTTCTCTGTTATCGTGGCCGCAGCCATTATCGTTATGATGCTCACGTAAAGAGCAAGGAGGGAACGGGAAAGGGTCATGTGTTTTTAGGAGTTAAAGGAGTTAGAGTAGTTATCGCCAACAAGTTGGCTAGGAGTTAAAGTCAATAGCCTTGTTGCTTCTTATCAACCACTACGTATTTGGATTTTTCACTTTTGTAAGACGGGAGTTTAGAGTAGTTAAAGGAGTCAAAGTCAATAGCATTGCTCTTTAGAAGTTAAGCAAAAATATTTATGGAATTACTTATTCACAATATTCAAAAGGAGTAAAGCCATAAGACATATGACTTTAACTCCTTTAACTACTCTAACTCCTTTAACTACAAATAATAATCATATCGCCTGCAGGAACTTCACCACGGCGTCGCGGTCGGCCTTGCTGAGGTTATAGAACTTTGCAGCCGAGGCGTATGCGTCGCTCTCCTTGCTGTAGGCATGCCACATTATGGCCTCTATCTCGTTGCGTGCGCGGCAGTCGTGCAGGCGGTCTTGTGCGCCGGTGTTAATCAGCGACAGACCGCGGCCCCACAGCGGTGTGGTGCGGCACCATGAGCCGTGAATGTCGTTAATCATGTGCAGACGGTGCTGCACAAAGTCAGAGTAAGGATAAATCTTCTGGCGCGGATACTTAGGCAGCGGCTTGCCCTTTATCACGTCGGGCGTCCAGTAGTTGTCGTCGCCCGTTGTCCACGATGGACGGTGGCATGTGGCGCAGCCAATCTCCATAAACAGCTTCTTGCCGCGCTGCACATCAGGGTCGTTAAGGTTGCGGGCGCGAGGTATGGCCAGTCCGCGGTGCCACACCATGAAGGCGTAGAAGTTGTCGTTGCTCATCTCCGGCTCAAAGTTGTGCCACTGGTTGTCAAACTGGTTGGTGCTTGGCGACAGCAGATTCTTCACGGCGTCGGCAATGCCGCTGTCAGTTCCGTCGGCATAATACGGCGACGTAGGGTCGCTCTTTATCGCAGCTATCACGTCCTGGTTCTTCGACATCGCCAAGGCCCATGCGTCGGTGGTGTAGAGCTTCGGGCGGTCAGGACGGCTCACGTTCGGAATGTTCCACATGGCGTTGGCTCCGGCGCCGTCCTGCAGGCTGGCACGTGTCAGCGCATAGGTGTAGCGCTTTATCATCCCCGTGACGGGAGTGCCGTCGGCCAGCGCGCCCGGCGAAGTCCAGTTGGTGTAGTAGGCCGTAGATGCCCAGTCGTTGGCGGCCTTGTCCCACATGGCAGGGTTGAGCTCTATGTATTTAGCCTCCTCCTGATACTGCTTCTTGAGCGAGTCCTCAGGTATGGCATCAATGAGGCCCGTGCCCATTATGCCTATTGTCGACTCCAGGCGCACGGCAATGTTGGTAGGCTTCGGGTCGGTGTTGAACGCATCCTGCGAAATGGTCACTTCGGGATATATGAGCTGATATTTTTCGCCGTCGGGAAACTCCGTTGCCGACAGTCCGCTCGGCATCGTACCTTCCACGGTTTTCCATGTCATGCTGATTTTGTCCTCGTCAACGGGCGGAAGAAACGGCGACACGGCCTGTGTCTGCGGCATACCCGTAACCTCGCTGATGTAGGGACCGTCGTTGCTGTTGGCTCCGTCTTCGGGATGATATATCACGAGCAGGTAGCCGTTGCCGAAGCCAGCCTTATATGACTCCTGCCGCTTGCCGTGCCCGTAGCCCGGATGGCAGTCGATGCACGACTTTCTGACCGATGCCGGTCCGAGACCGTTGAACGGCGGAGTGCTCGTGTTGAAGTTACGCTCAAAGAGCACCTCGCCGAGATGAAACTCACTTAGCAGTCCCATTTCGTCTACTATAGGGGCGTCGTCTTCATAGCAGCCCGCGCCTACGTTTTCGGTAGTGCCGAGCTTGCCGCCCGGATACCATTCGTCGGCCGAGAAGTTGCCCACATCCTGTCCAACATACTCAATGTCGCCCGTGTTCTCCGGCAGACGCTCATCGTCAGTGCAGGCCTGAAACGACAGGCAGGCACACGCCGCGAGGGCGGCAAAATGACAGTTTCTGATACTTATAAATTTCATAATATGCTGTTTTAAGATTACTTTGTCTTTGCTTTCTTTATCGGTTCAGCGATTGCTCTTGCCGTTTAGGCGTAAAGTTACGCCACGCAGACCGTGTGACGGCTTGCCGTGGCATAACTTCTAATAACCTTTAAAAAGTATTGTCAGTTGGCTGCAATCCATGTTGATGCTGCCGTCAGGCTTGCGTCGAGCGCTTCTATGGCAGCTATGGCGTCGGCCACACACTGAGCTTTGGGATTGTCAACAAAGGCAGTGCCGCTGTTCTGGCATGCCGTAAGTTTATCGAGAGAGTTCTTTATGTTTGTCTCAACCGTGGCGGCAAGTTCCGGGTTATACTTTTTCAAGTACGCCATGATCGACTTGCTTTCGTTGCGGTTGCCCTCAACGCCGCCGTATATGCTGTTCTCTATGCTTATGATGTTGTCGTAGAAGTCATAGAAGGAGCGCTTGCTGTAGGGCGACTCAATGTAGTTGGGGTCTTCGCCGCTGTAGGCAAGTCCCATCTTCTGCGAGTACACTTCCTTTGCAATATTCTCGCATCCGCTCAGCAGGATGGTGCTTGCCACCTCGCGCCACATGGCATAAGTGCTTCCGGCCTGACCGGCGTTGAGCATGTTTGTGCCATAAGAGTTGTTGCCGCTGCCCACGGTGCAAGGCAGTTCACACTCGTCTACGACACGTGTGCGCTGCTCTTCGGGTGCGTCGGCGTTCCATGATACGTTGAGCTGATAGCAGCGGTCGCGCAGGTCGCCGGCAACGGCTGTGGCATAAATCAGTTCTTCAAGACCTGTAACGTTTGTTGCCACCTTAACAAAATCCGGGTCGTCTTCAACGCCGCGCAGCTTCTCTATCTTGCGGTTGGCGCCGTCGCGGAAGATGATAAACTCAATGCCGTGGAATCCCAGCAGCTCCTGTCCCAGCTTGTTGGCTGCATAGGATATGCCGTCTTCGCCGTCCATGTTGGCCACTTTGTCGGTGTTCTTCAGCTCTGTGGCCAGTCCTTCCAGGTCGAGCGGCCATGTGTCGATGTGCGGGTCGATACCGAAGTCGGTTGCTGCGCCGAACAGGAATGCCTCGCTCTTTTCCCAATAGGCGCGCGCACTCAGGAATGTGGCGCAGATGTTGTCAATTTCAGTCTGCGTAACCGAGTTCGGGTCTGTCTTAAACTTTTCCTTCACGGCATACAGCTGTTCGTAAAGGCTGTTTGTCTCTGCTGCCAGACTTCCGTAGGTTGAATATACAACGTCGTTTACATACACGCCTGCCGCCTCTTTCAGGAAGGCTTCTTTCTCTGTCAACGCACTGCCGTCGTTGATGTCGTCATCGTCGCTGCATGACGAAAAACCAAACATTACTGCTGCTCCGAGCATGAGTGCAAGGGGCAATTTAAAGATTTTTTCCATAGCTTACTTTGTTTTTATATTAATACTTGTATCGTTTCTTCTATACATTCAGGGTGTCCGGCTTAGTCGTCTTACAGGAAGAATCCCTGATATGCCACGCCTATCGACACCGAAGGCTCGTCGTTGTATTTTGATTTGAGGAATCTCTTTGAGTATTCGCCCTTCACGACAATCTGCGGAACGGGGTAGTAGTTGAGGCCTACTGCCATGCGGTTGCGGTCGGTATATTCGTAGTCGGCCTGGTCGGCGGCAGGAATGTATGAGTCGTAGTATTCATATCTGCCAAAGGCATACAGCTTTTGGTTCTTGTTTCTGAGCTTGGGTATCTGTGAGAAAATGTCGTATCCGGCCTCGATGCCTGCCGCTACGGCATTCTTGCCTACGGGTGACTTCTTATAAGGCGCGCCGCTAGACACGAGGTTACGCTTTATGGCGCTTATCTTCGATGCGTCGCTCACGTATCCGTAGTCGGCGTTGCCTCTTACAATCCAGTTGTGGCCCGAGTAGGTGAAATCGAAAGCTCCGATATATACGTTGCCCTTAACCTTGTCGTTGGCCTTGCCTTCGCCTTCCATGTCGTGCGGATAGGTGTTGTGCATCGACTGTCCGTAGTATCCGCTAAGACCGATGCGCAGGCCCGGAATAGTGTAGTTGTCGATGCGTGCGGCAAAGCCATACTTGTTGGCCACCTTAAATTCGAATGGCGAACCGGCACCGTTCTGCACCCAGTTGTCGCGGTCGAACATGAAGGCGTCTAGTCCGGCGATGAACTGCAGCTCATAACGGAAGTCGCCCGAACGGCCCCAGAAACTGATGCCTGTGTCGTGCCATGTGCATGGAAGAATGGTAGATTCGCCTTCGGGGCGGTAGACTGTAAAGAAGTTTAGCGGCTCATGATGGGCGTTGGTGAGGCCTACGGGCACTACTATATGTCCGATACGGATATTTGCCCAGCGTGCAAACGACTTCTGAATCCAGAACTGCTCCAGCTCCACCTCGCCGCCTTTCTCGGTTTCCTGTTCCCATTCGCCGGCCTCTTCAAACTCTTTCTCAACGGCACCGCCTGCTCCGCCGTGCTCAAACTCAATCTCGCTCGACATGCTCCAGCCCTTTCCGAAGTCGTAGCTTATGTATATCACGGCATGCGGAATGTCGAAGCGTCCGTGGCTCGGATCGTTCTTATACTGGCTTGCGTTAGAATAACGATAAACGTTGTCGCTGTAGAAGTTGCGCGTCAGTGCCACCTCGCCATATCCGCCAATGCTCAGGCGGTTTCCCTTGGCGTGCTGATACACGCTGTCGGCAGCCGAATGTTGTGCCTGCATCTGTGCGGAAGTGAACAGAATGGCTGCGGCACATGTCAGAAAAGTTTTTCCCGTTAAGTTCATTTATGTCTTATTTATTGATTTTTCGATGCAAAGGTAATGGCTTGTAAAAATGTTTACAATACTTAAAAATCGGTAAAATAAGATTAAATGAATGTGCGTCTCTAATCACCAAAAAGGGTGATGGCCGGCCTGTTTTCATGCCTTGCACGGCACGATGAGCCATGTTTGGCAGCGTTAAGTGTGCTGGGGTGTGAAAACAGAGCGCCGCATATACCCATTTGCAGGTATATGCGGCGCTAATAATAAATGGGTATGCTGTCAGCCTTGCTATGGCTTGGGCATTGCTTGTCAGAGCATTACGGCTGTTTTTCGAGCCATGCAATGATGCCGTCGCAGGCATCTTCTATAAGGTCGAGAGCCAGCTCGAAGTCGGCATCGCCTCCGTAATAGGGGTCGGGCACGGTGTCGTATTGCGGATGACGGGTCATGAAGTCGGCCGTACACATTATCTTCTTGCGGTCGGCGTCGTTGCGTGCCACGCGGTTAAGGTCGGTCACATTCTGATGATCCATCGCGAAGACATAGTCGAAGCGGCTGAAGTCGGCAGGCTTAATCTGTCTTGCCCTGCTGCTCAGGTCGTATCCACGGCTTGCTCCGTGGCTTCTCATGCGGCGGTCGGGCAGCTGCCCTTCGTGCCATGAACCGATGCCGGCAGAGTCTACCTCAATGCGTCCTGTCAGGCGCTTGTTGTCTTCGAGCTTATATTTCAGTATTGCCTCGGCAGCCGGAGAGCGGCATATATTGCCGAGACACACAAAGAGAAGAGACTTCTTGTCAACTGGTTTCATAATCAGAAAAAAATCTTTGTTGTTGTATAGTGATGAAGATGAGCCGCGCATGGCTTATTTGTCAACCACCGGGCGGCGCTTTACCACTGCCGGATTGCCTGCCGCGAGCGAGTCGTCGGGTATGTCTTTAGTAACCACGCTGCCGGCAGCAATGATGCAGCGCTTGCCTATCGTTACGCCCGGACACACGATAACACTGCCGCAGAGCCATGTGTCCTCGCCTATGGTTACGGGGTAGGCGGTCTCTATTGTACCGCGGCGCGGCACGTAGTCCATCGGATGCTGCGGTGTGTATATCTGGCAGTTGGGGCCTATAAGCACGTTGTCGCCTATGGTAATGCGGCCTCCGTCGAGCATCACGCAGTTGTAGTTTACGAACACGTTGCGCCCCATGGTTATGCCGTTGCCATGGTCGCAGTGGAACGGCGGGCACACCACGCTGTCCTCCGGTATGCCGGGTATGAGGTCTTCTATCATCTCACGGTAGCAGTCGTCTGTTATGGTGACTGTCTGCAGCCTGGCACACAGCTTCTTTGCGTGGTCAAGACTCTTGAATATCTCCGGGTCGGAGAAGTTGTAGAGCTGGCTGCTGCGCATTTTCTCAAATTCGGTCATGTGTCTTGTTGATATTTTGTTATAATGGAATATTCACTTTCTTGCCGTCCTTCTTTACTATAACGGCCGGATTGCCCACCACGGTGCAGTTGTCGGGCACATCCTTATATATAACTGTGGCGGCGCCAATCTTGACATTGTTGCCAATCTTTACCTTGCCGAACACCATCGAACCTGTGTATATGCTCACGTTGTCGCCAATGGTGGGGCGTCCGTCCTTGCCGTTGCCGAGCGTAACGAGGTGCAGGCAATAGAAGTTGCGGCCTATGCTGTCGGCGTTGAGATAGGTTGAATAAGAATGCTCTAGATGGCATCCTTCGCCTATCGACGGGCACGTTATGTGGAGCGACTTGTCCTCGGGCATGAGCCACTTGATGAACACGGAGCGGTATTCGCCAAGGCGATAATAAAACAGGTTGCGGAACACCTTCTGCCGTGTGCACACCTTAATAAAGGTGAGTATGCCGCCCTTGCCTTCTCCGTAAGGCTCAAGGTCGGCGTCAATGGTCTTCCTGAAGCGCAGATATAGCAGTATGTGCGGCAACATTCTCAACGTTGAGGCCGAGAGCAGGGCGCATTGTGTGTAAGGGTTCATGATGTTTCAGGTTGATGTTTTTATAACTTTTTATGCCGTCATGCCGGCTTATTTGTATGCCTGCATTGCAGACGCGGGGCTATTTTCGTCCGAAGTCGGCCGGAATGTCTCCCCATTTGCGCGTGTCCCACTGTATGAGTTCCGTGCGGAACATGTGCGTGCGCAGCCAGTTTTCGGCTCTTGCTATGACGTTATACAGCTGTGCGGTCTTGGCCGTGCGCTCCAGTTTTGTCTTGCACTGCATCTTCCTTACCCATGTTATGGCGGTGAAGCTGTCGCTGTATATAGTCTTCTTGATGCCTTTCTGTTCCATAAGCGCCAGTGCATGCACGATGGCAAGGAATTCGCCAATGTTGTTCGTTCCGAACACCGGACCGTAATGAAACACCACAGCGCCCGTAGTAAGGTCGATGCCCCTGTACTCCATTTGTCCCGGATTGCCGCTGCACGCCGCGTCAACAGCCCATGCGTCAGCCTTAACTTCCAAAGGAAGAGGCAGTACTGTGTCATTACGATAATCTGGAGGATTGCAATTTGTTAATTCATAATTCATAATTCACAATTCATAATTGGGAAAACATCATTGCAATTCATAATTCACAATTCATAATAGAGAAAACTATCATCGCAATTCATAATTGGGGTGACAATTATTCTGTTCATCATTAAGCGGATTGAACATGGATATCCATAAATTTGTGAATAAGAATTATATAGAGCAGATTTTTCCTTATTGAAGAAGGAAGTTATTTTATGATAAGCATATTTCTAATTCTAAATCCTCAATTCTTAATTCTAATTGTATCGCTGTTCTCTTTTGATTTCTTCACTATTGAGGTCAGTATCTTAAGTAATTCAACGCAATCAGCGAGCATGCTTTCTGCCTGAGAAGATGAAATGTAGTCAGAATCACGCAGCAGCTCTATCCAATATTCTGTTTCACTTGCTTCTTTCAGTGCTACATTCAGTTTCGTTATGAAGTCGGGACGAGTCTGGGCTCTCAATGCCTCACGGACATTGGCACCTATACTCGTTCCGCTCCTCAACAATTGCTTGCCGATAATGTAATTGCCGTCACGACTGCACAAGTATTTATACAGCCTTACGCAGCGCAAGCTGAAAGCATAGCTTTTCTGCACAACGACATTATCGTCTTTACTTCTCAATGATTAGATATAAATCAATCGTCATTACTCACAAACCCAATTATGTATCAGGTTTAATTGCTCACCAACTCAACATCGGATAATTTTTGAAAAGATACTTTTTCTCAACCAACCCAATTATGAATTATGAATTGTGAATTATGAATTAAAAAGAACTACATTCGTTCCGGCATTTCGATTCCGAGCAGGCGCATGCCGTTCTTCAGAGTCTTGGCCACGTTCTTGGCGATGAGCAGGCGCAGAGCCTTCTCGTCGTCAGTGTCGGCACCGAGGATGCTGAAGTCATGATAGAACTGGTTGAACTCCTTGGTCAGCTCGTAGCAGTAGTTGGCTATGCCGCTCGGGCTGTAGTCGATGCCGGCCTGGTGCACGGCAGCCTCATATTCGTTCATCTTCTGTATCAGTTCTGTCTCCTTGACGCTCAGGTTTACGTTGCCGCTGAATGCCTCGGGCACTGCTATGCCCTGAGCCTCGGCCTTGCGCAGGATGCTGCGTATGCGGGCGTAAGTGTACTGAATGAACGGACCTGTGTTGCCGTTGAAGTCGATTGACTCTTCAGGATTGAACAGCATGTTCTTGCGGGCGTCAACCTTCAGGATGAAGTATTTGAGCGCACCCATACCTACCATGCGCGAAACCTCGGCACGCTCCTCGTCGCTCATGTCGGCAAACTTGCCCAGCTCTTCGCTTGTGCGGCGTGCGTCGTCTATCATCGCTGCTATCAGGTCGTCGGCGTCAACCACCGTTCCCTCGCGGCTCTTCATCTTGCCGTTAGGCAATTCCACCATGCCGTAAGAGAAGTGGACAAGCTCCTTGCCCCACTTGAAGCCGAGGCGGTCAAGCAATATTGACAGCACCTGGAAGTGATAGTTCTGCTCGTTGCCCACAACATATATCATCTTGTCGATAGGATAGTCGTTGAAGCGCATCTCTGCCGTACCGATGTCCTGAGTCATATACACCGATGTGCCGTCAGAGCGGAGCAGCAGTTTCTGGTCGAGGCCCTCGTCAGAGAGGTCAGCCCATACGCTGTTGTCGTCCTTGCGGAAGAAGAGTCCCTTCTTGAGTCCTTCCTCCACCTTTGCCTTTCCCTTCAGATAAGTCTGCGACTCATAGTATATCTTGTCGAAGCCTACGCCCAGAGCCTTGTAAGTCTCGTCGAATCCGGCGTAAACCCATGAGTTCATCTTCTCCCACAGTGCGCGCACCTCGGGGTCGTTGGCTTCCCATTTCACGAGCATGTCGTGAGCCTCCTTTATCAGCGGAGCCTCGTCCTTTGCCTTCTTTTCGGCCTCCTCGTCGGTCATGCCCTCAGCCTTAAACTTAGCCTCAAGCTCCTTAACCTCCTCGCGGTAGTGCTTGTCGAAGGCCACATAGTAGTCGCCAATCAGGTGGTCGCCCTTCTTGCCGCTTGTCTCGGGTGTCTCGCCGTTGCCCCATTTCAGCCATGCCAGCATCGACTTGCAGATGTGTATTCCGCGGTCGTTCACGATGTTGGTCTTGACAACGCGGTTGCCGTTGGCCTCCATAATCTGCGCAAGGCTCCAGCCCAGCAGGTTGTTGCGCACGTGTCCCAGGTGGAGCGGCTTGTTGGTGTTGGGCGATGAGTATTCTATCATCACCAGCGGAGCGTCGGCTCCTGCCTTGCGCTCGCCGTAGTGCTCGTCGGCGCTGATGGCGTTGAGCAGCTTGATCCATGACTGCTGTGCCAGCACGAGGTTAAGAAATCCCTTGACCACGTTGAAGCGCTCAACGTGCTCGCAGTTTTCAACCAGCCAGTTGCCAATGGCCTCGGCCGTAGCTTCGGGCTTCTGTCTTGATATCTTTAAGAACGGAAAAACCACCAGGGTAAGGCTACCCTCAAACTCGCGTTTTGTCTTCTGCAGCTGAACCATGTTCTCTGTGATGTCGGCTCCGTAAAGCTCCTTCACGGCCTTTATCACGCTGCTGCTAATCTCACCTGCTATATTCATTTCTTTAGTTTGTTATTTCTCTTTCATCTTTTTGCTTTGCAAAGGTAAGCAATTTGTTTGAAAATAAGAACTATACGCGGCATGAACAATAAAAAATAAGGGCAAACCGTTTGCCGCGTGAGCCGAAATCTGCCGCACGGCATACAAAATACGCTCTGATGTTGCCGCCGGCCATGGCGTTCGGGCGTCAGGGCGCAGGCCGGTTATGCGCCTGTGGTTATGCTGCGGCTTGATGTGATGTGTAAAATAATTTTACCGTTCGCCGTCCGTTTGACGCTCCAGAGCAGCGGTGCTCTCCGCTGCAGCGTGGTTTTGCCGTAAAAATGGCGAAAAATGAACGTTTTGTGTAATGTGTTGATATGCCGTGATTTACGCCGGTTGCGTGCCGCCTTGCGGTTTTCTGCTTGCCGTTATACGGCTGTTTGCGCTGCAAAAGGTGCCCTTTTACAGTGCGAAAACATGCCTTTTGCATGCTGAAAGGCATGCTTTTGGCTGCCGAAATCATAAGTTTCGGCGGCTAAAAACTGTCGGAAAGTAAAGAAAGGTTAATTTATTGCATGGTATAACGTATGCCTGTTAACATACATTATACTTTGTTTTTCTGGATTGAAAAATAATTTTGTCCTGACTTTTTACCGTTTTCCGTATGCCTTAATCTCCGCTCATGGCATGCAGGATTGCACATATAACACTTTCTGTGAGCCATATTTCCAACGCGTGTCATGGCCATTTGCATACCGTGAAGCCATATCGTGGCGGATGGTATGGCTTAAAACTCCTCACAGTCGAGACACTCTCTTATTATGTCCATGTCGAAGCCGCGGCCCATGGCAAACCTTATCAGTTTGGCGTTAAGCTCATATTCGCTTGCCGCCTTTATCGTCTTGCGCTTGCTCTGCAGCAGGGGGCGCAGCACGGCGATGTATTCTTCGGCGTCAACCTCACCGAGCGCGCCTGATATTATGTCGCGCGGTATACGCTTCATCATCAGCGCCTGTTCCACCTTTCGGCGTCCCCATTTGTTGTATCGTATCTTGTCGCGCACGAAGAAGCGGCAGTAGCGCTCCTCGTCGATATACTTTTCGTCAACAAGCCGCTGCATTATGCGTTCCTGCATGTCGTCGGGCAGCTGCCAGCGCGCCATCTTCTCGCTCATTTCGTGGCGGCAGTGCTCGGCTGCGGCGCACATGGCCGACAGCTTGAAGAATGCCTCCTGTTCTGTTATCTGTTTCATCTTTTTGTCATGTTGTGCCGGCACTGCCGGCTCTGTGTATGTTGCCGTGTTGTCTGTTTGCTCTGTTTTGTCGTTATGCCTTTACGCCCTTTGCCATGCGTTGCTTGCCGTACATGTCGCTTCGCAGCTCTACTGCCGTCATGCCTTCGGCTCGCATCATATGGCAAGTGTCGTCGGCATATATCGGGTTAATCTCAAAATACAGCCGTCCGCCCTTGCTAAGCGTCTGCACCGCAAGGCGCGTTATGGCGCGGTAGAACAGCAGCGGGTCGGCGTCGGGCACGAATAGGGCCGTGTGAGGCTCATGTTCCAGCACGTTGACGGCCATGTCCTTCTTCTCTTTTTCGCAGATATATGGCGGATTGCTCACTATCACGTCCCATTCGCCTTCAGGCTTTGCGTTGAGCGCATCCAGCTTTACGAAGTTTACGTTGGCGCCAAGTTGCTTTGCGTTCTCGCGTGCCACGTCGAGCGCATCGGCAGAGATGTCCCACGCCGTAACCTTACTTTCCGGCATGTCGAGCTGCAGCGTTATGGCTATGCAGCCGCTTCCCGTGCCGATGTCGAGCACCTTCGGGCTGGCCGAAGCCTTGCTGTCGGCTGTTATCCACGCGCAAAGTTCCTCGGTCTCGGGGCGTGGTATGAGCACGCCGGGGCGCACATTAAACCACCGGCCGCTGAATTCGGCACGCCCGAGCACGTATTGCACAGGCTCGCCTTTCATAAGACGCCCGAATATCTTGTTCAGTTCTGCAGTCTTTTCTGCCGTCATCTCTTCAACGGCTCCGCACAGGATGTCGGCCTTCGACAGTCCGAAGCAGACATCTAGCACATAGTCGGTAATGGCACGCGCCTCACCGTTGCCATACAGCGGTTCGAGTGTGCGCCACAGTTCACGGTATGTCATTCTTCATTCTCCTTTCCTTCATCTTTGCGTGCGCGCTTTTTCTTCGGCAGTCGTCCGCTCTTGCGCAGCGCCTCCGATATTATCCATTGCAGCTGTCCGTTGGTGGAACGGAACTCGTCGGCAGCCCATTTCTCTATGGCTGCCATCGTCTCTGAGTCCACACGCAGGACAAAGCTCTTGGTGTTGTTGTCTTTCTTCATCTTCTATGTTTGCGGGTTTGCGTCCGGCGGCCTTACGGCTTGCTGCCGTTTATGCCCGTATTGTGTCTTTATCTTTGTTCAGCGAAGCCCTGTATTCGGGCGAGCGGTAGTACAGATAATAGCTCATGTAAGAATGAAACACTTTGTATATGAGCAGAATCAGCAGTGCGAACCAGTCGTTCATCTTCTTTATCATCACAGAAATCATGCCTTCATAGCCGTTGGAAATCAGCGATACAATCATTATAGTGACGGCAAATCCTGCCAGGCTGGTGATTATGCCTGCCGTGATAAACAGCCATCTGCTGCGCAGATACAGTCTGTTGGACCATGAGCCGAGCGTAATCTCGCGTTTCAGCGGCTTTCCGCGCAGCCATGTGAAATAAGCCCCATAGCCTAAGATGCCTATGGCTATCAGACTCATAATAATCAAAATCATCGGCTCCGGCATTCCTTCAATGGCCATACATGCAATGATGAACAGCACAACGAGCAGTCCTATGCCGATATGTATTTTGCCATAAAGCCTTGCGCTGCAGCTGTATTTAGTTATGCTTATGCTGCTTAGATATTGTTTAATCATGTTTCATTCCTCCTTGTCTGCCGTATAATCAATATCAGTCGACCTTCTTCCGCGATGCTTCGGGTGAGCGGTAATATTCGTAGAAGTCGACATATGACTTCAGAACTTTATACAAAACCAGGATAAACATCCATCCGAAAGTGGCCAGTTCTTCAGATAATCTCTGGATGGTAAGTCCGTCAATGCCGTCGTCTATGAATGTTAGTAGCGCCGTGAAGACAAATATCAGCAGAAAGCCTGCCGCAATGCCAACCGGCATATACAGTTGTCTGTAGCGCAGGTACATGCGGTTGCTGAAGCCTCCAAGCGTAACCGTGTCGCTTATGGCACCCTTGCGGAATGCCCAGCGGTAGATGCCCGTGCCCACCATCAGTAGGAGTACGATGTATGAAAGTATCGTTGTGCCGTTATACCAGCAGTCAATCTTCCAGCAGCGCAGCAGCCAAAGGGCTGTCAGCGGCAGACCGACACACACGTTGACCTTGCCCGACAGCTTTGGCGAACGGCTGAATTCCATTTGTTGTTTCTTGCTTTTCTTCTTTAGCATGTGATGGGTGTTATGGGAGATATGGGAGTTATGGGAGCTATGCCGTCGGCATGACAGCGCGCTCCCAATTATGAATTCTTAATTGTGAATTATGAATTGTATCAGTGGTTCAGCGTTCCGGTGTTGATGACGGGCTGTGCCGTATCGTCGCCGCAGAGCACAACGAGCAGGTTGCTCACCATGGCTGCCTTCTTCTCCTCGTCGAGTTCCACTATCTCTTCATCCGAAAGCTTGTCGAGAGCCATCTTCACCATCGACACGGCACCCTCCACAATCTTCTCGCGTGCGGCAATAACTGCCGTTGCCTGCTGGCGGCGCAGCATAACGGCCGCAATCTCGGGAGCATAGGCCAGATAGTTGATGCGGGCCTCAATTACCTCAATACCTGCCATTGCAAGGCGCTCGTCAATCTTAGCTTCAAGTTCCTTGTTTATCTCGTCGCTGCCGTCGCGCAGAGTCAGTTCGCCGTTGTCCTGCTCGCCGTCGTCGTAGGCATACTGTCCGGCCACCTGTCGCAGGGCGGCGTCAGCCTGTATGCGCACAAACTTCTCGAAGGCGTTCATTATGTTGGCAGTCTTTGCACTTGCAGCAGCAGCGTCGCCGGCGGCCTTCGACTCGGCCATGGTCTGAGCGTCAATCTCGAACATTGCCTTGTATGTATCTTTCAGTTTCCACACCAGCACCATACCGATCATCACCGGGTTGCCCGTCTTGTCGTTCACCTTTATAGGTTCGGCGTCGAGGTTGCGTGCACGCATCGAAAGTTTCTTGGTGGTGATAAACGGATTAATCCAGTGGTAACCGGGCGTGTTGAACGTGCCGCGGTACTTTCCGAAGAACATCATCACGCGCGCCTCGCCCGGCTCAACCTTCACGAAACCGCAGCTGACGATGATATTGACAATGAACAGTATCCCGCCTGCCACGCCTGAAACGATTGACATTCCGCCACTGAATATCGTGGGCGAAAGAGCAATCAGACCTACCGACGCAATGTAGAGAAACAGGTTGAGAACGAGCATGCCGATGCCGTTGAGTGTCATACCTTTGAAAATGAATTCCTTGTTTTCCATAAATAAGGTGTTTTTTGGGTTATAAATAAGAGTTTATTATGATATCAAAATGATATTACAAAGATAAGCGTTTTTGGTCTTATGTCGTATAGAAAGAACCGTATTTTTAAGATTTTTTTATAAACCTGCAGTGTCTCAGGAGTGAAGTAAAGGAAGAATCTTGCGCCGGTAAATTTCTGTTTCTCGTTCACTTGAAGTATATTTGCAGCATGGAACAGACTGAAAAAGACAAAATGTATATGCGCCGGTGCCTTCAACTGGCACGCTGCGGACAGCTTACGGCAAGCCCCAACCCTATGGTGGGGTCTGTTATTGTGAGCGAAGACGGCCGCATAATAGGCGAGGGATATCATATAAGATGCGGCGAAGGCCACGCCGAAGTGAACGCCTTTGCGTCGGTGAAGCCGCAGGATGGGGCACTGCTCAGTAAGTCGACCATGTATGTGAGCCTCGAGCCATGCTCTCATTACGGCCGCACGCCGCCGTGCGCCGACCTCATTGTGAGCAAGGGCGTAAGGCGCGTGGTGGTAGGATGCGTAGACCCCTTTGCCAAGGTGAAGGGCCGCGGCATACAGAAGTTGCGCGACGCAGGCATAGAGGTTACGGTGGGCGTGTTAGAGAAAGAATGTCTTGAGCTGAACAGCCGTTTCATGACGTTCAACACTCACAGCCGTCCTTATGTGACGCTGAAATGGTGTCAGACGGCAAACGGGTTTATCGACGACAACTTCAGGCCTGTGGCATTGTCAACGCCGTTCACCAAGATGCTCGTGCATAAGCTCAGGGCGGAGAACGACGCCATACTCGTGGGCCGTGTTACGGCGGAGCGCGACAAGCCGCAGCTTAACGTAAGACTGTGGGCGGGACGTGACCCGATGCGCATAGTAATCGACCGCAACAGGCCGTTTGCGCCCGAAGCTGACTTCAGCAAGCCCATTGTGCCGCAGCTGATGAAGTGGCTTTACTGCAAGGGCGTTCAGTCGCTGCTGGTTGAAGGCGGAGCCGAAACCCACCGGAGTTTCCTCGCCGAGGACGGATGCTGGGATGAACTGCGCGTAGAAATATCGCCGCGCACTGTAGGCGGAGGCACTGCCGCACCGCAGATACCTGCCTCGGCAGAGCTGTGCGACCGCAAGGAATACGACGGAAATATAATACTTACATACAGGCATGTTTAGAGCCGGTTTCTGATATGTGGTCTTTTACAAGCTGAAAGGCCACGTATTGTATTCTGAAAGGTGTTCTTTTGCATGATGAAAGGATACCTTTCAGAATTTGTTTTAGGTCAACTGAAAAGAGAAGTGCACACCATGCAGAAGTCAACTCTAATCAGGAGAATGCCTGCTTGAAGTCAACCTAAGTCAGGAAAGTACAAAATATGGTGTAGAAGCGGTGTGTGATGAGTTGAAAAAACAACTCGTCACATCGTATGTCTCTGTATATCAAGTTGATATGTCGAGATGTGACGAGTGACGAGTTTTTTGAAAAAACTTTTTTATGTTTAACCCCTATTTTTCTGTTTGGTCCAAATCGGTCATTTTGTTTCGGCCGTATCGCTGTTTCGTCCTGAACGGATGAAAGCATAGGTTTGCTCGTATAGTTAGGCCTTATGCGGCTTCGTCTGCCTTATGCAGCCGTTGTCTTGCACGACATGCATCAGAATGTCATTCTCAGGGCTGCATATACGTTGCGTCCCGGAGCGTTGATGCCCGACGAGAACACGCGGTACTGGGTGTCGAGGATGTTCTCAACGCCGGCCTGCAGCGTCAGACTCTTGTTAAGGTTGTAGCTGCCCTTTACGTTGAGGGTGAACCATGCCGGCATGCCTTCGCCGTCAGCACCTTTCACGGTGGCGTAGTCGATGTTGTCCTCGCCGTCCATGTTGTAGTCGTCAACCGACTTCTTGCCGTTGTAGAGGGCGTACATGTCGAAGCGTCCCTTGCCGTCAGCGGTCAGCCATGCGGCACCTACGCGTCCGTAGATTGGCGGAATGTGGTCGAGCGGCTGCTTCTTCTCGCCGCTCAGAATGCGGCCGTAGGTATAGTTGAACGAAGCATAAAGCTCGGTCTGTCTTGTCGGTGTGGCGGTCAGGCTCGACGAAAAGCCCCACAATACGGCCGTCTTGGCGTTGGTGTATGTGTAGACGTCGCACATCTCGCCCTGATATTCCATCTGGCTTTCGCCCATGAATGTGCCGCGCGCCGTGGTTATGGCGTCGAAGTAATAAGTGCCGTATACAACGTTCTCCCATGTCAGCACGTTGTCGATATGCTTTGTTATGTTGAGGTCAACCGACACGGTCTTCTCCGGTCTGATGTCCTTGTTGGGTATTGTAACGGTGCTTACCTTAGAGTCGAACACCTTAGATGTGTTGTCGATGTTGGGCACGCGGTAAGCTGTCGATGCAGAGAGGGCGATTTTCCATGTCTTTGTGGGCAGCCAGTTCATGCCTATCGCCGCGCTGTATGTAAGATTGTTCTTGCGCTGACTGTCGCCGCCGAAGAAGGGGAACTCGTCAACGTTGAGCACGCTCGAATAAGTGGTGGCATAGCCGAGGCGCACTCCGTCGTGCATGCTCCACTTCGGACTGATGTTCCACACGTGTGTGGCAAATGCCTCGATGGTGTGCATGCTGTTGCTTCCGTCTGGATAGCGTGTGGTGTTGTATGATGTTTCGCCTGTCAGCACGTTCTCGGTGTTGGCGGTAGACTTGAGGAAGCTCAGCGTTCCGTCTATTCCGAGATGCAGCTTGTGGTTGTCCATGAATTTAATCCAGTCGGTGTTGAGCGACACGATGTTCACGTTCTCCCAGTTGTTGTAAAGCTCCTCCTTCTGGAACTTGCGGTCGTGGCGGCTCTCCTTCACGTTCTGATATGCCACGGCCATGTGCACTCTGTCGGCTCCGAGCTGGTTGCGTCCGTCGTAATGGTAAGCAGCGAGGAGTCGGAACTGCGGTCCGTAGTACCACTCAGCAAACTTGGGGCGCAGCTCGCCGTCCTTCACCTCCGTTACGCTCAGACGGTCGTAGCGGTTGAAGTTGTTGGTGTTAGACAGCTGAAAATTAATCATGTGCTGGCTGTTGGCGTTGGGCTTGTAGAGCAGCTTCTGCATGAAGTCATACTGAAGGTAGCCCGAGCGCTTCTGCAGCTGCGGCTTGTCGTTATACAGCATTATGTCGTTCTTGCCGTCCTGCGGCTGTACGTATATGTCGCTCTCAATGTAGTTGTCGTCGTCTGGCAGGAAGGGGTTGCGCGTTGTTCCGGCACGCAGGTCGCCGAAGTTGCTGAACGTGAACGACGTGAGCGACGCAAACTTCTCCGTTCCGTAGTTGAAGTCAACGTGCGCCGTGCCTTCCTGATTTGCGCTGCCATACCTAAGCACTGCATGTCCTTCGCTTGTGTGTGTCTGTCCGTCGGCGGCAAGGGTAGGCGAGAGCGTGTTGAAAGTGATTGTTCCGCCAAGGGCGTCAGAGCCGTAGTTGAGCGACGACGGACCGAAAAGCACCTCCATGTTCTTCAGCGCAAACTGGTCAACGGTGAGGCAGTTCTGCAGGTGTCCGCTTCTATATATAAGGTTGTTCATCCTTATGCCGTCGACAACGAGCAGTATTCTCGATGCCTCAAATCCTCTCAGGATAGGGCTTCCGCCGCCCTGCTGGCTCTTCTGCACGAGCACCTGTCCCGTTTCGCTGAGCAGGTCGGCAGTCGACTGCCTGTTGGCATAGTCGATAAAGCTCTTCGGCACGCTCACAACGTGCTGCGGAGTGTTGATTTTGCGTGTCTGCTCTCTGTTTACAGACACAACAACCTCCTGCAGGTTGACAGAGCGGAATGTGTTGACGCTGTCGGCCGTGTTTGCCTTAGCCTTTGTCGTGCAGCCTGCAATGATGCACGCAACCGCAATAATAGTCTTCTTCATGTCGGTGATTAATTTCTTAAATTGCTGTTATCCTGTAATATTATAATTGTAAACGCTGTTGCTGTTTTTGCTGCCAACAGATTTTGTCTTTATGGAGCAATGTTTCAGACAAAATAAAACCGTTATCTGATGTAACGGTCCTATCTGATTAAATAATAATGCTTATTTGTCTTGTTAATACTCTTCGTCTTCGTAGTCGTAAAATGGTTTTCCTGGCTCTGATGGAAGCTGGTTCATATCGCCAATACTGCTTCCGCTAAGGATGTTCTCCGACTCTATCTGTAACACTTGAATTGAGGGTGAAACGTATTCTTTTTTCATCTTCATAATTTAAATGTATTTTTGATTCGGGTGCAAAGATACACAATATGTATGCAATAATACAAATGGAACATAATTTTTTTAATGTTTATTATTTAATTTGGCCGGTAATCGTCAATATTTTATGATTTTTATAGTAAAAATATGGGTGAAATGCCTATTAAGCATAATGAAATAATGTTATAAAATCAAGAATCCGTCTTTCCTGCATGCTGCCTTCTTGATATAAGTCAATTCTTTCTATATGTTACGAATGAGTTGTTTTATTTATCAAAATAATAGTTCTATTTTTCAGATACGGCAAAATATTGGTTGGTATAGCTTACAAATTGTAAGAATTGATGTTAGTCAATTATTTTGTATTTGTTGACATGATTGTTTAAAAGTTTTTAAAATAGAACAAAAAACGGGAAATTTATTAATTTATGCCAAATATAATCCGAATTATTTTTTAAATTGGCTACAAATGTATAATTTTGCACACACATCAGAGAAACAGATAATAGATTATTTGATGCAAAAACTTATATAAACAGAAATAAAGGTATTATGGTTAGAAAAAGATTGACAGGATTAGTGGCGCTTCTGCTGCCGTTCGTGTTCATGCAGGCACATCTGGGCCGCGAGAAGAACGTTGACGACAAGAAGCGTTCGAAGATGGAACGTGCTGTTTCCACATTACCCGATTCTGCTTATGAACAGGTGAAAAAGGAGGATTTGTTGAATGATGAGGTCTACATCAAGCTTGCGCGCGACGGATGGTTCCCGCAGGAGATAACAAGGATTATGGACCGATACATAAAAACGAATCGTGGAAAGGTGCGCGGTTCGCGCGAGTATGGTATGTATGCCAAGCAGTGGCTTCCTACTTTTGGCCACACGCCGGGCAGCGACTCTATCTATCAGTTTGTGGATACGGCTTATTACGGCGAGACAATGAAGTCGGTTCGTCGCCTTTATTCAAAACAGCTTGAGACATATTATCCCGAAATACCTTATACGCCTGAAGACAGGATGAGGGGTATACGTAATCCCGGCTACTTCCGCCCCGTGCAGCAGAAGCCCTATACGGGCCGTGTGCACTGGATAGTAGTGCATCCTACTGACCCTGATGCCTTGATGGTTATCCCTGACGGAGGCGGAATATTCCGTACGGATAATCTTGGCAAGACATGGGACTGCGTTACGGACAGAATACCCGACCGTGAGTTCCGCAAGATCTGCTCACATTCGGCTATACCCGTAGATCCGGATGACTGGAACCATTTCTTTGCCTTCATGAAGAACGGCAGCAGTAGTGCTGTGTATGAAACTACGGACGGCGGACAGAGCTGGACCAGGGTGCAGGGCGCTACGCATAAGTCGTTTAAGCGCGGCTATGCCTTTAAAGATGCGTCGGGAAAACTGAAGTTTATCGGCGCAATACAGTCTGGCGCGAATTATCTCGGCAGTCAGTTGTGGTACAGCGAGGACAAGGGTGTCAGCTGGAAGCAGATTGTGCTGCCGGATAACCTGAAGGAGACACACCCTGAGACAGGAATGAAGGGCTCGTTCTTCCAGAACTTTGCCTTCCATCCCACAAACCGCAACATTATATATATACCGACATCACGCAGTATATATTACTCTGAAGACGGACTTACCCCGAAGAGCGACGGAAGCTTTGACATAAAGCGCATGACGTTCGACGTGTATAATCAGGACGGAACAGAACTGCGTTACAGTCAGGTGAACGAGTTCCCGTTTAAGGCTACAACCCAGAGTTTCCTTGAAGTGAATCCCGATAACCCGTTGCAGATGTGGTTTGCAACAGCGTCGCGTAACGTCAGCTATGGCGTATATTCTGCTGTTTACCGTTCAGACGACGGCGGAAAGACATGGCGCACGCTGCAGGAGCCTATAAATGGTATCGGCAGCGGACTGGCCTTCGGAAACGAGTCGCCATGGGGCTGGCTCGGCGGATTTGGCGTAAACTTTAAGGATCCCCAGTGGCTCTACGGATGCTCAATGAGTTCTGCAATAAGCAGTGACGGCGGACATACGTTCAGAGAGTTCGGATGGGGTAACCGCCTTAAGGCTCTGGCCGACAACGGACAGTACTATACAACTACGAGTGCACGTCATAATGCAGACAACCACTGCATCGTGTCTCACCGCAGCGGACGTGTGTTCCGCGGCTCTGATGCGGGACTTCTGGTAAAGGATAAGGACATAAACAATCATGAGTGGACAAACATAAACAGCTCGATGGGCAATCAGCTGCACTATTCTATTAAGGTAAACGAGTTTGGCGACCAGACAATGCTTGGCAACACGCAGGATGTGGACGCTCAGACATACCGCTACGGACGCTGGGGCAACTGGCGCGGATATGAGGGTACGGAAGCCTTCCTTAATCCTTATGCCGGCACATGCTATTTCTCTGGAAGCGGAGGCGGAGGCCTTGAAGGCGTATCGCTCAGCTCTTGGTATGAAGGCTATTCGATGGCTGATGTATGTACAGGCTACTGGTATCTGATTCACAATCCGGGAAACAATGCCCAGTCGTTCTTCCGTATAGAGGACTTCGGCCGCAAGACGATAAACCTGTCTGCAAATACAGTGGATGAGACCGGTGCGGGAACAGGTGCGCGTGATTTTGCGATAACACGTGACGGCGACAAGCCTACACTGTTTGTGCTGAACACCAACCACACAATTGTCAAGTCGACAGACAATGGCAATACGTTTGAGACTGTCAAGGTGATCGGTTCTAACGGCTCTAAAGTTCCGGCTAAGTTTACTAATGCCTGGATTGCTGCTGATCCGAATAACAGCAACGTTATATATGTTGCACAGACCGGAAAGGTGCTTAAATATGATTTGACAACAGGAGACAGCGAAAACCTCTCGCAGGGTCTGCCGTCAATTTCGTGTGACGATATATTCTTCCATGAGGGAACAGGAGACCTGTATTTCTTCAGCTCTTCGTCAGGTATATATCTGCGCGACCACAATACTGGCCAATGGTCGTTGTGGCTTAAGGGATATAATCCGCTTTCGGCAAAGCGTCTTGCCTTGAACTATACCACCCAGGAAATGGTGATAGGCGATTACGGACGTGGCGTGTGGGTAGCTGACCTTGAGCATCCGGCTGACCGCTACTTCAAGAATGGCTTTGCGCTGAAAGAACTTTCTAATGTCAACGGACGCCGTACATTCGGAATTGATACAAAGTGGACTATTCCGCTTTACTATGACTATACATGGTATGTAAACGGAACAGACGTGAACAATCCGTATCAGTATTTCACGTCTAACCTGAAGGACGGAGACAGAGTTAAGCTGAAGCTGACCCTGCGCGAGTCGCCGGACGTAACAACAGAGTCGGCTGAATATACAGTCAAGTCGTCTTCGGCAAAGGCAACGGCTGTTGATTACACTCCGAAGCCTGGCCAGGCTCTTTACAGCAACGGTAGCGGCCGTATTGACTTGGGAAATGTTGACTACTTCTTTAACGACTTTACTATAGACTTCTGGATTAATCCGGAGAACGACGGTGTCATTCTGTGTAACCGTCCTGTAGAGCAGCAGCGCGATACGCGCGGATGGGCATTGCTCCTGGATCAGGGCAAGCTGAAGTTCCGCTATGCGCCAGCACAGCTGTTCGACCGTGCAACATACGACACAAACGAGACTCAGCAGACCGACCTTGTAGGCGGAGCGCTGACTAAGGGACGCTGGTCGCATGTAGCCTTGAGCGAAGACCGTGACGGAAATGTTACATTATATATAAATGGCAGCGAGGTAGCTTCGGCTCCGCGCATAGTGCAGTGGGCTCCGCTCAACAGTGCTGTCAACCTGTCGCTCTTTGCCGACGGATTTGAGAGCATGGCGATGAAGGGAAGTGTAGACGAACTGAAGATATGGAACCGTGCGCTCAACGCGAACGATGTTAAGCGCGCCATGTTCTCTCATGACACATCGGAGGCTGACGCCTTGGTTTACTACAACGACTTCAATGCCGGAGCGCTTGACAAGGAGCATGAGCTCTTCTCGCGTGCAGGAATGGCTCCGCGTACTCAGGCCGTTACTTCTTATGTGAAGATGCCGGTGGCTGTAGGTGCAGTCAAGTCAGAGGTGAAGACTCCTCAGGGACGTACAGCCTATGACACAGGCAACGGTACTGCGATATATCTTACGCCTTCGGGCGATCAGTCGCCTGAATTCGGTGTCTATCGTTATGCAAACCTGCATCCGGACAGCATGGGTGTCAACACTCAGTATTATGTTGCTGCTTCCGAGGTGTTCCAGATACGTCCGTTCTCTGATGCCGGTCAGCTGACTCTTGATATAGAGTTGCCTCTGTCATGGCATAGCGGAAAGCAGTATCAGCTCTATGCCTGCGGCTTGTATGAAGACCAGAAGGTGTGGATGAAAGTGGCCGACATGGAGGCTGGCGAAAGCGGAAAGACGCTTGTTGCCAAAGGCGTGAAGGCTGCCGGACTGGCAGACAAGATGCTCGCCGTGCTTGAGAATAAGGCTGCGGTAGAGCCTTCGCTCGCCGGAAACTGGGAAGGAAACGAAATCGACGTTTATGATCAAAGCGATGTTTCATATGATGTAAATGCGCGCCTTGTAGGCGGAATGAATGAGCCTGAAGGAATTTATGAAATCAGCTCGAGAACAGGACTGTTCAAGGTTGCTGATAACATGAAGTTTGTCAACGGCAAGGCTGTGGCAAAGTTGCAGCTTGACGTAGAAATGCTGAAAGGTAGCAAAACTCTTAAGGATACCATCGAAAGCAAGAACGGTACAATGGTGCCGCTGGTGATCACTGTAAACAACAAGATGCTGCCACAGGATCCGGGTAAGGCCATGACATTTACAAGTGGCGGAGCTGCTGTGCAGTCGTCTCAGATAAGCGGAAGTCTTAACGGACTCAACAATGTCACCATGATGGGATGGGTGCGTGTAGACAACGAGGATATGCTCAAGAGTGTTAAGCCTCTGATATTCTTCCGCGGCAGCAACGGTGGAGTTTGCGGAATACATATTGCAGACAAAAACCTGCGCTTCCACTGGAATGACGGATATTACGGATGGGCGACGGAACATTACTTTAAGTCTACGGATGTAGGCCGCTGGATGCATGTGGCACTTGTGGCAGCTTCAGACGGATTCCATGTATATCTTAATGGAGCAGAGTATTTCCGCTCGACAAGCGTGCCTACTGCCAAGATAAATTCGGCATTGCTTCTTGGACAGAACTATCAGGGCGACAAGTGGTTTAAGGGTGCCATTGACCAGGTGATGCTGTGGAGCCGTGCGCTCTCGTCTGACGAGATACGCAAGTATATGCTGAACAATCCGCGTCTTGACGAGCCGGGTCTGGTGTCGTTCATCGATATGGATCATACGAACGAGGACGGAAAAGTTTATGATGTTGTTACGGGCACTCCGCTCACTCTGTATGGAACAACGTCTAACGAAGACTTCTCTCACATGCCATATCACCCCACTGCTACGTTCAGCCAGAACAGTCAGGATACAGAGGCTGGTCAGGCCGTTCATGTGGCAGCTCCGCAGGGAGTAAGCGCAAGCTTCGGCATTGGCGTGATGAACGGAACACCTTATAACTATGCAAATGCTGACCATGCAGAGCTTACGCCGCTGAGCAACTCGTTCTATACGTTGACCATGAGCAAGGCGTCGGTGTTCTCATCTGGCCAGAAGGCAACAGTAAGCTTCGCAATGCAGCAGGCTGAATCGGCACCGGCGGTTACGTTGGCTCTGCGTCCGATAGGATCTACAGAACCATTCTCAACGTTTGTTCCGATGTCGAGTCAGGATAACGGCAGAATGAAGTTTGAGGTTGACGGCACTACCCTTAATGACGGATGTGAGATGATGCTGATGTACGACGGTGCTGCTGGTGAATATCCTGTAAAGGTAAATCTGTCGGTTGACGGTCATGCTGACGGCGACACTATAATTATAAGCGACGTAAACAACAAGATAACTGTAAAGAGCCGCGTGATAAGCAAGAATCCGACAAGCAAGGTGCAGGTGTCTGTAGTTGAGTCAGAATATGCTTCTGCAAACATATCAGAGCTCGACCTTAACGGTCCGGCAGAACAGGATATCATTGTGACGATTAATCGTGACAACCTTAACAGTCTGGCTGTTAATCCTGTTACAATAAAGCTTTCGGGAGTTACCGACAATAGCGAACTTAAGCTCAACGTTGCGCTCGAGCCTATTGTAGAGCTGTCGCTGGCTGACAATGAAGACGGAGCGAATGTGATAGAGGCTACATCGCCATACGTGTCGTTTGGCGTAAAGGCTAAGCTGTTGCAGGGTGTGCTCAGCGACGGCGTTAAGATAAAGATTGACTCTGACGGAGGTGCGGAGGGTATCGTGAACACATCTCTCGGCAGCTTGCTCAGCAACGGCAACGCAGCTTATGCAGATATGCTTGAATATTATCCGAGCGAGAGCGAGTTTGACGCAGGATGGAACCTCATTGGTAATCCGTATCTGTCTAACATAAACCTTACGAAGGAGCATAATGTCGTGCTGAATGAGGATGAGGTGGTGAAATATCTTTACCAGTATAATCCTGAAAGCGACACATATACAGCCTGGGATATGGTTGAGAACTATGACGAGACTCAGAAACTGATGCCGTTCCAGCCGTTCTTCGTGCAGACACGTCAGGCGGGTGCGAGTCTTGTGATAACGCCAGAGGCTAAGAATACAAGCATAAGCCGCCGCGTGTTCGACCATTACATGCTGCATGAAAGCAAGATGCTGCGTATCGGTCTCTATGAGGGCGACTCAGACAAGCTGGCCGACCGCACGGAGGTGAAGCTGCAGGATGAAACTTCTGCCGGATTTGTTCTCGGTGAGGATGCCGTGAAGATGTGGGGAGGACTCAACTCTAAGACCAACGAGATTGCCACTGTATGCGGAAACCGCAACCTGTCGGTAAACGTGCTTCCGGGCAAGAAGGTTGAGATACCGCTTTACTTGCGACTCTCGTCTACAGGAAAGTTCCGTATAGCTGCAATAAAATCTTATGGCTATGGCCTTAACGACAAGGCAGAACTGCTTGACAAGTCAACAGGTCAGAGATGGAGTCTGCTCGACGGCAACGGATATGAATTCGACGTCAATAATGTTGATGAAGCCAAGTCGCGCTTTGCACTCGTGCTTAGTGTACATGAGGAGACCACTGGCGTAGGTCAGGTTGCCGGCGGCAAGCCTTCGGTAAGCATCGACGGAAACACATGCCGCATAGAAGGGCTCTCAGGCAAGTCGGTAATAGAAATGTTCGACACAGCCGGACGCCGATGCGTCTACACGACAACGTCTTCAGACAGCTACTCTCATCAGTTGCCTTCAGGCACATACATCGTGCGTGTGCGCACATCTAACAAGGATTATACAAACAAAATAAACGTAAGATAATGAAAGCAAGATATATAATTGTTTTATTGTTCTCATTGCTCGGCCTGTCTGCACAGGCCCAGAGCATTGAGCTGATAGGACTTGTTCCAAGTGCCGACGGCGGTGTCTCGGGCCGTATGATATTGGCTAAGGTCAATGCCGGAGGCGAGGAAATACAAAATGTTCAGGTAGTGTCCTTCAGCCTGCGTGACGGCAAAAGCACAGTGTCTTCAGACAATATACCATTGTCAGACGGATATTATCTGCTGCCAATACCGGAGAAGCTCGACCGTAACTTCACGGTGCCTCTGCTTGACACAACTGACAGATATGCATATCGTGCTAAATTTATCACTGCAACCGGAGCACAGTATCTTTCTGAGTTGATAGAGGACAATGGCGTCGAGCGTTTTAAATGGATCGGACAAGATGTCAAGTGGAATGCTGCTACAAGCGGATATGATAATAGAATAAAGTTTGACGAAGGCATTGATGGCGGAAACCCGTTCCCTGTTGACGGTATTAATTTCTATAAGAGTTTCAGCACTCATGCCAACGGCAGCTTCACGTTCAACTTTGCTGAAGACAGTCCGTACTCACGCTTTTTTACGTATTACGGAATTCAGGACGACAAGAGCAGCGGCGACATCCGTTTTTCTCTTTCCGTAAACGGCGAAGTGAAGGAGACACAGACAATGTATGCCAAGACCAATCCGGTGAAACCGGCTGATGGTATATATCTGCGTAAGTATGAAGTTCCTATAGACGGACAGACAAATATTGTCATAACGGGTAATATAATTGACAATAACGCTCAGGATCACATGAACTTCCCGCTTGGACGTGTTTATCTTAAAAAAGATGTAAGAAAAGCTCAGAAAGCTACATGGCCTGAAACTGACATATTGGCCTACGGCAAGCCGTTTACACATACGCTTGACGCAGGATTCACTTCAGGCGGTACCGGGCTCTACTATATAACAGCCGGAAGCGAATATGCAACCATAGAGGGAAATGTGCTGAACGTTCATACCATACCGGTGGATAAGTCGGCATATATAGAGATTGCGGCCGTGCAGCCAGGTACAGACGAATATCTTACCTCGCCTATAACTAAGTGCCGCTTCTATGTGCGCAATAATAAGACTGTGGCAAAAGACGGAAAACTTGTCCTGAACGATGGTGACGAGATAGACCAGCTGACAGTGTATGCCGATCCGGAGTCACGCGGACAGGTGGTGGTCGACAAAGGCTTTGTAACGGTTAAGAAGCTTATACTGAAATATACTTTCAAGCCGGGTGAGTGGAACTTTATATCGTTCCCGGCCAACGTGAGCCTTTCAAAGATAAGCGACCTCAACTCATTGGGCTATAGCCTGAATGACTCTAAGAAAGCTTTCTATATATGCGAATACAGCACACGCTCGCGTGCAGAGCAGCCCGGCAAGACAGCGTGGGTGAAGATGCAGACAGACAACGTCGTTAAGAACAAAGGCTATATTATGGGTGTGGCCCGTTCGGCTGACAATCCTGACAACAACCCCGTGGAAGTAACCTTCGTGTTCGAGAATACCACGCTGGGCATGGATGCTTCAAACAACGGCTCGCTCAACGTAGAACTTAACATGATGCAGGTGGAACCCGGTACGGAGATTCCTGTATATGTAAGACCGGACGGTGTGAAGGGAGCGCCGCTGAGGGTGATGGTAAGGTTCTCTCCGAAGGACATCACGGAGCTGCCCGTCAACTATGCCAACGCTCTTGAAGAGGCCCGCGTTACGTTCAATCCTAACAATTCAGGCATCCGCCTCACTCTGCCCACGCAGGATCCGGCAAAGGTGGTGATCTTCGACAGCAAGGAGCGAGTGGTTAAAGCTGTGAAGTATATTGCACCATATCTTATAGACGTTACCGACATGAAACCGGGCAAATATCAGCTCTATATCCAGTACGGCAACGCCACGGCAACGAAGCCGTTTGAGATTGGCGAGAATAAATAATGACAACAGCATAATTTTATACTATTATTAAACATAACCTAAGAAAAGGAGCGATTAAGTAACAAGAATCGCTCCTTTTTTTGTACATTTGCATTTCTAAAATAACAACAAAATAATAAAGTTCATGAAGAAATATTATTTGATTTGCGGCCCGATTATGGCATTGGGGATTATGGCTGGCACAGCAGCCGGCGCAGCTATGGATAATATTAAGATCGGAGTGGCTTTAGGAATAGCTGTCGGCGTGGCTTTAAGCACACTTGCAATCCTTTTTGGAACTTGTAGACAAAAATAAGAAGAGATTAAACTCTTGAATTGATGAGGAAACAATGATAGCGGTTTTCTATTTCGGATTACGGCTGAAACAGCTTTGGCGGATTTTAAGGCGACTGGGCGTTGCCGTAAGTCTGCTTTTTGCGGCATTTATGTTTTTGGCTCTTTATGTGCTGATAAAGACAAGCTACAGCTGGATTATGCCCGCTGCCGTCATTTTATGCCTGCTATGCTATCATAACGAACGTAAAGACAAAGACTTTCTGTCGCAGCAAGTTAAATGTCCTGCTTTACTCCTCATGGCTGAATATATATTGATAGGTTTGCCGTTTGTTGTGATTGAATGTCTTAGAAGTCATTATGCCGCTGCCGCAGCCGTCATGACAACTGCCGTTCTTTTGCCTAAGCTAAAGACCATAAAGATGAAGTCTGTGCCCGTCCCCTTGCCTTTTCTCTACAAAGGCGGTCTGGAGTATATCCGCATGTTCCGTATGTACGGCTGGTTTTATCTTCTTTTGCTCATAGTTACAGTCATAGGGGCGCTGCATGCCAATATCCGTATCGGAAAAGTAGCCTTGATTGTATGGGGAATAGTTCAGACAATGTCGTTTGCATCCGTTCCGCAGCGGCAGGAGCTAACCTTTTATCTCAATTATTCAGCTTTTCAGCGGCATCTTGTCTTGTCAAGCGTCTGGAACGCCGTAATAACAGCCGTGCCTTTTGTCGGAATTATACTTTCGTTTTCCTTCAGCGGTGATAATATGTTGTTTGCTGTTTTCGTAATATCGGGAAGCATATTATATCTGTGTAACATGGGCATGGTGCGCCATATGTCGTTTTCATCAGCATCACTGGCCGTATATCAGCTGGTAGTGCTTATACCCCTGTTTTTCTTTACTTGTTTTATTCCGCTTCTGATCGTTCCGTTTGTTCTGATAAACGTATTATGCTGTATATTCCTTAAAGACAACTTAAAAAATATATGGAGCTGATAAATATAACAGATTTGTCAAAAAGCTACGGCAAGACAGTGGTTTTACATGGATTGTCGGTAGCCTATCAGTCGGGGATGATTTATGGACTTGCCGGTGAGAACGGGGCAGGCAAGACAACGCTGTTTAACTGCATCATGGGACTTACCGGTTATGACGGCAGCATAGACAAGGCGTCAGGCATCTCAATCGGTTATCTGCCGGCCGAGACTCATTTCTATTCGCTGATTACCGGATATGAGTATCTCGATTTTTGCATAAAAGCAAAAGGCAAGAAGATCAACAGAGCAAGGGTGGAAGAAGCAAATAAGATGTTTCAGCTGCCGTTGCATAGGTATGCATCGGAATATTCTACCGGCATGAAAAAGAAGCTGGCGCTTATGGCTCTTCTGTTGCAGGACAACGACTTGTATATACTTGATGAGCCGTTCAACGGTGTCGACTTATACGGCTGTATTCAGCTGAAGAAAATCATACGCTCGCTGAAAGCCAAAGGCAAAACACTGCTGCTGTCCTCACACCAGATAACCATCCTGCGCGAACTGTGCGACAGCATCGACTATCTGAGCTGTCACACCATCGTGAAGAGATACACTGATGAACCGGTGGAAGAAATAGAACGGAGCATACTTGCCGACATTCATGTCGGGATGTAGGCTTTGAGATACTTTGTTTAAAATATAAGCAGAACATTATTTACATAAAATAAAAACAGCCAAGTATTGATAACCAAATACATTGCTGTTTTCTTGTACCCAGTAGCGATTATGTTGCCAAAAGAAACTACACTATAACGTCTGTGATTATACAAAATACATAGATAAGTAGTTTATTCATATTCGTTGCTTCAGTTGGTTATATAGTAGTTAATAAATTTAAGTCTTCTTCGGATAATTTTCTTATTGAGATAAGTTTCTCAAAATAAGAAATCTCGTTTTTAATTTTGTTAACCCTTTTTTCCTTAGTATGTTTCCAAACATAATAGCGCTTTATTGATAGAAAATATTTCATCAAGAACACGCTAGGAACATCAATCAAAACTCATTCTCCATATCCAGCGCAAGGAATTTATTAATCTTTGATTTTTTGATTGCATTTAGCATATAAATGCAATCGAAATTTCCATTTACAAAACATTTCCTATAAGCCTTTCCTGGTTTACAACCTGACTTTACTCTTTCAACTAAGGTTCTATCTTGATTGTGGATAATGCACCTTTTCTCACTAGCAGGCCGTGCAGATTTTACGTTACACCGTTTAACCAAGAACGGGCTTCTTTTACCTATTATTCAATGAATCTTAAATATGTTGTCTTGCAGATACATGGCTCTTTTATTAGTAAATTCCTTTTTTTCTTATTTCCAACAACCAAACACCATATTCTTTTGATTTATACAATATGAGTTGAGTTAATGCGTTTCCTTTGCCAACTTGAATAGTTCCATCGGAAAAGCCATAAAGATAAGACTTGGAAAAACGCTTTTTATATATTATTTTCCCTGTTTTTGCATCCGTTACGGTAATTTTTACGCCCTCAACGAATAAATCTCCTAGATCCGCTGATTTCAATTCAACTACCACATCCTTGAAAGTTTCTTTTTCTATTATAGCAAAAGCGACTTCTCTATCTAATTCCACTCCGAAGGTCGGTTTTACACTTTCACTTTGCGCAAATGTCGCTATTGAACAAAGTATAAACAAGAAAGTTATAATTGTTTTTTTCATAAGTTTTTATTTATATTATGATAGTTACACTATTTGCATATATCAAAAGCAAGAAGCGTTACACTGCAATACTAAGTTTTAGTTCGGAGGCTCTGAGAAAGTACTGTGTACAATAATAATAGTCTACGTTATAACATGAGAACTACTCTACTAATTTTTGTACACAATTTAGAAATTCCTCGGTTTTCCGTTCTAGAAGATAAGCATATCGTTTCTTTTTTATATGTATTTGGATGAATTGCTTTATCTGATTACAAAAGTAAGAATTTTTTATTATAAATTATCTTTTTTGAGAAAAAATCAACTCTAAATACTAACTATTTGTACCTATATAGGTTCGCCAACTATTTAATGTGCTGGTTTTATAGATATTCAAAATTCCTATACTACTTTTGTTCAAGTAAAGACAAACTATAATTCATTTGGTTTTGATTGACATACATGACGCCGCATTTAAACGTACTAAATTTTATTTAATAGATAGCATAAAAAGTATATGGGAACAATAAGTACAAAATAAAAACAGCCAAGTATTGAAAACCAAATACTTAGCTGTTTTCTTGTACCCAGAGCCGGGGTCGAACCGGCACGGGTTGCCCCACTGGTGTTTGAGACCAGCGCGTCTACCGATTCCGCCATCTGGGCTTCTTTTCGGCTGCAAAGATAAATATAAATTCTGAATTGACAAATTTTTAATTGAAAAAACTTAAAATAATTGGTTATACAGACAATAATGCTTATCTTCGTATTCGTAAAACAATCTGTAAATACAATGAGTGTGAATAAAAACAATTATTGTCTTATTTTGGCCGGCGGCAAAGGACGCCGCCTGTGGCCTTGCAGCCGCGAAGACCGTCCTAAGCAGTTCTTGGATTTCTTTTCGACAGGACGCACGCTTCTTCAGCAGACTTACGACCGCATGGCCGGATTTATTCCTTCTGAAAATATTTATATCAGTACAAACCACATCTATCACGACCTGGTGAGGGAGCAGCTGCCCGAGCTGCCCGAGGAGCATATCCTCAGTGAGCCTATCTTCAGGAACACGGCTCCGAGCGTGGCCTGGGCTACATACCGCATCCTGCATAGGGCCGACCGCGACGCGCGTCTCGTGGTGGTGCCGTCGGACCAGGCTGTGTTCAAGGAGGATGTGTTCAAGACTGACGTTATCAACGGTCTCGACTTTGTCGGCAGCCACGACTGTCTGCTGACAATGGGCGTAAGGCCTACGAGACCTGAGCCCGGCTATGGCTACATACAGACGGGCGAGCCTTCTGAGCGCGACGATGTGTTTAAGGTTAAGTCGTTTACGGAGAAGCCCGACCGCGACTTTGCGCGAATGTTCATGGAGAGCGGCGAGTTCTACTGGAACACAGGGCTGTTTCTTTCTAACGTTAATTATCTCTGCGAGTGTCTTAAGCGCATATTCCCTCCTGTGCTGAGAAAGCTTGAGGCTTCGGGGGCTGAATACAGCATGGAGCGCGAGCTTGAGTTTGTCAGGGAGAACTTTCCGTCGTATCCCAACCTGTCGATAGACTACGGCATACTTGAGCACAACGAGAATGTGTATGTGATGATATGCGACTTCGGCTGGGCCGACCTTGGCATGTGGCACTCTATATATGAGAGCATGAGCAAGGGCGAGGGCGACAACGTGGTTATCGGCTCGCGCGTGATAGCCGACGACAGCCGCAACAACATCATTAAGCTGCCTGACGACCACATGGGCATAATAAACGGGCTCGACGGATATATCGTGGCCGAGAAGGGCAACGTGCTGCTTATATGCAAGAAGGAGGATTCGTCGGCGCTTATACGCAAGTATATCAATGAGGTGCAGGTAAAGTATGGCGATGAGTTTATTTAGTCCTGCCGCCTATTATGTATAAAAAGAGTGAGGAGCGCCCGGCTTTGTTTGTGCCTGCGCTCCTCACTCTTTTTTTCTTGTGCCGCCTTCGTGGCTTCATGCTTCTGCCGTATTACTCGCAGAAAGCGGCATATATCTTGTCTGCTGCTTCTTTAAACTCCTGTTCTGTAAGTTTCAGCTTGGGGTTAGAGAAGAGCATGTCTTTCTCTGTCTGCATGGGCACGAGGTGTATGTGTGCGTGTGCCACTTCGAGTCCGAGCACGGCCATGCCCACCTTGCGGCACGGGAATGCCTTCTTTATAGCCACGGCCACTTTCTTTGCAAACACCATCATTTCGGCTATCTCGTCGTCGTTGAGGTCGAAGAAGTAGTCAACCTCGCGGCGCGGTATCACCAGCGTATGTCCCTTTGCAAGCGGGTTGATGTCGAGAAATGCGTAGAACTTGTCGTTTTCGGCGCATTTGTAGCTGGGTATTTCGCCTGCAGCTATTTTTGAGAAAATATCCATGATGTTATGTTTTTATATTATTGTATGTAAGGTCCTTAGGGCTTATGGATGTCGTGTGTGATGAGGCTTCAGTGTCAGGAGTCTTCGGCTTGCCTGCCTTAAAGCCTCATGACAGCTGTATCTCATGAGCTTTATTCTACGGTAATCTTTTCTATGCGCAGCTTTATGGTTCCGCGTGGTATCTTTATTTCAACCTCGTCGCCTACCTTCTTGTTGAGCAGTCCCTGTGCAATAGGTGTCTTTATCGAGATTTTGCCTTCGCGCAGGTTTGCCTCGCTCTCGCTCACGATGGTGTAGCTCATCTTGGCGTTGTTTGCCAGGTTGGTCATTTCCACTTTTGACAGAATCTGCACGCAGTCTGTGCTCAGGCGCGATGTGTCAACAATTTTGGCTTCAGAGATAGCAAGCTTAATCCTGTTGATCTTGTCTTCAAGATGTGCCTGTGCCTCCTTAGCTGCATCATATTCTGAATTTTCGCTCAGGTCGCCTTTGTCTCTGGCCTCTGCAATTGCCGCTGACGCCTTGGGACGTTCGACACTTTCCAAATGTTTTAGTTCGGCCACTAACTTGTCGTAGCCTTCTTGTGACATGTAAGCCATAATTTATTGGTTTTAAAGATTATTATTATTTTTGGGACAGACAAAACGAAAGATTCCGGCATGTTTCTCAATGTCGGAATCCTTGATCTTGCCTTTCCTTATGTTAATTCATTTTATTCTTGTTGGCAAAGGTAGGCTTTATTTTTCAAATCAACAACTTTTTAGTGCTAAAAATAGTTAGTTCTTGCCTCCAGTCGTGCTAAATTTTGTTCTCTGTGCCGTCTCGTCGGCGTGTTTCGGGCGTGGCTCAGGGCGCGCCGCTTCTGTCATGTTTTTATCATGCCGGTCTGTATCTTGTCGTGCTGCAAAAGCCGTCAGATGCTGTGGTACGGGCGGACAGCTTACATATTGTTATCCTGCTGATTGTCAGCGCGTTAGCAGACGTGTTGCAAAACGTGCCCTTTTGCCTTGCAAAACATGGTCTTTTGCATGATGAAAGACCATGTTTCAGAGTCCGAAACGTGGCCTTTTGCAAAACGCCTTGCCGGTGTCTGTGCCGGGTGTCGCCGGCTTACAGTTGGCGTGAGCATTCCGTCTGAAAATGTATTTTTATGCTTAAAGTTTACAAAATGTAAGCAGTTTTAGTGGCGCAGACGTGTTGCAGCCCAACTTTTTTGTAACATTTGCGTAATTTTCCTTGTTAAAAATAAATTTTTTCCACTTAAATTTGTAACTTCGCAGCTTGTAAGTATAACCTAAAAATCTTAGCAATGTTGTCAACAGAAGAAAGAAAATCTATTATAGCCCTGATTCACAGTCAGGTTTTGCCGGCAATAGGCTGCACAGAGCCTATAGCCGTAGCTCTTTGTGTGGCAAAGGCCAGAGAGCTGCTCGGGACTCTTCCTGAGAGCATAGACATAGAGCTTAGTGCCAACATCTTGAAAAACGCAATGGGAGTGGGCATACCGGGAACAGGCATGATCGGCCTGCCCATAGCCGTGGCTCTTGGTGCCATAGTAGGCCGTCCGGAGCTTGAGCTCGAAGTGCTGCAGGACAGCAACAAGGAGGCCGTTGAGCGCGGCAAGGCGTATATCGCCGAAGACAGAATACACATAAGCCTGAAGGAGGATGCGCCCGACAAGCTTTATATAGCCGTGAAGTGCAGCGCCGGCGGTCATGAGGCCGAGGCAAGAATCATGCACATGCACACCAACTTCGTTTATCTGCGCAAGGATGCCGACGTTATGCTCGACAATATGGCCCCGAGAGAAGAAGAGGCAAAGCAGGTTGAAGTGGAACTCACTCTGCGCAAAGTCTACGAGTTTGCCACCGAGACCGACATCGAGGAGCTGAAATTTATCCTCGACGCCAAGCGCATGGACGAGACTGCCGCAGCAGCAGGCCTGCGCGAGAACTACGGCCACACGCTGGGCAAGACCATGTGCAGCCCGCTGGGCAAGGGCATAATGGGCGACAGCATATTCTCAAAGATACTTTCGGCCACAAGCTGCGCCTGCGACGCACGTATGGCCGGCGCCATGGTGCCCGTGATGAGCAACAGCGGCAGCGGCAACCAGGGCATCTGCACCACCATGCCGGTGGTAGTGTTTGCAGCCGAAAACCATAACACTGAAGAAGAAACAATACGCGCCCTCATCATAAGCAACCTTACTGCCATATACATCAAGCAGCATCTGGGCTCACTTTCAGCCCTCTGCGGATGCGTGGTTGCCAGCACGGGCAGCAGCTGCGGTATAACTTACCTTATGGGAGGCAGCTATGAGCAGCTGTCGTATGCCGTGAAGAACATGATAGCCAACCTCACGGGCATGATATGCGACGGCGCTAAGCCAAGCTGCGCGCTAAAGCTTACTACAGGCGTGAGCACGGCAGTGATGAGCGCCATGCTCGCCATACAGAACAAGCATGTAACCTCAGTAGAGGGCATCATCGACGACGACGTAGACCAGAGCATACGCAACCTTACAGAAATAGGCAAGAGAGGCATGGACGAGACAGACCGCTTCGTGCTTGATATAATGACACATAAAACCCAGAAAAAATAATGAAACTTTTAAAAACAACATTCCTGACAGCGCTGCTCGCCATGTTCACACTGGCCGTTGCAGCACAGATGCAAGACCCGGTTCACTTTAAGGTGAGCCAGAAAAAAGTGTCGCCCACAGAGCTTGAAGTTATTTTTACAGGGCGGATAGACAAAGGATGGCACGTGTATTCAACCGGACTGCCTGCTGACGGTCCTATTTCTGCCTCTCTGCACACAGAGAAGGCCGAAGGCGTTAAGGCTGCCGGCAAACTCTCACACAGAGGAAAGGAGATAAGCCAGTTTGACAAAATGTTCGGCATGAACCTGCGCTACTTCGAAAACAGCGTTACTTTCGTGCAGAAATTCAAGATTGTCGGCAAGACATACAAAGTAAGCGGATATCTTGAGTATGGCGCATGCAACGACGAAAACTGTATCCCGCCCACACAGGTTGAGTTCGCATTCAACGGCGAAGGACCTGCCGACGCTCCTGAAGCAGAGGAAACTACCGAGGCTGAGGCTACAGACACAACAGCCGCAGCTGCAATGGCAGGAGCCGACTCGCTGCAGACTGACACAGCCGCTGTAAACGCACAGGGCGACCTCTGGAAGCCTGTTATCGACGAACTGCAGAACTTCAACGGCGGCGACACAGGTTCAAGCCGCTCTTGGATATATATCTTCCTGATGGGACTTGTCGGAGGTTTCGTGGCTCTGTTCACTCCTTGCGTATGGCCTATCATACCTATGACCGTAAGCTTCTTCCTGAAGCGTACAAAGGATAAGAAGAAGGGTATACGCGACGCCATAACCTATGGTATCTCTATCATCGTTATCTACCTTGCCCTCGGACTTGCCATCACGGCCATCTTCGGTGCAAGCTCGCTCAACGCGCTGGCCACCAACGCCGTGTTCAACATATTCTTCTGCCTGTTGCTGGTAGTGTTTGCCCTGTCGTTCTTCGGCTGGTTCGAGCTCACTCTGCCTTCATCATGGACTAACAAGGTTGACAACAAGGCATCGTCAACGAGCGGTATGCTGAGCATCTTCCTCATGGCGTTCACGCTTACACTCGTTTCATTCTCATGTACAGGTCCTATCATCGGCTTCCTGCTCGTTGAGGTCAGCACATCTGGCAGCATCGCAGGTCCTGCCATCGGTATGCTCGGCTTCGCCATCGCACTGGCTCTGCCGTTCACACTCTTCGCCCTGTTCCCCACATGGCTCAAGCAGGCTCCTAAGTCAGGCAGCTGGATGAACACCATCAAGATCGTGCTCGGATTCATTGAGCTGGCTTTCGCCCTCAAGTTCTTCTCTGTAGCCGACCTCGCTTACGGTTGGGGACTGCTCGACCGCGAAGTGTTCCTCGCTCTCTGGATCATCATCTTCGGCATGCTCGGCCTCTACCTTATCGGCAAGCTCAAGTTCCCGAGCGACCAGGGCAACACAGACGCAATGCCTGTTCCGTGCATCGTGCTCGGTATGATTTCGCTTGCGTTCACAGTATATCTTATCCCGGGCCTCTGGGGTGCTCCCTGTAAGGCAGTCAGCGCATTTGCTCCTCCTATCAACACTCAGGACTTCAACCTCTATCACAACGAAGTTGAGCCTAAGTATAAGGACTACGAGCAGGGCATGGCAGCAGCTGCAGCTGAGGGCAAGCCTGTTGTTGTTGACTTCACAGGATTCGGATGTGTCAACTGCCGTAAGATGGAGGCAGCCGTATGGACCGATCCTCAGGTAGCCGACAAGCTCAACAACGACTTCATCCTCATCTCACTTTATGTAGACGACAAGCAGCCGCTTGACAAGCCTATCGAGGTGGTTGAGAACGGACGTAAGCGCAAGCTCCGCACCGTGGGTGACAAGTGGAGCTATCTGCAGCGCAGCAAGTTCGGTGCAAATGCACAGCCGTTCTATGTTATTCTCGACAACAAGGGTATGCCTGTTGCAGGTTCTTACAGCTATGACGAGAATATCGGCCATTACACCGACTTCCTCAATACTGGTTTGAAAAACTATAAGAAATAATTGATTTTAATAGGCAGTTTCGTTGATTTATGTCAATAAAACTGCCTATTTGTAAATATTTTATCATATTTAGATATCAATTTGGTTAAAACTTTCATATCTTTGCACTGTGTTTTTCATAGTATTAGATTTAAGGTTAACAAAAGACAGGGACTCAGCGGAGTCCTTTTTTTATGCCCTTACGTCTGCTGATGCGTTTTGTTCCGTGTCTTTTTAGTCTCCGTTTATCAGTTTTTATTTGCAGTGAGCTATATATGCCGCATTGCGGTATGTGTCCTTTCATGTTTCAATATGCCGGCTTTTGCATGCCGAAACGTGTCCTTTTGTCGTGCGAAAGGGCAGCTTTTATAAATTAACCGCTTGATGTAAAATTGCCCGTTGTGCCGTATATGCTGTCTTGATTCCGTAAAAGCATAGCCGCTCTCGTCCGTATTATGTTTTCCGGTCATCTGTACAGCTATTGTAGTCTGTAGTTTGTTGTAGGTCGAAATGCACACGGATAAGCAGGTGAAGAATGCCGAAAATGTTTCGGCAAAAACTCATCACTCGTCACATTCCTGCCTATTGCGCTGATTGTCAATGCGTTGTGGCGTGATGAGTCGCCTGCCGCACTCGTCACCTTCGGGTTCCTCTGCCGTTGGTGTGACGAGTTGCAGTTTCAACTCGTCACACCGTAACGGCTTGTCCATCAGAATGTTATGCGCCTGTGTGACGAGTGACGAGTTTCTTCCGAAAATCTTTTTGCGTTGTTTTGTCGTAACCCTTTCCTGAATTTTGTGGTTCTTCCGCAATTTAGTTGAAGCCTAGTTCACTAAACACCATCTTATAACATTTATAACATAACGCAAAGAGACTATTTCAACTAAATTGCGGAAGAACCAATTTGGTTGGCTTCAAGAGGGCTTTTTCCTGCTTTATGTTTACTCAGGCTTGCCTTTGTGCGCTGCAGCTGCACCTATTATTATATAATAATGTTACAGGACGATAGGCAAGACTCTGGTTATTATGTGCGCCGTTGTTGTCTGGCCGTTGCGTAGGTACATAAAAAAAGATGTTCCTCAGGCCTCACGGTCTAAAGAACATCGGTTAAAACAAGTCTTACTAAACTATTAAAAAACATTTCCTAAATTTATTAACCTCTATATCTTTTTTACGTTCATGTGTTGTTTTTTGTTCTGTATTTGACATTTATTCGTCTCTTGTTCTGCAAAAATATAAATAAATATAAAGATAATGCGCATGCAGTTTGGTTCATAACGGTTCAGAACGTATTAATCGTTTGTATGTCCGTGTTATGCAGTCGCTGCTTTTGCGCGGTTTTGACTTACAGGTTGTTATTTTGCCTTGGCGTCTGACTGTCCGATTGTAAGTTGCAGAGTTGTCAGTCCGTTGTCCTTTCCTGTTATGTAAGTACACTGCTTGCTGTCGCCGTGTTCTAGTTCCGACACGTACAGCGGTTTGTTCAGATTGAATATAAGTGTCTTAAAAGTGTCGCCTTTGCAGAGTTTGTTGTTTGACGATTCCTCCACGCGGAAGCAGCTGTCGCCTATGTATTCTATCTCGCAAGTGCAGTCGGGAGCCCATCCCAGTTCTATTTTGTCGCCCGTCTTAAGGCTTGCTGTGCGGATCTGTTTTTCCGGCATGGCGTCGCGTTCCATGATGTTTCTACGTCTTAGCGACAAACAGAAGTCATACCAGTCGATGTATCCTATAAAGCGGCTGAGTATTGATAAGGTGGTGTATCGTGTGTTGTGTTTTGCCTCTACGTATCCCCATATTCGCTTTATTGTAGAGATGCTAATCTCTTCTTTCAGTTCCTTTTGTAGTCTCAGCGAAAGTTGATTGAAGTCGGTCGGCGATTTCAACGGCTTACCCATCCTCTTTTCAATTTCAAGTTTAAGGCACTCTATTTCGGTATATTTTGTATCCATTTAGTTTGTCTTATTGACGTTTAGTGTCTGCAAAAATATTAATTTTTTTATAAAAAAATTGATGCAAAGAATGATTTGAACCAAAATGAACCAATTTTGTTTCCTTATTTTTATTACAAATTGCTTATAGCAGCATCAATTTTATTTTTCATTTATCATCAGGTTGCCGTGCTTTCTTTATTGAAAGCATTTTGCATAAATGTACTTTTTGAGGTTTTATTCCAACTTGTAATGAATATTCTGAATTTTGCTTAACAGATGCTTGATTTGCAGGTTCTATTTCGTCTAATTGTAAGTGTTGTAAATTTATTGATGAAAAAATGTCGAATTTATTTTGAATAAATGTTCTCAGAAAGAAAGTATTTTTGTATTTTTGCAAACACTTTGCTAAGTATTTAGTTTTTTAGATTAACTTAAAGGCAATTAATTATGGGAAAAGGATTGTATAATGCGGAATACGAGCATGACGCATGCGGCGTGGGCATGGTTGTCAACATACATGGAAACAAGAGCCATGAACTTGTTGACAACGCCCTGAAAGTGCTCGAGAACATGCGACACCGCGGTGCCGAGGGTGCCGACAACAAGACAGGCGACGGAGCCGGAATAATGTTGCAGATACCTCATGAGTTTATTCTCTTGCAGGGAATACCGGTTCCGGAAAAGGGAAAATACGGAACGGGACTCGTCTTCCTGCCTAAGGATGAGGCTCAGCAGCAGGACATACTGAGCATAATGATTGAGGAAATAGAGCGCGAGGGGCTGTCGCTTATGCACCTGCGCAACGTTCCGACAAATCCCGACTGCCTCGGCGAGACGGCACTGGCTAGCGAGCCTGACATAAAGCAGCTGTTTGTTACCGGCGTTACAGACAACCGTGTGCCTTATTTCGAGCGCACGCTGTATCTTATCCGCAAGCGCATTGAGCGCCGTGTTAAGAACAAAGACTTCTACATCTGCTCGCTGTCGAGCAAGAACATTATATATAAGGGTATGCTGTCTAGCCTCCAGCTGCGCCAGTATTTTCCCGACCTGACAAACAACTACTTTACCAGCGGACTGGCTCTTGTCCATTCTCGCTTTTCTACTAACACATTCCCTACATGGAGCCTGGCTCAGCCGTTCCGCCTGTTGTGCCACAACGGCGAGATAAACACCATACGCGGAAACCGCGGATGGATGCAGGCGCGCGAGAGTGTGCTGAGCTCTGAGGCGCTGGGAAGCATAAAAGACATATCACCGATAATACAGCCGGGCATGAGCGACTCGGCAAGTCTCGACAATGTGTTCGAGTTTTTCGTCATGAGCGGTCTGTCGTTGCCACATGCCATGGCGCTTATGGTGCCCGAGAGCTTCAACGACAAGAACCCGATATCAGAAGACCTGAAAGCCTTCTACGAGTATCATTCAATACTGATGGAGCCGTGGGACGGTCCGGCGGCGCTGCTCTTCAGCGACGGCCGCTATGCCGGCGGAATGCTCGACCGCAACGGTCTGCGTCCGGCACGCTACACCATAACCCGCAACGACATGATGGTTGTGGCGTCAGAGGTGGGCGTCATGGACTTCGAACCGTCTGAGATAGCCGAGAAAGGCCGCCTGCAGCCGGGCAAGATACTGCTCATTGACACGCAGGAAGGCAAAATATATTATGACGGAGAAATAAAGGAGCGTCTGGCTGCAGAACATCCGTACCGCCAGTGGCTGTCGACCAACCGCATACAGCTCGAAAAGCTGAAGAGCGGACGTAAGGTGAGCAACGCCGTTGACAATCTTGTGCGCCGCGAACTTATGTTCGGTTTCGGCGAGGAAGACATCGAAAACACCATAATACCAATGTGTGTCAACGGTCAGGAGCCCACCGCGTCAATGGGCAACGACACGCCTCTTGCGGTGCTGAGTGACCGTCCGCAGGTGTTCTTCGACTACTTCCGCCAGCAGTTTGCACAGGTTACCAACCCCGCCATAGACTCGATACGCGAGAATCTCGTAATGTCGCTGACAGAGTATATCGGCCGTGTGGGCACAGGGGTGCTTATTCCTGACGAGACAAACTGCAAGATGGTGCGCCTGCCTCACCCGATACTTAACAACACCCAGCTCGACATTCTGTGCAACATACGCTATAAAGGCTTCAACACCGTGAAGCTGCCGATACTCTTCGAGTGCGCAAAGGGAGAAGACGGACTGCGCGAGGCCCTCGACAACCTGTGCAAGCAGGCAGAGCGCAGCGTTGACGACGGCTACAACTACATCATACTTACCGACCGCGACATCGACGAGACTCATGCTGCCATACCGTCGCTGCTGGCCGTGAGTGCCGTTCACCATTATCTGATATCAGTGGGCAAGCGCGTTCAGACGGCACTTATCGTTGAGAGCGGAGAGATACGCGAGACTATGCACGCAGCCCTGCTGCTCGGTTACGGAGCCTCTGCTCTGTGCCCGTACATGACATTCGCCATATTAGACGATCTCGTTAAGCGTGGCAAGGTGCAGGAAAACTATGAGACGGCTGAGGCCAACTATATCAAGGCCGTGAAGAAAGCCCTGCTCAAGATAATGGCAAAGATGGGCATATCAACCATCCGTTCATACCGCGGAGCAAAGATATTTGAGAGCATCGGACTGTCGGAGAGTCTGCTGAAGACATATTTCGGCACGGAGACATCAACCATAGGCGGCATCGGACTTGAGACTATCGCGCGCGACGCCATCGCCATGCACGACGCCGGATTCGCAAAGACGGTATGCACCGACTTCCTGCCCAACCACGGACTTTTCCACTATCGCAAGGACGGAATAAAGCATGCGTGGAACCCTGAGACCATATCAACCCTTCAGCTTGCCACGCGCAAGGGCAGCTATAAGAAATATAAAGAGTTTACGCGTCTTGTAGATGAGAAAGATGCGCCTATATTCATACGCGACTTTCTCGACTTCAAACGCAATCCGATTGACATAGACAAGGTGGAGCCTGTAGAGAGCATCGTCAAGCATTTTGTAGTAGGCGCAATGAGCTTCGGTGCGTTGAGCCGCGAGGCACATGAGGCCATAGCCCTGGCTATGAACAAGCTCGGCGCTCGTTCTAACACGGGTGAGGGCGGCGAGGACAACGAGCGCTTCCACTCAAAATACGACGGGATTTCGCTGTCGAGCAAGACCAAGCAGATTGCTTCAGGCCGTTTCGGCGTAACAACCGAATATCTTGTCAACGCAGAAGAACTTCAGATCAAGGTGGCACAAGGTGCAAAGCCCGGCGAAGGCGGACAGTTGCCCGGATTTAAGGTGAACGAGATTATAGCCAAGACACGCCACTCTATACCCGGCATATCGCTTATCTCGCCTCCGCCTCACCACGACATCTATTCTATTGAGGACCTTGCCCAGCTGATATTCGACCTCAAGAACGTCAACCCCAAGGCAGCCATAAGCGTGAAGCTCGTTGCCGAGAGCGGCGTTGGCACCATTGCAGCCGGCGTAGCCAAGGCAAAGGCCGACCTGATAGTCGTCTCCGGTGCCGAGGGAGGCACGGGAGCATCGCCTGCATCAAGCATGCGCTTTGCCGGAATATCGCCCGAGATAGGCATAAGCGAGACGCAGCAGACGCTCGTAAAGAACGGACTGCGCGGTCAGGTGCGCCTGCAGGTGGACGGACAGCTTAAGACCGGACGCGACGTTGTGCTCATGGCACTGCTCGGTGCCGAGGAGTTCGGCTTCGGAACGCTGGCACTCATCGTGCTCGGATGCGTCATGATGCGCAAGTGCAACCTCAACACATGTCCGCTCGGCGTAACCACACAGAACCCCGAGCTGCGCAAGAACTTCATCGGAAAATATGAATATCTTGTAAACTATTTCACCTTCCTTGCCCGTGAGGTGCGCGAGTATCTGGCCGAAATGGGATACACAAGTCTCGACGACATAGTAGGACACACCGAACTGATTGTCAGGAAAGAAACCGAGAAGGGCAGCAAGCCGTCGATGCTCGACTTCACACGTCTGCTCAACCGTGAGAGCGGCAACTGCTCGCTGTATCACACCACGGCACAGATTCACGACCTCGGCAACATACTCGACCGTCAGATAATACGTTCGGCGCAGAAAGCCATAGAGGAAAAAGAGGAGGTAAACCTCGATTACGCCATAAAGAACACCGACCGCGCCGTTGGAACGATGCTCAGCGGAATGATTGCCGGGAAGTACGGATACGACGGACTGCCCGACTCAACCATCAACATAAAGTTTAAGGGCAGCGCCGGACAGAGTTTCGGAGCATTCCTCGTAAGCGGTGTAAGCTTCAAGCTCGAGGGCGAGACCAACGACTATTTTGCCAAGGGACTCAGCGGCGGGCGCATAGCCATACTGCCGCCTGTGCGCAGCAACTTTGAGGCTGAGGACAACATCATTGCCGGCAATACGGGATTATACGGCGCAACAAGCGGCGAATTATATATAAACGGAAAGGTGGGAGAGCGCTTCGCAGTGAGAAACTCGGGTGCGATAGCCGTTATCGAGGGCGCCGGCGACCACTGCTGCGAGTATATGACGGGCGGCCGCGTGGTAGTGTTGGGCGAAACAGGACGCAACTTTGCTGCCGGTATGAGCGGCGGAGTGGCATATGTGTGGGACAAGCACCACAACTTCGATTACTTCTGTAATATGGACATGGTGGAAATCAACCTTGTTGACGAAAGCAACTACCGCAAGGAACTGCACGAACTGATACGTCAGCATTATCTCTACACCGGCTCTAAGCTGGCACGCACAATGCTCGACGACTGGAACCGCTACGTTGAAGACTTCGTGCAAGTAGTGCCAATAGAATACAAGCGCGTGCTGCAGGAAGAGCAGGTAAGAAAGCTCCAGCAGAAGATTGCCGACATGCAGAGAGACTATTAATTCTAAGTGAAGAACAGGCGCAGGGCGCAATGAAAAATTAAAAATGAAAAGTGAAAAATCCAAATGTTGATTAAGTGAAGAGTGAAGAACGAGAGTGAAAAATCCAAATGCATAGTGGTGATAAGAAGCAGCAAGGCTATTGACTTTAACTCCTTTAACTCCTTTAACTCCTTTAACTCCTTTAACTCCTTTAACTACTAAAGAATAATGCATTTGTCTTTTTCGCTGCGCCCAAGGATATTTCTCCTTAACTTCTTGCCTCCTACAAAATAATTTCAAAAGAATTTATAACATAACAGACATGGGAAATCCAAAAGCATTTTTGACTATACACCGCAAGGAAGCGGGACACAGGCCGGTGCACGACCGTATACATGACTTTGGCGAGGTGGAGCAGACGCTCAACTCTAACGACCGCCGCATGCAGGCATCGCGCTGTATGGACTGCGGAGTACCTTTCTGCCACTGGGCTTGCCCGCTGGGCAACAAACCGCCGGAGTGGAACGACGCTCTGTATAAAGGCGACTGGGAGCTGGCTTACAGGCTGCTCAACTCTACAAATGACTTTCCTGAATTCACGGGGCGCATCTGTCCGGCTCTCTGCGAGAAGGCCTGCGTGCTCAATCTTGTGGAGCATGAGCCTACAACCAACCGCGAGAATGAGGCTGCCATAACCGAACACGCTTTCGAGGAGAACTACATTCGCATACATCATCCTGAGCGCAACGGCAAGAAAGTGGCTGTGATAGGGGCCGGACCTGCCGGACTCGTGGCTGCCAACCGCCTTAACCTGAAGGGCTATATGGTTACGGTGTTCGACAAGAACGAGGACGCCGGCGGACTGCTGCGCTACGGCATACCTAACTTTAAGCTCAACAAGGCCGTGATAGACCGCCGCATAGACGTGCTTATGCAGGAGGGAATAACCTTTAAATATAATCAGAACATCGACGTTAGCAAGCTGCCCGAAGGCTTCGATGCCTACGTGATAGCCACGGGAACGCCCACGGCGCGCGACCTTGCCATACCGGGCCGAGAGCTTAAAGGCGTGTATTTCGCGCTCGACATGCTTGCACAGCAGAACCGTGTGCTCGCCGGATGCGAATATACTAAAGACCAACTGGTAAGCGCCAAGGGCAAAGACGTGCTCGTGATAGGCGGCGGCGACACGGGAAGCGACTGCATAGGCACGGCTCACCGCCAGGGATGCAAGAGCGTAACGCAGATAGAGATTATGTCGAAGCCCGCGGAAGGTCCCGACGACCCTGCCAACCCATGGCCCAACTGGCCGCGCACGCTGAAGACAACCACCTCGCACGAGGAAGGCTGCACAAGGCGATGGAACATCAACTCGCTGAAGTTTATCGGTAAAGACGGCAAACTGACGGGCGTTGAGGTGCAGGAAATAACATGGAAACCCAATCCCGAAGGCGGCCGCCCGATAATGGAGGCCGTGGGCAGTCCGGAGGTTATTAAGGCCGACATGGTGCTGCTGGCGATGGGATTCCTGAAGCCCGAGTTGCCCGAGCTTGCTCCAAATGTGTTTGTTGCGGGCGACGTCGTCAGCGGTCCGTCGCTCGTTGTAAGGGCGATGGCAAGCGGACGCGACGCTGCCGAGAAAGTAGATAAATTTTTCCACTAACATTTTTTACATTCCTTTTTTTCTGTGAAGGGTCGGGGCAGATGTTGCTCCGGCCCTCGCTTTTTTATGCTGTCGGGCGCCATGTTTGTGCCGACTTTTGCTTGTTTTGTAATATCTTGATAATCAATGGTTTAGCAACACTCTTCCAAAAGATGCCCTTTTAGCTTGCAAAAGGCCGTCTTTTAGGCTGTAAAAGGGCACCTTTTGCAATGCGAAACGTGGCCTTTTGCACGGCCGCCTGTCTTGCCCTGATTTCCGCATGCATTCCGTGCGTCTTTTCAGTGCTGCTCCGCCCTTGGGCTGCCCGCCGTTCTCCTTGATGCCGAAATATGCCGTAAGGCAGTGCGCCCGGTGCCGGCAGGATAATAATTTCCGGCCTTTTTTATATAAATTTGCGCTTATTATATACGTATTATTTATTTTTCTGTATATTTGCCGCAATGAAAGGAACAATAATCAAAATAATGGCAATGGCCCTTGTGGCCGTGGCCCTGCTGTCGTGCGGCGGCAGGCGTGGCAGCGATGCAGTGCGCTCGGTCTACTACTGGAGCACCACTCTGCGCATGGACAGCGTTAAGGAGCAGTTTATGCGCGAGCATAACGTCAGTCGCATGTACATCAGATACTTCGATGTCGTTGAGGACGAGAGCGGCCGCCCCGTGCCCAACGCCACGCTGCGCTTTGTTACGGCTGTGCCTAAAGGCATCGAGGTGGTGCCCGTGGTATATATCGTGAACAGCTGCATGCGCCGCGACATAAGCGGTCTGGCAGAGAAGATATACAGGCGCGTGCGCCAGATGAACGAGACCAACGACGTGGCCGGCGTGAAGGAGATACAGATAGACTGCGACTGGACCATGCGCACGCGCACGGCCTATTACAGGTTTCTGAAGCAGCTGCGCGACATGGCCGGCAAGGACGGCATACGGCTGTCGGCCACAATACGCCTTCACCAGCTCTCGCAGCCGGCTCCGCCCGTTGACCGCGGCGTGCTGATGATGTATAACACGGGCGACTTTACCGACCTTGAGTGTAGCAAGCCCATACTCGACATGGACGACGCAGCGCCCTATATGTCGAGTCTTTCCTCATACAATCTGCCGCTCGCGTCGGCCTATCCGCTGTTCAGCTGGCGCATACTGTTCCGCAGCAGCCGCTACGTTGGCATAATGCATGCCGACGACGACCTGCCCGTGCTGGCCGGCGACAGCATAGTAGAGCGCCGCGTTGAGCTTGACGACATAATGAGAGCCAAGGACGCCGTGAGCCGCAAGCGCGCCGACGCCAACGGCGAGATACTGCTTTTCGACATGAGTAACCAGAATATAACCCGATTTAAACCGGAAGATTATGAAAAAATTTATCTTCGTTAGCCTCTTTGCCCTCGCGTTGTGTGCCGACGCATGGGCCTGTGTAAGTGAGGCTCCCACGCACAACAATTACATGTTCAGCGTGTTCAGGCGCGAGAGTATGGACTCGCCGTTCCGCGAGGACATCAATGCCTACTGGAAAAGATATGCCGGCGACATGTCTGATACAAGTACGGACTATTACAGGTGGAACCGCGACAAGATTGATGCGGCGGCACGCAGCCGCGGCGATGTGCTGATGCAGCGCTACATGAAGCTGCTCGACAGCTATCTGCAGGTGTGCGACGAGGTTAGCTACGACTCGTGGGACTATCCCACCAAGGAGCAGCTGACAAAGCGAAAGTCTACCTTGAACTCGATACGCAACAGCGCCACGATGGCCATGAAGACCGGACTGCGTGAGCTCAACGCGCTGATGGTGATGCGTGCAAACATGATGTTGGGCTACGACCAGGCCAACATATCCTTCTGGAACTCAACGGCACAGAACCTGCCGAAGGGAGTATGGCGCGAGGTTGCACGCAACATATATGCCCGCGCGCTGCTCAACACGGGCAAGCGCATCGAGGCATGCAACATATACGCCGAGCAGGGCGACATGCAGAGCATCAAGTGGAGCATGCGCAACTACCGCAACCTGGCAGGAATACAGAAGATATATCTCGACGACCCAAACTCGCCCACGCTGATATATCTCGTTCAGGACTTTGTAAACAACGTGCAGGAGACGCTCGACCAGGCCACAGGCACCGGCACGGACGAAGACTGGATTAAGACCATCGACGCCCGCGTGGTGTATAAGGCAGACGCAATGCGCTTCGTTGACTTTGCCAACAACGTGGTGAGAAGCGGCAAGAACGAGTATCCCTGCCTGTGGAAGTCGGCCATAGGCATGATATATTATCTCTTCGGAATGTCGGAAGAGGCCGTTGCCGAGCTCGACGATGCCATGGCTATGGACGGCACGCCCCGCATGAAGGACAACGCACGCTGCATACGCCTGCTGGCTTCAACGGGCTACAACATGTTCAGTCCGTCTTATTCGGCATATCTGCTGAAGGAGATGCAGCGGCTCGACGAGCTTATCAGGGATGAGCGCGGCACGTCGGACATATATCCGAACCATTACACCGACGTAAAGGAGCGCGTGGTCTACAATGCACTTGTGCCCAAATGTATGGCCACTGGCCGTGTGAACATGGCTCTGGCTCTGCTCGGAATGATGGAAGAGAATGAGCAGGATTTCTATACGAAGGGACGCCACTCGCAGCCTGATTATGTGATTGAGGGCGATTATGCGTGGAACTCTGACTATTCGCCGTGGAACGAATATTTTGCTGTCATGGACACAATCAGTGCCGACGTCCTGGCCGGTTACCTCAAATATATCAGCATGGAGCAGTCAGACCCGTTTGAGCAGTATGTCGTTTCGCAAGTATATCCCAACAAAAACTATTACAATGACCTCATCGGCACAAGGTATATGGCCGAAGGCCGCTTTGCCGACGCCCTGCCTTATCTCGAGAAAGTGTCGCTCGGCTTCCTGTCGCAGCAGAACATCAGCTGGTATATGGCCAACCGAAAATACAGACTTCCGCGCTGGTTCAACCGCCAGTTGCCTAACATGCCCGACACCGACGGCCCCGGAAAGGGTGAGCCTAAAGAGAATATGAAGCTAAAATATTGCAAGGACATGCTGCAGCTGCAGGCCAATTACGACCTTGCACGCGAGGGAGAGCAGAAGGATATGCGTGCCTATGAGCTTGCCGTGATGCATTATCAGGCTTCGTGCTACGGCGACTGCTGGTTCCTTACGCATTACGGCCACAGCATTTACGACAGCACCCGCAACGGCGAATTCGACTTTGCGCGCAAGACCGTTGAGTATCTCAACAAGTGTATTGTGTCTTCCGACCTCAACATGCGCTACAAGGCGCTCTATGCGCTGGCCTTTGTCGACAAGGATCCGTGGTTTGACGTCAAGTACGACCGCGACTATAACCCTGTTTACATCCCGCGTCCTGCCTCAAGTCAGTATAAGGCCATGAGCGCGCTGTATAGTTTTGCAAGGCAGCATCCGCAGTATGTCGACGGTTATACCACGCGCTGCGACATGCTGAAAGCCTTTGCCCGTGTGTCTGGACAGTAGTGGGCCTGCGTGCCGCCGACGCCGTTCAGTGTGCGGCATAATGTGAAAGTATATTTAAAGCTGCAAGTTTTTTTATTCGCCGATGCAAGGTTTTGTAAATAAAAACGTTTAATATGTAGACAAAATCTTAAATGTTGCGGATATGAAAACTTGCAGCTTTATTAATTTCTTTTGGCTGATGGCATGTGTGCTTTGCCTCGTGTCGTGCGATGAGGAGAACGACTTTATCTCAGGACCTACCGCGAGCAGCACTATGATAAGCGGTGTGGCACGCACTGCCGACGGGACGCCGCTTGCCGGAGTTAAGGTGAGTGTGGATTATAATGAGTCGGTGTGGCTCGGTCAGCAGACGACGCGCCACAAGGCAGAAGGCATTACCGACAAGGACGGCAACTATCGGCTGTATTTTGAGTTGCGTGACGACGAGTTGCAGGACAACGGCAACGATGCGTCGGCGTCACGAAACTTCTACCTCATTTTCGACCTTTCTTCGCTCTCAGAAGAAAAATACATCATGCCGAAAGACATAAAGGCCGACAACAAAGATCAGAAGTTACGCTTCTATTATGACAATCTTCACTTCGAGAGAGGCAAGTTCTACAGCCATAACCTTTACGTTCCGCTAAAGCGATGGATAGACGTAACCGTTGTCAGCGACGGCAAGATAAACGCCAATGACAAGTTTGTCGTGTCTAATCTGATAAACTACGGCGGCGACGAGCTGCCCTTCAACTCCTATTATCGCGACGGCCGTGTGCTGATGGACTATCCCATAACGATGACGTCAGACAGGGAACAGACGTTCAGGGTGCCGTGTGCGCTCAACGACTCAAACATGATTTACATCGGCTGCATGAAGGGTGGAGTCGGCTCTTACGATGCCGTTACGCCGGTTAAGAAAGTCTTTGTAACCGAAAGCGAGCCGCAGTCGGTAAGGCTTGAAATTGGTGCTGCAGAATGAGACAAGTGTGATTGTTTAACTAAAAAATATTGTGATATGGAAAAAATAAAATGGTTACCAGTGTTGATGTTATTGGCTGGTGCGTTCTGTCTTGCAGGATGCTTGAATGAAGATGATGAAGAAGGTGGCGTAAAGGTAACCGGTCATGAAGAATATGTTATGACAGTGGCATCGAAGAAGCTGGCTTATGTAATTTTTAATGGCAGCGACTTCTTCACTGAAGCTTATGCCGTGAGGAAAGAAGGCACGCAGGCATGGGAGCCGCTTACGTTTATTTCCGGATTAGATTATGAGGAAGGATATGAGTATGAGGTGCGTGTCAGCGAGACAAGTTATTATGATGAAAGAAGGAGCGAATCGTCGTGGACTGAATATAAATTGCTGGAGGTAATGTCAAAGACTGAGAAAGAGAGCGAAGGACTGCCCGTGAGCTTTATTGATGAGCGGTCTTATAAATCTGTTGACGTGCGCTATATTGTTGAGGCCGATGATAAGGCAGTGATAGAGAATGACATCAGAAGCAACGGCAGTATACATTTTGGATGTTCGTATGTATTTAGTTTCGACATGAATAACTGGCTATTGGCAGACAATAATAATGAAGTTATGGCTTATGGAGCACTTTCAAAGAAAGACGTAGATAGTTCAGATTTTCCTGAATCGTACAAGCTCCTTCCGCCTGATGGTCAGGTCGTGTCGTCGATGGAGTGGACATTCTATTATATATTGGATGATGTTAAAACCGAATACCATTCTTATGATGTGTTTATGGTTGAGCCAAAGGTAGATAATGAGTCTGCCGTATCATCCGGAAAAGAAAAAGAATATTCTCCCTCACCTGTTGAAACGCAGCCTTGGATGTATGAAGACCTTACCGAATATTACAAGGCAAAATATCCCGATGCAGGCGTAAAGACAGTTGTGGTGTGCCAGACGTTTAAGTAGACGCATGTATCTGAAAATCAATCTGTTTTTAGTTTGGGTTCCGGCTTTTGGCAAGTCGGAACCTAATTGTTTTCATTCGGCTGTTGCTTATCGGCGTTGCCTGTGCCGTTCATGCAGCAGGCGAAGTTGGCAGAGTATGCCCTCCCGATAGGAATGGTGTTGTTGCCGGCCAGCGTTATGTCGTTTTTGGTGAAGCTTATTATTGCCGTCTTGTTGACGATAAACGACTTATGAACCCTTATGAAGGTGCTTTCAGGCAGAATCTCCTCAATGTTTTTCATGCTCATCTGCGTCATTACGGGGCGCTCGTGGTTAAGATGAATCTTGATGTAGTTGTTCAGCGCTTCTATGAACGAGATGTCGGCATAGCTTATCTTGATGTTCTTATATTCAGACTTCACTATGAAGAAGTCTTCCTCTGCATGGCGCGCCCTTTCCTGAAGGTCCTTTTGCCTTATGGCCTTTGACACCGCAACCTCGAATCTGTTGAACGAGAACGGCTTGTGAAGAAAGTCGATGGCGTTGAGTTCAAAGCCGTCGAGGGCAAACTGGGCGTATGCCGTGGTGAATATAAACATCACGTCCGACGAAATGATACGTGCAAGTTCGAGTCCGTTCATGCCCTTCATCTCTATGTCGATGAACACTATGTCGGGCTTGCTGCGCCTTATCTCTTCGAGCGCCTTGAGCGGGTTGGTGAATGTTTCAACGCTTATGTTGCCCATTCTCCGGGCAAACTCGCTGATTATGTTGAGAGCTATCGGCTCGTCGTCAATGGCAATACATCTCATTGTTCCTGTCGTCGTTGTATGTGGTTAGTTTATTAAGGTTATGCTCAGCAGCACGGTGTAGAGTCCGTCTGCGTCGTTTATCTCGAGCTTGTGGCGCTTGGGATAGGCCAGTTCGAGCCGCTTGCGGCAGTTGCTAATGCCTATGCCGGCAGAATGGCCGCGCCGGTCTGTCGGCTTCTGGTTTTGCGTAGAGAAGAACAGCGTGCCGTCTTCAATCCTTATGACGATATACACCTGGCGGTCGTCAGTAGACGACAGACCGTATTTTATGGCGTTCTCTACGAAGGTTATAAGCAGCATGGGCACTATCTGCAGTCCTTGCCGCTTGTTGTCGTTATAGTAAGACAGCTGTATGCTGTCCTTGTTTTCGGTGCGGTATTTCTGTATCTCGATATACTGTCGTATGTAGTCGATCTCCTCTTCAACGGGTATGGCCTCCTTCGTAGGGTTGGTGTACATGTATTTCATCAGGCAGATAAACTGCATGAAGGCTGTCTCCACCTGCTGCGACTTCATCACAATCATGCCGTAGAGAGTGTTGAGCGTGTTGAAAAGAAAGTGAGGATTGATCTGTGCCTTGTATAAGGCAAGTTCCGCTTTCTTCTTCTCCGTCTCGAGGTCGTGGCTGCGCACAATCTGCCTGATAAGTTCGGTGAGCAGGCCCACGGCCGTGCTGAAGGTGATGGTTGCGACATACAGGAACCACACTGCCTGCTGATGAAGCCTTGCCCTGGCCACAGTCCTTACGCGGCGTGGACGCACCGGTCTGTGCGGAAAGTCCATCTGATACTGCGATATGAGCCATGTAATCAGGATTGTGGCAAGAATCAGGATAAGGGCTATAATCACCTTGCGGCGCGTCTGGAAGAACATGGGCACCGTGATATAGCGGTTGAAGAAATAAACGGCATAGAGCCAGCACGTCAGTATGCAGACAAACGTCAGGTTGTTGGCTATCCATCGCTCTATGGGAAGCAGGAAGCACAATGCCGGCAACAGCACGCAGGCAAAGAGAAGGTCGGTTATCAGAGGTATCTTTCTTAGCATAAATTATCGTTATTGCGTTACTAAATCTTTCCCGTTGCAAAGATAGTGTAAATATTCTGTAACGTGAAAAATGAGCCATGCCGTTTACCCTCACTTATATGTCGTTTACCCTTACACGGCGAATTTGTGTTGCAGAAAACCCCGTTTTAACAATATCTTTGCAACATAAACCGCTAAAATGATATGAAAATGAACGAGAAAAGAACCCCTGGATTTATAGTCAGACTGCTGATGCTTCTGATGATATGCTGCTCGGCGGCGGCCGGTGCAATGGCACAGACCGTTGTCAGCGGAAAGATTACTGACAAGTCGACGTCCGACCCGTTGCCTGGAGCAACGGTGTCGATAACGCCAAACGGCGGCAAAACCCGTCTTGGCGTGTCGGACATGGACGGAAAATACAGAATAGACAATCTTGCGGCAGGACAATACCGCATAAAGGTGAGCTACATGGGCTACAAGACATATGAGAAGAGCGTCAGCTTGGGCAGCAATGACAACAAGGTGATGAACATAAGTCTGACCGAGGACGCCACCATGCTCGAAAACCTTTCGGTAGAGGGAAGGGCAACACGTGCGCAGCAGGCAGGCGACACGCTGTCGTATAACGCGTCGGCATTTAAAGTGTTAGACGGAAGCACCGCCGAAGAGCTGCTGGCAAAGATGCCCGGCATTGTGGTTGAAGGCGGCGAGGTGCAGGCCCAGGGCGAGAGCGTAAGCAAGGTGATGGTGGACGGCAAGGAGTTTTTCGACGGCGACGTAAACCTTGCGCTGAAGAATCTTCCGGCCGACATAATAGCCAGCATAGAGGTGTTCGACAAGAAGAGCGACCAGGCCGAGTTTACCGGATTTGACGACGGAGAGGAGATAAAGACGATAAACATCGTTACAAAGAGCGGCTACAAGGAAGGAGTGTTCGGCAAGGTGTACGGCGGATACGGCACGGACAACCGCTATAACGCCGGCGGAAACATCAACATATTTGACGAGTCGCAGAGGCTGTCTATACTCGGAATGAGCAACAACGTCAACCAGCAGAACTTCTCGCAGGAAGACCTGTCGGGAGTTATGTCGGCGCAAAGCTCAAAGCGCGGGGGCAGGCGCGGCGGAGGCCGACGCGGCAGCACGGACAACTTCATGGTGGGCTCGCTCGGCGGTGTGACCAAGACCAACGGCATAGGCCTGAACTATGTGAACGAATGGAACGACAAGCTGAAGCTTACGTCGAGCTACTTCTTCAACCAGTCGTCTAACGACTATCAGGAGAAACTGCAGCGCGAGTATTTCGAGTCGGCACTGCCGGGCATGTCGTACATGCAGGACAGCGAGTCGGACATGACCAACTGGAACCACCGCGTGAACATGAACCTCGAATATAAGATAGACGCCGACAACACCCTGCAGCTGCGCCCTAAGTTCAGCTATCAGAGCAGCAACACGCTGAGCAGCTATCTGGGCGAAAACCTCCTGTACGGCGAGCAGCAGAGCAGCATAGGCAGCAGCTCGGAGAGCGACGTGAAGTCGTACAGCGCCGGACTTAACGCCACCTACCGCCACCGCTTCAACAAGCAGGGACGCACGCTGTCGCTGTCGGTGAACGGACAGATAACCGACAAGCGCAGCGACACCTACACCGACTATAAGGAAAGCAAGACCGAGGACGGCACGACAACGGCCACGGAATATTCGCAGCGCAAGGACAACGACGAGAAACAGACATCGCTGCGCACCAACCTGATGTATACGGAGCCGATAGTGGACAACGTGCAGCTGAGCGCCAACTATAAGTTCTCTTACAGCAACAGCGACGCCGACAAGAAGACGTTTGAGAGCGACGGCATGACCGACCTGGGTGAACAGCTCATTGACCAGATGTCGAGCGTGTATCAGACCGACTATCTTACGCATGCTGCCGGACTGGGCCTGAGATGGAATCTCGACAGATGGCGCTTCACGCTCGGTGCCGACTTCCAGTGGGCTTCGCTCGACGGCGAACAGTCGTATCCAGTTGCCGACAACATATCGCACAACTATTTCTCTGTGCTGCCGTCGGCCATGATACGCTACTCGCTCAACCGCAACAACTCGTTCATGCTGCGCTACCGCAGCAGTTCTACATCGCCCACGCTGCAGCAGCTGCAGTCGGTTGTCGACAACACCAATCCGCTGTTCCTCTCTACCGGAAACCCGCTGCTCGACCAGCAGATTAACCATACGCTCAACCTGAGATATACGCTCACAACAATGTCGGGACAGACCTTCATAGCCATGCTCGGCGCCACGCTGCGCAACGGATATGTGGCAGACAGCACCTTCGTGGCAACAGAAGACATCACACTGCCCGGCGGAATAGAGATGGACAAGGGCGCACAGCTTACACGCCCTGTGAACCTCGACGGATACTACAGTCTGCAGGCAATGCTGACATACGGATTCCCGCTCGACCTGATACGTAGCAACGTCAACCTGAGCCTTGCCGGCAACTATGCCAGCGTGCCGACGATATTCAACGGCGTGAAGAGCAATACGCGCGAACTGACGTTTGTGCCCAAGGTGGTGATAGGCAGCAACATCAGCGACAAGCTCGACTTCACGCTGTCGTATTCAGCCTCGATAAACAAGGCCCTCAGTTCTGTTGCCGACCTGAACACGAGCAACTATGTTACGCACATAGCACAGGCACGCGTGGGCTGGACCTTCTGGGCCGGACTGACTCTGCGCAGCACGCTGACTTATACGGGCTACAGCGGCCTGAGCGCCGACACGGAAGACTATTTCCTGTGGAACGCGTCGCTCGGCAAGAAGTTCCTGAAGAACAATGCAGCCGAGATAAGGCTCGACGTGTATGACATACTGGGGCAGAGCCAGTCGTTCAGACAGTCGGTAGGCAGCAACTACTACGACTATCTTACGGCCAACGTGCTGCAGCCCTATGCCATGGTGAGCTTTGTCTATACGATAAGATAGGCCGTCTGAGGCCGCTATGACATCAGCGTATGCCGTAGTAAGAATACATTAAATTAGGTTTTAGTTGTTTGTAAATCAATGCCGGGCGGCTGTCGGCCTGCCTTTCCTAAGGCGCAGCATGATGCGGCAGGGCGGGGCAGACTGACATACGGCGGCAGAGAAATGCAGACATAAGGAGCAAAACCTATAACGCAATATGGCAAAACTCTTACGGCCAAAGGGCTGTTTGAGATTAAATTAAACATCTAAAAAAAACGAGAACTCATGAAGAAACTATTATTACTGATGGCCCTGACGGCCATGTTCGGCATCAGCGCCGACGCACAGAAAAGGGGCGGGCAGAAGCTTACGCCTGAACAGAGAGTGGAGAAACGCATGGAGCAGCTCGACAGCAAGCTGAAGCTAAGCGACGAGCAGAAGCAGAACATAAAGTCGCTCTACACCGACTTCTTCAGTCAGGACATAAGCCGCGAGGAGCGCAGGAGCAAGATGGAGGAGCTTAACACGAAGATAAGCAATCTGCTTGACGACAGCCAGAAAAAGACTTTCAGCGAGATGAACAGCCGGAAGGAGGGCAGAAAGCGCTAAGCACGCATGCCTTACAGCCGCCATGCAGAGACATTATGCCGTGGCGGCCTTGACTTCTGATTATTAAGATGCTTGTATATGAATGTGCCTGACGGGATGGTTTATCGTGTCTTTTTTGTTAATCCCGGTCGGGTACATTCTTTTTCTCCGCCATTTTTATATGTAACAGTTTCCGCGGTTTTGCTTTCACATTGATTTTGCCTGACGCTCTCATACTGAGATATTTGAAAATTAAAATCATTTGGCCGTAAAAACGTGCCGTTTTCGTGTGCAAGCACAAGTGCCAGATACATAGTGTGTTACATCGTTATGCGTAGATGTGTGCAAAGATTTTTGTCCTGATTGGGACAAAAAAGCTATTATTTCAATGAAAAAACAGGGTTGTTTGAGATGCAAAAGTGGCCCGGTTTTGAGTAAAAAGTTGCCGGTTAATTTTTCAAAAGCATACCTTTTGCATATAAATGTAAATATACTTTACCGCCGCTGTCTGTTTTCCGCTTCTGCTTTTTCTATTTCAGCAGAAAATCCTGACATTTTTGTGATGACACATTGCGCATGAAAGCCGCAGGCAGCTTACATGCAGTCAGAAGCAGATGCCGTTTGTAGGCTGTGCCTTTCCGGCATTTTATGTGTCCGTGCCGTATGGGCGTAATATATAAAAAGCATGGATTTGGTTTTATTCTGCCGTTATTTATGAGTATATAGTTATGGGCCGAAGCATTCGGCTGTGGCAGATTCATTAAGCATGTCTGTGTGCATGCAAATAAAAAAGAAAAATGCCAAGCGGTTTATTATCAACCACTTGGCATTTTTTCTTGTTTCGTTATATTCAAGGAGTTTTATTTTAATTCGCGTCAGAATAACGTTAAGATCATGTGCAGAGCGCAGGCGAAGTTCTGTGCCAGCTGATTAATATTCAGGAGTGGAAAGATATGTGCAAAGTGGTTTATAATAATCCACAAGGCATATGGCTTTAACTCCTTTAACTGCTCTGACTTCTTTAACTCCTAATCAATATTATTACATGTATCCCAGCCATCTGAGAATGTCGTTCAGGTTGGCCACAACCATCAGCAGAATCAGTATACCGAAGCCTACATATTCAGCCCTTATAAGGAAGTTCTCGCTCGGCTTTCGGCGCGTAATCATCTCGTAGAGCAGAAAGAGCACGTGGCCGCCGTCGAGGGCAGGGATAGGCAGGATGTTCATAAACGCAAGGATGATGCTGAGGAATGCAGTCATGCGCCAGAACATCATCCAGTCCCATGTCGGCGGGAACAGGCTGCCGATAGATCCGAAGCCGCCCAGCGACTTGGCGCCGTCGGCTGTAAACACATATTTCATGTCGTCTACATATCCGCGGAGCACGCCGATGCCGTAGTTTATTCCGGCAGGGAAGCTCTCAAAGAAGCCGTATTCTACGGTTTCGGGCTTGTAGTATGTAGCCAGATATGTGCGGCCTATGCCTAGCGTAAGGTCAGGGTTGAGCACCATTTTCACCGTGTCGCGCTTCTCGGGCGAGGCCTTATGGCAGAACACCACCGTAGTTGTGCGCACCTTTATGCTGTCTTTTGTGGTCTTTGCCACGCTGAGCATGTCGCTCATTATGGCCATCTGATCGTCAAATTCGTTCCATGAGTCAATGCTCTTTCCGCCTATCGCCAGCAGCTTGTCGCCCTTCATCATGCCTGCCTTTGCTGCCGGAGAGTTTGGCATCACGCTGTCTATGTCGGCCGGGATGAACGGCTTAACAAACACGGGCTGCTCCTTGAGCATGGTCAGCAGGCTCATGTCTTCGGGCATGGTGAGCTGTATCTCCTTGCCCTGGCGCATCACGGTTACGGTCTGCGCGTTGGCTATGTCGCGGTACATGTCGACGTCAAACTTTGTCAGCGTGTTCTCGTTGGTTCGCAGCAGCACGTCGCCGTCCTTGAAGCCTATCTTCTTGGCAGCGTCGTTAAACTTCATACCCATCGTCATCTTGTCCAGACGGTAGTAAGAGTCGCCCCAGGTGTAGAGCACCATCGAATAGATAAACAGCGCAAGCAGGAAGTTTACGAGCACTCCGCCCACCATTATCAGCAGTCGCTGCCATGCCGGCTTGGAGCGGAACTCCCACGGCTGCGCCGGCTGCTTCATCTGTTCTGTGTCGAACGACTCGTCTATCATGCCCGAAATCTTGCAGTAGCCTCCGAGCGGAAGCCATCCCACGCCGTATGTCGTGTCGCTTTTCTTGGGCTTAAATTCAAAGAGGTGGAACCATGGGTCGAAGAACAAGTAAAACTTTTCAACCCTTACGCCGAAAAGTTTTGCAAAGAAGAAGTGGCCGCCTTCATGCAGCAGCACGAGAATAGAGATTGCCAGCATAAACTGGAGCAGTCTTATCAAAAATATTTCCATGTCTCTGTTTTCTTAATTTTTCTTTCTGCGGCCGGTTGCCGCCGTCGGATTGTTTTGCTTTTGGATAAAAATATGTTACTTGTTTTATTTATTCTTTCTTTATCAGTGTGCCCCGAGCAGTTCGGTAGCCACGCGCCTTGCCTCGGCGTCGGTGCTTACGTAGGTGTCATAGTCGGGTGCGCTGCTGAAGCTTACGCGGCTCATGGTCTTCTCTATGATGTCGCTCATCTGTGTGAATCCGCACTTGTCCTCAAGGAATCCGCGGTTGACAATCTCGTTGGCTGCGTTGACAATGCACGGCATGTTGCCGCCCTTCTTTATCGCCTCGAAGGCAAGGGCAAGGCAGCGGAATTTGTCTAAGTCGGGCTTGAAGAACTCCAGCGGCTGCTTGAACAGGTCGAGACGGTCTTCGTTAAGGTGAATGCGGTCGGGGTAAGTCAGCGCATACTGTATGGGCAGGCGCATGTCGGGCACTCCGAGCTGTGCCTTCACGGCTCCGTCGGCAAACTGTACGGCGCTGTGCACGATGCTCTGCGGATGGATAAGCACCTGAATCTTGTCGGCCGGAACGCCGAATAGCCATTTAGCCTCGATAACCTCGAAGCCCTTGTTCATCATCGTGGCGCTGTCTATGGTTATCTTTGCGCCCATGCTCCATGTGGGATGCTTCAGCGCGTCGGCCTTGGTTACGGTGGCAAGCTGTTCCTTGGTGAAGTTGCGGAACGGGCCGCCTGATGCCGTGAGCAATATCTTTTCAATCTCGTTGTCGCCTTCTCCGGCCAGACTTTGGAATATGGCTGAGTGCTCGCTGTCAACGGGTATTATCGGTGCGTGGTATTTCTGCGCCAGCTCGCATATCAGTTCTCCGGCAACAACCAGAGTCTCCTTGTTGGCAAGGCATATCTTCTTGTGTGCCTTGATGGCGTGAATTGTCGGATTAAGTCCGGCAAAGCCCACCATTGCCGTGAGCACCATGTCTATCGGGCCGGCCTCCACTATTTCGTCTATGGCCTGTTTGCCTGCATACACCTTAATGTCGGGCAGGTCGGCGAGCAGGCTTTTCAGTTCTTCATACTTGTCTTCGTTGGCAATCACCACTGCTGCCGGATTGTAGCGGCGTGCCTGTTCGGCCAGTTCTTTCACTCTGTTGTTGGCCGTGAGGCAGTAAGCCTCGAACAGGTCAGGATGCTCGTCAATCACCTGCAGTGCCTGTGTGCCTATCGAGCCTGTTGAACCGAGAATGGCTATCTGTTTCTTCATAAAATCTTAAATTCTCCCAACTTCTAAATTTGTTTCTCTTGTCTTTCGTCGTTCCGTATCGTCTTTGGCGCGCTTTGCGGCCGTGGGGCCGTGGCGTCTGCTTATTCAAGGTCGAGAAGTCCTTCGGGCAGGTCTACCAAAATGATGTGCCTCTCGGTGTCGACGTCAATGATGAAGTCTTCCGATGCCGGTATCATTATTTCCTTGCCGTCAGGTGTCTCTACGTTAAAGAGAGTGTTTACAGTTGAATAGTCAACCGACTTGACCGTGCCTATCAGACGGTTGTCGTTGTTGGCGTCGAGCAGGCTGAAGTTTTCGGCCTCGTTGAGCGACATGGCGTCCTGGCTCTCTTCCGCCAGCTTGCGGCTGAAGTAGACGTCGCATCCGGTGAGTTCCTGCGCCTGCTCCTTGGTGTCTATGTCGCAGAACTTCACAAGGGCTGTCTCGCCGCTCTTGAACCTGTATTCCTCGAAAAAGAAAGGCACGAGTATGCCGTCGATGAGCAGCACGAGATAGTCGGCGTCGACTCTGTCGAACACGTCGTCCTCAAACATTAGCGACACCTCGCCCTTCACACCGTGGGGCTTGCCTATCTTGCCGATTTTGAAAACTTCCTCTTGTCTTATCATCGCTGTTGTTGTTTCGCTTTTATGCTTAGCTTATGCGCTCAATCTTGGCTCCGAGGTTGTTCAGTCGTGCCTCAATGTCCTCGTAGCCGCGGTCAATCTGCGCAATGTTGTCTATGCGGCTTGTGCCGTTGGCGCTCATGGCTGCAATGAGCAGCGCTATTCCGGCTCGTATGTCGGGGCTTGTCATGCGTCCGGCACGCAGCCTTACGTTATGGTCGTGGCCTACCACCACGGCTCTGTGCGGGTCGCAGAGTATTATCTGTGCGCCCATGTCTATCAGTTTGTCTACAAAGAACAGGCGGCTCTCGAACATCTTCTGGTGGAACAGCACGCTGCCTCTTGCCTGGGTGGCCACGACGAGCAGCACCGACAGCAGGTCGGGCGTGAGTCCGGGCCATGGGGCGTCGGCCAGAGTCATTATCGAGCCGTCAATGAACGAGTCGATTTCATAGTGGTCCATGTGCGGTATGATGAGGTCGTCGTCCTCAGTGTCTATCTTTACGCCGAGGCGGCGGAATGCGTCGGGTATGATGCCGAGGTTGCGCAGCGACACGTTCTTTATGCGTATGCCGTCGCCCACCATGGCTGCCATGCCTATGAACGAGCCCACTTCAATCATGTCGGGCAGTATCTTGTGCTCGGTTCCGTGCAGCGAGTCGACGCCCACTATCGTCAGCAGGTTTGATGCAATGCCGCTGATGCGTGCGCCCATTTGGTTGAGCATGTGGCACAGCTGCTGTATGTAGGGCTCGCATGCCGCGTTGTATATTGTCGTTGTTCCTTTTGCCAGCACGGCTGCCATTATGATGTTTGCCGTACCGGTTACAGATGCCTCGTCGAGCAGCATGTAGCAGCCCTTAAGTTCTTTGCCGTTTATCTCGAATGTGTTTCTTTCGTCGTTGTGCAGAAACTTTGCGCCCAGATATTTGAATCCCAGGAAGTGGGTGTCCAGGCGTCGCCGTCCTATCTTGTCTCCGCCCGGCTTGGTCACTACGGCCTTGCCGAAGCGTGCCAGCAGCGGTCCTATCATCAGCACGCTGCCCCTGAGCGAAGCGCATTTGCGTATAAACTCGTCGCTCTCCAGATAGTCGAGGTTGATGTTCTCTGCCTTGAACGAATATTCGTTCCTGCTTATGCGGGTTACATCCACGCCTATGTCTGTGAGCAGCAGAATGAGATTCTTTACGTCAAGAATGTCAGGTATGTTCTTTATTCTTACTTCTTCGGGCGTAAGCAGTGATGCGCATATCACCTCGAGCGCCTCGTTCTTGGCGCCTTGCGGTGTTATGGTTCCGCTGAGCGAATGTCCGCCTTCTATGATGAAAGATTCCATGTTCGGGTCTTGATTTGGTTAACGTTGCTGTTAGCGTTATCTTCTTTTCCTTCTCCTTTCTCCGGGTTCCTTCAGACTTCCCACATTAAACTTGAATGTGTCGAGGTCGAGTTGTATCTTCCCGTTGGTGAAGCGTGCCAGGTCAGAGGCTATTTTCTCGTCGTCGCTCGAGCCGTGGCTCCATTGTATCAGGTTGCGTTTCATCTGGTTGGCCGTCAGCCTCGTCAGCTCGTCGCGCTCGGGTCCGGGCTCCATGTTCATCAGTTGTTCAAACAGCTCGAACACCATTCCGCCGTAGTGCTTTATGGGGTTCTTCTGTTTTGGATATTCCATGGGCTGAGGCTTTGTGGTTATGCTCTTTGCCTCGTTGATGTCTACCGGATAGTCGATGTCGAGCTTGAAGTCGCTCATTATGGCCAGATGGTCCCACAGCTTCTGCTTGTAGTCAATGTTCTCCCTGTTCTGCGGGAACATGCGCTCCATGATGCATATTATGGTCTCTGCGCATTTCTGACGCTCTTCTCTGTCGCTGAGCGTCATGGCGTAGTCTACCATCTTCTGCACCTCGCGTCCGTATTCGGGCAGCGTGAGCTTCTTGCGCTGTGTATTGTAGTCTAATCCATCGATTTCCATTTCTTCTTTGTTTAAATTCCGTTTAAATGTAGTGTGATATGTGTCTCTGTTGTCCTTGCCCCGTGTGCGCTTTCGCGCTGTGGCTTACAGCAGTTTCTTCGGTGTCTTTGCCACGAAGTCTTTCAGATAGAAGGGCACGAAGTAGGCCACGTCTTCAAATTTCTCCTCGGCCATGCGCTTCTCTGCCAGCGGGAACATGTTCTTGGCCAGCGGCTCAATGCCTTTTATCAGCACGGCGTTGGGGTGGTTGATGGCCTCGATGCACTTGCATGCGCCGTTGCCGAAGAAATACACCTTGCCTTTGTCGAGGAATTCCTTATACGTGTCGGCGTCCACCACGTCGGCCTGCACGCCTCTCACCTCTTTGAGCGAGCGGTCGTATATGCCCGAGTAGACTTCCATGCGGCGTGCGTCGAGCATGGGGCAGAGCAGCGCTCCGGGTTCGGGCTCATGTGTGAGCAGTACGGGCACTGTGAGCAGCTCGAGCGTGGGCACGGCTATCAGCTTGATGTCGCGGCCATAGCATATGCCCTTGGCCATCGAAACGCCTATGCGCAGGCCGGTGTATGAGCCGGGGCCGCAGCTCACGGCTACGGCATCGAGCGGAATGGCGTGGCTGTCGGCGAACGAAATGGCTTCGTCAATAAATGTTCCAAGTCTTACTGCATGGTTCGGGCCGCTGTGGTCTTCTTTGCTGAATATGCAGGCGCCGTCCTGGCTTACTGCTACCGAACACACGTTGGTGCTCGTCTCAATATTCAAAATACACGACATAATTAAAAATATCTTCTTAAATAAAGTGCAAAAATACGCTTTTTTCCGAAGAAATATGTACTTTTGCATAAATTTAACTACAAAAGTGTTATGATACAATCTATGACGGGTTATGGCAAGTCGGTCGTAACCTTCAATGAGAAGAAGATTAATGTAGAAATAAAATCTTTAAACAGTAAGGCCTTAGACCTGTCTACGCGCATTGCGCCGCTATACCGTGAGAAGGAAATGGAGATGCGCCAGATGATTTCGAAGGCGCTCGTAAGAGGAAAGGTTGACTTTTCAATCTGGATAGAGAAAGACGCGTCTCTCGATGCCACGCCTATCAACAGTGCGCTGGTGGAGAACTATTATCATCAGATAAAGGACATTGCCGCCAAGACCGGCATGCCTGAGCCGCAAGACTGGTTCAGCATACTTGTGCGCATGCCCGACGTTATGAGCAAGACCGAGGCAGAGGTGCTGACCGATGAGGAGTGGGCCGTTGCCCGCGGCGGCGTTGAGCAGGCACTGCAGGCACTTGTGGAGTTCCGCAAGCAGGAGGGTGCCGCCCTTTATAACAAGTTCAGCGAGAAGCTCGACAACATCGGCAGTCTGCTGGCGTCTATAGAGCCATACGAAAAGTCGCGTGTGGAGAAGATACGCAGCCGCATCGTTGAGGGCCTGAAGAGCATACCCGAAATAGAATACGACAAGAACCGCCTTGAGCAGGAACTTATCTATTACATAGAGAAACTCGACATCAACGAAGAGAAACAGCGCCTTGCAAACCATCTTAAATATTTCCGCGAGACCATGAACGACGGCATAGGCCAGGGCAAGAAGCTCGGCTTCATAGCTCAGGAAATGGGACGCGAAATAAACACCACAGGCAGCAAGAGCAACCAGGCCGAGATGCAGAACATCGTGGTGAAGATGAAGGACGAACTGGAACAGATAAAAGAGCAGGTGCTTAATGTACTTTAAATTTTAGGAGTTAAAGTAGTTAGAAGTAGTTATAGTAGTTAAAGTCATTACCATTGCACGTTCTTTTCATAAAGAAAGCTTTTGGGTATGATGCTTAAAATATAGATAAAGTCAAAAACATATGACTTTAAGCTGCAAGCATAAAAGCATATGGCTCTAACTCCTTTAACTACTTCTGACTCTTTTAACTCCCGATGAGAAACGCAAATGACTTTAACTTCTTTAACTACTCTAACTCCTTTAACTACTTTTTAAAACCATGCCCGGAAAACTCATTATCTTCTCTGCTCCTAGCGGAAGCGGAAAGAGCACAATAATCAACTGGCTGATGTCGCACGAAGAGCTGCGCATGGCCTTCAGTATATCATGCACAAGCCGCGCCCCGAGAGGCACAGAGCGCAACGGCGTTGAATATTTCTTCGTTACGCCCGAAGAGTTCAGACGCCGGATAGACAACGACGAGTTCCTCGAGTATGAGGAAGTATATAAAGACCGCTACTACGGCACGCTGAAGCAGCAGGTTGAGGCACAGCTCGAAAAAGGCGAGAACGTTGTCTTTGACGTGGACGTGAAGGGCGGATGCAACATAAAGAACTATTATGGCGACCGTGCTCTCAGCGTGTTCATACAGCCGCCGTCGATAGAGGAGCTGCGCAACCGTCTGACAGGACGCGGCACCGACGCCCCGGAAGTGATAGAAGACCGCATAGCCCGTGCGTCGTTCGAGCTTACCTTCGCCCCGAAGTTTGACAAGGTGGTTATCAACGACGACCTGGACAAAGCCAAGGCCGAGGCGCTGAAGATAGTTAAAGACTTTTTGCTTGGTTAAGTGAATAACGTCTTACGAAAGTGAAAAACTAAAAGTTAAAAGTGAAAAATCTAAATGCCTTGTGGTGATACAAACTCCTATCTTTGTTTCGAAACAGCAAAGCTAATGTTCTGTCGGATATGCACGTGTTGTTGAGCGCAGCGAAAAATTCGACAGCATTGAATATCAGGATTTTTAATCCAATACTCATACCTTTTAATCAAAAAATAGGAAGTAATCGGATTGAAAATCCTTATACTTAATTCCGGCAGATTATAAATCAGCCGGCACAATAGTCTTGCTGGTATATATCCGTAAGCATGGAAAAAATCCAAATGCAGAGTGGCTGATTAGAATCCACAAAGCTATTGTTCTGGCGGATATGTTATCCGCCAGCATAATGTATAAGGATCTGTGATCCGAGATTAATACCTATAAATTAAACGTTGAAAGTAATGTTTGACAATAATCCACAAGGCATTTGACTTTAACTCCTTTAACTACTCTAACTTCTTTAACTCCTAATAATAAAAGCATTTGTCTTTTTTCGCTATGCTCAAGGAATTTCTCCTTAACTCCATAACTCCTTTAACTCCTAAAGAATAAAAATGATCACCACCGGCATCTTCGGGGGCTCTTTCAACCCCATACACAACGGACACGTAGAGCTGGCGCGCCAGCTTTTGGCGAGCGCAGGACTCGATGAAATATGGTTTGTCGTGTCGCCGCAGAACCCGTTTAAGCGTGCTGCCGATTTGCTTGACGACGAACAGCGGCTAAAGATGGTAGAGCTTGCGCTCAAAGGCGAGCCGCGTATGCATGCCTCCGACTATGAGTTTCGCATGCCCCGTCCGTCGTATATGTGGCACACCCTTCAGTCGATGAGCCGCGACTATCCCGACCGCCGGTTCGTCCTGCTCATCGGTGCCGACAACTGGGAGCGCTTCAGCGAGTGGTATGCCTGGCGCGACATCCTCAGCCATTATCGCATTGTGATATATCCCCGCGGCGGTTCTGCCGTAGACGCAGCGTCGCTGCCCGAAGGAGTCAGCCTCGTAGACACCCGTCTGATAGACATCAGCAGCACACAGGTAAGGCAGCTCATTGCCGCCGGCCGTCCGATAAACGGTCTTGTGCCCGACAGCGTGGCCCGTTATATCAGCGACAACGGTCTGTATGCTCCTAAAGTTTAAGTCGGTGGATAACATATCGGAGCTATTTTTCCGTAAGTCAGACATTGTTCTTATTGCATTGCTAATTGTTAAAACACAGCATGAAATAGGTAAAAACTCAGGACAAAAATATTTTTCATTCTAGAAAATCAACTTATAACGTATGTTAAAGATAATGGCATTGATACCACGTTTCTTTAACATACGTTTGTTTTTATGCCTGTTTTCAACATCAAAATCAGCCCTTTTTCGTTCACAAATGCCTGCTTTTAATGTCGTAAACGTATGCTTTTGTGATGCTAAACCTATCGTTTACGGGTGAAAAGTGGCCGAGTAATGTTTTTTAACTATTGCCTTTTTGCTTCGTAATCTTGGTAAAAGCCGATATATCAATACTTTACCAAAAATGTCGATTTTGTGCAATTTTTCGCACCAAACCACGGTTTCGTGATGAGCATGGCAATTCTGGAGAGGTTAAAAGTTTATTTTAGGAGTTAAAGGAGTTAGAGTAGTTAAAGAAGTTAAAGTCAAATGCTTTGTGGCTTAAAAAACAAACGGCATATACCAACAAAGCTAATGTGCCGGCTGATTTTCAATCTGCCGGAATATAGTATCAGGATTTTTCAATCCGCTTACTTCTTATGTCCAGTTTATGAAAGTGAAGATATTAAGGTTGCATTATCGGAACCTAATTGAAAAACAGGCGTAGAGCGCAATGAAAATTAAAAAATAAAAGTGAAAAATCCAAATGCTGAGTGGTTGATCAGAAACCACTAAACATTTCCGTGCTTATGGATATGTAGCAGCAAGACTATTGTTCCGGCTGATTTGTAATCTGCCGGAATGGCGTATCAGGATTTTCAATCCACTTGCTTCCTATTTTTTTTGATTAATAGGTATGAATTTCGGATCACAGATCCTGATACTTAATGCTGTCGGATAGCATATCCGACAGAACAATAGTCTTGTTGCTTCCGTGGTTACAGACAATTAATAAAATTAATCTGCCGGAATATAGTATTAGAATTTTTCAATCCGCTTACTTCCTATGTCCGGTTACGAAAGCGAAGATATTAAGGTTGCATTATCGGAACTTAATTGAAAAAACAGGCGTAGAGCGCAATGAAAAATTAAAAAATAAAAGTGAAAAATCCAAATGCTGAGTGGTTGATCAGAAGCCACAAAACATTTGGATTTTTCACTTTTCACTGTTCGTTTTTCACTTTCACTTACGCGTTCTCTCCGATAATCTCTTTTGAACGTTTAAGGGCGGTGCTTATGTGGTCGCAGATGTTCTCCTTGCCTATAAGCTCGTTGAAGCCAGACCTTTCTAGTACGGCCCGGACATTGCTGTTTACGCCCGACAGCACTATCTCGATGCCCTCCTTGCGGCTCATTATGCAGAGATTCTTCAGGTTGTGTATTCCCGTAGAGTCGACAAATGGCACCTTTCTCATGCGTATCACCCTCACAACAGGACGGTCGCCGAACACGGCCATCACCTCCTCAAACTTGTTTCCGGCTCCGAAGAAGTAAGGACCGTTAATTTCGTACACCTCCACGCCTTTGGGTATAGTGAGGTGCTCAAGGTTGCCCTGCTCGATGTCAAGCTCGTCGTTGGGGTCAATCTCGTCCATGATCACCTTTACGTCAGTGGTTTCGGCCATGCGCTTCATAAACAGCAGGCAGGCTATGAGCAGGCCCACCTCGATGGCTATGGTGAGGTCGAATATTATGGTGAGGAAGAACGTTATCAGCAGCACTGCCACATCGCTCTTGGGATTCTTCATAAGCTCTGTGAACGAGCGCCATCCCGACATGCCGTATGACACTATCACCAGCACTCCTGCCAGGCAGGCCATGGGGATATACTGCGCCAGCGGCATGAGGAACAGGAATATCAGCATGAGCACGGCAGCGTGTATGATGCCCGCCACGGGCGTGCGTCCGCCGTTGTTGATGTTGGTCATTGTGCGCGCTATGGCTCCCGTTGCCGGTATTCCGCCGAACAGCGGCGATGCCAGGTTGGCAATGCCCTGGGCTATAAGCTCGGTGTTAGAGTCGTGATGGTCGCCAGTTACACCGTCGGCAACTGTTGCCGACAGCAGCGACTCTATGGCTCCAAGTATGGCTATGGTGAATGCCGGCGACACGAGACTCTTTATTGTCTCCCATGTCATCTGCGGCACCTGTGCGTCAGGCAGTTCGCTGCTAATCGAGAATCTGTCGCCAATGGTCTCTATCGATGTCACGCCTGCAAAGTTTTTCAGCAGCAGCGCCGCCACCGTCATAACGATTATGGCTATCAGCGAGCCGGGAATCTTCTTGCTGAAGCGCGGCGTTACGGCTATCAGCAGCACGCTTGCCACGCCGATGATGGCGCTCCACATGTCAATGGTGCTTATGTTGGCGGCGTAGGCGCCCCACTTCTCGATGAAGTCGGCGGGCACATCTGTTATGCTAAGGCCCAGCAGGTCTTTTATCTGCGTGGTGAATATGGTTACGGCTATTCCGCTCGTGAAGCCCACTATGATGGGGTAGGGTATATACTTGATGATTACTCCGAGGCGCAGCAGGCCGAACAGGATGAGGAATGCGCCGGCCATGAGCGTGGCTATGGCAAGGCCTTCCATGCCGTACTGCTGTATTATGCCGTAGATGATGATGATGAAGGCGCCCGTGGGTCCGCCTATCTGCACCTTGCTTCCGCCAAACACCGACACGATAAGTCCGGCCACGATGGCGGTTATTATGCCCTGTTCGGGAGTTACGCCCGACGCTATACCGAAGGCTATGGCGAGCGGCAGGGCCACAATGCCTACTATTACTCCGGCCATGATGTCTGCCATCAGCGTCTTGCGGTTATAGCTTTTCAGAGTTGACAGCAGGCGCGGCCTGAATGCAAAAGGTTCCATTTGTTCTGATTTGTTGTTATTCTGAAATGTTATTTGTTTTAAAGAAGTCGCAAAGGTACAATGTTTGCGTTACATTACAAAACATTTTTTATGCTTTTTTAGTTATTTACGCCGTTGCGTTTCATTCTTTTGCGCATTAAACGTATATATATATAATAAAATATGTGTGATTTATCTTTGCCGCATTCGATTTGCGGTGCATTTGCATTGCAGATACAATAAAAAGATGTAATTTTGCCAAAAATATTTAGAATTTGATGAAAATACTGAATCTGGCAGGACGTGTGTTCACCAATATCTTCAAGCCGATAAAAGGCAATGCCGCTTTCTTTGTATTCATGTATGTGCTCGGCATCGTGTGCACTTATGCCGTAGTGCCCGACAAGCGCGGATATCACGCATGGCCGCTTGCGCCCTACGAGCTGTTCTTCGATGTGAGCATAATCTGCGTTGTGCTATGGCTCTTGCCGCGCAGCGTGGCCAAGTGGCTGAAGCGTTTTATCTACGTATTCTTTTACATGATAGTGCTTGTCGACGTCTATTGCTTCGTGAAGTTCGACACGACGATAACCCCCACGATGCTGCTGCTTGTGGGCGAGACCGACAGCCGCGAGGCGGCAGAGTTTCTCGAGTCGTATCTCACGGGCTCCGTGGTGTTCAGCCGTCTGGGCTGGGTGCTGCTCGTACTGCTTGCCCATGTTGCATGGGTGCTGATATGGCACAACCGCCCCAAGTGCAAGGCCTGGATGGAGGCCAAGACCGGCATGGCTTTAGGCGTGCCCGGATGGTGGCGCATGGTTGAGCCGTGGCTCGGACTGCTGTTCCTTGTGATGTTTGTGGTCAGCACGGTCAAGTGTTTTGCCGACAAGACGGCCTTTGTGCGCCTGATGTCCTACGACAACATAGGGCAGGTGGAGCATGAACTGACCAAGAAGGAGAAGGCCCAGCTGTATCTGCCCGGCTACCGTCTTGTGTTCAGCATATATGCCAACGAACTTACGGCCAAGCAGGTGAAGACTCTGGTGGAAAATATCGACAAGGCAAAGGTGGACAGCTGCTCGTTCCGCAGCAAGAATATCGTGCTGATAATAGGCGAGAGCTACAACCGTCATCATGCCGGACTGTACGGATACCATAAAGACACCACGCCAAGACAGGAGGCACGCGCTCAGAAGGGCGAGCTGATACCGTTCAGCGACGTTGTGGCGCCCTGGAATCTTACGAGCTTTGTGTTCAAGGCTCTCTTCTCGCTCTATACAGTGGGCGACAAGGGCGAATGGTGCGACTATCCGCTGTTCCCCGAGCTGTTCCGCAAGGCAGGATATCATGTAACGTTCCTTACCAACCAGTTTCTGCCTCAGGCTAAGGAGGCTGTCTACGACTTCAGCGGCGGCTTCTTCCTGAACAATCCGCAGCTGAGCCACGCCATGTTCGACACGCGCAACACGAGACTATATCGGTACGACGACGGACTGCTGGGCGACTATGACAGGCTGCAGCGCAACAACGGAGAGAACAATCTGATAATATTCCATCTGAAGGGGCAGCACGTTGACTATCGCACGCGCTTCCCGAGAGACCGCAGACACTTTAATCCGGAAGACTACGACAGGCCCGAGCTCAAGCAGAAAGAGCTGCGCGTGCTTGCCGACTACGACAACGCAATATTGTATAACGACTCGATTGTCGACCAGATAATAAAGCGCTTCGAGGACGAAGATGCCATCGTGGTGTATGTGCCCGACCATGGCGAGGAGTGCTATGAGGGCGACGTCCACTTCTACGGCCGCATGCACTCTACCGAGATAACGGCGCGTCTGGCACGCGAGGAGTTCGACATACCGTTCTGGATATGGTGCTCACACAGCTTTATGGTTGGTCATCCGTCGCTGTTCAACGACATAGTGAAGGCCAAAGACCGCCGCTACATGACCGACGCGCTGCCGCATCTGCTGCTGTATCTGGGCGGCATAAGTTCGCCCCACTATCGCGACGACCTGAATGTGCTGAGCGACGGGTATAACGAAAAGAGACCAAGAATGTTAAAGAACACTACCGACTATGACAAACTCGGCGTTGAAGACTGACGCGCAGGCCGCCGCAACCGGTGAGGTGCGGGCAGCGCGGCAATGGCGCCGTGACAAAAATAACTTAAGACAATGAAAAAAGAACTGCTGAGCATGGCTGAGTCGAAGGCCCTCAGGGGCATAGCCATACTGGGAATAATTCTTCACAACTACTGCCACTTTCTGGGCTTTGCCGTAAAGGAGAACGAATACACCTTCACGGCATCTAAGCCGAGACAGCTGCTTGAGCGCATGCTGACGCTCGACGACAACCTGTTTATACACGTTATGTCGTTCTTCGGACACTACGGAGTGCCCGTGTTTCTGTTTATCAGCGGCTTCGGCCTCGTCTACAAGTATGAGCGCAGCACGCCGACGAGAGTAAGGGCGCTGCCCTTCATCGGTTTCCATTATGCCAAGCTGCTGCGCCTTATGTTCCTTGGCTATATAGGCTTTGCCGTGGTGAGCTATCTCCATCCGCACGGCTATCACGGCTACACCGTGGGCCGCGTCATAGCCCAGCTGCTGATGTATATCAACCTGATGCCCGACCCAGACCACATAATAAAGCCCGGGCCTTACTGGTATTTCGGACTCATGCTTCAGCTCTACATCGTCTACCGTCTTGTGCTCTATCGCCGCAGTTCGGCTGTTACGCTGGCTCTGATAGTGCTGTGCACGGCTGTCCAGGCATTTTTTCCGCCGTCGGTCGATGAGGGAGGCGAGATTCTCAACCGCATACGCTACAACTTTATTGGCGGCATGCTGCCCTTTGGTGCCGGCATACTCTATGCCCGCCACGGCCGCAACCTGCCCTTGCCGATAAATCTCACCATAGTGGTGGTGTCGGCATTCATCGTTTTCATTGGCAGCTTCTATTTCTGGTCGTGGCTGTTTGTGCCGCTGTTCATCGTAACCGGAGCCGTTGCCACCATGAAGCTGATACCCGACAAGGCGCTTGCCCCGTGCGTATGGTTCGGTGCCATATCGTCGGCGCTGTTCGTGATGCACCCCATCACGCGCGAGATAATTATAAAGATGTCTTACCGCGGATATATCTATACCGGACTGATCACGTATATCGTTGCGTCGATACTTCTGGCATGGCTGTTTAAGCTGATGTTCCGCTATATTCCAAAACCAAAGCTGAAGATATGATAAAAGCCATAAACCTTTCGGACATAAGCCGCTACCGCAGCGAACTGATGGGACTGGCCATGATATTTGTCATGCTGTTCCATGTGTGGATGCCCAAGAGCAATCCGATGTACGGCTTTGTGAGATGCGGAAACGTGGGCGTTGACATGTTCCTCTTCCTCAGCGGCATAGGCCTGTGGTATGCATGGAGCAAGAAGCCAACGCTGAAAAACTTTTTCTGGCGCCGCTACATACGCATCTATCCGGCATGGATACTTATGGCCTGCCTGTATTACATTCCGGCGTTTATCAACACTCCCGGCGGAGGCTACAGCCGCAACGTGCCCGACCTCGTTGCAAACATCCTGATAAACTGGAGCTTCTGGCGCATCGATGACCTGACGTTCTGGTTTATCCCTGCCATAATGATGATGTACACCTTTGCCCCGGCATACATGAAACTCATAGAGAAGCATCCCGAATACCGTTGGCTTGCGGTGGCCGCTATGGTGCTTGCCGTCATGGTGCAGTATTATCCGCCTGTGCATAAGGCTGTAGGACATGTGGAGATATTCTTCAGCCGCATACCTATATTTCTTATCGGCATCAACTGCGGCGCGCTCGTAAAGGGCGGACGCAGTCTCGACGGCTCGTCGCTGTGGCTCGTGCTGCTGATTTTTGTCATGAGTCTGGCCATGTGTGTGGAGTTCGAGGAGTCGTGGCGCGGCCGTTTCCCGCTGTTCCTTGAGCGCATGGTCTACATTCCGCTCACCGTGTCGATGATATTGCTGCTTGTGAAGCTGCTGTGCCATACGCCCGCTATTATCTGCCGGGCACTTGCCTTTGTGGGCACGGTAAGCCTTGAGCTTTATCTCATCCACATACAGTTTGTCATGAAATACATAACCCCCTACAAGCTGGGTTACTGTCTTACGGCTCTTATCATGATAGCCGTTTCTCTTGTACTTGCGTGGCTGTTGCACCGACTTGTGTCGTTCGTGATAGGATTCTTGCCGAAGAACATATAGCGGGCAACGGCATGTGACGGATATTGATAATGCATGGCACTGACCGGGCGGCCTGAGGCATATGGCCCTGCAGGGAGAGCAAGTCTTTGGCCTGGCCGGCAAAATGAAATTAAAAACGAGAAGTAATGAAAAGTAATCTGTTAAAACTGATACGTCCGCACCAGTGGCTAAAGAATGTGTTCGTGATGATACCCATGTTCTTCGGCGGCAGTCTGCTCGACCCGTCTGACATAAGGGCATCGGTCGTAACGTTCTTTGCATTCAGTTTCATTGCGTCGTCGGTCTATTGCTTCAACGACATTATCGACGTTGAGGCCGACCGCCGCCATCCCGTTAAGTGCAAGCGTCCAATAGCATCGGGCGTCATAAGCGTCAGGAGTGCCTGGGCCCTTATGGCTCTAATGTTTCTGCTGTCGGTAGGAACGGTGTGTCTGCTCGATACATACAGCCATGTTATAAATGTGGGACTGGTAATCCTTATTTATTATATTCTGAACATCCTTTATTGTTCTAAGCTGAAGCAGTATGCCATTGTAGATGTCTGCATCATAGCTTTCGGCTTTGTGCTGCGCGTGCTTGCCGGAGGTTTTGCCACTGACATTGCCCTGAGCAAGTGGCTCGTGCTCATGACCTTCCTGCTCACTCTTTTTCTCTCGTTTGCCAAGCGGCGCGATGATGTGCTGCGCATGAACGAGACGGGAGAGCCGCCGAGAAAGAATACTATAAGGTATAACCTTACCTTCATAAATCAGGCAATAACCATCACGGCGTCGGTGACGCTTGTATGCTATATCATGTACACCGTGTCGCCCGAGGTTGTTAACCGTTTCCATTCAGACCTGCTTTATCTCACTTCGGTTTTCGTGCTGCTCGGACTGTTGCGCTACATACAGATAACCGTTGTTGACAAGAGGAGCGGCGACCCTACAAAGATGATGCTCCGCGACAGGTTCACGCAGTGCGTGGTGCTGCTATGGGCGCTTACGTTCCTTGTGCTGATATATGTAATAAAGTAAGGACAATAGCTGATTTAAGCGTATAAAGCATTTCTTGTGATTTAGATTATGGACAGTACTTTAAAGATATACGCCTTTGATTTCGACGGCACACTGACCAGCCGCGACACCCTTCTGGAGTTTATAAGGTTCGTCCGTGGTGACAAGGCTTTCTTCCTTTGCATGCTGCGCTATTTGCCGTTGCTGTTGCTAATGAAGCTTGGCCTTTATCCCAACTGGAAGGTAAAGCAGAAAGTCTTTGCCCATTGCTTCGGAGGGATGAAGCTCGACGAGTTCAACAAATGGTGCGTGCGCTTTGCGAGTGAGAACATTTCTTTATTGCGGCCAAAGGGCATACAGAAGATTAACGAGGTGCTTGAGGAAGGCTGCAAGGTGGTTATTGTAAGCGCGAGTATAAACAACTGGGTGGAACCGTTCTTTGCCGGACTTGACGGCGTGACGGTCATCGGCACCATGATAGAGGAACGCGACGGGGTTGTTACGGGTCGTTTTATCTCAAAGAACTGCTATGGCGAAGAGAAAGTGAGACGCCTGATACAGCTTTATCCCGGTCGTAATAGCTATTGGCTTGCGGCTTATGGCGACAGCAGAGGCGACTTCGAACTGCTTGACTTTGCCAACGAAAGCCACTATAAGCCTTTCAGAAAATAGCCTTTGACGCTTTCGTTGCGGTGAGACTGCCGCTAATAGACCGGCATGCCTGACGGATTGGCATGATGCTTGGCTGACGCAATGAGGGACATTGGGCTGTCAGGGATTTTGGATTTTAGAAAATATAAACAAACGATATGAAGAAATTTTTCAGAATGTTTAAAATAAGGCGCGAGGAAATGGCCGCGTCGGTCTGCGCTCTCTGTGTGCTGATTGCTCTGCACGCAATGATGATAAGCAAGACTTTCAATACGTTTCTGCATACAGGCGGGGCGCACTGGAATATATTTATAAAGAACTTTGTAGTGTCAGGCTTCGATCCGATAACCTATTCTATGGTTACGTATTGGGAAGCCAACTATAATGTTTACCGCCATCCGTTCCTTTCGTTCATGGTCTGGCCGCTGTCCTTGCTCGACGGTTGGCTGATGGATATGACGGGACTAAACCTTGTGCAGTTTATAGTGGCTGTTCCGCTCCTCTTCTTTGCATTCTATTCGTTTATATTCATCTTCCGCATCTTCCGCGACATAATAAAGATACGGCGTTTTGAGACCACGGTGCTTTCGGCCATGCTGTTCTCGTTTGCGTATGTCATGATAGCAGCCGTAGTGCCCGATCATTTCTGCGTGTCGATGTTCCTGCTTGTGTTCACGTTGTATATATCAGGCCTGAAAATGCAGAACGGCACAAGGTTAAGCATCTGGCAGACGGTGCTGCTGTTCTTTGTTACGGCCGGCGTGACGCTTAGCAACGGCGTGAAGATATTCATATATGCGCTCTTTACCAACGGAAAGAAGTTCTTCCGCATCAAGTATCTGCTGCTTGCCGTGCTGCTGCCTTCAGCCCTTATATGGGTTTTTGCACGATGGGAATACCGCACTTTCGTATTGCCTAAAGAAAAGGCACGCCACGAAGCACGGCTGAAAAAGAGTGCCGAGACACGTCAGAAACTGTTCAATGCATTTGCCGACACAACGTCGCTGAAGGACAGTGCCGAGATAAAAAAAGCCTTTGCAAAAGAGATGAACAAGCGTGTGAAGGCAAAATATGTGAAAGACCACCAGAAGGCATGGAACAAGCATACCGGCAAGCCGATGGGCAAGGGCGAATTTATCAAGTGGACAGACATTTCTACTTCGCGCTCTGAAACGGCTGTAGAGAACCTTTTTGGCGAGTCTATACAGCTGCACGACCAGCATCTGCTGCAGGATACGCTGCGCAGCAGGCCGGTGATAGTGCCTTACAGCTGGATTATCAACTACGTGGTTGAGGCTGTCATTGTTCTGCTGTTTATCGGCGGAATATGGTACGGACGCCGTTCGCGCTTCCTTTGGATGGCTTTGGGCGGTTTTGCTTTCGATATGTTCCTGCACATGGGACTTGGCTTCGGCATCAACGAAGTGTATATAATGGGTGCCCACTGGCTGTTTGTAATGCCTATGGCAATGGCATTTGTGGTGAAACAGGCCGAGAACGGAAGATTCAGAACATGGCTGCGCGTGCTGCTCGTTGTGCTTACGCTGTGGCTTTGGGCATATAACGGCACTCTGCTTGCAGGCTATCTGCTGGGATAAACGGCAGCAGACGGTGATGATAACGGCTTGGCTGTAAGGTTGGTTTAACGCTTAACGCAAGAGATTTTATGAAGGTATCAGTGCTTGTGCCCGTCTACGGGGTGGAAAAGTATATTGAGCGTTGTGCTGTTTCGCTGTTCGAGCAGACACATCGTGACATGGAGTATGTGTTTGTAAACGACTGTACTCCAGACCGCAGCATAAGCATCTTGCGCTCAGTCATAGAGCGTTATCCTGATCGTGCGCCGAAGGTGCGCATAATAGACAATGAGGTGAACCGCGGAGTGGGGGCTACGCGTGCCGTGGCCATTGCTGCCGCAACAGGCGAATGTATCATGCATGCCGACAGCGACGACTATATGCCGCCGCGGGCTGTGGAGCTGTTGTGCGCCGAGATGGAGCGCAGCGGTGCCGATGTGGTCGACGGGGCGTGGCAGCGCTTCACGTCGGCAGGACTGTCTGAGCCGGTGCTTCCATGCCAGAGTCGCGACACCAGGCGCTATCTCTCGCTTATGCTGTGCCAGAATATAGTGTCAAACCGCATGTGGGGACGGCTCTTCCGCCGCAGTCTGTATGCCGACCACGGCATAACCCTTGTGCCGGGAGTAGACTATAGCGAGGATTATTCTATAATGACGAGGCTGATGTTCTACGCCAAGCGGTCGTTTATCAACGATGTTGTTTATTATTACAGCGACGAAAACACGGCTTCTTATACACATACACGTTCGGAACGACATCTGCGTTCATATCTGAAGGCAAACCGCATAGTGCTTGATTTCTTTACAGAGAACGACTCGCGCCGTGTGTATGCTGTGCCTTTGCAGCTGGGCATGATCAATGCCTTGCGTTGTGTGCGCACTGACGGATATAGCTTTGATGAGGCTTACGGCCTTCTGCCTTATCGTCCGTCAGGACCGCTGTTCAAGATGCTTGCCGCAATGTTCCGTGGGCGTTGCCCTTTCAGTATAGCCAATTTCGCATATCTCACGGCGCGAAAGATATGCAGTCGTTTCTTTTAGTCTAGACACCAATCTGTTATTAAACAGCACATTATTTTATATATTTTGTGCATTCATGCTTTCATCCGTATTTTAGTCTGCTTTTCTTGACATAGCCGCAATCAAACGAAAATCCGCTCAATATAAAGCAAAAAGCCCGACCGAATCCTAATGGCCGATTTGGGCTTATCGTCTTTATCGCTTTTTCCTGTTCTTGACAAACTCGATAGCTTCATTCAGAATCTCGGCATGCGCCAGTCGCATTATCGCAAGATAAAGAACGGCGGCAAGGATAAAGCGGCAGATAAGCAGCAGCCATAGGTTGGATATTGGAGCTGTAAGCGGCCATACCGCAGCCATGACCGCAGCCGCTGAAATCATGAACGGGCATATATCGCGCATTATCTCTATAGTCCGTATGCCTGTAAGCTTGTTTAAGAAATACTGCCATATGCCGATAAACACAATGTTTCCGGCTGTATATGCCCAAACCATTGCCTGCATGTCGAACTTGGCGAATGCCACGACGATGGCTATCTGTATGACAATCTGCACCACGGTGCACCACAGGTATATGTCGCTGCGTCCGCGGCTTATCATAAGGTTCTGATACAGAGTGTAAAGCGGCATGAATGCTCCGCCGATGCATAGAATGCGGAGCAGCGGCACGCTGCTTAGCCACTGCTCGTGGATGGTCAGCAGGATAAACTCTTCGGCCACCATGGCAAGACCGAACATGGCAGGAAAGGAAAGCATGGCCGTGAGGCGCATCATCTTGCGGAACACGCGGCGTTCACGCTCGTTGTCGCCCGTAACCTGTGCCATAACCGGCTGTGCCACCTGCGCCATCGTTCCGCTGAGAAACGAATAGGCCATGGTGTTCCATTTGTTGGCCTGCGTAAAGCTTCCCACAGCCTTTATGGGGTAGAGGCGTCCGAATATGAACACAAGGATGTTGCTGTTGAGCGTGTTGATAATTGACGTCAGCAAAATCTTCATGCTGAAGTTAAGCATCTTCTTTATTGGCCGCAGGTCTATGTGGAGCGTAGGATGCCAGGGCGTGTAGAAATAGCGCCCTATGTTGATTATGGTGATATATATAATCTGTTGCCATGCCAGGCTCCAGTACGACTGTCCGTTTATTGCAAGCACCACTCCCACTATGCCTGATGTCACCAGTGCTGCAAATCCTGTCACGGTGTTCTCCTTTACCATGAGGTTCTTGAACATGTATGCTCCGTGGGCAATGCCGAACGACGATATAACAAAACTTAGAAAGACGAAGCGCGACAGCTCGGTCAGTGCTGGCTGATGGAAAAACAGCGATATGAGCGGGGCGCAGAAGAACAGAATGGTGTAGATGCTGATGCTTACGATAACATTGAACCAGAACACCGCATTATAGTCGCGGCTTTCAGGATGCTTCATGTTTGTCAGTGCCTGAGTGAATCCGCTGCTCTGCAGGTTGCCGGCTATTGCGGTGAATATGGTCAGCACGCCTACCATTCCGTAATCAGACGGCGTAAGCAGCCGGCCAAGGAATATGCCGAATATCAGATTTAAAATCTGCGTGGAGCCATTGTTCATCAGCCCCCATATCAGCCCTTTGGCTGTTTTCTCTTTTAATGTTTCCATTCTATAGGTTCTTGATTCCGTGAGCCGGCAGTCCGGCAGCTTCTCCGGCCGTGTATGCCGCCAGAACAAAGACTTTCGTCCTTGCAGCGTTCTCAATGTTCTTTTTCCTTCCACCGGCCAATGTCTTCAGCTGCCATTCAGAAACTCCGACGCCCGTTTTGTTTCTGAACAGCCTTTTCTTTGCCTGGTAGAATATTATGTATTTATTGCAGTCTTTCATTTCAAACAGCTTAGTCTTTTGCCTTCAATATAGGCAAAGCCATTTTCCACTTAATGCAAAGATAGTGCAAACTGCTCGAAAAGCAAAATAAATGCAGATGAAATGTTGTTATTTCGCAAGCCCGGATACGGCATTGCAGCTGTGGTATAGCTTGCGTTCGAATCAGAGTCAGATTGCTGCCGTTATGTGCGTTTTGCTTACATATTGGATTTTAATAACGCTTCTAAACTGCGTTATTTCAAAAATAAAATCTTTTGTCTGTAAATATTACCTGAAAACGCGTGCAAGCATAACTTTCTGATTGTTAGGGTCTTTAATCGTATGTGTGTCAAAGTGTGCAATTTTTCCCGTCCTTTTTAGGCTTAAAACATATGTTTTTTCACCAAAATATGTATTATTTTAAGCCTTCAAAAGCCGTGTTTTAAGTCGTAAAAGGTATTGTTTCAGCATGTAAAACGTGCCATTTTGATGGGCATAGTAAATAATTTTTTATTTTTAAAGCCTGTTCCGTTAATTTTGTTTTCTATTTTGCCTGAAAATCATGACAAAACTTAAATGACATAATGTGCGCTTTTCTGCCTGCAAAGTTACAAATGGATGCCCGATAACTTTTAACATGTTTATTATTGTTACGTGATTTTCAGTACCCCAAAGATGTTACGTTTAGCTTTAAATGTAAATATTTTTCAGGCTTATGCCAGCCTTCTTTCTCGCCGCATTATCAGGCGTCTTTGCTTCTGATTTTTTTACATAGATATACTTTATATTTATGCCGCTGCATGATGTGTTTTTGTTCCCTTATTAAGCATCTCTATCATCAGACCCATTCAGCAGCTCTTGATATTAATCAAGGCTTTACACCTATTTATATATATAGGGCGTTAATTTTTTTAGTGTTTTGATAATTTTTCCGTATCATTTTACTGCTTTTCTGCCTGGTGCATTTTGTTGTTAAAATGACAATATTGACTTTTGTTTTTTATTGACCTGTCATGTGTTTGAAAATAAAAGAATAATGTCCGTTTTACACTTAAATTTGCAGAAATATGAGCAGCAATAATTATTGCCATGATATAACGGGGCGTATAAGGCGCAAAGTTTTCACATCGAAAAATGCCGGATAGTTTTACTTTGCATAATGTTATTATATAATCTTTTTAGTTGTCACGAAGGTATGCAATAGCCTAAAAAAGGAAAAAACAAAGAAAAAACGACTAAGTCATTTCTATAAAAGAACAATTTATGCATAAAAATTGCATCTTTATAGTTAATATTTATTAAATAGGTCTTTTGGTCTGAATATTTATCATAAACCTCAAATCCGCAACCTATAGGGTTTAGTGGGATTTTGCTTGCAAAGCGACAAA